>Ga0265798_10000020_pt1 | contig 440172 bp, 558 predicted proteins | sample P3T30metagenome_FD_192430 | JGI IMG/M metagenome (GOLD analysis project Ga0265798, IMG submission 192430) | Plant litter microbial communities from East Loma Ridge, Irvine, California - P3 T30 | ecosystem: Environmental > Terrestrial > Plant litter > Unclassified | place: USA: California...
CAGACGAAGTTGACATCCCGGGACATTTGCCGCAGCACGACCGCGTGTTTGTCCTTGAGGCGGAGCCTCAAGACACGAGTCGACAAAGAAGCGGAATACTGTTCAGGCATACAGCAGTATAGCCTGATTTTTTAGTTCTACGGTCGAGCAAGACTTGCGCCTTTCATCCCCGACCTGAAGGACGGGGTTTTTCGGCGCACCTGGATAAACCCCGGTTCTATACGTTCCAAGCCACCTGGCTTCTAGGAACTTAATTTAAAGAGGAATTGGTATGGATAACAGCATCAACGCCGCAAAAGACATTCTGAAAAGCGAAATCACCCGTATGAGCGCCATCGTTGGCGCCATGTGCGCATCCCTGGCACACCTGGAAACGCTCTCGCCAAGCGACACCCCGTTCGTCATTCCGACACTACTGGCTGCCGCAATGCCGCAGGACCTGACCCCTTCCGCAACGAACCCAGCAGTAGAAATGCCACAGGCCGTTGCAGCGCCAACCCCTGCACCAGTTGCAGCACCAGTTGCAGCACCAGTTGCCATCTCGCCTGCAGTGCCGGCCCCAGCAGCAGCCGCCGACGTCACCCCAGTGCCTGTCGCTGGCGTACCTGCCTCGGTCCTGGTTCATCCACGCAGCGCGCCGCGTCCACCGGTCAAGGTCGACACCGCCGAAACGATGCAAGCTGAAATCGACGCCTGGAAGCCAAAGCTGACTCGCGTGCCGCTCGAGCAAATCTACCTGGCCTCAACCATCGACCGCCCGGCGCACCTGCCGCAGCTGCCTTCGACCCTGGACATGGAAAACCCGGAATGCCGTCGCGTCATGGGCAACTACCTGCGCCACTCGGAAGTCATCGGTTACCGTGACTTCTGCTACCGCCTGAAGAAGTTCACCGGCCTGGCCTACCTGTACAAGCGCGTGCGCGACAAAGCCACCTCGGCCATCAACTCAGCTTACCCTGAGCTGGCCAGCGGCGACGACGACGCTTCGTTCTTCCAGGACAACAGCGCACACCAGCCTTCGGGTGCCACTCAGTTCGCCGCCCTGGCAGCCCTGCGCGCCCCGGCCGCTGCTTCAGCAGCCTAAGGTCTACGCGGTCGCATAAGACGACCGGTCAGCAGTCTCCTTGCAATTCACAAACGCCCCTACTCGGGGCGTTTTTCTTTAGACGAACGCCGTCTGTCCGCTACCCAAATTCAGCCAGGAGTTGGCCCGGTCCTGAACCCGAGGCCCAACTGCCGGCGGCTCCGATATCTTGCTGGCAGCCCTACCAAGGGTGCGACAGTCATGCCGAAACCAGCGCTGACGGTAAGCCCGAACAACAAGCGTACAGGCAGGCTTAAAGGTGGTATGACCGGCCACTGGACATCAGTGCTTACTGTACGACTGATTATCCTATCGACGGTCGCATCGAAGTCTAGCTCGACAGGCGTACCGTTTTACGGAGCTATATGTAGGTCGGCCAGCGGTGCGCTATAGGGTGGTAGTTCGGGATGATATATGGTATTGTTGCCAGAACTTCATGTACGCAAGGTGGTGTATGCAAATCAAGCGCAAGGACAACAAGATGCAGCTGCTCCGATACGGGGGCTACGACAAGGAAAAACGTCGCTCGACCGTCCACGTAATTGGGAGCTTCGATTACTACCTAACGAGCATGCAGGCAGTCCCGACAGACCTGCTTGAGAAGCTCACCACGGCCGAGCGTGAGCAGCTAGCGGCCTGGCTAAAGGAGAAGGCCGACCAGCACGCTGCAAGAGATGCCGCAATAAGCTTGCGGGCCTTGCCTACGACGCTCGAGAAGTGCAAGGTGGCGCTGGCCGCCGGCGAACCCGTGGTCGACCCTGACGCACTCTTCAAAGCGATGCGGGACTTGCAGCAGGCGCTGGCTAAGGCGGGCTACAAGCGAGGGAAACCGGGCACAAAAGCCGCGTCCTCAACAGCAGCGTCAGGAACAAATGCCTCGCCTGCGTAACCAGGCTGTAGACCGATGAGCGTAGCTTCTATTTGCCTACCGTCGCTATACTACGCAGGACAATCTAAGGAGCTACTGTGTTCAAATTTCGTGTTGATGTACTGTTTCTGTCTTTCGCCATTATCCTGCTGGGTTCCGCTGTTGGCATAGCCCTGGAGAAGATGGTCGCTTTATGGGTTGCCACGCACGGCACAGCCTTCCATTCGTTGTTCGGCGTTCTCGCCGGCCCGGCGGTTGTCTCCGTTGCAGCAGGACTCCCTACCAAGCCTCCGGTTTGCCTGTACAAACCTCCTGTATCGCGGCTGCTCCTGAAGCTGACGCGCATGGTGCTGGTTTGCGGCCTGACAGTTGCCGTTGGGCTGATGATTTACCGCTTGATGCAAAGCCCGGGCACCGGCCTAGGTGAGCAGGTAGGCCTCGGCCTCTCGCTGCTGATGACGGTAGCTTCCTTTGGATGGAGCGCCCTGCTTGCCCTAGGCCTCGTTCTGCAGCATCGTCGTGACTGCGCATGGGCAGAACAACACGCTTGACTCTCGGTATTATTCGAAACCCACCTCCGCTTTACAGCTTAGGTGGGTTTTTCTTTGTGCAATGGAGGTCTTCACCTACCCATTGAGGCTGTGCGCGAAAGTTTGTCGCGGCCCAAGGCTAATGTTCGCCACGCGGCACTGTTGCGCGCACGGGCTCGAACTCAATATGCCATCACGCTTTCGGGCGATGATTGAGCCAGTGAATACCGAGCAGTACCCCGCATACCAACAAGACGCCCGCGGCATAGCCTAGCCCGAAGGCTCCAGCCAGCAACCCTGCCGAGGCCAGTAGCGCCCAGCCCGCGCTTTTGGGAGCCTTCAGGAAGATGGGCCAGGAGCACTTCCCTGCGTCGTAGTCGCCGAGGTCTGCCCAGAGCACAGTCCAGCCGGCGCTGATTACGACCGCAAAGTACACCTGCAGGACAATGCTCAGGCCCGGTGCGGAGTAGCCATTGGCCGCTTGGCCACCAAGGCACAGAATTGCCCCCAAGGCGTGGCCCCCCACAACGCAAATCCTTCGAAGGCCTATCGTACGCTCCACGTGCCTACGTGTCGCGTAAAACGCTACGACCGAAAGGAAGAAGCTGGCCAAAACGACCGCAATTACTCCGGGGATGAGTGCAGGCACGGCGAGCGCCACGGCGCAGGCATAGAGCGCATACAGAAACATTGCCACCATCAGACTTGGCACGTGAAGACAGCAGAACTGCCAGGCCCTGCGCAACCACTCAGGGCCCGTCTCGATAAACCACAGTAGCATGAATCCGCTGAGCACTGCGGGGACCGAGGCGCCCCAAATGCTGAGGTCAACAGCGGGAGGCACCCAATGCTCGAAGTGGAACGTGAAATACAGCGCGCAGCCGAGTAACGGGGTGAGCCAGAATACTGTCAGCTGGCGCCGGTGGGCCGCTTCGGCCGCTTTCCCAATTCCGATGCTCACCGCCCAGCAGAGGGCCAGTGCTCCTGCTATAGCAAAAAAAGAAAGGAGCAAGCCCAGCAGCTGGTTCTTGCCGCCCGGCTTTGTGGTGCGAAAGAATGCCGTGAGCGAATCGAGCTTCTCCTCAGGCTGGATGGCCTTTTTCCCTTGAACCGCAACAGTGGCCGAGGGCAGTGCCACTGCGCCCGAGGCAGTAGGCGTCGCCGATGCAAAAGGCACCACCAAGCTCATTACAAGCGCCAGCAAGCCGAAGATATACGTCAGCATTTTCATGAAGGGCTCTACCCAAAGTGTGTGCCAGGTGTAGCGGCTGTTCTTTAGCCCTACCCGGACCAGCACCTCACAATGGAAAAGCCGAGTCAGAAGACTCGGCTTTGGGAATTAACGTTCGTCGAACTGTTCGGCGTTGTCCAGGGTAGCCGGTTCGACGTCTTTGAGTTAGGCGGCCTGGTTTGCCACGTAGGCGTCGTAGCGGAAAGCGCGCGTTTCAGTAACGGTCGAGACGTCGTTGACGTTGTTGCCCGTGAGCCCGGCGACTTCCTGCCAGTGAGCCGGGCTATGGCGCGCCGCCGCTTCGGCGAAGTGTGCGAACCCAGCAGCCAGGTCGTCACTCGGCTCACCCTCGGGCTTGCCGTTAACGAGCAGCACATATGCGGGGCCGCGGCCGAGGAGCACGACGTTTTGCGAGAAGTTATCGGGATTTGCGAAGCCCCGGATGAGGCCTTGGATTGCCATGGATGTTCCTGTTGATGAGTTGACCTGCCCAGTATAGGACGGCGCTCAACGCAGGATGATGCCCCAAATGAAACAAGCCGCTCGCAGGATTTCCTGTAAGCGGCTTGTTGGGTCGAGGCCGCGCGGGCGTCGATTACTGCTGTTGGTTGCGGGAGCATGATTTGAACATGCGACCTCCGGGTTATGAGCCCGACGAGCTACCAGACTGCTCTACCCCGCCTCATTCTTGACGCTTACGACTACGTCACACAGCTTATCGTGCTGGTCGCTCTGCCCAAAGGGTCACGCCTGTGTCATCAAGAAGGCTTGCGCCTTTTTAGCCACGTTTCAGGTCTTCGTGGTCCGGGACAACTAATCATTCCCGAAGGGAGTCATGGTGGTGCAGAGAGGATTGGTTACCTCAGCCTGGCCATTGTGCATAGCCACCAGGTTCATTGCCCGGCCCAGAACACACGACAAGCCGAGCGCTCAACTTGCCGATACACAGGATGCTGCACCATTGACTGGCGGAGAGAAAGGGATTCGAACCCTTGAGGCCCTTGCGAACCTACTACCTTTCCAGGGTAGCGCCTTCGACCACTCGGCCACCTCTCCAGGGACAGCTTGCGCTTCACCGACTTCAGCCGGCAAATACGCTGGTTGGTTGCGGGGGCATGATTTGAACATGCGACCTCCGGTTATGAGCCCGACGAGCTACCAGACTGCGCTACCCCGCCATTGACCTTATTCGTTCGAAAAGCCATGACCGCTAATCCGCAGCCACAAAGAACTGCAAGGAATGCAACTCCCTTATTTGTGCTCTCGGCCCCCAGCAGCATAACCATAGTGTTCACTCCGATGAAGAAGCCTCCTATGATGCCCGCGATAACATTAGCTTTACCCAAAATACCTCCGAGAGCCGAACAGTTTCACTCTTATAAACGATTTCAACAAACGCTGAACTCAACAGTTCCAGTGAAACCTATGTTGGTTGCGGGGGCATGATTTGAACATGCGACCTCCGGGTTATGAGCCCGACGAGCTACCAGACTGCTCTACCCCGCCATAACCGATGATGCAAAATCTGTAGAAAGGTTGGTGAGAGTCCGTTATCACGCTTCTCCCACCGCGGCAAGCTTCTTGAGCGTCGCGAGAGCGGGTGCCGTCCCGGCCCTCTCACCGTTTGCCGAGCCCCGCAAATGCGCCCCGGCTTGGGTTGGCCAAAGACCGGTATCCCGACTCTCTAACCGCAGCAAGGCTGTTACACCGTCGCGAGAGCGGGTGCTGTCCCGTTCCCCCTCGCCAAATCCTTGGATTATTCCGATAGCCTGAAAGTCTGCCAATCGGCATTCTCACTTCAGACGCTTATGTTTTTAACGTGGGGTCATCTATCCGCCACAGCTTTCAATACTCGGGTCAATCTGGAAATTTGGTGCCGGCTGCCGGTTTCGAACTGGCCACCTGATGATTACAAATCAACTGCTCTACCAAATGAGCTAAGCCGGCGATAATCAATATAGCATCGGGAGTTTATACTTTCGATGCTAAAAGATGTACAAGTGTGACGATTAAACCGAAGGATAGGGTTATTGCATCCATGCGCTGGCCGGAGTCGAACCGACCAGCTTGGAGTCTCGAACTCCGCTGCACCTATCAGCCCCGCCTGGAGCGCCATCGCCACACTTCTACACCCTAAAAAACTGCGCCGAGTATCCGAATAATACAAGATAATTGGCGGAGACGGTGAGATTCGAACTCACGAACGGGTTCCCCCGTCGGCAGTTTTCAAGACTGCTGCCTTCAACCACTCGGCCACGTCTCCACAGATAAAACAACTACGAAACTGGTCGGAGTACAAGGATTCGAACCTTGGACCCCCTGGTCCCAAACCAGGTGCGCTACCGGGCTGCGCTACACTCCGAATTTTGATACGAGAGCATTACTGCTCTTTATTCGCGGCCCTTTGCGTATATTCAGAACGAAGGACAACTCCCACTCCCAGCCGAGGGTGCATAAGCACTTTGCACTTTTCCTGGAAAATAATGTAGTTCCCCATCAGACCCAGGCTGGTAATCATATCCTGGCGCACATCTGGCGTCAGAACAACCAAGACATTGGACTGCAATTCTGGCAGTAGTCCCGAAGTTGCGACTGCATAAAGCGCACGGCCGGACGAGAACAACACTGCCAACGGACTGACCATAGACAGCATCATCCACAGCTGCAGCGCCATTTCCGCAAACGCACCCCGGGGCTTATTCTCTTTCAAGCCAAATTGTGCATTCGTCATCGGAACCTCAGTTTTTCAACATATTCTGGAGCGGGTGAAGGGAATCGAACCCTCGTCATAAGCTTGGAAGGCTTCTGCTCTACCATTGAGCTACACCCGCGATGAGATAACTATACACATGCTACTTTAAATTTGCAAGTTGTTTCGAGGAAATTTGTTGTCAGGCGTGGCGAGAAAGAAAAACCGGAGCACGAGGCCCCGGTTGGAATGAGTCAAAAAAGGCCTGCTAACAGACAAGCGCCAGCGTCACGCAACTTTCGCAAAACACTGCGCACCCAGGCGAAGCCACTCTACCTCGGACAGCCGGTTAGGTGACGCAAGCTCGAGTGACACGGCGATGTATTGTTGCACCACGCCGCACGCCTCTCGCCACATACTGAGCTCGTCGTTGGTTTCGCCGACGAAGAAGTCGCGCTCCCCACAGAGCATCCAGCCCTCATCACCCTCTTCCACGGTGGAGCCAGCCATGGTGACCAGCTTGACGTCAAAGCAGGCGTCGCGCTCCCAGGGGAACATCTCCTGGCGCATCTCGATTTCGCCGACAACGTGGTCCCAGTAAGCGGCGCCCGTGTCACCATTGTCGACCAGGTACTCCCAGTCTTTACGAGGATACTTGGGGTGTTCTCCCCAGGAGTCCTCGGTGCCGTAGTAGTTCGCCAGCTTTTGGGCATCGGACAGCTCTTCGGCCACCGGTGCTACCGTAGCTGCGAGGGTGCCGTCGCCTACCCGCGGGCCTTGGCCGGCGTTTGCCATGCCCAGGAGCGTCTGCCAGTTGGCCACCCCCAGCACACGTGCCACGAGCTCGAGAGACTCGGCCGACGACAGCTTGAGGTTACGGGTGCGCGCCAAGTGCTCGGCTGCGCGTTTGGCAGCTTGCTTGTGGGACGTGACGATACGTTGAGCCAGTTCACTCATGAAATTCTCCAGTTCAGTGTTGGCCTACGCACGAATGTGCGATAAAGATACAGCGTCCGCATTACCGACAAAGCCAACAATGACTGTTGGGAAATGTCTTCGAAAAGTACTGCTGAACCAGTGTTTGCCAAACCGATTTCTCGGCGCGGACGGCGGGAGCTGGACTCCTGAGCACAAAGTTGCTCATCCTAGTGTAGCGCCGGCAAGCTCGACGCTCGGCAGGAAAAAGAATGCCCCGGACCAGTTACCTGGTTCGGGGCGGGAATAGCAAGACTGAAAAAATTACTCTTCGTCGGCCACCAGCTCTTCGAGAGCATAGTCAAGTCGTGCGGTGACGTCCACCAGGCGCCCATAAGGCACTGAGCAACCGTTTTTGGCCTCTGGCAAATCGAGCACGCCGAGCGCGCGAACACTTGCGATGAAGCCCGGGTCTCTTGCATCACCGTACTGCAGGCCGACCGATGAAGCTGAGTCTCCCGCCCAGAGGTTGCCATCGAGGTAAGTCGACAGAGCGGGCCTTTGGACATCGGTGACGCGGGGAAGGTCGTCACTGAAGTCCGCGGCCTGGGACGCGAGTTTCACAATGTCTTCGGCCACCAGCATCTGAGGGTCCTCGAACTGGTCCATGTTGTTCAGGCAGGTTTCGTTTGCCAGAGCTTCGTCGATGTCGCGCCAGAATTGGCGGATGTGCATACTCCACTGCCGGCCATCGTGGTTCATCACCACGATATACCGCCGACGTTGCGTTTCCAGGACCAGCGCGCGAACTTCTCGCTTCTGGGCAGAAGGCGCCATGTCTGTGTTGAAGCGCTTGTTGAGCGCAGCGTAGAACATGTCCATCATAGCATCCTTCTTCGGCGCCTCGGTCGACTTGCGGGTGCGAACGGCCCAGACGTAGGTATCTCGGCCCAGGTCGTACTTGGCTTTGTCCGAGGTGCGCTTTTGCTTGACCAGCACCGCATGGAGCTTGCGGTACGGGTTAATCATCGGACCCAGTACGGTGCCATAGTAGGCGTCAAGCATTGACTCCAGACCCAGCGAGCGCGAACTGTCGGTATGGCGCCCGCCGGCCAGCAGGCCTGCAATTGCATACGGCTCCGCAAGACGCCCGCCGTCGCCCGTGAGGGTAGAGGCGAGCACCTCGGAAAGCTTTGAGCTACAAAGCGCCAATTCTTCTTGCACGGTATCGGTAAGTTTCTTCATGATGCATCCTTATAGTTGTCCTCCCCGGTATAGGGAACACGCAGCCTTTTTCTTGAGCTGCCCGCTGGCGTTTCCGCGGCACAAGTTTGCTGACATTTTTGTGAACACCTGCTATAGTAATAAGGCTACTTTGGTAGCAGGGAGCGAGAGTCCTTCCGTCTGCACCGGTTCGCCGGCATGGCAAAGCTCAAGGTGCATTACCCTATTCCCGCACATTCCAACTTAATGGTTGGTCTTGTCGGTAACGCAGACGCTGCACACAAGCGCACTAGCGCAAGACCGACCCTTATTTTGGAGCTGCCATGCCTTCGAAAAGCGAAGCTATTCTCTCGTCCCATCGGGACGCTGCATCCCGCGTCACCAAGCACTTCTCTGCGAAACACAACCTTGCTCTCAAGCCGAACGACGCTCTCGACGTTGTGGCGCTGGTGTTGGGCGCTCCCAACTGGAAAACGCTTCGTGCGATGGCTGAACAAGGCCGGGCGCCGCGGATGACAGACCTCCAGGCCGTAGCCGAGGCCTCCAGTGCGACCCCTTCGTCGCTGGCCGAAGCCCTTTTCAATGCGTCCAGCCTGGACGCTCTCCGTGCGAAGACGAAGGTGGGCTACCTGCCGCCTGAGAGGGCTCTTGCCGCGTATGACTTCTTCGTGTCGCGAGAAAGCCGAAATGGACCCTTGCCGCCGCCGGCTGGCGCCCATTGGGATGAGTACTTCGAAAAAGCCCAAGAACAGCTGGGCGTGCAGCTTTCGAATGGCCAATGGGTGGTTGCAAACATGGCTCGACGAAGGCTAAGCATTCTGGCCGGCCCCGCCGGCTCGGGCCGAGCAACTTGCCTGACGGTTTTGACCGCTGCCCTGCGTGACGCTGGCGCACGGGTGGTCGATGCTCGGCAGAATAATGCCCTCGAGGTGATAGCGCGCGAGGCATTTGCTCCCGGCGAGCCCGTGGATGCTGTACTGCTTGACGAACGCGCATTTGAGCGCGCGGACAGCACGTACGCCCTGCTGATGAAGCTGCCCGATGACTGCCGGATAATCGTGGTCGCGGACAGCGATGGGCCCGGGCTGGTCTCCCATGTCTCACGCAAAATGGCTACTGTTCCCAACGGTTGCCTGGTTCGGTTCCACCAGATATTCCGGCAAGTAGCGGCCGGACGCGCCACGTCATTGACGAAGCTGGCACAGGCACTGAATTCCAGGCTTCACCAGCCCTTGCCGGGACCACGCCACTGGAGCGCCCTCGCCCTAAAAGCACAATCCGATACCGGTATTCGGTTCACGGACGGGCAACAGTTCGCGCTCGACCACTTCGCACACTCGGCGTTGTCATTGGTCGCTGGCGCACGAAGCACCGATGCCGTTCCGACGGTAGCGCTGTTCGCCTCCCTGATGTCGAAGGCGGGTTGCGCCATAGTTGATGCTCGCGGCCCCGGCTGCGCTGCCTCCGACGAGCACGCAGCAGGTGCCGATGTTGTATTGCTCGATGAGCACTCAATCGTAGGGCAAGCTGACCTGGAATTTACGGCCCAGCTGCTGTCGAAACTGAAACCAATGTGCCGGGTGGTCATGCTGTTCGAGAGCTGGAACTCAAACTCTGGTGCAGCAGCCGAGCTGCTTCGGACGCTCAGCGGGTTGGCGCGCGGCAGGCTCTCCCCGCTTATCTACGGCGAAGGCGGAGAAGTCCGGCATCGGCGGTAAGCCCGCTCGCGCTGCCCTTGCCCTGTAAGGGTGGCGCCATTTTGTTCACGAGCCAAAAAGAAACGACCTCCCAGGGGGAGGTCGATTTGAATAACGGGGAATGCAAGAACTGGGTAATGCTGGCAAAACCGGAATGCGTCTGAAGCTGAAGAAGCAGTCTTGCTGTGTGAAGCATGCAGAACCAGCGCTCGCCTGAGCCGGGATAACGGGCGAAAGCAGGAGCGGCACGCAACAACACAGACAAGGACAGCAATAGCAGCGGCAAATGCAGGTGGACAACGAGGCCTCGAGATGGATAGTCTCTTAGCGCAGGATGCCTGCCTTAACCTGACGGTTGTAGCCAGTAACGCGTTCACGTGCAGCTGGTGTGTACGCGGATACCTGGCGGCGACGTGCGACTTCTGGGGAAACCACCTTCTCCGACAGTTTCGCGAGAAACTTCGAAGTAACGCGGCCTTCAGCAGTCAACAGTGCCACTGGAACGCTGCAAAGGGTTGCGGCGTCGCAGTAGAACTTGCCACTTGCCTTCCAGCCAGCGAGCACGTTACCTTCCGTTGGGAAAGCGACGTAGCCGGTGCGGCCGGAAAACGTACCATCATCGGTGCCGGTGTACATGCACATTGCTTGGTCTCCTTGAACCTGGAGAACAACCATGTGTTTGTCGACCAGCGTTTCCAGTACCATCCCTGAGTTGTAGACAGAGATGGGGCCCCGCACGGTGGTGCCCATAGTGATTTGAGTCATGGAAGTGCTCCAAATTGTGCGGGGGTAATCCCCGCTGGTCGAGGATTACCAAAGCAAAACGCATTGGCCTTAAGCCACGTATAGGAACTGGCGTTCCAAAATGCGCTGAAAACGGTTGAGCTCTGATGCTATTTTTCCGCCTAAAGGGCAAGCGCTAGACAAGTCGGACGACAGATTTAAAGCCTGTCTCTATGCATGACAGGCCTTTTCCCTGGACTGCTATGTATTCATCTCACTCTCGCTTACGCATCGTGCGCATCCGCCGCTGCTCCGCCATCGAAGGCGGCCGCAACCTGTACTACCATGCGGATGTCCTCGCGCCGAACTGGTCCGCGGCGATGAAGGCCGCACGCGAGGGCAGAGTCCACAACTGGCGCTTTATCGACAGCTTCGACCGCGCAAGCGAGACGTACAAATTCTTCATGGTCTTGAACACGAATGTCGAGCCCTGCCTTTCCGAGCAAGCGTGTGCGCCAAAGCCGGCAAAACCTGGCCAAGCGTGGACTTCGCCTCCCGACAGCGTGACCCGCGAACCGGGCTACCGCTACTGCTGCTTCCTGCCCAAAAAACTTGTTCGCCGCAAGACCGTAAAGACCTCCTAACTTTCAAGGCGCACGACCAGGCGCCTTTCTCGTGCGGCCGCTAATGAAAAAGCCTCCACGAAGGAGGCTTTGAATTGCAGGGGCGAGCACTACCTTGCGTTGGGATATCGGAAGTAGCAATCGACACAGTGGAGCACGAGAAGCGAGTTCAGGACTGGCATCAGGATAAAAATCATCACCAGGATGAACACCATTAGCTGGTCCAGCGAGGGATGCCGTGAAGGTATGGCGCGCACGCCCCCGAAGAAGTCGTCGAGATGAGGCAAGAGACACAGTGCCGCTAATACAGCAGATACCTGGTAGAAAATCAAAACGTAGGTCATCGAAATGCCCTCCAATATGTTAGGGGTCTGCCCTGTATAGCAAAGGAGGGAACGAACGATGACTGCGCCTGACAAGCTGTACCGAAGCTTTTGCACGCACTGCGAGAAACTCGGGGACAACCGAAAAATGCTCCAGCTGGCTGACGGGCCATGGCACGACCAATGCGTAACAGCCGTATTCACTACCAGTCAAATCCTGAATCTCCCCTCCTGCGAACGGGACAAAATCACTGTTGGCGCCGCCGGGGTCGTACTCGTGTTCAGGCTCCTGGCCGCGCGTGACGTTGATGTGGTGAAAGGCTGAAAGCGCCCGGCAATAAAAAACGCCTCCATGAAGGAGGCGCTCAGAATCAAAGATGGGATATCCGCTATCGCTGGGTAGGCGGCACATCCTTACACGCCTCGCACCTAGCATAGCCGAAGCGCGGCTCGAGACCGATAGCCTGGTCGGAACCGCACACGCCGCACTTCGTGCCAGGGAGCGCTCGGTAGAACTGGAAGTTGTCGCGCCAGTCGCGCTCAGGAACCGTAACGCCGGGTAGAGATGCTGTCATGCTAAATCCTTAATAGGTGGCCTGCCAAAGCATAGCGAACGTAATAATGTGATTCCTATACGAACCAGGCCAACTACATATCGGAAACTCTCATGAACGCTTTCGCTAAACGCGCATTTCGTATTGCTTTGTTCATCACTTGCATCCTGCTCGCAGCTTTCTTCTTCGCGGTCGGATGCGAAGCACTGCAACTGGGTCCGTTCATCCCAACGGCTTCAAGCACTGTGCAGCCGGCCCATCCAGCCGGCCTCGTGATGCTCCTCATCTCCGCCCTCGCCACCTACTGCGCTTTCAGGCAGGCATTCGATTAAGTAGTAGCGGAGCTCTAGTTCCCTGCACTTTTAATGACCGTAATTCAAGCCTCCCTCTGGGAGGCTTTTTCTTTGGCTCTCGTTACATAACTCCCACGAAGAAAAACGCCTCCACAAGGGGAGGCGTTGAAAAAGGAATCAGGGAGCGGCTACAGGACTTCGCCCAAGTAGCATTCATGGCTGACGCGCTGGAAGGAGGCGTCGAGCTCGAGCGCCAGGGCGTAGGCCTTGACACGCTTGTCGTCGCTGCCGGGCTCAGCTGCGAGCAGGTCCTGAAGCACTGGCGAAGAACGCTGCACGGTGAAGCTGCCGTTGCCCATGAGCCAGAACGGGGTCGCCTCGTAGAAGAAGCGCGTCTTGGCGTCGGCGTCGAGCAAGCTGCTCTGGCCAGCGGTAACCACTTTGACATGGTGGCGCTGCTTGAACGTGCGGTCGAGACCGTCGGTGACGTCTTCGAGCTGCAGGACTGTCGTGAACTGGAACGACTCGAGCGTCGGGTGATTGCCGAAGTATTCGCACAGTTGCAGTGCGGCGGCGCTGAACAGATGGGAGCGGCTGACCGGAGCGTCGCGCGCATCCTTCGTCGCTGCCAACTGAGCCTGAGCTTGGGTCAGTAGGAAATCTGGAAACATAATTGGTAAATACCTCTGTGAATGGGCCTTGCCGAGTATAGGCACCAGGGTGCCGGTTCGACAAGGCACCGCCCGCCCACCCAATATCGCCCGTCCAATGAAAAGGGCCTTGCGGCCCTTTGGTCGGCGAGCTTTTCGCTCAGTGGAGCTTGACGCGCGGACGGCCGCGGCGCAGCATCAGGCGCCCCAGCGCCAGCAACCCGGTGCGGACGGTTCCGAGAAACGCCTGGTGATGCATCAGGTGCAGGCTCATGTACATCATGCGGGCGAAGGCGCCTTCGACGAACATACTGCGTCCCGACAGCACCCCCATGAGGCTTCCGACGCCGGCAGCCTGCCCCACCGAGACGAGCGAGCCATGGTCGTGGAATGTGAACGTGCGCGACGCCGCTGGCTGCCCTTTGATTCTCTCTGACATGGTCTTGACCAGAAAAGACGCCTCCTGATGGGCAACCTGGGCGCGCGCTGTCAAAAACTTGCCGGTGGCGCCGTCTGGCACCTGGGCGCAGTCGCCGAAGGCGAACACGTTCGGGTCTTCGGTGTGCATGCTTGCATCGACCACCAGCTGGCCCATGCGGTTCACGGGCAGACCGAGCTTGGCCAGGAATTGAGGAGCCTCGATGCCCGCGGCCCAGACGCACAGGTCCGCGTGATAGCTCGAGCCCGTTGTATCCTTGACAGCATCAGCCTCGATGGCCGCCACGCGAATGCCAGTCTTGAGGGTAACGCCGCGCTTGGCGAGGAGCTCATGTGCTGCGATGGAGAGTTTCTCAGGCAGCGGAGCGAGGATGCGGGGAGCACCTTCGATGATGGTGATGTGGATGTCGCGCACCGGGTCAAGGTGCATCACGCCGTAGTAGGCCATGTCCTGGCCGGCCTCGGTCAGCTCCGCAGCAAGCTCGACACCGGTAGCGCCGCCGCCCACGATAGCGATATGGAGGCTATGTTCAGGGTTCGTCGCTTTCAGGCCATCGGCCTTCATGACAGCGCGCAGGAATTTCAGGCGGAATTTCTCAGCCTGTGCTGTCGAATCGAGCGCAATGGCAAACTGCTCAGCGCCCGGAGTGCCGAAGAAATTGGCTTTGCTGCCAACAGCCAGGATGAGCGAATCGTAGGCAACCTGGCGCTCGGCCAGCAGCTCTTCGCCCTGTTCGTCGATGACAGCCTTCACGTCGATGACACGCGCGGCGCGGTCTACGCCGGTTACCTCCCCCAAGAGGAAAGTGAAGCCGCAGTCTTTTGCCAGCATCGCGTAGGACAGGCCTTCGCGGTGGATATCCAGAGTGCCAGCCGCCACTTCATGCAGCGACGGTTTCCAGATGTGATACGCGGAACGGTCCAGGAGGGTTACGTGCGCAGGGCCAAACTTGCGCCCCAATTTTGCTGCCAGTTCAAGCCCGCCGGCGCCACCGCCGACGATTACTACTTTGTGATTGGATTTCATACCCAACTCCTTCTCTTTGTCGTCTTGTATAGGCACATTTTACCATGCCGCGCGGAAATAGTTTTTAGAGCTATTTTTAGGAAAAGGCTTTAGCCCCTTCATAAAAGCTTCACGCCGGCACTTGAAATTTGCCGAGGAGCTGACGCGCCCTCTGACCACCCCCTGCTGGAGCTACACTTATAAGGACATTCAAATTACCAAGCGCATCGCGCTACTCGATAAGGACAATACCAATGGCAGGCATACCAATTTTTGAAGCAAGCATGACCGTAAACTTCCCGGACGCGAGCACTCGCAGTGTCCCAGTGGGCTGGCTTCCGACGGGCGTAATACATCTCCCCAGCGAGGGCGACGAGCTCAATGCATTTCTGAGCCATCTCGAATCGTTCGGTGAAGGTGCCAACGTTTCCATCCAGGTTGTGCTCGACGACGACCCGACCGTTACGGCTGACGTAGGCTGGGACGACATCCTGGGTTTCGCCCCCGAGGGCCCGGCCCTGGCCGATTACGTGCGTAAAAACTATCCCGACGACTGCGCATACCTCGACGAGGTGAAGTTCGCGGCCTACATCGTGTGGGCCCTGGCCGATGGCACGAAGTTCAGGCAAGGCGCAAAGTGGTTCACCTCTGGCGAAGTACGCCCGCGCTTTAACAGCGATGGTCCGGACGAGCAGGTGCGCCACGAGGAAGCACTTTTCCATACGCTGATGACGGCGCCTGCGTCGTTGCACAACACTGGAACCGTTTTCCTCGAAGCCAATCCGGACATCCAGTCGAAGGTCAGCTATGACGAAGCAAACCGCCAGTTCATGGCGCCCTGCGCCAACCTGGCCGAGCACGCGACTCCCCTGCCTCTGTACGCTTGAGAAGGACTTAGATGAACGACAAACTGCAACAATTTGCCCGGCAAAGCTTGAACGACGGCCTGGCTAAATGCACCGAGGCAGAGCAGCTCGTGTTCCGCCGTATGTACTGCCCGTCCGACCTGGCCAAGCCATTAAGCGAGGTGGTCGACTCCATCCCGGCCGAGAAGCTGAGCTGGGCAATGGAACAGGTCGACCGCACAAATTCGAAGCGACAGCCGGCAACTCAGCCTGCTTGAGCGAGCAAGTACCTTTCACGACGGCGCACCTTGGTGCGCCGTTTTCCTTGGAAAGGCCAGCCCCGCAAACTGACAGCCCAAATGAAAAGCCCCACGCGAAGATGCGTGGGGCGATGAATCAGATGCAGGTATTACAGTTAGCCATCAACCCTGGTGGAACATCACCCAGGCAGCGCCGACTCGGTCAGCCGCGTCGAAGAACGGCTTCAAGGCGTCAGGGACGGTATCATCCTCAGCCTTCGAGTGATGAACCATGAATTCCCAAACACCGCCTTCCCTGTTGTTGTCCCGGTGCGCGAAAGCACCATTGGCGGCAATCCACTGCCACTCGGGAAGCTCCTCGGGCGCGAGGTACTCGAACACGTCGGTCATGTTGACCTCGAGTGCCTGCAGCTCATTGGAGCCTTCAGGCAGCGGTCGAGTGCGGACGGCCAGGGCGCGGCGGACAGCGTCCAGAGCCTCTTGCGCAAACGTGCAGTCCTCACCAGTTGCTACCACGTTGAACGCTGCAAGCGCCTCTTCCACGTCCGACTGAACCGTTGGGCGGTAGTCGCTGCAGCTGTGGCGCATCTTGGCATCCTGACGAATCAGCGCGCAAACCTTGGCCAGGGTGCCCGCGTAAGCCGGCAACCCCAACTGCGTATCGAGCACGAGGCCCGTAGATGCCGGCGTGGCCGGTGCAGCAAGTAGCCGCGCGGAGAACTCGTTCCAGCTGCTTGCCCCCTCCATCGCAGCCAGGGCTTCATAGGCCTGCGAGAGAGTCACTTCCGAACCCAGGGTGGTCGCCAGGTGGCTACGCAGGGTACGGCCTTTTTGCTTGAATTGCTGAAGTGCGTTCATAGTTCGATTTCCTTTTCATAAAGGCCTCGTAAAAACAAATTTGAATCTTGTCCAGGGGTTCTCCCATTCCCCAACGAGGCCTTAAAAGGCATCGAAGGTAGATGTCGGTGCTACGCAGTAAGTTCACCATTTCACTCTGTGAAGAGTGACGGGAGATGGCAGGCGCCTGCAACGCCTTGACCGCAAGTATAGAGCATGATGCGTTCGTTTAAAAGTAATGTGTCTTTTACTGTGCTAAAATGTTTTACATTAAACACTAAAAGCTCCGATACCCATGAATCAAGCAACCGCCCTATTTCGGCGCTTGACGGATAACGTGTCCGGCCCGGCGCTTCACGAACTGCAAAACACGGTCCTGGCTGGCAGGCGCCGGCAAGCCATCGCACTCATGACCAAAGAGGGCTTCACTGAGAAGGAAGCCACGCTGCTTTGGACTCAATGTCAGGAGCGCTGGAGCGGCGTTGATGTCGATGTGACCGAGGTCCCCCTCACTGCGATGTACGACACCATTGCCGCGCGCGAACAGCGCGAAGGCGCTTCGGGCGGAAACGCGTCACCCTACCTGGTTCGCCATGGCAAGCAGATTCTCTCCGCGCGCGCTATGAGGGTCGGTGGCGCGTATGAGCTGTGGACGTCGAGTGGTAGGCTGGACGTGGCACACGTAAGCCAGTTCTGGCTGGTAAGTCCAAAAGTGGCGGAGACGCCTAATACAACGCCGGCATGATGCAGGCGACAACCCAACAGGACCACCATGGATTCAATCCGCTCGACGGGTGCCCGCCCCAACCCTGACTACGAAGACGACGGCGCCGCGGCGCCGTCGCAATCTATCGCGCCGGTGCCCTTCTTCCTCTGGACGCGAAAGGTCACTTTTCAGTCGACGGAGTTCACCGGTAAATGGTGCGTCATCCGGCCGGCCGAAACGGTCGACGCTTTATGGGCGAAAGTGCGGGAGGCGGTCTTGGCCGGGCGGTTCCCCGCTGCGCTGGTCTCGTCCGCTACGCAAGCGGCCACCTATGGTGGCTCGTACGTCATCTGCCTGTTCACGCCCGACTGGTTTAACGTCGAGGATGTGACGGCCGCCCGGGAGTTTCTGCGCGAATTGGGTGTGGTCGAGGAAATTGGCTATAAGCGGGACATTGAGACCGTATTCGGGGTCTACGGAGTGCCCGAGGAGTGGAAGTACCGTGCCTAATTCTTGTCGAATGAGAGCAGCCGCCCGAGAGGCGGCTTTTTTCAGGGCGCCCGCAGCGGAACAAAGAAAAGCCCGCTGCAGCAACTGCTGGAAGCGGGCTTGGAATAACAACGAGGGTCAGATTTCGAACAACTGAACGCGCAGGCCCAGGGCTTCATAGTGGTCGTACGCGAGCGCGCGCAGCGTCAGTGCGTCGGTGCGGAAGAAGCAACCTCGTAGTGTCACGTGGACGTAGCCGGCCTGGAAAGGGTCGGGGTTGACCATGACAGCGGAGGAGCCGTGCATCAGCGCCAGCGCGCGGAACGGGTTCTCGACCTGGCGCACGCCCTTGCGGCTGGCCAGTGCCACCAAACCCAAAGCGTCCACCTTTTGCAAAAATGCAGTTGCGTCGAGGCTGAACTGGCGATAAGCCGTGGCCACGTCGGCCGGCACGCCAATAGCGGCGGCGTTGGCCTGGCGGTTCGCCAGCTCACTGTCGAACCGGACGCCTACCTGGTACAGCGCAGCCATCAACTGGAGCATCTCGGTGTACGTCACCTTGCCGGTCATGCTGCCGAACCTGGAGAGGTTCCAACGAGGGTTCTCTTTCAATGCCGAAAGGAAGGGCACCGCTTCGATAGCTTGGCGGAACACCGGGTCTGGAGTCATGATGTTAAGGTCAAGGGCGCCGGAACCGCCGTTGTTGCGCGATGCGTCCAGGTCGAGCACGGGTAACGGTGCAGCCTGTTCCGCGAAAATGAGGGGCAGACTGTAGCCGAGCACGGCGGCTGGGTTGACTTGGTCAGGAAAACGAGGGTTCATAAGTAGTTGAGTTAGTGGTCCTGGGCAGTGTAGCGCCTTGAAAACAGGTGGTACGAGGACCCCTTACACGGTGACCATGGAAAAGCTCAGCCGGGAGGGGCTGAGCTCTGAATTGAAACGGTTGATGCGCGATGTAGTTCGCGCACCAACCATGGCAGGTGTTTTCGATGATTACGGATACAGCACTAAGCAGCGGCAGCGCATCCACAGTCCAAGTCGCCACACACATTCTCGGTTTGGCCTGTCGCACTGCGCCGCGCGCGGCCACAGAGCTTTTCAAACCGTACCGAGGGTGTCGGCTCGGCGTTAAACAACGGCTTAAGCTGTGCACCAATGGCGGTTTGCACCGCGGCGAGTTCCTCACGAACATCAGCAACAGTCAACCCTGCCTCAGCCACGTTGCTTTGCACCTTAGCGCGCCGCTGCTCAGCCCAGACCAGACCAAAGCATGCCGGCAACGTCAGCGCGATACCCCCGAGAGAGAGCAACGAGATGTGTTCACTGAGCAGTACGTAGGCCAGGACAACGGTCAAAGGCAACGTCATGAATGACAGGGCATTTACGACCAACGCCTTGCCACGTTGATAGGCCATCGCGGTGCCGAGCTGACCACCAGCAGTGAGCGCTGCCAAGGCGAACGTCACGAGCATGTCATGCATCGAAAACATCCACTTGGCGCTGTACAGGCAGTAAGCTACCGCGACAACGCCGGTCATAGCATGCATCCAAAACACGCCGCGCAGGGCTGGTTCCCCTGTAACGGCAAGTTTGCGCATGTAAATCTGAAGCATTGAGCCGAAAAACGCACCAACGAGACCCACACCGACAATGCCGAGACTGACATCATGCAGATACGGCAGCGCATTGACACCAACGCCGACAAAGCCCACGAAGGTCAAGAGCAGTGTCAGCCGGGTTGCCGCTTCCCGCAGGAAGAACGGAGCCAGCAGTGCCGTGAACAGCGGCGTCGAGTAGGCCAACGTACTTGCCAGGCTTGCCGGCAAGTGCCGGAGTGTGTAATACAGCACCAGAATCGTCATCGCGCCGAAAAACGAACGCAATGCATACACCGGCCCCAGTTTCGGCGAGAACGCCAGGTTGACCTTCTGCCTGCGCGCCATGAAGCCGAGCACCGGAACCAGAAAGAGGCTCTGGAGCGCCATCATGGAGGCAAGCGGCAAGTACGTCGGACTCGCCTTGGTGACGATTGCACGAAGCGCATATGACAGCGCTGCCAGGAGAGCCAAGACGGCGAACGCTGGGATAACGGTTTGCTTGAAATTCCACTGCTTGAAAGCTTGATGCATAGTTCTACACATTCCCTATTAAGTATCATTTGACAATATTCCCTAAGGGGTATAGCCATCCGTACCTCAGAGTGTTTGCCGCGTTGATAACCTGGATGCCAGAGGGCTGCGTATTGCAAAGTCCAGCCAGGCCCCCTCGTTGTCCCGGTGTTCCCGCACAAAGAAAAACCGCACCCAGGAAGGGCGCGGCTGTGAAAAACATCTTTATGCAGCTGCAGGCAGATTCGCAAACTCGCGCAAGCGCGACAGGCAGCGGGCTTCCCGGCTCATCTCGGTTCGGCCAGCGTCAATTGGAGGCGCTGCCTTCAACGACTTGAGCGTTTCAACCATGCGCGCCGCGATGGACGCCTGTATCTGAGCACGCTCCTCTGGTGAGAGGCCTGCGCGTTCCTGAGCGGTGACCAGCGCACGTTCATACGACTCGCGCAGTTCACCAGGGTCTCGCTGCAGCGCGGCCATCTCCAGCATCAGGTCCGCGAGCGGGTTTCCGGTCGGCTTGATGTGCAGGTCGAACAACAGCTCTGGCGTTGACTCGCCCAGGTCGGCCGACACAAGTGCCGCCTTCAGGGCGACCGTGTTGTTGTGGCTGATGACGGACAGGAAGTGCGAAAAGGCCGCTGCAACGAGCGCATAAGGCGCCCTGCAGTTCTGCTCGACTTCGTCGTACATCACATGAGGCAAAGCGGTTCGGATGGTAAATCCTCCGGCGCCGGCGCCACCACTGTCGATACCCTCGAAGGCACCCTGGTCTGCAAGCTGGCGCTTGGTAGCGTAATCGTACAGGTCGTCGTGGCCCGAATAGCCCTTGCGCATTTCATCCCAGCCGACAGGACGGGCTGTGGCCAGCTCGGGGAACTTTGCAACGATGGCGCTGTAAGCGCGCTTGGTACTTCGTTCGTAATCCCAAACCCCGTGCACATTCATGGCGCACCGTTCGACCAGGGTCATCTCGAGTGGCAGGAAGGCCCACAGCTGGAATGGTGCGTCGTAGCGGGCCAGCTTGAGGGTCTCGGCGCCCGGGGCTACAGGGAGAGAGGCCAGCAGCGCCTCGCGGCGGCTGGTGCGGTCCTTGGAAATGTCGTAGACCAGGCTTCCGTTGAACCACAGCGGCGCCGCTTGCACGGTGACCGCATAGACGCTGCGAAAAAACGGCTCCAGTTCGGTAATCCCGGCCCAGCGCGTGGCCAGGTAGGCAGCCATGGCTGCGATTTCGGCGTCGACATTGATGCGCGCGTTGATAAATGGCTTGTACATAAGCTCCTCAAGAAAGTGAATGTCCTCTCCTGTGTAGCGACCTTCGCCCTTCAGCCTCCCCATTTCGCGTTGCTATACGTCGCAAGGTCATTGGTACATCCATTCCAGTTACCCCGAGGCTCGTCGGGGATTATCTCGCACTTGCTTCTCCATATCTAAAAATACAGAGGAGACAAAACATGGACAAATTTAAGAAAGCAGTAATAGAAGCATTAGAATCAATTGGTGAAAGCGTTGGGGTAGCCATCCACTATCTCGGCCTTGCATTGGTTGCTTGGGCTTGCGGTCATCTTGTAAAGGTTTTCGGCTTTACAGGTTTTACCGCTGAAATATTCGAAGGTATCAAGTATGCAATCTTGATTGCCGAAGGATTTTCAATTGTTCTTAGGATTTACATTCACATGCTTCCAAAAGACTAAGCACTTCGAAAGGTATAAGATGAAGTTATCCGAAATTCTCCAAGCTCTCCTGACAGGCTTCAAACGCTCCCCGCGTTCGTTCCTCCAGGATTTCCGGGAAATAGGTCCACGGTTCATGCGCCTCGTGCGTGGAAAACCCAACTAATTCATTCTTTGATTCAGAAAGCCCTCTCACGAGGGCTTTTTTTCGTCTGTACCCACATGCGCCCTGCCTAGCCAGCGTAGAGGGGAGCCTTGGCCTCCAAGCCCGGCCGTAAGAAAATCTCGAGCAAAACGATGCTTTGTAAAGAAATCCTCGAGCGGATAAGAAAAAGTCCACCAGAAGGCGGACTTTGAAAATTTTTAAGCTTGGTTGCCGAGCTATAGGCTGTCGTGGACGACTGGTTCTTTCGAATCCTGCCGGCGCCACCATTGCCACCATTTCGGCGCGGTCCAGCCTTTCTTGTGAGCAGCCTCGAGACACTGGCGGCGCGCATTCTCAGCGCCGAATGTTCCGACACTGATGAACTCCGGCGCGCTGCACGGATACCGGGTGAACTTCAGGATGCCGGAGTAACGCTCGTCTTCACCTTTGAGGGTGCCAAGTGACATTGAATCCCTTTCTTTGACCGGAAAAAGTCCGCCAAGGAGGCGGACTTTGATGAATACGAGCTTAGCGCTGTCGTGGTGTCGACCACCCGAGAGTTTGCTTGAGCGTCTTGAAGATGTTGTAGTCATGCAGATGCAGCATCGGCACGGCAGTCTTGCCCTGGGTAATGCGAATGCGTGCGCCATCGGCGAGAACCTCGCCCAAAGGCTGGCCGTCACAGAACACACGCGCCGGCAGATTGCCGCGGACGACCAGCTCCACCAGCGAGCTGCTTGGCAGGGTGATGGGGCGCGCCGACAGCGAGTGCGGGCACAGCGGAACCAGGGCGATGGCCGCCAGGCACGGGTGCAGGATGGGGCCATTGGCCGACAGTGCGTAGGCAGTCGAACCTGTCGGAGTCGACACCACCAGGCCGTCAGCCCGCAGCGTGTACACCGGTTCGCCATCGACGAACACCTCGTATTCGACCATGCGGCCGACGTCACCCTTGCTCAGCACCACGTCGTTGAAAGCCAAGCCCAGCTCGGCAACCCCGTCGACGTTCGCCTCCAGCAGGATGCGCTCTTCGATGGTGTACTGACCGGCCTTGATGGCGTCGAGCATTGCTTCGATGTTGCCGGCGCCGACGTCGGTCAGGAAGCCCAGGTGACCCAGGTTCACCCCCAGGACGGGAATGCCACTGCCAAAGAGGCTGCGCGCAACACCGAGGAGCGTACCGTCACCGCCGATGGCGATGGCCAGGTCAGCCTTGCCTCGGACGAGCTCGACATAATCAGCATCCCAGTCGGTGCCGTCCCAACCGCCACGCGCAGGCACGGGCAGGATGGCCAGCCCCTTGGTTTCGGCCCAGTGGACGACTTCGTTGAGTACACCCCACGCTTGAGGGCTGTTGGGCTTGCTAAAGAGGCAGATTGATTTCATGATGTCCTTTCGTTGCTCTGTTTGGTCTGACTCGTATAGGAAGCCGCTTGTATATTCCGGGTTGCCTGTCGGGTCGGGCAAAGAAAAACACCCGCAGCCGCGAGTGTTCGAGAAAAGATGTTTCGAGCTCAGACACATGGCGGCACGCCGGCCGCGGCCGCTGCTGAGATGCGATAGAGCAGCTCCTCGGCTGACTCCCTGGCGCTGGCGGTCCGGGCGGCCTGAACCTTGTTGTAGAGCTCCGAAATGCGCCCGTAAATCCTGAGCGAATCGTTGAGCTCCCGTAGGTCAAAGCGGCTCTGGATAACGACAAGTTCATCCGACGAATAGCCTTCCGCGACATGGAGCCGGCTGCTTTTCTCATGCTCTTTGACCACAAATGCCGGCGAGCCATGCTTGAGCACCCGGCCACGAACATGGTCAAGCAGGATGGCGACCTCGGGCACTTCAAACAACTTTTGCCCGTACAGGTAAAAGGCGTACTGGCCGTCTTCGAGCAGATAGGTCGGTTGGTCGTACAGAGGGTCGCGCATGGTAGCTCCAGGATTGTCTGGAGGGTGTAGGCAGGCTTTTTGTATTTCGGCCCATCCCTCGCTCCTGGCGCAACCTGCTCAATAAATCTGCTTCGACCGTTCGATGCCCGCCTCATTGACCTTGAATTGCCCCGGAAGCGCGAGGTCGACATACCCTTTCTTCGCCAAACGCTTACAGGCGCCGACGTCGGCCGGCTCCAGTGAAGCTAGAAGCGAGAACGTGCTGGGCGCGCGCATACCAACATTGGCGGACAATCGGACCAGCAGGTCGCTCTCGGATGGGCTTAGGCGCATTGAATTTTCCTTAAAACGTGTTTTGAATCGGCTTTACAGCGCCAGCGCCATCGCGTTGAGCGTCACATAGTCGGTCTTGCCCGTCCCCAGGAGCGGAATGGCGTCGACGGCGACGATACGGCGCGACACGGCAATTCCCGGCAGCCCCAGTTCCTTGGCTTTTGCTGAAAGCATTTCCATGGTCAGCTCTTTGTCGGTGGTGAAGAGAATGACCGACTCGCCCTTGGCCGGGTCTGGACGCGCAACTGCCGCATGCGAGCCCTTCGACGACGCTGCGATTGCGATGCGCTCGACCACTTCGAGAGAGACCATCTCGCCGGCCAATTTTGCAAATCGCTTCACCCGTCCGCGAATGGCCATGAAGCCTTCGCTGTCGACCGAGACGATGTCGCCCGTGTTGTACCAGCCTTCGCCCGCGGACGAGTCGAACGGGGTGATGACGCCAGGATTAGCGTAAAGCATGTAGCCGGCCATCAAGTTCGGGCCTTTGACATGCAGCAGTCCCCCATCGTCGATGCCCGGCACTGGCTCGAGCTTATGCTCGATACCCGGGAGCATTGCGCCGACGGTATTGGACTTATAGGCCATCGGGGTATTGACCGACAGCACAGGCGCCGTCTCGGTGATGCCGTAGCCCGACATAATGCGAATGCCGAACTTTTCGAACCAGGCGTCACGCACCGTGTCCGAGAGCTTCTCGGCGCCGGCCACGACGTAGCGCAGGGTCTGGAAGTCGAACGGGTGAGCGAACTTGGCGTAGCCTGCCAGGAAGGTCGAGGTGCCGAACAGAACGGTCGCGCGGCGGTCATAGACCACTTCCGGGATGATGCGGTAATGCAGCGGCGTCGGATAGAAGAACACCGGGAAGCCGCTCAGAAGCGGCAGCAGCGTACCAGCCGTCAGGCCAAACGAATGGAACAGCGGCAGGCAGACCATGAACTTGTCCGCGGGGCTGAAGTCGGCCACGGCATTGACCTGCGCGATGTTGGCCAGGAGCGAATTGTGGGTGTGAACGACGCCCTTGGGTTTGCCTTCGGAGCCGGAGGTGAAGAGAACCACAGCCGGGTCGGTGGGTTTTGCCGGGTGCGCGGTCGCACGAGGACGGAACATTGCATAACCGATAAGCCAGAGCTTGTCGCTCAGCGTAAAGGTGCCCTTGAGGTCTTCCATGTAGTGGATGGTCACTCCGGTCAGGCGGTCGACGACGTGCTGGAGCTTGCCCAGGTCGATGAAGCGACGCGAAGTCAGGATGATGCGGGTGTCGCTTGCAACCAGGGCGTTCTGCATGCCTTCGGCGCCGGCGGTGAAGTTGAGCATTGCGGGAACACGCCCGCCCGAGGACAGGCCGAGTACGACAGCCGCCGTCCCGGTCGAGTTCGGCAGCAGCACCCCTACTCGGTCGCCGACCTTCGAAATCTTGCTTGCAATGCGCTGCACCGCCAGGACCGAGCGCAGGATTTGGCCATAGGTCTGCGTGACGACTGCCTTACGCTCGACAGGCTTGCCGTTTTCCGTGCCAGGCACGAACTGAATGTCCTCGGCCATCTTCATCTTGCGACCGTGCATGTCGACCGCATCGACGAAGCCTTCGAAAAGCGTACGCTCGCGACGGGCGGCGAACACCGCGTGCTGCAGGATGCGACGCATTTCTTCGCCAACGGCGCGGCGGCGAACTTTCGCGGTGCCGCCTGCCGGCATTTCGATTTTGCGCGCCGGCAGGAAGTGCAGCGTGATTTTCGGGAACAGGCGGCGCGGGAAACGACCTGCCAGGTAGCTGAACCAAGTCACGGCTGGCCCATCCATGTGGACGGCCACAACGTCAGCACCAGTGCGCGCGGCGACGAAAGCTGCGCCGTCGTAGATTTTCATCAGGCCGCCGGTGACGGTGATGCGCCCTTCCGGGAAGATGACAACGGTCTTGTCTTCCTCGAGCAGGCGGATGATGGCCTTGAGCGCCAGCGGATTGGCCGGGTCGGTGGCGAAATGGTCAACACCCTTCAGGATGAAGCGAAACAGCGGGTTCTCCAGCACACTCGTGTGCACCAGGAAGGTCGGCTTGTTCGGCAGGAACAGCGCCAGCAGTACGCCGTCGAGCAGCGATGTGTGGTTCGCCACAAAGAGCGTTCGCTTCTGGAACGCCTGAGTCGAGGCACCGGTCAGCTGGACGCGAAAGAGCACCCGGAAAATGAATTTAAGCAGCGAAATGAACACGGAATACTCCGATGAGGGTTGAGCGACGGCCGACGCCGCCTGATGCACCAATACAGTATGGAGTGTTTATCGTAGCAGAAAAGAATGCTCTAGGGAATCTTTTTTGCTGAAAAGGTTACCGTTGACGTAAAAACTCCCACGAGGCCTGAAAGGCATCGCGGGAGTTGGAATCAAACAGAAGCTAGGTCAGGGTTTAGCGCTTAACCTCCGCCAGAACGAGGTTTTCGTACTCAACCTTGGCGGCTTTTCGAAGCGTCTCGAACAACTTTTTGCAGGTGTAGCCTGCGTAGTGACTGTGGAGCGTCACGTCCCCGTTGAACTGGGTTCGCAGCCACGGTTCTGCCATGTAGTTCGTCGAGCTGCGCGACTGCAGGAAGCACATGATGCTTTCGACAGTCTCCGCGCCTACGCTGGCAAAAACCCGCTTGAAGACGATGCTGTAGGCTCGGGTCTCGACGGTCTCTGCTGGCGCTGCTTGCGAAACCGGGGCCGGCTGCGGAAACAGTGCCTCGATACCGCGGGCAACGTCCGGATGCACGTAAGCTTCGAACCAGTAGCGCGAGGCCGAATCGTCCCCGGTATCGGTGAAGTCCACTTCCACGTGAGTCAACGCGGCGCACTGCAGGTCCTCGCGGAAGAATGCAGGCGCTTTGTCTTCGTCGGCGTAGTGCGGCAGGCCATACTTGTCGACAGATGGCGCAGTCGAGTACACCTTCGACGCGACTGTCTGGTCACTGAGTTCGAAGTCCTCTGGCAGCTGCTTCGCGCCATGGGTCAAGAACGGCCCCCAGCTGTCGCAGCGTTCGGTATCATCGAGGCTCGCACCCCGCGGCAACACGAACAGCGCCTCGCCGTAATTGGTCTCCTCCGACTCGTCGAAGAAGAACACATACTTGGGCCAGCCCTGGACCTGCTCGCTGGTTTTCACCAGTGCTTCGGTAGCGTTCGCATCGACCAGGTAGGTCGCCCAGTTTTTGTAGTGCGCTTGGCGCGCTACAGCTTCCAGACACACGCCGTGAGGCAGGTCAACCCCGTGTTCGCCCAAGAAGGTCTTGAGGATGCGGGCGCTTGCTTTTGCTGCGGTGATTGTCATCATGGTAAATCTCTCCAGTGGTTATGCGCGGAGCGCTCTGGTCTATCAGGTGCCTGGCTTGCTGTTATCGGCTCCGCGCGTTTGCACGGGAAACGAAGAAAGGTACTGCCAAAAAGCTCCATACTTATCCGTGCCCTGTACTACAGGGCCCAGGCGGAAGGCGATGGGAACCCGTCCGGAGTATAGCCACCCTGCCCCCAGGGTGATAGGCTGCTTGAGCAGGCGGCCGGCCGGCCGGCGCTTGGCTATACTTGACCAGGACAACTCTGACTTCCAACAATGCACCAACCAGACCCTAACAACCTGACGCCTGGCGTCCTTGACGGTTACGCCAAGCGCGCCTTCAAGTACGGTGCCTGTGGCGCCCTGGCGATAGCCTTGCACGACGCTACTGGCTGGCCCATCGTGGCAATTACCGACGCCCACAACGTCTACGGCGAAGAGGCCGGCGGAGGCTCCGCCCTGCACTGGTCCGTACGCACGCCCGAAGGCCTGCTTCTGGACGTCGATGGCCTTCACACGACTGAAGAGCTGGTCAGCGATTACGAAGGCGATGCTGACGAAGGCCGGGCCGCAGCAGGAACCTCCAGCCGGGCCGACGCCTGGGAATGGTACGGTGAGTGTCAAGGCGCGCCCGTGCCCTTATCGCTTGCCCGAACGTTTGTAGCCCCAGTGCTGGCGCTGCGTGAGTCCGGCAACCAGGCCCCCTCCGAGAACTGATGTACCGATATTCCCCGCCCCTCCTGCTCGATGCAGCGAGGGGCGTTCTTCTTGCCTACGTCGCGAACCGGCCAGCCTGACGCCCTTTTGCCTACACTCAAAAGGACAACTTTAGGCACCAATATGACCAATCCACACCTCGACGAGTTTGACCTCGAATTCGACCCTTCGCGAGGCAGCGTCACGCTAAGCAGGGGCCGTCAAGATTTATGGGAGCATCTGAACGATGCGGGCTTGCTTGACGCTTCGGAATTTCACGACGCAGTAGCGGCCCTTGAGCGCAAAGAAAGAAACGAGCTTCGGCGCCGTAAGCGGCTCATCGACCGTCTGCGCGAGCAAGGCGAAAAGCTGAACCTGCTTGCGTGGGGCGTACTTGAGTCCGATGCCCTGCCGCCTGAGCAGTACGTAGCGTTCGAGCAGGTTCTGACGGCCAGCAAACGATTCGCCGGCGTGGAACACCTCTGCCTGGATTTCGACTACGACCCTGGCTGGCGTATGCATGACGATGCGAAAGGAACCATCCTCATTTCGGCACACGATGCACGCGTTTTCATGGTGACCGCGGGTGCCGATACAGAAAAACTCATGCTTTTGCTTGAATTGCACTGTGAGCGGTCCTGGTCGATGTCGAAAATCTCGCAGCTCGGCAAACTGAGCACCCTGTCCATCGGGCAGGTACTGCAAGGCCAAGCCTGGCTCGCCTCGCACGCCAATGGCCTGCTGTGCCGGTTCGACAATCAAGCACTGCGGGCAGTCGGCCGCACTGCAGAGCCACTTCGCTGGGCTTTGATTCACCAGCTCAGCGCGCGGTCACTGAACACAGTTGGGCTGAGAGGCCTTAACTGGGCTTTCCACAAAGAGGCAAAGCGCAGTCCAGCCGTTCGCTTCGCAAGCTTCCCGCCGGCGATACAGTGGAAGCGCTTGTTCGGCTTTCGGGCACCTCCCACACTGCGACTGTCGAGCCTCATTGGCTTCAAGGTCGGCGCGCTCAACGCGCTGTGCCCGCTGATGGGCCTTCGCTTGGACAAAGTGAGCGCCCGGGATGTTGGCTCACTACAGCCGCTGTTCAACCTGGTCCGGCTCTTCGGTAACGTCGAAGCAATCCGGCGTTATGTTGCCTCGCGCGGCAAACCTTGGGACAAAAAGGGCCTGCACGACGCCGGCCAGTTCACGCTTCCCTCGAGCAGGGAATCTTGGACCCCGGAACTGTGGGCGCCGCTGTGCCTGAGGCACCCGGAGCTTACTAGCCAGGCGGGCGACTTTCCGAAGCTGGAAAGCCGCGGCGTATTCCCTCGCTCGCCTAACGAGCTGCGCAGGGAGAAAGTAAAGCTGACCTACCCTGCTGTGCCCAAAGGGTTTGAGGACCTGGCCGAGCTGTGCATCAGTTCGAACCTGACAGGGAAAGCATTCGAGACGTATCTCGATTTCTGGCAATCTGCAAAGGTGAAAACAGCCGAATTCCTGCCACAAGTTCGCATTCGTGGCGAGGAGCTGGGCCTGGGCGCCGGCTGGGAGTTTTCCAAGCTCGCCCCGTCTGACTATCGGGGGCCTCTGCTGGGCCAACTGACCGGATGCTGCCAGCACCTTTCGGGCGCCGGCAGTGCCAGTGCCGTTCATGGCGTGGAAAGTCCCTATTCAGGCTTCTATATCGTGACGCACAACGGCAAGGTCGTCGCGCAGTCTTGGGCCTGGCGTAACAAGACAGGAGGCTTGGTGCTGGACTCGGTAGAAAGCGTCTTGCGCGCCCCATCCGACCTGCAGCAGGTGTTCGCACTCTACAAGGAAGCAGCCGCACGCATTCCGAAAGCAAGTCTGGGAGTGTCCGGAGTGTATATCGGTGCGACCAACTCAGGAATTACCGACCAGGTCGCTCGAGCGCTCCTGCACGAGAAAGTACCGCCGGCTGTCGTCGCTACCGTGCCTTTCGATTCCGCTGACTATTTCGACGGCCTGACTCACGTACTCGTAGCAGGAAAATCGCTCAAGCGAGCCAAGCTCTTGCCCAAGGTAGAAGGGTATCAAGTCAAGCGCCATAACCCGTCACAGCATGACTTCGACACGTTTGCGCTCGCTCCGTTTATCCGAAGGCCCGAGCCCGACTACCTCCCTCAGCACCTGATGGACGAATATCCGGACGATGTCCGGGACTTGTTCGAACGGCGAGCATTCGAGGGCACTATTTAATTCACCAACCGCAGAGTCCTCTCTGCGGTTTTTCTTTGTCAGTTGTTGCGAAAATTACAGGTCTTTCACGAACGCTGGCACCTCTACAGGTAGTCAATTTGAACAACATGCGGCAAGAACCTCACACCCTTCCAAGAAAATATACGAATCCCTCGAAATATATTGAGATGTTGCCCCGAATCATGTAAACTAACCTCAACAGCTTGTATATTTCACCCACAATTTCAGCAACACCATCCTTTTACTAAAAACGACATGACCGCTACTAAAAACAATACGTCCGCCGCGCCAATCGGTGTCTGGTTTCCACAGGGCTTCGCGAACCTGTACCAGGCTCAAGCTGACCTGCGCCGCGCGGATACGACCGGTCGCTACCGCATCATCGGTTCGCACCCTCATCCGGAGTTCGTAGGCCTGCAAAGCGCCGACGTCGCCCTGGTTGAGCCAACCGACGCTCGCGAATTCAGGGAATTCGCCCTGATGCTCGTGCGCGAACACAACGTGCGTGTCATCGTGCCGTCGCGCCGTCAGGCATTCTTCAACAAGAACGCCAAGCTCTTCGCTGGCCTGGGCGTCGCGGTTCTGACCGTGGCCGACAATGCGACCAAGGCTTGCATCGAAGACAAGCTGGCCTTCTATCGTTACCTCAAGCCCCTGAACCTGGTCAACATCCCGGAGTTCGAAGGCTTTACCACCCTGGCTGAATTTGACGCCGCCTACAGCGCGCTGACTCCACGCGCCAGCAAGGTGTGCATTAAGCCTGCGTACGGCGTCTACGGCAGCGGGTTCCGCGTGCTGGCAGAGCGCAAGAATGGCCTGCAGGACCTGCTGAACGAATCGCTGACCCTGTCCGTTGCTGGTCTGCGCGAGCGCCTCGGTGTCGATGCTGGTCCGACCATGCTGCTGATGCAGTACCTCGACGGGGACGAGCGCAGCGTCGACTGCCTGGCCAAGGATGGCGTCCTGGTTGCTGCGGTCTGCCGCCGCAAGAGCAATTCGCCAATCGCGGGTCAAGTCATCGAAGACCGTCCGGACCTGGTCAAGCAGGTACAGAACCTGACCGCACACCTGAAGCTGAACGGCCTGTTCAATGTCCAGTTCAAGGACCACGCCGGCGTGCCCTTCCTCCTGGAAATCAACCCGCGCATGTCGGGCCGCTCGTACTACGCCACCGCCGCCGGCTGCAACCTGCCATACCTGGCCGCCGAACTGTTCTCGGGCGCCAAAGCCATCGACGAACTGTCGTTCTCGGTGAACTTCGGTCTGCGCATTGGCAACCTGGCCTCCCCAATGCCCCTGGGCCTGGACAAGGTGCAGGGCAAGGACGGCGTGAACGTGAACGAAATCAAGTCGGTACGGGAGAGCAAATGAACGCAGTATCCCGCCGTGTGAACATGGTCAGCGGCGACCTGGACCTGTCGGTTCGCACCGCTGCTGGCTGGAGCTTGGACAACTTGTGCGATTTCGCCTCGCGCCAAAACCCGAAGCGCGCCTTCTTGTTTGTGAGCAAAGTGCTGGGCAAGCATCTGCCCGCCCGCCCAAGCGCCATGCGCGCAACGCACGACGCCCTGGCCGAGCAGCTGCGCCCGTTCCTGGCTGACGCCGGCGCTACCCTGTTCCTGGGTTTTGCCGAGACGGCTACTGGCCTGGGCGCTGGAGTCTATGACGCTTGCCAGCGCATGGCCCGTCACAGTGGCTCGCTGTTCGTCCAGACCACCCGCTACTTCTTCGAGCGCGCAATTGCCCTGCACTTCCAGGAAGAGCACAGCCACGCAACTGGTCACCTGCTCTACACCCCGGAGTTTGGCCATCACGCCTTCTTTGAAAGCAAGTCGCTGGTCCTCATCGACGACGAACTCTCGACTGGCCAGACGAACCTGAACTTCCTGCGCGAGTTCCTGACCGTGAACCCGAACATTCGCAAGGTGGCGCTGGTGTCCTTGATTAACTGGATGCCGGAAGCGCGCCGCCAGCTGACCCGCGACAGCTTCCCGGGCATCGAGTTCCACTTCTGCACCTTGATGGAAGGCGGCTTCGAGTTCTCGCACAGGGAAGGCTTCGTCTGCCCTCCAATGCCGGCCGTTGACGGAAACCGTGCAAACAAGGACAGCCTGGTGCCTGCGAGCTTCGGCCGCTTCGGCTACCGCGGCGACGTGTCGTTCAAATTCGACGCCGCCGCGCGCCGCCTGAACCTGCAAAAAGGGCGCCCGGTGCATGTCATCGGCGACGGTGAATTCATGCACCCTGCGTTCCTGCTCGCTTCGCACTTGGAGTCGGCCGGCTTCGACGCCTTCGTGCAGTCGACGACCCGCTCGCCAATCCTGATGGGCGGCGCTATCGGTTCGAGCATCCGGTTTTGCGACCACTACCAGGATGGCATCGAGAACTTCCTCTACAACGTGCCGCCAAAAGATGCACAGGTCGTGCTCTGCCATGAAGCGACTGGCCACCTCGAACTGCTGAACTCGCTTCCGGCCCACGCCGTCTCGCACAAGGAACTGCAATGTCTGTAAGACTGCTCACCGATATCGACGACACGCTGATGTCGACCGGCCGCAAAGTCCCGGAAGCCCTTCGCGCGGTTGTAGGCGCCGTGGCGCCGAATGGCGAGCCAAGCTCGTTCCAGACGCCGAAACAGCGCATGCTGTGGGACCTTTTCGTGAAAGCGGCTGACAGCATTGTGCCAGTCTCGGCGCGCTCACCAAAGGCTCTGGCCCGCATGGCGCTGCCGATGAAAGACGGCGCTATTGCCGACTTCGGCGCGACCGTCCTGCACGCGGACGGCTCGGTCGACCAAGGCTGGTACGCCCAAATGCAAAAGCTCGCTGCCAAGCGCGAATTTGGCGACATCAAGTTCTTCGAAATGCTGGCGTCCTTCATCGAAGGTTCGGCACCGACTGAAGTCAAGGTCGAGCTGCGGGCAATCGAAGGCATGGCCGCGTTCGTGAATTTCCGAGGCGCTCCGGGCAGCGCGCCGGCAGTACGCGAATCCGTGGAAATCTTCATGGCCGTGCACGTTCCCCTGACCGACTACTACCTGCATGTGACGGACCGTGATGTAACGGTGCTGCCGTCGTTCGTGAGCAAGTGCCGCGCGGCCGCGTATCTCATCGAACAGCGCGGCTGGCAGAACGACCTTCTGCTGGGTGCTGGCGACAGCCTGTCGGACAGCCCGTTCCTGGCTGGCCTTGATTTTGCACTGCTCCCAACGAATTCTCGCGCTTTCAAAGCGCTGATGGGTGTCGTCGGCCAGCAAGGGCAAATGCCTACCATCGCCTCGCCGCTCAACGCTGTCATCTAACAAGAAGAAAACATGACCAACCTCGAAAACACCGCTAAAACATCTTTTTCGGGCAGCTATGGCCCGAACGACGTAACGTTCCTGCTCACCCGGCTGGCCAGTGCGGACGTGCGCAACGTCGCCGACAAGGAAGCGCATATCCAGCGTGGCGGCCATTACAGCGAAGTGCTGAGCGCCGAGTCGGCGCCGGCCGCTGAGTACGTGGAGCTGTTTCGTCAACAGCTGGCCTCGCAAGGTGAGCGCCTGGCATCTCACCTGGTCAAGCTGGCCTCGAGCATTGCCGCTCGCGTCAGCACCGGCCCGATTACGCTCGTCTCGCTGGCGCGCGCCGGCACTCCGGTAGGCGTGCTGCTGCACCGTGTACTGGCAGAGCGCTTTGACCGCGAAGTGACCCATTACAGCGTGTCCATTATTCGTGACCGCGGCCTGGACCTGAACGCCCTGCGCCATATCCTGACGAAGCACGCCGATACCTCTGTGGTGTTCGTCGACGGCTGGACGGGTAAAGGCGTCATCGGCGCCGAGCTGCGCCGCTCGGTTGAAGCCTTTAACAAAGCTGAAGGCGTTGCGGTCAACCCAGACCTCTTCGTGGTGGCTGACATTGCGGGCACCGCTGCTGTCTCGGCGACCCGTGAAGACTACCTGATTCCCTCGGCCATCCTGAACGCGACCGTCAGCGGCCTCGTGAGCCGCACCGTGATGGACTCGCGCCTGGCGGCGAACGATTTTCACGGCTGCCTATATTACGAAGGCCTGGCTCACGTTGACTGCAGCGTCGAGTTCGTTGACGCCGTATGGCAGCACCTGGTCAGTCGCGATTTGGCTGCGCCTGCGCCGGCCGAAACGGTCAGCACAGTCAATGCGAAGGACCTGCACGACATGGTTGAGCGCTACCGCGTGCTTCACAACCTGGCAAGCGTCAACTTCGTCAAGCCGGGCGTCGGGGAAGCTACCCGCGTGATGCTGCGTCGCGTTCCTCGCATGCTGGTGCTGCGCGACCTGGAAGACCAGGAGGTGGCTCACCTTCTGATGTTGGCGCGACAAAAGTGCGTGCCAGTGACGATGGACCCGGTTCTGCCCTGCCGCGCGCTGGCCATCATCGAACAGCTCGATTGACTAAAAACCAAGAGCTACACCCAAACAACCGACCGAACAAGACTGCCCTAAAAGAAAACGAGAAAAACAAATGACGACTCCAATGACCACCACTCTGCCAAGCCACCTGAACCTGGGAGCATCGCTGTACGTTCCCGCTACGCGCGACAACCTCATCGAAATCGCGCGCGGCGCCAAGCTGGGCGACGTTCGCTCGCTCATCTTCTGCCTGGAAGACTCGGTCGCTGACCGTGACCTCGAGATGGCGCTGGACAACCTGGCAGCAATGCTGGCCTACATGAAGCAGCACGGCGTGGCCGGCCGCGGTGAGCGCATGCTGTTTGCTCGCCCTCGCAATGCCAAGGTGCTGGCACGCATGCTGGCACTGGACGGCATCGAGCTGATGCAAGGTTTCGTCGTGCCAAAAACGACTGCGGACTCGCTGCCGGAATACCTGCAGGTGCTCAAGGACGCCAACTTCGCCGGCCACTTCTCGCTGATGCCGACCCTGGAAACCCGCGAAGCCTACGACATGGTCGAAATGGGCCGCCTGCGCGCACTGATGCTGCAGCCTGAAATCAAGGCCACCATCCTGGCCCTGCGCATCGGTGGCAACGACCTGCTCAACGTACTGAGCCTGCGCCGCACGCGTAACCGTACCATCTACGAAACCCCGGTCGGCAGCGTCATCGCCCAGCTCGTGGCCCACTTCAAGCCATGGGGCTTCGCCCTGACCTCGCCTGTGTGCGAAATCCTGTACGACCACGAAGTGCTCGAGCGCGAGCTGGCGCAGGACCTGGTGTACGGCCTGTGCGGCAAGACGGCCATCCACCCGGACCAGGTCGCCATCATCGAGGCCTTCTACCGCCCGGCCGAGCAAGACGTGCGCATGGCCGAAGCCATTCTGGCTCCGGACGCGCCGGCCGTGTTCAACATGTGCGGCACGATGTGCGAAGTGGCAACCCACCACCGCTGGGCCACCGACATCCTGGACCGTTCGCGCATCTACGGCGTCTACGGCAAGGATACCGATTCCGCGTTCCGCCAAGCGGCGTAACAACCGCTTTTTCGACAATACTCAAGGACTTCCATGTTCGCTAACCTTCGATTCTTCCGGGGCTCCCTGGCCCTGACTTTCGCCGGCCTCATCGGCGGCTACCTACTGGCAGGCTTCAACGGCCTGTTCATTGTGGCCGTGCTTTGCATCCTCGAAATTTCGCTCTCGTTCGACAACGCCGTGGCCAACGCCACCGTGCTCAAGGACATGAATGCGTACTGGCGCAAAGCCTTCCTGACCTGGGGCATGCTCATTGCCGTGGTCGGCATGCGAGTGGTGTTCCCTGTTCTCATCGTGGCGCTGGCCGCCAACCTCGGCCCCTTCGAAGCCATCGGGGTCGCCTTCAACGAGCCAGACCGCTACGCAGCCATCCTGACCGCGGCTCACCACCAAGTGGCAGCCTTCGGCGGCGCCTTCCTGATGATGGTGTTCCTGAAGTTCTTTATCGACCAGCACAAGGATGAACACTGGCTGGCCGTTATCGAGCGCCCGCTGACCCGCCTGGGTCGTATGCAAGCTGTCGAAGTCGCCCTGACGCTCGTGGCACTGGTGCTGAGCTCGTCGTTCTTCCCGGACCTGCTGCACCGCGTCGAATTTCTGGCTGCTGGCGTATGGGGCCTGGTTGCCTACGTCGTCGCTGACGGCCTGGGCGGCTTGCTCGAAGGCGAAGAAGGCGATGGCAACAAAGTGGCGGCCCGTACCGGCGCCGGCGGCTTCCTGTACCTGGAGCTGCTCGACGCATCGTTCTCGTTCGATGGTGTGATTGGCGCGTTCGCTCTGACCCACAGCCTGCCCCTGATTGCAATTGGCCTGGGTGTTGGCGCGATGTTCGTGCGTTCGATGACCATCTTCCTGGTCGAAAAAGGTACGCTGGCGCAGTTCCGCTACCTCGAGCACGGCGCCTTCTGGGCCATTGGTGCCCTCGCAGCTGTCATGATGGTCGGTGTGCACGTCCACATCCCGGAAGTCGTCACGGGCCTGGTCGGCGCCATCCTCATCGGCCTGGCGCTCTGGAGCTCGCTGCGCGTACGTGGTGAGGAAACTGCCGAGGCGTAATATCTCGCCGCTCCTCCGAGCAGATGAAAAGAAACCCCGGCACTTCTGCCGGGGTTTTTACGTTTCGGGCAATAAAAAACAGCCGACAAGGAGTCGGCTGTGAAGGAAGGTCTAGTTGAGCATTGCAGGCACGCTTGCCTGACACGTCTTGCATGCCTTGACGAATTCGAAACTGGTGCTATTTGCCCTGCCGAGAAAGTCTGAATAGGCGTGGTAGAGGACCTGAGCCTCAGAGCCGAACCCAGGGAGACTCGGCTTCTCGCCAGGCCGGCTGAACGTCCAGCCCTCATTGTCCTGCAGCTGAAGGACGTAACCCGCAGCCCTGAGCACCCGCTCCATACTGTCGAGAAGCGAATTCGAATCCCGGACCGACAGAGGCCCTTGCACAGCCAGCAGGGCTCCTATGCAAGCGATATCGGGCTGAACATACGATTTTAATTGCAACATTGACATCCTTTAGAAAGTAACTGACCTTTCAGGTGTAGCACCCTTCAGGCCGGGCTACTTCGCATCAGCGAGGCCCGCGCTCATGGAGTCAAGTAGATAGATGAGTTGAGCCTGCTGCTCCTCGCTCAAACGGAACATGGCTTGCTGATGGGCTTTGCCCGCGGCCTCGAACGCTTGCTCGATGCGCTCGGCACAGGATGGGAGCAGAAAAACTCGTTTTACTCGGCGGTCCACCGAGCATGGCCGACGCTCAATCCAGTTGTCTCGCTCAAGACTGTCGAGAACGCGCACGAGAGAGGCATGCTCGATGCCGAGATGCTCAGCAAGCTCTCCCTGACTGCGGTCCGCGCCACCAGTTGCCAACTGCAGCACAGCCCACTGTAAGGGCGTGAGCTTAAGGGGCGCCAAGGCGTCATTGAGGACCGACCGCCATGCTTGTCCACACCGGTGCAGCGCGGCGGCCAGGGCGTCACGTTCGAGGAATTTGCTAGAGTTATCTGGAATCGAGTGCATGGGTGGCGCGGTAAGTAGGCGGTCAGGCGACCACCCGGACCTTACGCATAGCAAGTACGTTTATCGCACCTGCCCCTCCGAGGTGCTGCGATGAAAAAACCGCACCCAGGAGGGTGCGGCTGAAGGGGAAACGATAGATTACTTCGGCGAAGCCTTGGCCTGGGGTAGCACGACGCAGGTTTCGCCGTCGAAGGTCCAGTACCAGCGAACACGCTCGCCATCACAGTCGACGGTTAGGCGATTGCCACCATGGTCTTCGACAACGGTCGCTTCCATGTCGGCGTAGCTGATACGGGTGCCTTCAGGGAGCGGCGGGCGGTTACTGCCGGCGACAGGTTGCTCGACTTCGTATTGAGCCTGGCGGACCATGGCATCGCGTCGCATGGCCAGGACGCTTGCCGTAAGGTCTTCGCGCTGCTCGTTGTCGGCCATCCAGGACAGGGTGAGCTCGAGCCCACTACGGCCGCGGGACTGGTACCGAACGCTGGCGTTGAGGTTGTCGCTGCCGCCGAAAATGCTGGCGAAACTGGAGTCGCCGTCGAGGCACTCCTGCACTTTGGCAGAGAGTTCGCGCCACAAAGCTGCGTCACGGGCGTCATCTTCAGGGGTGTAGCTTTTGAGGGAAGGTACTTGGGACATATAGGTGCTTTCACGTTGTTGGCCTCTCCAGTGTAGCGATGCGCACGCACGGACGCTACTTATCAGGGCCAGTCCGGTACGACGTTATAGCCCTGTTCGGCTGAACTATTTGAGTACAGGCTTGCCTCGAGCCGGTTATACTGCCGCCAATTTCGCGTGTATCACAGGATTACTGATGATTGATATTTCGATATTTGAGGGTGTTGTCGTTTTTGAAGCAGAAGGCTACACCTACCAGGCCATTTGGCACCCCGAAGGATGGAACATGGCCGCGATGGTTCAGCGGCGCATAAGCGAGCGACACGACATCGTTGCTCCCCGGGATGCCACGCCCAAAATACTGCTCACCGCGTGGTGGGCCCATCAGCGTAAAGTCGGAACTTACCGCAACCCCGATGGCTACTCTGCAAGCAATGCCCCCACAAAGGCCACGGCATCGAAGCACGGCAGTAGCCGATAGAGCTTCCTCAGTGACCCGCTGGATATCGACAAGTAATTGAAATTACGTGGAACCGGATAAGTGTGGTGGATACCCTCCATACGCACTAGCAGGCAATCAGTATGCAGGCATTTACGTGCGGGTGACTATCCCCTGCAGCGGTCGGCACCTGCATTTCGACCGTAAGCTCAACCACTGACATGATGCGGCCCAGCCTGCAGCGCCCTTGTTCTCCATATTGCGCAAGGCAGCTACGCCCCCAAAGCCCATTTCGAAGTTTGAAGTGGGCTTTTTACGTATAGCCCGTCAACCCTAGCAAGAGCCGTTGTGCGGAAATTTTGACTAAACCAGATGCCTACACGTATGTCGAATAATCCAACCAACCCCTACAATGTCATCCCCCTCTTCCTCAGCGCGCCGAAGTATGGCAGCTTTGATGGCAGCTGTGCTTACGCTTCAGCCTGCTTTTGCTGCACCCTTCCAGTATCGTCTGCCGCTTGATATCAACAAGCGCACGCCGCCGGCGCCGACGCCGCCCACAACGACTCCAAAGCCCGGCTCTGGCGCGGGCGACGTCGACACCGGCGCCGACCCAGAGGCGGTGCGAGCTCCTGTCCTGCTCGTTACCCCGACTGCGCTGCAGTTCGAGTCGAACCTCAACCAATCTCCTACGAGCCAGACCGCCCTTGTTGCTAATGATGGACCGGTCCCCACGACGGTTAGTGGCCTCGAATCCAGCGAGCACTTTGCGGTTAGCCATAACTGCCCGGCGCCCCTTCCAGTGGCCGCTACTTGTCTTGTAACGGTCACGCCGAAGACTGCTGCGCCGGGAGTCGTAAGCTACCGCATGGGCATCATTGCGCCTGGCGCTGAAACGCAGGCCAGTCTGGACCTTCGAACGTTCGAACGTATGCCAGGCGTCCCCTATCCAAGCCTTTCACTGTCGGAGGACTTGGTGTTTCTGGGCGAACTCAACCCGGGCCAGGCCGCACAAGGGTCCGCACGGCTTACCAACTCCGGAAATGCGGCTGCAGTTCTGGACGGTATCGCTTCAGGGAAGAACTTCACCGTAACGAGTGACTGTCCTGACGAACTCGCCCCGGGCGCATCGTGCAATATCTCAGCAGCATTCCAAGCCTACGAGGCAAAATCCCACCATCACACCCTTGGCTTGTACGCTACCCCGGGTGGCAGCCCGACGCCACTGACCTTCTACGCGTCCATTAAGGGCAATCCGGCAATGCGGCCGGCGCTCGCGTTCAACGAGCAAACGGTGACATTCGGCCCGCTCGAAGCGGGCGCCTCCTCGACAAAAAAAGTTGTTTTGACGAACCGCGGAACCGCCCCAGCTGAGCTTCAAAGCCTTGGAGGCAACAAAGATTTCGCCATCACATCGAGCTGCTCCGCTACGCTGCCAGTGAATGGCTCCTGCGAAGTCGTCGTCACCTTCAATGCGTTCACAGCCGGCACCTCGCCGGCCTACGAATTGACTGCGCGCGCCCAGGACGAAGCGAGCGCAAAAGTACTCCTGTCAGGCCAAGTGAGTGGCGGCACTGCCTCAGATGAAACGCCAGCCGCAGTCCTGGCGTTTGAGCCGGAGCAGCATGCTTTCGGCAACATCGGCGTTGGCCAGACACTCTCGCATACTGCTAAACTCACGAACTCGGGCCCGGTTTCCGCCAAATTTAGCAGTATCGTCGTCGACGCCGGCGCGCCGGCGTACCGCGTCACCCACACGTGCGGCACCTCCCTGGCGCCGTCTGCGTCGTGTGACGTCACCGTTACCTTCAGTCCGACGGCGGCCACTTCGTACCCGGGCCGCGTCAAAGCCACGCCTACCGGCGCGGGCTCAGCACTGCTTAGCCTGAGCGGCACAGGGGAACAGGCCCAACTGTCGGTTGGCCCGGCAAACGTCGACTTCGGAACAACGGTCGAGCTCAATCCCTCCGCCCCTCGCGCCGTCTACCTGAGCAACAGCGGTAACGTGCCGCTGACCGGGTTGGCGGTTCTGAACAGTGACAACCGCCTAACGCTGGACTACGGAAGCTGCACCTCAGTACTGGAGCCAAAGAAAGGCTGCGCCCTGACCGTGCGCTACGCACCGAGCGCCCTGGGTACTTACGCTGGGGATTTCAAAGTCACCTCCGGCAATGGAGGGACGGCAACCGTGGCATGGTCCGGTATGGCGGTGAGCCTGCGCGCTAACCCCTCGTCGCTGACCTTCCCAAGCGTGCGAGTGAGCACATCTGCGCCAGACCAAACTATTCAGCTCTCCAACGGCGGCCCGACAGCCATTCCGATTGACAGCATGGGTATCTACCTCGGCCAAAATCATTTTGGCCAGTCGAATAACTGCGGCTCGTCGCTGGGCGCGGGAGCGTCCTGCACTGTGACGGTTCGCTTTACGCCTTCTTCGCCAGGTGCGCACCAAGGCACTGTCAATATTCTGTCCAAGGGCGCAGTCCTCTCCAGCCTGAACCTGTCAGGAGCTGCAGAAGCTCCGAAGCTGGTGTTGACCCCGGGCTCCGTGCGCTTTGCTGACACCAATGTCGGTCAGGCCTCGCCAGCGGTCGGCCTTACCGTGAGCAATCCTACGAATGAGATTGCCACCCTGACAGGTATTGGCATCTCGTCCGGAGCATCGGAGTTCGCTCAATCGAATAACTGCGGCTCGCGCATCCTGGCTGGCCAGTCCTGCACTGTCACGGTTCAGATGACCCCCGCCTCGACCGAAGGTAGCTTCGGTTCGCTGGCCGTGCTTAGCTCGTTCGGCGAGCAAACTGCATCCCTGTCCGGAATCGGCACCAAGCCGGCCGGCGGCGTCGAAGAACAGCCCGCCCCGCCTGCCCCAGTCGATGACGGGTTCACCCACTACGCCATCAACTTCCTGGACACCCAGGTTGGATACTCGAGCGCCGTGCGCCATGTCAAGTTCACAAACCGCGGTGACGGCCCCCTGAGCGTGGCCGGCGTAAGCATCGTTGCAGGCGAAACTGATTACTCGCAGACCAACAACTGCGGCGGCCTCATGGCCCCAGGCGCTTACTGCACTATTTCGCTTCTGTTTAGCCCGTCCGCCTTGGGTGAGCGCATCGGAGGTGTGGCCCTGACCAGCGATGGCGGCAACTTCTATTTTGACCTCAAAGGCAAAGGCATTGGCGCATCCGGAACGTGGCGCGCTGATAGCTCGGCCGATTACGGCTCTGTCGGCGTGAACTCGAAGAACCTCCGCTCCTTCACGTTCAGCAATTCGGGAACGATTGCCGCAACTGGCATCGAAACGGTGGTCGAAGGCGAGAACGTCCGCCTGACCGCAAACACATGCGGAGCACCTGGCGCTCGCGTGCCACTGGCCGTGGGCAGCTCGTGCCGCGTGACTGTCGAATACTCGCCTGCAGCGGTAGGCGACATGAAGGCGACGCTCAAGACGACGGGAACCTTGGCAAACGACCCGGCCACCCTGGACCTGTCCGGTAAGGCCCTGTCCGCCGCCCTGGCTTTTGACGCATCCCCTTCGGGCGACTTCGGCTCGCTGTCTGTCGGTACGTCCAACACGCGTACCTACTATCTGCGTAACGTGGGCCCCTTGAATGACACCCTGGCAGCGGTTCCGACCGTTACCGGCCAGGGCTTCACCTTTAAGAGCGGCTCGTGCGCGAGCGGCACGACGCTTCCTCCGAACGGATACTGCACGGTAATCGTCAACGCTGCGCCTACGGCAACAGGGCCAGCCAGCGGCTCCTTGAGCGCCTCGACATCGCAAGGCGCGAGCGCGTCTGTCACGCTTAGCGCAACAGGTATTCAGTCGACCTACGAAATCAGCAGTAGCCCGTCTTCTTCGGCCGCACCGATGACGGACTTCGGCGTACGAACTGTAGGCGGCGCCCGAGTGCCCAATAGCTATTTATTCCTGCGTGACAGCTCGAAGCTTTCCCGTTTGTCCGCAAGCAAAGTCTCTATCGTCGGAGACCCGAGCTTCGCGCTCTCAATGGTGTGGGTCGCGGCCGGCTACGACGGAAGCTATAGCTCTACTTGCAGTCAAACCGCAACGCAAACAACCGCTCCTTGCGAGGCCGCCACAGCTGGGCAAGTCCTGCGTATCGGCGTAGACTTTAATCCTGGTACAGCGGGAGTGAAAAATGCCGTGCTGCGTATTGAGCACAACGGAACAGGCGGCGTCAGCGAATTACCTTTGACGGGTGAATCCGTGTTTAACGCTACCGCAGCGTGGTCAACGAGCGTCGCTTTGAACGCTCCCGATGCCACCGCAAGAAGTTACGGGCTCAAAACTCTAGGCACCGTAACGCGCAAGACGCTGTACTTCGTCAATACCGGCACAAATGGCGCACAAGCGACCGGCCTGGCCCTATCTGGAGACACCTCGCAGTTTAAAGTTACGTCCATCTACAAGACATCCAGGGGAGGAGGCGCATACAACTGTGGAGGCCAAATTAGCCCTACGGCCGTTGTGCCGTGCTCAGCAGACGACATTGCAGGGGGAGCCCAGCCCGCTATCCGGTTCGATGTAGAGTATGTCCCTACTGCAATCGGAGAGCACAGTTTGACCCTGACGGCAACCACGAACAATGGAACAAAGCTGCCGGAACCACTCGTCTTGACGGGTTCGAGTCAGTTCAACCCGACCGCCACCTGGTCAAGCACTGCAACGGGGGCCGTAACTCCTCTGACCGACGCGCAATGGGACTTCGGCACACTCGCCAAAGGGACGGAAACGACCAATTCTACTGACCGTACGTTCTACCTCCGTAACACGGGCACTTCGGGTGGTATGGGAGTCGGGTTCACCTTTGCGGGTGACACAAGTGCCTTCCGAGTGATGTCCGTTCAAAAAGTCAGCAATAGTGGTGGGTCGATAACCTCGTGCACCCCGGGCGTCGTCGTTAGTACGAGCGGAGCAACCCCTTGTCAGGCCGACGATATCGCAGGAGGCTCCTACCCTACTATCCAGGTACGCATTCGATTCGCTGCAGCTGCAGCACAAAGCTACAGCGCTTCGTTGATTCCGACCACCAGCAACGGAACGATATTGCCGGGAGCTATCACCCTCAAGGGAGCCGGCGCATTTGATGCCACTACCGCATGGTCCAATACGTACGCCTCGACCGTGGAACTGACCAGTGCGGACTTGACGTACGGTACAAAAGCGGTCGGCACAACGACGGCAAAAACTTTGTACCTTCGAAATTCCGGAAGCTACGGAAGCGCCGCAGTTGGCGTTACCCTAACGGGTGACGTCTCGCACTTCAAAATCTCCCAAGTGGGCATAACCAGTACAGGAGGCTCGAACACCTCTTGCATGAGCGGCGGGGTCATTGATGCTCCTGGAAGTTCCGTCACCCCCTGCGTAGCCCGAGATGCTGCAGCTGCAACCTGGAGGCATGTCAGAACAGTGATTCAGTACGTGCCGAAGGCGGCAGGCAACCACAGCATCAATGTGGCACTCAGCACCAGCAACGGAACCGCTCTTCCAGGAGGCATCACAATGTCGGGCTCGACGCCGTAATCGAGCCAGGATGTACACTAGCCCGCACCTCATGTGCGGGCTTTTTTACGAGGGAGGGTGTTAATAAGCAGGTGGCCCAATCACTGTGGAATCAATGAGTTACAAGGCCCTCTCGTGCAACGCTCCATTGAAATAACTCGGCTGGGAGTCCCGAATCAAAAAGCGCCTTATCCTCAGGAAGACCTAGCTATACGGACCACTTCCCTCCAATATTAAAAGGCCGGACATGCATCTATCAACTCTCGCAGCAGGGCTCGTGCTTCATGTGGTGGCTAGCGCGGCTTGGGCCGGCTCCGACGATACAACTCCCCGCGTGGGTTATATTCCCGCACCGACCGCACAGTCTGGTGGCCGGCCGGCTGTTATGGCGCGACTCAGGCAGCTTGGGAAAGCGGAATTTAAGGAAGCTAAAGAGTTCTCCGAGGCGGACTGCCCTGATTATTGGTTCAAAGCGAAGGTATTACTGGATACGCCGACACTCTTTTCGCTTGAAACGGTTAGCTACTGGACGTGTCCGGGGCGCGCCACACAAGGTAGGATGGCGCCGCTCTTGTTTGAGATGACTTCTGGACGCGAGTACGACATCAGCAGGCTGTATCACATCCGTGACGCTCAAGGAGGGCTTATAGCCCCGCTACGTAGCCTGGTGGCCCGACGCATGAACCCAAAGGAACTCGGCATGACTCCTCAAGCGGTTGCCGAAGCGGTGGCCGACGACTTGACGCGGGGCAGGCCTCACCTGTTCGTCACCAAAACGGGTATCTGGGCGTGGCCAGAGACTGGTCAAGTATGGCTGGACGAAGTAGTGCTTACCTGGGGCGACCTGCGTCCATACCTCGATATTTCCGAAGCCAAGCGGATTGGTTGGACTAAGCGCTGACCTCGCGGTGGGCGACAGCGGGCCGCGCCCTCCCAACAGGTTTGGGCCAACTGCTTATTAACACCCACGAGGGAGAGTCGCAGGCAGCGCCCGTTCGCTATACGCTGACAGGAAAAATCACTGACACCTCAAGGAGCTTCACATGTCGAACGCACAACTGCCTAATACCCAAGCCCCCAACATGCAAGTCAACGGCTGGCTAGCCGCCCTTTCAGACGCTTACCACATGGCCAAGCGTGCGGACAACGACTGGCTCAAGGGAAAAATGCTCGAAATCTTGGTGCACCTCGGTGGCAATGCTCCCGAGGCGGCCGAGCCTACAGCTGAAACTTCGGAGCCAGGGCGCATCAGCACCATCAGCATCGAACCCGATGCCGGCAACGAGGACGTCGTCATCACCTACCGCGACGAGAACAGGCAAATCATCGACCAGACCATGTTCGAGAACGACCCGGGCAGTGTCGCTTCAAGCGTGGCTACGCACATACAATGCGACGCACTGAGGGGTCCTATCAAAGCCCATCTTACCAAGCTGTCGACGCTGGCCGACATCGAACTCGACATCGCGCTCACCCCCATCATCAACGACACGTTCGACGGTCTCGATGACGAAGAAGTAGCGATGATGCTCGTGCTGGCGCGCGACCTGGTCGAAGAACTGCAGGGCAATTGATACACGGCCTCTTGGCCACTTTTCACGAACAGCGCACCCTCCCCGGGCTGCGCTGTTTTCGTTTCGCATGTCTGCAGGGGACTCGCTATACGCGTGAGGATAACTAATTTTTAAGGAACCTCATGAGCTACGAAGACCTGTATGAGCACGACTACACCGAAAGCGACCGCGATGCGGCTGAAAAGCGTGAGTGGCTTGCTGACGCCCTACCCTGGGTGACGGATAAGGAACTGGACCTGTTGCGAGCAAGCTCTGGCTTCCCGGCCATCCCGTTCCCGGGCGCCTGGGCTCAGTACTCGGAACTGGGTGATTTCGCTGAGCGGTTCAAGCGCGGGAAATCGCGCCTGGTCGACTGCAAGATGACCTCCTCGGGTTTTACCGTCAGCGCCAAGCTCGACCTGGTCGACGGCTCGGTCTACATTGCCGACAACGGTCGGTATGTCCGGACAATCCTGAGTGGCTTCATGCGGTTCGAGTTCGACCGACGCAGTGAAGCGCGTACGATGGCCTCGACGGTGTCGTACGGCCGCGCCAACCTCATTTCGAGCCAAAGCATGCGCCACCTCGTTCGCTCGCTCGAAAAAGTCAACGCTCTGCCCCCGCTGTAATTCCAGCCCGGACGTCCTCGCGACCTCCGGGCTTTTCCGTGACACGCCGGCGCAAAGCAAAAGCCCCGCACAGTGCGGGGCTTTGGAATCAATACGTCGACAAATCAGATAGCCTTGACGACAAGTTCGTGCCAGCTCTCGATACCAACGCCGTCATGAGCGTATTCGAGCTTGACGACCAGGCCGTTGTCCTTGGCCCAGGTTGCAAACTCGGCCCAGGCGAAGTGGTACTCGTGTCCGGGGTCGGTAATCTGCCGGGTCTGGTACATCTGCAGGATGCTCGACAAGCCCGAATGCGCAGTGCCGGACTTGCCCATCTTGATTGGCTTGGGGATTTCCCCGGCAGCGATACTGCCGACGATTTCGCGACGCGCTTGTTCGAAGAATTGCTCGACAGCTTCCAGCTTTTTGCGAGCTTCTTCGCAGGCGGCCGCCTCCTTAGCGAGTCGGATGCGATTGGCTTCAGCTTCGCTGCGAGCCAGATTGGCTTTTAATTGTTCGCCGAGATTCATGGTAGTGCCTTTCATTGAAATTGACCTAAAAGGTATAGCGCTTCGTGAAACAGCGGTTTCTATACTCTTTTAGGAAAATTTCACTTTTATAGGCCATTATCATGAACCAAACCACCCTGCTCGTCGTTTTGCTCGCTGCTGCCTTTGGCGGCGCTCTCGCACTCGCTGTTCTGTACTTCGCTCCAGTGTTGCTTCGTCCCGGAAGCAATCGTGGCGAACACATCGCTGAAGTCTGGCTCACCACTAAAGGTGGCCGTGGCTCGACGATGTACCGTCAGCGCTTCGATACGCTGCTCATGGCAAAGCTGTACGTAAAGCTGTATGCATTCGTTCTCGAACTGCACCTGCCTACCCACTACACCGTCCTCGACGGTAAGGGTAATCTGGTCAAGAAAGAGCACGAGTACACCATCAACTCGGGCGTTCGCCAGACCACGGTCGGTGAACTCGGCGCATGGTTCGATGCTATCTGGACTGCCGTACTGCCAGGCGAGTCCAAGTTTGCAGGTGAAGCTGCTCAACTCCATCCCGTGAGCCGCAAAGAAGCTGCAGCACAAGAGACCTACCCTTTGAGTGTCGCTTAACGCTAACTCATTCACTAACGACCGCCTCCGCGGTCGTTTTTCTTTGGGCGGCCGAAATGGAAAGGCCGCATCCGAAGATGCGGCCGAGAATGATGTGGCGATGTTAGCCCGCCGTAACAATGCGCGGCTTGCCCGTGTACGCGGCGATGCCGTCCTTGATTGTCTCCAGGAGGAAGAACCCTCCTAGGCCAAGAGCTGCGAAGCATGCAACCATCGTAGCTGACACGTGGAGTGCAGTGACCGAGATTGCCAGAATGCGCCAGTTGGCCGCCCAAAGAGCGTTTGTGACTTGAAGGATGTCACTCGGCGCGTGCGAGTAGATGTTCAACCAGCCGGCGGTCAGGCCCAACGCGACCAGCAGTACGCACGTCATGTTTTCCAGCACGGGATGACTTGGCCGAGCACTGCCCCACTCTTGTCGAGACAGGTGCCGGCAGAAGGCTGTGCCGACAATCCAGAAGGCAGCGGTTATGGCAAGCTGACAGTAGGTGTAGAGGGGCATTCGGCTCCCTTGGCTGGGTTAAACAGAAGCTGCTGGCGAGCTGTGCTCCCAGCGCTCATGGTGGATGACTTTGGTTTCGGCCCAACGACGCAGTGTCTGCGTCACCTTGCCGCACCATTGGCAGTGGCGCTCGTCGCCAACCACCTTCCATCGCGTTTCCGACCCCATGAAGTGCATGGTATGGTCCCGGTCAAGGGCACAGCGAGCGTCTGCGACATATTCGGTCCAGAACGATTCGTGTTCGGTGAGCGGCCCAGGATTGGCGAAAGACACGACCTGTGTCTTGGCGCCGTAGGACAGCACTTGCGACAGGCGCGCGCCCGACAGGCAGTCGGTATCGTCGATGAAGCCTAGGTACTCGACGCCCTCACTGTCGCGAAACAGCCGAGCCAGGTTGGCCCAGTTCAGGTTCTTTTTCAAGAACGCATGCAGATTTGGGCTATACCGCACCCCATTCTTGGGCGAGATGTCGTCCAGGTTAAGGTCGTTCGGAAGCGTATAGCCGTTCGGGCCTTTTTTGATGGCGCTCATGGATTCCTTTCAGGTAGAGGTTCTGTGGCGAAACGCGGGAGGCCCGGTTCCAGTGGTTCCTCCACTCTATAGCAACCGGGAAGGCTAGACTTCGTCGCTACACGTTAAAGGAACCATCTCAAAGGCAGCTACTGCTGTCAAACTTTCGGAGAATTGACTATGGAATTTATCGGATACGGGCTGTGCGTGGGACTCGGAGGGCTCCTCTTATTTGCTTTCTCGTGGCGGCTGCACAAGAAGTCGCTCGCGCTTTTAGCCCAGATTCGCCAGGAGCTCGAAGCGTCCCAGCAAGTCCTGGCCAACGCCGCGGCCGCTCCCGTAGCGGTCCCTGCTCCTGCCGAGCCTGCTGACCGCTACATTGAGCTGCCTGACGGCGTCATGGGCCTGGCGAGTGACTATGAGCGGCGGGATGACGGCAAGCTGGTACGCCGCGACCGCTGGAAGACTGGTTTCGGCAACATCGTGACCATCCTCAAGGGTTCCCGCTCGGAGTACGAAATTGCTGACATCGTGGAAATGGTTCGCGCCCTGGCAGTAACCGCTCGAGCGGACTACGAATCGGGCGGCGACGGCACTGCCGGCTCGGCGCCGGTTTGGGGCCCGTGTCCCGACAAGTGCAACGATGGCATGCTGCGAAAAGGTGAAGAGTGTCCTCGCTGCGATGGCCGCGGTGAAATCGTCATCGAAGAGCCAGTGGCCAAGCCGAATGAGGTGGCATGATGGAGGCGAGCCTCTACATTCCGGTCGGCCGCGTGCGGCAATTCCAGGACCTGGTCAAGCGCCACAACTTGCGCTTTCGGGGTAACCCCCTTCCATCAGGGGACCGCGTCTACGTGACAATCAGTGCGGAGCATCTGCCGCCTGGTGGTGCCAACGCGTTTTTCTCGGATTGGGATGACCTGAACCGGCCAATTACGGAAGTGACCGCCCCCTTTTGGAAGCAATTGCTGCGAAAAGGCAAAGGTCGTCTGCTCAGCCTGCAAGCAAACTGATTCACAAGCCCGCCACTCCGGCGGGCTTTTCTTTTGGCTCTAACTAAAATGGCACCCGCGGGTGCCATTTTGACGCTCAACCCTCTACGAGTTGCGCGCGATACGTTGGCGAACCTTTTGCTGGAATGAATCCACCAGTCGGTACACGACCGGAACGACGAACAAGGATAGCACCGTGGAGGTGATAAGCCCGCCGATGACCGCCACCGCCATTGGAGCACGGAAACTCGAGTCGCCAGCCGTCGACCAGGCTATCGGAGCCATCCCCGCCGCCATGGCTACTGTCGTCATGAGGATTGGGCGAACACGTGTCGAACATGCCTCGCGCATGGCCTCTACTGCGCTGACGCCGGTTTCGCGCTGCAGCCGTACCGCGTACTCCACGAGCAGGATAGAGTTCTTGGTCACAATTCCCATCAGCATCAGAAGCCCGATGAGCACTGGCATAGACAGCGAATGATTGCCCATCATGAGCGCGATGACCGCACCGCCGACGGAGAGGGGCAACGCCGCCAGAATGGTCACCGGCTGGACGAAGTCATGGAAGAGCAGCACCAGAACCAGGTACACCGCCAGCACTCCGAGGGCCATGGCAAGGCCAAAGCTGGAGAACAGCTCTTGCATGCGCTCGAGGTCACCGGAGGCTTGGCGAGTCACGCCGGCAGGGAGGTTAGCCAACGAAGGCAACTGGTTTACCGCTTTCATAGCCTCACCAATCGGGACGCCAGCCAGCTCCACAGACAGCGTCACGTTGCGACGACGGTCGAACCGGTCAATCTGAGCTGGGCCACTGTCAAGCGAGATAGTTGCGAAGTTTCCGAGGGGGACCAGACCCGCCTTTCCCTGCACGCGCAGCTGACTAACGACGTCTGGACTAGCCCGGGCAGCTTCAGGCAGCATTACCCGGATTGGGAGCTGACGCTCTTCCAGATTCAACTTGGCCAAGGCAGTATCGAAGTCGCCTGTCGTTGCAACGCGCAGGGCTTGTCCTACCGATTGCGCAGTAACACCCAAGTCTGCTGCGCGTGCCAGGTCAGGCTTGATAGCCAGTTCTGGGCGCAGCAAGCTTGCCGAAGAGCTGACATTGCCCATACCAGGCAAGCTGCGCAGGTCCCGTTCGATGGCTGCGGCACTCTTGTTCAACAGGGCGGAACTGTCGCTCGACAACACCAGGGTGAGTTTTTCACCTGAGCCGCCCATACCGAACGAGAAGCGCGCGCCGGAAATGCCCTCGAGCTTTTGACGCAGCTGTGCTTCGATATCGGTCTGCGAACGAGTTTTTTCCTCGAGCAGGTCCAGGGTCAGCGCGCCTTTGCGAACATCACTGCCCGCCGTTGCGTAAACACGGGTGATTTCGGGGATGTCGCGCGCAGCCAAGCGGGCCTGCTCAAGCACGTGCAGGGTATCCGCCAGCTTGGCGCCAGGGGCCAGCTCAACCGCCACCGCGAGCTTGCCGTTATCGCTGGCAGGGATGAAACCTGCCGGTAGGCGTGTCAACAGGACAATCGAGAACGCGAAGAAAGCCAAGGCACCTGCCACAGTGCGCCACGGGTGCGCCATGCAAGAAGCCAAGACACTTTGATAGCGACGCATCACACGGCCGGGCTCAACTACCTCATGCCCACCCGGGCGCATCATGGCCGCAGCCATCATCGGAGTGAGGAGTCGGGCTACTAGCAGGGATGCCAACACAGCCAGGGCTGCCGTCCATCCGAACTGCTTGAAGAATTTGCCCGGGATGCCTGCCATAAACGCCGTTGGCAAGAACACTGCCACGAGCGTCATCGACGTTGCGATGACAGCCAATCCAATTTCAGCAGCAGCGTCCAACGCCGCGCGGCGAGGGTCCTTTCCCATGCCCAAGTGCCGGGAGATGTTCTCAACCTCGACAATTGCGTCGTCGACCAGAATACCTACGACAAGCGTCAGAGCCAGAAGGGTTACCGTATTGAGGGAGAAGCCGAAAAGCTTCATCGCAAAGAACGTAGGGATGATGGAGAGTGGTAATGCCACCGCTGAGACAAACGTGGCACGGCCATCACGTAGGAACAACCACACCACGATAACGGCCAGAATGGCGCCCTCATACAGTGCCTTCATGGAAGCGTCATACTGGGACTGGACACGCTTAACGTTGTCACCAATTTCCACAAGTTTGACCTCAGTATGAGCAGCTCCCAGCTGCTGGATGCGCTCACGCACACGTTCGGCGACGGCCACTTCGCTTGTTCCGGTGGAGCGAAACACCTGGAAGGACACGACAGGCTTTCCATCCAGGAGGGCTTTCTGGCGCTGCTCAGCGCTACTGTCGGAGACCTTAGCTACGTCGGAGAGCACAGCACGTTGGCCCGTAGGCAGTGTCAAAGGCAGCTGGGCGAGTTCGGCGATGGAACCGATGGCGCCGTGTGCGCGCACTGACTGTTCGGTGCCGGAGAACTCGGTCCGGCCACCCGAGCCGTCCTGGGTCGCAAGACGAAGCTGGCGCGAGACGTCCGAAGCGGTCACACCCATGGCAGCCATTCGCACAGGGTCGAGTTCAATGCGAACCTCACGGTCCACTCCACCTACCCGCGTGACTTTCGAGACGCCTGGCACTGATAGCAGCTGTTTGGCCACATCGTTGTCGATGAACCAGGACAAGTCAGCAGGCGACCGGCCGGCGCCGTCAACCGCGTAAGTTAGAATGGCTTGGCCCGACATCGTCACTTTCGTGATGATGGGCTCTTCAACGTCACCAGGCAGCTGCGAGCGCACGCGCGAGACCGCATCGCGCACGTCGTCTACCGCTTCCTGGGTGTTCTTCTCCAGAGAGAATTGTACGGTGGTCACCGACGAGCCCTCGGTTACCGTCGAAGTCATATGGTCGATTCGCTCAACGCTCGCCAAACTGTCTTCAAGCTTGCGCGTGACCTCGGTTTCCATTGTTGCTGCGGTCGAGCCGGGCAAAGTGGCAGTCACCGTCACCGTTGGAAGGTCGAAGTCCGGAATGTTTTGCACCGGCAGGCCCTGGAAGCTCATCCAGCCTGCGATGGTGAGCACAACGAATAAAAGAATCGCAGGGATAGGTTTGTTGATAGCCCAAGCAGAGAAATTCATCGCTGAACTCCTTTCCCTACCACGCGCACCAGGTCACCCTCGTTCAAGAACGCAGCGCCTTGTGTCACGACACGAACGTCGGCAGGCAAGGCCTCTCCCGTCAGCTCAACCTGTTTGTCGTCCTGGCGCCCTGGCGTAACCTTGACCACCCGCACCTTGTCAACGGCGTCGACCGTCATCACATACGAGATACCATCGCGCACAACCACAGATGCTCCGGGAACCGTGACGCCACCTGAAGTACCCGTGAGGATGACGCCGGAGACGAACATGCCCGGCTTAGCGCGCGAGCCAGAAGGCACGTCGATATAGGCCAAGCCGCTACGCGAGGCAGTGTCGAGGGTCGGCGCAACCAGGCGCACGCTACCGGTAATGATGGAGCCGTCTGCCAGCTGCAATTGGGCTTTCTGGCCTGCCGTCACCGACAAAAGTGATTGTCCCGGCAACTCCGCACGCCATTCCAGCTTGTCTTGTCGCACCAGGCGAAACAGTTCGGTGCCCGTACTTGTCACCTGGCCCAACGACACGCTGCGTGCGGCGATTGTCCCCGAGTCCGGGGCCACGATGTCGGTCTTGGCCAAGCGCAACCGCTGGCTGGCCTGGAGGGCTGTGGCCGACTGAAGGCGCGCGCGAGCGCTGGCCAGAGAGGTTTGGGCCGCCAGCAGGTCCTGGCTGCTCATCGCCTGGGCCGCATGGAGCTTTTCTGCCCGCACAGCATTTGCTCGAGCTTGTTCGAGCGTTGCATGCGCTTCGGCGACAGACGCGTCCTGCTGGGCCAGGTCGGTGCTCACCGTATCGGTTGCCAGGCGGGCGAGCACCTGACCCTTTTTCACATGGTCACCCACATTGGCGAGCACCTGTTCGACACGCAGACCCCCTACTTCAGCACCGACCGAAGCTTCGTGCCAGGGGTAGATGCTGCCGCTGGCAGGCAGTGAGGTGGCTAGGTCGCGCTTTTGAGGTGTCACCACTTCCACTGTCAAGGCGGGCTTAGGGGATGCGACCGGAGCAGGCGCTGGCGCTTTCTGGCATCCCGCGAGCAGTAGGAATATGCCGGCTGCAATTGCACTAGGCACGGAGGGGCGAAGGCGCCGGATAAATGTAGTTTGCGTTGTCATTTTATTGTTGGGTAGTTGATACGGTTGAATCAGCCCAGCCACCGCCGGCAGATTTGTAGAGGGCCACTCGGGCTTGGGCGTGCTCCAGAACGAGGGCCAAACGCGTAGCCCGCGCGCTAAGAGCAGTCCGACGGGCGTCTTCCAGCTCAAGGAGGCTTGCAGCCCCTTCTTTGAATCGCACTTGGGTTGCTTGCAAATACGAATCGTAGCGAGAGGCAGCGAGGGATGCTGCATCCCAGCGGGCTTGCGCGGTGGCGACCCGACTCAAGGCGTCTTCCACCTCTTGCACAGCCACCAACACGCTTTGGCGCCAGGTTGCTACCGCCTCGTCGTATCCCGCAGCGGCTACTTCAAGGTTTGCCTTTCTTCGTCCGCCGTCGAAGATAGGCAGGTTGATAGAGGGGCCAAAGCTCCAGCCGTGGCTGGTCAGCGAAACACCTCGCGAGGACGAGGTATTGACTCCCAGGGAGCCTATCAACGTCATGCTGGGTAGCAGGTCCGCCTTGGCCACCCCGATGTCGGCGCCAGCAGCCAGCACGCTTTGGCGAGCTGCGGCCAAGTCAGGGCGCTGTGCGAGAACCTGCGCGGGAAGGAGCGAAAATCCTTCCGAGGTGACTACCGGAAGGCGGCCTGTTGCCCCCAACTGCGCTTTCAGTTCGGCAGTCGGGAGGGCCGTGAGCGCGGCAAGTTGATGCTCGATGCGCGCGCAGGCGCCGAGCTGTTCGGCAAGAGAGCTCTCGCCTTCTGCCGTCGAGGCTTCCGCTCGGTCAAGCTCCGACCGGGCGGCGGCGCCGGCTTCAACCTTGGCGCGAACAAGAGAAAGCGTCACCCGTCGCGAAGCCACGTCGTCGCCCGTGATGACGGCCGCAGCGCGGCACTGGCGCAATGAGAAGTAGGTGCTGGCCACTTCGGCAGCAAGACTGACCCGTGCCTGGTGCCAGTTGAAACGCGCAGCATCTGCCCGGGCGGTCGCCGCTTCGTTTGCGTGTTGTTTGCCCCCAAAAAGGTCCAATTCCCAGCTTGCGTCAAAGGCCCCTGATGAAGTCGAGGAATACACGTCATCGCTTCGGCTACGCGAGCTGCTGACGCCGCCATTGAGCTGAGGAAGGCGAGATGCCTGCGCGATACCGGCAGAGGCGCGTGCCTGGCGCAACCGTGCAGTAACCTGGTCAAGTGTAGGACTGGCTTTTTCTGCATGCTCGATAAGGCCAGGTAGCAGCGGGTCCCCAAATCGGACCCACCAGTTTGCCAACGGCTGGGCATCTCCTGGCTGTGTCAGCGGGACAGACCAGGTGGCAGGCGGCACCAGCTGTAGCTCCGAAATTGGGCCGCTCGTGGTCGAGGCGCAGCCTGCGAGAGTTGCCGTGAGGACCGCGCAGTAGAGAAGTCGGTTCATGCCTGCTCCTTGCGTGCCAGTGCAGCTTTGAGCAGGTCATGGGCTTGATGCGCAAGTTGGGAGGTCAGGTCTTCGAACCAGCCCTCACCTTCGAGCACACCGGTCTGGAGCATGTCCACGACCGCTCGGCCATGCAGGTAAAATGTCCCCATGCCTGCGATGGCGAATGTGAGGCGCTGTACGGCCAGGTCTTCTCCTGGAAGAGCAAGGTAGCGGCCAACGAAATTACTCAGGCCCTTATGGGCCGGACGAATACACTCCTCGCGAAGCGCTTCCAGAAGGCCTGTCGGCTCGAACTCTTCACGCGCATGCAGTCGAGCTGTTTGAAGACTACTGTCACCAGAAACCAAGGGCTGTAACAGCGCTTGAAAGTAGCCCTCAAGCGCCTCCAAGGTGTCGGACCTGGTCAGGGCCTCGATACAAAGTCCGATGCGCTCAAAGCTGCGAGCATAGACTTGGCGGTAGAGTGCGGCCTTGTCGCCGAAGTGGTAATGGATGGCTGCGCCGTTGGCCTGGGCCAGGCGGCAGATGTCGCGAATGCTGGCGCTATGGTAGCCCCGCTCCGCGAATACAGCACGGGCGGAGTCGAGCAGGCGAGCGCGAGTTGCGTCAGAAGATTGGTCAGTCATTGAGATGCCTTTACAAGAATCGAACTAGGTATAGGCACCAGTCAAACAACTGTTTGAAACGCTCGTTGGGCCACTGACCCCGGCTCTGGTTACTACACGAACCAGACCCCTACCATTCCGACTACAATCCAAAGGAACCCATGAGTTACACCGAGAAAGAGAAACAAAAACTGGCCGACTACCCTGTTGGCACTGTGGTCAAGGTGAAAGACCCGGACGGCTACATCGCCAGCGTGGCGAGCAAGCTACGAGACCGACTTGGAGAAGTCACAGGACACACCCAGCCCTCTTCAAACCCAGTCGTCTGCTTCCATGCGATTGGCCGGCGCCAAGAATTCCGGCAGGCCTACAGCTTCGGCAGTGTGTCCGAGCTCGAAGTGGTAACCGACGCCGAGACGATTGCACAGTGGCGTGCGGCAGTGAAAGAGACCAAAGAGAAGGCAGCGGCCAAGGCCGAAAAGACCAAAAAGCTGGCGTCGAAAAAGCCAGCGTAACGCCGTTATTCTTCAAGGCCTGTGAGCACCGCTCACAGGCCTTTGTCCGCCGGGGCCCGTTGCCCGCGGGCTGCGCAAAAAACTGCGCGCCATCTCCGTGAGGAGGGCGCGCAGCGGTTGAAGAAGTCAGGCCGCGAGATGCGGCAATACCTGGTTATGGATTTTCGTCAATCCACGAATACAGCGTCAAGCCACCTTCGGTGAGGTCCTTGATGAGACCAATTTCCTCGCCTTGGTAGTGCACCATACCCTCGGCCGTGATGTGGCCTTCGAGCTCGCGCGACTGCAGCGCTTCGCTGTACTCTGGAGTGTTCTTCTCGATGTCCGAGTCGATTTCACTCACGTAGTAGCTGCGTTCGACACCATCGTTGAGCTCGACAGCTTTTGCCATCAAGCGGACTAGGCCGGCACGCAGTTCTTCTTCACTGAAGTACGTGAAGACTTCATTGCCGAACACCTCCGACTCGACCTGGACAACATGCCCCACCTCCAGCTCCTCATGAGTTTCCTCATTGATGAAGCTCCAAGCCTTGCGGTCGTCCGAGAACAGACTTGGGCACTCCGCCATCAACCGGCTCACCGCATGGTCAACATCGTCTGCATGGCAGCGGCTGTTGTCGTACTCTGCTTTGATTTGTTGCGCGACGTCCATCTCGTTCACCTCCATCAGGAAAGCCATTGCGGACTCTTCGCTTTCGAACAGGTCGCCGCATTCGGCCAGCAGCCGAGACAGCGCTTCCTCGAGGTCGGACCGCTGACAGCCACTGGAGAGGTACTCTGCCTTGATGCAGTCAGAGCGTTCTCCCTGGTTGTCCACTCGGGCCGCTGCTGGTTCGGCATGCGCAGAACTTGGCGCGACCAGGGTGCCGCTCAAGAACGTGTAAGCCGAGCGGTAGTCACAGAAGATTTCGCCGCAGTTACTCATCAGTTGAAGCAACGCCTCCCCTTGAGCGGCCTGCGTACAGGCTTCCGCGAAGTATTGGGCCCGGATGGCATTAGCCAGCCGGAGCGTCTCGCAGTGAAGGTGCACGGACTCGTCAGCGTCATCGTCGATGAACTCCTGCGCACGGGCATCCGAAGTGAACAGTTCGGGGAACAAAGCCCTGAGCTGCCTTACCAGGGGACCAATGCCGCTCAAGTTGCCCCGAGCTTCGCACAGCGCGACTGCCTGGGCGAACGTGTCGACTGGCGCCTCCGTCGCAAGTTCTTGCGGAACTGAAGGCTGCGCCGGCGTCGATGCTTTCACATGACGGCTTCGGTGACCCTCACCGCGAGCGATAACCTCAAGCGCCTGCACGTGGGAGATGTTGACGCCCAGTGTCGACAGGTACGAACGAACTGCAGCTGCTTGGTTTTTGGTTGCTTTCATAGTACTCATTACCTTTCGATAAGGCCTTGCATTTATGTCCTGGAGCACCCGTTGCAGAGAAACACAAGGCCGTTAGATTGGCGATGGGTAGTCTGGTTGTTTTCCGAAGATTTTCCGTACCGTTGCCGGCGAGTGCAGGAAAGCTCTTTGGCAGCTTGACTCGAGTATAGGCATAGCCCTGCCCCATGGCAGCCACCGAATCGGGCGCCTAACGCTGCACCGCCCTTCTGATAAACGAAAAAACACCCCGGAAGCCATGAGCTTTCCGGGGTGTTACGAATCAAGGCATTGCGTCAGTCCTGGTCGGCTGTTTCAGCTTCGGACTGTGTGAAGTCCGCCAGAGCTTTGTTCATGAAGGCTGCAGTGACCTGATACAGCGCAGCGCCGCCCTCATCGAGCCCGTACGAGCTACCACCGCCAGCCTGTACGGTCCACTGCTTGCGCAAAGTGTGCATGGCCGTAGAGAACAGCATGAACTGTACCCATAGCGTGCGTGCGGCGAGGTCCTCTGACATGACCGAAGCCATGAGAGCTGCTTTGCCGGCTCGCGAGTAGAACAGGTTTTCCGCCTGCTGCTTGAGCGCTCGAGGAACGCAAGCAACAGGCAGCATTTCGCGCACCATATCCACTTGAGCCTTGGTGAGCTCGCCGGCTGCCAACCCCGCTTCGAACTCCTCCAACGCTTTAGCTACCTTGGCGCGCGGCTCCGGCGACGCGGTTGCAAAGTCATGTAGCTCGGCGGCGCGATTGCCCTTGAACGTGACCATGTTATTGGCCACCTCGTCGAAGTAGCCGTAGGCATCTTCCTGACCTACCTGGCTGCACAGCCCATCGTAGAGCTCGCGCGGGACCATCATCGCACCCAGCGCGAACTGCAGCGTGTCAGGCATCGTTGCAGGGTCTACCTTGAGCTGCGCCTGGTAATGTTCGAACCCGGCGCCACTTCCATCGCCATGCTCGGCGATGGTCTTCTTGAGGCCGACAAGCCACTGCTTGCGTATGTTTGGCACCGTGATGAGCAGGCGACCCTGCAGCATCTCGGCGAAGAAGTCCTTCGGCAGTTTTTTGAGGGGCGTCGGATGCGCACTCTTCTCGCGAAGAAGCTCACCCTTGCCCGCCAGGTGCTGCAGCAGCTCGCCCAGAAACCCCAGGCCGAGGTCTTTCGTTTCCGTGACTACCCCGCCAACACCGTCATACGTGCCGTAAATCGGTAAGGCGATGGGCTGAGCGATGAGGTCGTTTCCTACGCTAGCCGACCCGGCGAGCGCGTCGCGTGCCATGAAGTCTTGCTGCTTGATGACAAGCGGGAAAAGCACGACACGTGCGCCTTCGGTAATTGGCATCTGCGTGATGCCACATGTGGCGTTCCATGAACCCATGAGATGTCCTTCTAAGCGAGTGAGAAATTGTCCATCACAGGTATAGAACGCGCCGTAACGTCGCCGGGAGCTGCCGCCAAGGCATGGTGCGTGAACCGATAATCCTTTCCTTATCACCGCAATATTGCTAAAATGCATTATTCGGTCGAAAACTAAATTGCGATTGCATTACCTGAAGTGGATTCCCTACACATATGCAGGACAATAATCTTCAGGAAGTGAACTTCAAATGCTGAGCATACATACCAACACGGCTACAAACGCAGGACTTGCTGCAATGGGCCGTACGTCGCAAAACCTGGCCACATCCATGACCAGGTTGAGCACGGGTCATCGTATCAACTCGGCCATGGACGACGCAGCCGGCCTGCAAATCGCAACACGCCTCAACGCCCAGAACAGCGGGACGAAGGTAGCGATGCGCAACATCCAAAATGGCATCTCGATGCTACAGACCTTCGACAGTGTCGTCGGCGGCCTCATTGACGTGTACACCCGTATGAAGGACTTGGCCACCCAAGCCGCGGACGGGTCGACCACGCTCGATGACAAGGCAGCTATCGAAATGGAGTTCGAGGAGCTGTATTCGCACCATTGGCAGCTGATGGCCACGAAGTACAACGGTGAGGGGCTGATTCTCGATTCTTCCACTGGAAGCAACGATAGCAAGCTGCTGCACCCTGTGACCTTCCAAATCGGCGCGTCTTCGGAAGAAAAGATGACCATTGACCTCTTCCAGGCCATTCCCGTATCTTCGTTGTCAAGCACCTGGGGAGGCTGGGGCGTTAACACTGACCTCCACGACCTCATCACGAACCGGGCCGGCGAAGCCATCGCCAGCTTGGAAACAGGTATCAATGGTTCGGCGTCTCTGCGCTCGGCCATCGGTGGTGCAGCGAATCGCCTCGAGCATGCGTACAACAACGCGGCTCAGATGTCGGTGAATTCAGAAGTTGCCCACGGCCGCCTCGTGGACACTGACTATGCTACTGAAACTGCAAATCTGACCAAAAATCAGATGCTCATGCAAGCCAGCACCGCCATGCTCAAAAAGCAAGGCGTGACATCCCAGCTGGTGCTTAGCCTGCTTCAGTAACATCCCGCAGTACTTCAATTCCAACCCGCGTCGCTTTCGAGCCTCGCGGGTTTTCTCTTTGGGCGCTGCTGTAAAGGAAGAGGTCGATAAATAGACGTTCGCTATACCAAGTCTGAGCCACCTTTCACCCAAATTCTTCGTCATGACTTCAGCAAAAAAATCACTTTTGGCGCTAGCTGCCAGCCTGCTCGCAACGCAGGTGGCTCTTGCCGCTGCTCCTACCTATCAGTACCGCATGCCTGTCGAGGGCATGCGCGCATCCGCAGGCACTACCGCCCCTGCGCCGGGCACCACAGCGCCGACAACGCCTTCGACCCCGTCCACTCCGGGCACGACAACACCAGGCACGACAACACCTCCGCCGGTCGTATCCAAGCCAGTTATCCAGAGCATGGCGTTCGATGTAGCCTATGTGTCGAACAGACCAGGACAATACAACTACCTGACCTGGGCGACGAGCGGCGCCGATAGCGCGACGGTGGTGTGCTCGGGCCTAGCCAAAGGCCAGCAATCTGGCACGTCAGGCGAAATGTGGCCTGATGTCGTGGGCAATCGCACCACCGGTGTGGGAACCTGTACGCTGACCGCAACGAACGCAGCCGGTTCGACCGTACGCTCGGAAGACTTCACCGCCGTGGCGCCGGCTCAAATCACTGCCGCGTTTGATTCCGCTACAACGCCAAAGGGCCAGTGGAATATGGTCCGCTGGAGCACGAAAGGCGCTGTCATCGTTACTGTCGACTGCATCACCAGCTCCGACGGCGTGAACAAACGAGTCTACTCAGACGATTTTGCGGGCCAGCTAGACGTCATGTCGGGCGACTACGGCGCCGGCTGCACCGTCCGTGGATACGACCTGTCAGGCTACTACGAACAGAAGTACATCACCTTCGCGTTGCCGAAGTAACCGGTGACACAAATGCCCCGCAAGGGGCATTTGTCATTAGGGTGGCGCCACATTGAACGTACGCGGGCAAAGAAAAACCCGGCTTAGAGGCCGGGTTTGAAGATGAAGCGTGCTGTTAGTCAGCAGCAGTCGATACCTGATGTGCCTTTTCCTTGGCTGGGATGCTATCCAGTGCGTCCCCGACAACCTTGTTGAGGACCATGCCCAATCCCAACGCGAAGAACGCTGAAGAACCCGCGAGGGAGGCCAGAACGAACGATACGTATGTCAGGCTGCTCATGGATGGTCCGCCGGGAACGGAATTGAGCGAGCGCAGCACCGAGTCGAGTCCGGCGCCGGTACCAACCTGGATGAGCATTGGCAGGGCGGCTACGACGAGGAAAGCGGCAATGTAAGCCGGCTTCTGCACGTAGTGGCGGATGCCTGCCGAGCTGGCGCTGTTGCTCGAGAAAACGAGCGGGTACAGCATTGCCCAGAAAGCGACCATTGCGAACAGTTGCAGCATCGTAGCGATTTTCATGTAATTCTCCTGAGTGGATTAAAAGTTTTTGCACCAAGGGTGCGTTCCTGGTGTGTATAGGCACCGGCGCGCGAGAGCTAAAACTTTCTCCCTCTCCTGCCCGCTTCAGGCAAAGCGTGTAAAACGATTAGCTATACCTCTCGAGTACATAGGGGAGGCATGTGCCGCCCCACTAACCGAAGGAGTAACTATGGAAGTCGTAGCAATCGTGGGAGCTGCTCTGGTCCTGATTGGACTGGTAGTGTTTATCGTGCGCCGTAACGCACGTACCAAGGCTGAAGTCGAACAAGCAATCCGTGAGGCTCGCCGTCAAGAGCTGGCCGACCAGGCTCAACGCGAATCGGACGCACGTCTGCGCCAACAGCAGGCAGCGACACGCACGCGTCCGCACCTGGTGAAAGCCGACTTCAACGACAACGAAGTGCCGCGCAGCGCAGCAACTCGTCGCCCAGCGGAGCCACAGCGTTCGTCGCGCACGAGCTCACCGGCCCCAAGCCGGCCGAGCAACACCCGCGCGGCAGAGACCCGTCGAAACGACGACGACATCGTTCCACAGGCAGCGTTCCTGTCGTCGCATTCGAACCACGCGGCGCACCAGGACAACGACAGCGGCCGCACGTTCGGGGGCTTCAGTCACGGGTCGTCGAACTCGCACTCGAACTCGCATTGTGGCAGCTCGGGCAGCTCGCATTCCTCGGGTTCGCACAGCTCGCACAGCTCGTGCAGTGGCAGCAGCGACGGCGGCGGCGGCGGTGGTGACGGCGGCGGCGGCGGCGGCGGCGACTAAGTCGAGACAATCCACACTTTCAATATTCAAAAATCGCACAGCCTCCAAGCTGTGCGATTTTTCTTTGGGGCTCCAACACGAAAAGCTTAAGTGTGCCGTGCCAATGCATGGGTAAATCGAGGTTCCGCACAAGCAGTGCCGTACAGGTAGACTTGCCCTGCGAATTCCCGGATGCCGTAGGACCCCAGTTCCACGTCGCCGAGCATGATGTCGGTCTGGTCCGGCGCAAGTTGTTCAAGCGACAGCTGCTGCCTACAACCTGAGCGCTGCAGTTCTTCTTGCATCCAGTACCGGGCGCCAGAGACTATTGCCGGCATTTGGGCTCGCGCACGCTCGAGCGAGGGTGCCTTGACGAAAACCTCAGCCTTCATGAAGTACAGGTGATGCGTGGCGTCGAACACCGGCTCCTGGCGGAAACATGGCGTCCAGCCAACAAAGCGGTCGCCCGCGGGAAGTAGGTTCCGTTCACAAAGCATCAGGAATGATTGCTCACCGGACGCGACGAGGTTTCCATATGGCGTAGCCAGGTCCGCGGCGGTAACGAAAGCCGGCTTGGTCGCGTCGGTACAGTGGGCAGGTGCGACCCAGGGCAGCTCAACGAACTGATACCCATTTTGCACCCAGAATTCAATTGCACGGGACAGCCGCCCCAGCACATCCGGGCCAAGCTTAGCGTCGACCATTTTCGAATGCTCGGCGGGTCGTCGCCGCAAAATGGCGAACATCGTACATGGTCATTCCCGGAAACTTCTTTTCGAGGAATAATTCGATGGCGCCGTAAAGGTCTGCCATTTCGACCAGCATGAGAATGCGGTCGCCCTGGCGCTGTGCGTCCTCGAGTTCCTGCAATTCCTCCGCGATTTTAGAGGTCTCTCCCAGTACGCCTTTTACGATGGGCTCCAAGTGGTAGCCGGGCTTGAATGTGTCCGTCACGGGTGCTCCTTTCCGATGCAATCCGGGTTTAGCGAGGTCATTTAGCCGGCCACATCACGCAAAAGAACCTGTTCCCAGATTGCGGGCACAGCCTCTTCATTGAGTTCAAAAAGTACTCCTTGAGAAGCTAGGACCACGCTGTTATCTGTTGCCCCTCGGTGAGCGCTGTAGATGCCATCAGGCCGGGCGCCGAGCACTGCCGCAGCCTCCTGCCAGGTAGGCGCCATTACCGCTCTACGCTTAGCCCCCAAAGGATTCAGCACGAACATTCGATTCAATACAGCACCGTTCATAGACACTCCGGAAAATAATCAGTCACGACGCATACGACGTCGAAATCTAGTCTATGAACCACAGCTTTATCTTCTGTCAAAGAAAAACCGCCAGGTCAGAGACCCGGCGGTGTGAATACTAAAAAACAACTTACATTGCTTTGCGGAAACTAAAAGGGGATATCTTCATCTCCGTCTGCGCCGCAGAATGCTCTCATTGTCTGAGCTGCCGGCTCTGGTCGCTGGAAGGTATCCTTGACAGACTGCTTGAACTTGCGCTTGGCCTGGTCAAAGCGAGCGCGCCCGGTGCCCCATCCTGTCGTCACAAGCTCCTCAAGCCAGGCAGCAGCAGCCGGCAGTTTCTGCTCGAGCTTCACCATCAGTGCCAAGCTGGGCTTAACCTTGACGAGACCGAATGCGCATTGCATGTTGACAACCGTCGTCAGCTTGTCAGCAACAGCTTGCTCTACGGGAGTTGCTGGTCGATTGACCAGGCCACGCACCTGCCGCAGATGCCACCCCTTCTGATACTTCGTCAGCTCCAGGGTCAGCGAATCCTCGACGCGGTGCCGCTGCATCCGGATAATGCGGCTACTCCCCAACATGATGGAGCCAAAATAGCCACCAACGCAGTGGTGCATGCGCACCCCTTCCTGCAGCAGCTCCTTGAAGGAGATGATTTCCGAAAGCCGGAAGCCCTCAAACTCCATTGTCGCTAGCGTCGTGAGCGTACTTCCTACCTCGCGTGTCAGCTCTTCGTAATGCGCGATTTCTGCAGCGAAAAGGGTTTGTACCCGGTCCGGCAAAGCCTCGAGTTCGACAGTGCTCAGCTCGAAAGCCGGGTCCGCGTCAAGCTGCTCGAAGACGCCAACAGCCCACAGCCCTTCTTTACGGGAAAGGTCCTTCAGCGCATCCATGAACACCAGCTGACGCTCGGTGTTCATGTTTACGATGATGCGACCCAAGCCCGAATGTTCGCCATAGAACTTGTTGAGCTGTGCCAGCGTAGACGCGTTTTTGGCCACGAGCACTGCCTGCACGCCCTCAACTGACACATTCATCCGCGAGAGCGTCTCATACGGGGCTTTGAGGGCCTCGATGACTTGCTTGCAAGTGTGCTTGCGCCAGTGGCCTTGCAACGCGCGAGCGTAGGTCGGCAGCAGCATATCGAACATGTCAGCTTGGACCAGCTCCGTGTTTTCGCACCCGCGGGATACCAGGGTGTTGAGTTCCAGATACCGGTCAGGCACCTTTTCCATATCGAAGTAGCGCGATAAGTCGCCCATGACCGACACGGCCTTTGCCGTGTACAGCTTGCCGAACATCAGCTGAGCGTTCCACGTACGCTGCAGACCAACCCAGGCGTCCGTGCCCTCTTGCTGACGGAGACGAATGCGGCCGGCCGCCGAGGCGAGCAGCTCCATTGTCTTGTCATCGTGGCCATACACTCCCTCCAGCTCCGCCTTCTTGCGGAACCAGCGGATAGCCGTGTGAACTGGCGTCTTCGGGTTCATGACCAGCAGCTCCTGGTTGACCAGGAACGACTCAAAAGCCGGCGTCCAGACGAGCTGCTTGTCCGACAAACGCACTGCGACTTGAACGCAGTTGAGGTCGAACGAGCGCAAGAAAGCCTGAGCCATCCGCGAGGACGACTGGTATTCTGCGCGGTATTCCGTACGGCACAGAACCTCGTTGAGCATGCCTTGCCGTTTCGTGCTGCAAACGGTGTAGACCGAGTCGACTTCCAGCACGAGCTGGCCATACTCCTGCACCCGAACGAGCTCCTTAGACGTCAGCGTGGCAAGTGCCTTGCGTTTGTTGTCCCCAAACTCGTGCCCCATCAGGAAAGCATCGACGTCGTTGTAGCTGACGGCGAAACCCGAGTAAAACAGTTCCGACAGAGCCGAAGCGACGGCCTGGCCTGCAATAAAGCCTTCGGTTGACTTGTTCTTTTCCACCAAACCGTCAAGGTTGGCAAACTGCGACAGATGGTCAAATACTGCTTGACCCATGCCGGCATGGAGATTTTGATACATGGATTTGCTCCTCTTAATTGTCCTTGGAACGTGTAGCAAACGGACCCTCAGAGGCTGTTTCTATGCGACAATTCCAATTCAGTATGGTACTCTATACAGGTTGTAGGTGCGCGACCTGTGTGCCAAATTATCGCTAGAAACCATGACCCTCACTCGCCTCCAAGCCGTTGTCCTGCTCCGCCAGGCCATTCGCGATTTATTGCCTCATTTACCCGGCCAAGCCCAGCGCGACGCCGCAGGAAAGGCACTACAAGACACCTCGCACCTGATAGTCGAGCTGCGCCCGAGCGTAGTTACCCCACACCTGTTCGGATGGGCGGTGCGTGCCATCGGCGCCGAACCTGCCCTCTGGTCATTGGTGACAGTTCCTGCTGAAGTCGAACGACTCATGTCCACGCGTAACGACGCCGGCGAGCCCCAGTACGAAGTCATACCTCTGGCAGCAGTTCCTTCACTTCGCAGTCGCCCCGAACCCTTCCCAGCCGCGGCCGGAAGCATCACATGAGGATGTTGTTTCTCGATTTCGATGGGGTATTACATCCTCTGGGCCTGATACCTGCCGAGGGCGAAACAGTGAACGGCAAACCCCGTGTGAAACCGGTTCCGGTCGAGTTCTTCTGCTGGGTTCCGCTGCTTGCAGAAATCCTGGCAGACCACCCAGACGTCGGATTGGCTTCCCATACTAGCTGGCGAGACTCCCATTCAGGGGAAGCCCTGGGAGCATACCTGGGTGACCTGCAGGCCCGCCACAAGGGCGCAACGTGTGCAGGCGACAAGCTTGCCTCCATCCAGGCCTGGTTAGCCATTCATCCCGAGGTGACCGACTACCTCATTCTTGACGACGTGCCTATGGGAGGGCCGGACGAAGTGCCGGAGTTGCTCCTATGTCACTACCAAAAAGGCGTCAGCTGCCCCGAGGTGCAGAGGGAGCTGCGCGCTTGGCTGAAAGCGACGAAGCCGGCGGATAAACGGTAAAGGCGTGAATCGGCGTTTGCTATACCTCCCAGGACACTATTTTCGAGCTGAGCGTTTTTTAGCGCCGGCACATTTTTACAAAGGGAGCACCATGCAAAATCCATCGAACCCAGCCGTGAACACCGCAATTGTCCAAACCGAAGCTGACCTGCGTTTCGCGCTGGCACATGCAACTGCGTTGCTGAGCGAGGCAGTCAGCCTGGTCGGCAGCAAAGCCTACTCCCCAGGCCTGCAAGGCGACATTTACAAGTTCCTGGACTCGAAAGGTCCGGCCGTAGGCCACATCCTGCAGACCCAGCACCAGCAGGTCCGCAACGACGCACTGGAAGAAGCGGCTGTCCTGTGCGAACAAGACATCCCGAAAGACGTCGACGGCCAGTTCAAGGTCGAAGGCCCTCAAAGCAAAGAAGACGCACTCCTGGCCCGTCGCATTCGCGCTCGCAAGACGCCAGCCCGTTTCATCCCGGCGCCGCCCGTGCGCCTGCAGGAGCCAACTGAGCTGGTTTGCGGTCACTGCAATGCTGACCGCTTCAAGGAACCGTGCGCAGGAACGACGCTGTGCTCGATGGTCGGCACCGCGTACGACAAGCAGATGTGCACGCCGCCGGTTCGCGAAATCGCGCTGCAAGCCGCATAACACAACGTCGCCGGCTCATCGGCTCATTCAAGAACAGCGCGCCCTCTGGGTTGCGCTGTTTTTCTTTGGGTAAGCCTAAACCGGACGCGCTATACAGCAGAGCGCTACTCTTAAGGAAAAATATGAACACAATTACTGAATCAGTCTTCGACCTCGCGAAAACCCTGGCGGAACTCAAATCGGCCGCACTTGAGGCCGAACCAGGGCCCTGGCGCACAGGCCCCACAGGGCACGAAGGCCATAGCGGAATGTATATTGAATCGGAACGTCTGCACCTGGGTTTCCTGTCAAGCGCCGGCGGCACACAAGAAGCCAATGCGCGCTTCATCAGGACAGCAAATCCTACCGCGATGTTGGCGCTGGTGGCCGAGTTTGAGCGGCTCCAGGCCGCGGCGATTCCCAATGGGCATGTCGCGGTACGCGAAAGCTACCTCAACGAGACAAAGAACCTGGCGCGCGTCGCGACGCATCTCACAGAGGCTGTCAACGAGTACCACGGCTTGCTGCAGCGCGTGGAAGATGGCGAGGAAGCGGCGCACGAGACAGATGTCGACAATGCCCGGGAATCGCTGAGCGAAGGCATGCAAGCGGTGCGCCAGTCTGTGTACGAATGCGAAAAGCGCCTGCCGGACTGATGTCAGCGTGTGCGGTGCTAGGGCTGCGCCAGCATCGAAGCTCTTTAGCGCCTTAGGCAACTCCTTCACCTACTGACCCCTGCAACAAATTCGGCAGCCTCAGGGGACTGTTCTCTCGGCAGATAATCAAAAGTAGCACTCTTCATACAGCGCACCACTGGTGCGCTGTTTCTTTGCTCGCCGCACAAAACAGACCAACCCTCGAACCGATGTCGGCTTGACAGCAGTAGAGGCGGGTTCACGCCGCCGGCAACGCGCAGCGTGGGACGGGTACGCCTGGCCGAAAATCGGGAGGGTTTACGGGGAAAACGGGCGGGGATGCGGCCGAAGCAGCGCCCTCGGCGCGCGCTGGTATTTGACTGGACTTATGCGGCGACTGGTTCGACGCACGCCCCGCCCAAATCGAGGACTTGCGAGTAGGCGAGCCGGACATCCTTCCTCCGGCAAGCGCCCGGTAATGCTTCTGCCGTCTGCCGAGGGCAGACGACATCCGGACCGTGAACTACTCGCGCAATCCTTCAACCACCAAAGCCTTTAGGGCGGGGTAGATTCTCGGTTTCTTTAACGCCCTTTGACGACGCGTGGCCGGGACCGGGGCCCCATGGAATTGCCTTGCCAGCCTTGAAGTGGGACGGCCCCGCACCCAGCCCTGTAGTCAGAAGCTCGACCATGCCGCAGCAAAGCATCAGGTAAATCGCCAGGCAGAGCAAGTTCGGGTCCCCGAAGAGACCCAGCACTTCAGGAGATTGTTGGAGCTTCGCCACAAACGGACCGAGCGGCGTGTTTGGAAGGATTTCCGCCACGGGTGCGGCGGCGAAAATGGCAAGAAGTGCACTGGCGATGAGTCTCATGGGAGCTCCTAAAGGAAAGTAATAGCGTCTAGGCGCAGCTACTTATCTTTTTAGGAACCGCATGCAACCCAATTGCTTTCGCCCGGCATTCGTGGTCTTCAAGTAAAATGATAACGACATCCGTCTTTACGCGGTGCCTCCAACAGGCAAGCGTCGCATATAGAAACGAAGCACTACACGCATGACGCCTACAGCGCCATCGAAGCTTTTCAATTTTATCGGAACCTCATGCAAGAATCTCTCTCAGCACCAAACCCTCGGGACCCGTCCTCATTCGCTTATCGTGAGGCGCTGCTGCGCGCCGTAGCCCGATGCGAGGCACGAGGTGATGCTGAATCCTTGATGTGCGCGACGTTCATTCGCGAGGAACTTGCACAAGCGGAGGGCGCCGCCGAGGCCCCTTCTTCCGCCCAACCTCATCTTGACTTCGAAATCTGTGACCAGCTGCTGGTCTGGAACCGGCAGCAATCCCCGACGCCCATCACGGCTAACTGCGAATATGCAGTCGGGCTGGAGGTGCTGCGCCTAGTGCGCCAGCAGGCCCAGCTGAACGCGGAATATGGCCTGCCTACTGACCCGGGCTCACCCGTTCTCGTCGCTATGGGCGACAATCGCTTCAAGCTTTTGCCCCGTGAGCTACCCGAATCCATGCTCCTGGAGTTAGCGCTGGTGACCGACTGGGGCCCTGACGATGAAGGCGAATCGTCAGAGCGCAATGCTGCGTACGAAGGATGGCAAGCGCTGTTGGCACTGGCGCCCGAGGTGCAGCTGCCGGCGGCTGCCGCCGCCCTCATTCCGCAACCGTAGGCCGCGCCTACACCAAAGGCTGGCGATAGTCGGCCTGGATAATGCTGCGAATTTGTTTGGCAGTTTTCTCCCCTACCCCAGGGGCTCCTCGCAAAGCGAGGACGTCGGCCGCGCAGATGGCTTCGATGCTGCCGAAATGCCCCAGAAGCGCCTTAGCTGACCCAGGCCCGATACCGGGCAGCCCCTCGATGATGAACTGCGCTTGCGTTCGAAGGTCCTTCGGCTTGGCGCCACGAAGGGCTACTTGGTAGCCAAGGCCCTCTTGAAGGTGCCGGGCCATCACTGCCAGGAGCGCAGCGGTATCAGACGTATCCTTGGACGGCAGGATGGTCGCGCCCTCGATTGCGACAAGATACGACAGCGCACCGCGAATTGCGTCAGGCGCCATACCCGACCTGGTTGCGTAGATGTCGCCTTCGATAATGAAGGTGGCGCGGCCAAACTCGCCCTTCATTTTCGCCACCTGCTCGAAGAGCCGCCTGTCCTGGATGCTGAGCACGAAATCCCCTGCAGCCTTGCGTTCAACAGGAAAGTCCTCGCGCAGCATGTAGTCGCCACAAGAGAGCTCTTTGACGGCTACCTCAAGGCAAGGCATACCCATTAGGGTCCGAGTAATTGTGGAACGTGTCTCGCGCATGTCAGCGACGATGGTAATGGCCAAGTCCTGCTCCTCTAGGTTTTTCGGTATCGGTTTGCTATGGTGCAGGCGCGCTGTAAAAGTGTCAACAGGCACTTTTTGGCTGTCCAGATTAACGTGTGGACTCCTTTTGGCTAACGAGTTGCGCTATACTAACAATATAGTCGGCCAAAGCATCCTTTTAAATATTTCTTATCAATCAATACTCTCGACATGGACAAAAATATTGATTCTTTAGGCAGAGTCGCCCGTTTATCGAATTGCTCGGAACCGGCGATAAAGCTGGCACTTGAATTGTTGTCCGACGAGCAGATAACGCACCGCAGGGATGTCGCTCAGAAACTAGCGAGGCGAGTTAAGTTGACAAGAGCATGGTCCGTATTTGGCTTCGGAGGTATCCCCGCGCTTTCTGTGGCCCTCCTCACTGCGTTCCCGAAGTCCCTCGGCCCACACAGCGGACTGATTCTGTCGATAGAAATCGCGATTCTTGTCGTGCTGGTACTCATCCTCCGTGCCACGTCCTGGCTACAGTCGGCGAGGCAATATGACCGTGTTGCGGAGCTTCTTGTCCCAATTGCAGGCACCTCACACTGCGCGGAGGGTCTTTTCGCGGTGGAGACGGGCGGCCCTCACGTTCAGGCTTGGCGGGACGAAGCTTTAGGCGAGCGAGGCCAGCTTTACGTTTTCGACGTCGAAATCATGGAGGCACTACGCCGCGAACACGTTGAGTCAGTAAGAAAATCTAACCTCGTTGCAGCCTGCCGAAAACTGCATACCATTCCATCCTGAAAGCTGAGCTACCGGTAAGGCCTACCCCTCCGAAAAAAGAACCGTTGGCACGGATTCACCGGAGCGGCTTATCCACGTTGGACCTCGAGGCCAAGCCAGAGCACAGGCGGCTGCCACTGCTTCACAGTAAGCTCGTCAAGAGCAAGCCTCCCCCGGAGTAATCTATAACCTATGCGCTGCTTTAACGCCTGCGCTACTTGCACGAACCGAGGTTCGGAACGGGCAGCTCCGAAGCACCGGACTACGCCTCGCCCCCATCTAATTGGCAGCTACCTCCGAGACTTCACGGGCTTCCTTGAAAAAGCAGCGTGGGTCCTTGCGGTAGCCGACTCAATTCGATATCTGAGCAAGGTGTCGCCGCGAATTGGCGAGGCTCTGGCCGGCGCCTGATGACAACCTTGACTCGACGGTGCACCTGCGCACCTGTTCGCTACACGGCAGAGGTAACCCAACACAGGAGAACATCTTGGCACCAAATGACCCATCGCAGGCTTTCGACAAAGGCCCCTGGCGCTATCACACCAACAGACGCGCTTCGAGCGGCCTTCGCAACTTCGTCGAGTCGGAGAACTCGGACTTCGATGTGCGTTTGTACATCAACGGCGATTTTTCCAGCAGCCAGTTCCAGCAGTACGGCGACGCCTTGGCCGAAGCCCTTAACGCTGCTCCAGGCAGTGCAGCGTCGGCCTCACTGTATGCCTACGATAAAGGGACCTGGCGCTACCAGACTGCACCGGGCCTTGAGTTTGCATCCCGCTACTTTATCGAGTCGAGCGATTCGACCCATGACGTAAGGCTGTACATCAACGGGAACTTCGCCGACGACGCAGCACGGGAGCAGTATGGCGCGGCACTGGCAGACCGGTTCAACGCCGTGGTCGGTCAGGCCGAGGCACAGCCCTCCGACCTCCAGATGCCCGTCCAATGGGAAGAGCGCATCGCGCAGTACCCTGACCGCCAGGCGGCCGAGTATGTCGACGCAGCGAAGGATGCCGAGCTCGCTGAGCTGCGTGCCATCCTCAAGCGCTTACGCTCGCCTGCCCCGAAGAGCGAGGATGGCAACTTCCACACGCAGGACAATGACCTTGACCTGCTGCTCGGCCTGACCGAAGACTTTGGCAGTGGTAATGCCAATGGCGACACTGCGATGCTGTGGATGGCCGCATTGGAACGCGTCAAAATCAAAATGGGACTTCCCGTCGAGTAATTCACCCAACAGCGCACCTTCCGAGGCTGCGCTGTTTTTCTTTGAGAGACGTGATTACCCCGCAGAAGCTCTCTAGTCAGCGGCCCAATTCTTTAAGCCGCCTACGCAGCTTTGCAATCTCCGCACCTTTGGCAAGCTCATCTGCCGGAAGTGCCAAGCCTACTCGGGCAATATCGTCCAACGACACGCACATCGCCGCTGCCAACTTCATTGCAGTCAGAAAGTCGAGCTGTGTTTTCCCACTCTCGAGCCGGCTTACCAGATAGACCGGAAAACCCGCACGGGTGCTGAGCTCCTTTGCCGTCAAGTTGTGCTGATTACGAAGATGTTTCAGGGCAAGCCTGATGCGAAGCTGTTCCACTCGTTATCTTTTGTCGTTGAGCCGATACCTGGAGACAATAGGCGAACGATGGCAACGAGTCAATAACCGAAAGTGTGAATGACAATATTAGTCACCACGCTATGCGGCTTTCTTCTCGCTGAAGAACAGCGTAGCTTCGTCGTACTCTTCAATCAAAAAACGTGTTTGTGCAAGTAGCTTGCGCTTTGCCTTGATGCTGGCAATGAGTTCACTATGAGATGCCTTCATGCTTGCATAGAGCACGACGTCGCGATTATTCTCCCGCCCATCCCGGTCATCGGACACTTCGCGCATAAGTGCCTCGACTGACTCGACCCGGCCCCAGCTGTCGATTAGTTCGGCGCGCAGTTGCTCTGCACGAGCTTGAAGCTGGCGCTGGCGCAAGTCACTACACACACGAGCCGAAGATGGCTCTGCAATAGGCGCTGTCGGTGCCGACGGCTCATCTTCGCGAGGCACCTCTCTGAAGGGCTCATCCATCCGGGTGCCGACGCTGACCATGGTGGCTTTGTCGTCGTAGTGCGCAACCGCGCGGCGCGCCGCACCCCAAACCTTGATGTCCTGCTCAGGGTGTTTGCAGTGCGCAGCCATCTCGGCCGTGGAGACGAGCGCTCGCTGACCACTACGGCGGTTGTTCCGGAATCGGAAGAACTGCACTGTCGCCCAGATATACAAGGCGCCAATGAGTACCGCGGCGGAAAGTGCCCACCACGGCAGCAATGGCACGAGACTGCCCCAGGCGCCCATGCTAGTAACATTGTGCTCAAACGGCAGCGCCGGCAGCATCCGGCGGCTGATGATAAAGCCGATGATAGGGAAGAAGCCGTAAAACAGCATTGCCCACGCGAACGTGGTCAACGCGTGACTCGTCCAGCGCTGCGCGGCAGACTGCGACGCCGGTCGTTCGATAATCAGGTCTTGGATGTTCATGTACGTACTCCGCGGTCCGGCGAAACCCACGTAGCGAGCGCGCCCTGCTTTCTCATTAAGGTTTTAGGAAACGCCCAGATAGCCGTCAGCCAGCCGAGAAGCCAGTAGGCAACCGGATACCAGACCAAGACCGTCACATTGCGCAAAGAAGTTTTTTCGTATTTGCTGTCCAGAAACATGCCCAACGCAACCTGCAGGAACCCAGTCGCGGCCAGGACCAGCCCGGAAACGCCGGGCTGCAGGGACGCCAATGGCAGGTCTTGGGGCATCTCGACCAGGAAGCTCAGCAGCCAGACGATGAGACTTGCTGCCATCGCATAGCCCCAGATGAGCGAAATCAGGTACTCGGTGTAAATCGGGCACATCCGACGCGATTTCCAGTTTGTCCAGATGCCCCGATACTTGATAAGGGCCTGTGCCCCACCCATGGCCCAGCGAAGGCGCTGCTTCCACAGGCCGTTGACGGTCTCAGGCATCAGAATCCAGCACAGGGCTGCAGGCTCGAAGCGCACGTCCCAGTGCCGCAGCTGAAGGCGCCACGTGATGTCGATGTCCTCGGTCAGCATATCGTTTGCCCAGTAGCCGACGTCGTGCAGCGCGCGCCGGCGGAAGGCAACGACCACGCCCGACACCGAGAAGACGCGACCGTAGGTCCGCTGGGCCCGCTTGATGAGACCGATGATGGAACTGAATTCACCGACCTGGATACGCCCCAGGATGGTAGAACGCGTGCGGATACGCGGGTTGCCCGTGACTGCGCCCACGCGAGGGTTGTTCAGGAAGTGACGCACCATCCAGCGCGCGGAGTCCGAATGCAAAACCGCGTCACCGTCAATGCAGAACAAAATCTCGGCGTCCGTCATCATGGCCGCGGCGTTCAAGGCCATGGCCTTACCGTGATTGCTCGCCTGGTGCACAACACGCAGCAGTGGATACTCCGACAGCAGCTCGTCCAGAATGACGCCTGTGTTGTCGCGCGAGCCGTCATTGACCGCAATGATTTCGAAGTGCGGGTAGGTGCTCTCCATTAGGTTCGCCATCACCTCGCGCACGTTGTCGCCTTCGTTGTAGCACGGCACCATGAACGCAATCTTCGGGTACGACGACAGCGGCGCCGGATTGTCCACCGCCGGGTCCTTACGTTCGAAGCGGAAGTAGAAGAACAGCGCGCCGCCCATCCACACGTAGCTCATCAAGAGCGGATAGTAGAAGCAGAACGCCAGCATGGCGTATGCGAAATCGTTGGTGAAGGACTGTTCCATTAGTCCCCCTGCACTTCAATGCGACGCTGCGGCATCGAGCGCAACGAGAAGAAGTCGGCCCACCCGCGCGCGTCAGCCGGCAGGCCGGTAATCGCCACGTGGGAGACGCCTGCCTGGACGCTCTTGCGTGCGAGAGCCGCGCTACCGGTGCTGAACGACTGAATCACAGGCACGCCGGCCAACAACGCCTGGCTGGCGCTGGCCGCATCGACCCAGACATACTTGGCGCCCGCCGCGGAGGCAGCAGCCTTCAGCCGGAAGATGGCGTTATTTTTTGCGACCCCAAGCGTAAGTGCGGCGCCCGCGCGCCACTTGCGCACACGCGAAATCGCCTGGATAACCACAGCACTGTCGACCTGGTCAGCGTCCTCAACCAGCAGGCCCGCCGCGGGCATCGCTTTAGCTGCATCTTCCACGAGGGCGAGCACCTGCTCCTGGCTGAGAGAGCGGTAGCTGGCCGGCGACAGTGGGAATGAGAGCCAGCTGGTGTAACCTGCTTTGCCCGTAGTGAGGGCCGCAACGCGGTTGGCGTAGTCGAGCTTGACCTCAAGAGCACTCGTCTCGAACATAGCACCCACGACTTGCCCATCCATGCGGACCAATGGGTCCAGAACGGCAATGTTCCCTTGCAGTTCCACGAGTGCAGGCAATGCAGCGGACAAGCGCTGCTCGGGCTGGTCGACAGCCACCGGCTGCAGGTCTTGCACACGAAGAGCCACAGCACGGATGACCTGCTGAGGCTCATCCGCTCCTTCAGTGACCGACATGATGGCGCCTTCGCGGTCATCACGGCCGACCAGATACCGCTTGAGCGCCATACCCTCTTTGCGGACATCGGAAACGCCACTTTCAAGGGAGAACAGCAATGTGAGCCCCTGCTCGCGAGCGAGGGCCTGCAGCATCTCGTTGTGACGCCCGTACGGCCATACCATTGAGGTCGGATAGTGGCCCGTCAACTCGAACAGGCGCTCTTGGTTGCGGCGCAAGTCAGCTGCGACCCGGCGCGTCCACTGCTCATCCGTCTCAGAGCCGGTGCCGGCCCAAGCGCGCGTGACAGCCGAAGGCTGAGCATTGCCCCAGGGATTTGCCACGATGCCGCGGTGCAGGTCGTAGGTGTGATTGGCAAACTGCACCAGACCACTAGCAGCGATTTCGCGAAGCTGCGCAGCGTTCAGGTACGCAGGCTCACCCGCGGCCGGCTCACTGCCGATACGGGTGCCAATGACCGCCAACGTCGCCGGCCAACGGTAGGCCCGCAGCAGTGGCATCACATGCGTGTAAAACGACGCATAGCCGTCATCGAACGTGAGCAAGACGGCACGCTCGGGAAGCGCTGCGCCACCGCGTGACGCGGCTTCGACTTGAGCCATCGTAACGGGAATGTACCCTTTTGCCTGCAACCAGGCGAACTGGCGGACAAGGCTGTCCACGCTAACCGTCTCTGGTTCATCCGCACTCGAGGTGGCCAACACGACGTCGTGATAAGACAGCGCTGGAAGGCTATAGTTTGACGCGGCGGCCGCGCCGGCGGAAGCGAGTACGCAAGCGCCTGCAACCAGACGCGCAATCAGGGAGAGAGTCAGGGTTTTCATAGGGCTACGCTCACTTCGAGACGAACAGCGTTTTGCATCTCGGCAGCGCCGTCATAAACCCGACGTGCGCGTTCGACCGAAAGCTCGGCACCCATGCGGGCGGAGTGGCGGTACGCCGCGCGGTAACGAATGGCGCCGGAGGCCCTCCCCGAAAAACCGTCTTGCGTGGTCCGGCCCACGTCGACCTCAACGTGATGCCAGAGTGACCGGTCAAGCCATGCTTTTCGCACACCCAACACACTGACACCCAGGGTCGCGTCGAGACCGGCGCTACTACGCGGACTGAAGTACGAGACGAGCTGATTAGTCGAAGCAAAGCGAGAGGCGCTCAAGGCCGTCCAGACCTGGCGGTCTGCCTGCTGGTGCCACATCTCGCGCCACTTCACGCTTGCACTTGTCATGACGTTGTCGTCAGTGAGGTGGGAGCTCGAGACGTGGGCGGAGAGCGACGTCTCTACGCGAGGCTGCCACTCGGCCGAGACCGCAACGCGCCTGCCCGTAACGCCTGCCTGTGCTGCGCGCGAAGGAATGTCGGCGGCCAGTGAATCGACTTCTGCACTGAAGGCCAAATCGTCTGTAGCGTCGTAGCTCGACGTCAGGGAAAGACCGGCACCACCGTTGCGGTCGCGGGCCACGGAAGCCGACGCCACCAGGTCGCGCTGTTGCCACTCCAGCCCCACCGAATTCCAGTTCTGTGCAATGGTGTCGCCGTCTGGTGCCGACCACACCGCGTTGCCGCCCGCGATAACGCGCAGATGGTCCTTGAACAGAGCACTTTTGAAGCGCATGCGGCCGTTGTACTCAGGGGACGTTTCCTTCGCCGGCACGTGCGCCGTCGAGCGACCGAGGCCGAAGCTGACGGACGCACCGGTACGAATCGCCTGGTCCACACGCTGGCGCGCGAGCTGGGCGTCAAACGGCGTGCGGGCTTGCAATGCGTCGAGGCCTTCCCGGACGCTTTTCTCGTCACCACGAGCAGCCAAAGCCGCAAGCAAGCCGCGGCGAGACTCGATGGCCGAATGGTTGAGTGCAATAGCCTGCTGGAACTGGGCGCGCGCCGCGCGCGGCCGGCCACTCCACAGCTCAACCGTGCCCAGCCCATCCCGTAGCGATTCGTTCGCGGGAGCCTCAGCCAGCGCAGCTTCGAAACGCTGACGTGCAGCGGGCAGGCGGTCGTCGAAAGCGCGTGCCCACGCAGCCAGGGCCACCAGGCGCACATAATTTGGGTTTGGCCGGCGCAGGCGCGGGCTGTTCGCATCCAGGTGAGATGGTGTGCGTGCGACAGCTGCGTCAAGCCAGGCCTGAGCACGGCCATGCTGCTCGTTGTCGACAAGCGCGTAGAAGAAGCTCTGGACGAAATCGACGTCGTCCTTGTTGCGCTCGGAAATAGGGTCCAGTAGCGCCAGCGACCGCACCGGTTGACGCAAGGAGGCATAGCTTTGCGCTGCGACGTGGATGACGTAGTCGGGCAACGGGCCGCTCTTCTGCTCAAGAGCCTCGAAGGCCTTGCACACGACGTCGAAACGCCGGCGGTTGAACTGGGCCACGAGATAGTCAAAACCGATGAAGCCCGGGAGCTGGGAGGCGTCCTGGAGCTGCGAGGTCGCTTTGAATACGTCAAATTGCGATAGCGCCTTGTCGGTCAGCTCGAACGCGGTCGAACCGGTGTGAGTATCGGTGGCGCCCAAGCGCGTGAAGGCGCTGGCAACCGCGTGCTCGATAGCCTGCATCTCATCGGCTGCAAAAAGTTCAGGATTCTTGGCCGCATACTGCTGCGCCAGCTGTGCCGAGCCCATCGCGCGCAAGCTGGCAACCGTGCCAATAAGGCCAGGGCGACTCTTGGGGTCAAGCTCGAGAAGGCGCTGGTAGTCACCCAGTGCTTCGGTGTAACGCTTCTGCCCGCGCAAGACGTAGGCTCGTGCTTCCAGCGCGGCGGCGTTACGAGGGTTTTCTTCAACCAGTACCGTGGCCATCGCCGTAGCAGCCGCCACCTGTCCAACCTTAGCTTGGGCATACACATCGGCAACCGTGGGGGCAGCCAAGGCGGAAGTCGAGCACAGCACCGCCATAGCGAGCCGGGTGAGCTTGAACGAGTGCTGAGCAGCGGTTGAAGACATGAGGGACCTGACGCATGTAGGAAATGGACTACATACGAATAGGTACCCGCACTTATATATTTACGACCTATCTGACGGAATTAGTGAGTCAAATCTGGGACAGCCGGATTTGACTCACTATATAGTTGTCCGCGCGAAGGCGGAAATGGAACAGGGGACCCGAAGGTCCCCTGCTTTGTTACAACTGAATAAATTGCTGAAATTGACAAGTCTGGTGCGCCCAGGGATTCGAACCCTGCAAGCAGAGCGTTAAAGGCCCCGCCATTTCCACAATCACACCGAAACCTAAAATGCAGTCAGGTCTTGTTTAAGAGACCCGCTCCCGGAGAAGGCTTTCCTCCCTCCCGCTCGGTTTCCCTCACGGTGTGCGCCGTTCTACACCACGGAGCAAACTGCATTTCGCTGTAATCCAGGATTCGAACCTGGGATTTCGCCAGATTAGCGCTGGCCGGGTTGGACCGCTCCCCCAATTACAAAGTTCCTGACCTCAGGCGTTTATTCAGGGCGCCTCGAGAAGCACGCTGGATAAGGCTAGAAAGTCAATTTCAGCATTGATAGTGTAGCAGCTGTATGGTATGATGGCAACATAAATTGTCGATTCTCCCTCTTCCGAAAGTACCCATGTCAACGCCAAATCCGGGCACGGCGTCCCCTGCCCCGTTGAAGCATGCCGTCGTCTGCGCCTACCGATTGCCCAATGACGGCAAGATTGAAGAGGCCCTGCAGGCGGCCGGCCCTGCCCTGTGGGCGGTACGTCGCTTGAGCTTCTGCTTGAACAAGGACAGCCAGTGGGAATTTGAGCCCATGCCCAGCTCGCGCGACGACGAGTTCCTGGCGCGGTGCCGCTGGCCTACCGTCGAAGCCGCGTACGGGGCATGGCTCGCTGCGCACCCGGCATACCAAGACTGAGAACGGGCTACTAATGGACCACCTCTCCACTGTTCGCGAACTGTCCACGGAACTGCGCGGCATCTTCGAGCGCATTCTGGCCGATGCCATTGGCACCAACCAGACTGCCGGAGCATGTCTCCACGCGGCCATCCTCCTTTCGACAATACTGACGAAGTTTGCGAACGCGCCGAGTCATGTCTGCGGCGGCGGCCCGCCTCTTGACGGGGGGCTGAGAGACAAGGAAGGCGTGCTTCGCGGCCATTATTGGGTAGAAGGCCGTTGCCCGACGGGTGAGCCGTTTGTGGCAGATATCACTGCGGACCAGTTCGGCTACGCCAAGGTCGTAGTGCTTGATAGCGCTGCGGCGGCGGAGCTCTACTATCCGGGAAACCCCGAAATCATCGCGGAACACGTTGCAGAAGAGCGTGCGTCCTGGCCCGAAGACGCTCAAGCGGCCGGCGCCACCGAGTACCCTGTCTAACTCGCAACCGAAAGAACTCTATGGGCTGGAATAAGGGCTACACAATCTTCGAGGCGACCGTGGTTGGGGCCTACGACCTGGGCAAACTCGACAAGGAACTCCTTGCGGTACTGCTAAAACCCTATGCCTACACAGACATCGACGAGGGTGGCCGGCATGGCTTAAAGTCGAAAGACGGCAAGGAAATTGAGCAGATTGTCCTCGAGACGTGGGGTCTTCCCATGCCCGTGGCACCGACATGTTCTTATGATGAAGACCCAGAAGCCTGGGAACTCCATCGTGAGGAGGTATATGCCCAAATGAGCCAGGTTACCCAACACTTCAACTGGTAATTCCTACCGAACGGACTCACTATGACCGACGCCTTGATGGACGCTTCCTCGATGAACCCGGCCTACCAGGCCGCTGAAGAAGACTACTGCCCTGACCTGGCAGCAGTGAACTTCGAAGCCATTGCACAGCTGGAGCTGCCCGCTGGCCTGCGCGGCCTTTCCGACTCGCTGGGTAACAGCCCCTTGGCTGCCCGGCCGGAAGCATTCATTCCGTACTTCGTGGTGATGAACACCCTGAACTACCAGTTCTGGTCCCTGGACCCGGTTGCCGGCTTCGTGCGCTACGGTCATGGCGGTGCGGTGGGCGCCATCGCGATGCAGAACAGCTTCCATGCGGCCTGGCTCGAAGCACTGGGGCCCGACGCCGCCGAGCTGAGCCTGGAAGAAACGGTCGAGCGAGGCGCGGCATTCGCTGCGATGCTGGCCAGCAAGGGCGTGTCGTATATCTTTGGCGACATCCCCAACCCTGACTCGCGCCGCGACATCCTGCTCGAAGTGCTTGACCCGGTAAAGCTGCAGTCGGCGTGCCGCTATCTGCTAGCGACGCTGCGTAAGGAGGCGCGGCTCGGCTGGCAAGACGCGCAAGTGCTGGCCAAGCTGTTCCCGCGTGCCTATGGCGACCGCTATCTCAAGAAAGCACAGCTGACGCTGATGTTCATCGGCGGCCAGTGGGACGCGCTGCACCCCAACAACCTTTGCGAGCTGGACGTGTCGGCGGCCGCGGACTACCAGTTGCCAAAGGTGCTGCGCACGCTGGGGGTGCTGGTGTACGGCCCTGCGCTGGCAGCCCTGGTGGACAGTGGCGCGCTCATCCCCGAAGACAGCCCCGAAGAACGAGCGCTCCGCTCCGCGACGGTAAAGGCCTGCAAGGCTCTTGCGGCCCATTTCAAGTGCAGCATTCCAGTGCTCGACTTCTGGCTGTGGATGAACCGGAATGTTGACCGCGACGCGCTGTTTCATCGCACACCCTCGACCAACTACTGAGCGCACCTGGAAGGGTCGCTACACAGCACCTGTTAGCCACTCTTCCTGAAAGGTTCCATGACTACCACTACTTCTACCCAGGCTGACCCGAGCCCTTCGTCGCCGGCCAGAGCTTGCGGCTGCATCAAGTGCCTCGATGCTTCTGGCGAAACGTTCGAAATCTTTGCAGGGCTTCATGTTCCAGTGTCTGGAACACGTATGGTGCTCTGCCAGATTTGCGGGAACAAACGCTGTCCGCACGCAAAAGACTGCTCCCTGGCCTGCACTAACAGTAATGAGCCCGGCCAGCCTGGTAGTGCTTATGCGTATGCGGGCTTGTTTGAAGACCGCCATAAGGACGGCGTTGACACTCATCCGGAGTCTGCCTGCAACAAGGAGGATTGCATGGTTACCCTGACCGCTGGAGAGGACATTTCAGTAACGGAGTATGGCTTCGCTGTAGGTGACACCGTGTGCCATATCGGCGATAACGACATGACAGGAATTGTGACTGAACTGGACGCGGATTTCGATTTAGGTGGCGTGACAACTTGCCGGGTAGCCTGGGGCGCTGAAACTGTTGAGGCCGCTATGGCGACACCGCGTGAAGACCAAGACATTCAATGGACCACGAAGCTTGAACGTGTGACCAATTAGCTCTGCGCGACCGTATCGAAGTACATGCCCTAGTCAAGGCAGGCCACCTCTGCTCTGACTGGGACCTCCACAGAAATCGTAAGTACCCAAAGGACCCCTATGAACTTCGAAATCAGCCAGGACCACCTCATCGAAATCCATCGGCTGAACGGCAGCCTGGGCGATTTCGTCCGCGCCGGCTTGCGAGACATGGCCAACCGGGAGGAGTGCTCCATTGACCTGCTACTGGCAAGCGTCGCAGCAAACTCAATGAACCAGGTCGCTACGATGTCTCAGTTCTCGCCTGGGCGCAACAGCAAGAAGGATGGGGTAACGAAAGTTCATCCAATCGAACATGCGTACCGCTTGTACGCAAGCTTCGTCTCGACGCACTTTATCGACACAGTGGCTCAAACCCCTCCGGCTACGATTGGTAACCTGCCGGACGGTGTTCAGGCAGAGATTGTCGCCAGTAATGGCCGTAAGTACACCGAAGTGCCGCGCCTGACCGTGGACGACGAAGTCACGCGGGCATGGACTATCGCCTGTCAGAACAGCCGACGGGCTTATCAACGTCTGGGTGCACTGTGCTACCTATCCTCGCAGGTGCCAAGGCATCTGGGCAAGCTCGAGCTCGAACGTATCACGAAGGATGTCGACTCTGCCATGTCCGTACTACAGCAAGCGGCCAGCGTATTCGAAACATCGGAAATGCGTTTTGCCCTAGTTCTGGGCGGCGAAGCGCTGGGCCACACCCGCGCCAAAATCATGGCTAAAAGCTTCGGCCAGGGTATCTCCATTATCCAGTACCTGAGACAAGACGAAAAACTGCCTATGAGCTACGACCCCCTTGTTGCTGAGCAGTTCCGTGACAAATTGACGCAGTACGCTGAAGCGGCGACGCCAGCAGAGATGCCCGATTCTACGCACTGAGCAGGAACTCCGCTCTCCCTGGAAATGGAGACGAAGAAAAAGGCGCCTTAGGGCGCCTTTTGAATTACTACGAACCTTTAACTTCAGCCGGAAATCCAAGCACTGACTGCTCCGGCCGGAACCGGTCCTCGTAACCGGTCTGCCATGGAAATAGCCCTTGCGTATCAGGCCACACGACTTGCAGATACTTTGCCGCCCCGCTACTACGTCGGTGAGCGCCTGTGGCGTACATCGTTCCCGTGTCGTCAGCGGCCGGTAGCAGATAAAAAGGCATCGGCCAGTTATCGTGGTTCAACAGCGTCTCTCCAACATGCCAGCCTTTTTCTTTCTGCGCAACGAGGTAATTTGCGACATCGTTGACCAGAACGTGAGCTGATTGCATAGGCAGGCCTATTACCAGCACCTCGGGCAAGCCCTTGTCATGAAGGCCAACGCTGTACGAGAACTCCTGGCCAGGCGACCCTGCCGTGGGGAACACCCCCTGGACGAACCACCCGAACTTTTGAATCATCGCTTCCATGTGTTGACGGATTTGCTCAATACGGTTCATGCATCTCTCCTTGAATTGTCCTGCACAGTATAGGGCCTCCCTTGCGCACTGGCACGGCGTCTCAGGCCCTCCCGCCGGCGGTGATGCGCCGAGAATCTAAAGCGGTTCCCTACACGGCACAGGAATACCCTCTAATTGGCAACATGGCTTGCCGCCCCACCTCTAGGAGAATTACTTTGGACCAGGACCTGAAAAACCGCGCGCTGGCGCTGTACACCCCGCCCTTTCGCGTGATGGAAGGCGCCATCTACGACGCCGCCGGCAACATGGTGGCGGATGACCGAGAAGGCGTTGCTCGCGTGCGAGGCTGGGGCCGTATTGGCTACCTGCAAGACGGCGCAGCCTTGCAAGACATGGTCGGCGAATTGCTGGTCGCTGCGATGAACGCTTACTGGGAAGACAACATCCCGAGTATGAAGCTGCCTGGCGAATTCTCCAACCCGGAAGAGCTGTTCAAAGCAATGGGCGTCGATGACTCCTCGATTGCCGCGCGCGAAGAAAAGATTCGCATCCTGCAGGGTCAACTGGAAGCTGAGCGAGTGCGCGCAGACGAAGGCTGGTCCCGGTTGGTCGACGTTACTGCCGAACTGAACGCTGTGCGCGATGCAAAGTCGGCAGGCCTTACGATACCGGTGAAGGCCCTCCCTCATCCGGACTGCGACGAAGCATGTCATTACCATTGCACGGAAGCCGGCGCATGCGCTCCGAAGTGCATCGCAGAGTCCGCCGCACAAGGTAAGGCCCAGGCCGAAGAAGCGCTGGCCGCCGCAAATGCCGACAGTCCGCCGCCGGCAGACTTCTACGTAAGCGAACAGCATGGCCGTTTGCACATCGCATACACCGACCAGACAGACCCGGCTTACCGTTGGCAGCCTGTTTGGCTCGAGCCTCGCTACGAGCAAAATGCAGCTGTCCGCCGCAAGGCCACCATCCTCGACGAGTTGACGCCAATGGTCCAGGACACGGCTTTTCCTGATGTCCGTGCCGCGGTATCGGCTGCGCTGGAAGCAATGCGCCTGAGCGACGAGCTTATCCTCGGCGCGTTCCGCGTAAAGGGTCTGGGTTCGGTTTCTCCGGGCACTGCCCTCGCTGTCGTGCACGAAGTGCTGCGGACGGCCGGCATCCCCCGCGTGCGTTAAGCCAGAAAGTCTCATTCACAGCAGCGCACCTCGGTGCGCTGTTTTTTCGCGCGTCGCAAATCGAAGGAATCCGCAATACTAGACAGAATTCCAACTTCTTTTTGCGTATTTATGTCACATGCATCAGCCTCCGTCCCACGCGAACAAGAAATGACGCCGGAACAACTGAGCGACGCACTCGCTTGCAGTACCAGGGCCGAGATTGCTCAGTATGCATTCAACCTGGGACTGCAACAGGCCCGCGCGCCGGCGAGCTCCACGCTAGACACCCAGCTTCTGGACTTCCTGGCACAGCACCCCTCAAGCCTCATCGCCGTCGAGTCCATGCAGCCCAAGCCGGCTGGCCGGGGCGGCGCTGCATATGCCTACAAAATGGAAGGCTGGACTATGCGTGGCCTGGAAAAGCCCTACGCCAGCCCAAGAGAGGCAATCGCCGCCGCAGCAAAAGCGACTGGCCTCTTCCTGAAAGAGGCGTAACCCTTAGTCCGGACAGTGGGCGTGGCTACACTGGGAAGGAAACCGTATCGGTCACCCCAACTACCCTACTCAAAGGACCCCAGATGGACCAAGCTTCGCCATATCCTGACAACCCCAGCACGGCCCCTGAAACGCACAACTACGAAGTGCTCAGCCGCATCCTGAACTGGATGCTCGAGCGCGGCATCTATATCGACCCGCACTCGGAAGCAACAGACGGCCCAATGGCGCCCGCACTGAACTTTATCGCATCTGTCGAGGCTCAGTTCGACGCGATGGAGCTCAAGCAAGAGCAGCTCGCAGCGCAGCTGGATATTAAGACGATGATGCTCAAAGCTACGCCAGTAGCGGCCCTGCGCTATCGCTACTGCGAACAGTTCGGCTGGCCCTCGCAAGGTGTCACTGAAGCCGAGCCGGCGACCGGCTTTTGGTACTGGGGCTCGACAGCGCTCGGTGTGCCGCATTACGCGTCGCCTGGCGAGGCCATCGACGCGGCCCTGGCACAACACCTGCTGTCGGTGGCCAAGCAACGCGCAGCCAACGGCCTCGCATGAGCGTCGCAGGCGCTTTTGCACCCCTGGTCGTCGCCCTGACGGTGGTGGCCCTGGCCGTAACCCTCTTGCGACGCCCCACAGGTAAAGCAAGGCAACGGCAGCTCGAGAAAATGTCGACCCTCGACCTACTCCAGTACTGCCGCTATGACGGTCCGGACGGCGCAGAGCTGAACGATTACGCCAAGGAATACGAGCGCCGGCGTGAACGCGACACCAAGTCTGCATCACGAAGCTAGCCTTCAACTACCTTCTTCATGAGCGCACCCTCCAGGGTGCGCTTTTTCTTGTCTATACGCTAAGCTATTTATACCCTCTTCCAGCCTGAGCTCATCCGAATGCGTCGACGTAGAACACTCTCCTTTTTCAAACAGTTCCCTGCCTACCTCAAGGGCGCTGTAATCGGTGCGCTGATTGTCGGTTTGACCCCAATCCTGACGTCTGCCGGCATCGTTGGCTGCCCTCGAAGCGCGTTTCTCAAAGCCCTTCCTCACGAAATCAGCGGACTCATTGACATGGTAATTGGAGTTCCAGGCTGTAATGGCCTATGGGCTTATCTGGTGCCACTGGCAGCGGCCGCGGTGATGGCGCGCCGGCCGGCGCCCGTGATGCTGACGTTGGTTGGATGCATCTTGGTCGAGATGGGCTACCGAGGACTCTACCTGGACGACTCACAATGGACCTGGCTCATGCCCGCATGGAAGACGGCCTCAAGCCTGGTGCTACTCAGCCCTTTGCACATCATCTACCTGATGATGAGGAAGTAGCCAGGCCAACCTCGGGCTAAACCGCAGCACCTAGACTGCGCCTCACTCCCGAAAGGCTCCCTTATGCACCCCACTCCGCGCCCACACATCGAGTCCTTGGCCGAAGCACGAGCTCAATGGAAGCAAATGTTCTGGCAAATCTATAAAGAAAATGTGCCGATGATGGTCATTGGAAGCGTACTAGGTATCGGCGCGATGGCGTGGGCCATGATGTCGTGGCCACCCCTGGTTGCGGCGCTTCAGCTAATGGGCGCCGCCTCTGGCTCGCCGATAACCCCTCTGAGCCTGACCATTTTCTTCGGAACGCTCATGGCACTGTTCGCCCCCGTTCCAGGCCTGGCACTGGCCTACACGTGCGTCGGCAACTATCCAACGGCTGAAAGCCATGCGAAAGCTGAGTCGCTGCACGCGCTGTATGTCAGAATCTTCGTCGACGAGCCTACGCAATCGAAAAGGCGCACGGACTAAACTCGAGCGCCTGCTGCTATTGGGACAGGGACCTGGCGCTATACGAACATAGGAACTATCCAGCACCGCCGGCGCGCGCGGCCTGCTTACTGACACTACAGGAGAAAAACATGTTCGCATCGAAAACGACGAAGCCTCAACCAACCCCGTACCACCTGACCGACAGCGTCCATAACGGCCAATGCTACATCAGCACTGAAGGTAATGACCGGGGCGGCGTCGCCTTGGCCCAGGACGAGCCAACGGCGGCCTTCCTGGTCGCAGCTGCCAACGGTTTCGCAGCGCTGATGGACACGCTGCAGCACCTGGTGAACGACCTGGACATGAATCATCCGGGCATCAAGCTGCCGGCACACCTGGAGCACCGTCTGCGCGAGCAGCTGAAACAGGCCGCTGCCGGTTTCGACCCCGTCGTTCCAGAGTTTGAAGCCTGGTACCAAGGCATCACGGTCGAAGGCGACATGCGTACGAACATGCTGCGCGCCTATGTCGCAGGGGTTGCGAACCAGGCGGTGGCCCGTGCGCAGATGGCTGACGCGGAGTTCCCGCAGGTTCATCTGCGCAGCCACCAGTCTCAGGAAGCCCTGGCGCTCTTCTGCAACTTCAAGCATCTCGACGGTGAATGGGGTGCGATGCTGCGCGCAATCGGCCATAGTGCCCGTTGCGGCTTCGTGAACGGCTTCAAGGATGGCAAGGAATGCGCCTCCGACAACGACGCAACCAAAGAGCTGGTCGGCAAGCTCACAGCCCAAGTCGCAGCAGGCCAGCTGGCGCAGACCGAGTTCAACCGCGCCATCGAGTTCGCCCAGAAGCAGGGCATGGAAATCGACGTGTTCCTGAAGCTGTGGCAACACGGTGACTGGGACATCCTGGAAAAGGAATTCGGCTACACCAAGCCTGTTCTGCCTTCCGTCGAAGACCTGACCGCAACGGCGCCGGCCGTACAGATGGTCATGCTCACTCCCGACCAGGTGAACGAAATCGGCGAGTCCTGGGACGGTTGCAAGTACGACGCTCCCGGCGAAGAAATCGACATCGGCGCCAGCATTCGTCGCCAGATTGCCCAAGCAGACAAGGCCAACCGAGCGTAACAGCCCACCCGTATTACCCTTCACAAGCGCACCCTCCTGGGTGCGCTTTCTTGCGCGCGAAATAAAGCGACACGGCTATACGAGGCATCTACCCTCTCGGATATTGCCATGTCGTCCCATTACCAAGCATTCGTCGAAGCTGTCGGCCCGTCAGAATCCATCTCCCGCTTCAAAGCCTTGGTTCTGGATTCGGGCACCGACCCTCAGACCCTCGAGCTAAGCGCAGACCGGGCCTGCCATGTCGCGTTCAACGCCTTCACTTCGGGACCGGTGATGAACCTGGCCCACCAACCGCCGGCGTTATTGGCGCTGTGCGTCGAAGTCGCCGCGACCCTCCCGAACCTGGTGGTGCGCACGCAGCTCGTCACCGAATGCATCTACGTCGAGGAGGCGGTGTATGCCGGCGCGACTTGCGTATTCAGCCAGTCGACTGAGGACATTCTGGAAGACCGGTCCACAGATGACCGGCCGCCCGTCATCGTGCACGCCACTGAAGGCTGCGCTGACGCCTGGCGCCGTGCCTGCGGCATTTTCCACGTTCAAGCGTAATCGCATAAGGGAGACCAGCATGCAAGCACTCTGTGGCCCAGCCCTGTTCGTTTTCATTCTCGCGACCTTCTTCCTGTCGCTTATCGTCATTGGCGACAAACAGCACTACAAGCGCGAGCTGGCCAAAGTGAGAGAAACCGCTCAACTGGAGGCTCAGCGTCTAGCAAAGGACCGCCTCCTTTCCGAGCTCGCATACGCCCTGGACACGCACAAGCTGCTCGCTGAACCAACGGCCGGCGTTTCTGAAAAATGGCAAAAGGCGTTTGCACTACTGTGCACCCCTCCAGGCCCAGCCTTCGATGCGAAAACAGTCCAAGCTCAGATGGTCCTCCTGGGTTTTGGTGAGAATGATGCCGAGTACCTGGTGCGAATGCGAGCTACCAAACCCGAGTATCTGATTGCTCCACTCGTCGCGGTGCTCAGCGGCATTCCTGAACCACAAGTGTGGGGAGTGGCCCACAGCATCTGAAGACCGAACCAATTCGAAGTCTCCCTCAAGAGTTTCCGAACCCGGTCACAGATAACCTTTCGCGCTAGACGTCTTCTCTTCTCTTACAGGATTCGACGATGACCTCCGACACCACGACTGCCCTTCATGCCCCTGACCAGGGACCCCAAGACCCGGTCCAATACGACGCCTGGTTCAAAGCCAAGGTCCAGCAGGCCATCGACGACCCGCGGCCAAGCATTCCCCACGCCCAAGTGATGGCTGAGATGCGAGCGAGAATTGCCACCAAAGCTGCGAGGTGCCGCCAATAAGCTCACCTGGAGCAAGCGGCGCATCTGGCGAGACCTGAATTTTTTGGACGGCTGAGCTAAAAGCCTTTCCGTCCTCCAACAAGAGAAAACCCTCTGAAAGCTTAGTGCTCTCAGAGGGTTTTCTTATCGTGGCCGGCTGCGACCTTGCCGACTATGCGCCCGGACGCGGGTACATCAATCTCACCGTGAAAGTTGTTCTGCGCGTTTGCCGCTTCGACAAGTCGACTGCCTCACGTTGGCTCTACCTGCTGACGCAGCAGAGGGTGATGAGCTCATCGACCAACATGAAAAAAGGGAGTCCGAAGACTCCCTTTTGCAAAGGTCGGTTAGCGCCCCGTTCCGGTCATTGTAATGGGCCCCGACAGAGAGGTTCCGTTGTTCGTAGTTGGCGTCACGGTCAAACTATAGCTGCCGACGGCCTTCGGCACAAACCGCACGACTACCGCCACATGCATAGTGGAGGGCCACCCAGGCTCTTGCGCCAAACACGGGGTCGCGGATAGCTTGTCGGCAGCAATGACTCCCCCAGCGCGGCAATAATCAGAGGCAGGACCTCCATTACCCCCGACCCCTGCCCGGTAGACCTGCACAATCTGGAAGTGGTCGACATCCCCTGACAAGGTGAAGCCTACCGCCGCTGCTCCAGCTGTGCCCGTATTTCGAGCATAGATGGTTTTATCTGTGGAAGTGCTTATCGCTTGCGAGCCGTAAGCAAGGAAGGAGGGAGTCGGCGCCGAAGCCCCATTCCATACGGTAGACCAGCTACCTGTCGCATCAAACAGGCCTGTCCCAGTCAACGTTAGCGCCCCAGGCAGAACCGTACCGTTGTTCGTAGTTGGCGTTACGATAATGCTATGGCTGCCGGACACCTTTGGAGCAAAACGAACGGTGACCGCAACTTGGGAGGTTGAGGGCCAGCCAGGCTCCTGTGCTAAGCAAGGTGTCGCCGACAGTTTGTCGGCGGCGATGAGGCCCCCTGCAAAGCACTGCTGGCCAGCATAGCCTCCATTGCCGCCCCATCCTACCTGAATAACGCTCACGATTTGGAATGCGCTTGTATCGCCGGACAGAGTAAAGCCAACGGCCTCTCCACCGTATTTTCCGGTATTCTGAACGTAGAACGTCTTATCAGCCGTGCCCGTCGCGATTGCCAAAGTTCCGAAGCTTTTTGTTGCATCGGTCGGCGCTGTCAGTGAGCTCCATTGGGAGGACCATACTCCCGTCGCATCAAAAACGCCTTTACCCGTCAATTGGATATCCGAGACGCCCTGGGTGCCATTGTGCTCGAAATGTAGGTTGGCCATCTTCGTACCCGACGAATTCGGTGCAAACTTGACTCCAACACGAATACTCTGGCCGGAGCCTGCAGCTACACAGCTTGCAGTCGACCCTGTCGCCGAGGTAGCACAGTGGGACACAACGGCGTCCGCCGAGTTGACGACAGCTACGTTGGTCACCGTAAAGCTGCTATCTCCTTGCAAGGCAATTGAGCTTGCAGCGACGACAGCCGCATTGCTGTTGTCACGGAGGTAGAAGTACTTCACAACGGTAGCAGCCGTTCCAGCCGTTAGTAATCCGAAATCGGCCGCGGGAGCCGCGGTCGAATTAGCAGCACCCGTGATAGCATATTCGGACTGGACAGCGTTGGCGGTCAATGCCAGCTCGACTGCTGCACCCTGATTAGATGCCGCAGTAAGCCGCCCCGTAAGCTTCCCAGGGCTATTGGCCGATTCCTTGACTACAATGGTGCATGTGCCGTTCACAGGCAAGCTAAGTGCGGCAGCACAAGTCCCCCCTGCGAGAGCAAACCCCGCGCCAGTCACAGTTGGACCCGCCGCAAGAGTGTCAGGCAGCAGACCTGCGTTGCGCAGCTCAAAGGTGCGAGTATTGCTCATCCCAACAGTCACGGCGCCGAAGTCACCTGAAGGTGTTGCGCTAAATGCCAAGGCTGGCGCCGGCGCCTTGCCGACCAGGAGTAACTTGACTGGGCCATTGGCAAGGGTGCCCGAAGATACCAGGGCTGCGCTAGTCAGGGAGCCTACTGCTGCTGGAGCGTATTCGACGGTAGCTGTGCAGGTCCCTCCGATGGCGACCGCCACTGGAGCGGCAGCAGTACCGCATGTGTTCGACGTAATGCGCAGGTTATCGCCTTCGAGAGTCGTCGCTACGCTGCGAGCTACCACCGTTCCGGTATTAGCGAAGGTGAAGCTTCGCGAAGCCTTGGAATTTACCGCGACCAAGCCAAAGTCAGCCGAGCTGTCGGCTCGCCACGCGCCAACAGCACCAATACCCTTGCCTGTCAGGTCAAAGAAGAACTTTCCGCCGTCGCTCAACAGTGCGATACCGCCCGTGCGTGCGCCCAGTGCTGACGGAGTAAACAACAGCGACAGGGTGCAGTAGGCGCCAGGCGCTAGTGTACCGCCGCAGTTATTTGTCTGACCAAAGTCGGTCTCGCCAGCCACAATCGACAAGCCCAGGAGTTTCAGAGGGCCGTCGCCTTTGTTCGTGAACTTGACGTTACGCACGGCCGAGGAATTGCCTACCTCAGTGTCCAGGAAGTTAATGGCGTAATGGGTAAATCCATCGTCGACAGGTCCCGTTCCGCCGCCAGATGGAGGAGGTACAGGCGAGGTCGGAGGCGCTCCAGGCCCCTCTTCAATACCGCCAGATGGCGCAGTGCCTTGCCCGGAGAGCGCTACGTATTGAGCGCCGAAGGAACTCTCGATGGCAAAGGTTCCCAGGGAATATCCGTTAGTATCGGGCGTGAACTGGACCGTTACGGTGCAAGAGGCCCCAGGGCCCAAGCCCGTGCTGCAGTTGTTCGACTGAGCAAAGGCAGCTGCGCCATTGACGATGCTCATGCCAGAGAAAGTGGCTGGCAACGTAGTCGGGTTACTGACAACGACGGAGAGAATCTCCGAGCGCTGACCCACATTGGTAGACGCAAACTGCAGAGTCTTTTTGGAGAGCAGCAGTTCACGTGGAACAGCGCTACCGGCCAGTGTTATGTATCCCACAAGCGTGCCTTGCACTGTTACTCCCAGCGCACCGCCGTGTGCTTGCGCGGTTGACGGGGTGTAGCGCACTTGCACCGAGCAAGAGCTGCCCGCGGCCAAGGTGGCGCCGCAGTTGTTCGATTGTCCGAAGTGAACACCGCCGCTGAGAATGCCGATGGCACCTATCTGAATCGCTTGAGCGCCACCATTGGAGAGCGTGACGACCTGGTCAGGCGCAGAAGTGCCGAGTAGGGTCTCTGGGAAAGTCAGTGACGACGGGCCTACCGCGAGCTTGACCGCCGAGCCATGCCATTTGACGACTGCCGAGCCACCGTTGGCCGAGCTTACCGTGAACTGGCCGTTGAAGGGGCCGGTAGCACCTGGCGCATAGGTCAGCGACAGCGAGCAGCCTTTCTTGGCCTCCAGGGTTTCGGTACACGAGCCGTAGGCAATCGTCATGCGTGGGTTATTGTTCGACACGGCAAGTCCCGTGAGCGGGACATTGCCACTGTTGCTCAGGCTGACCGTGCGCACGGCAGAGGTTCCAGGTAGTGCCACTGCGCCGAAATCAACGTCCATAGGGCCGGCCGCAAGTAACGCCTGCTGGCCGCGGCCGGACAAAGCTAGTGCGCCGGAGGGGCCGTTTGACAGGCTAATGAGCAGGCGGCCGCTGCGGCTTGCTGCTTGCGTCGCTTTGAACGTCACGTTCACGCGGCAAGTAGCGCCAGGTGCCAAGGTAGCTGTGCAGTTGTTGGTCTGGCTGAAGTTGGCGGCGCCAAAATCGACCTTGATATCGGAAACCTTCGCATCGCTCACGCCGTCATTCTTCACGACAGTTTCAAGCGTCGCGCTTTGGCCTACGGAGAGGTCACCGAAATCCAAGTCATTGGGTGCGAATACAAGATTCGGTGCTTGGCTATCACCTCCGTTTACCCCTCCATTCAGCAAGAGTGGTCGGGTTACGCCATTCTGCGCTTTGATGGTCATCACCTGCGCAGGCGCCGTTCCTTGTGTGAAAGCGTTGAAGGTGACGATGATGTCACAGGAGGCGCCAACCTCGAGTTGAGCAGGACATGCTGAGGTTACTGAGAAAGGGGCCGTTGCAGTGATGCCAGATAGAAGCGCTGGGGCGGTGCCCCGGTTGGTCAACACAGCTTTTTTCGTTTCGGCGGCCCCCGCGTCCAAGGGGCCAAAGCTGAGGAAACTCTGGTCCAGTTCCAGCGCAGGCAGAAGCGCAGGGTCCTTCTGAACCTCGGCGTAGAACGTGAGCGCTTCAGTCCGGCCGGCCCGGCCCGAGGTCAGCCCCATAGTGTGACTATGGATTTGGGCTTCATAAGACGCAAAATTGGCGGAAATGGTGCAAGTAGCCCCAACCCCAAGAGTGTCCGGGCAATCGTCTGTAACGGTGAAACCCGCGCCTGATGAGATTCCGCCCAGAAGTGCGGCTGCTGTCCCGACGTTAGTAAGCTGGGCGCTTACATTCATACGCTGGCCGGGCTTTAGGGTGCCCATATTGACCAGGCTGTCCGAGAGACTAAGCTGCGGTGCCGGGCCTTCTGTCGGGCGCTCGTACGTTTCCAGAGTGAGTGTCGCCGGCGCAGCAGTGCCTGGGGCGGTCACTGCCATATTGTACGTAACAGCACTTGGAGCTTTGGCTGAGGGGGCCGCTGAAATCTGGCACGATGCTCCGACAGGCAGGGTGCCCGCGCAGCTGTGGGTGACGTCGAAGTTCTCGTTCGCGGTTATACCAGTGACTTTCGTTGGCACATTGCCCGTGTTTAGCACCAGTGCTTTGAGCGGTCTAGCCGGGACACCCGGGATAGCCTCGAATTGCAGGACAGATGGGCGCACCGTGAGATTCGGCAGGGGTTCAACAGGATTCTCGCCGGTGTCAACGTCTCCCGCACCGGTGCCCGGGTTAGGGGTTGGCAGGGGCTGCTGGTAAGAGGCGCCGTTAAGCGGGATGCGGTACTGCATCGTCTGAGCCAGCGCTGGTTGCACAGTCAGTAGAGCTATCAGCAAGGTGGAAAGGCGCTTGCGCAGAGAGGGGGAGGTACGGTTCATTTAGCGGTCGGAAAGAAGAGACTTTCGTCGTATAGCGTTGGAAATTATATAGGTGCTCGCCTTGACTAAAAGAAAGAGCTCAGCCGTAAGGCTGAGCTCTGAATCAAAACATAGGCCCCGAGATGCTTACGTCGAAAGGGCTTCGACGCGCAGCAAAGGGGTCAATCGGCCTGCACGTGCGCGGTGTGACCGAGCGCGGCGAGGTCGAAAGTGCCAGGGAAAATCTTGTGCTCACCTTCAGCCTGGAAGTTTTCGGCCACGAAACGGTCATAGTCTTCGACTGTCTTGAACGTCACCCAGAGGGTCGAGATAGCACGGCGCATCGGCTCGCACTGATAGACGACCACCTTGGTGATGCCCGGGAATACGTCGCCCACAATCCACGTAGGCGGGTCGTTGTACGCGCGCAGGGCCGCTTCGATGTTGCCCGAACCGGGGACCAGTTCGAACATCAGCTCGGAGCCGTCAACCACAAACTCTTTGCCGTCAACCGTGATGAACACGTCGGACACCGTGCGCTTGCTCGAATGCGAGGGTTCCTTGTTTGCGAATTTGCCAATGGCCGTCACCGGATGGACGGCACCCGTTGCATCGACGTAGAACGCCGGATGCTTTTCAGGCAGCTTCGAGAACCCGTACATACCCTTGGGCGAATTGACCGCAAACATGGTCTCACCCTCGCCCAGGAAGTGCAGGTAGCCATTCTTCAGGCTGGAGAGCGAGTCGAATGAATCGGCCGTGATTTTCGCCAGGCGCTCGTCGAGCGCTGCGATGGCGAGGTCGCGCGCGAGCGTCTTGAACTGCTCGGCATCAATGATGTGGCTATTCCAGGACGACTTGTCCGCAAACTTGTGCGCGGCGCCGACGGGCTTACCGTCGACAACCAGGATATGCAATTCGCATGCCTCGTCGGAGTCATGCGGCATGTCGAACACGGTGTGAATCGCCAAGCGTTCGCGCGGGAGCAGGTCTTCGAAGTTGGCCGAGTAGTGCAGCTCGACGTGCTCCTTGAACAGAGCTTCGAGCACATTACCCAGTGGGCTGCCCCAGCCGGACAGGTCGGCCGCAGGGAACTGCTGGAAATTGGTTGCAATGGTTTGCAGGTTCATGGATGTCCTTTTACGAGAATGGGCCTGACCTGTATAGGTCCCAGTGCCTCGCGGGTCGCTATACCCCGTTGAGGCAATCTCCCCTATTCCGGCCGGCGCTCCAAGGCCGTCCAAAAGTACTTTTACAGGAACTCCATGACCCAAGTCCCCAAATGGCACTCAGTGCCTGAAACACTGACAACCCCGATGGCATCTGCTGCAGCCGCGGCAAAGGCTGCCGGCGGCGACTTCGCCGCCCAGTACCAGGCCGCCGTCACCGCCGCTCCTCACGTTCTGTCTTTCCTGGACGCGATGCGCTTGGTCCGCGGATGTGCCAACGCCGTCGCGGACGCCTCGCCGGAGGTACAAAAGGCGGTCGGCACCGTTGTCGAGACAATGCACAATGCAATCATCGAAACGATGGGCGTAATGGTCCAGCCTGAAGGACAACATCCTGCTCCCGAGCTTGCATGCTGCCCCTGGTGCGACCAAACGCCCGAGCTTTCGCTGAGGACGTACGACACCGCGTCGAGGAAAACGTACGGCATCACCTGCTGCGTCGAGATGGAAACTGACACGACCGACAGGGAAAAGGCCATCGCCATGTGGAACGACCGTTGCGCGTCCCCAACCAGCTACATCCTCAACCCAGCCTGACCCTCATTCCCCAGCGCGCCTCTCCAGGTGCGCTGTTCTCTTTAAGCGAGGCAGATAAGTTCTTTTGGCTATCCTCTACATGGACCTATTCACCAACACACCCACCCCTCCGCTGGCAGAATTGCTTCGCCCGGCAACCCTTGACGACGTCGTGGGCCAAACGCATCTTCTCGGCCCTGGCAAGCCCCTGCGTCTGGCGTTTGACGCCAAGAAGCTGCACTCGTTCGTGCTTTGGGGGCCGCCGGGCGTCGGCAAGACTACGCTGGCGCGCCTGACGGCAAAGGCCTTCGATTGTGAGTTCATCGCACTCTCCGCCGTTATGGCAGGTGTGAAGGACATCCGCGAAGCGATGACGCAGGCCCAGGCCTCCCTGGACCGGCGCGGCCGGCCAACGCTGCTATTCATTGACGAAATCCACCGGTTCAACAAATCGCAGCAAGACGCGCTGCTACCCTACGTAGAGTCTGGCCTGGTAAAAATTGTCGGTGCGACAACAGAAAATCCATCGTTCGAACTTAATTCGGCGCTACTTTCGCGCGCTCAGGTCTACGTGCTCAAGCCTCTGACCCTCGACGAACTGCGAGACCTGTTCAAGCGTGTGCAACCCAAACTCGATGGACTAGAGTTCGAGGACGCGGCCTTGGACACAATCCTTGGCTACGCAGACGGCGATGCCCGCAGACTGTTGAACCTGCTGGAGCAGCTGCGGACGTCGACTGCCAGCGCCGGCCTCAACACAGTCACCGAGCAGTACGTCAAAGAGTCCACTGTTGCCAACGTGCGCCGGTTCGACAAAGGTGGCGATGAGTTCTATCACGCCATATCGGCCTTCCACAAAAGCATCCGCGGCTCCAGCCCGGACGCAGCGCTCTACTGGCTGGCGCGCATGCTCGATGGTGGTGCTGACGCCCGGTACATCGGCCGGCGCCTCATGGTCATCGCAAGCGAAGACATCGGGAACGCTGACCCGCGCGGCCTGCAGGTCGCCGTGAGCGCCGCTCAGGCTTACGAGCGAGTTGGCTCGCCTGAAGGCGACCTGGCGCTGGCGCATGCAACCGTGTACCTGGCCATGGCCGCAAAGTCGAACGCCGTCTACACCGCGTGGAACCAGGCCCGCGCCTTCGTCAAATCCGATGGTTCTCGCCCTGTCCCGATGCACCTGCGGAACGCGCCGACCGCGCTGATGGACAAGCTTGGGTTCAAGAAGGGCTATCGCTACGCGCATGACGAACCGGATGCCTATGCCGCCGGCGAGCACTACTTCCCAGAGGGCATGCCTGAGCCCGGATGGTATCAGCCGGTGCCCCGGGGTCTGGAGACGCAAATCGGTCAGAAGCTGGACCACCTGCAGGAACTCGATGCACAGGCTCGCGCAGAGGCGGGACCATCAGGAAAATAAATCGCGCTGACTATAGGAGAGCCAGGCCATTACTTCGCACTCCTATGATTCCTTTGCACATCCTCTCGACCGGAAAGGCTCTCCCTTCCCGCAGAATCACCGCCTCCTTCCTCGACGCGGAGCTGGGGCATCGCCGAGGCACAGTGATGAGCAAAGGCGGCGTGGCCGTCCGCTACTTCGCAGCCAAACACGAACGCCAGAGCGAACTCGCCGCCCGTGCGCTCCATGACGCCCTGCAGCGCGCCGGCGCGGACATTGGTTCGGTCGACCTGCTGCTGGCCACCTGCGCGGTACAAGAACAAGCCCTTCCGAGCACAGCGTCTGCTATCGCCGCCGCCGCTGGCCTACCTGCAGGAACACCGGCCTTTGACATCAATGCCAGCTGCCTGAGCTTCCTGGCCGCGCTGGAAGTCGCTGCCGGCCTGCTGGCGACAGGAACCTACAAACGAATCGCCCTGGTGGCCGCCGACCTGCCCTCCCGAGGACTGGACTGGGACGACCCTGAGAGCTCGTATATCTTTGGCGACGGCGCAGCCTGCGCCATTGTCGAGCGTGGCGACGGAACGGCCGGCATCAACGCATACAAATTTAAGACCTACCCTAAGGGCCATGGCTACTGTCAGCTGCGCGCGGGCGGGACCCTGCGCAACCCCACCGTTGGAGTCAGCTCGTCCGATTACCTCTTCCAGATGGATGGCAAGGCCGTATTCAAGCTCGCGTCTGCCCACCTGCCAGACTTCCTGGACGAATTGACCGGCCAAGCGCAGCTGGTGCTGCCCGACATCGACGTCGTGGTTCCGCACCAGGCAAGTCACCTTGCAATGAAACACCTGACGAAGCGCCTCGGCCTCGCGCCGGAGCGCATTGTCGACATCTATGAATCGCACGGCAACCAGGTCGGCGCGTCCATGCCTACTGCGCTGCACGAGGCCTTTATCACCGGACGTGCCGCGCGCGGCTCCAAGATGCTCCTGCTGGGCACGGCCGCAGGCCTGTCCCTGGGTGGCGCGGTGCTGACGCTGTGAAGCGCGTACTGGTCACGGGCGCCACCAGCGGTCTGGGGCGAAATGCTGTCGAGTACCTGCTCAAGACGGGTATTCCCGTACGCGCGACAGGGCGCAATGCCGCCGTCGGTGCGGAACTGGCCGCTGCCGGCGCACAGTTTGTTGCTCTGGACCTAGCCACGGCGGGCGCGCCTGAGCTACTGGAGCTCGTTTCCGGCTGCGATACGGTCTGGCACTGCGCCGCACTGTCGTCCCCTTGGGGTTCGCTGGCTGACTTTGAAGCCGCAAACGTGACCGCCACCATCGAGCTGGCGAAGGCCGCCCTCGTGGCGCGAGCGACTCGGTTTGTGCATGTCTCAACGCCCGCCCTGTATTTTGACTTCAAACACCGCCTGGGCATCAGGGAAGACTTCGTGCCGAAGCGCTATGTGAACCACTACGCCGCGACCAAGGCGCGCGCTGAGGCCGAACTGCGCGAGCTGACCAATCGCCACGGCACGCTTCACACGACCATCCTGCGTCCGCGCGCCATCTTCGGCCCACATGACCGCGTGCTGCTGCCGCGACTGCTGCGCCTGGTAGCGGAGCGCGAAGGTTCTCTGGTATTGCCTCGCGCAGGCAAGACTGTGCTCGACCTGACCTATGTCGACAACGTAGTGCGCGCGATGCATTTCGCGAGCGTCTCACACCGTCACGAGAGTGGCGAAGCGTTCAATGTCACCAACGGTGAGCCAGTGGAAATTGGCGCGACCCTGCGGGAACTGTTCCATCACCTGAAGCGCCCGCTTACCCTGCGCGGCGCGCCGGCGCCCCTGCTGGCGCTGGCGGGTCAGGGTGCCGAGCTGCTTGGCCATTTGACAGGCAAAGAGCCGGCAGTGACTCGCTACAGTCTGGGCGCGCTTACCTATGACATGACCCTTGACATCCGCAAAGCAGGACAGCAGCTGTGCTACGCCCCAGTCGTTCCAATGGAGACAGCCCTGCAGAGAACGGCCGCCTGGCTGAAATCGAATCCATGACGCGCATCCACGCATTCAATACCGGGCACTGCACTCATCCGTCGTGCATGGTGCTCAAGGGCGCCGGCCTGGCGAGCCGCTGCTTCCCAAGCCAGGCGTACCTCATCGAAACCCGAGCCGGCCTGGTTCTATGGGACACCGGATATGCCGAGCGATTCTTCGACGCGACCTCCCGCGGCGTCTATCGGCTGTATCCCGCCGTGACACCGGTGGTGTTCGAGCCCCGGCATGCCCTCGTGCAGCAGCTGGCGGCGCGCGGCATTTCCGCCAGCGACATCCGGACAGTCGTGCTGTCGCATTTCCACGCAGACCACCTGGCCGGCCTGCGCGACTTCCCGCGTGCGTCCATCGTAGCCTGCGCGGCAGGATGGGAAACTGTCAAAGGCAAGACCGGGTTGGCTGCACTAGCCCAAGCTTTCCTGCCGTCGCTCATTCCGGGCAGTTTCGATACCCGCTACCGGCCAGTTCAAGGGTGCCGGCGCATCGCGCTGCCTACCAGCCTGGCGCCCTTCGAACATGGCTACGATGTTCTGGGGACCGGCGAGATGCTGGCCGTCCCCCTGCCCGGACACGCACCTGGCCACATCGGCGCCTTCGTACAGGGTGACGAGGGTTGGACGCTCCTCGCAGCAGATGCCGCCTGGGCGGCCGAAGCCTACACCGAGATGCGCGGCCCTTCGGAGCTGACGTTCCTGTTCCAGCACAACCGGCGGGACTACTACGCCACGCTTGAGAAGCTGGCACAGCTTCATGGCGCCGGCGCCGCGCGTATCTCCCTCACCCATGTGGCAGAACCCGCCATCGCATCTGAGTCGAAAGAACCTGCTCAATGACCCGCCTCTGGCACCTACTCTCGACGGTATTCACGTACTGGCGAACCACGCAGACGAAGTTCACGTCGCGCGCGCACCTGGAAGCCTACCAAGCCGCGAAGATTTCGCAGCATCTCGACTTCCTTAGCCAAGAGACGGCCTATTTCTGGACCTACGCCGGCCGCCCGCTTGCGCAGTGGCCGCGTATGGACAAGGACGTCATGATGCGACACTTTGACCTCATGAACACGGCAGGCCTGCGCCTGGACGACGTCCTGACCGTGGCGCAACGTAGCGAGCAAGACCGAAACTTCGCACCCCTCTTGAATGGCCACACTGTGGGCCTGTCGTCGGGCACGTCCGCACAGCGTGGCGTCTTTGTGGCAAGCGGTGCCGAGCGCGCCGCCTGGGCCGGCATTATGCTGGCGAAAGCGCTGCCGCGAGGACTGTTCGCCGGCGAGCGGGTTGCCTTGTTCTTGCGCGCAAACAGCTCGCTCTACACCGCGGTGGAATCGCGCTTTCTTACGTTCCGGTTCTTCGACCTGTTCACGAAGTTCGAATCGCACCTGGCTCCACTGGACGCGTACGCACCGACCATCCTGGTAGCTCCGGCGCAAGTCCTGCGCCAGCTGGCGCTAGCGAAACTCGAAGGCCGATTGTCGTGCGCGCCGGTGAAGGTAATTTCGGCGGCCGAAGTGCTCGAGCCCGACGACCGCGCGCTCATCATGCAAGCGTTCGGCAACGTGCATGAGCTGTACCAAGCCACGGAAGGCTTCCTGGCTGCCACGTGTGAACACGGCACGCTGCACCTGAACGAGGAGTTCATCCATGTGGAGCCGGAGTGGCTCGACGCGGAAAAAACACGTTTTGTTCCCATCATCACAGACTTCACCCGTACGACCCAACCAATCGTGCGCTACCGGCTGAACGACGTACTCGTGCGTCGCACCTCCCCAGAGCCTTGCCCCTGCGGGCGCCACACAATGGCGCTGTCCGCAATCGAAGGACGCTGTGACGACATGCTCGAGCTGCCCGGGCGCAATGGCCTGCCTGTCCACGCCTTCGCAGACGTCATATCGCGCGCGCTGGCCCAGGCGCTGCCCCTTACAGCCGATTACCGTCTCGAACAGACAGACCCCGAGACGCTGGTCCTGCGGGCTGACGTCGATGTCGGAATACTGCACCGGGTACGAGACCATCTCACCGAGGCGCTCCTTGACCTGGGCGTCGCCACCGACCAGCTGCACTGGCACTTGGTCAGTTCCACCCTGGACGTGACCCTGACCGCCAAGCGTCGACGTATTCGCCGAACCTTCTCGTCGTCGAGAGCGAGGAAACGCTCGTTGAGTCAATAAAAGGACTTATTTCCATGAACATTCTCGTCACGGGCGCCCGCGCACCGATAGCTGCCGACCTGGCGCGCGTGCTCGCAGCAGGCGGCCATCGCGTGTTCACGTCGGACAGCCTGCACAGCCCTGTAGGTCGCTTCGCTCCAGGGGCCGCCGGCTACCTGCGACTACCTGCTCCTGCTGCGAACTTTCCCGCATTTGATGCGGCGCTCGTCGACGCATGCGAAGTGCACGCCATTGACCTGGTGGTGCCGACGTCGGAGGAAGTGTTCTGGCTGGCGCAGGTCACCGCTTGGCCGGCAGGCTGCCGCCTGCTCACGAGTGGTGCTGCAACCCTGGACGAGCTGCACCACAAAGGGCACTTCGCAACGCTTGCCGGCATGCTTGGCTACGGCGCCGGTGCTTGCCAGATGCTGACCACAAAAGAGCGCCTGGCCGCCTTCGCGCGCGACCACGACACGATTGAGTGGGTGTTGAAGCGCGTGTACTCGCGATTTGCGACGCAGGTGCTGGTTGGGCCCGCTCCCCGCGAAGTACAAGAACTTCCGGCTGACCCGGATAACGCCTGGCTGGCGCAGCCCCGCGCACGTGGTCCCGAAGTGTGCCTCTACAACATCTGTCGCGATGGCCAAGTCCTACTGCACGTCGCCTACCGTCCGGTATGGCGCGCGGGTCTGGGCGCGAGCGTGTACTTCGAGCCAGTGCAAGACTCAAGCCTGCGCGAGATGTCCGAGCGATTTGCGCGTGCGACCAGGTTCACTGGTCAGCTCTCGTTTGACGTCATCCAGACTACGAAGGGTCCGGTTGCACTCGAGTGCAATCCGCGAGGGACAAGCGGCGTGCACCTGGCGGCGCAGCATCCGGACTTACTACGGCGCGCGCTGCTGGGTGAAGCTGTCGAGATGCCTCGCCTGGCGCCGGCGATGCTCGCGCTGCCCTTGCTGGCGTGCCACCCTACTTTGCTACTTAGCGCCGACGGCCGCCGCTCATGGACTGCCGCACGCGACGCGATGAGTCAGGCAGGCGTGTCGATTCCAGCGCAAGTGCGTGCGATGGGCGAAATGCTATGGAAAGCTGCTAGCAACGGTACGGCAGTGTTGGCGACGTCGACCAAGGACATCGAATGGAACGGGGCGCCGACCTCAGTCGCCTCGGCCAGGTGACGCCGCCCGGGTCGTCACTACACTGGGATTACAGGCCATTTCTAAAAGGACTTCCATGTGCATTCAAGCCCCTGCTGCGCCAGCCAAGCTGCCTCCCGTGTCCAACCGCTTTACTGCCCGCCCTACCCCTTCGGCGTTCGGCCGCGTGGAACGCTTCGTGATGAACTGGCTGTTTCGCCGCGTGCTGGACGGTGACTGGACCCAGGCCCGCCTGACCGAAACGCTCACGAACCTGTCACAAGCCACGCGCGACCGGTTCACCGAGGACAACGACCCAACCGTCGACCACTTCCTGCGCGAATGCCTGGAAACGGCCATCAGCAAGACCTCGTGCGGCCCTACCCTGCCGCTGAAGTAATTCCCGCGCAGCCCCTTCCGGGCTGCGTTTTTAATATCCACCACAGCTCGCCATGCCCTCAATCTCGCCCTACCGTAGAAAAATCGCCGTCAAGCGCAGGCTACCCTCCTATGTCTGGCCCACGTACTATATAAGCGCAATTTGCGCCACATCTCTTGTGCTCTATTATGGCGCGAGCAGCCTTCTAGCCCTGTTCTACGCGGCGATGTGCTTAACTGTTACCCTCAGTTACGGCGCCGTAGCAATCTTTGCTATCAATGCCGAACGTGATGCGCTAGGAGTGGACACATCCCTCTCTTCAGAATGGCTGCGACCCATAGTTCTTGGTTCGCTGCTGTGCGCACTTATGTATGGGGCCTTGGAGACGGGCACGCAATTTGGACCGACTACGCCAGAACGTGAAAACATCAATGCCCTGTTCGGGAAAGGCTTTGCCGTCTATCTCAGCTCAATAGGATTTGCGGCCACATTTACCGCATTCCAAGCTGCATTCCGCGGCGGCCCAAAATTGTCTTACGAAGAGACGTCGCATCGGCTTCGCGTCACCGCTCTTGAGTGGGTGGTCGAATGGCAAAGAACCTTATGCAAGATAACAGCGGCGAACGAGGCCTCCGAGCCGTTCGTCCTCTATGTAGACCTGTCAACAACTGAGCCTATCCTGCAAAATGATATTGAACTGGCCCTTCAGTTAAGAACAGGACACATCCTCGATGTTGTCGAGGTAGCAAATCGACTTTTCGTGCGAAGCATTAGCTCCGATTCGGATATTGGCACACACCCCTAAAACGCAGCGAGCGCTATACAGCGCAGGACCCATTTTATCTCGCCAGCCTTCCTCAGCCGCCGGCACCCTATTGACAGGAGCACTTCATGCAAGAACAGCAACTCGGTTTTAAAGAGATGGAAACCACCGTATTTGACCGCACCCCCTGCGTGTTTTGCGGTAGCCCTGACCCGGTGTTCTACCCGAACGATGCCGCCAGCTGCGGCGCCGAAATGGGCATCCCAGGTAGCGATGCGTTCTACGGTCACTGCGACGGTTGCGGTGCCGACGGCCCCGTCGCCGACAGCATGCACGAGGCAATCCAGGCCTGGAACCGTCGTGCGGCCATCCCCGCTACGGCCGCGGAACGCTTCCAACTGGACCAGATGTTCGAGATGATTCGCCACATCGACCCACACGGCTCGCTTTCACGCTTGCTGGGGCGTCACGGCATCGTCGCGACCAACCCGGCCATCGAACCCGACCGCTTCGTTCCGTGCACGGAAGCAGATGCGAAGGACTACCGCTCCACGCTCGCGCAAGCAGCGCTGGCGCTGCAGTATCTCATCACCAACCGTCCGGGCAAGAACTCGAGCGAGCCCTTCAACCAGGCCCAGCTTCAAGCCCTGGCCTCGGCTGTTGATGCCGCTGCTGCGCACCTGGCACCATTGGCCCGCAACAGCGTCGCGGCCCTGGTACTTCGTCTCGACGGGCCAAGTGCAGCACTGCGCTACTACGCCGCCGGCTACCGCAGGCCTTCGCTTTCGTCCTCGCCGTTTAGTGCAGCCCATCTGAAGGTGCACGCCGACACGCTTGAAGCGGCATTTACGTACTTGGGCACGCGCGGCGCCTCGCCGACAGCATAAGGCACCTTAGCTTCACAATTCCTCAAGCAGCGCAATCCTCCCGGGTTGTGCTGCTTTTTCATTGAGCCCAAAGAAAACATCTCCTGAAGGCGTAGAGCCTTACAGGAGATGAGATGAATTAGGAGGGATTACGCTGCTTTGCCTTTCGGTTGCTGCGCCAGGTTGAACGCTTCCGCGGCAGCTTCGGAGGATGGGCCTTCGTAGAGCACGCGAGTGCCATGGTTGGTGACCTTGTAGCTGGCCACATTGCCGTCGATAACGGCGAGCAGTTGAAGATTCAGACCTGGGCCGGCGAACGAGGCGATGGAGTGCTGCGCCTTGACGTGCACGTAGTTTTTGGGGTCGAGCAGGGTCGATGTCATAGATGTCCTGGTGATGAGGCGGTCCGAAGGGACGGCGCATCAGGTATAGCGCTCACCGATACTCCCTCGGTGCATGGAGCCGATGACGGGAAGGTTCCCAAACACTCGACCGTAACAGTAAAATCTCGGACTCGGGCCGTCGTCGCCGCTATCAGGTCACCTCCAGCGTGCGCCTGCGTGCCAACGTCCTTAAGGACGCCTAACAACTCGTGAACCGGCGTGCCGTTCAGGGCGTATTCGACTTCCAGGGTTAGAAGCAGTTTGGCCGTCTTCGCCGGCGGGGTCTGTCGAACGCTCATCGGGCTTGCCTTATCAATATCGCTCTGGAAGCGATGAGCGTAACGCAGTTAGACCTCGTTTACATAGCAAACATCGCGAAGCCTGCCGTCGCTATACAAAACCCATCTTCATCAGGATTCATTTTATGCGCGTACTTTCCTCTTTTGTTGCAGCCCTGCTGCTGGCCTCCAGCGCAACTGCGTCGGCATCCAGCCCGTCCGACTTCAGCCAATGCCGTCAGTTCTTCGTTGCCGGCAAAGCTCCGGTCGTGGGCCACAGCGACGGACTGAAACCCCGCGCACTGTGCTACGACTCGTTCGCGGTGCTCCACTCGGGCGCCACCCGCACCCCTGTGTACGTCGCCGAGAAGCTCAACCGTGAGCAGCTGCTCGACGCCCGTGGTGAAGAGCGTAGCGACAAGTTCTTCGCAGACGCTCGCTTGCCGCGCGCAGAACGCGCTGAGCTCGACGACTATCGACGAAGCGGATACGATAGAGGGCACCTATCGGCCGCCGCCAATCAGCCAACTCCTGAAGCGATGGCCCAGAGCTTTTCGCTCGCGAACATCGTGCCTCAAGCGCCAGAAAATAACAGGCGCACGTGGGCGGGCCTGGAAAAAGCAACTCGCCACTTCGCCATGCGCGCCCGTGGCGACGTCTACGTCATCAGCGGTCCTGTCTTCCTCGAAGACCGCGGCACCATCGGCAACCGCGTGCGTGTCCCGAGCCACCTGTTCAAGCTGGTCTACGACTCGGCTTCAGGTCGCGCGTGGGCTCACTGGGTCGAGAACACCGACGAGGCACGCGCCGGCAAGCCTATTTCGTACTCCGAGCTGGTTCGCCGCACTGGGATTGAGTTCCTGCCTGGCGTGAACATCAAAGGCTAAGGCCAACCCTGCATCAATTCAAGCCCTCATCATGGAGGGCTTTTTCATTAGCGGAATCGAACTTACTCGCACTTGAAGCACGCGATAGTTAGACCGAAGTGTCGAGGCCTGGACGCCTCTCCCCTATACCTCACAGGACAACTTAACCCACTCAAGGAGAGACTCTATGGGAAGCTGGAATGGAACATGTGGCCTGACGAATCTTCCCATCGGGGAAGGTGCGGACGTCGTTGCTTACATCATTGCCATGCACGGCCACGGCAACAGCGGAGATAGCGCGAGCGCATATCTCTACCCTAACCAGTACGCGCATCCAATCGGTCCCGCGCTGCTGGCTACGTATGACGGCTACGGCGGCATCGAAAATCTCGCAGGCCCCGCGCTTGCCTGGTGGAGAGCACGGCTGGTCGAACTTTCGCCGGCCCTGATGACGATGGATGCCTGCACTCCGAACGATGAAGTCCTCAAGTCGCTCGAAGGACTCATTACGGGGATGCGTGAGGACGAACTCTACTGGGGCGCGGCCGACATGCGTGACAAGGAAAACGTCGACTACGAGCCGGATTCGCGCCTTGGCCTGATGCTGCTGCGCAAAGGCGCGTACGACTGCTTCATGCAGGCGTCGATGGCCTCGGACGAATGGATACTCGATGAGCACTCCACTCCGGTTGACATGTACCTGGCCCGCCTGGCGGAAGTCGAACCGCTTCTGCAGGCGGCGCTGACAGGCAATACACGCACCCGCTCGGTCTTGTTCGCAGCGCTCGAATCCTTGAAAGCATTCAGCGGCGCGACACGCGAAGTACTCACCAGCGTGTTCGACTACCTGAAACGGCACGAAGACCCTGGCCTACTCGAGGAAATTGCTCGCGCAAAGGTGTTCGACATGTCGCTCGAAGCTGCTCGCAAAAGCTGGAACCGACAATGCGGAGCCGGCAATGCAAGTAGCGACACGACGCTGCAGCTGGCGCTGGCTCGCTATGTCGTCGACACCGTATCGGAAGACTAACCCTTCATTCGACGCCCTGGGACCCCAGGGCGTTTTTTCTTTCTGCGCAACCGAATTGGCCCCGGCACCTCATGCATTCCGAGTACACTCCGCTCATCTGAACCTGAGTACAGCTATGCCCTCAAAAGGACTTATTCAAGGAACAACCCATAAGGCGGATGCCCTGGCCCTTCTTCCGGCCGGCACTCGATGCCAGCGCTTTACCAGCACCACCCTGATGGGATATGTCATCAAACTCCCCTGCGGTACGCGAATTGCGTCCGCGAGAAACTCCGGACAGGCTTGGGCGGACGCAGCGGCCTGGGCACGAGCCAACTTGCGAGCTCCCACCTCGACGGCTGTGCAACATACTCTACGGACTTAGCAGCTTTCCAGCCCCGTCGATTTTTTGGCTACACAAGGCACAGGAACTATAACCTGGCCAATGTTCGGCTGCGCCGAACTGTCAAAACTACGAGGATGACCGGAAACCATGACCCATCAACGCGTGGAGCCTACTGAAGAGGCTAATCGCCTTCAGACCCAACAAAATGCAAAAAAGGTATTCTTTCCCGATTGGAGTTCGTTGATTCGTGAGGCAGTCGTATGCCCACGTCTGTCGTCGCAAGCCGAGGCCGACTCCTTCATGCGTCACGCTTACCAGTGGATGCATAACCAGGAGGCCAAGCTTCCTATGGACCCTGCGGTGCAGCGCGCGCTGGACCTGGTCTCCGCCCATCGCCAGGTATGGCAGATAGCGCTGACCAATGCCCTCAGCCGGGCCCCCGAAGACAAGGACCTGCAATTGCTGCAGGACCAAATGGTGCCAGTGCTTCGAGAAGTAGCTCACGTGCAGTTTGGGAAAAGCCACCAGTGCGCTACCCATTTAGTTCTGACGGCTGAGCAGGAAAGCCAGGCTCTCGGCTACTTCCGACGTGAAGGTCGAAGCGGACGCTTCGTCCAATGTCGCGCGACCGATGCAGGCAGCATGCCACTATTCGGTACGCCACAACCAGTCGAGGCGACAGCACCAGCAGCAAGCCGGCGCACCCTCGCTCGGGCAATCGCGCAGGCCTATCAAGCGGGCAAGCGCTGGTTGGCCGAACTACTGGAGCTCGCCGACACTGGCGTTGCCGAAGCAGCAAAAGGCGAAGCGAAAGAGGACTACAAGTACTCCAACTAGGGCAGGTGAAAAGCCTATTGGCCTTTTGATACTTCACAATTCAGCAGCGCGCGCCTCCCCGGCCGCGCTGTTTTTTCATGCGCACCACGATTGGACCCTCTCATCATTTAAACGGCTGGTGCCTACACGACGCAGGAACTCGCAGTGACTTTCGGGCGGACTAGCAATTTCGCATATTCCGTATCCGAGCCAACTCTCTCAAGGAGCCAGTCATGTTCTCTGCAATCAACCGCTTCAGCACGTCCGCCGCCCCAAGCGCCACCACCTCTGCTCCTGCCCTGGCAGCAGCGGATGTGGCCGAAGCTGACGACGACGCTCAGTGTCCGGTAACGCTACTTCTGTTCTCCAGCATGCATGCCCTCAGCCCCTCCGCGGAAAATTCGGCATTCGCGCTGGGAGACCTGTAGACCAGCTTTCGACATCCAGCGACGCAACCGCGTTCCTTCTACAGCGCACCCTTAACCAGGGCTGCGCTGTTTTCGTTACGGGCACCATAGCCGCAACACCTGGTTACTCGATGCTGTCGTCGGGGTTCTCGTCATCCTGCTCGCTAATCACCGTGAGCTGCAGGTCGACTACGTGTTCAAGCATCATCCGGTACACCGACTCCATCTCACCGTCCCACCAACGCCGCTCTGCGCCCGCCGGCGCCTGGCAATCAGCGGGGGCCACGAGGCCGGTCTCGAACACTACCGGGACGCGGCCAGGCAAATTTACGGTCACTGTGCCGGGATTCAAACAGCTAGGGTACTCAGGGTCTGGAACATGCTGCTCTTGCAGCTCAAGTACCACAGGCTCTCCTGCGAACAGAACCACGGAGCGATACTCGCTAAATCCGCGCTCCGAGTGCTCCTCATGGAATTCGCTCATTGGCGCCGGCTGACCATTGATACGGACGGCATACCCAAGCTTGGCCAGGCACCACAAGAAGACGTCGGTGTTATAGCCGCTCCAGCTCCCGCCGCCCAGATGGCCGTCGTGGCGCGCGTGTAGTTCGGACCCGTCCGGGAACACGGCGTTGAAATGGTCATATTCATACCCGCCGCAGTCGTCGCAGTCGCTCGAGCCATTGGTGATAGTCAGGTGGAGTTGGTTTTGCATCATGGTTTTTCCGTCAAATTGGTCAGCAGGGTCTAGCCACTCGACTTATCCAGGCAGCGCTATTCCGGACAAAGGCTAAGAACGCTCCCTACACGTAGGCATGTGCGGGCCACTTAGCACCCGCGGACTTACCCTCACCAGGAGACCCATGCTGAACCTTACCCTTGCTGCCGACGGCTCCGCGCCGCTGGCCATTCTGTCCCCGCTCGCCCTGTTCGAGCGCCAGTGCGTCATCATGGGCGTCGACCCGATGGACAACGCCCAGCGCGAGCTGCTCAAGAAGTTTTTCTTTGCGGGCATGGAGCTGGCACCGGTGGAAGCCGGCGCCGCCTCCGCTCGATATGAGGCGCGCGACAAGCAGCCACTGCCAGCCGCGCCTGACGTCGACAAGAACCTTCGCGAAGCCGCACGTAAGCTTATTTCCGTGCGCGGGCGCCTGTCCCCGGAATTGAACTACGCTGCGCTGGTACGCGCATATGACACGGCAGCCGATGCGCACGGCGAATCCCCAGCAAAGAGCACCGTATGATTGATTCCAAGCGACTTACCCGGCGCCTTCGCCTCTCGGGCAACTCCCGCAGCTTCAGGCCATCGGGATACAAGGGCGGGCGCCGAGTCCTGGTGCGCTGGCATAAAGAGCTCACCGGGATGCTTCTGCACGCCCGTGCACGCGGCGACCAGCTTGCTCGCATCGACGTCGACGGAATTGTTTCGCCTGGCATCGAATATTCCAACGGTAGCGTGTGGATTCTGGCGCTAGGGCGCAAAGGGCGTAAAGCAGAACGCCAACTGCGCACGGGGAAAGTTCCGCACAAGGTCAAACGCGAACGGCGCCCCGAGGGCGTGTACTTCGGCCAACGACAAGGCGGGCCTGTTTGCCTACTCAAGCCCCGGGTGCAGACGCGCCCCATGTGCCTTCGTAACTGAGCTGCCGCCGCGGGCCACCTGCGGGAGCAGTCGAGCGGCCTGGCGCGCGCTGTGGGCGACTTCAAGCTCGACTAAGCTTTCGCTCATGTCCTCAAAAGGCCCGGCACCCGCCGGGCTTTTTTAATTTTGCCAGCACTTCGGAATACCCCTCTCGAGATGGGCCTATTGCTGTGTCGCATAGAGGGAACATCTTGTCACAATTCGCCGAAAAATCTCTTTTGATTATTTCACAGCAGCAAGTGTATCGGTATAATTGCCGTATGGAAATGCGCACCGAAAGATGGGCGCCCTGATTCACTGATTCAGAAAGCATAGCCAGATGGCGAAAAGCAAAGCACCCCGTAAAAAATATGTTCCCAAGGCGAACGACCCGGTCACCATTCGATTCAGCGAAGATGACGAGCGTAACTTCCAACTTGTGCCGCACGCGGAATTATTTAACATGCGCAATGGCAACGGCACGACGGAGTCGTGGGATACGGTTGAGATGCGGCTCAAGTGGGGTATGGCGATGGCCAAGCTGCATGCTCAGCGTAGCGCGGAAGAACTGTTCAACCAGGCGATGGAGCAGCTTGGCGCCGTTCACCAGCGATTCGCGCGGCTTCAACAATACGGCCTGTCGGGCGACGAGGCGGTAGTCCTGGGTGAAAGCTTGACGGTTGCTGACGACCTCCAGCTCATCTCGACTCGCCGGGAACTGCGCAACACCCTGAACGACACACTGATGAATTTGAGGAAACGCCCTCACCCTACCGGTCGCCTGAGCTGCTTCGTGGCGGCGCATCAGACCGTGCTGAGCAATCCTGGGCTGGCGCTCGCCTGCTGAGGATTGCTCAGCACCATGACGCCCTCTTTGCGCACCAGGACGGCTAAAGCGTAAGCCCTACACAGGACCTTACCCCTATGATTGAGACCGCTATGACGAAGACAGAACTTCTGGCGTTGGTGCTCCCTAAGCAATTGAAGCTTCCCAAAAGTCTGCTGAATGCCGCGGAGCGCTCCCTCTCTGATGCTGAGGTTGCAGCGGAGCTCCAGAAGCTTGGGACACGACGCCGCCTCCTCCAAACCGTGTTCGGTACAGTCGCGTTTTGGGCCCATGGTCTTCTCGCTTACCTGATGGTGTCAGAACCTGAGCGCTTCCTGAAAATGGACGCGTTTAAAAGCACGACAGAATTGGGGGCAGTCGGATTTTTGTTGTTCTGCTTTATCTCTGGTATATCCGCCATTGGGCTGTTACTTTTGTACGCGGCAACCCTCGCGGCCGCGAACGCGTCGGACGACCACCTACGGGCATTGACTCCGATTGCTGGCACCCTCCAGTGCGCCGATGTCGTCTACAGCATTGAGCATGGCGGCGACCTTCCCCGGCAGTGGCGAGACCTAGTCCTGGCAGAACGAAACCAGCTCATCGAACTGGACTGTCGCGTAATGAAGGCCCTTCGATGGAAGTTCGAAGCAGAATGTGCGGCACAGGCTGCAAAGGTCGCCCGCGACCGGGCATGTCGTGCGGCCCATGGCCTGCCTGAGCTCTAAGCTCCTATGCGTTTAAGGAACTGACCCCTTCTTCCAGTGTCTTAGTCTGCCCGATAAATCCGGCGCACTACACCTGAATGCCCTCTTACTAATCAGGACTACCATGAGCTTGAGTAAAGCCGAACTTCTTGCGCGAGCCGCGCAGTCCCACATCGACGCACCTGCACACCTGATAAAGTGCCTCCCTACCCTGTGCTCGGACGAGGCTGTAGAGTGGAAGGTGCAGCAGGTAGCGCGTTTGCAAAAACGGGCCCGTACCAGCTTCAAAGGATTCTGCTTCGCGAGTCTTGCTGTGATTGTGCCCTTCATGGCGTTCCATCCTGGTTTTTTTCTGCGATTGGAGAACGTGACCGATGACTTCACGGTGTGGCTGTCGATGGCTTTTATCATTGCTGGGACGGGAACTTTCGTGATTCTTGTGCTGGCCTGGCTGCACCTTGCCGTGCTGAAGGCCGCCGGAGGGGACAAGGCCTCCCGTTACGCGCTTTCACCGATTGCAGGCACTAGCCAGTGCACCTTCGCGCTTCACTGCGTGGAGCAAGGTGGCGAGCTTCCCAAGCAATGGCGGGACATCGCTCTCTCCGAACGCAGTCAGCTCATTGGCCTGGACTACGCCATCATGCAGGCGCTGACGTGGCGGCACGAAGCAGAGTGCGCTGAACTGGCGGCAAAACAGTCCCTGGATGAAGCGTGCCGCAAGGTGCACGGGCTTCCTACGAACTGACCCCGGCTGGCACCTATCCTCGAAAAGAACGGCTATCCGGATTACGTGGTGGAAAGCTCAGATGGATTGCTATGGCTGAAGTACACTTTCTGCTAACTGCCAGCATTACTCCAGGTTGGCAGTTATTTATGTTAATTGAAAGACTGGCATGACTCCCCCAACAACCGATTTCAACGATGACTGCAGTGATTCCATTAACGGGCTAAGTACCTGCCTCTCTATTGGATTGCTTTCGCTGCTGGCCGGCTCAATGATTTGGCAAGGCGTTACGACGCCTAGCAAAACCAAACCTGAGGTGCGTTCCGTTGAGGCGCTGCGCAAATGCCATCTGCTCACGGAAGCACTCGCAGCGCCGGGCCCTCGTCCTGCTCAGCTCGAAAAATGCCTCAATATAGTCGACAGCGATGGCTCGTCGGCCGCTGCCGACGAAAAACGGAAATAAATAACGGTACGGATTTTGGCAATAAATACTCCCGAACTGGTTCTAACTAATGCTTTGTAGCGTACGCATCTCAGAGGCTACGTCGTTTTCCACCATCCAATCCGGATAGCCGTTCTTTCATCCACTTATTCGGATACCCAAAAGAACAGCGCCGCTCGCGTGAGTGGCGCTGTTGGAATCAATGAAGCTTGGCTTATCGGACCTTGGGGACGATACGCCACAGCTGCTGAATCGAGTTAAAAGGGATAACCCCCTGGCTCGGCAGGTAAAACTCGATGCCCCTGTCATTTTCGTACACGTGCACAGGAGTGACCGTCAACCCCCGACGGATTACAAAGCGAGGCCGGTCGTCCCCAGGCGTATCCGCGTAGGCCTTTTTGATAGCATCGAGAGCGTAAACGACAGGCACCTCGACGAGCGAAATCGGCCAACCGAGCCACTTCTGGCGGCTGTAATCGTAGAGCGCCAAGGCGTCCTTTGTGCTCATCCGCTCTTCACTCATGAGGGCAAGTGCAGCTTCCTTCTCGCCGTTCAAGATATGCTGGCCCAGCGCCTGAGCGACTGGACTTGCCATGGAGCTTTCGATTTCCTCCATCAGCCTTTCACCGCGCGCCCGGGTTTCGTCATCCATTTCGGAAGCGCCGGCCACAGCGGCCGCCGTCGGCATTTCGTACTCGGCAAGCACTGGCACGTTCGCCAGGGCCTGACGCTCATCCATCTGAGTGAACGCGCGCACGTCGCCAATGGCCTTGCGCACGCGGAACAGCAGCGAGGACTGAGGAATCGGCTCATCGCCTCGGTCCTGGGTAATGGTGTTCACGATTTTGAAAGCCAGACCATCGTCAAGCGCCATGGCTGGCGCCTTCACCAGCTCTTGCGCCTTCGCCCGCCAAGCATTGCGGTTGTCCCGCATTGCCTCATAGTTTGCGACCATCGCAGCCAGCTCGGCTTCGACAGCGGCCAGAGTGCGGCCGGACGGATTCTCTTGGGTGGTGGTTTGCATGTATTGTCCTGTTACGGCCCGTAGGCTCTACTTCGTTGCGTTCAACGGAGCTTGTTGTTCAAGTTCAGCGTTTTTTGGCGCTCAACCGACGTTGATGTTCACGGGTGAGCATCAAGTAAGGTTGTAGGTCAAAAGCCGCCGAAAGTGGCGAACAAGCCTGGTTGTGGATGGATTGCCCTACCGCGTATAGCAAATACGTCCCCACGGTCGCTACACTCGAGAGGCCCACTCATAAGGAAAATCATGGCAACCGATACCGTTCAAGAAATTCTCGCCCCCGTCCGAACCGCCGGCGGCGCCACCGAGTTTCTGCCCCTCGTTCGCGAAGACACCCCGACGTTCCTCATCATCGTCAAAGAAGACAAGGCGCACCTGCTCACGACCATGGACCCCAACGGCGACCGCATTGCCGTCGGCGCGCTCACGCTGGCCGAAGCAGTCGGCGAAGTGCTGATGACCAACCCCAAGCTGACGTACGACGACATCGACGACCACATGGAAGTCTAAGGCCCTCCCCCATAAATTCAAAGACCGCAGCCTCGCAGCTAGCGGTCTTTTCCATTGATGCTGCCAGGCGCGTCACCTCGGGTTACTTCCACTGCGTTTTACGAAACCGCTTCCAGTTACGCTCGAGATGCCGGAAGCAGTAGTCGCCCCACGGGTCCTGCTCCAGAGCTTTGCTGCGGCTGTGCCGAACCGGCACTTCCCCTTCGTCCTCAAAGGTTACAGCTGCGCGCAAGGCGTTCGCGTGGCTGACTTCGCGACGTGCGGCGCGGCCTCGGCGTTTGCGCCCGGTCCCCGCAACTGGGCCACCATTGTACCCCGGCTGGAACCACGTCCGCTGCTTCTGCCTGGCGCACCAAGCGGCCCAGCACTGGCCATATGTGACGACCAGACCGGCGTCGTTGCGCAGAACGTAGTCGGCCGTGACGTAGACTGGGACCCGGTAGCAGGGCCCTGCGTCGCGGCCGAAGCAGTTGTGGTATTCGCCGTTCGCGCCGCGGCATTCCGTGTGCGAGAACGCGCGGAATTCATCAGCCACGTGAGCAGAGAGCCAAGCCAGGCCTAGTTCCCTGGTGAGGGCACTGATGGACGAGTAGCGCCAGCTGCCGCCTCCCCTGCTGAACAGGGTGATGGCGGATTGATATTTGTTTGTGTCGTGCATAAAGCCTCCTGTTGAAGTTCAACAGTGGCCATCGAGCAGTCGCAGGGTGATGAGGTCAAAGAACATGTGACTCTTCAGTAGTTGAGGTGAGTGCAACGTGGCGCCGGTGGTGAGGTGCCGCTTAAGCGCCCCGGCCCTGGCTGCGAACGGCGTCGCCGTAGGCCGTGGTCATGTACCGTCCGAAGCCTGTGGAGCGAACCAGGCCAATCTCGCTCAGGCGCCGCATCATCTCTTTGTCGACGTCGTAGCCTTCGTTGTCTTCTGCGCAGTCACAGAACCGATTAAAGGCTTCGAGCTCGGACAAAGTAACGGCCAGGATTGGCGCCTGTGGTACGTGATTAGGCTGCGACTCCAGGATTGCCCGGGCCAACCAGCCGCTGTCCACAGCGCGCAGGCGGTCGACGTCGGCGGGGGCGAGCCGTCCGTTGAGCATGCCGAAGTAGAATTCCCGAACACCCCGTGCAAACTGAGGCAGATTGACGGGCGCGTCCCGCCCTTGGGCGGGTAGCGTAGTATTCGATTCGGAAGCGGTAGGGGCGCCTGGCGCCGGTAGAGTGGCTTGCATGGTGTTCGCAGAAAGGTGGACAAAAAAAGCCCCGCCCAGACTTTGACACCGGGCGGGGCCTGACAGGACGCAATTACGCGCCAGTGCTAATACGGGTCCGGTTGCTTTGTCATCAGCTTCCGGTCGGCTCTGCAGGTAGCTAATCCGCATAGAGACTCCAAGCCCTCAACGGGGAACAGAGCGTATAGGCGACCGTTTTATATCTGGGGGACTGGATGTGCGACTGCCATCCGCATCGGCGCGCTATACGTATCAGGACAATTCACTTTTAAAGGCCCCTATGTCACTCCGAATGCGCAATCTGAACGACACCATCGAAATCCGCCCTACTCTCGACCTGCAAACTCTCGAGCTGCTGGTTGGCGCGGCCAGGTTGCTCGGTCTCGACTTTGAAATCGACTGCAACACCGCCGACCCTTACCGCTTCTACCTGCATGAATCGCCGCACTTTGTTCGACTGAAGTCGAATGACGTCGGCGATGTCGCCCGGTATCTGGGCTGTGGGCAGACCCTGACGGAGCCGGAGGTCGTCGCAGTACGCCCGTTGCTGCCCACCCATGTCCGGCATCCGAACTCGGAACAACTGGCGGAGGTTCCTGGTCCGATACCGTTCTACCCCCGAGACCTCTCGCCGCTGCATACGGGCGCTGAGCTGCCACGCAACGAGCAAGGCGCGCTGGACACCACGACGGCCGAATTCAAGGACCGCAGGAAGGCGTTGCGCCTGAAAACGGGCTACTTCATCCTGGACTGCGATAAAGCACTTCGCATGGCTGACGGCGACGCAGAAAAGGCGCTGGCAAAGCTGGTCGACACTCGTGGTTTTGCCTCGAGCAAGGTCTGAATTACTTCTTCAATCCCGGTGCATACGTGCGCCGGGATTTTTCATTTCGTAGCCGCCCCTCACCGGCGACCGGCCCAATGAAAAACCCCCGGCAAGCCGGGGGTCGTAGAATCAAGGATAGCCGACGTAGCCGAGGCGGTCGAGCAGCATGCGCCTGTGTTTAGCCGCTTCCTTCAGTGCATCTTGAATGAGCGCGCTGAACCGAGGTCCAGGTACTGGCACATCAGGCATTTCTACAGTGACATCGGTGTCGAAGTCACCACTTTCTTCATCAAAGAGGCGGTAGTTCTTGCTGGGCTGACGGTTGTCAAGGAATTCCCAGGTCCGAACATATGCCGTCAGTTTCGAGTAACGCAGCGCCAGAATGATTTCAGTGCCATAACGCTGGCCATGAATCATGTCGTACGAAACCTGGACCAACGGGTTGTCTCCATCTCTGCCCACAGCATCCCGCCCAGGGCGGCGATGCCAGTGCCGAAGCAGGCCCGTCGCATCAGCAGTAGCTGCCATGACGGCACGAATTACTTCGAGCCGGTCTTCTTCGTCCACGTTGCCCTGAAGCGTCAAGGTACTGTCGAGAGTAACCAGGTTGGCCAGGGTCGGCCCGTCCACATTGGCAGTGAGTTCGTCCAGCAGCTGGCGCTGATGAGGCGCGCCAAACAGAGGTGCCAACTGTTCCTGAAGGCGCTCTTTCTCCGCCGCCAACAAATCGTTGTAGGCAGACGAGTCGTCCTGCAGGATGACTACCTTCCCACCCAACGCAGGCTCCGTGGAGGGACTCGCGTCGCCAGCCCCGCCGGTCGATTCGCTTTGCGCGGCCGGCGGCAGCATCCGAGCTTCCAGGCAGAATTTGCCCTGGCGGATAACCCCGACCAGCTCCGAGTTGATGTTGAAGATGGTCGTCGAACCCTCATCCTCAAGGTCGCCACTAGGCATCTCCTCGATACCACTATCATCCATCAGGCCCCGGTTGGCGGCCGCAACGGCGTCGCCTTGCGTAGCACCCCACTCGAGGTACAAGCTGTCATCGTCGTCACCCTGAACACGGCAAGTAACGGCCCACAGCTCAAAGCCTTCCGGCCCCAGCATTTGCGCACCAGCTTCCGGCACTGCCTTGACCGCGCGCGTCGGAATGTCAGCACAGAGCACGTTCCAGCTCGGGTAGCCATTCGTCACTGCAATGGCCTCCTGCGCCAGGGAGAGCTTGATGTCGATGTTCTGACGTGCGAAAAATTTCTTCAGGGCGACCGCGGCTTGGCTCGGGGTTGGTTTGATGATTTCCATTGATAATGCTCCTTGTCTACGCGCAAAAAGACGTAGGTTGCTATGCTGTCCTCATTACACGCGATGTCTCTTTGCGCTTGGCAAAGGGCGAAAATTCGCGAGTTTTCCTTGTGTTTTGCCCCTGTTCACCTAACCTCTTGCGAGGCGAGAACGGCGCGCGGGGGCGGCGCATGGATAGTATAGCGAGGCAGAGTCAACGACTTACGGCCGAGCAAGTCCTACACTGGAGAGGTTCATCCGTACAGAAAAGGCCACATTTATGACTACCCCCCTCCGCAAACGTGAAATCCAGTCCCATAACGTGTTTCTCAGTAGCTTGATGAAAGACGTTCGCAAGGGCTTGCTGGTGCCCGCCGCATTCCAGCGCCCCTATGTCTGGACGAAAACTGACGTGATGTTGCTTATCAAGTCGATTGTCGAGGGCTACCCTATCGGCAGTTTCTTGACATGGTCCCCCTGGGGAGCAGCTGACACCTCGCGTATGGGTCGCCAGCGCCTGGGGCCCATTGTCGGCTCAACCGATACAGGCAACGCTGCACCGTCGTTCTTGCTCGACGGCCAGAACCGCCTCATCACCATGGCGTGGCTGACCCGGGACATTGCCGAACCAGTCCCACCAGACCTGAACGGGCAGGAAAAAGAAACATGGGGCTCGGGCGAATCCCTCGTGCTCGACCTTCGTCAGCGCCGCATCTGCTTCGTTCCCGAAGAGGAAGTCAATGTAGGCTTCCGCCTGCCGATTTCCGCACTGTTCCATGGAAATTTGAACCACGAGATGCGCTCGCGCGAAAAAACGCAATGGGCCGGCGTCTCGTACGACGATATCGACAACGCCAGCGTGTGGATTGATGAGGTCCGATACGCCTTTATGGAAGCAAAGGTCGTCGTGACGGACATCCAATACGCCACAGTCGCCGAAGCGAAGGAAGCGTTCCTGCACATCTGTAAGCTCGGAGTGCCGATGTCGGAAGCAGATTTCGAAGCTGCTGTAGCCTGGGCCACTGACCCTCAATAAGTTTCAATTCAAGACGTGCTCGCCTCCGGCCAGCACGTCTTTTTTCGTTCGGCGCAAAGAAAAACGCCTCCCGAGTGGAAGGCGTTGAATCAGATGTTGAAGTAGGTGCGAAATGCCTGCAGGCGAATGGTCGACGCGCACCAGAGGGTCGAGTTGCCCTTAGCCTTGCATTGTGCGTATCCGTCCTGGACGTAAGCCGTCGACAACGCGAAGGCTGTGGCAGCGCCGGCAAGCAGCAGTCCGACCAGCAACGGCGCCACAGTGTTCAAGCGGCGCTTGAACGAGGTGGTGCGTTTGAGAGTGTTCATCGAATTTCCTTCGTGGGGATAGTGTAGGCCTATTGTGTGTAGCCATCGACGCCCGCCTGTTACCTATACCTCTTAGGCCAACTACTCAGGAGTACTCTCATGACCATCATCAACAGTGCAGCAGACGTTCGTGCAGCATTTCCCGGTGCTGAAATCGACCAACATGGTCTGTGCTTCCGCGGTGCGGTGTTTCTCAGCGCAGTTGCGTACAAGCAGAGCTCGTTCATCGACGGCGACCTGACCGACACCCAGATTGTCGCCCTCGCGTACTGGATTACCCACCGCGACGAATTCAAGACGTCGTAATTCCCGACCCCTCCGGAGCATCGCTCTTGAGGGGTTTTCTTTGTCCGGCACTGAGGTGCGATAGCCTGTAAGCTCAAAGAAAAACCGCTACCCGGAGGGGTAGCGGCTGAAGAAAGTTGCGGATTACAGTGCCAGGGCTGCTTGCGCAGGAGCTGCTGGCGGAGCTGGCAGCGGGAAGCTTGGTGCCGGCGCAGCGAAGATGCCACGCAGTACGTCACGAACACGCATCAATGCCTTACCCAGACGGTTATCACCGAGCCACTGGGTCGGGATGAGCGCGCGCGGGTCATTCTCACCCAGGCCAATGCCCCAGATACGGTCCTTAGGGCTGGCCTCGACCATCATGAGGTCGTCGGTTGCCAGGAGCGTACGGCCCATGCCCTGGTTCTGCTGGAACTTGGCCAGGCAGCCTTGGAAAACGACGTCATCACGAACAGCGAACCATTTTTCGTCGGTGTAGCCTTTGACCGTACGGCCAATCTGCTGCATCTTGAACGGAACGGTCTCCTTCATGATGAGGCCCAGAGCGACCATGTCGCCGAAGAGCATCGCCTTGCACGCCATCATGAACTGCTCTACGCAACGATAGCGCACGCCGTTGACGACAAACGGGCTGTAGTGGAAGTTTGAGTAGATTTCCGAGCTGCCCCAGAACAGCACCATGCTGTCAGTTGTTTTCAATCAATGCTCCTTGTGTGGTTTCCTGCGATTCAAAAATGATTGTGCCATGCGTCTTGCACACCTTGTACTGCGCCGCGGTATGTGGCAGGTGCGCGTGCTGCGCGGCGTCATACGCCACGGCGCCCAGGAGCTCAGCGAGCGGCCCGGCCTTAGACGCCATGAAGCTGACGAACGAGATGCGCTCCGCTCCTTTTGGGTCCGAGGCATCTGCCGCGCTGTAATGGGTCTGGCCTGGTCGCAGCAACGCGTGCGGCTGCGCTGGGTCAAACAGCACCATCGTGCCCGGCTTGAACGGGATGAAGATGTTCATGAGCGGGAAGTGCAGCACCCGTTCAGGACCGTCGACGCACCAGGCGCCGAACACACACGACGACCACGGCATGTCGTGGTGATAGCTGACGCTGTCGGCCGCCAGGGCCAACTGCGGGTCGAAGTCGACCGCCTTGTCGGCAGAAACCAGGCCTTCAGCCAGGAGTGCTGCATTGAGGCGTTCGTTCACGGAGCCCATCCAGCGAGCGTTCATCTCGCGAAGGGAAATGCCGCCGGCTTTGTCCGGATTGGATATGATGGCAATCGAGCCCAGACAGCGCTCGAAGAACTCGGGCTCAGCCAGGTCGAAGACTGCAACGCGCGTGGCCGCCAGGTAAGCGGGTATCATCGTGCCGAACTTCCACAGGTAGCGGAAGGCGGGCTTGGTTGACTGGATGATTTGCATAAGTTTTTCCGATGTAATGATGGTAGATGTCCTGTTGAGGTATAGGCACCTCCCAGACAGACGCGCCTGGGCGCTATACCAGATAGGCCCTTTTTAATGGAAACCGCATGACACAGACCTCTACCCCAAGCACCACCCCGACCGCCACCGACGACGTCAACGCGAAAGCCGTTGAACGCATGGACTATATCAAGGAAGAGCTGCAGCGCAAGCTCGACACAGCCACCCAGAAGTGCAATGAACTCGCAACGCTGCTTAAAGCGGCCGACCTCGACAAGGTCGCTGAGATGGCCGCAAACACTGTCGAGAATCTGGTCAAGTACACGACCCGCGTCCGCATCTACGGTCGATACGTGAAAGCCATCGCAAAGCGCGAAGCCGACGGCGAAGCTCCGGCGATGACTTTCCAGCAGCTCTCGATGCACTCTTTCCGGGAAGTTGCTGTCGGCGCCGCTCACCAGTCCCGCGGCTCGTCGTGGCAGTCGAATGTGACCAAGGAAGCGGAACTTGCGGCCGCCGGCGAAGTCGCCGCGCTGTTCGTCGAGATTGCCCGAGTTTAACCTCCAGCCCCACTTCAATACAGCGCACCCTCACCGGTGCGCTGTTTTTCATCCTGGCCAGTGCAAGAGAAACCCCGTCCTTCGGGGCGGGGGAGTGAATTGCACAGTTGAAAACGACCGAAGGTTTCTGTGCAGGGCTAAATAGCTCGGATATACTGTACGGAAATACAGTTATCTCAATGACCACTCAACCTCCCGCCAGCACTCGAGTCCTTCGCCTACGCCTGAAGGACAAGCATGCCATCGCGCTGCGCGTCGAACGGTGGCCTGAATGCTTCTGCTCTGGTGGACAAGCTCAAGGCCAGCCTACCCGCCGGCGCGGTGCCAGCAGAATTCCTGGAAGGAGCGAAAGAGCTGGTGCGAATGGTCGAGATGACGCTGACATGAACTACCGACCACCTAACGCTTGAAAGCGTTGATGTGGCGGTTTCCTGCTTCTACGAACGTTGCGCCCTTGGCAGCCAGGCTGCTAAGGGCGTCTGATATGTTCTCCACAGGCGTTGGGCAGGACAAGCTGCCCGGTTCGGGCTGCACCAGCCCTACCGTTGATTCGACGATACTCGTCTTGTCTTTTCCGCGCACCCGCGCGGTCTTCTTTTGCTTAATCACCACCTTGCCCCCGGCCAGCAGCGCGATGCCGCGCTGCTTGAGCACGCGCGCCGCGTTGAAGTCCGCGTTGTCGACGTGTGCGCACTTCATACAGCGGAATTCGGCCTGGCTGGGCCGGTTCTCCGGCGCCGTGTGGCCGCACGCGGCGCATTCGTTCGACGAGTTGTAGGGCGAGACCTTGAGCACGAGCTTGTTGCGCTGCGCGGCCTTGTAGGTGATGAACTCCGTCATCAGGCCGAGGGCGCTGGACAGGAGGGCCTTGTTGAGGCCTGCTTTGGCGGCGGCACCGTTGGCGGTGTAGCGGCCCTGCGGACCCGGGCGTGGTGCCGGAGCCGCGGTCATGTTCTTGAGCGTCAGGTCCTCAAGGACGAAGACCTGCGCCGAAGATGTGGCGAGCGCGTGGCTCGCCTTGTGAGCGAAATCGGTTCGGACATGGGCGCCGTACGCCCTCAGACGCGCGATGCGTTGCCGGGTCTTGCTGCGGTTCTTGGAGCCCAACTGCTGCCGCGCCATTCGGCGCTGAAAGCGCTTGACGCGTACTTCCTTCTTGCCGACGCGCGCATCATTGACCGGGTCGACGACGAAGGCCCGGCCGCCGCTCGTGGCCAGTGGCATCTTGACGCCGCGGTCAAGACCCACCGTGATGGCCGCGAGGTCGGTGCGCAGGCCGAACTCGTAGGCCAGTTCTTCAGGGCTGCGCAGGACAAACGGCGAGTCTTTGTCAGATGGCGCGGCCGACTCGAAGCAGAAGCTCACAAACCAGCGACCATCCGGCTCGACACTGATACTGAGCATCTTCGGAACAGCGTAAGTCCGGTGCGCCTTGAAGCACAGCCGGCCGAGCTGCCGGGTCTTGGTGCCCAGCACCAGGTGCTGGCGCACCTCGCCGGTGGCCGGGTCGGTGTGCTCGATGAACTTGAACAGCTCCGACGTCACCATCACAGATTGCTTGCCGTGCTTTTTCTTGAGGGTCGGCGCGCCGCCCAGTCCCTTGAGCATGCGGGCGTTGCCGGACGCGAAGCGGTAGGCGCCGTTGCGCAAAAGCTGAGACGGCACATCTTTCAGGAAAGCCGTGTCTTCGCCGATGAACTGGCTGTACGCCTGGTCCGGCAGTGGCTGTTGGCCGGTCAGCGAAAGACTGGAGCGCGCGAAGCGGTTGAAATACGCCTGCTCGCGCACCTTGGCGTTATAGACGAAACGTTGGTGCCCTATCCATTGGCGCAACACCGCCTGCTGCGAAGCAGTCGGATAAGCGCGGAATCGGACACCAGATAGCATTTCGGAATAAACCTTTTAGAGTTATGCGCAACAAGGAAACGAAACGTCGACAGAAATTCGCGCCGCTAAGACCCGTCGCCTGAGCCTTCGGCACTAGCCGAGGGAATGCGCGGCGTATTCGTTCAACCGTACCCAGCTCGGCCCGGTACGGTTTTTCTTTTGGGCGGGCTGGCACTCAAGTCCGCGCGCTGGCTTGACTACTCTCCTGCGCGCGCTTCGTGAAATCCGCGACGATAAGGTCGTTGAGGATAGCCGCTCCCGCAGGCGTACGCGCCCAAGGCGTGCCCGGGCCGTGGCAAAGGGTCGAAAGCTGCCGTGTTGATAGGGGCGAATACACCTCCCAAACCTGCTTGAGGATGGCCGCGAACTGCGGCGCTGCTTCGAGATTGACAAAGAGCGGCACCACCTGCAGGGTAACAGGGTCCCATTCCGGAAGAAAATCATCTACAGGAACTCCCGAAAACGACGCAAGGTCTTGCTCAAGACCGCGCAGCACCGGGCCGAATTTTCCGTGAACGAATGGCTCATCGAGCAAAGACTCGCCGACAATGGCCGAATACCAGCCATGAAGCAGGTAGAGAAGCTTCTGGATGCGCAATGGCGTCATGTTCGCGTCGTTCTTGTGCTTGTACGCCGTGTGCAGCAGGGTATTGAGGACGGGTGTCGTTTTCATTTATTTAGTGTAGCAGAATGCAATGATTTATTCCATAAAATCATCAATCTCAAAGGCGTGATGATAGCCTGGCGATTCAGAGCCGACCTGCCTATACTGCGTCTGGCCATCCAACACCTGAAAGGATTTACATGACCGTGGTTACCTACGACCTAGATTTCGACAAGAAGGTCGACCTGGGCGCAATCGCCCTCCTCGACGCCCGCAAAACGGCACCCGGTGACCGCGACGCTGTCTTGCAGGAAGCTCGCCAGGAAGCCCGCATGGTGCTGCTCGGCGCCATGGCGGCCCCAGACAACAAAGTCGAAGGAGGGGCAACCGCACTGCTCAAGCATCGCAAAGCTCCGACGGAACCCGACACAGTCACGCATAACGAAGCACTGCAGGACGCTCGTATCGTGCTTGGCGCTTTTGCCTGAGCCAGCAAGGCAACAACTCATTCAATTCAGCGCACCCTCCCCGGTGCGCTGTTTTCTTTGGTACTCCCCTATTTGCGCAGTTTGGTAGCAGAACTATGGCGGCAATCTTTGGCAATCCTGCTACTTCTCTGTGGAAGTACACGCGAGCCGGCGGGCCACCTATTGAGGTCGCTACACCTCCCAGGACCACATTCCCCGAGGAGAAAGAGCCACATGAGCACAAATGACCAACTGAGCGCAGGTACGAAAGCATCGACGTTCGTCACCCCAGAGCTGCGTGCACTCCTGGAAGGCCTGAAGGCCAATCCGGACGCTGACCTGGACGAAGTACTGGCAAACCTGCAGGACCGACACGAGAACACGGTCGCGATGCTCGAGGACCGCGTGTCCGAACTGACCGCCGACTTCAACTTCATGCTGTCCGAGCGCGACAAGTGGCGCGACGCCGCTCGCAAAGCCGGCGTGCCGGAACTGCCCAAGACCATTGGCAAAAAGGGCGAGTTCGACATGGAAGTCGTGCGCCCTGCGTTCGAGAAATGGGCAGCCGAGTTCTACGACCTGGCGCCGGATGACTTCCTGCGCAACGTGCTCGGTGGATACGACAACGAAAACGTGCAGGCGCGCTGGATGGGCTGGATGCATTGCTCCCGCCTGGCGCCGCGCTACACGTTCGACCCCGCCAACGCCATTGGCTGGTACTGCTACAACCGCGTGACCGGCAAGTCGAAGTTCACGACGTCCGAGCACGAAGCCAAGACAATGGAAACGTGCAACACAGGTCACTGGGAAGTCACCGCCCTGGGTGCGTTCGGTCCGCCGGCGCAAGTGTCTGACGCGAACACCGAAGCGTGGCCGGCCGAAGAGCAGCGACTTTCGGAAGCAGACGCCCTGGAGCTCGCAGCCGCATCTAACGGCACCTGGCGTTGCCGCGACTGCTGGGGCCCTTTGCTGGAGGCCCACAGCGAGAACTGCGGCGTAGGCCGAGGCATCATCACGATGGCAGATGTCGGCGATAGCCCCATCCCTAACAAAGAGCCTGTCGCCTAAGGTGGCCCGGCCTTAGCTAGCAATTCATGCAGCGCACCCTACCGGTGCGCTGCTTTTTTGGCCTTTATGGCAATTCGAATAAAACTATTCTTTTCGAAATAAAGAGAACTAAAGCCGGACCCCGCCGTCTCCGCCTACGAAAACGCAGCCCGAAGGCTGCGCAGTGTTCCCCTGCGAGGGCATACACCTTCTAGCGAGGGATGGTTCCCTGGCAATGAGGGCAGTGCTGTACAGAGGCGTCATGCTTGCCCAGCTTGGAGAGCATGCGGACGATAAAGCCACCGCAAGAGGCTCTGATTAGGACCACGGACACACCGAACATACCGCCAAACCCGGCAAGCGGATTTGACATCAACGCCAGGCCTTCTACCGTAAAGATTTGAATCGCACGGGGCTTGGCCTTCACTTCCTCGAGCATCACGAAAAACTCGTGGCGCGCGTACGGCGCCAGGGCGGCAGCGGCCATGAACACCATCGTTGTCGCCGTCACCCGAATTAGCGAACCGCGCCAGTCATGTTTGTTAAACTCGTACCACAAGGCGACGGCGAGCGAGCCTGTGAATGCGGAAGTCAGCTGGACTTGCTGCGGGATTCCCTCAAGGTAGGCCCGCAGAAAAAACTCATACCCCATGCCGGCCAGCACGAGTAGCCCGAGACAAACCCCATCCCGCCAGCTCCCTGGCGAGCGGAGGTATGCGCAGAGGCGCGGCACACTGCTGCGCACGGCCTCGAGAACGGCGATACCCCTGGAATTCACCAGCTACCTCGCGCCGTCCTCTTCCCCTTCTTCTTGAGAGAGACTCTCGACACCTGAGCACCCGAGGCTGCTTTCGCGCTACCCTCTTCACGGCGGACACGGACATCTTCCAGTCGGTCGTCTTCACGCTGAGCGCCCGAACGGCTAGCGCAGCACGATGGCGTACGGCAGGCGCTGCTGCTGTGGCGCGAGCCCGATGAGGTGTAGCCTGAACACAGGTCAGGAGCGCACCATGCTGACGACTTGCCTCCGGAGCCTTTAGGCCCGTCACAGCAGCCAAAATCAGGCATGTCACACGAGGGCACGTCGCATCCGTTGCAGTCAGCACCGCTGCAGTCAGCGAAGCCGCCCTGGCGACTGAATCGGCCCATGCTCTGGCTGAAGGCCGGCTGCATCTGAGTGGCACGCGGGGTACAGACCTGGTGTTTCTGGGCATGCCAAGCGCACTTGGCAAACCGGCGGCGCAGCAAGATGAGGCCCAGGACCAAACCGTGCTTGCTGATGGCATGCTTACCGAAGCCCGAACAGCCGGTGCCGCCGGCGCCCACCCGGTAAGCGCAGGAGTAGCCCTTGCGCGGTGAAAGGTGACGTTGGTACATGCCGATGGCGGCCAGAGCTAAATGCTTGAACATAGGACCTCGTGAGATTTGGATAAGGGAGTAGCAGCCAGCCGCGGCTTATCGCGCGGTGCCTGGAGCCATGCCGGGGGAGAGCCCCTTCGGCGCGTGGATTGTGATGTCGCGCTCGTGACCGCCATCGACCTCGATTTTCTGACTGATATCATGGCCCTGACGTCGAACCAGTTCCACTGTAAGAGCGACGAAGGCACCTGTCAGAACAGACAGGACGTCAGAGACCGGAGCTTCATCCAAAGCCTTGCTGATGGCGTCCCCCAGGTTCTCGAGGGCGGTAGGCTTTTCTGGCAGGACAGCTGGAGTGTTGGGTTGTTGAGGCATGGGCGATTCGATACGTTAGGCAGAACAGGCGAGATGCCGGATAAGTCCCAGGTGTAGGCAGTGGGTTTTAATCGCCAACGCCGACGCCTCGTAGCTACACAGCGAAGGACCTATTGACTACCCTCTCGGACAAGGAGCACTTATGCCTGAAATAAAAAAGGAATCGGATTACGTCAATGCCAAGCCCAGCGGCTACCGAATCGACACGGTCACATTCCGCGCGCTACTCGCTCGATGCGTGTTCAAGCTCTGGCGTTCTCGAGCAGCTCACCAGGCTGCCCAGAAGGCCCTCGTGCGCTACCTGGAAGAATGCCTGACCCTCGCGGCAGACCGAGTGCCCCCACGCGTCTCACTCGAGCGCAGCATTATCGAATCTCTGGTCACAAACCGGGATTATGAATACGACTGCGGGATGGACGCGGATTACGGCACCCCACTCACAAACAAGGTGCACCAGGTCGTCAAAGCCGCGCGCGGCGAAGGCATCATATGGTCCAATCCGGCACACAAGATGCCAAACGTCGGAGCCCTCGTGAGCTGCCTGCTGCGGCACCACAGCACCGGCAAAATCGTCGAGGACCAGCTTCGCAAGGTGCAGGAGTCAGACGTGGACTGGCGAACGGCTGATGACAATTCCGAAATCGGGTACGACTGGGAAATCATCGCCTGGCGCCAAGTCTTTTAAAAGAAGTTTTCAACCAAACAGCGCACCCGTAGGTGCGCTGTTTTCATTGATGGGCAAGCCGAAACTCAGCGGCCGACCGGGTCGACCTGCACACGCACCTCGAGCGTCGTGCCCGGGTCGTAAGGCAGCATCACGCTGGCCCGCTGACCACGATAGACGTAGCCGACCTGGTAGCCGACGACGGTTTCACGCCAGCGGTCCTGCTCGCAAACCTCGCGAGTGCGCTCGGCGCGGCCGCTGTCCTGCCGCTCGGCATTGCCGCCCATGATGGCGCCGGCGATGGCGCCGGCTGCAGTTGCGGCAGTCTTGCCGCTGCCGCCACCCACCTGGCTACCAAGCAGACCGCCGATTACGCCGCCCACGATGGCGCCGCCGGTGCCGCTTGAGGGCTCCGCGTATGCAGAGCGGGTATCGGTCACAAGATGGCAACGGCCGGGAACTCGTTCGCGCTCGACGGAGGGCGATACTGATTCAACGTACGCGATGTCGAACATCTCGATGGAGGACGATGGCCGGCCGGCGACGGCCGCGGTCGAGGCAGTAATGCCCAGGAGCGCTACCAGCACGGCTCTGGTCAGTTGGGAGGGAAATAGGGTCATTCACATCCTGTAGAGGTTATCAAAGTGACCAGGTATAGCGATACCGCAAAAGAAAAAGACCGCCAGCCAAAGCTGAGCGGTCTCATGAAGGGTGATGCTAGTACGTCAGGTGGTCGAGCCGTTCGTACTTGATGCCGGCCGACTCCATCCACAGTTCAACTTCACGCAAGCACTCGTCGCGTCCGCCTCCACAGATTGACCAGGCGTGGTCCTGGTAGACGCGTTCACTCTCGAGGTCGTACGGCAGAAATATCGGATTGCACGACTCGCAAGCGCCCGGGGCTACTTCTTCAAGCAGCTCGGCAGGCATCTGCCGGCTATCATTGATGCCCAGCTGGCGCATCTTGCGCGCGGTCTCGACGATTTCGTCGGGCGATTCGCCAATGTCCATCCAGCCGCGGAAGAACGCATAGTCCTTTTCCAAGAACTGGACGCGCCGCGCCAGGGCTGGGGTCATCCCCTGCTCCGCCCAGAACTCCTGTATCGCTTCGCGAGTGTCGCCGCTGAGCTCCTCGTTGACGGACAAAACCACTATCGGCTGCCCCCGCTTGACCTGGCGCATTGCTGCGAGCACGTCGCGCGTGAGGTTCGCCCCGAACGCGTTGGAAAAACTCGGTTGGATGTCTACTACAAGCAGTGGTCCCATATTGCTCCCAAATGTCCTATGACTGATGAGAGGTATAGGTCCTGGGCCGCGGTGGCCTGCCATGCCGGCGCCCAAAGAAAATCCCCAGCACGAAGCCGGGGATTGATGAATTACGTTGAGGCGTGATAGCGCTTGCAGCGCTCACTGTGCTCGGCCCGGGCGCGTTCGACCCATACACCAAGCATGCGGTAGTAAGCGTCACCACCGGTCTCACCTGGCAGGGCATTGCGCGCCGGCAAGCGGTGGTCGACGCCGATTCGCCAGAGTGCGTTTACGGCGTGCTCTTTCATAGGCAGAGGGCCCGGTGGAGCGCCTTCCTGCACTTCATCACGCATGAACGGATGAGTGACGCTGTCGAGCAGGTTTTCCAAGCGGGCCGCCTGGGTATCGAGGCTCTTCCATGGCCCGGCGTCGCTGGGCTCTGGGGCTTCCTCGCCGATTTGAACTGATACGTACTCGTACGAGACGTTCACGGTAAGGCCTTGGCCGCAGCGGCGGTCGTACGGAGACGTGAGTGAGCTCAGGGCAAGTTCACGGACGTTGGCCTTGAGGTCCGCCGGCAGGGCCTCGGCCGCGTCGGAAACGAACTGCACACAAAGCTTGTAGTGCTTTTCGGCTTGCACCATGTCGGTGTAGCGGTCGACGAGCCACTCGAGCTTGTCGCGCGAGGAAACGCAGGTGCCTTTGGCACGGATTTCGTAGATGAACATGAGGTCCTTTAAGGGTGAGGCGATTCGAGAATGTCCTTGGCAGTATAGCGCCGGCCTGGCCAGCTGCTTCTCGACTAAAGCGCCTCCCTATACCCTACCCCTCTGCTCGTGTGCCTCCCAATGAATACCCTATCATCTGTGTTTGCTGTCATTTTTACCATCGCTATAATGGCGCTGGCCGAGCACTTGCTGGGGGCCACCCTTCAGTCGAGCTTTGTGGAACTGGGCTGGCATGGCATGGCTTTTTTTGTTGCCCTGGCCTTTATCGCGGCGACCCTCGGCCGCGTGCTAGCGCTGGTAGCATACGTGGCCGCGCGCCGGCCGGCGACGGCCATGACCTGGATGCGCCCAGGCCGGGCCGCATCTCTGGGCAACTGGGCCAGCAGCTCGTGGGACTTCGAGGACGGCGCCGGCCGCCACCAAGGGCACTGTGTGTGCGGCCTTGTCCTTTCGATAAAGGGTAGCCATATGCCAAAAGGTGCCATTCATATCGTGGCCGACTCTAAGGATTTCTGATGAACCACCTGCGCTTTTTGCTGGCCTACCTTATCGTGATTACTCCGATAAACGCAATGCTGCGCGCGGTGCTGCTCGATAGCGCGGTCGTCATCGTAGCCTCCGGTATTTGGTGTGCATTCGGAATGTCGCGAGTATTTCACCGCACCTGGCCCGGCGCGCTGAGTATGCCCCAAGCCTTCAAGGGAATGGCCATGGTGTTAGCCTGGCCCCTCACCCCCAAGCCGCCCGCCCGATAGAGCTACGTGAGCCGGCTCCAGAGCCTCGTCAGCAATCTGCCGGGGCTTTTCTACTCTGGCCGCCGAACCTCGCGTATGGCCGACCGACGGTAGCTATACCTGTCTGGGTATTCTCCCGTTTGAAAGGACATTTAATGCTGATTGCAATTGCGAGGATTTTCGGCGGAGTCGCCGGTGTAGGCGTGCTTCTTCTGGCCGTGAAGGGTGCCGTATTCCTGAGCGAAGCCCCTCCGGACCTGACCACCGTAACACTGCTGGCTATCCTGACTTCGGTTGCAGTTACCGCCGTCGGTGCAGCCATCCTGGTGCAAACGCTCGTCCTGCTGGCCCTCGTGTACGCAACCCGCGGCGAGCGCGCTATCGAATGGTGCTCCCCGAGCGAATGCCTGTCTTTCGAATCCTGGTGCGCCTATTCCTGGTCTTTCTACGGCGCAGGTGGCCGGCACGAAGGGTTCCGGCTCTTCGGCCTCGGTATCGCGCTGCAGGGTGACCACGGGCAGGCGCAAGACGAAGTCCAGGCGTAAGTCCAAAATCGCTTCATTCACAACCCTGTCCGGTTCGCCGGCCGGGGTTTTTTCTTGGCCAGACCACCCTGCGGACCGGGGCGCGACTAAACCTCGACGCTACATTGAGGACTTGAACCCGTCTGTAGCGCACAATGACAGCATCCGCCCCCGAAGCCCTACCCTGCCGCCCCTCGAACTTCGCCGCAGCTGTCGCCACCCTCCTGGGCCTTTGCGACAGCACGAACGAGAAAGTCTCGGGGCATATTGGTTTTTGCAACCTTACCGCCCCGACCTGGAATATCCGGATGCGCGCTACCGACTGGCGAGTCGATGACGGCGATACCCTTTTCGTTTTGCTCGAGGTGGAAGGTACTGATACCTCACCACCGGCTGTCAGAGCCCTGTTTACCCCGATGGCCACGGACGAGCGACGCGAATATGGACCACCGAAGGTTCAACAGTTCCAGGAAGCGCTACCGGCCATCCAGGCCGGAGAGCATCCGCTGATGCGATGGGTTACCGCCCTAATCGACGCGCTCCCAACGCGAGAGCTGGAAAACAGCCTGACGTTCACCCGCTCAACGGTAAGGGAAGAAATCGAAATTGGGTTCAAAACGGTTGTCGTGCGTATCGTGCGTACCGACACCGATTGGGAGCTGCACATCAGCAAGCGCATCGGCACTCCGCTGGCGGAGGTGGTACACGCACCCTTCGGGAGCAGCGAGCGCTCAATCATCTACACCCTGCTGATAGCCGCCTGGGTCCACGGGCTGCGTACTCGGCCGCTCCTGGCCTATCAACATTAAGCCAAGGGACATCCCGCCGGCTCCGGCGCGAAAGCGATGAGCCGCATTGGGGGCGCGGCGCCCTGGGCGGCGACACAGGTGCGCAGGAACTTCACCCGGTCTTGTGCAAGGGTTTCGTCGACGCCCTGCACTGCACCCACGACAGTCGCCCCTCGGGATACAAAGCGCTCCGCAAGCTTGATGGTGTGGGCGTTGCCTCGGGGCCGAGCATCGAGTTCGTCAAAGAACACGACATGACCGGGCCCGCAGTGCGCTAATGCGTGCTCGATTTCAGCTGGGGTCGACAAGCCCGCCACCAACACGACATTTCCTTCCGGACGATTCTTCATCTGCAGCGAGAGTTGGCGCAGGTACTCGCGCGTCATGAGCAGCGCATGTCCACATGGCGCAGCATGAGCCAAGACCAGTTCAGGAGCCCGAACCCGGAGTGCAATGGCGAGCTTGTCGGTGAAGTCAGGAGGAAGTGCGGCCGGAAGGTCGCAAAGCGGGGTGTACATTGAGACGAGAAGCTGAAAGAGCGAGCCGTTTGGCTAAAAACAAATTTTGCCTGAACGAAACTCAAACAGCAATAAAAAAACGCGCGGGATAGCTCCAGCGCGTTTTTTGTACAACGACCAGGTGCTTACGCGGCCTGGATGTTGGAGGCTTGCTTGCCCTTCGGGCCGGTGGTCACTTCGAACGAGACCTTCTGGCCTTCAGCCAGCGTCTTGAAGCCGTTCATGTTGATTGCCGAGAAGTGCGCGAAGAGGTCCTCGCCGCCACCATCGGGAGTGATGAAGCCGAAACCCTTGGAGTCGTTGAACCATTTAACAGTACCAGTTGCCATTGCATTACTTTCAGAAAGATGAAGATTGCAGCACTTTATTGTGCCGTGCCGACCTCCCTACAATCCACAACTTCTAAAAAGCTGAGAGGTGACTTTTAGTATAGCGCTGCTATTCTATATCTGCAACAAATAAATCGAAAATAAAAGGTCAAGCGCACCGCCGCGTTGAGTAAGCATCCCAAATAGCCACATTCCCTTTCCGAAAACTCACAAATTCTTTCATTGATGAGTTTTATAATCCTCAAGCTATTTCTCAATGGTGTCGAGTAAGTCCTTGATTAGATTGAATTCATCAGTCCATATAGAAAAAGCCCTCCACGAAGGGAGGGCTGTTTGAATAGAAGAAGCGAAAATGGCCTCATGATGCTGCCAACACGAGCGGGCGGCGGTGCGGGTCTTGCTGGCGCAGGATTTCTCGCTGCTGAGCCAGGTAAGCCTGCATTGCCGGTCCGTCTTCAAGCCCATACAGCATCGTCTCGGTGACCGAACCGAATGCCCACGGGCCGACAGTGTCAGCAGACTGCGAAAGTCCCTGCAGGAACATCTGCACGACACGCGAACTGGAGACCAGTTCGCGCAGCCGAGCAGTGTGCACTGCATCGGTCGAAGTGGCAAACCCCAGTGCAACGGGGTAGCAGCACTCGACAGCTTCTGCGACATTACCTTTCTTCACACGGCGGGTCAGGAACTGAACCTCCGCGCGAGCGGTAACACGCTCTTCAAAGAAGGCCTTCATGGCTTCGAAGAACGACCGCAGTTCGACAAGCTCAGCCCGAGCGTTCACCGAAGGGAGGTGAAACAGCTTGGCCAAGTTGAGCGAAACGTGCCAATGGCCGTTTGCATCCGCCTTCGCAGTCGCGTCGAGTCCATCAGTCCATCGCCGCGTACGGCCGGACTTCTGGGTGCACGTCGTAAACGTGCAAAAATGACTGCGCAGCAGTTCACGTAGCAGGTTGTCGCCGCCGGCGGCAGCCAGGTCCGGACGAACCGCATACTTCTTAACTTCAAAGTGATACCGTCCATCTTCATCGCTAGCGTCGATGACTTCCAACATGTTGCGTTCCATGGGTCTTTTCCTTGAGGAGGCACGGACCAAGCGGGGGGATTGGGCTTGGGTGTGCGTTGTACTTCTAATTTTCCAGCTTCACTCGCAAATGCGAGATTGAGGCTGAAGCTCGTTACATAGTTCCTCCTATGTATAGGCATTTAAAGAGCGTGGCATGAAGTCCTACAAGACGTGTCGAATCCTCCAAGAGCGGCCACTGGAGCGGGTCTCGAAGGGTTGTAAGTTTGTGTAAGCGCATTCCTACAGTCTAAAAGCCATCGTAAAAAGTACTTTGGGCGTTCTTTGCAAGAGCCAAATCATCCCCTCTACTTTGGCCAAGGCTACGCCCACCGCCGGCAGAGTGTGCACTATACTGCCCATGCGCCGCTGCAGCGCGCCGCTCTCGCCGGGCAACCGGACGGCGAACCCGCAGACAAAAGGAAATCTACCCAAAAGCACCCTGCCCCGCAGGAGCTCACGGTCGGAAATGAGGGCATCCCTACTAACAGATAGAGCTCCTGCCAACACTTGGAGCAAGGAAACCATGAACATTCGCATCCCCCAAAGCGGCAGCGCCGCAAAGCTGGCCCTGGACTACCTCACCCGTCAGGGTGTAGCTGTCACGCACACGCAAATGCTCGAGCTTGTAGCTCGGCTGCACGGCTACCAGAACCTGCAGGCAATGAAGGCCGACGAAGCGACGAAGTTTGCCGACCCGCATGCGCTCACGAGCGAAAGCTCTACCGAGTACTCGCTGAAAGACGGCCAGGACCATGCCTGGGTGACAGCTGGGAGCATTTCGGTTCGTATCGCCAAGAAAGATGAAGGCGTACGCGTTGAGCTGTTCGCAATCGGCGCCGAAGATGTGGCGCCGTCGGCCCAAGCGGAACTGTCTTTCGACGACGTGCCGGCATCGGCCGAGGACCTGGAACGGGTCTGCATGCAATACGAGGTGGCTACTGGCGAGCCCCGCGAAATTGCGCGCGACCTGGTCAAAAAGCTGGGCTTTCAGCCGGCACTCGACCAGATGCGCAATACCAACGAGATGGTCATCGGTCTCGGCCCCTTCGTCGTTCGCTCGGTCGAGGCACACGGCTACTGGAATGAGCACCAAGGTTGGGTGTACGACAAGCGCTCGGCAACGGGCTACGAGAAACACCAGGTCGAAGCACCTTCCGGCCTGAACCCTGATGCAGAGCTGGTCCCATACGACACCGCAGTTGACTTCAATCCGGACGACCAACCGGACGGCGACCGCGAGTAATTCATGCCCCCGCACGCCTCACAGCCGCGGGGGCTTTTTTTGGGCCGAACCCTGCACCTTAACGCCCCACCGCCTGAGCACGACTAAACCGCTGAGCTAGACTGGTATCCGCAATCTGGATTACACCCTATGCTCGCGTCTTTAACGACCTACCTGACTTTCCGCCGCGTGGCCCTTGGCGTAGGCGCAGCCTGTGCCGCCGCCGTCATCACCGCTATTGGCCTGCAGCACCTATTGGGCTGGGAGCCCTGCCCTCTTTGCATTATGCAGCGTCTCGCCCTGGGAGCTACCGCGATTTTCGCTCTGTGCGCAGCTCTCACCGACCGCCACTTCGTGGCCTCGTACTCCTTTCGCTCAGGAGCGAGCATCGCCGCCCTTGGAGGCTGCGCCGCGGCAATCGCACAGCTCAGGCTCCTTGCCAACCCTGAACAGGCCAGCTGCGCCCCGGGCATCCGTCTGTATCTGCTGAAGATGACTGACGTGTTTCCATCCCTGTCGTGGCTTCTCGACGGCCCCGCTGACTGCGCCGCAGATGCAAACCTGGTGCTGGGCCTGCCCTTGGCATTCTGGACGCTGGCGCTGTTGGCTCTGTGCGCGGCGGTACTGTGGCTGCCTTGGCGCGAGCGGTCGACCAAGCCCTGAGGAGAAAGTCCTCGCTACACTTGGCAGGCCAATCACCAAGGAGTAAGCATGAGCATCGACACGACCACCTCGCAAGTAATCAACACCGGTTCCTCAATCGGCAAGTCCTTCCGCCAGTCTGATGGCATCGACCTTAGCCCGGAGGTGAAGGTATTTCTGGGCGAGGCCGCGCTCGACGAACTGAATCGGGCTTTTGACTGCGCCTGTGACGAAGACGCGGTGGGCCGGACCTGGATGCTGCGCTCGAGCCACGGTCCCTGGGAAGAAATGCCGTTCGGGAAGCCGCCGGCCGACGTCGGCACCATGGAAGCCATACTCATCGACAGTGGCAACAAGCACGGCGACATGTGGAAGTACACCTACTATCCCCGCACCAAGGTTGGCCTGTTCTGCCTCGAAACGGATGAAGCATTGCGCCCCCGCTAACCCGTAATTCAAAAGCCCCTCTGCCGCAAGGCATGAGGGGCTTTTTCACGTAGGCAGAGCAGGCCAATTTACTTTGCTATTGCCGTCAAATTTACTTTGGTATTGCGTCGGGCGCGGGCACCTGGAGACCCTCCAGGGCTCCTGCCGTTATGAACTTTGCGGCCACTCCATGTGACAGCTGGGCGAGTGCCTGGCGACCTGCTCCGCTGGTTAAATAAGCGAAAACAGCTTGAGCTTGCGCCGGCGCAAGCCTTAGAACCAACACGGAGTCCGATACGCTAACGGGCCCGGCCACGACACGGGACACCTTACGCTCCAATGTGCGCCCGATACGCGCCACCAGAATGTCACCTGCTTCAGCGGCGGTTCCAGGACACTGGAGCGCTTGCGCCGGCGCAAGACGGAACTTGCAAGGCACCTCGAGCCCTCCCTCCTGGAAGTCGGTAGTATGAAACACTGGGTAGTCAAGGAGTCCTCGCTGCGACGACGAAACCCGCCCTCGCCAAACAGCCGCGCCCAGGTCGCGCAACTGAACCCAGCCCGGGCTAGCAGCGCCGGCGGTCTGGCGGCGCGCCGCTGCATAGAAGGAGTAGTCCATCCGAACCGCAGCCTGTTGAAGGGTCAGTTCGAGCACGGGCGCCAAGGAACCATCAGCCTCAGCTCGCTGCACAGGAATTGAACTGCCGTTAAACGAGTTTTTTGAGAGCACCACAATGTGCGCCTTCGCATCCGTCGCCTTGAATATCCGGCGGGGCAATTCGATAACTCGGTCAATGCGGTGATGCTGGAGAAGTACCGCGCGTACGGCGGCGAACCGTTCGCCGGCGACGATGCCGTCGGGGATGATAAGGCCCAGGCGGCCGCCATCGCGCAGCAGACGCAAGTTCTGAGCGATGAACAGCAGGTCTGCCGGCACCTGGCGCAATTTTGGACTCAATTCGGCCAGGCCCGCAGCAGTGAGCAGGTCAGCATAGTGCGGAAGCCACCGCGGCTTTAGATACGGGGGATTGCAGACTGCAGCGTCGACAGTACCAGGCGCAAGGCTGAGGACCTTGGTCAAGTTCGGGTCGAGTGCGTCGGCCAGGTGATGCCCGAACGAGCTCCCATGCGTGTACGGCAAGTTGGCGCTGGCGGCCTGGTCGTCGATGTCGACCGTCACAAAGCGTGCGTTCGGCCAGGCCGCGGCCGCTTCACAAACCAAGGCCCCGGAGCCGGCGCCCAGGTCCAGGACCAAGTTGGGCTCGATACCACGCATGGCCTGTACCAGCATAGAGGCGATGGCAGGGTCGGTGTAATACCGCCCGAGGGGGTCGGATGTTTTAGCGGTGCGGGAAACCTGCATGAGACGGAAACCGGATAGACGGGTTTCCGTATAGGCAGTTGACTTAGCCCTCGCGCATCGGGCTTGCGCGTCAAGCTAAAAGGAGAAGGCCACTCCACCAGGGTCGGCAGAGTGGCCAGTAGTCAGTGCAATGCGCCTTTAGATGGCCTGCAAGCTGTGATTGGCGCCCGTATTATTGAGCTCCTGGAGGAACGCGTCCCGATTGCCCGTTTCATTGGAGTAGGAAAACGTCAGTCCCGGGTCGCCAAGCTCGTAGACCGCTCCGGTTGTCTCCAAGCGATTCCCTCTGTAGAGAACTTGGCCCGCCTGGACCACTTCGTACGTCTGGCCCTGCTGCGTGTCTACAATACGCTCGAAAGTCACGGAGGGGCTCGCGGTGCTTAGCGTGACAAGCACGACGTCAGCAAAGCCGGGCAGGTACCGATTGTCCTCGCCGCGCGCCTCAAACCCTTCAACGGTATGAGGGGCCCCATAGAATTTCAAAGGCGCAATCGAGAACAGGTCGCCTGGGTAAATCGTCTCCTGCTTGAGCAGCGCCCTCTTGACCGATTCGATATCCTGACTGTTGCCGAAGACACGAATCATTGCCCGGTAAGTTGAAATCATGAATTGCTCCTAAAAGCTAAAAGCTTGCTGTGACGGGACCGCTAAAATATCCTTTATACAACTTTCAGTCAAGCATTCTTAGTACCCAGGTGCTAGAGACGCTAGAGACGCTAGAGCGCAGCGCTATACAGCACAGGCACTGTCAAAATAAAGGAAAAATCATGCATTCGAAAGAACTGAACCTCATCACCCAATACCTGGTTACGCGAGGCTTCGAAGCAACGGCCGATGACGAAAAGGAAATCCGGGCCCGCATGCTCGGACATGAAAGTGCAGGCGCACAGAGTGAGTTCGATGAGAAGGCCAAGCTCTTCTTCGCGCACCGTGTCGACGTGGACGACTTCACCACACCAGGTGGCCCCTTCACCAACACCCTAGCCTCCCCTGCACTGCTGCAAGGTGACAAGTACGTCACAGGCAGCTATGCGGAGAGTCAGGCAAAAGCCACGCTGCTGCCGTACGCAGTCTTCGACGGCAATGGCCGGCTCGTTCAGCTGGAACACACCACGGGCGTGGCCCTGGCTATCTACCGCTCCGACGGCGAGATTCGCAACTTCGAAGCGCCACTGGCCCACGATATGGCGGAAGACTTCAGCCTCATCGACGCAGAACGGTACTCCTGGAAGGAGATGGGCCAACTCATCCCTATTGCACGCGTGGACGTCGATTTGGCCCGGCGCAAGGTGAAGGTAACCCCTCAACCGGTCGCGCTGGTCGTGACAGAACAGAGGTCCGGTAAGGTCCTCTGGAAACAACTCCTGTAATTCCCTGCCTGCTCCGACTCTGGTCTGAGCAGGCTTTTTCTTGAGGCCGCAGTAAATGCGTGCAAAAAGAAAACCCCCGCACACCGAAGTGTCAGGGGTCTCGTCCAGCAGAGACGGCGCCGAGCCGGAGGTCGTTACGCGGCAACTGCCTCTGGTGCAATCACCTTCGCACGCCAGCGGTAGGCCACCAACTGCCCCAGGGGCACGAGGCATTCCATCACATCATTGCGCTGCTTGATGTGAACCCGCAGTGGGTTGTCCTGGTCGAAGAACACCCACCAGTCGTTGCCCGAATCGACCGCCCATTCGTTCTCCGCGGAGCTCGCATTGATTTGGTGGGCCTCGAACGGGCGGTCATCGCCCGCGGACAAGATAGCGGCTACGTACTTGACGAAGCGTCGACGATTTTCCTTCTTCGCAAATGTCGAACTTGGATGTACCTCGATGATAAGGGCAGACATGTATCCTCCACAGAATTAGGTATCGTCCCCCTGCCCTGACTTCCGCCAGGGCGCTAACGGGCGAGGAGCCCGTGTCAATTGTGACATTAAACGCCAGCGGTCTAGTCGTAGTCGCTCGAGGCACCGATGTGATTGCCTGCCAACCCAGCGGGAGAAGCGCCTAGCCCTCGAAGCTGCACTACGATTTTGTCTGCCGTGTCTCGCTTGAACTTTGCAAGCAGGCCAAAGATTACCGGATTAGCTGCATTCTTCACGGCTGCGGCCTCGGCTTTTGATAACTGCGGCGATATCTCGTCGAGCTTGTCGTGGAACATTTGTAGCTCATCGAGGGTGGCCCCCACCAACATCAAAGCTCGTTGAGCTTCGGCACGCTCCTGCTTCTCGAGGGAAATGAGCCAGGCAGGTTTCGCTTTACCACCATACTTGAGTTCAGGCTCACGCAGCGAAAGAATCCAGATTCCGAGCACGTCGCGATAGTGACCGGATGCATTTGTGCTGTAGGCATCAGCCGATAAGTGGAAAATACGTTCAGGCGCAGCAGCTCGGTCAAAATACGCTACCTCCACCCCTGGCAACGTATTCAACAGCTTCTCTGTCTTGCCGCGCTCATACGCGTGAACGCCCCAATAAACTATCGGGAATGTTAAGACGATGAAAATTAACAAAATCTCGAAAGACGTGAAGCCTAACAAGACTATGTGAGGACGATGCCTGCGCGAAGTATCCATGATGAAGCCCTATTATTTGTCCGGGTTATCATAACACATTAGCGAATGTATAGGTTGCAAAGAAGCATCTCAGTGCTTATTTGTTGAGCCCCAACGCGGCCTATCCTTGGGTCACCCTACCAACTGAACGACCGCTACGATTGCAGCGGTCATGACAGTGCCTGATAGAGCGACCAGGGCCAACCCATGAGCAGGCGTCGCGTGCGCGGGGTAGCGCGTGCCCAAGCCGATAAAGCCCCCGAGAGCGGCAAAGCCGGTGAGTGCAATTTGAGCTGCCATGGTCCTACACCCCTCTACAATTGATGATGAGGAGTGTAGAGGCCTCGTTTATCTAGTGGCATCGAAATCTTGCTGGCCGCCAAGTCTTCGGCTATGCTTGATACTTTGACACAGGCGAGGTGGCGGATGGATGTGAACTGGGAAGGTCGAAGTCTATCGTTTGCTTACGCTCGTTACCCCAACGAGCGCATTGCCGTGCTGCTGATGGACGGACTTACACGATACGGCCGGCTATCGACCAACATTGCGGACGTCGATATTGCTCCGGACGAAATTGTAATCCCGGTATGGAACCATTCCGAAGAGCTACTGGCACGCATCCTGGCCACCGGGCTCTTCCAAGACACCGGCCGCCGGTTGTTTGGCAGCAGCTGGAACGAACGCTCCGAAGGCCCGGAAGCACACCTGTGGCGTATCGTTAATCCGCCTGAGAAGGCCTGACGACGCCGGTAGGTAGAGCAGTTCTCATCTCTCGAGACTAGAATTCCGCTGGACTTCCACTTACTTATTCGTTCTGCTCGAGCGCGCGAAATCCCGCCGTCATTGCGCTTTCTTCCGCCAGATGCTGCGAGAGCTGGCGCGTGACATCCACTCGCACATTGGCGGCATGTCCGGACCCCAAGGCCACCGTGGTCAGCGTCGCCAGTTTCTCGCCGCGCTGGCGCAAGGTCTCGGCAAGCCAGGCCTGAAATTCGGTACTGCCGGCCAACAGCCTCGCTTGCCGAGGGAAATCGAGCTGCAGCTCGAGGTCAGGCTCCACTCCAATTCGAAGCCCACACATTCGCCGGATGCAGTTTTGCCTCCAAGGAGTTTCAAGAGCGAGAGCAATTTTGCGCTTGCGAAAGGCGCCGAGCGACAATTTCACACGCCAGCGGGAGGTCCAGGGCGTGAAGGGCCCCTTAGCGGGTGCCGGTTCCGGCTCCGGGAACTCCGCGGCCAGCGCCTGTGTGCGCGCTAACTTGGCCAGCCCCAGGAGAACCTCTGGAATAGCTCCGTGCACGTTTTCATATTGGGTCTGCGTGAGTACCGTCACGACCCGCGGGTCCTTTTTGGACAGGATGGCGACCAGGTAACAGTCATCCAGCACATCAAACACCAGGGCATACACACGGCGCTCAGGACCACCGTGCTGAAGCCTGGCGAAGTGGCCTTTCGCAAGCAGGTCCGCAAGCCATTGAGGCGCACGCGCACTGCGCTCGAGTACCCGCACAGTCGCATGAGTGCTCAGAAGGTATTGCTGCATCGGGAACTCCTAGATTGAAAGACAATGATACCAAAGCGCGCCGCTATGCTCTACTGAAAAGCCAAATTAAAAGGCACGAGCAGCTTTTCTGTGGTTAGCTTACTATTCCTACACGGAAGAAGGCCAACTACAAAGGATACCAATGAAGATGTATCGAGCAGTCCCACAGGCGACTTTCAAAGACAGCACGGTCTACAAAAGGCACGCCTCGCGACGCACCCCTACAAATGTCCCCTTCCTCGTCGACAACATCTGGGAATGGCTTCGCCCGGACGGGGCACCAAGCCGGCGCCACTCAGCGTATGCCAGCCCCACGCCGGAACTGGCACTCGCCAATGCTAGTGCAGCCGGCACCGACCCCTCGCTGTACGTGGTTTGCGAAATCGTCGTATCGGGTCAGGACGGCGATGAAAAGTTCAAGCTGGCGCACCTGAAGGTGACCGACGCCCGGCGCCACGACGACATCAGCGCGATTATCCGGCACGTGGCGGCAGCGCATGGCTCCGGGTTCAGCAATTTGTCGCTGGCGCTGAAGTCTGCCCATGCGGGGCTCTACCTGCCCACTGTGTCCAAAGAGGAGATGGAGGCGTACTTCCAAAGTAGCGATGAGGCAGCCCGCCTCGGCCGTGAACTGCGGGAGTTGAGCACTTTCTGGAAGGATGCGTCCTGGACTCCGCAAGAACACGACGGCGAGCTATTCTTCGAGCTGGCTCCAGGAACCTCGTATCAGCTGCAACCCCTACCGTAATTCCACAAACGCCACCCTCGGGTGGCGTTTCCACGTCGGCCGGTATCCTGCGTCGCTACACCTCAGAGTGATTAACCACCTCGAGGACATTCATGACTGACACTACCCTGCCCGGCCAAGCTGCACCAAAAACTCGTTTCTATCTCGATGATGGCGAACGCAATCCGCGGGTCAATACCAAGGCTCTGCGCATGTACCTGCAGGCGCTATTCGGTCATTGGGTCAAGTCCCACCGCCACGCGTATGACTTCGTTCACGCTGCCGAGCATGCCGCCACCGACCTCTACCTGGACCACAAGCTGGGCGCATTCGCCGACTTTTCGAAGGAAGGCATCCTTCCCGAATTCACGCTGCCACCGCCACACCTGGCGCCCACGGCCGAGGACCTTGCCAAGCCGCCTCGCCGATACATCAGCGATGAGGGCTCCTCGGAAGGCACCAACCTGGACCCGTACTGCAACGTGCTCCGCCCAGTCTTCGTGCACTGGCTGGTCGCGGGCGTTCACGCACGGGACTTCATCCAGGCCACGCGTGACGAGGCATCAGCGGTCTACGACCACTACGAGACGTGCTGCTCGATGAACGGTCTCGGGGGCTGCGAATCGCCGGCCAAGTTTTTGGAAGGCCCGCCTGAGCTGTAACCTGTCTGATTCCAACAAACCGCCTGTTCGCAGGCGGTTTTCTATTGGGTCACTGGGGTCGCCGCGGGCACCTGGTAGAACACGCCGAACGCGTCGCAGTTTTGCAGGCCAAGCCCGGCCGACATGGCCTGCAGTGTCATTCCCGACATGATGAAGTCGTCCAGCAGCAGTACGCGCGCACCAGGTGCTACGGCAATGCCCTCAAACAGGTGCGGTGCATAGTGCTGGCGCTGGTTCGATTTGATGAGGTTGATAGTAAACGCGTCACCCATCTGGGAGAACGCACGCTCCTGGCTCTGGCGCTCGAGCTTACTCCACTTGCGGCTGCCCATGGTTCGGACACAGACCTCAGCCTTTGAGCGCTTGCGCATCTCGGCAGCATTGGCCAAACCTTCTGTCACCTGGCGCAGAACTGGAAACCGCGACTCAGGATAGACGACCAGGTCGTAGCCTCCTGCCACTTCAGCGACGCGCTCACGTACTGCCTGGATGAACGGCGCCTGGTTGACCATCGCGTAATCGTGTTTGCCCTTGAGTGCAAAGTACAAAGGCAGGCTACAGAATGACGCATCCATCAGATACTGGACGGAGCCCGCCCGGCGCACCGGTAATGGGCGAGGCAGCCAGCTCAACGAGCGGGCTGCAAGACGGGTATCAGTCGACCGAGCATCGACGCAAGGAGTGGGAATTTGCATGTACTGAGTAAGGATGAGCCACTTTGAACTACATTTCCTTATTGTAACACGATTATCATTTTGCTATACTAAAAAATCCGGTTAACGATTTGAACCCCTATGCAGCCAAGCGATTTAAAAGCCATGTTCGCTAATGTTCCCTCATCGGAATATCGCCAGTTCGAACGCGTCCCCGGGAAGCTTAGCCACCGCAGAGACTTGCATGCGTTCATGCTCCTCGATTCCCTGGTGCCAGGGACCGGTTCCATCGTTGAGGCCGCCACTGATGACGACCTGTACCTGAACGTCGACATTTGCCAGCTGGCCACCAGCGGTATTACGAAAGCGCAGGTTGTCGAGTTGGTTCGCTGCGGCGTGAACTTCAGCGAAAAGTGCCTGAGCATGTCTATCTAGCCTGAAACTCGACCACGTAGATAGCCCTTCACGCTAGCAGTGCGGGGCGCAGGCGCTATACCCTCCAGGACAATATCTTGGAGATTTCTATGTTTGCAATTATCGTGCGCGAGCCCCTGGGCTATCTGCTGCAAAAACTGGTGTGGGCAACTGTCGTCTTTCGCAAGTATTTCCCGGTGCTGAGCGAACAGCACGACCCTTTCGAGGCGCAGCACTTCTCGAAAGACATCACCCCAGCTCAAGTGGCTACGATTTCCCAGCAGTGGAAAGCACGCCTGAACCGTCATCAGCTGTACTACCCGCCTTCCCAGCACAAGTGGTTCGGCCGGCATGAAGCGTTGGCCCTGCACTACGCAGCGCAAAACGCCCGACGTGAAGCGCAGATTGAAGCATTCGCCCGCGAATGCGACAGCCTGGACCAGGCCAAGCAGGTACTTTCGTACTTCCAGACTCAAGCTCGCATCTCGATGCGAAACCAGGAGCCTTCGGCAAGTAACTGAAGCCTTACACGTTCAAACGCCCCTCCCCGGGGCGTTTTCTTTTGCGAGGACCACTGCCAGCGCGGAGCTTACGCCTTGCCTGTCGAATTGAGCCACTGAGCGACCTGGGCCGCCACAGGAGCACTGAAGAGCATCCCGGTATGGGAAACGGGCATGAGGCAGCTCGTAGCCCCCGGGTAGACTGTTTCAGCGACCGAGACCGTGCCATCGTTCGGCTCTTTGAACCCGCACAGCACCCTGCCAAGCCCCGCCGAGCGGGTCCCCGCCAGGGTGAACACAGGGACTGGCACCGTTGGCTTGTCCTGCAGGTCGGCCCAGCCGTGTAGAGCCCGGGCAACGCGCGCGGCCGCGCGCCCTGTGAGCTTGCGAAGGATTCTTCCGGCAGTGGCGCCTTGATATGGGCTGCCAAGCAGCACAACGGCCGACAGCTGGCCGGCGGCCAGGTGCTGCGCGGCCATCAGCGAGACTAGGCCTCCCAGGCTGTGGCCCACCAACGCGACCGGCCGGGTGTCTCGACCAACAAAGGCAGCTAGGCGCGCGGCGCCGGCCTCGAGAGTGCCCGTGACGGTGTTGTAGGCAAAGCAGTCCACTGCGAAGCCTTCACGACGAAGGCGGCCTGCCAGGGAGAGCATAGCGTGTCGGCCCATGAAAAGGCCGTGCACCAGCACTACACGGCGCGGGAGCGGATTGGGGTTGGTTTGCATTAGGCCGCCGGTTCCGGAGCGACTTTAGCCAGCTGAGGCTGCGCCGCTGCGAGGTACGCCAGGTATTTGCCACCAACGCGTAGTTGGCGAGTCTTTTCGTCGTAGGCAAAGCCCGGGCAGAACTCCAGGCCCGCCGGCGCCGAGGCAAAGCGAGGCACCAGAACGTTTAGCCGAATAGGCCCTCCCTCGAACCCGGCGGCCATCAGTCGCACGCTGGCCAGGCTCATTGCGTCGTAACGAGCGTTGGCCTCACCGAAGTTACCGAGCACCTTCGGGCAGGTCGCAGTGCCGCGGTCTCCGTTGAGGAGAATCCAGTCATCTGTTTCAGCATGCACCCAGAAATCACTCACACGGGTCACCGGCAGGCCTCGATACCCATAAGGTCTTGAGGTGGTGACCGTTCGCTGGTCGACAGCTGGCAGCAATCCCTTGGTCTCGATAATTTCAGGGGCGACAAGATGCGCTGTACGGAGAGCCTCACGGCGAGCATCATCCGCGTCGATTTTGTCGCTTTGAGCAAATGTCGAAACGACCAAAATTGTCGCCGACAGGATGGCGGCACCGACGCAAACACTAACGCTGTTGGGACTCATCTATTTCCTCTTCAATGGATACGATACAAGACTGCGGACTACTGCACGAATCAGGCTTCAAGACAACCGTGTAGCGTCGACTTTTATCGCCAGAGAAGATGTGCAACGTCCGCAAGAAGGGTGGCCACCCTTGCGCGTAAAAACACCAGCTGGAGAGCTGGTGTTGGGAAATGAAGTAGGTGCGCGGAACTTAGAAGGTAGGGTCGATGGTTGTGACTTCCTCGTCGCTGTTGAACGTCAACGCTTCGATTCGTCTGCCGGAAGAGTCCTCGTAGGCAACCCGGACGAAAACCCTCGGCCGGATACTTCCCGTCAGCTGGACCGAAACAATGCACCGGGGCAGAGGGTCCTCTGCAGTGGTGAGCCATTGGTCCACCCGAAGATTCTCGGCGCGAACCAGAACCTGGCGCGCGGCCTGACGAAAGATGTTGAAAGCGGCTACGGCTCGAGCAACGTGGCAGGTGCAGTCCTTCGCCGGCCTCCGCCTGACACCGCAGTCCCGCCGGTGCTCACTTCCCCTGGATTGGTCGAGCGCCGCGAGTACTTCGCGCAGCTTATCGTCCGGAAGAGAAATTGTTCGCATGATGTCCTTTTACAAGTGGTTGGGTCTGCCAAGTGTTGGGACTACTCCGACGCTACCCTGCTACGTTGCGACGCTGCTGACTGCTGCCTTAGGCAAAAAAAAGCCCGCTAACGTGAGCGGGCTTGAATCTATTTTCTTGGAGGAAGATAGAGGAGACAAATACATCATGCTGCAGTGCCGCATTTGCGTCCAATTTCTTTTCCACATACCGGACATTCAGCGACGACATAAGGCGTTTCCTCGTCAGCGTGCAAACTCCTGAACCGCTGGCGTGAAGTTGGCGCTGTAGCGCGCGACATTCTTGGTAACCCGGAACTCATCCATCTGCCCCGCAAAGAAGTAGCTGTGATTCGTATTGTCGGTGTAGACCGCACCGAGAGAGGCCGGGTACCGCGGCGCTACCTGGGCCGCCGAGAACGGCACCGAGGCGCTAGCTTTGCCTCCAGTGAAGAGCGTCAACGTATTGCCCTTCCGGACAACCGCGATATGTGTCCATGCGCCTGCAGGCACCGACCCCGCAGCCGTGTTCATGGGCATTCCCCCGTAGTATGCCGGTCCCGTCGGAGACCCGGAAACGTAGAAGCTGAGGGAACCTGCTGTCCAGTAGAGCTGCCATCCCCACGAATTTGAAATCAGGGTTTGGAAGCTGTTGTTGCCCGTAGCCGGCCGCACCCAGGCCTCGACCGTGTAGTCGGCTGAACCGAAATTGAAGAGCTCGTTGGAAAATACCAGGCTCTGATTCGTACCGTTGAAGCTCGCGGCACCAGTGCCAAATTTTGGCGAGGCTGTCGAGATGGAGGCACCCCCTCGAGCCGAAACGCCGTTGCCATTCTCGTCGACGAATGTCGTTGAGCCTGCGGGACCGTTCATGTGCAGCAGCATGGCAGTTGCAGGGTCTGCCGGCGCCAGGCCGGCGCCAGAGTATTGCAGCTGGGCGCCCGCCAGCGAAAGAGCTGCCGCTTTCGGGCCGGCCGAAACAGGCGCAAACACTGCAGTTAACTGGCACGCAGCTTTCGGCTGCACGGCAGCACAGGTTGAGCCCGAAAGAGAGAATTCGGCCTTGTCGACGCCGGTGAACGTCGGAAGCACAAATGTCCCTTCGGCTGTTCCACTGTTCGTCAGGTTAATGACGCGCTGCGCGGAGGAGCCCAGAGCCACCTCCCCGAATACTGTTTCAGGTGTGCCAACCAATGCCCAGGCCGCGGCTGGCGCTGGAATAGCCGGAACAGGAGGCGCTGTAGGCGCAGGGTTGACAGGCGGAACGCTAGGTACACCCGGCAAGCTTGGCGCACCGGTGACAGCCACCAGCCCAGGAACGGGGATTTTGAGGAAATAGGTTGGCGCCGCAAAGGCCGGAGCGAACAGTGAGGCGACTACAGCCGCGGCGAGAGTGGACTTGAACATTGGGGCGCTAAAAGGAAAGAGAGAATGCGAGGTATAGCGCCTACGCCCCGCGTCCTGCTGATTCGTCAGCCCTGAGGTCCGCCTCGGACGCTTCGCAATGCGCCGGCCACCACGCCCAGGCCTTTGCCCGCCCACACGGCAGTTTCCGCCGAAATAGCAGCCAGGCCGGCGCCGGCCTTGGCCAAGTCGCTTGCATAGCCTTTCAGCGACGACAATGCTTCGTCAATGGTAGGCTCGATGCCGTCGGACGAGAGTCGCGTCGAGAGAGCCAGATACCCTGCGCTACCGCCTACCGCCCGCTCGCGCGCCGTTTTCTCGGCAGCCTGGCGCTCACGCTCGAATTCGACTGTGCAGAACCTGTCGGCGTCGTTGATGCTGACAAATCCCTTGGCTTCAAAAGCCTTCTGCAGCTTGCGCAGGTTCTTGTTTGACGCAGAAGTCAGACCGGCGGCCGAGAGAACCCAGCTGTCAGGCATAGGCGTCGTGGCCAGTGCGCGCTCGTCCTCGGTTGAAAACTGGACGATGCCATAGGTGAGAAGGAAGAGCGGAACGTTCACCGCCGCCATCGTCCAATCAAACGTCGTATGCTGGCCCGCCATGGCGCGAACTTGCCCCATTAGTCCGGAAAGGGAAGGGGAAGGATTGAACGAGGTAGAAGCGGTCATAAGGTGCCTGCGAAACGGTTTTTAGGATACAATCTGTATATTCCAGTGTAGCAGGATGAGCGGGGAGGCACAAGACCTGCGGCGATAAGCGCCAGCGCTACACCGAGCAACCGTTACGAGGAACCCCTATGCCCGAACTCACCAGTCTCACCCAGCTCGCCATTCCCGGAGAATGGCCAATCGCGCAATTCGAACCCTTCGATGGCCTTACCCCCTACCAGGAGTTCGACCTGGTCGCACCGATTCACCTCTACTTCTCGGAAGACATGACGTACGAGAAGCATGCGCGCGACGCCGCAGTAAAGCTCAAGGCACTGGCGCATCCGTTGATGGCCGGCCGAGACGTCGACGACCTTATCGCAGGCAGCGACTCCCTGCCCCACTGTGAGAACCGCTACAACCAGCTGCTGATGGTCATTGCCAATAGCGCGCGCCCAGGCATCCATGGATACGTGAACGAACATGGCGGCTTCGCCTTCGTTCACGAGGGCCAGGGCAGCATCTTGGAGAGTTACCAGTCCGGTACGTTCGCGATTATCTTGAACGCTACTGCGGTGCGCCGCCTGCTGGACGCGGTTCCATCCTGACGACATAAGCGGCTCCTTTGGTCGCTATACCGACCAGGACAACTTTAGGAGCCATCATGAGCACTTCGCTACAACAAGCCGCTGCCGCCGGCGTAACTGCATTTAGCACCGACCCCGTGGCAAGGCAATTCGTGACCCAGCTGTCTTCGCTGCTGGACCTCTGGTTTTCGCAACAGGGCTTCTCTGTCGAAGAACTCGGGCTCGCTGGCGACTACCTGCTCAACGGGAACCTCGGCAGGCAGTCAGCGTACTTCCAACTGCGCAATCCGGACGGCGGCGCGCCGCTGCGGGTCGTATGTGAGGCGCGCGTGCATGCGGAAGAAACCACGTTGTACGCCGTCTTGCAGGTGCGCCAGGCAAGCAAGGGACCCAATCCGTGGAAGTCGCGCGATTCGGCCCAAGTGCAGGTGCACTACCCTTCCCATCCCGGGGAATACAAGCTGCAGCTCGCAACGCAACGTCTGCGCGACCTGATTGGCATGGACGAACAGGTCAAGCAGCTGGAAGACACTTCGGTGCTCCCAATGCTCCAGGCGGTAATGGCCGAGGCTCGCGCTTCAGCCACGATGTAACTTCAACCCGGCATCTCGCCGGGTTTTTTCTTATGTGCCGCCGGCGGTCACTTGCGCCCGGCGCCGCGCGGCCGCATCTGCGCGCGCAATTTCTCCTGCGCCTGCGCCAATCGCTCAGCAGTGAAGCCTACCCAGGCCTTGCATATTACAACCTGCCCCGCCCTGTCCATCGCCGAGCCCGCCAGGCTCCACCCACTCTCGGTATCATCGAGAACAAGGAGCGGCCGGCCGCCTGGAGGATTCGCCCTGCACCACCGCCAAATATCTTCGACGCGCGGTTGACCCGGCGCCTTGAGCGTTGCCCACTGCTTGTGCAGATTTTCCGTGACAAAGCCTAGACCGGTTCGCTGGAAGAACTCGAGGAGCTGCTCTTTCGTGAGGAAGGTCGTCCATCGGGTGCTGATGACGTAGGTAGGCTTGAATTCGTCGTGCAGCTGGCGCAGGTTGGCACGCGCGCCGCTGTCCACGATGCCCTCCCAGAGCTCGGGCCAATTCATGTCCCCAGTGGCGAACGCCTGGCGGACATGATAGTGGGTGTAGCGCGGGTCAAGCACTACCACATCATCGAAGTCGAGAAATACGATTGGAGTCATTCAAAGGGTCCGATTGCAAGGTGGATTCCAAGGTGGCGTCCTGCCTAGTGTAGAGAAATCGACACCTGGACAAAGCAGTAAATCACGCCTCGAAATGAAAAACTGCGGAGCCAGGCTCCGCAGTATTGAAAGGTTATTCGTCCGGGTCTTCAGTCGGACCGACCTGAACGTTGAACGTCAGGCCCGGTACGCTCGTCGACGCGCGCGACAGCATGTCCTGGATGTGGCCGGCAATGGCCTGCTCACCCTTCGATTGCACGAACGCAGGGATGGCCAGGCAGGTGGCAACGGAGAACGAAACCTCGTCGCTGCCATTCTGCAGGGTCGCATTCATGAAGCTCGATTCCTGGGAACCCGCGCTGATACCGGTCTTGACCTGGACCGTCGGCTCGTTGTCGACACGGAACAGGCGCCGGACAGCGCGCGAGGCCGTAGCAAACGGGCCGTTCTTGTCCATGTGGTTGTACGGCTCCGCGCCCTTGTTGCTGAGGCGGGGCTCGTACGTCATCGCGTACCATTCGTCCATTGCATCGAACGACAGGGTGCCGAGAGTAACGCCGTCGACCTTGACGTCGAAAAAGTCAGTACACTGGGTAACCACCGCGGTAGGCGCAATCACTTGTGCCAGGGCCTGCAATAACTGCAAATGTGAAAGCTGCATCGTTTTTCCTTGGGTAGATGTTGGGAGCAGCCTGGTTACGCGAAGCGCAGCAGACGAACCGAATAGGCACCGGCAATGCGTTTTTCAGCATCGGCGATGTACTCGTCGACAGCCGCGTGCACCTCGGCTTCGTCAAAGGCTTCAGGAAGGCAGGCGAAGGCCGTGGCCAGGACGTTCTCGCCGGCGCTGGTGAACTCGCCATTCAACCAGAACTGGTGGTTGACCTTATCGTGGGAGAGCCGCAACGAAGCACGAGCAGTGGGCGCGACAGCCGTCTTGTAGTGCTTGCCAACCCAGTTTGGAACCAGGTGGTCGGTGAACCAGCCGTGCTGCTTGACCAAGCGGGAGATGACCAATTCTTGGATATTCATTTTTTCCTCAACAGGATTCGACTAATTTGTGGTTGACCTGAGAGGTATAGCGAGGCGTGTCGCGGGCTTACAGAAGTGGGAGGTAGGTCGAAGGATGCGCAGCCCTTCGCCGGTGACCGGCGGTCGCTATACCCTGCAGGACAACTACTTTGGAGGGCTACGCCCATGATGACCGCTATCACCGCAACTCCTGCAGAATCCATCCACCCTGCAGTTCTCGCCCGATTCAAGCCGGTCGATGATAACCGCCCACGCATGGCCAACGGTGCCCTGCGCCAGGTTCACTGCCGCGCCACGTCAATGCGCCCCCAGCGCGAAGACGCCGAAGCTGCTTTCGAGCGCGAAGGCATGAAAATCGCGGACTATGAGGTCGCCTTTATCTTCCTCGTGCACGTGCTCACCGAGTGCGGCAACTTTTACGAGTACGATGGCAGCAACGGTTGCGGGCAAGTCTTCAACCACCGCGGAACAGTCGACGGCGCCTGCCGTTTCAGCTGATTCACCAAAACGCTAGCTTCGGCTGGCGTTTTTCTTTGGGAGTTCGATTCACGAAGAGGCCGACGCGCAAAGGAAAACCCTGCGCTCGATGAGCACAGGGTCGGAAGGGTTAGTACATGTTGACGTCGATACCTTTGCTCTTGAGCAGCACGTGCTGAATTTCGATGCAGACTGCATCCGACAGCTCGGTTTCCAGGTCGCTTACGGCGGCGGACCGGACGAACTTGCCTTCGCCGTCATACAGCTCCAGCTGTGGGATGTTGATGCCGAAGCGACCAGGGCCGGTAGTGAATGCCAGGCGCGCGCGGAAGTCCTTCATGTCGTAGTGCTTGCGGATGGCATTGGCAATGCCGGGACTGCTCAGCACCATACGCATCATGTCGTCATCCGGGCCCAGCTTTATCGCGCGGCACTCCTTGTTGTATGCTTCAACTGCTTCCGGGATGAGGGACAGCTGGATAGCGAACGAGGCGGCACGAATTGGGAACAGGGAGTTGCACATAGAGAGTCCTTTAAGTAGTTGTTTTCCTGCGTAGTGTAGCAATCGCCCCCCGCCGGCGCCCGCAGGAAATCTCGTTCGCTACACCTACCAGGACAACTCACACAGGCTCGCCTGAAAAACACATGAAAAAGCTCTTCATCTCGTTTACCTCCCTCCTGCGCGAAGTCGGCACGGGCAACGTTACGCCGGCTGACCTGCAACAAGGCCTGTTCTTCTTCGGCTGCATGCGCGAACATGCCATGAACCCTGGCGCCTCGAATGAAGTTGACGAGCGCGAGTGGAACAACGGGAAATTCGCTGACGCATACCCGGTCATCAAGGAAGCCCTGCTGGCCGCCGAGCAAGACGGTCGGGCTGCCTGGCACAAGGTGCGAAAGCCTGTCGACGGTGCCTGGCGCCTGCTCGACAACCTGCTCGACGCCAATGGCTTCGGACCCCTGCAGCACCGGGACACCTACTCGAACTACTGCTATCCGGGCGTGCGCGACCTGATGGAAAAACGTGGTCTGCAGCTCGAAGTCGTGTACTAACCAGGCACCTCTAACCCTACCAAGGAAATCATGAACACCACGACTCCGGCACCAGCTATGACCCCAAAAGAGCACCTCATCGAAGCGTTCAAGGCCTCGGGCTTCCACTACGTGGAGCGGACTCATGAAGGCATCACCTGGCTATTCGTAGGCGATGACCTGGCCAATGAAGACCGGCTCAACGGGCGTACCAAGGACACCGTTCCTGTGGCCGACCTCCTGGACAGGTCGTGCTTCAGGCTGAACAACTTCGAGTTCGATGCCACTTCGAACGACGGACGTATCATGTCCTGCAGCTGATAGACACCCTCAAACGGCCGCTAAGCCGTTGCACTTCACATTCAAAAGCCGCCCCCCCCCCGGGTGGCTTTGTCTTTTTCACCCTCGTTTGCTACACTCCTGTAGAGCCGCTCAATGCTCGCCGTCCTGGTCGAAAGACATGGCCAAATTGAGACACTCAGAACCCCAAACCTTCCCTCTTTCATCACGAAAGTGCGGTCGATAATCAGGACATTCCCACCCCCGTAGGTCATGCACTTTCGTGCTATGAAAAGGAAATACCATGCATCGTGAACCAACCCCTAAAGCCCAGGCGGCTATCCTGCGTCAAGTTTTTGCAGACAAAGGTGTCGCCCTGGCTAACCGTCAGACACTCGACATCGTAGCGCGCCTTCACGGGCACGCCGACTGGCATGTGATGTCAAAGGTTGTCGAGCCTACTCCGGCCGTGCCGGTGGCAGTATCCCCAGCGGCGGCAAAACCGCAGCGCCGGACCCGCCCCCGCCCGGCCGCCGACGGCCTTCTCAAGTGCTATTCGTTCGACGGCATTGCTTATGTCGAATCGCGCGAAGAGATGGCCCGCCTGGAGGACCGGTCGTACACATGCACAACCGAACGATGGGCTGCAGTTGAAGACCGCGCCCGTGCGCTGGGCTTCACGTGTGTCGGCGCTATCAGTGTTTCGGAAGATGACGGGCAAGATGACGACGACATCAAGGTGTTCGTCAACGTCGAGCTCTACGGCCGCTGCGCTCTGCAGGAAAACGACGACGCGCCCGAGAAACTCGCTGCTATCCTGGACGAGCTCTCGGCTCCGCTATGCACGGAGGCGGATGGCACGGTTCTCGCCGACCCCTCGGAGTGGCAGGTGCTGTCTATCGACGATAGCCCCCTGCCCGACGATGGCAAGCTCCAGACGTTCGTATTCGAAGCGCCTGGCTATGTGACGACTCGTGCTGCACTCGAGACGCTCCCGAATGCCCATATGTGCCCGGCGAACTACTGGGAGGGCATGAAAGGCAGCGCCGCTCGCATGGGCGTCACCGGTGTCGGCAACATCGACATTTGCGAAGACGATGGACAAGGTGACGAAAACATCAAGGTCTACTTCTGCGTCCGACTTCACGGCCTCTCGGTCTTACCTGAAGGCGCTACGGTGCCGACTCAACTGAAGGGTCTGCTCGATATGCTGTCACTCCCTCTGCGAAAGCTGTGGGACCGCCGCATCGAAGTAGCCGACTCAGGCTGGGAACTGTCCACCATTGAGCCGTACCGTAACAGCCTCTCGAAGCTGTACCCATAATTCCCAACCTGCCTTGACTTCGGTCCTGGCAGGTTTTTTTTTGCGCTGCCCACCTTGCCGCGTCGCCGATTCCTATACCTCCCAGGTCAATCAATCAGAGGAATCATCATGTCGGACACCAATCAAGCAAGCGGATTCACGTGGAGCCACTGGTATTCGGAGCTGAAGAAGCTTGCAAGCAAACACGGCATCTCCGTCGCAGACGAAGATGCATGGTCGGGTGAGTGGGAAGACGGCAAAACGCCCGAAGCTGCGCTCTTCGACGAATACCCTGAAAAGAAGCCGGCCAAGGCCTGCGTCCATAAGCAGCACGACCGTCCCTGCGGACAATGTCCGTGGCGCCGCACGAGTCTGGAAGGCTATCTGGGAGCGTCGGAACCAGGTGAATTCCTGGCACAGTCGGATTCGGGCTTGCGCATGCCATGCCACTCGACCGTCGACTACGAGAACGACAACTGGAAAACAGCCGTCAAAACGGCACCTCAGTGCGCCGGCCATGCCATCTTCTTGTCAAACCGCTGCAAGTCCGCTGCTCCTGGCGTACTCAAGCTGCCAGCCGACCATGAAACGGTTTTCAGTTGGCCGCATGAGTTCGTCGAACACCACGCCGGCCTCGAGCCTGGCGCGTTGAAAGGCAAGCTCGTCTACGAGCTGTACGAAGTCACCGCTTCGCGGACCCCCGCACAGGCCATCATTGCCCGACGCAATCGCGACGCGAAGAAACTGCAGTCCGTCGAGTAATCATTCCGCCCTTGAACCTCCAGGTTCAAGGGCTTTTTCTGTCCAAGGCAGGACCCGGCCTGCTCGCTCGTACAGCGCGGTCATCACTTCCTGCATCTCGGCCGTCAGCGAACCAAATGCCCGCACCGCGTACTCGGGAGCGATGCCGAAGCGCGCTTCCGCAATGGCGCCGGCCATCGACGCGAGCGTGTCACTGTCACCGCCGACCTCGACCGAATTGATGACGGCTTCCTCCCACGACGATGCCTCGAGTGCGCAGATGAGGGCTTGCGGCACGGTGTCCTGCGCCAGGGCGCTGAACGAGTAGGTGGCTGCCATGTCCGCAACTGATGCCGACAGGTCGTAGCGGAAGCGCGAAGCGAGCATCACGCGCATCTCCGCCGCATTCATGCCCTGGCGCGCCCACCACACGGCCGCGGCGATAGCTTTCGCCCCCTTGATGCCTTCCGGATGGTTGTGCGTGACTTCGGCCGTCAGCTGGGCCATGGCTTCTGCGTCTTCCAGGCTGTCCGCCAGCAGAGCAACCGGCGACACGCGCATGGCGCCGCCATTGCCGCAGCTATCGTACGCCCCGCCCTGCCCGGCCGCCCACTTGAGGAACAGGCCGCCATACGCACGGTTCGGATAGCGCGCCACCCATTCGCGCAGGGCGTAAGCGAAGTCTTTCCCGGTCAGCAGCGCTTCGGCGATGGCGACCGTACAGACAGTGTCGTCCGTGAAGCGCGACCCGTCACAGAAGAGCGTGAACACGTCACGCGGGCACGCGCTCTTTTCGAACGTCGAACCGCAGATGTCACCAGCAATTGCACCAATCATGGACTTCTCCAGAAGTTGTTTTTTGAACGCCCCGCCTTACGACAGGGTCAGTTTGAATACGTCGGCGCCCTTGTGATAGTAGACGCCGTCAGCCAGTGCGAACAGGTGCATCTCACGGGAGATGGCGCCGTCGGTCACCTGCCGGCTGCCAGTACCCTGCGTGTTCTGGACCGAAAGAACACCGTCCTCCCATACGCCTACGGCAATCCCGCGCGGGGATACGGCCAGGTTCAGTTCCGCTTCGTCGACAATCTGCGCGTCGAGCAGGGTGAACTCGCGCCCGGACGACGTCAGCTCAAGCCGGTAAATCTGGCCGTCGGCACGAGATACGCCGTGCGCCCAGATGCGCGCGCTGCTGCGGGCAAAGCCATTGATGAGCTTGTAGCCGGCCAGTGGCGCTGCCTTGCGCACCGCAAGGGTGTCACCCTCAGGCACGACCAGGAACGGCACACCCAGGCAGTCCATCACGCCGAAGCCGTCGTAGAACCGGGTCGAGTTGACGTTGACCGACCAGGCGCACTTGACGGTCAGGGCGCTGCGGGAGCCCATGGCCGACACCGCAAGCTCCACAAGGCCGTTGTCGCTCTGCGGATTGAGAGCAAAGAGCCGGTTGCCAAACATCACCAGGCGCGTGCAGGCCAGCGGCAGGACGTTGGTGGTGCTGTGCGCTGTGACGGGGTCGCGCTCACCATGAACGATGCGCCCCGCCAGGCCGGCGGCGGCCTTGGTCACCAGAACGAAGCCCTCGTTGTGGCGTACCAGCGCAGCCTGGTTCTCGAACAGCAGGCCAATCTCGGCCGGCGTCAGGGACGGCAACGCCTGGCGACGCACCAGGTCGTACGCCTTGAACGCTTGCCCGTCCTGGTAGAAGACGACGCCGTTCGCTGAAACATGCCGGATGGCGCCGGCGAAGCCTTGCATGCGCTCGTGACGCACATTGGCATTGCCTTGGGCACTGTGAGTGGCCCGCAGGCGACGAGTCATGTGTGCAGGCACCGCAGGCGCCATGGCCGACGGCGGCGCGCTGCGCTCACCTTGAGCGAAAACGCTTTCGTACCAGTCGAGCAGTCGCGAAGGAATCACCGAGAAATCGCGCACAGCCGCGTTCAGCCGGACTTCCTTGTCGAATACCGAGGCGTTGGCGCGCATGCGCGCTTCCATGTCGCCTTTTTTGAAACCAGGATGCGTGCCCTTGTAGGGGTGGATGCCGGTGAACACCTGGAAGCTGACAATGCCCCAGGAGAACCAGTCCGAATCGGCGTCGAGGCGCTTGGCGTGATAGTCGCGAATCGAGGGCATGATGGCGGTAGCTGCGTGCTTACCGATTTGCCAGCTGTCGACGTCGATGATGCGCGGGTCGGTGCCGTGCGCCAGGTAGTTGGTCTCGTTGCCGTCGACCATCACGGCGCCCAGCGAGTGAGCCACGCCCACTGCTTCGCGCATGTTCTCGACCAGGCGGATGGATTCGGTATTGGTGAACGCGTTCTGGTCGCGCCAGGTGTTGGTGAACGTCTTCATCAGGGGGACGCCGTCCGCCTGTGCCATGTAGTAGCCCACCATCTTGTGCTGAGCGTCGTACAGGACGTCAATCGGTGCGATGATGAACGGATGGCGGATGCTCGAGAGCAGGCGAATCTTGTCAGCCATGCCGGATGCCTCGGCGCGCGCCGGGTCCAGGAACAGCTTGAAGATGATTCCGTTCTTCAGGTAGACCGCGCCCTCGCCGCCCGTTGCCAGGTGGTCGAGCGAACGAAGGGTGACGTCGCCCTTGCCGGGCATGGTGACCTTGATGGCGCCGTTGTTCACGATTGTTCCTTGTTTTCAGGTTGAGCAGCAGGGGCTGGCGCTGCGTGGCCAAACCAGGCTGCTGCGATGCCGATGTCGTCCTGCGGCAGGTGGCCGGCGCCCTGCGTGGTCTTGAGGGCGCGGCGCATGCGGCGTTTGACGAAGTCGCCCTGCGAATTCTTGAACGCCAGGCATTCCTCGGCGGCGGCGATGCTCGCTTGACTGCCCCACTGAGCGATGCCGTCAGTGACAACCGCCATCGAGACGATGCCCTCTTCTCGCGGCTTGAAGCGCATGACGCGGGTATCCTGGGCTTCCTGGAACGTGAACGATTCGACGGTAGGGGCCGGCACTGCCTCGCTGCCTGGAGCCTTCACGGTGGTGACGCGACGGAACGGCGGCACGGTAGCTGCGGCGCACTCATCTTCGAACTGGGTCAACGCATTCGGATAGAGGTAGTAGTTGAGGTAGAACGGCTTGTTCGCGCGCCAAACGAATTCAACCAGGCGCAAAGTGCCGTCCGCATAAGAAATGGCCAGTGCGCCGTCACCCTGCACGTAGACCGCAACATCGTCGTCGGTGCCTGCAAAGCCCACCAGCGTCGCCATGTAGTCGCCCGAAGTGCCCGGATACTGGTACTGGCGGAACGTCTTGAGCAGCGAGGCGTGGAAGCCCGCGCCGAACTGCTCGCCGGCCGCGGCATTTTCGCTCACGAGCGCTTGCTTGAAGGCCCAGGCTAGAGCGCGGGCGCCGACGTCGGTATGCGCATTCGCGCCGCCACAGCCATCAGTAACCACGCCGAAGAGCATGCCGTTTGGCAGAGCGTCCGAGAGCGCATAGTCCTCGCATGGCCGGCTCAGCGCTTGGTGGACAGTACCGATGGTGAAGAAGTGGTCGACGTTCATGGCAATTCCTGGACTCAAGGGGAAGCAGGTATTCGGTAACAACCGCCCCGGCGACTGTGAAATAACCGGGGCGGCGGGTCGTTTAGAAGTTCAGCGGCTGGCTGGCGCCGCCGGTGCCCAGGGCCTGCGACTGGGAGCTGATGCTGGCGCTGACGAACTTGGCCACTTTGGCCAGCGTTTCAGGCGTCGCGTCGCCGGCGTCGACATACTGGGTCAGCCCGGCATCGCTGGCGAACGCTTCCAGTTCGGCCTTGTACTGGGCAGCGTTGACGCCAATGAGCACGACCATCAGCGATTCCAGCCATTCGTTCTGCACGCCGCGGCGGATTTCGTCGCGGATGGACTTGACGGTGTGCGTCGAGGCGCCGCGGCTTTCGCAGCCATCGGTGGAGACGAAGACGATGCCGTTGACCGCAAATTCCTGCTCGGATAGGGTCTTGGCGTATTCGTTAGTGGCGGCGACGCCGTTGAACGTCGCGTCGTACAGGGCGGTCTGGCCGTAGCAGCGCGGCGCCTGGTACTGGCTCACGTCGATGGTCGACAGTTGCGCGAAGCCGTGCACTTCGTCAACGCTCGTGTTGAATTCGATATTGCGCACCAGCAGGAACTCAGCACGCGGGCTGCGCTGGCAGGCGGCGATGGCGGCTTTCTTTGCTTCGAGCAGCAGCGCTTCGAAACCTTCCAGGCTGCCGGTCTTGTCACCGATGTAGGTGACCAGGGTGTATTCGCTCGAGCCAAGCTTGTCTGGGCGAACGCCCGAGAAGCCGAAGTTACCTGCTTGACCTGCTTGCATATCGTCGTCGAAGAGTTTCATGATGCGTCCTTTTTCTTTTTGGAGGGAGAGGCCGGTGCTGCGTGAGCGCTGCTGCCGGCCAGGTTGTCGTCGGCGCCGCTTACGCGAGGAAGTCGGTCGATAGAGCGGTCTGCATGCCGAGCAGTTTCATGTCGGCGATGAACTGTTCGCCCAGGTTTTCGAAGCCCGACACCGAGCTGGCGCAGTCGGTCAGCAGGACCATTTTCTTGATGTTTTCTTCGCCGAAGTTGTCAGCGATATCGCGCACCGTCGAGGCCACGCAGTGCGACAGGGCTTCGCCGGCAATCAGGATGACGTCGGCCTGCGACAGCGTGGTGATGAGGCGGCTGTTGAGCATCGTGGATGGGTCCGATGGGTCCGGCACTTCCGCTTGCACGGCCGAATAGTGCTCGGTCAGGGCGTTCGAGCCCTTGGTCACGTAGTCGACGACTTCCAGGCGCTTGCGGGCCCAGGTGTTGAGCGAATCGGCCACCGAGGCGTGGACGTTGTGGCCCCACTGGCCGATGAGGCAGTGCTCTGGCCAGATGATAAGCACGTGCCTGCCCTTGGTTTTCAGAGACTTCACATACTTCACGCTATGTGCCTGAGCTAGCGGATTGCGAGCACGCCACACACCATTGAGCACGTCGTCCTCACTGATGAGGGTAAACGGGGCAGGCATGTCGCCTTTTTCGTTGCGCCACCAGGTCGGATGTGCAATGTCCAGCGGGTTGTGCGAGTCCATGGTGACGTGGATGTCGTAGAGCTTGTCGCCGATGCGTTCAATCAGGTTCGCGACGCGAATCATGTCGGCGTGGGCGCCGGGAACTGGCAGGGCCGGCGCGATGCGGGCGATGTTGCCTTGCGGGTCAGCGGCGACCAGGGGATTGGCAGGCTGCAGGTCGGTCGGGATATCGCAGAAATCATTCTGTGGGTCGATGAGCAGCAGGTGGATTTTTTGGCGGGTCATGGTATTTCTCCTTCTGTGTTGTGAGCTGATGGATTCAGTCTACACTACTTAGTGGCACTTTGCAACTAAGTCATGCAATGTGTAGCAACTCTCTTTATACGCTCTACAGCTCGTTCAGAATTCAGCGGAAATCCTTGTCTAAATATCCTGTTAGTTGTAATATGGTAGAACTACCTGCGATATTTTGTTTCTGCTCACCGCACCTTTGAAAGCCCAACCATGACCCACCCTGCTGAGAACGACAAGCTGACCACAGCGGCTCAGCCCCCTGAGGCGCCTAAGCACAAGCAGGCCATTACCTCCGTTGACGTTGTGCTGCTTACGCTGGTGGACCGCCGACTGTACACGGTGGTGGTGGACCGCGACCGGCCGCCCTTCGAAGGCATGCCGACCTTGCCGGGGGGTTATGTGCACACCGAGACGGACCCGGATAGCCGCGCGGCAGCTCGCCGTACACTGGAGAAGAAGACCGGCATCAAGGCTCCGTACCTGGAACAGCTTTACACGTTCTCGGGCCCGGACCGCGACCCGCGAGGCTGGTCCTTCAGCGTTGCCTACTATGCGCTGGTCAATAAGGACACCGTGGCCTTGCGCATGAACGCCGGCGCGCGCCTGGTGCCCGTTGACGAGGTAGGCGAGCTGGGCTTTGACCACAACGAAATCCTGGATTTCGCGCTCAAGCGCCTGCAGGACAAGTCGAGCTACTCCGCCCTGCCCTGCTACCTGCTTCCAAAAGAATTCACCCTGACCGAGCTGCAGGAGACCTATGAACTGGTGATGAAGGAACGCTTGGAAAAGAGCTCTTTCCGCCGCAAGCTCGAGGACATGGGCTTCCTGGAAGTGCTCGAGGGGCAATTCCGCACCGGCAAGCATCGGCCCGCCCAGCTGTACCGCATCCGGCCGGATAAAAGCCTGACCCTCTTTGACCGCACTGTGTAGCCCGCAGCGCTTTCAGTACCTACATTGAATTTCCGCCTTCGTGGCGAAACCCTTTGAAAGACACCATGACTTCCAAGCAATCGACCCCTCAGCTTTCAACCGCTGCCAAACGCATGGTGCTCTACGCCATTCCGGCCAGCTTCCTGTCCTCCCTGGCTATCGCCTTCCTGATTGCCATGGCAGTCGGCTCTCACACGGGCATCGGCACCTTCCTCGCGGTGCTGTGCATGTTCGTCCTGCTGTTCAAGGTGACCTACCAGTCCAAGAACGAGAAGCCCGTCACAATCGCCTTGGTGCCTTGGGTCGAAGCCCGTAAAGCCTTGATGGTCTGCGGTGCCGTATTCGCCTTGTGGTTCTTCTGGGTCACCCAAGAGACCGTCCGCTTTGGCCTTCTCGTAGGGCTGATAATCCTGGTTCAAGTGCTGCGCTTTGTCGGCAAGCGCATTGTGCGCCAAGGCCAAGCCCTAGCCGCAGCCGCGGCAGCTGCGAAGGCCGCCAAGGACGCCGCCGGCCCGAACGCCTGAAGTTCTCTTCGAACGGACTGCACGCTCCATCCCCGCTAAGGCGGGGATTTTGACGCCAGGATGTCCACTGGCCTTGTCCTATACGGCGCAGGACAGCTAACATAGGTGCTACGAGATGAACAAAGAACAAGTTGTACATGCCGCGCAGGGATGGCAGCCAATGGCGAGTGCTCCGCGCGACGGCACAGAAATAGATTTGTGGAGCCGGGTGTCGCAGTCACGGCTCTGCTGCATCCGCTTCATCAAGGCGGCGGACGTTGACGCGCGCTATGCCCCAGGTGGTGACTGGGCACACCTGGCGCAGGATGGATGGAGACGCTCGAAAGAGGACGACTCCACGCTATGCGATGAGCAATTCACCCACTGGCGCCTGACGGCAGAAGACCGACCGGCCGGGTGCTGAGCCGAAACGCACATCAAGAAAAGGAATTTGCATGCAAATCAGTCTCTTCGGCTTCCGGCTGACCGCCTCGAGCGCAGCGGGAAAGCTTGCACTTTTGACGGTTGTTCCGCTGACCCTGGCGGCGGCCGTAACTGCCGCCTACCTGACGGCGATAGCCCTCGCAAGCGCCTGGAACATCAGCCTGACTACAGCTGGCCTGGCGCTGCTTGCCCTCTCGATGAGGGTCCAGTACCAAACAGCACGCGCCACCCATTCCATAGGTCTTCTGCCCTGGGGCTGGACAAGGACTGCCGCCCTCTGGTCTGCCCTGGTGTTAGGCATCTGGCACCATGCTAGTCACGGCCACCAGGTGGAGATGTTGGCGCTAATTGCCATCACCAGCGCCTACGCAGTGATGAAAATCGTCAAAGAAATTCATGCGGTCGAAGAAGAGCACGCCGACCTGGCCGCTCAATTGGCTCGCGAGCTCACCGACATCGGTTATGGCACCCCCAGAACCTTGAAGGCGACCTTCCTAAAGTAATTCAAAGCCCCGCCTTCCCTACCAGGACGCGGGGCTTTTTTCGCGATACTCAACGAAAAAGCGCCCCATAGGGCGCCGGCAATCCACCGAGTTCTCGCTCAGCTTTGCGGATGCGCGTCGAACTCTGCTTTTTCAGCGGCCGTCATGCGCCGGCCCGTGACCTGCACCACCGCCGTGGTCGATTCCGCCGGCGCCGCCTCCACCTCGCTCACCTGCTTCCAGCATTCGATAGCTGCTGGCGAACCCGCAGGTGCCGACGACGCCGGAACCTGCTGGGTTACCATCGTTGCCAGAAGAAGCACACTCGTAAGCGCTGCTCCGCAAGTTGCGGCCATTAGGTAGGACAGGACGATTGAAAGGGTACGACGATTCATCGAAGCTCCAAAAAAGGTGTGGGTAGCCTACGTATATGAACCGAAATCGGTCGCAGAACGCTCTTTTTGGATGAAACGAAGCTTTTAGAGGATGAGAAGTTGAAAGGCCCGCCCAGGCGGCGGACCCTGGTTATCGGCTAGCTCCTCAATAACCGTTATCCGTACCGAACACGTTCAGGTGACAGTCGAAAACGTGGTCAATCATGGGCAAGCCGTTGGCGGGGTTGACCCCATAGTCATCGTACGAGATGTCGGAAGAGGTGTCCCAGGAATAGCCCAGGTCTTCAACGTCCGACGCAAGGTCCATGCACGGGGATGACTCACTATCGGCATTGGCTCCGAAAGTGTGACTCTCTGGTTCGCCAGCGGAACCGGCCACCTCCTGCATGGCGTGCCCTGAATAGCTTGAGCCCGCCAGACTGAAATCGTCATCTGATTCGGCGGCACGTGCCTCGCGTTCTACCCGCTCTCTTTCCGCCAGCTGCAGGTCAGCCAATCGCTTTTGCTCGATGCGCCCGTCTACCTCAGCGAAAAATCCGAACGCCACCTCAGCTTGCGCTTTAAGGACCGGTATCATCCGCCGTCTCCAGGTCATCGCGTCGAAGTAGTAGACAGTGAACGCCTCGGACAGTGCAGACAGGGAGAACCGGAAGCCTGCAGGCGTCGAAAGCGCCAGGGCTTCGTCTGCTGCGAAAAAGGCGAGCTTGAGCGCCTGTGCATCCAAGCCAAGCCGAGTGCCTCGTAAATTTGCATCGGGCATCAGCTGCCCCAGCCTCGCGAGCACGGCGCGGCCTTGTTCGTTGGCCCAGCGAGGGTAATGGTCTTTCTCCAGGAAGCCACTCAAGCGCCCACTGACCTCCGTGACGTAGGCGCTGGCAGCCTCGTTCCCCTCATAGATAGTCTTGAAGTTGTGATACAGCTCGCGATGCAGTATGCGTGCTTCACGCCGAGTGTCAAACTCCTCGCCGGCGCCAGATGCAATCGCATTGAGACGGGCGAGCTGCCCACTGACGATGTCGAAGAGAGTGCGGCCCAGCGCGCGGCGGCCGAACTCATATTTCTCGGCATAGGTCACGATTCGGTGGACCACCTTGTAGTAGGCGTCCCGATACTCATTCGAAAGAGGCTCAGCGGTTAAGGCAATATCGGTCATAGTGGTCCAGGCAGTTCGGGTGTGGGACGGTTCTGTTAGCGCGCTATTCGCCGGCTAATAGCCATCAGTACCGTACATGTTCATATGGATGTCGACGCAGCTGTTCAGCATTGGAAGACCGTTCGCTGGATTGAACGCGGGGAAATAATCGTCGTCGTCCCGATTCCAGTCGTACGCTTCCGACCTGTGGAAGTTGCCTGAACGGGGAGAAGCCTCATCTCCCTCTTCGAGCGCCTGGCGCGCCCTCTCGGCGCGCTCCGCATCAATCTTCGCCTCGGCAACGAGCCTCAGTTCCTCCCGGCGCGCGTCGACGAGTGCAAAGTATTCGAACGCCTTCTCTGCACTTTGCTCGAACGCCTGGATGAGAACAGTCTCAAGGGAATTAGTCTTGTGATAGTAGCCGGCGTACGCCTCCCACAAGGCATTCAGAGTGAACTGCAGGCCAATGGGTGTTGATAGCTTGATGGCCTCGGCAGCCGCCACATCCAGGCTGCGAATCGACTCCCTCGCCTGCCGGGCATCCTTCACCTCCTCTCGAACAAGCTGTCCGAGCGTGCTGGTGCGCGTTAGCATTTCGCGACCAGCCTCATCCGTCCAGGTTCTGTAGGGGTCGAATTTCATCGAGTCCTGCAGGCGCTGATACTTCTCGGCCGCTCGAGCAGAGACAGGAGCAAATTGCTCTTCGATAAGGTGCGTGTACTGCCACAGGATTTTAACGAAAGCAGTGACTTCCGCGCGAGTGTCAAACGTAAGGTCGTAGCCTGACTTCGCCGCCTCAAGCGCGTGATAGTGGCGCATGACAAGGGCTTTGGCATGGCGCCCGAGCGAACCCTTGAGACTGTCCCTGCTCTCAATCGCCCCGACAATCTTACGCAGGACGTTGTGATACGCAGACCGATGCTCGGCCGAGAGGGGTTCAAGAGTCGAAGGGCTGTCGGACATGGTGGTGTAGGGGTTTCAGTAAAGAGAAAGCCTGGGTGAAAGGCACATTTCAGCTACAGTATATCATGCCGTATAGCAACAGTTCGCTTTCAGTTGCTTTTAGCAGGTGCACTGTGGCTTGTTCGCGTCGAGACTGAAATACGTCCTCAACGCGAGCGCCAGCCAGGTGCCCCGGGGTACTACGTAGCGAAAACCAGGGGATATTTTTCGGGCCAATAGAGTGATGCCGGCGGCTCCGCCGCCGACCGACGAAGCCTTGCTGTTCCAGGCAAGTTCGGAAAGCCTCAGAATCCAAATGGCCGTGCCAGCAAGAAGCCCACCCGTCCCTGTAGCGGCTCACCCATCTCCCAAAGGAGCCTAGAGATAGGGAGTGATATCCTGGATATTGCCGTGCATCCGCCGCAGCGGCACCTGCCGGCGCGAGCACCAGAGTTCGACCGCTTCGATGGCCAAGCCAACGGCCCAGCTGAAGCTCGCCGACGTTTCGAGGACGCTACCCGTATCGTCTACCTTCAGCCAGGCGCCCTTGCGGCGAGGCGAGCTCGTCGATACGTAAAAGCGAAAAGCCCGTACGGGAAGCCTGCGGTAGCCGTCAACAGCCATAGCGTCTCTTGATGTGAATTTGAACACAAATGTACCACCGGCGGCGCCTGGCCACAAGCAACTAGGCGCGCCCGCGGGCTATTCCTATACGGTTCAGGCACACTTACATCATAGAGGAACTCATGAAAAAATCCATCACCGAAAACGGCAATCTGCGTATCGAAGTCGAAGGTCCTGAAGACCGTCAGTGGCTGCAAGACACGCTCGAGCGCGTGCAAGGCGCTGACCACCTCTTCCTGGCAGAACTGCTCGAGTACACCGGCTGGCAACCCAACGGCCAGCTTACCCAGCTGCGGCCGGCGCAAGTGGGCGCCCTGACCGACTCGCCCATGATGTCGGACCTGGTGCATCTCGATGATGCCGGCGAGCTCGCCGACGTCGGCGCGGTGTTCTGGTATCCAGCGTATGAAGCCCTCCACTTCGGTGAAGTGCTCCTGGAAAAAGGCTTCGCCATCTGGGCCCGCGCTCGTGATAGCGTGCCGAAGGCCACCTTGCCGGCAACTGCTACCGCATAACCTTCACAAACCCGCCTCGCGCTTCTTGCGCCGGCGGGTTTTTCTTTGACCGAGGCCAGCCCAGAAACAACAAACCCCCGAGACCATGGGGTCATCGGGGGCTGGTCCTCTCATGCGACTACATCCGTAATGATGCTGAGAAGGTGCGCTATCGCTAATTCCGCGCTTTAACCCTACTAACGAGATAGGGCGAAAGAGAGTTGAGCCCGTAGGCTCAATTACTTGGGCGGCGGCTGCCCTTCGATGCACAACAGACTGATATAGCGAGCCGTTTTAAATAACCACACCCGTCAGTCAGCCGCCCGCCCGTTCTATCTGCCGCGGTCCTCCAGTGAGCCGCCGGCCGTAACCCAAACGCCGTCCCCGAGGTACGCTGGCTCGCCGTCGGCGCCACAAGCAGCCTCATAGATTTCCTGCATCTCGCTTCGTGCCTGGGCCGCCGGAGACCGGTGACTGTTGTTCCCATAGGTACGGGCCCACTGCGAGCGGCCAATGCCAAGCTTGCTGAAATACTCTCCTGGAATAGGCTCGCTCTTCAGGAACAGCTCGGCCAGCGCCACCACGTGGGTATGGATGTCGACAGGGCTATCCGTGTAACAGAAATCGCCGAAATTGTCGCCTGGTCGTTGGGAGCTGACTCGCAACAAGCCGTCGGCCGTACTCATCTCTTCCTGCGTCAACGTCGAGACAAGAACGTCTACTCCGCGGGTGCGGACAAGCACGAGCATCGTCTTCACACCGTTCGAATGGAACAGTGCGCCCTTCCATTTGGCCGATACCGTGGCCTGGAGCTTGAAGCCCATTGCTTGCAAGGTTGCAACCATATCGTCCCGCGTCATGACACCTCCTGAGTGCGTTAAAAGTAGTTTTTAGGCGATTGCGGAGCTGCGCGGCGGAACCGGCTGCTCTCTCGAGCCGGCCGGAGGCACTAACGGCTCAGCCGCCGCGACCATTCCGACGATGTGGCGGTCTACCTCTCCCCATGCCTTGAACAAGTATTCGGCCGCAGCGGGCGAAAGCGCCGCAGGGAAATGGACGGTTTGCACCAGAGCTCCGCGCCGGAAGCAGTCGGGAGTACCTGCAGATGCACGTTGAGCCGCGCCCCGGCCGTAAATGTAAAGGGTCAGGTTGGATTGACCCGCCGGCGCGCTGCGGGCCTTGCGACGGGAACCGCCGGCGCCTACCGGCGGATGACCTGCCTCCACGAGCTCGAGCCCCGACGAACCCGCCGGCCCAAAGCCGGGCGCTCCGCGAAGCACCAGGCACGTGGCCGGCACGGTAACATTCAGCGGCTCCTTTGCATACGGACCGAACCGCTTGCCCTCCGGGCTTTCAGTCTCCGCGTGGGGCGCGCGCACATGAGCTTCAAGGGCGGCCAGGTCGACGTCAATCGAGAGAACCTTGCTTTCAAACTGCCAGCGGATTGGATAGCCTTGAGCGTTCCGGTAAAACTTTGCCACTCCGCGGTTTCGGACAACGGTACGGCGCCAGGCCCAGATGCCTACGACGGCCACAAGCATCATCAGGCCCACATCGACGCCCCACTTTGACCACGCCAAGATTGCGCATACCAGTCCGATTACCAGAGCCATCTAAATCCCCTCCAAACATTGTTCCCACCGGCGCGCGCCGCGGTCCTGACGTAATCGCAGGAGAATCCATTTTAGTGGACGGCGCACCGTCCGAAAAGGGTTATTCATCAGCTAATGCGGGTTGTGTGGCTACAGTGCCTTCGCACGCAGCACCGGCCCGGCCTTCTCGAATTTAAAGTGGTCCGGCTATACCCTGTATCTCCAGGATTCGTTCCAGAGTCGGGCGCCTTGCCCACCGCCTGCCCAGGTTACTGGACGGTGAACAGGACGAACACCACCCTTCTAAATTTTCGATACGGTGCGCTTTTCGACAATGCAGGCCTCGGAGCTGCGGAAACGCGCGCGCCAAGTATTGGAGATTTACCATGTCGCAAGCCATTCTTTTGCCCGCAGAAGACGTCGCAGCCCTGCGCGTTGCATTGTCGTTCCCTGAATTTGCCACACTGCGCGCCACGGCGCCCAGCCTCACCGTGGCTCTCGCCCACCCACAACCCGACTTCACTCCCTGGCTTGACTGGGTATCGGACGCTATTGGCGAGGTCCGTTCAAATACAAACCATCCCGAGGACTGGAATCCCCTGGCAAAGGCAGTCTCCCTCCATCGGAAAGCGAACCGTGCGCTGGAAGACTCAATGCGAGAGCCGGCGCCGGCCACGCCCCTGACTGCCTTCGTGCTTGTTGCAGAGCGGATGGGTTCCAACGATGGTCCGCGTTTCGGGCAGCACGTGTATCTGAGCTACGATGCCGCCTGTGCCGCCCTGCGGGCTTGGGTGCAAGCCGACTTCAGCCACGAGCTCGACGACGACTCCACGCTCGATGAGTACGGGTCGCGCGAACACAGCGCCTTTGGCATCAACCTCATGTACGGCGAATCGGTGTCGAGCCAGTACTACCTGAAGAGCTTCACTCCTGCGCAGACCACTGGAGAAGCAGCATGATGCTCGACTACACCAGCACGAATGAACTTTTCGAGTTCGTAAAGGCGCGAGGGTTCGCCGGTACCCAAAGCGAATGGGTCGCCGAGGTGGAGCGTCAAGTCGACGCGAGTGCCGTCCGGGACTTCTGCCACTATGCGATGGCGGTTAGCCTAGACATCAGCCTGAAGGAAGTGTTCCTCGCTGGCTGTGCACGGGTGATGCCAAAGTTCGAACACGTCCACACAAGCTGCGGTGGCAACACGGCCCACATCAGCTTCACCGACCGAGCTGCCGGCAACGGCAGGGGTCTGCGCATCAGCCAACTTACTATCGACGTCCGTCGAGTTCAAGAGACGACATTGGTTCGCCTTCAAGGGTACGTCAAGGCCGAACTGCGGCTCGACCGAACGTTTATCGCCCAGCAGGAGCCACAGCCATGATACTCGACCAACAAGGCCACAAGGCGTTCTTCGACTACCTGGCAGCCCTGGGCTTTAAGGGCTCCCTTGACGACTACCAGACTGAAATGGAAAAGCAGTCCTACGAAAGTCGAGTCCGGCTTTTCTGTGACAGCCTCCTACCCGGCGTGCTGCAGGAACACCAGGCTGCACTCAAATTCGCGCAAGCCCTGTGCAAACTGGCCAAGGCCCGCTTCAACTACGTCCTCGAAGGCAGAAGCCACTCACCCTATATCAACTTTGGAACGACAAGGGGAGCGGCCCCCGCCAGCCCAGGTATCCGGCTTGAAGGGTTGTCCATGGTTTTCGAAATTCGCGACAAGTACGTGAACATCCGTATCCAGTGCTACCTCGCCGGCGAGCAGTATGCGCGCCGCGACACCACCATTCGTTTCGCCCTCGACAAGAAAGGCCACACCTATGAACGTTGATGCTCTCAAAAAGCAGGCGAGCCGCCTCGCAGCCTACCTGGGCGCCCACCACCGGCTCAAGGTGAAGCACTCCAGTGCGCTCGAAGCCATCGCTGCAGCCCACGGGGCCCGGAACTGGGCGACGCTCGCGGCCCAGGGCGGACCGGCGCCCGAGACAGAGGCGCCGCAGCCCTCCGTGCGGGGTGAAGCGAGCGGCCGCCAAGAGGTGTTCCCGCTGGCCTGGCAGGACGGCGCTCCCCGCCTGCAGGTGAGCCGCGCCGACTGGTCCCGGCACACCCTCGCCTACGGAGACCCTCTCGAGGTGCGCAGCTGGCTTGGCGCGCACCTGTTCAACTGTCTCAACCAAAGCTGGAGTGGCGTCTTCTTCAACACCCTGGCAGACTCGGCCATGCCGGCCATCACGAATCTTCGCGAGTCGCCGGCGCCGGCGCAGTACAACCTCCTGGGAGGCCTGTCGCTCAACGAGGCCTGCGACACGCTGATGCAAGTGTATCCTCGAGACCCCTCCTCTGAACTGAACGATTGGGACCGGAGCCGATGCAACCTGGCGCTGCGCACGGTGTTGCCGCAAGCCGGCGGCTTGACCTTGAGGTCAGTGCTGACCGCGCTGGAGCCCGCGGCACTTCGACTTCTAATGCAGAGCGACGCTCAGGTGGCGGGCGAGCTTGGTTTGCACGCCGCGGTGCCCCAGGGCGGCAAGGCGGACGAGGTACTGGCATACCTGGTTCGCCTCTTCAAGCCGCTCACCTCGCAGCTGCACGCGTTGCTCCAAACAGAAGAAGGGTCGGCCATCCTTGCTGACACCAGTGAGGGAGCGTTGTCGGTGGTGGATTGTGCCGCGCGCGGGGACTTGATTCACGTCTCACTGCCAACGAGAGGCCGAAATGCCGAGTGCCTGCGCAAGCTGTGGATGGCTGTGATGCCAATGGCAGCCAAGCGTGCAGCGCAGACGGGAGCGCCGGCGACGCGCCCCTTCGTGCTGGGCATTAGCGAGGCCGACAGCTACGTTGGCCGGGAGCTCGCAGCCCTGGCCCAACAAGGCCGGGCGTTCAATACGGTCTTGCTCCTCGGCTCGCGCTTAAACCAGGGAGACCATGGCAGGACTATCTCGCAAAACGTCTACAACCGCGTGAGTCTCGGTGCCCCCACCCGAGAAGAGATGCGGCTCCTGGTGCTCGAACTCGAAAACTCGACTGCACAGCTGCGTTCGCCAGCGGGCGTGTCGTTCTACTGACCCAAACAAAAAGCCCCGCCGGCGAACCTGGCGGGGCTTTTGTAATGGAACGGGGACCTTAGTCGACGCCCTCAACGCGGTCCATGCTGTACTGGTCGTCCCGATGGTCGCCGCGTGGGTCGCGCTGACCTTCGGAGCCGAACGCATCCTGGCCAAGCAGCTCGTTCAGCTCGAACTCCAGCGAGTCCGAATACATCTCGGCATCGTTCTCGTCTTCGGTGACGTTCTTGATGATGCGCTCGAGCACCAGGGCCACGCGCTGCTGCGTAGTGGCCGTTGCCGACTGCTTGTAGCGAGTGTCGATACCTTGGACACGGTCCATGTGCCAATCGCCGCTGCGGAAGTCGCCGCGCGGGTCGCACTGACCCTCTGTGCCGAAGCCGTCTTCGTCGTGCAGTTCGCTCAGCAGAGACTGCAGCATGTCCGAATACATCTGTGCGTCGTCTGCGTCGCTGCGGACCGTGGCGAGCATGCGCCCCAAGACGGTCAAAACTCGTTTTTGCGTAATCGTTGTCATGTGTTCTCCGTTAGCCTGTGAAAAAGCCCTGTCGGAAAACCGACAGGGCAATGAATACAGCTACAACGGTTTAAATCAGCCTGCTAGCTGCTTCTAGGATTTCGGCTTTCGACGCGTCGAGCCCGAGAGCTTCGGAGCTTTCGACGGCATTATCGTACGCATCGGCCCAGGTGTGCAGCGCGAACTGGTACGTCCGCGCGCGGTCGCGCACGTACTCGACGATATCCTCGATGACCAATTCGCGACCGGCGAGCAGCACCTTGTTTTCGCGGCGCAGGTCTTCCCACAGCGCGAAGCGAACTTCCCACGGCCACCGGCGAACTGCCCGGGAGACGTAAGCGACTCCATGCTGCTTGAGCACAGTGATGCACCGGACTTCATCGACGGTAACCAGAGCGAGCAGCTCCTCGACCGAATAGTCCGCGGGATTCTCGTCCGCCATCTTGGCCAGAATCGGCAACGCCTTTTCGACTTCGAAGGCGAAACCTTCCAGGTTGGAGGTGAAAATGCCAGGTTGCTGCAGCATGATGCACTGAACCGGAGGCACCGCGGGTTTCCCCGTTTCGCCCTCGAAGTAGCCCGAAAGCTGGTACGAAGACTTCCACGTTGACCGGCAGGCCCCACAGGTGTTTTCGTCCCAGGCAGTATCACCGTCGGCGTCAACGCTGTCGGCCGAGACCTCCTTGCTTCCGCAATAAGGGCAACGGCAGCCACGGTGTGCAACGTACTGGGCTTCCGACATCGGGCCATGCGACGGGTCCCAGGCTGGGACATCCGGTGCAGCTTGCGCCGGCGCCGGCGCCGGCTGCTTCGGAGACTTCAGTTCCTGCAGCTGCGCCGACAAGGTCGACCAGTTGCGTTCGCCGAAAGCGCGCGAGAGTGCCTCGAGCAGACGGGTGTGAGGCACGTCAATGCCTTGTTCTGCCAGGTAGGCTGCAGCTGCCTTGGTGCTGTCTTTGAAATTGCGAGTGTCCATGATTTCTTCCTTTGTCTTCGGATGTGAAGAAAAGGCCAATGGCCTGATTGATTTACGGGGAGGAGCATTACCGAGCTTCTTCACACCCTTGAGAGGGAGGGATGAAACCAGAAAAAGTACTTCGTCAGAGATTTGCCACACCGCTGAAATTCAGCGGTGCTCCGTCGACGGGCTACTGAGGGGGGCCTGCGACGTATAGTGCCGGCACGCACACGGAAGGGCAAGACAAGCCCTTCAAATGGTAGAAACTCATGACTCTGACGAGGATGGCACTTATGTGAGCAAGGGACTTGCTCTCATGTTCGCGCGCGTTTAACTGTAAGAGTCTACTTGATGACCGCAGCGCAAGCTATTGATTTCAAACGACTATTTGCTTTACCTAAAACGCTGCAGGTGCGATAATGGCAACTCCTCAATGCCGAGAAGCTATATGACCACCGCTACCTCTAAGGGATTGTCAACTCCTGGCGTGCTGTTCATCCATGCCTGGCCATGCTCGGCCCTCAAGGGCCAACTCGACTGCCCAACAGTGGTGGCAATTCCGGCGGCCGCCCTCAAGCACCTTCGGACATTAGCCAGCTGGCTCCACCCGGCCATGAGGGACGCGTCCTTCGAAGGAGAACACGGCTGCGCGGGGGCGCGTGTGCTTTACGCGAAATCGAAGGCGGACGAGATGTACGCAGCGTCAGGAGAACCGATGGAGTGGCCTGAGGATGCCGTGTGGGTTGGCCCTAACGGGGTGGAGTACGTACCCTACTATCCCATAGGCTCGCTCGAATACGACTACCAGGCGCCGGCAGCAGTTCGCGTCGAGCAAGGGCCGAGTTTCCAGCTGCTTTGGCCGGCGATTGACTTGGGAGAGGAATACCTCATCGAATCCGAGCCGTTCACGCTACAGGAACTAGCTTGGGTACGGGACCTGCCGGCCTCGCCTGACTGATGCCGGCCGAGACCGAAACCCTAAAGAAAATCCGCCCAGGAGGGCGGATTTGTAAATCAGGTCGAAAACTCGAAGCCGTCGATAGGACGAACTTCGATGTCGCTGCCGATGCACGCCTTGACGCCGTAGCTCAGGCCCGTGCGGTTCGCCTCGTGCACATACTGCCTTGCAGATGCAAGCGCGTCTTTGATATCGGAACAGCAGCCGCTTTCGCGATAGTTGACGTCAATGCCGCTGTCGCGGTCCATCACGCCGACGAAAGTCAGGCGTTCGCCCAGGACGGTTGCCAAGGCGACGATTTTTTCAAGTTGCATACGAGTTCCTCAGATGAGTGGAGCACCAAATTCAGCATAGCTGGCTGGGAGCGAAAGGGTCTACTCTGTATAGCGCGAGCGCTACACTGAACAGGACAACAATCATAGGACTTCGCTCATGAGCAAAATCACCGACCAGGCTCGCATCAAAGAAACGCTGCACGCATACATGCTCAAACCCGGTGAGCAGCGTGCGCCGTTTCTGGTGCAAATCCGCACCAAGCGCGACATCACCTGGAACGGCCGCCCCTGCCCACCAGGTATCATCATCGAGGGCCCTCGCCCAATCAGCTGCGCCACCCACTGCGATACCGGCGACGTGGTCTACAACCTGAGCAATTCCGACAGCAACTATCGGCAAACGATTGGCCAAGTACGCCTGGCCGACATCGAGTTCATCGAAACCCTGGACTAACCGCCCTTCCCTTCAAAGCCTCTCGCTCACGCGCGAGGCTTTTCCTATCTGACTAGCGTAATTCACCGGGTGACGCGGCTCAAGTACCTATACCTCGGAATGCCAAACCTAGACCCTAATAGCCTAAAGGACATTTATGAGTTCTACTTACCCTAGCCGTGAAGGCTTGATTGTCGGAGCCGCCATCATCGCGTTATATGGGTTCGAGATGGAGAAAATCGCTACGCTTCGGGCACATCAAGTTGCCAACTGGAACGAACATCCGGAAGTCGAGGCTTGTCGCGGCTTATCGGCCGCCATTCGACAGGGACAACCCCTTCAGCACGAAGACAATCCGATGTGGCGGACCTTGGCGCATGCGCAACAGGTCCTCCGGGTGTCCCTAACCGAATGGGAGTCCGTTCTAAAAATAACGCCTTCACCTGCGAGCTAGGTGAGCGCCACCCCTCAATTCCCGACCGCATCCGTCAAGGTGCGGTTTTTCGTTTGCACGCTCAATCCAGAATACCGGACGGCCCCAGACCTGTTGACTGCAATAAAAGGAAAAACCGCACCCAAGAGGGCGCGGTTCGTGAAATGATTAGATGTAGCCTCGTTCGTAAGCGCAGTTGCCATTAACCCGGACACCGATTTTGAAGTCATGCGGGTGCAACGCAATGCGTACGGTATCGCCGACATCCAGGGTTTCTGAGCGGGTCAAAGCGTCGAGACACTTTTCGATTTGCTTGAAAAACGAGTTGCCGAGCCGGTAGAGGTCGACGCCGGCATAGCGCTTAAGCGCGCGGCGATAGCCTTGACGCACCCAGGCCAGCAGCGTTTCCTGCAGTTCCTCGGTAAGAACCGGGCCGTAAGTGCATTGCTCGACGCCCATCGACTCCAGCTCGTCCTTCGCACGGCGCATGCCTAAGCTCACGGCGCTCTGGATGGTGCTGTCTGCCCACTCATACGTGTCATGCAGGCGCCGGCTCGTCTTGCGAGAAGGAATCTGCAGCCGCTCTTCCACCATGTCAACCAGCACGCTGCGAATGTCATCAGCGAGAATTTCGACATCGGTCCGGACGATTACAGGAACAGCCCCCTGCTCCATGCGAATGGCAACGAAAGCGCCGAGCGCTTCCATTTCGCCTTCGACGGGTCCTACCTGAGTGCGAAAGTGCTCGAGCATGTCGTGCGCCGCGCCGCGGCCCGTGGTTGGGTCCGCGTTGTCGAACCAGTTTGGCTTCAAGCCGATGAAATTGTCGTCTTCTGCCTGTTCGTACGTAAATTCTCTAACGATGGCCATAGCCAGCTCTCCTGATGTTTGTCCTACTGGCGTATAGGGAGCGGCCTCCACCCATCGCTTTTCGTAAAAGAATAAGAGACAGATAAGCTGACTTCCTATATCCTTTTACCTTGACCCAAATCGCTTTTAGTAAAAGGATTCTCATGACCCGACCAATTATCTACGTGCATGGCTACGGCTCTTCCGGCAACACCGATACCGCAGTCAACCTGCGCCGCATCCTGGGCGACGACCACACCGTCATCTCGCCCTCCTATGATGGCTCCAAACCTGTCGAGGCGGCCCGCCTGCTCGAGGACCTGGTCGCCCAGCACGCGGCCGAGAAACCGGTCGTCGTCGGCACCTCGCTCGGCGGATTCTTCGCGAACTTCCTGGCGCTGACGGCCGGCGTGGACGCGGTCATCGTCAACCCGACCCTGACGCCCAGCTCTTCGCTCGTCAAATACGGCGAAAACCTGGAAGTGCTGACTGCGTACAAAGAGCTCCAGGCGCGCGCCGCAGCGGGACCGCACAAGCCTCAGCGCGTGGTCGTCGTCGGCATGCGTGATGACGTCGTGGACCCGCACACAAACGGTCTGCAGCTGAAGGACGTGTCGTCGACGGTCATGCTCGAAATGGGGCACCGCATCGAACCAGCGTTCTACGGTACGATTGCCGACCTGGCGCGTAAGCTCGCCCAAGGTTAAGGCTTTCAATGAAAGAATTCTCCGTCCGCAACAAATCGACGCGGCCTATCATGACGCTCACACCCGCGATGCTCGCAAAGATGCTCCAGGCGCGCCCCGAGTCAGTGAGCCTGGTGCTAGCCAAGAAGAGGCGCGACTACAAGGAGATTACGGGAAAAGCGTTGACACTGGACTATGCCCAGGAGCAAGCCCTCCTGGCTCATGCGGGCGCCGATGCCCGAGGTACGTGGACGAGCCGGTATTCGCAGCTGCCCTACCCGCTATCCCAGGTGAAACCGCTTTTTGCGGACGGGTTCCTCATTCGGCCAATGAGTGGAAGCATGGTAGAGGACCTGGCCTTAGCTGAGTCATTCCATGCGCTTCTGGACCTGCATCTCGCAGCGGCCCTGCCTACCCCTTGATGCTCGACCGGCAGCTGCTTCGCTACCTGTAGAATTCCGCCAACGTTCAACTGGAGACCCTTATGAAATTCGGACCGCGCAAACCTTCGCTCAAGAAAATGATTGCTGCACGCACGTCGCCGGCGCGGTTCATTCGCCACAACCTCGGCTTGAAGGCGCCACGCGGCTGGAGCTGGCTGACCAACCCCAAGCGCGCACTCTACAACCGAGCCTACAACCGTACGACGTTCAGCGTCGTGGGCATGATACTCAAGCTCATCACGGGTAAGCGTTAAGCCGCGCCGGCACCCCGGGCGTTCAAACGTCGCCCGGCGGCGGCATTGGGTGACCATCGTATTCTCCCGTTAGCTCAAGGCTAGGGATTACGAGGGTCGTCGGGATTCGCTCGTACGTAGCGCTGCGCAGGTAAAAGGCGTCGGCGGGCCGGATATGCGAATGCTTTAGCGGCTCGACCAGGTAGAAAGTGCAGGAAGCGCCGGGTGCCAGCATCAAAGGCGTCGTCCCCTCTGGATTTTGAGAGCATGTGGAACGTGTCATGTCCGCACGCACGTACCACTGCTCAGAGGACCCGAGGTAGCCCGTCACGGGAACATCGGAGTTGTTCTTGATGGTCAGCTGCGCTTCAGTTCCAGGCCGGAGATACAGCTCTGAAATCGGCACACCATTGCGGAGAAAGATAACACTTGCCGGCCCCTTCGGCACAGGTGTGGTAGCGGCCGGTGGCGCGCCATCGGTGGGCACCATGACAGGAGCACCTCCTCCACTGTCCCCTACCGGCGGAGCCAGCAGTCCTTTTGTTGCAACACGATACAGGAACGAGGGCGGAGTTGAAGCGGCAATAGAAGCAGCGCTGGCCATGCACAAGAGTGCAGCTAGCGCGAGATGCGAGTAATTGATTAACGGCATAGCGATACCTCGGGAGGGAGTTGTTATTGAAATATCGGTATAGCGCTAGTTTTTGAAGGCCTGAAGCGCTTGTAGGACTGCACCTTGCCTAGGCCTATGCCTAGATTCTTGAGCTAACCCTAATCCTGCCCCGGCGAAGCGGACACAATAGCTGAAGACATTTCCTCCCTTTTTTGAGCCTGCTATGCCTTCTCTCGCCATCTACGAACGACTCGCCCACTTTGCCATTCTTGCCTGCTTCGCGCCCATCTGCACCCTGGCCTTACTCTCCCGCGTAATAGACGACATCCCGAGCATAAGCGCGGTCCAAGGCATGGCTGGGGTATGGGCATTGGCCTTCGGCCTCGCAGCTGCCGGAACACTGATGGGCGCAGGGGCATTGCTCTGCCGTCATGTCAAGAAAACTTCTTCTGAGAAAGCGCAAGTCGAACCCGACTTCACGCCCCGGCCCACCCCCTATCACCCTGATGACACATTTCGATAGCCGACTTTTCGCAAGAAAAAAGAACACAGTTCCGCATGTCAGCCTACGGTAGGGCGCCGGCGCACCTTCTCGACTCGCCGTCCATCGGTTAACCTTCGTGGCTGCATGGCGACCCTTGAAGCCTGGAGGCTAGCTTGCTATACGGGAGCTGGCCACACTTTTATTGGAGACTGCCATGCCTGACATTACCGCCCACCTTCCGCTATCTGCGTTGCAGCCTTTTTTCGACAACGCACGGGGAGACGGCAACCTCACTGACGCCTGGCGCCGGCAGTATTTTGGCAATCTTGAGCGTATCGTACATCCGGCTCTGATTGCGTTTTTTAAAGAACTTAAGGCAGAAGGGCGCTTCTTCCCTATTCCAAATTCGGAGGGCTACTCATGCCGTCTGTGGGATGCGTGGAACAACGCAGCGCGGCTTGACCTGGCCACGGCGCCGGCAGAAGAAATCTCAGCCAAGCTCGACAGCCTAGCGCAGCGTTTCGCCCATAGCCTGGTGTTCAACATCATGTATCCGTACGAGAAGGTGCTGGAGACCAAGGACGCCGTCGCGATTGCCGCTTTCGACAAGGCGGACCCCTACACCGAAGAGACCCAAAAGTTCAGCAAGGGCGACTTCCCTTTCGCGTTCAGCCATGAAAACTGCCAGCGCACGGGCTTACCTCTCATCCTGCAAGTCGCAGACTGGACTCCCCGCGGCAAATGCATAATCGGGCAACAAGTCGTCGATGTACCGATAACGACACCCGAAACTATGCAGGAAACTGTATTCGAGTTGAAGACAGGTAATCTGCTGGTGGCGGACTGGTTCCGTATCGAGGCGTTCACCAAGCAGGTGCGCAAAAAGAGCTTCGACCTGAACTCCCGGAAGGGCCGTGATGAGCAGACCCGCTACCTCGCCGAAAAGTTCGGCATCGTCAGCGTCACCTCGTACTCATCGCCAGGTATTTTCCAGGCCGGCAATCAAGTCCTCGGCGGCTTCTTCAACGACGAGGAGGGAGACGTGCCTGCGGGCTACCGCCACATCGGTAACGTGTGCACCGACCTCTGGGCTGCCTCTTTCGTTGAATATGAGACGCTGGTGGCACTGGTTGCGAAGAAAAACCCAGATTCAGCAAAGGAAATCGTCGATACCTACATCGAGGAGCACAAGGGCGGGGTATATGGCCTTCACCAGATAACGGTGGAGCCTGGCACCTACTACCTGTACCACTTCGCTGAGAATGAAGAGTACGCCGGCCGCGCCAAACAGGACGGCCTTCAGCTCGATGCTGGGGATGTCGAACCGTTCTTCGTGTTCTCGCAAACCCGCTTGCTGCCTGACCGTACTGCTTAAGCCCGTCAGCATTTCATCTGCGCCCAGCTTTACCTGGGCGCTTTTTTCATCCTAACCGGACACTGTACCTCGCGTAGCCCAAACAAAGACCGGCGCATAAGCACCGGTCGGCAGGAACACATGTTCATGAGGTCTCGTCAGGCGATGCCCAACTCCTTACGGGCCTGGTCAATCGCTATGTTGAGCGCAGTCATCGCCTCGTTCGAACCACCGCGGTCCGGATGAGCCTCGCGGGCAAGGCGCCGGTAAGCTTGCTTCACGACGTCCTCGTCACGTTCGCCGATATTGAGGCCCAGGGCCGCGCGCCATCCGGTGGTGGCCGGCTTCGGTACGAGCTTTTTTACAAAGCGCTCACGCGCTTCCTTTGCATCTCGTTCGAACCGGTCGTATTCTTTTTCCAGGGTGTCTCGAAGCTTCACGTATGCGAGGGCCGCATCTATGTAGTGCTCCAGACGCTGCCGCTGCGATGCCGGATATGCCCAGGGGTGCGATTTCATTCGGATACGCCAGGATTGCGCCGTCAGCTCGACATCCGAGAGCTTGGCGCCGGCGCCATACAAGTCAAAGAATAGAAATGGCCCAGTATCATGTGGCACCTGCTCATGCTTGCCCAGCCACCGCGCCACAACACCGATGCACTCAGCACCGACAACTGAAACGTCCAGGACACTCGTCTTTTGCAGCAAGGGCTTCAGCATCGCTCGAGCCGCGAGAATGTACGACATGCCTATGACGAACAGTATCGAAACGAAGATGAAGGTAAAAAGCAGATAGTTCATATAGTCTTTAATAAAGAAGCCGAGCAGTGTAGAATGGCTTCTTATATCGGCAGGCGTGCCGTCGAAGGCAGGCCTTTGCACTAGGCCGACATCTCCAAAAGAATGTTTCTGCTGTATCAGGCTAGCTTATGATTTCAACGAAAACATTGAGTCCACCAAAAACATTATTTTTAGGAGGCAGCGGGCTAAATCTATGACGCTAAACTAGAATCTAAGCAGAGTGGACAGTTCACGGCCGCGTAGGCCGTTTCGAAGAGCATTGAAAGCAAAGGGGGAGTCCTGCCCCCGTTCACGGCCGTGTAGGCCGTTTCGATGTTAAGGTAACACCCGGCAAGCCCGCCGGCGATATCTGCGGCCGTGTAGGCCGTTTCGAAGATGAACAGCCAGGTGGTGGCAATTCTGCGTGAGTTCACGGCCGTGTAGGCCGTTTCGAAGTGTTATCACTAAGACAGCAAATATCCAGAAAAGTTCACGGCCGTGTAGGCCGTTTCGAAGAAAACGCGCCGTCGCCGTTCGCGGAGCCGCCCGTTCACGGCCGTGTAGGCCGTTTCGAAGAGCAGGCCGGACCGGCCGCGCCCCACTGCGATTCTCGGCCACTAAGCTGCAGACACCCTCCGCACAAGCCCTACCCCTCCCAGATAAATCCGCATTGCCACAGATTGCTCCCCTCGAGAGCGCCTGCAGCAATGAATGTCATCAATATCAACGAGAGCACGAGCAAAGCCTAGATTCAACCCCACGCTAGGCACGGCTGCGCGCCTGCCACAAAGTATCCATGAGGAAATAAAACACCGTTGCTACAGGTAGCTCCCATCCCGAGCGCCTGCAGCAATGAACGATGTCCCCCTCACAGCGAGCAACAATGCTCGTTCATCTCAGCAGCGCCCTCAGTCCTCCCACGTCGAAGCCTTCGCAGTCGCCCTGACCGAGCTTGCCGGCTTATTCCACGACCTCGGGAAAGCCTCGGTAGCTTTCCAGACAAAATTGAAGCGCGGCGCGGGCGCGGAAGTCCTCCGACACGACTTGCTATCATTTCTGATTCTTGCCGAGAGTCTTGTGCACGATGAAGTGTGCGAAATATCCTGGCTGCGCGAGCTTGCGACAACTCCCTCATCGGCCGCTGCATGCACTACCGCTCAAGCCTTGCTGCCTGCGAACAGCCCATGGCTGACGAAAATCCAACAGCGATTGAACTCCGACCGCGGGGTGCTCCTGTCGCGCGCCGACCTCGCTTTGCTTGACCGGAAAGCGCCAGGGCTGCTAACCGTTCTCTGGCTCGTGCTGACCCACCATCGCCTGCCCGCCGGCGATGACCTGGCCGAACAGCTCGACGCGGGCCTGCACTTGAACAAGCCGCACCCTGACCAAGATTTCAACCTGGCACCGCTCGAAGAATGTCTCCAGCCTCATGGCGGGGACGTACCCTGGAATGACAGCAGCTGGCAAGCTGCCGTTGCCGCGGCCGCACAAGCCGCGCTCGCGGCCCACGTAGACCTCCACTCCGCAGGTCCCATCGCCTTTCCAGATTATTTCTGGCCACAACTCTCCGCACACCTGCTGCGCCCATCACTGATTCTGAGCGACCACATCGGCTCCATGCAAGCTGAAAAAGGTGACGTAATCGAAAAGGCGTTTGCCGGGTCAACTGCCTATGCGAACCGCCATGGCGCCCACCACGCGGGTGACACGCTGCCTCGCCACCTGACCCGTGTCGCTAAGCTGTGCCGTCAAACCACAAGCATCGCACTCGCCTGCGCAGACCTGCCCTTAACGGAGCTGCCCGCTTCGTCGCCTGCACTAAAGACCGGCCTTCCTGCCGCGTACGCCTGGCAAGAGCAGCTTGGCGATGCGTGCGCCTCAGCACGAAAGCACGGCCCCGTATTTGCGAGCATCATCGCAGAAACCGGTGCAGGAAAAACTCTTGCAGGGGTTCGAGCTCTCCACCAGCTGAGCGGCGGCCCGATGCGATTCACCCTGGCGCTCGGACTGCGCTCGTTGACATGGCAGTCAGCTACGTCGATGCTTGAAGACGCGCAGCTGTCCGCAAAAGACCTCACGGTCGCAGTCGGCCAGCCTCAGACCCTGGGCCTCGACGTGAAAGCTGCGGAGAACCAACGTGGCTCGGCGCGCTTGGGCTCCGAGTCTGTCGCCGGCTCTGCGCCCGACGCAGCGCTCAACAACAAGGATTTCGACGCCAACTGGCTGCGTGGAATCTGCACTGAAGCCGAAGCCGTGGAGTACTGGGGCGCCTCGTCGTTGGCGCTGCTGTCCGCACCGGTGCTGGCCTGCACAGTGGACCATCTGGTTGCAGCAGTTTCACTGCTGCGCGGTGGCGACGCGAAACTGTTCTTACGTCAAACGTCGGCAGACTTACTTCTCGATGAAATCGACGCGTACTCCGCGCAAGACCTGCAGAGCCTCGGAAAGCTGACGTTTGTTGCCGGCCTCCATGGTCGCAACGTTGTGATGATGTCGGCTACGATGAGCCCCGCAGTCCAGCAAGGCTTGTTTGGCGCCTGGCTTCGCGGGATGACGCTGCGCGCAAGCCTCAAGTGCGAGCCCCTCGCCTATGGCACCGTTTTCGCGGCCAATACTGATGCGCCCCAAGTGCTCGAGCGACCAAGCGTCGAAGCGGCCAACACTGCCTGGTTGGGGTTCGTAAAGAAAGTCTGCATCGCCTATGCAGCCAATGCGTTGATGGGCCCCCGGCGCCGGCTCGCAGTACATGCCCTCCAGGCAGATACCCGGGAAGAAGCTTTTGCCGAAATCGAAACCTGCGCGGTCGAGCTTCACAGCGCACACGCCACTGTCGACCCACAAACAGGCAAACGCGTCAGTATCGGATTCGTACGCTTCAACACCGCGAAAACTGCATGGCAATTCGCGGACTACCTTGCAACGACGCCTGGCGCGGCCGCCGGCCCAGACGTGCGCTTCGTCGCGTACCACTCGAAGTTCCCAAGGAACTACCTTGGCGTTCTGGATGCAACGCTAAAGCAAGCGTGCACCCGTAAGGACCCCCTCGAGTTCTTGAACACCCCTGCATTGCGACAGGCACTGGACTCTTCGGTGAGCGATGACGTCGTTGTTATCGTATGCACCACGACCTTGATTGAGACAGGCCGGGATTTCGATTTCGACTGGGCGATTTTGGAGCCGCGGTCAGTTCGTGGTGAAGTGCAGGCGGCCGGCCGCGTACGCCGCCACCGTAAAGCCCCCCTTGCGTCCGATGCGGCAAACATCTTGCTGCTGTCGACGCCACTGCGCCTCCTTGAAAACCCCGACGGCCCCGCATGGAGCCGGCCTGGAATCGAAGATGCCTTGCCAAAGTTGCGCGTTACTGAATCCGTGCCCCTCGCGCTGCAGAAGTTGGGCATGGCAGCCGCCAGCGTCCCTGCGAAGCGTAAGCCCGGCGCGCCAGCTCTCCGCGCGTTGTTGAACGCAGCGGAGGTTTTGCCTGTCGAGCAATGGCAGCATGTCTTTGATGCTCAGTTGTGCCTGAGCGCAGCGACTCATTACGAATCGAACCGAATTGGCTACCTCGAACAGGCCGTACAGGCGGTCAACCTGACAGCGCCCTGGAACCCCGGCTCAGCGGTCGCGCCATCACTGCACTGGTACTTGAATTCTTGGGGGCCCCTCAACGCCCACCACGCCCAGGCTACCCCCTTCCGAGGCGAGACAACGCAGTCTGCCATTTTTGTCCCGCGCGCGGGCAAAGTTGAAGCCTACGATGAAGCTTCGCACAGCTATGTGACGTGTCTCGAAGCCGAGATGTCAAACGTCCCGTCCGGTCGCGCACTGATAGCCGATTTGCCTGACCAGGCGGCCCTACTGACGTCGAACGACAAACACATCATCGGCGCTTCGCTGCGCGTCCCGAACGACTTGGGCATTTCGTTCAAGGCAATGACCTGGGACCCGCTGCTCGGGTTTTTTGAGTAGCGCACGGTCCAGAAACAGCCCGGTTAGAGTTACGTGCGATAATTTCAGCAACCTTCTGTCTTGCTTTACAGTAAGTAATGTAATAAACTAGAACCCTCCCTGAACGCACCCACTCTACCCGAGGACGATTGTCTCGATGATATTTACACTTTCCCAGCTTGCCAATGCGCTTGCTACTGCTGAAGTCTCGGCAGTAAGCGTGCTCAAAGCTGCCCTCTTGAACGATGCTGTGCCAGGCGCAGCCCTGGCAGGTACGCTGAGCCTCGGTGACGCTCGCGAACTTGCACACTTCACTGCGGTGTGCACGCTGCTGGCCACTCAGTCGAATGGCAAGCCTGAGCTCAATGCCATTCTGGCGCAAGGCGCGACCGACATCTCCGCCGAATTCGAGGCATTCGAGCAGACCCGTGCGTGGCAGCGCTTTTCGCGCAAGAACGGCGAACTCATCCTGCAAGATGGCACACCAGTACTCGAACTGGACCCGGTAAAGCTCGCAGAAGTCCTGCGTACGCCGGCTACTGCGTTCAAGGCGCTTGCCAGCGTCGATATTCCATCCCTTGTAACAAGCACAGGGTTTTGCGGCGCATTTGCTGGACAGGTATCCCATCCTACTAAGCTTTCGGCAGGCCGTGGCGCGGGAGGCTTCTACAAGACTGAACATGTAGCGGTGCCAGTCGACTTCGCCAGCGTGACAGAAGAAGATTTTCACACTCGCGAAACGGCTACGCTGTCAGGTAGCGCCGGCTTCCAAAAGATGTGGTGGCTGCTGCTGCCGCTGATTCAAGTCAATGGCGAGACTCATCGCCTGGCGTCGTTCCTCGGCGCCCATCCAGAAGCTGCCAACGACGTCGCCGCTATCTTGAACTCGGCCGGCGTGTCCCAGGCCACCGAACTGATGGACGCTCTGTCCGCCCCTTCCCGCCCATCGTTCAGCGGTGAGCCTCAAGTGTTCTGTGGCGACCTGCCAAACGCCGAGCGCCTCAGTGTGCTGGCGCCGTTCGGCATGTTCAACGAGATGCTGCGTGCTCGCAAAACGCTCGAGCGAGCATATGAGGGCGAGCGCGATGGCCTTCTTGCCCGCGTCGACGTCGACATCGCCGCCCTGGACGCGGAAGCTGTCGCTCTGCGCGATACTCCGGCGGTGACGAAGGAAGCGAAGCAGAAGGTGCAGCAGCGCAAAGCTGAACTGGCCGCGCTCTTGAAAGACGCCAAAGCCAAGAAAAGGGCCTTGGCCTCAAAGTACTTGAACATCCCGAAGTTCAACCTGCCCATCGGCGGCGCAGTGCCGCGCAACATCGCGATGGACCTCGACGTCTCGCTGCACACCGCGAACGTACGAGTCTACGTCCCGTCCCCGCGCAAGGTCGTGCACCTCATCAGCCCGAAAGCTTTCGTTGCGGAGTCCCTCATCGCGCGGCCGCGGGTACACCTGCGCACACTGCCGGCGTACTTGAAAGCCGAGTCGTATGGCGCGAAGCACAACCGCGCACGCCGGGCACTGTTCACTGAACTGGTGGCAGTCGCGATGATGCCGTTGCTGACCCTACGCGACGAATGGCAAGAGCGCGCGAAGCTGATGGGCGGCGCCGTGGCGCTTAGCACGCCGGCCCAGGGCCACATTGCCGAGGTCGAAGCGTCGAAGGCTCCGTGGGCAATGTTCGTCAAAGGCGACGACGCGCTGAACCAGAAAGACGCGATGGTGCGCCTGGCCCCGCTGGTGCGCGACATTGCGGGCAAAGTGTCCCAAGCACTTCATGACACCCTGGCCGACATGCCTGCCACGTTCGATGGCGAAATCAAAGAACTGGCAGCCGCTGCCGTGCAGATGGAAAAGGCGTAATCGCTATGAAAAAACTCTTCTTTTTCAAGAACGTCTCCGCGCAGCATGTCAAAGTCAGCCATGGCGCCTTCGTAGGCCTGCCTTCGATTACGGGCCTGACTGGCCTGAACCGCCTGTTCGCAATCGAGCTGGCGCGCGAGCTCAGCCTTCAACCTGACGAAATCCAGCCGGCTGGCGCGATGCTGGCGCTGGAGGGCTACCACCTTCACGAGGGCTTCAAGAAAGCCCACAAGGGAAAGTCGTCGACGTATGAAGCAGTGCCGGCGGCATGGGCAAGTTTCACGGCGCACATTGCGCTCGACGTGCGAGGAACTACCGAGCGCGCTGTCTCGGCACTCTCCGGCGAAGACCTCGCACCGCTGGCGCGCGACCTGCTCAGTGGTATGTCGCTGTGCAAAGGCTCCCTGCGCCAAGTGAACGCTCCGGTGAACCTTGCCCGACTCCGAAAGGAAGGCGAGGAAGAGCGCGATACCGCACTGCGCCTGCTTCCGTCGGCGAGCCTAGTGGTGCGCGACTATGGCCACCTCGTCACTGCCCTGCGCGAAGCGAATGTGCCCCTGATGGAAGGCCTGGTTGCGGCGACGCTCTATCACCACAAGCGCCCGCAGCAATATGCCCCTGTGTTCGAAGAAAACTTCGCGACGCAGGTAGCTCTGGCGCCCGTCATGGACGGCTATCTGAAGCTGGAGAACACTCCGTCAGGCAAGAGCATGCGCCCAACCGCTCAGGGCGAGCAAGGCGCGTCGACCGTGGCCTCGCCGACGTTCACCCTCGCGCGCCTTCAGCAAGCGGCATCGCTGCGTCTCGAACAGACCGCAAATGCCGAGGAGGCAGCACTGAATGCATTCTGGCGCGAGCACAAATCCGACACCGGCTATTTCTGCCGCGGCGACGAATAACCCTGTACCCAATTTCGAATCCGACTTTTTCTAAATTTTCTGAAAGCACAAAAACCATGAAAACTCCTTCCGTCCTCGCCTTCACCCGTTCCATCAATCCAGGCCACTTCCTGATGTACAGCGCCGCCGAAGTGAATGCGCCGGCGTCGGCCCTCACCCCTCTCGCGGTGCGTGAAGAGCCGCTGCGCGGCCTGAATGCCACGATGAAGAGCAAAGAGCCCGAGAAGTCGATGGCCGTCCTGCAGGTCGTCGAGTCGGCGCAGCTGGCGGCCGGCGACAGCGTCCTGGTCTTGATGGGCAAAGTGCTGGTGCGCGAAGCCTCGTCGGTTCCGCACTCGTGCAACGAACTGGGCTACTTCGACGTCCAGCGTGAGCTGTTCGGCGCTGCCAAGGCAGCTGGCGACTTCGCAGAACTGGCGCGCCGCTACGCCATCACCATCGCAAATGGCGGCTGGGCCTGGCGCAATGCGCTGGAAGCTGAACACCTGACCGTCTCGGTAACCTGGGGCGACGGCGCCGAGCGCCAGACGGCATTGTTCGCAGACCTGCTGCCGGCCGACGGCGACATGTTCGACATCACGGCACCGGCCTACGCCGACCATGCCGACGCGCTGACCAAGCTGGCTGCCGCACTCGAGCAAGCCCTGACCCAGGGCGGCGCCCGCGGTATCAACTTCGCCGTTCGTGCGGACATCACGATGGGCATCGGCGCCCGCGTGTACCCGAGCCAAGAATGGGCTTCGGCCGAAATGCAGAAGCAATCGAAAGAAAAGTGGCCAGGCGGCGAAGGCGTGACGCGCACGCTGGCGAAGCTGCGTATGCCCGACGGCAGCCTGCAGGCTATCATCAACGACCGCAAGGTTGGCAACGCCCTGCGCGTCATCGACACCTGGTACCCGAACGCGCCGGCGAACACTCCGATTGCTATCGAGCCGTACGGCGCCAATTCGCACCAGGGCGTGGCTTACCGCGCGGCCGGCAAAGCATCGGTGTTCGGCATGGTCGGCGCCCTGGCAAAAGGCGAGCAGCTCAAGCGTGAAGAGCGCCTGTACTACGTCGCAACGTGCATCCGCGGCGGCGTGTTCGGCGGAACCGAGGACTGATTCATGGCAGACATCAACCAGCTGCATTACGTCGAATTCAGCGGTCACGGGAGCGAAGGCCCGTCCCCTCTGGAGGAAGTGGCTCGCCACGTGCACGCGTTCAACCGTGAGCACGGCAACACCCTGGGTGTCGACTACCCGGAGTGGCAGGCCGGCCAGGCTCCTGCGGGCGCCCTGACGCGTCTGCGTGTGTTTGGTCTGGCCGCGACGCTGCGCCAATTCATCGGCCAGCCGCGCGCCATGCGCCTGCTCGCAATGGGTGAAGTCGCGCGCTCGGCGTTGAGCCCGGTGCCGGCAGATGCGCCGCTGGCCGCGGTCAAGCGGGACTCGACGGCCGACAAATCGAAACCGTCCCATGCTCGTCGCCGGGCAGCGCGCGGGATTGCGCCGTTCGAAGGTCGCCAGGCTACCCCGCAACTGAGCTTGTCGGTTGAGAGCAAGTCGACCGGCATGGGCTTCGCACTGAAGCTGCGCAAGTTGACAGTTGCGCCGACTAACGAAGTCGGCTTCAACAGCTACGGTTTGTGTAGCACGGGCGGACTGCCTCAGTTCTAACCCTCCCAAATCCCGCGCACAACGCGGGATTCGATTTGGAGGTTAGCGGCTGCAGTACCATCAGGCCCTCGACCGGGGGGGTCGTTTCGAAGTACGAGTTCTTGGAGGACTCTATCGGCCGCAAAGGCTGTTTCGTAGCTTGTAACCAGGACAGGATTGGTTTTATTTCGGCCGCATAGGCTGTTTCGGAAATGCTGGTATCGGTCGGTCTCGGCATCGAAGTGTTAATGGCCGCATAGGCCGTTTCGCAAAGCTCTGCCGGCCGCGGAGTTATCTCGTAGCCATCAGCCGTGTAGGCTGCTTCGAAGTGTCGACGGTGCGGCCCCAGACGCTGTTTTGCAAAATCTGGCAGAGCGCGCAGACGGATGCTGATGCTCTCAGCCGAGAAGGCTGTTTCGAAAGAGTCGGTTGAGAAATTGGTAGAAGAAATGATGTTTTCGGCTTTATAGGCCGTTTCGAAATGACGACCGAGGGAGCTTGGAGGTTTTTGAACTTTCAGCCGTGTAGGCTGTTTCGAAGAATGCTCGGGCTTGGCGGCATTACGCATCTATGTTCGCGGCCGCATAGGCTGTTTCGAAGACGAAAGCCAGAGCAGCCAAGCTCACCGTTGTGTTCACGGCCGCATAGGCTGTTTCGATGGCATCAAGCGGGCGAAAGCGAGCGTTAGGTGAGTCCACGGCCGTGCAGGCCGTTTCGAAGTTTCTATGAAGGTTAATGCACAAGCTGCGCGCATTCACGGCCGTGTAGGCCGTTTCGAAGTCTGGCACTACTTTCCTGAGCAGTAAGGATAGTTTCATGGCCGCATAGGCCATTTCGAAGAGCATCGACGTCGCCGACTGCCAGGTCAGCGAGTTCACGGCTGCATAGGCCGTTTCGAAGAGGTGGCTCTGGCGCCCGTCATGGACGACTACGTTCACGGCCGCGTAGGCCGTTCTCCGCAACCGGACACGCACCAAAGAAAAGCACCCAGTCCGGGTGCTTTTGAATTACGTTACAACGTCATTTTGAGCCGAATTTCTCGTAGACATGCTTGCGAACAGCTTCGGCATACGCGCGCCAGCCATCTGCGACGGTCTCACCACACACTGGGTCAGGGTCTTTGACTTGCAACACCCTGCCGATTTCCATCAGGATGCGCCAGTAGAAGGATGTCTCGCGACTAGCAGCAAGGCCTTCTTTCTCCAGGCGCTTGCTAGCTTGCTCGAGCCTCGTTTTGAAGTGCTCGGTCTCCGCCTTGGCAGCGGATAGCTGAGCCTGCAGGCTTTGAGCATCCTGAGTTTGCCCGGATTGAAGCCATTCGATATGCTTGCGCATCTGCGCCAGGTTCATGCGGTCCAACTGGGATTTCGATGCATGTTGAATCATAGGGTCTCTCATCACAAAATTAGGCCTGACAGGTGTAGCGAATGCGCTAAACCGCTACGCTATACGAAGCAGAGCCCCTTCAACTCCGATAAAGGTCACTGATGCCCCTCGCCCTATCCGTAACCCCTGTTACGCCCGTATTCAACCCCTACGCGGCATTCAAGACGCACTACCATAAGCGTTTGCTGCAGCTGTTCAAAGCCGGCGCCGTGCTTTACGTATGGCGCTGCTCGAGCCCTCACAATTGGTACTTGGAGACCCCTGGCGACGAGCAGTACATGGTCGCCGGCGACCGAGAAACCTGCGAAGGCTTGGGCACTGGCCCAGCCCAAGTGGCCGCACTCCGAAAGCTGGCGAAACACGAATCGGCCAGCAGCCAGGTTGTTTCCCGCGGCGGTCGGTACGAGAATGGCCTGCCAGAGCTGCAGGGCTGGAAGTTTGATGCTGATGCCGCAAAGCTGGCCGAGGACAATTGGGCCGCTTTCCAAGCTGAACTAGCGGCCCACGAAGCAGCGGCGAAGCCGCCGGCACCCGAGATTGGCAAACTCTCGGACGTAGCACTGGCGCTGCTTCGCACGCTCAGGATGGGCGGCTACGGTGTTCCGCGACACCCTGAACTCGCCAGCGCTTTCGCAGAACTGAACGAGCAAGGGCTGCTCACCCTTGCGCCAGACGGTAACTACCGGCTGGCATTTGCCTGTCGTGACCTTCGCCTCCCACGTGGCTTGTCCCTGAAAACAATCTCTGCCTGATTCGTGCCGTCCCCGGCATAACAAATCCCCTCTGACCGGCTGGTCAAGAGGGGATTTTCTTTGGAAGTAGTTTTTAGCTTGCGCTGGTCACATCAGTGGCCTCGACAGGCTTCGGAGCGCGCTTAGCGTATTCCTCTGCCCGCCGCAGGACATGCATCACCCACGATAACGGGTTCTCCGGCTCGATTTCGAGCTCGATGCCGAACTTTTTAGACAGGTGATACGCAACTGCTGCGGAACGCGACTCACCCATCATGCAGTTCACCAAAACGCGGCTGGCGGCGCCTTCGTGTTTTGCGACAAAATCGAGAATCTGCTGCGCATGGTCGAGGCAGAACCGGATGTGCCTGCTCGACAGCGTTTCGACGTTGTCGAACTCGAGGTACATCACGTCGCGGAACCCGGATTGGACTCTTGCCGGGTTCATGCCTGGACTGCGAATGGAAATCACAATCGTGTCCTGACGGCCTTCTTCGAAAGCGATGTCGTTGGCACTCATGTAGTTGACGTAGTTGTAAGGCATGCGTTGCTCCAATAATTGAAAGGTCCTGACTGGTATAGCGAAGCCTACTCCGGTGGCACTATTCGCATCTCGGGACAGCCTGCAAAACGACAGCCCTCTACGCGGGCACCCAACCAGGTCGTTATCGAGTCCACGGTGACTGTACGAATGCGTCCCGACCATCGCAGCTCACCGGGGTGGTCATCAAACGCAATATTGGCCTTCGTGACCCGAGCGCCCAAGCGGGTAGCCGCACCGACCTTGAGCTCCGTCGGAATATAGCCCTGACCCTGCAGCCAGGCTTGCGCAGCCGCCCTCCCCCGCAACGCGCCGGGCTCGCTCAGGGCACCTGCCAGAGTCTCGAGGACCCACCCGTTGGAGTTCTGGTATCGAGTGGAAAACGGATACCCCACCAGGCTGTATTTTGGTTCCAGCATCGTCTTTGCTTCCTGACCGAGCAGAGCCGACTTCAGGCGCGACTGCAACGAAGGTGCGAGCCGCCATACTCCTGCTTGGTACCGGAAGGGCGAATCAGAGAAGAAGTTGAGCAGCCCCTCGTCGTAGACGTCCGATGAGTCAGTGCCGCAGGAATTGAGCTTGTGCACGACGGTCCAGGCGCCGGTGGGATGCTCTCGCACCGCGAAGGCCAAATGCGAATACGTGAGCCCGTACTCGCTCAAGTCCTGGCCGGCACGCGCTATGAGCACGACCTCGTCGCCCGCCGCGCCTAATGCCTCAAGGGACGTGAGCGTTGCGTCGGCCATGGTTAAGGCCTGTACCTGCTGAGTGACATCAGGTACGGCAGGTTCGCAATGGCGACCCGCCGACGCAACGCCCGCAAGCGAAAATAGAAGGACCGCTGAGGCAACACGAAGGCCCGTCATTAGTCCGAACCCCGATGCTCGGGCGGAGGAAGCACGCCCTCAGGGGGAGCATGGCCGTTCCCGCCCATCCCGTACTGCGAGATGTGCTGGGTGAGCGTTGCGTCGTCGAGCAGCAGCGCAATCCTCTCGGCCGAACCCTGCACCGCCCCGGGCACCGTGAAGGGGTTGTATTTCAAGTCCATCTGTACTCTCCTGTCGGAAAAAGGCACTTGATATAGCGCGCCTACTTAGCCTACTACTCACGGGCCTTAGAATGGTTCAGGCCCGCCTGCGGGTACGTCATGGGCGACAGCACCACCTCACCGCGCTTGAGCACGAACGAACGCTTACCCGTCTGGTTGATTGTCACGTCATCACCCACAGCCAGGCTGTTCTTCCGTACGAGTTGGTTATCCATGCGAACGGTTTGGCGGACGGCCCGGTCGTCGCGCAGAAGGTCGACTTCGGTAGCGTCTCGGTCAATTACCCGCACAGCCTCAACCGTCCACTTGGTCGTGCCGCTCAATTCAGTGGATACATTGGAGGCGCCTTCGGAGGCCTTGCCGGAGCCCTCTGCTGCCAGGGCCGAAGGCATCACCACAACAGAGCCGGCGAGCAGCACAGACATACCGGCAACGACGCTGACGTCAGATGGCGTTTTGACAGACCCATGAATGTTCTGAGCGAACGAACCCGCACTGACAAACACCAGGCCTGCCAGGAGAATAATGAGTTTTTTGTGCGCCATAGTGAATCCTTTTTCTAATGTAGTGCTGGGTGTAGCCACTCTCCAGGCGCTTGCAGGTCAGAAGCGCCAGAACCAAGAGGATTTGAAAGCAATTGCCACGACCGCCATCACAACGCCCAGCACTACCGTGCGCACAGGGAATCGCCCCGTTACCGCCGGCAGGTCCGAATCTGCGCGCCAAGCGAGCCACAGCCCATAGGCCCAGGCCAAAGCCCATCCAGTATGAGCCCAGCCAACAGCCAGCCATGTTGGACCCACTTGCCCCATGAAAAGGCCGATGAACTTGAAGGGAATGCCGAAGGGGATTGGGACGAAAAAACACAGCCAAGCTGCCCGGTAATCAAGACAGAACAGGCCGGCGCGCGGTAATGGACCGACCTCGGCTTGCGCCGCTCTCTCAAGGGTAGCCGCCCGCTGCCGCAAGCGATGAGTCTGAACGTCGGCCGCAGCGCCAAGCAGGATGCTTGCCGGCCAGCAGCACATAGACAGGATGTACGCTACCTCCACCGCGAAGATGACGCGGTCTTCCACGAAAAAGACGGCGGCCCATGCAAGAAATGGTAGAACTAACAGGTGTAGTGCGGCAGGATAAAGCCGACTCCGACGGAGAGCAGGCGGTAAGCCGCCAGGAAGAGCGAGAGCGGAGGACATGGACAAAGGCGACAGTGCGGATGCAGCTGTATAGCGCCAGCGTCTTGAACTCACTGGACCCTACGTGTCGCTGACATCCGACGACGTTAGTTCGCCACTTCGCTTGGCGGCCGACTAGGCCGCGCGGGCACCTGATTACAAGAACTGAAGCGTCTCAGCGCGCAGCTCGACAATAGAATAGGTCTCTTCTTCTCCACGATGTGCCATAACCACCTGGCCGCGGACAGTGAGGCGCCGTCCAAGCGTCAATTCAGCACCCGACTTATCGAGGTCCAATGGAGAGAGCAGCAGGATTATGGAAACCGGCGTGTTCTCTTTGGACTGCTCAACCCCTTCAGGCAAGTCAAGCTCCAGCCGGAAACTGCCGCCCTTATCCTTTTGAGGCCGAAGAGGCAGTGGCGCCCGAATTACTTTGCCAGTAGCGACAAAGCCGATGGCGGCGTCTTCCTTACCGGAAGTGCGAGAGGTCCCTGGACCGTTTTTCGAATGTTCGATTGCCTGGGAAGATGATGTAGTCATGACCATAGGAAGGTAACGTCCCCGCGAGGACCTGGAACTGAGCTTAAATTATACAGGAAACCAATACATCGGCTACGCTAACAATTCTCCGGCCCGACCAGCAGTGGTGACTAGGCAAGCCCCAAAAGAAAAGCCACCTTACCCGCAACGGGAAAGTGGCTTTGAATAGTGGGTTGTGCCCATGCAAAGTTGCGAAACTAGACCGAAACCGTCCTAGCGGAGCCAACGGCTCCCAGTCGCAGCACTTCGGTAAGAAAACTCAGATGGTCGTTTCGAGCCAGCTCCGCAACACGCGTACCGGCTGGATAGGCGGCTGCCGCATAACCCTCGAAGGTGACCTTGCCTGCGGGGCAGACGCGAACACCCCAGACGCCGTCGAGGTGCTCTCGGCGAATGGCAATACCGTGGTGCTTCTTGGCAGCACGGTTGATGTGAGTTGCCGCGCGTCGGCCAAGAGTCGTAGTAGGCATAGCAGTCTTTCTTGTTGATTGTCCTGCAACGTTTAGCTACTGAGCCCTCGACAAAGAAAACCGCGGAGCCTGTGAAGGGTCCGCGGTCGTGAAGAATTACAGCTTCTCGTTCAGCAGGTACTTATTCGAGACAACCTTGAAGCGCAGCTTGTGGTTGACGCCCTTGTAGACGACCCCTTCACGGCGACGAGTTGGATTGATAGCACTTGGACCGTCGGCCATGGCCAGCAATTCCGCAGGCCCCATGCCCGGCTTGAATTCAAACGCTTCATCAATAACGGGCGCGTGAGGGATGCCGACTTCTCGAGCGAAAGCATGGCGCTGGGCCGGCGACATCCAGGAGCCCGTTGCCACGTCGTACACGCGGAACAGGTAGAAGTCGTACTCGGTTAAGCGGTAGATGTTGCCTTCGATACCTGGGCCGACGAGCTCACCCTGCAGCACGACCTGACGGTCACCGAAGTGAGCGCGCAGAATTTCTTCAACCTTGTAGCGGCGAGCGACAATCCAGTGCGGAATGTCGTCGGATTCGAGGTAGTCGACCTGGCTCGAGAGAACGTGGAATTCGGAGTCGAGCAATGCGAAACTGCACGCATTGCCTTCAACCTTCTCCGTCATTTCCCAGACCAGTTCGCCGGCCGGCGCCTGCGTCCATTCCTTGAGCTCTTCGTCCAGATTCTGGACACGCTCTTCGTCGGTGCTCGGGACCAAGCTCGAGCGGTAGCCCCGGGCCTTGCCTAGCAGGTCAGGTGGGAGCGGCTCCTCGAATTTGCAAACCCCCAGGTAGTCGGTGACTTCCTGACCAAGCGGCGCGTCCTTCAGGTCGGCCGGCAGCTTGACGAGCATGCCCTGGCTGACCTGGCCGCGCAACGTCATGGTGCGCAGCACGTGCCCGACACGGCCATTGAATTCCGCCGGAAGCTTGTCGACCAGGAACTGCCAGGCCGGATTACCTTCCGGGAGGAAGGTGTCGAGTTCCAGATAGATGGCGCGGTCGCCGGCGACGTAGTTTTCGTCCTTACGGACCACGACGGGCCAGCCGCCGATATGCGCGCACTCGAGGGAGTCGGCTTTGCGAATTGCAGTGATTGAGTCAATGCGAACGATGCGTGCAAGTTTTCGTGCCATATGTTTCCTTTGTTGTGATGATATGCCCAATCAGGTATAGCGAAGTGCCCTCACCCCTTGGCCGACAGCGAAAAGAAAAACCGGCGCCTGTAAGGGCACCGGTTGAATTTTGCAACGCCAGCAAATGCCAGCCATTAAACGAAGGACAATTCGTCCCGCGCTTGGCCCATAGCGACTGTGAGACTGGCCATCAAATCATGGTTGTTTCCGCCATGGTCTGAATGTGCCACGCTGATGCGCTTGCGATACGCTTTCTTGATACGAGCGACATCTCGCTCGGCACGAGGAAGACCAAGTACCGCGCGCCAGCCAGAAGTGGCAACGACTTCAGCGCCGGAGGCCTGGGCCTTGCCGTGAGAGCCCTCGCCAGCTGGATTGGCTTGGCGGGCTTCACGATGGGCACGGGCACGTTCTTCACGCTGCTTTTGGCGGCCAGCGCCCTCACGTGTCATTTGCTGGCAAGCCTCGTGAAACGCGAGGGCATCAACAGCGCACTTCACATGCTGGCGCAGAACACGACGCTGGGACGCGGGATACGCCCAGTAGTGCTCGTTGAACAGCTCGCCGAACATCCGGTTAGCTGCCAGCTCGACATCATTACGCGTAGCGTTCAGCGGAAGGCGGAAGAAGTGCAGTGCAACGACGTGCTCCGGTACGGCAGGGAGCTTTCGCACCTTGCGCACCGTGAGGCCGACGAACTCGCGCAGCATTCCCGTGACGTTGAATACGCTCGGAGCGTGTCCAAAATACAGTGAGAACGTGATACTTGCTACGAAGTAAAGCACAAACAGCACTACGAGCGCGAGTGATACGAGGATGAGACCGTTGTCGATATTGTGCAGCACAGGGTTCTCCTGAAAAGTTTTTCCTCCCCCGTATAGCAATGTCCTCCCACTCTTCGCTTTCAGTAAAATTTTAGGCGCCCCAATGAAAAAGGAGCCCGAAGGCTCCTTGAAAAGATGTTTTTGCGATGTCAGACAGCACGAAGCTGCACTTGGTAAGGCCGGTGTTTTTGCGACCACCAGTAGCCTGCAGCCCAGGCCGCCCGCTTCCACCCCAGATTGTCGCCCGATAGCGCGGTTGGTCCGAGGGGCGGGTACGGGGTCATCGAAAAATTGTCGCCTCGCATTTGCGCGCGGGCGCCTTGCTGCCAAATCCGTAGTCTGCGCATGAGGTGATTCCTTTAGGCGATGACGTGTTCGGCAGTGTGGCGGAAAACCAGGCCATTTGTCGGACTGGCGGTCTGATACATGTAGCCCATCGAATTGAGCCAGCTCTGGTCAATGTCATCGGGCAGCAGGCAAGCAACCACCGGTTGGCGCAGTTTGATGAGCTGTTGGGTCATCTGGTTGCGCAAGTCACTCGACAGGGCCTTCGCCTTGGCGACCGACAGCTTACCTTTGGTGGTAATGCGGGCTAACACTGCGTCGAAGTCTTTCGGTTTCATGCTTTTCCTTCAAAAAGTTGTCCTGCCTTGTATAGCGACCTCAGGCGGTGCACAGCGGGCACCCCACAAGTACAAAACAAACCGGCGCCTGGGAGGGCGCCGGTAGAGGAATAAGTGCTGCCAATCAGGCGCTGAGGAAGTCAAGCTCGCCAGCGCGCCGCTGGGACAAGGAGGACCAGGTCGGCAGGTGCAGCTGGAAGCCAGGAGCAGCCTCAAATCGAGTAGAGCCCCCCAGGACGTATTCGAGCATGCAATCGGTGGCCAACCAACGCCGGCCCAGCCGCTCAGCCGCATCTGCGGTGGTGAACGAGCCACTAAAGGGGTCTACCACCAAGTCGCCGGGCTCGGACAGAAACTCAATCAAGAACGAAGCGAGTTTCAGGGGCATAGGCGCACCATGCACTGTCACGCCCATCGCTCGGGCCGCTCGCTTGTAGGCAAGCTGTGCGGCGCAACGGTGACCGAACGAGAGGATGTTGCGAGGAATCCGCCCTGCTGTCTCATTACCGTAGCTTCCCGGCCGAAGCGTGTAGGCGCCGTCAGAAGAATCAACCGTGCGCTGCTCTCCGCCTTGCTTGATAAGCGCCAGGTGCTTTTCCGTATGTGCTTGCAGCACTCGTCGATTATCCGACTTGACCTTGAAGGGGTCGTTGGTGAGCCAGTAAATAGGCTCGTAGACGACATTCAATTGGGTGCGCTCCTTGCTGGCATACAGGATGGGGCCGGGTGCTTTCGACTTGTTCTCCCATATAAGCTCGTCCATCTTGTGTAGTCCGAGCCGGTCATGCAGCGCCAGCACCAACCGCTCGCGATATAGCGAACGTGCAGGGCTCTTGAACTCAAAGATGTCGTTGCTAACGTTCAAGCAGATGCTGCCACCTGGCACGAGGTTCTTGACGACAGGTTCGAGCGTGCGGCAAATCCAGTCCACGTATTCATTTTCCGGTGGATTCCCGTATTTCCGAGCTTTGGCCAGACAATACGGTGGGGACGTCACCACCAAAGTGATTGGCGCATCAATGCTTGCAAAAACCGACTCACAGGCGCCGAAAATTGCGATACCCAGATTAGTCGAGAACCCGAGCACAGCAACTGTAGGGTCGATGCGATTCAAGTCCTTCGCAGCCGGCCGAGTAAGCTGCCACACGCCACGTGCGTCGTCGACCCGCTTGATGATTCCCAGCCCCTTCAGCGTCTGTTGATGCCAACGCACCTTTCGGTGAAAAACGTTGTGCTTTTGGCAGCTTTTGCCGATGGCGAGCCGTTCTTTGGCCTGAGCCGGGGAGAGCCCCACAGCGTCAGCAACCGCTTCGTAAAGCGTGCCGTTATCGAGTTGACCGTCGTTTTCTTTTGTATAAGCGTGCAGAACGCTTGAAAAGAGGTTCAGTTGAGTTGCATCCATGGTGTCCTAATAAAGAAGTTTGTCCTCCCCTGTGTAGCGACCCTTTCGGTGCACCAGGCTTTAAATTTGCATACTAGCCAGCTGCTCCGATACGTCACCAGTGGCAATGCTGTTGACTACAATTTTGCGTATGGTGAACGGGATGCCATTGCCTATACCTTTTATCGAAATCATATCTTTTCAGCAGTAGATGAAAGCCCTCTCCATGATGCAGCCATACGCCTGGCTGTTCGCAAACGGAATCCTCACCATCGACGACCGCACCTGGCCCACGGCCTACCGCGGACCTCTTGCAATCCACGCTAGCTTGTCGTTCCACGAGCCGTACTATAACTTCCTGCTCTCCCATACCGAGTTCAAGCTCCCGCTGCCCGAGCAGTTCGACAAGGGCGGCTTCGTCGGTATCGCTCAACTGGTGGACTGCCTAGCGCCCATCCCCGGACCAATGACGAAGCTTGACCTGCGCCGCTCTCACTTCGGCGCGCCGGAGTACCATGGCTTCGTGTTCGAGCGCGCGCGGCCAGTGGCGCTCCAGCACTTCCGCGGCAAGCCTGGCCTGTTCCAGGTCCCCCAGGGCTATCTCGTCGACCGCCCTCCCGAGCCGAGGTAGTGCGGCACATGGGCAGGTGCCTGCCACGGACTCACACCGTGGGTTATCGCTGACATCAGAGTTGGAATTTGACGGCGCCAGTATATTAAAATATACTGAGTGCTACTGTTGCGTTGCTTACTTCAATTCGCGAGCGACGTCCTTCCCTCAGCGCTGCCGCACCTCTCTCTCAAAAGATTAAATACATGTCCCAGACTCTGCGCACATGCTGCAATTGCAGCAAGACCGAAACCGAAGTAGCCCAGCTGATTCAGCTGGAAAACAAGACGATGCTGTGCGGAGAATGCATCGAGGTCATCAGCGCGTTCGCCAAGTCGGACCTTCCTGAGATGGTACTTGCTACTGACGGCCCCCCGACCGATACGCCGCGCCAGATGGCAGCCTTCCTCGACCAGTACATCGTGGGACAGGACGAAGCCAAGAAGACAATGGCCATCGCCGTGCACAAGCACTATAAACGCCTGAGGGCCACCCAGAAGAGCGATGTCGAAATCAAGAAAAGCAACGTGCTGCTGCTCGGCCCAACCGGCACAGGCAAAACGCTGCTGGCCGAAACCATCGCGCGTGCTCTCAACGTCCCGTTCGCTGTAGCAGACGCGACGAGCCTCACCCAGGCGGGGTACGTGGGGGACGACGCCGAAACCATTCTGCAACGGCTCATCCAGGCCGCGGATGGCGATATCGCAAAAGCCGAGCAAGGCATTGTCTTCATCGACGAGATTGACAAGCTCGCCGCTGCCAAGGCTGGGCCTTCCATTACCCGTGACGTCAGCGGCGAGGGCGTGCAACAGGCCCTGCTGAAAATCATCGAAGGCTCCATCGTGAATGTGCCTGTGTCAGGCAACCGCAAGGCGCCCAATGGTCAAATGGACCAAATCAACACGAAGGAAATCCTCTTCATCTGCGCCGGCGCGTTCGTAACACTGCTCGAGAAGCTGAATGCCTCGACAGAGCCCCAGAAACCGTTCGGCTTCCTCGATGCCGCTTCGAAGGCGGCCAAGCCGTCCCGCGAAGTCACCCCGGAAATGCTGGTGGAATTCGGGCTGATTCCAGAGTTTATCGGCCGCCTCCCTATTATCGAGACGCTCGATGCCCTGGATGTTCAGGCGCTCGAACGCATCCTGACTGAACCGAAAAACGCTGTTGTGCGCCAGATGGAAGCACTGTTCGAGATGGATGACGCGACGCTGGTCTTCGAAGACGGCGCCATCCGCAACATTGCTGAACAGGCCCACAAGCTCAAGACCGGCGCGCGCGGCGCACGCAGCATCCTGGAGAAGCTGCTCAAGCAGGCGCAGTTCGAGGTGCCTGACATGCCGGGCGCGACCGTAACGGTCAAAGCGGACCTTGGCGTCAACATCGCCTGGCCCGAACTGAAGCGGGCCGCGTAAGCGCCGGCGCCCTGCCCCTTGCGAACGCCCCTCCCGGGGCGTTTTTTCATGCACTATTGCATTCGTGACACCTGGTAGCTCATTGGCTACACTCAAAAGGACAACTACCCCCAGAGGACCTTATGACTATCGCCAACAACCCAGGCTCGACCACCACCCCAACCCTGACCGGCGACTTGCCGCGGCTCTTCGTGTACTTCGTCGCATTCGCCTATACCTGGCGAAACGGCGGCAGCACGGTGACCAGCCACAGCAACGATGAAGTGATTCGCGCGAAGGTTATCTCGTCGCATGCCGATATCATCCGCATCGAAGAGGAGCTCATGCAGGGCATCCCTCACGCAGAGACGATGGCAGTCCTAAACTGGAAGCTGCTGCGAATGGAAGACGCTTCAACCCAGGCGCCGCCGGCAAAGCCGACCTTTCAAGCGGTCAGCGACAGCGAAGGCCCCTTCACGGTCATGACTGGCGACTCGCGGCTGTACTCAGCCCTTCCCTCCTTCCGAAAGGCATGCGTCATCGCAGAAGCCTCGGCTCAGTCCAGTAATAACGAGCCCTGCTTTGTGCTCAATGAAGCGGGCCAGAAGGTTGCAGGCTACCTGCACCCTGATGCAAGCTTCTTCATGTACGCGGTAGAGCTGGAAGAAACCCCGAACAGCTTCGCTGACCTGGAAGCCGAACTGGAAACTGCAGCCTGCGATACCTGGACCCTCGGCTCGCGCGAAGAACTCGTGTCGACACTGGCCAGGTACGCTAACCGCATTGCCACGACCCCTTCCGAGATGGCCGCCGGGATTCGTGTGTTCGAAGTCGATGCAGACCATCGCATCGTCGACCTGAACCCGCGCTACCTCGCAGTATTCCACCAATTTAACGGAAAGTTCGTAATGGCCGACGGCCTACCTGACGACCTGCGTCAAGCCGTCGAGCACCTGGTGAAGTAAGTCTACCTTTCAATTCAAAAGCCCGCTCCTGCGGGCTTTTTTCTATGCTTGCGACATGCTCAGTGGGCAATGGCTACACTGGTTCAATGACGCACGCTTCCACTCCCTCCGAAACCATTTACGAACACGTAATGGGCACCCAGTTCGCCCGCCTGGCGCCGGCCGTGCAGCGCTTTCACCGCTTGTCAGGCCTGACCGAACTCCACGGGCAGGTGCGAACCTACGCCCCCTCCTCTGCAGCAGGCCGGCTGCTCGCCAAACTGTTGGGCACGCCTCGAGGCACCAGCCAAGGGCCACTTAAATTTGTCCTCAATGCAAGCTCGTCCGTAGAATCCTGGACCCGGTACTTCCCCGTAAATACCATGACGTCCCAATTGCGGGCGCGCGGGCCGCGGCTCGAGGAACACCTTGGCGCTGCGCGGCTACTGTTCGACCTGGTCGAATGCCGAGGCGCCCTCCACATGAAATTGACTGCCATGCGTTTTCTGGGTATTCCCTGTCCCCAGTGGCTTCTGCCGACCATCAAAGCGGTCGAGACCGGGCAAGGGTCCGAGCTGCACTTCCACATCACCGCATCTCTGCCCCTTATAGGCGAGGTCGCCAGCTATGCGGGATTCCTGACCATCCCCGGGGAAAACTCATGATTGTCGTGTTCGATGCCCAGTGCCTGCTGTGCAGCAGGTGGGTCCAACTCCTGCTCCGGCATGACCGCCATAAGGTCTTTCAGTTCGCCTCAATCCAGGGAGAGACCGGCCGTGCCTTGCTCGCCCGCGAAGGCTTGAAAGCTGAGCAGCTCGAGACGCTTCTCCTGGTCGATGGCGCGCGCAGCTGGCAACACACCGGCGCCGTCCTGCGGGTGCTGAGCCGACTCGGCTGGCCGTGGCGCCTTGCCGGGGCCGCCTGGCTTGTGCCAGCACCCCTGCGCGACGCAGCGTATCGCTGGATTGCTCGCAATCGGTATCGGCTTTTCGGCCAAAGCGACGTGTGCATGTGCCCGCCGGCCGACCATCGGCTACGCTTCCTCGATTGAAGCGCCCGCGCTACTCTGCACAATGAAAAACCCCCGAACCAACTTGGCCGGGGGTTTGAATTTATTGCAGGCTAATCGTCTGGGTTCGCCAGAACGTAAATTGCCGACGACAGGTTAGCAGCGACATACCGGATGCGGCCGATGTCCGTGTACACGACCTTTTCCAGCTTGGGCCGGCCTTCGCGCTCGACCTTCACGCTGAAGATGTAGCCGCGGTCCCTGAAGTCACCGTAGCGCAGTGCAATACCTGCGTCGTCCTCGCCACCGAACAGCGAGTCTTTCAGGATGCCCGCGAGAGATGGGCGCTCGGGGAAGTCAACGCCAGGCAGCATGTCGCTGTAACCGCAAGCCCTGGTCGAGTACTTCACCAGGTCCACGATGGTCAGGTCCGTCCGGCCTTTGACCGAATCCAAATTGAGCAAATATCCTTCGCCAGCGAGCTCTTCATTGATATCTGGCCAGAACTGCCGTACGTGCAGCTCACTCCAGCGACCGTAGTCATAATTCATGACGAACAGGAAGCTGCTGCTTTGGGTCTCGAGGACGAAGGCCTTTGCCTTACGCGCTTCAGGGTCCAAAGGTGGCCGTTCGTAGTCTTCGCCGTAGATGGCTTTCCAGTTCAGCCCCAGGTCCGTCTCTGGCGCGGTCCGGTCAGCGACAGCCCATACGTAGGCGTCATTGCCGAATTCGAACTTCGTCTCTTCCGAGATATGGCCGGCGGCCGTCAGGTCGGCATGGAACTGCACGGACGGCGCGAGCATGTCCGCGGTCCGGACGCCGTAAAACGCATCCTGCATCGACTCGAAGTCGTGCGACTGGGCGTCGACGGGGTTGCGCTGTTCCCTGGCAAACATCCCCGCCAGGATAATCGGACGCTCGAGCAAGTCCCACTTCCGGGTCATCTGCCCTTCCAGTTGCTGACGAAGTTCGTCGGCAATTTCTTGCATCCGCTCGGCGGTAAGGGGGTCTTCCCTGTCTTCTGGCATCGGAGGCTGCACGGCCGCCGGCGCTTGATTCGAGTTGTCCGGCACGTCAGGGGTCTCAGGGGAATTCGAGGTAGTTGTCATCAAAGCTCCTATCAGAAGTAATTGTCCTCATAGGTGTAGCGAAGGCTAACTCGCCTGGCTACACGCAGACCCAAGTCCTTCCATGCGTGACCCCATGACCGCTTCCGCAGCCCTCGGAGCCATTACCCAATCGGCAACGTATGTGCCACCCCTCGCCGGCGCCCTGCCTTACCTGGCGGCGGCCCTCTCGGCTATAGGCCTCATTCTCCTAGTCACGGCAGGCCGGGAGAAACGAGCCCCTCTGCGACAGGCGAAGGCTAAACCTTTCGAGCTTGAATACCTGCGCCGAGAGCCAATGACTCCGACCGAGATGAAGTTTTTCAAACGGCTCGTGGCGGCCCTACCTGAAGCGGTCATTGCCCCACAAGTCGCGATGTCAGCTCTGATTGACCTGCCCGCTCATCAAAACCAGGGGAAGTTTGCACACGTGAACAGGAGCAAGTTCTCCCAGCAGCGCCTGGACTTCGTGGTGTTTGACGGCTCCTCCGGTAAGGCCATATTCGCCATCGAGCTCGACGACCACACGCACGACTCGGACGCCCAAAAAGCGAAGGACGCCGAGCGAGACAGCTTGCTCGAGTCTGTGGGATACCTGGTCGAACGATTCGATGCACGCCAAATGCCGACTGCTGCTGCGTTACGAAAGCGCTTGTACTGAGGCCCTGATATGGTGCTAAAAACAACAAGAAAATTTCTTTAGCTCCGAAATATGTTGCTCTGAAGACATATAAAATATATTATTAAGGTACACAGTATGCACCCTAAAAGGATACCCATGAAAACCACCCGCACCCTGCTTGCCGCGCTGCTCATCGCCATGGGTTCCGCTCCGACCGCTGCATTCGCTCAGGCCACGTCCAGCGATACGTGCCAGGCAATGCCTACTGGTGAAGGCGTCGTCGTATCGCGCCTCGGCTCTCGGGGCACCGAGTCCTGCAAGCCCAATACGGGCATGGTCCTGTACACGATGCCAAGCACGCCGCTGGCCCATGCAGTAGCCATTCTGTGCGACACCACGAAGGTGATTTCGTTCCTGAAACACGAAGGTGACCGTACAACCGCGTTCTGCACCTACCGCGGCGCCGCCGGCGCTCCGGACGTGATTACCGGGGGCTCAAAGCTCATCATCCGCTGACCGAAAAAGGCCCGCCCTACCCCTGCTGCTGGCGCTGCTGTTCGGGTGCCGCCCTAAGGGGCTACGACAGCTCAATCAAAGCGAGGCCAAGTGCCTCGCTTTTTCATTTAAGGCCTCGTGTCCGACCAACCGTGCAGGCAGATAAGGTCCAGTTGCCATACTGTACCTACCACACAGCCCGTAACGAGCGAACCTGATGACGACGTCCTACTATTCCCGCCTGCAGTCCAACTTCCCGCGCGTGCTGCGTATCGGGTGCAACCCGAACGGTGGCCGGGACTTTGTCGTAGGCGACATCCACGGCGCCTACGCCACGCTCTACGCCGCGCTCATCTCCGTCAGCTTTGACCCTGCACGCGACCGGCTGTTCCTGGTAGGGGACCTGATTGACCGTGGAGCTGACTCCTGGATGTGTGCAGAGCTGCTGGCGCAGCCGTGGGTTATCGCCGTACGGGGCAACCATGAAGACATGCTCATCGACCTGTATGCATACGGCGAGCCCGACGAAGCAGTGCTGCAGTACGCCGCGCGCCATAATGGCTTCGACTGGTGGCTTGACACGAGCCCGGCCCGTCGCCAGGCCGTCCTTGACGCGATACGCCCCCTGCCTGTGGTGATTGAGCTCGAGACCGAAAGAGGACTGGTCGGGATTGTCCACGGGGAGGTCCCTGTTGGAATGGACTGGCAAACCTTCGTCGCCCGCATCGAAGCGGGGGACGAAGGGGTGACGCAGATAGCGCTGTGGGGGCGCGAACGCCTGGCCGCCCGGGACCTCAAGGGGAATGTCATCAACGGCGGCCGGCAGAACAAGGACGGGGTGCCCGGTGTTGGACGCGTGTTTGTAGGCCACACGCCCCAATGGAACGGCGTCAACCGCTGGGGCAACGTCTTCGGGATGGACACGGGCGCAATCTTTGGGGAGGTTGGCCTCAAGAAGGAAGGACGGCTGTCCCTGGCGAACGTCGCCTGTGAGACGCAGGTGCTGTGTGCTCCGAAAAAACCTATGCTTATCGACATCCGCCAAGACCTGGCCGGCGAAGAAACGACCCGGCCCTTCGGCAACTACGTGAACCAACCAAGTGCCCTGCGCGCCTGGTGGGAATCAGTACTGCCTCCTCGAAAGTGAACCCCGCTCAATCCGATATGAAACTGCTCATCCAAACCGACCTTGAGTTCAACCTGCCCTTCCCTGCGGACGCTCCTGAAGCGTATCGTGAAGAGCAGCTGCAATACTTCCGCGACCTACGGACATTCGCCCAAGGCTACTCGCTTTGGGCTCGGTGGGACCTCAGCGGCGCCGGCGTGGCCATCCGCATTGTCGCCCAGAAGGTAACCGTAGACGAAGACGCAATGGACCTCTTCTTCTCGCAGTTCCTCACCGAGCTGTTCGACGTCGAGGTTCGATACGCGGCGCTGGGAGGCGGCAACTTCACCCTGGAACTGACGAAAGCAATCTCGCGAGCGGCCAGCTTTGCTCCATGAAAAAAGCGGCTCGATGAGCCGCCTCCTTGTTGGCACCTAGGCCACTTTAGCGGACCGTCCGATTATTCAGGCGATGAATGCGAACCGCCTGCGTAACTGCAATGAGAACTCCGACCACGACGAACGGCACCAGGAATGCGGTGATGGCCGGCGCGGTGCCGGCACCCGCTTTGAAGAGAAACTTGCCCGTCGCCAGGGCGCCCAGGAACCACGCCAGCGACAATTTCAGTTCGAGGCGCGCCATGGAAACCTGTTCGTCCACCGGAGCGGCCAGGCGTGAGGTCTTGACGTCACGGAACCATGCCCGGACGTCCTTATGGAACAGGCCTAGCCAGATGGCGACGGAGGCGATGAACAAAATCACGTTGACCCACGGGGCGGGACTTGGCGGGCCCGACAGAAACAGCGGAGGGATTGTCATCAGTACATCGAGGGCCACATACCCAATTCGGGCCGAATTTGCTCCGCACGAGAACGAGACGATTAAGAGCAGATAGAACAGCGTCACAGCGGCCACCGCCGGGTTGAACGAGCCCATCAGAATTGAGGACAGAGCGCTGGCGGCCAGGGCGGCATAGCTGGCGCCCACGACCGCCTTCACCATGAAGGGCTTCGGCGGAGGAAGGGTACGAGGGACTGATTCGGTAAACGCGGGAGTCATAGAGGATGCAATGCAAGGAGAAGGAACCTGTATAGCGCCGTGTTATAAATGGGTTTCACCCCGCAGTGCTGGTCCTCCTCCTCCAGAATATAACGAGAAAAGCCTCGAAAACACGTGTTTCCGAGGCTTGTTGAATCCGTTGGCAATGACTCAGTCTGGCCGCTCGAGATAAGCTTTGCGCCAACCACCTTGCCAATCCACAAAGTCCTGGCTTTCATACAGATACGGGCAGCCTTTCCACCAGCCTCCTGCTTTGCGCGAACCGTAACCCCTCTTGAATGCCGCCGAGTCTTCGTTGACAACGCGGTGGTCCGATGGGTTTGGTGCGGTTGTGTGCGGCATGTTCTCTTCCTTTGAATAGTGGTCCTTCCTAGTCTAGGCATTGGACAAAAACCTTTCCCTATACCTCAAAGACCCCTCCCCCCCTTCAAGGAACTTCATGGACCATACCGAAGAAAAAGACATCAAGCTCGACGCCGACAAAGAGACCGTTGCACTGAAAACCATCAAGGACATTCAGTTCGCACTGCACACCCTGGGCGAAAGCCTGAAATCCGAAAACGGCGCCGGCGAAGATTCGGTCCGTACCATCTTGAGCCTGTGCGGCTTCCATTTATCGGACCTCTCCAAGCTCACTGGCGTGCCGACGCAGACCGCGGCCGAAGTGGAACAGCGTCACGCGGAAATCCGCGCGGCCAACATGCGTGTACATGAGCTCGAAAGGCAGTTAGGCGAAGCCTCGCCGGACGACCTCATCCAGCCGGGCATCACCCGCCTGGAACAGCTGCTGAACCGCTGGTGGAAATACGAAGGCTTCGGGCATGTTTCCGAGGTCGACTTCGGCAGGTACGGTTGCAAAATCAAGCTGTCCTGCAGCCTGTTTGGCGACTATTTCATCGTCAACTCGCCGACACCGGTGTCCGACAAGGAACGCAAGAAGCTGTGGCATGCCGCCCTGCGCGAGCAAGGCTACATCCTGGTCAACCCCCGGAATGGTGACGACCTGGCCGTCGAAGATTGCGAGCAAAGCCGCAAGACCTTGACGACGCTCATCAAGTCGCGCATGCCGTCGGCATCCATCCGGACGTTCGGCAACCACAGCACGCGTAACGGCGACATGACGATGGACTACGTCGAGCTGTTCGTGCGCGACATCAAGGACTTCGCGACCCTGCCCCAGAACCCTACGGCGAACAACGAATACGACTAATCGTCCAGCCCATTCACGACGCCCCGGTCTCCCCGGGGCGTTTCCTTTGACAGTGCGGCGCCTGTTCGCTACACAGGCAAGGACATCTGCTCTCAACGAAAGGCCCCATGTACACCATCATCACCTACCAATACAGCGACGCTGGAAACAACAAGCAGTTCGAACACATCGTGCTCAACGGCGAAGTGTCGGCCGCGGACGCTGCGACCATCACCGCCACGCTCGAGGCGGAGACGTTTTTCATCCCCTACGACCTGAAGCTGGGCATCACGGAGCTGCAGTCGCGCCAGGAAGACTTCCCTACGGACGAAGACCACGTCTGGCACATCCTGAACCTCGACAAGCGCGAAACGGTCGCAACGGTTCCAAGTGGCGCCGCTGTCATCGCTGTCGACGATTTCGTCAAGGCCTTCGTCGCAGTTGGCCACAACGGCTGGGATGTGAGCCGCGCAGTGGACCGCTTGGGCGTCTAACCGACACCTGATAATTCAAAAACCCTCGCCTGTTCGCCGGCGAGGGTTTTTCTTTGAAACCTGGCTTGTCCGCTAATCAGGAAGCCGGCACCGGTGCATGGCGCTTGGAGGGGACGGCATTATAAAGCGCATGCGCGTCCGGGCTATTCCAGCAGAAGACATCGAAGAGCACCGGCGAGCCGCCGGCGGCCGCACAGACGTGGCGTGCCAGCACCTGGTAGAACCGATAGGCCGCCTCCGTGTGCACATCGCCCATCGAGAAGGGGCCCGCCAAGCCAATGCCGCCGAAGGTTTCGCTAAGCACGTGCAGGCTCTTGCGGTCCAGAGGGATGTGCCCATACTGCTCGCAAACCGCGACCAGGGCGGGCGACTGTTTTGCGCCTACCCGCAGCCACCGGATGAAGAGGTCCAGCAACTTGTAGCGGTGCGCGACCGATAGTGCCCGGCCGTCCCCCGTGCCAGCCTGCCAATGAACCGCCAACGATTCGGCCAGGCCAGCGTGCCACCGGTCGAAAGCCTCCTGCGACTGCAGCTGACTTGGTAATTCGTTGTCGGCAAGCATCGTTTCCAGCTGCTTCTTGGCCCAAGCACGGTACAATGCTTGTGGGCCGCCGTCACCGCGGGTGCCTGTCGACATCCCTCGCGTAGTAGAGGACTCGACACCGTACTCCGCCGTTTCCAGCGCGTGGTTGTCCCACAAGACGCGCGCTGTTGGTAAATAGGCTCGGTAGCGAGCGACCCAGTCCTCGGACAGGAACTCGCGGAAATCGGTGTGCATGGGCAGGTCCTTTGAATGACGACGAAAATGGCGCCGGAGATTTAATAATATAGCAAATATTTATGGTTCGTCACCTCTTTTTAGAGGGTTCCGTTGCTACACACTATTTCGTATCGCTGCGCGCCAAAAGCATGAAGCGAGCCTCAATTCTGTCCGAAAAACGGACCGCTCTTACCAATATCGACGACGACCCGAATGCTCCTCCAAGACAATCTCAATATCCGACCATTTACCGAAGCTGGCCAGCTGTCCCAACTCTCCGCCTGGTACGAAGAAGGCCGTAAAATTCTCTGGGTGCTGCTCCACGGACAGCCTCGTCCGTGCTTTAACCCTGAGCTCATTGCTGACGTAGCCAATGTCATGCGCGCGGTGAGCGCCTCTGGCCTGCCAATCGACTTCTGGGTTACCGGCTCCTCTGTTGACGGCATTTTCAATACGGGTGGAGACCTGTCGTATTTTGCCCAGCACATCCGCTCAGGCGAGCACGCTGCGCTTCAAGCGTATGCCCACTCGTGCGTCAACATCCTGAACGACGTGATGAACGGGTTCGGCGTGGAGGCAATCACCATCGCCATGATTGAAGGGTCCGCTCTGGGCGGTGGCTACGAAGCAGCCCTCGCACACGACTACGTGTTTGCCCAGGAAGGGGTGAAGCTCGGCTTCCCCGAAATCGCATTCAACCTGTTCCCGGGTATGGGCGCCTACTCATTCGCAGCGCGCAAGGCCAACATGCGCGTAGCTGAAGAGCTAATCAGCACTGGCGTGGCGTACCCCGCTGAATGGCACCATGAAAAAGGCCTGGTCGACCGATTGTTCGCCCAAGGGGATGCCTACCAGAACACCCGTACGTTTATCGACACGCTGCGACCGAAGCTTAACGGCATTCGCGCGATGCTGCGAACACGCAAGCGCGTGATGCCAGTGACCCTCGATGAGCTGATGGCTATTACGGACGACTGGGCCCGAGCTGCCTTCAAAGTCGAAGAGAAGGACCTGGCGTACATGGACCGGCTTGTCATGCTACAAAACCGTCGCGCCAAGCCAATGGCCGTGCCTCCCGCTCCCCGACCGGTGGAAACGACTTCGGAACCTCTTTCGGAAGCGCCGGCGAAACTGGCCATTGTTCGCTAAACGATTGCAATCTATCACGGCGCCTACGGGCGCCGTGATGCTATCTACGCCCCGCACCTAAAAATATTTGTTGCCTTTTATAAAAACAGTTGCTATAGTATTTCTGCGTTACCGATAAGTGCTTTTAAGGTGCTTACTCGACCCGAAGCGGCTTGCTTCTAACCCGAACATCTGGAGAAATACACACATGGCAATCAATCTGTCCAAAGGCGCCAACGTCAACCTGAGCAAGGAAGCTCCTGGCCTGAAACTGCTGACCATCGGCCTGGGCTGGGATGCGCGCGCTACCGACGGCGCCGCTTTCGACCTCGACGCGACCGTCTTCCTGCAGAACAGCTCGGGCAAAGCACGCTCGGCGAGCGACATGATTTTCTACAACAACCTGAAATCGGCTGACGGCTCGGTCGTGCACAACGGCGACAACAAGGTCGGCGACACCGCCGGCGACGACGAGACCATCTCCATCGACCTGTCGAAAGTCCCGGCCGACGTCGAAAAGATGTCGTTCTGCGTGACCATCCACGAAGCCGACGTCCGCAAGCAGAACTTCGGCGCCGTCTCGAAGGCCTACGTCCGCGCCATCAACGCCGAAGGCAACACCGAACTGGCCCGCTACGACCTGTCGGAAGACAGCTCGACCGAAACGGCCATGATTTTCGGCGAACTGTACCGCAACGGCGCCGACTGGAAGTTCAAGGCCGTCGGCCAGGGCTTCGCAGGCGGCCTGGGCCCACTGGCTGCCTCGTTCGGCGTCCAGTAATCCGCGCTAATCCCGCGTGAGTAAATAAACGGCTGGCCTAGACGGCTGGCCGTTTTTTTCGTTGAACGATTACCCCAATTCCAAAGGTTCCCCACCCATGAAAACAATCAACCAAGGCCAGCGCCTGAAGCTTGCGGACCTGTTCGCCGGCCATATTTTCGAAGCAGCGCTGGCTGCAACTGGCCCCAACCTGACCATCGACTTCGCCTGCTTCGGCCTGGACGCCGCCGGCAAGCTGTCGAACGAAGACTACATGACCTTCTACGGTCAACCGAATTCCCCATGCAACGGCGTGCGCTTCACCGCAGCGAACGGCGGCGCCCGCTTCGCCATCGACCTGGACCGCATCCCTGCAAGCATCGACCGCCTGGTCCTGACCGCAGCACTGGACGGCGCCGGCGCCATGGGCCAGCTGAGCTCGGGCAGCGTGAGCCTTATCACCGGCGGCCAGGATGCCGCCCGCTTCAGCTTCTCCGGCACTGACTTCAAGGACGAACGTGCCCTGATGCTGGCCGAGTTCTACCGCAAAGACGGCGCATGGCGCATGAGCGCTACCGGCCAAGGCTTCAATGGCGGTCTGGACGCACTGGTTCGCCACTTCGGCGGCGAAGTCGCTGACACCACCCCTGTCGCGCCGACCGTGGCGCCGCCGGCACCAGCACCGGGCAGCATCAACCTGACCAAACGCCTGAACCTGGAAAAGCGCATCGCAGCCGAAGCGCCGGGCCTGGTCAATCTGACCAAGACCGCGAACGTTTCGCTGGAAAAAGTCGGCCTGGGCACGCACAAGGCACGCTTCTGCGCCGTGTTCGACATCTCGTACTCGATGACCGGGCTGTACTCCTCGGGCGAGGTTCAAAGCTTTGCCGAACGCGCGCTCGCCATGGGCTGCCGATTCGACGACGACGGCGAGATGGACATCTTCCTGTTCGGCGGCAAAGTTCACCAGGTGCAGTCGATGAACATCGGCAACTACAAGGTGCACCTGCGTACCGTCCTCGACGAGACCGGCATGGAGGGTGACACCCAGTACGGCGTCGCAATCCAGGCAATCCGCAATTTCTACTTCCCGCAGAACCGCGCCGCCGAAGAAGTTCAGCTGACCAAGGCCGATACACCCGTCTACGTCGTATTCCAGACCGACGGCGACACCGGCCGCGAAGACTTCACGAAGCGTCAAATCCGCGCCTCGAGCTTCGAACCGATTTACTGGATGTTCTGCGGCTTGGGCACCGGCAGCTCGTTCCGCTTCCTGAAAGCACTGGACAACCTGCCAGGGCGCCTGATGGATAACACAGGCTTCCTGGAAGTGAAGAAAAACAGTGTCTACACGGATGAGCAGTTCTTCGACCTGATGGTCAAGGACTACTCGCGCTGGGTGGTGCAGGCCAAGCAGCAAGGCCTGCTGCCCTAATCGGCCCGGGCTGGCGGGGCTGCTGTCCCGCCAGCTTTTTCCCCAATACTGCAATCTAAAAAACAATGCCAACATTCACTATCACCGGGGACGTCGACCCCTTCCTGCACGTAAGCATGCGCCGCGGCGAGATGATTTACTGCGAACGCGACGGCATGGTCATGATGGAATCGAACCTCGACCTCAAGGGCAAGATTTCGGGCGGCATCGTCAGCGCCCTGGCTCGCAAGTTCGCTAATGGCGAGTCGTTCTTCCAGCAGGAAATCACAGCGGTCCGCGGAGACGGTGATTGTCTGTTGTCACCAATCATGCCAGGTGCGGTTCGCGTCCTCGAAGTCGGCGCCCAGCACTACATGGTCTCCGACGGCGCCTTCGTGGCAGCGAGTTCGGACGTGGACATGAAAATCCGCATGCAAAACATCGGCAATGCCCTGTTCGCAAACACCGGCGGCTTCCTCATCACCGAAAGCTCAGGCAAAGGCCAGATGGTCGTGTCGGGCTTCGGCTCGATGTTCGAACTGGACGTGACGCCTGGCCACGACGTCCTCATCGACAATTCCCACGTCGTCGCCTGGGACAGCCGACTGCGCTACGAGCTGTCGGCAAGCACCTCGCAAAGCTCAGGCTTCCTCAGCAACCTCATCAGCAGCCAGACCAGTGGCGAAGGTTTCGTGCTGAAGTTCTCCGGCACCGGCAAGGTGCTCATCTGCTCGCGCAATCGCACGGCGTTCCTCGAACAACTGCGCAAGGACCTCGCAATCCCCGAAGCATAAGTCCGACGCGCCGCGACCCCAGCCCGCACGGTGAAAGCCCTGCGGGCTTTTTCGTTCCAATGCCTCGGCGCAGAGCAGCCGTGGCTGATACGAAAGTCGCATAGATACACCTTTTTGCCGAAAAAGTCGCATCTATGCGACTTTAGCCCTTCTTTGGCGGCGGCCGCTCCAATTGAAAAACGCCCCGGGCCGCAAAGCCAAGGGCGTTCGTACCACCTCTCACAGGAGACTTCGTGAGCGTGTCAGCGCTTGACGGGGCGGCTCCAGGTCGCGCTGAGGACGAAGATACCTTCCTTGTTGCGATACATACGCACGAGCAAGGGCACGTCGCCGGCGGTGTAGCCGTGAGTCACCGTGACGTTGGTATCGCTGTAGAGCTGCACAAACTGGTTACGCGCCGATTCAGGGAGACTCTTACGCAGCTGCGCGAGAGACGCGAACGCGGCAGCCTGGTCGGAGCCTGCTTCTTGCGTGAGACTCATTGAGGTCGCATTGCCCACAACCTTCCAGCCCTTGAGGTCGGTTGCAACCTTCTCCGACTTCGACTTCTCGAAGAGGCTTGCCATGTCGCCAGCATCTCCGAAGGCCGCAAAGGAGCGCGTGAGTGCGTCCGCCCCTACCTTCGCGTTACCACAGGTCAGGTCCACCCCTGGCGCCGCCTGGCGGACGTTCGCCAGCAGCTTGGCCCAGTCAGCCTTCGACGTCACAGGCTTTGCCAGCAGCTCAGCAGTGGCCGCAGGGGAAGGAGCCTGGCCACCACGGGTCATGCGCATTGCAACACCTGGTTCGTTGAGAGAGCCAGCCAAGCTGAAACTGGCCGCGACATGAGCGTTGTCGAGCGGATTCTTAGCCACCCGCCCTACGACTTCGTCGGTCGACACTCCCGGCAGCACCTTCAGACCCATGGCCTGATAAGTGGTACCGCGCTTTGCGTCGCATTCGATAATCAGGAGGCCATATTGGCCTTGGGCCGGCGCCGTGAGCGGGGCCAGGTCGGCGGCCGTCAGCAAAACGCCTGTTGATACGACCGCCGCCGGCGGAGCAGCGGCAGCCTGCGCAGTATCTGCAGCGCTTGCAAAGGAACCGATGCCCGAGAGACAGGCGAGAGCTGCAGCAGTAACAGTGCAAGAGCGAAGTGATTTGTTCATTGGAGTCAGGTATGTCAATAGGAGCGGTACGAGGACAGGGCTTAGGTTCGGGAGCGCAGCTGAGCCAGCTCATCGCGAATACCCTGCAGGGCACCCGTTAGGGGAAGAAAGTATGTGCGCGTTCCGTCTCGAAACCCACCGACAAAGGCGGCACCCAGGGAAGGCCATCCGCCAGGCGGGTGCAGTTGACGCTTGAGGTCTTCAGCGCAGGCCTGATAAGCGCCGCGAAAAGGGGATGTCGCCAAGCGCGTGGCTGCATGGACGAGGAAAGGGATTTTCATCAAAGCTCCTGAAAATGGCGAACTGTTGTCGCTATACTTCAGCATAGGTATTCATATGCTAATGAGGACAGGTAGCCTGTCGCTGCATCCGGTTCTGACAGAGCCCACGACAATTCTCCAATCCCGCAGCTTTCGCTGGAAGATGGCCCCCATCGGTCTTTCTTCCAGCTGTAACTGGGAGAATTACTAGGGGGCCGTGACCACGGAAGGAACTGGTTTTATGGAACACACCCATGAGCCAACGCCGTACCCGCCGTCAAAAACGTGTAGCAAAACCCTTTAAACGTTTCATCAAGGTGACCGGGCAACCCGTCCACACCCTTGCTGAAATTGTTTGTCTGGCTGGTGCTGTCATCGTCGTCCTTCATAAGGTAATGCCTTCCTTCCCGGAAGCCACTGCTGCATTTGAAGCATCGTTAGCATGCACTGCTCTCGCAACCTGGTATTTGAAGCGACGTCTCGAACGTCACATCTAACGCCTGATTCACTAAGCCTCCCTCTTGGGAGGCTTTTTGTCGCTCGTCAGTCGTCCAGGGTCCGGCCAATGCCAAAGTGCGCGGCAAGCAAGGCACCCTCGCGCTCAGCCTGGGCTATCTGTTCTGGCGTAAATGGAGGACGATTCGGCATCTTGCACGGGTGGGCAAGCCACTGACCGAAGTGATTCTCGCGCGCCCACTCTTCGGCCGCGGCCGGCTCAAGGAACCATGCCACCAGGGCGCCGCCAACGCGGATGCCAATGCCGTCCAGCTCATCGACAGGAAGCGCGCCGGCAGCGGAGGTAATTGCGTCGTTCGACATACAACCCCTTAAGCCGCAATCAGACGCAGGACCTTGTTCTTGGCCAACGGCATCCACGCTTCGAAATCGGCGACGGGCATCGGACGGCCGAACAGCCAGCCTTGACCGCAATCGACGCCGATGGAGCGCAGGAAATCAGCTTGCTCTTCCGTCTCGACGCATTCCGCGACGATTTTCAGACTCAGTTCGTGCCCCACCGCCACCATCGAGCGCACCAGGGCGCGCGCTTTGACGTCGGTGTGGATGGACTTAATGAAGCTGCCATCGAGCTTGAGCACGTCCAGCGGCAAGCGTGCCAGCTGCGACAGCGACGAGTAGCCGGTGCCGAAGTCGTCCAGGTGCACTTGCGCGCCCAATTCACGGAACATACGAATCAGGCGATGAGCCTGCTTCTCGTCCTCGACCAGGCAGCTCTCGGTCAGCTCCAGGTCAATCATGGATGGGGAGATATCATTGACGAGGATGGCCGCGGTGAAGTCCTCGATGAGATTCTCTTCTTTCAGCTGGCGAGCCGACAAGTTCACGGCGATGCGCAGGTTCAAGCCTTGGCGCTTCCAGACGCCGGCCTGCTTGGCGGCTGCCTCGAGGACCCACTTGCCGAGCGGGACGATGAGCCCGGACTCCTCCGCATAAGGGATGAACATCGCCGGCGAGACCAGGCCGCGCTCCGGATGGTTCCAGCGCACCAAGGCTTCGACACTGTCGACCGTGCCGGTGCTGAGCGAGACCTTTGGCTGGTAGTACAACTCGAACTGATTTTCGGCCAGCGCGCGGCGCATGTTCGACTCGAGCCACATGTACTCGCTGACCTTGTTGTTCATCTCGGCATCGAACACGCGGTGCGTACGGCGGCCAGACTCTTTGGCCACGTACATCGCCGTGTCTGCGCTTCGCACCAGCTCTTCGCGAGTAGTGCCGTGCTCAGGGAACATCGCGATACCAATCGAGCAGCCCGAGTACACTTCCGCGCGCTTGAGGTTGAAGGGCACCTTCATGCGTTCCAGGATGCGCACTGCCGTAGCTTCCACCTCGACCTGCGAGGACGATGCGACCATGACCAGGAATTCGTCGCCGCCCAAACGGGCGACCACGTCGTTCTCGCCCAGCGTCTCGCCGATGGCCGCAGCCACCTGAGCGATAAGGACGTCACCGGTCATGTGCCCGTAGTGGTCGTTGACCTTCTTGAAGTTGTCGAGGTCCAGGAAGATGAGCCCAAAGCCCGGCGCATCTTCGCCCGTGACGGCGTTCGTGATGCGCTCTTCGATAGCGTGACGGTTCGGCAGTCCAGTCAAGACGTCCGTATTGGCCAGCTCCACCAGGCGCGCCTTGGCGCGCTGCTCCTCGGTCACGTCGACACCCGAGCACACGAGATAGACTTCGTCCACGCCGCTTCCCGAGCGCACCATCTTATTGCGCCAATGGATAAGGCGCACGCCGTCCTTCGATTGAATCGAACGCAGCACTTCGTAGGAATCTTCGCCGCGGAAAAAGCCGCTGATGTTCGTGCGCGAGGTCTCGCGCTCGTTCGAAGGAATGAACATGTCATGCGCGTTCTTGCCGAGCAGGTCGGCTTCCTTCATTCCCGAGAGTTCTTCGCAGAGGTTGTTGAACCGCTTAATCTTGCCTTTGCTGTCAATGATGATGACGAGCGAATTGACTTCGGAGACGATTTGCTCGGCGAAGTTGAGACCATTTTCCAGGTCGCGTGCGACTGTCGCGGTGTCGCTGTAATGGGCAGCCGTGCCGCCCCACTCATGGGCGTCGACTTTGCGACCAACCAAGTGCAACTTGGCCGGCTCACCGAAAAGACTGACATCGAGGGCCAGACTCGCCGTAACACCAGTAAGGGCCCGGACGCTTGCGGCCTGCGCCGGCGAGAGCTCCACTACGAGTACCCCTCCTTCCGTCGCAGTGCTCGACAGATGCAACGCATTGCTGTCCTGCGTAACGCGCCAGTGTGGGCTTGCGGTGCCAAAATGGGCCAGCAGGTGCAGGTTGTCGGTCTCGTTGTGCAGTTCCATAGTTGCTCTCTCTTTTCCTAGTCTCAAGTCAGGCTCCGCTCGGCGGTATCCGGCGGACCACGCGCTGGTTCCGGGTGGGAGCCAGCCGTAACAATCCCGCGCAGGGGCGCGGGATTGAACAGCGTGTAGCAATGCACTTTAAATATTTGCCACTCAAGAAAAACGCGTTTTCCTCGTCCTGAAAAAGAGTTGAGTTTCGCTTGAAAATGAGGCCTTTTAGGACGCTTCCGGCTAAAAGGATTACCTATACATTTTACCTAAAAACAGCACCGCGCACGAGCACTTTCGATGCGCTTTTACCCCGGAGCCGCACCCTTGACTACCCCTGCCTCGACCTCTACCGATATCCTCGCTCATCGCCTTTTCGTCCTGACCGATGTGGCAGACAATTCCAACAAAAAATGGGAGGCCTTCCTCGAAACCGGCGGCCTGCGCTGCAAGTGGGGCCGCGTTGGCGAAGGAGCCCAGGAGAAGTTCTACCCCGGTGAAGGCCTGAGCCAGATGGAAAAGCGCATCCGTGAAAAGACGCGCAAGGGCTACAAGGAAGTTGCGCTCATTGAGCAGCGCGGCGTCAACTCTGCTGAAACGGTCGACAACCGTACGTTGGCCAAGGTGGCGACGGAGCAGATTGCCCAAGGCAACGCGGAGCTGGCGGAGCTGGTCCAACGCCTGGCCGAAGCGAACCGCCATGAAATCGTTCAGGCCACCGGCGGCGCCATCACGTTCAACGCCCAAGGCATGGCGCAAACAGCACTGGGAATCGTGCAGCGCAAGAGCGTCATCGAGGCGCGCTCGCACCTGGCTATCGTCGCGCGCGAAGCAGTAGCCGGCCGTATCGACGAAGCTGAAGCGATGGCAGCCATCTCGGCATACCTGCAGCTCATCCCCCAGAAAGTCGGGTCGCGCCGCGGCTGGCACGTAGCCGTATTCGGTACACCCGAGCTCATCGCCAGCCAGTACGACCTGTTGGACAAGCTCGAACAGTCCATCACGCAAGCCGAGAAAGCGGTCGATGCACTGCTCGAGCAGAACACCGAAGAAGCTCGCGCCCGCCCTGTGTTTGAGGTGAAGCTGTCGCGCCTGACGAACAAGAGGGAAATCGCTCGCATCACCCGCTACTTCTCCGACACCATCAACGAGAATCACCACTCGGCGTCGCTGCGCATCAAGGCCATCTACGTACTGGAGATTCCGGCCATGCGCGCAGCCTACGATGCCGATGGCGCAAAGCTGGGCAACGTGCAGGAACTGTGGCACGGCACCCGCATTTTCAACGTGCTCTCCATCCTGAAGTCCGGCCTGGTCATTCCCCGCTCGACTGACGGCCACGTCACCGGCCGCATGTTCGGCGACGGCGTGTACTTCTCCGACCAGAGTACCAAAGCAGCGAACTACTCGGCAGGCTTCTGGGACGGCTCGTTCCGACCAGGCCAGCGCCTGCAGTGCTTCATGTTCCTCGCCGACGTCGCCATGGGTCGCTCGTACACCCCGCGCGGCCCAAGCCCGCGCCCACCGCATGGGTACGACTCGATGTTCGCGAAAGCAGGCGTCAGCTCGGTGCGCAACAACGAGATGATTGTCTACCGCCTGGGCCAAGCCAACCTGAAATACCTCGTGGAACTCGAAGGCTAAGCCGTCGCCATCCACTCCTCTCAACACTCTACCGGACCACATATCCAATGATTTCAAGAAAAGAACTTGTAGACGTCGCAGCTGAAGCGATGCATAACCCGCGCGCCGGGCGTTACCTGGTGCGCCCGCTCGGAGGCGCCCGCCCCTACCCCTTCAAGCAAGGAGACGGCGCCATTCCTGGCGTGGTGACGCAGTTCGCTGTCGAGCATCCCGACGATGAAAATGCGCATCGCGTCATCAGCATCGGCGTGACCCACGCCGGGTACTCCGTCTGGTGCGGAGATAAATTCACGCAGGGCGACATCATGCCCCTGGAGGCCAGCCTTCGCGTTGGCATGGCCCTGGCCGCCATCCCAGAAGCCTACCAAGACGGCGCACGCCGCGCGATGATGGCAGGTTACGGGGCGTACCCGCACCGGGCGCCTTGCCACTTCTGGCAGGCCTGGCATAGCCACCGCGGGGTGTGCAAGCACGTGGCGGCCGCACTGCAGTACGTCGAGCAAGCCATGCCGAACGGCCTGGAAGGCGTTCTGCTCGTGATGGAAAGCATGCTCTACTCGCTGACGACAGCGCCGCTGCTGGAACTCCTGGCGCAGGCCGAAGCGACCCAAGCCGATGTGCTCGATGACGAACCGGCGCCGGAGGCGGAAACCGCTCCGGTCTCGAAAGGCCCTGAAGGCCCGGCGTCGGCCGTGCCTCGCCCGGGCTCACTGCTGGCCACAGCATCGCTCGCCGGCGTGAGCCTGGCGCTGATGGGTGGGACCTGGGCCGTGGGCAAACTGCGCTCGGTCAAGCCGAACGGCAACCGCGCTAAGTAAGCACTCATCGGGGACCCCGTCACGAAGCCGACGCCAACGCGTCGGCTTTTTTCGAACCGTGCTGTATCAGAAACAGTGGCTATCCGACCCAACGATTGGGGACATGAGCTGCAATCATAGACTTCGCTTTGTCGGCGAGGAGTATCAGGTGCCACCCGCTGAACCCCACCACCAGTACCCCGGAACTTATCACCCACAGCGCCATTGGCGCAACGATAACCTGGTCGAGCGCATCGCGTTCGCGCGACCAAAGGACTGCCGGCGCCGGCCGTAAAATAGCTGATGCCGCCAACCATGCGTACATCAGCATTCCGCCGAGCCAAGCGCCGGCTTTGAGCCGGTTTATCGGCCCTAGCCGCACAGCGAGGCCCAAGATGAACACTAAAAGTGACAGGGCCGCCACTACGAGGTCCAAGCTTGTCCCGCTAAAAACGTTCAAATTGGGGCAATGGATTAGCAGCCCCAAGACCGGGAAAAACAAATAAATGAACGACAGGCCATTACCTACAAAAATAGTGGCGGCGCCGACGAATGTATTGAATTGTCTTTTAAGCATTGGTATCTCCGTGGACCGCCGCTGTCAATGGTCCCGATGTAAGTCGCAGGATGGTAGTCGAATGTAACGACTGCATTTATCTGACGGAGTCGGACAGCCCAAATATTCAACAGTTGCCCTCTAGTAATGACTTCGTTTTTTTAGTATAGTGGTAAATACTGAGTGTTTGTACGAAGAATGCCCCCTTCCCATGGGTCGGGCGGTAGCGCAATGCCTCATCGACTAAACAGTCCAATTTCCGCCAAGGACCCAATCTATGGACCGACGTCCAATTTCCTCTCGCTCGAATATGGCTATCCGTTCGCTGGCGCGCGAGCTTGCCGCGACCAGCATTACCCCTAACCAAGTCTCGGCCTTTAGCGTGATTGCAAGCCTCTTGGTGCCTACAGCGCTGTTTGGCCTCACAGGCTGGGCGGCAGCCCTTATTGCGGTGCTGGGCATCCAGCTGCGCCTGCTGGCCAACGTTATCGACGGCCTGGTCGCCGTTGAAGGCGGAAAAGCCTCTCCGTTGGGCTCGCTCTACAACGAATTCCCCGACCGCATCGCCGATTCAGTCATTCTGGTGGCGCTGGGCTACGCGGCCCACTGCAGCTGGCTCGGCTGGCTTGCCGCCCTGGTGGCGGCCTTGACTGCGTACATCCGCGTGTTCGGGGGCGCCCTTGGGCAAACGCAGGCGTTCCTCGGCCCCATGGCCAAGCAGCACCGCATGTTCGTAGCCTCCGCGGCATTGCTCGCCGCTCCCCTGCTCGCCGCTACCGTTGGCTGGGCGGAGACATTCACACTGCAGACCGGCCTGGTCGTCATTGCTGCTGGCAGCGCTGTTACCTGCGTTACCCGGACTCGCGCCATAGCCCGCCAGCTAACGGCCCCTGGAGGAATCTACCCATGATGAAGCGCCCTCGACACCTGCGCGTGTTACGGGAAGGCCTCTGCTCCCTGGTCCGGCTCCTCGTGGGCGCCTACCCTAGCGGGAGCCTGCCGGCAGGCAGCACGCAGCGACTGTACTTCGCCAACCACACCAGCCATCTCGATACGCTGACGATACTCGCGGCCTTGAATATGCGCGCCCGAGGACGCACTCGCCCGGTCGCAGCGCGCGACTACTGGTGCGCAGGGCCTATCCGCAAATGGATTGCCGAGAAAGTCCTCCACGTCGTGTTCATTGACCGCGTGCGCCAGGAAGGCGCAGACCCGCTGGCGCCTCTGCATGATGCCTTGCGCGACGGCTACTCGCTCATCTTCTTCCCGGAAGGCACACGCCGTGCGCAGGCGCTCCCTGGTGACTTCAAGAGCGGGCTGTTTCATTTAGCCGAGGCCTTTCCGGACGTGAAGCTGACACCGGTGTATCTCGAGAACCTTCACCGCATCCTGCCGAAAGGGACGATGCTACCAGTTCCACTCATCAACAAAGTGCGCTTCGGCGAGCCAATGGTGCGCGTGCCTGGCGAACCCAAAACAACTTTTCTTCAACGCGCGCACGCCCTGATGTGCGCACTCTCGCCAGGATACTGACATGTTCAACTCCTTCTGGGTCCTCGCCCTCGGTATCCTGGGCTTTCTGTCCGTTGCCACGCTCATCAGCCGCGGTATCGCCTGGCGCGCGCAGGGCCGCAGCGCCGACGGCACCCTCAGCAGCACCGTGACGAACCTCCTTGAGCGCATCAACGCATGGTGGCTTCTCATCGGTGTCGCCATCCCAGTGCTGGCGCTGGGCCGCAGTCCGGCTACTCTGCTGTTCGCCCTCCTGTCGTTTCTGGCATTACGCGAATTCCTGTCGCTCACACCCACACACCAAGGGGACCGTCCGGCGCTGTTCGCTGCCTTCTTCATCGCGGTGCCCCTGCAGTATCTCCTGGTCGCCTCGGGGTGGTACGGCCTGTTTGCCATCCTGATACCGGTTTATGGGTTCTTTGCTCTAGCGGTGCTGAGCACCTTGGGCCAAGACAGCGATAAATTCCTGGAACGCAATGCGAAAATCCAGTGGGCAGTTGCCGTGTGCGTGTACGGCGTGAGTCATGCGCCGGCGCTACTGTTCCTGAACATCCCCGGATATTCGGCCGGCAATGGCGTCCTACTGCTGTTTTTCCTGCTGGTCGTGCAAATCTCGGACGTCCTGCAATACGTCTGCGGGAAGCTTTTCGGCCGCCACAAGGTGGCGCCACTTCTGAGCCCGAACAAGACTGTCGAAGGCCTGGTCGGCGGAGGCCTCCTGGCCAGTTTGGTCGGCGCGTGCCTCTACCAGTTCACGCCCTTCTCGTTCTGGCAGGCCCTCCTGCTGTCGCTCGCGGTTGTCGTCGCTGGCTTCTTCGGCGGCCTGGTCCTCTCGGCCGTCAAGCGCTCGCTTGGCGCCAAGGATTGGGGCAGCAGCATTCCAGGCCACGGGGGCATGCTCGACAGGCTCGACAGCATCGCTTTTTCGGCGCCCATCTTCTTCCACCTGACCCGCTATTGGTTCGTCCCGCCGGGAATGTGAGACTACGCTGGCATCGTGCCGGCTTACAGACAAAAAAAGAGCCCGCATGCGGGCTCTAAAGGGGTTGGGGTTAGCCGACGGGTCAGGGCTACGGGAGTAGCCGCTCGAGAACCTGCCGTGCCTTGGTAATCTGGAAGACGTTGTCAGTACGCAGACCTGTTTCCATGTCGACCCAATAGGGCCGGCCGAACTGGTTCAGCTGCGCCGACACCGACGCAACATTGTCGGGGCCCAGGCCGCCGGCGTAACCACAGAAAACTTCGCCGAATTGCTTAGGCTCCGTCCACTGCTTTGGAGGCTGACCGGTTCCGCGCGATTCATCAAAGAGCACATGCACTCGGGCGCGCGTTGTCGGGTCGCATTCGGCCAGGAAGCGTTCAACGATAGCGGCCGTACCAGCGTGATACTGCAGGATGGGCACCGGGCCCAATCGCGCCGCAGCGCTAAACACCGCGAGCACTTCGTCATCGGTGAATTCCTGACGGCGCGCGTTAATGTTCAGCTGGATACGGTTAGCGAGCAATAGCTCCGCCGGCAATGTGCCCGCCAGCAGTTCTTCGAAGGCCTGGCGACCGCACAGATGCACTGCAGACGAAGTGGGCAACTTGGCAGCAAAGAACTTCTCACGCCATTGGCGGGAAGGATTGCGCGGAGCCCCTTCAGAATGCGGCGAATACAGCAGAGCCCATTCCAATTGCGGATAGCGGCCAGAGAGTTCAGCCATCTCTTCGAGCGACACGGCATCGTCGGCACCGGTCAGGCTGACATAGCGGAGAAGCTTCCGTCCGGTGGTCCATGTGCGCCAGGCCATCAGGTCCTCAGCCAGTACGCCGAACTGGGCACTGCTGATGAGGCCACCTTGTGCACTGCCCATGTCCATGCGGTTCGAGAAAATCATACCCAGAACGTCAGGGTCCGACAGTCCCTTCGCCCGGGCGAGCAGGTCCTTGATATCCACGAGATGCCTTTAGGCTGCGCGCGCGCTGCGCACGTGGAAGGCCCCGCGCATGTCCGACTCACGGACGGTGGCGTCGATGTCCTTCAGGAAGAGCACGACGCCGCGGGCGACGCGGCGGACCTGGGCTTCGAAGATGCGGGCCGGGTCCATGCCTGCGACGCCTTTGACCAGGTAACGACCTTCGTCGGAGGGGGCGCCAGATTTCCAGTTGTAAGAGCTCATTTTGTTTCCGTTCTTTTGCGTGTTTGGAGAGTAGATGTAATTATAGTAGCACCTTCTTCGTTGGAAAGTCCATATAAAATTTCCTCTCCGGCGAAAATTACCGTAGCGGATAAGAAAGTTTGCTATACGCGGATTGAGCCGTCCAGCTGGGCAGTAGCACGAATCAATCCGACCAACTCTATGGAAATGACCAAATGACAAGTTTTCGCCGTACTTTCGCTGCTCTGGCATGCCTGGGGGCCCTCTCGACTGCGGTGGCTGCGCCTGCCACTTCTCCGGTAGCATCGACGGCCGCGCTCGTTGGTGTGCCCGGTCAGCCCAACTATATCGTCGGAACTCCCACCGACCCTGAGCAGCTCGCTGCGATGAAGCGGGTGCAGGCGGCACGCGCAGGACAGTCGCCTGAGCAGCGGATGAGCCAACAGGCGCGGAGTACCGGGCTGGCGGTTCAAACGGCCCGCCTCTGTGGGATTCTCGATGAGAAAATGGAAGGCGCGACACAGTGGTACAAGGCCACGCGTAACTGGTATGCCGTGCTGGAAAAACAGGTAGCCAAACCTGGCGTCGCGAAGGCAAACGGCCTCACCGTCGCGGCCTTCGACGCAGCATTCCTCGAGGGCGTGAACAGCCGAGCGACCAAAGGCAAACCGTCCGACCAAGATTGCACGGTCCTGAAGTCCAGCTGGCCAAGTCGTGACCGCATGATGCTGATGCAAGCTCAGCAGTATGCCCTTGCAGAGGTGCAGCTCAAGAAGATGGAAGCGGACTACGCGAAAGGCGTCGTCCCGGCCGCGAAGTAACAGCCCGCCCTGCTGACAAAGAGAAGCCGCCAGATTCGAGAGAACTTGGCGGCTTTGAAGTATTTAGCAACTCAGGATGCTGCAGATTCCGAGCCGGCGGACATAGGTGGCAGGTGCTCGGCGAATACGACCTTGAACAGGTCGCGGAATTCGTCGACCCCTCGTTTGCGGTCAATACTGCGCAAAACCTGAATGCGGAGGCCCTTGTAATCCTTGTGGGTATCAGCCATGTCAACGAGCTTGTAAGCGGTCTCTTCAGCCTCCTTTTGCTCCCAGTCGGCCAAAGAGCTGAACAAGGCCAGGCACTTCCCCGGGAAGGCGGCAAAGTCACCGTCGGAGTACCGAGTCTCTCCGATGTAGCGCTCCTTGGTCAGGGCCATTCCGCTCAGAAGTCCCTTCAGGCGAATTGCTTCCTCCTGGGCGGCGGTGTTGTCCGGCTGGAGCACATACTCAAGAGCCCGGCCGCCGGCCTGGCGCATCAGTTCGGCGTCACGCTCCTGACTCTTTCGCAGTAGTTCGTGGTGGAGCTGTTGGAAGATGTACTGCGGCGATGGCGTATTCGAAGCGGTCATGATGGTTCCATAATAGTTGGCCTGACCCGTATAGCGTAATGCCACGGGCCACTCGCCAAAGAAAAAGCCCGAAACCGTGAGGTTTCGAGCTTTGTGAATCAAGGCTTAGAAGAGCTGATTCGAGACAGCAGCAACAGTCTTGTCCGATTCTTTCCAGGTGGAGAGTTTCGAATTCGAAGCCGATTTGGCCGATGTTGCCGAGCTGGACGTGGCGGAGACCGAACGGTCTTCGACAGGTGCCAGAGCTTGGCCTTTAACGCGCGCGAACATCTTGGTGACACGACGAGCCATTTCCGCAGGGGAAGGGGCCGGCGCAGTCACGGTCGAAGCAGCTGGAGCAGGTTCGTACGGCTTGAGGCCGTGCGATTCAGCACTGGACTGCGAGGCTTGCGAAGGCTGGGAATAACCTTCACGAACACCGGAAGCCAGGGCTTTGCCGACGCTGACAGGACCTTTGACGAGTTTGCCGAAGAACGAGCCGACCTTCTTGGCGCCAGTTTCGGCGAAGGACGGCGATTCCGACTTCGCTTGCTCCGCGGGACCGGAGGAAACGGAAGCCGAGTGCGACTCATGCATGCTGTCCTGGGCGGAAGCAGCGGACATGAACGAGACAGCGACAAACATCAGAGCGACGATACGTGCGTTTTTCATAAGTTCTCCTGGGTGTAAAAAAATGGGTTCTACCTTGTATAGTCACCATCTTTTACAGCCCTGCACCTCGCCGGCTAGCGACTACTTCACCTTGTACACAGGAGCCTCTCCTCTGTCCTCAGGCCTCAGGTCGCGCCGCACGGTCGTCTCTTCGATGAGAATCATCTTGCGCAGGGAATGCTTGGGCCCGTGAGCCTGCATGCGGAAATGCCGGCGGCGCCAGCCGAACTTGAGCGTGCGGCCGGTAGGCGTCGAAGCGTCCGTCGACCCGGCATTCGCCGGCACCGAGACAAGAATGTGGTCCACCAGGCCTCGGCCACGCTTGGCCGCTTTAGCCTTCTTCGCCGGCGACTGGAGCGAAGCGGTCGATTTCACCCAGGTGGTTCGGTCTTTGTGAACTGTCGACCGAGCCTCGGGCAGCGCAAGGTACAGCAAGACCTTGACGAGGAACTGCACCGACGCGAACGCATGTTGCTTGAAGAAGTCCGGAGTCAGGGTGAGCCCATGCTCGAGCGAGATTTCATGTCCAAGCTTGAACGTCGCGCCCAATGCCTCGCGAATAGTTTCGTACCCCGCCTTCAAGGGGAGAAACAGCGAGTGCGTCGCGTCGTCCATCACGCCTTCTTTCCCGATTGGCGAGCCAGTGAGAAGGATGAACAGGCCCTCCCCCATCACCGCGTTGACGCCTCGCTCGATATAGGCTCCCTCCAGGATGTGCTGGCCCGAGACCGTATTGGGCAGTTGGAGCGTCGTCTTGCGCTCCTTGCCCAGTTCAACGTAGAACCGGCCGTACGGTACTTGAATCATCTCGATAGGGATGTCGTCAGCAATGTCGGAATTCTCTAGCATCTCGACCAGGCTGTCTTCAACAACGAAGTATGGCTGGGGGCACATTGCGTGCCGAAGGTAAAGCAGCGAGGAGTAGGCGTTGCCCACCTCGGTACCGCCCGCCATCTGCGTAGAGGCCTCCAGCATCATCTTCAAGGCGGCGTTTTCGCGTTTCGCGCACAGGTCGCTGACAATCTCGGACGTCAGCCTGTCCTCCTGAAACGCGACGCGCATTCGCTCCCACACTGCCGGCCCTACGAAGCGCTCCATGATGTCGAAGGTCTCACTGACTGCTGCGCACCGTAGGGGGTGCGCCAGTCGAAGGAGTGCAGGGTCTGTGGAGTCAATCAGTGATTTCATGCGGTCGACTTAAATACGTTCGGGGTTATCATTTTACCAGGCTTTAGGCCCTTGCAACCTTTTAAGTACCTACACTTTAAAGGCCAACCACAGGAGCTTTTAGTGACCACAACCGCATCTACCGTACTTGCAACAGATTTCGACAGCATCCTCACCACCTTTTCGGGCCAGGCTTTCTTCGTCGAATCAAACGCCGTCCTCTACTGCAAGCAAATCAAAGGTTCGACCATGTCCCTGGACCAATGGCTTGAGCTCAAGAAGGGACACATCGTGTACACGTCCCGCTTGATGCAGCTGGACGAAGCGCATCCCAACTACCCCTTCCACGCAGAATACTCGGTCGAGCTCCCCCTCGACCAAGCGCGGGCCATGGCTGACAGCTGGATAGCCGAGGCTGCTCTTACGGAAACAGTTCGAGACCTGCAGCGCAGCCTGGCCGCGTATCGCCGCGACGCCTGACGCCGCCGGCGGGCACATATAATCCCCAATAACAGTCAAGGATATCCCATGGACACCCCTCCCCTGGTCTTCGTCGAACAAAACGAAATCGAAGGTTTCTCCGAGCTCACCGCGGAGTTCCTGGACCGGGTACTGGGCTTGGACGCCAGTCAGGCCACCGTATCGGACATTTCCGACCTGTCGGACTTCTGCTTCAGCGGCAACTTTCCTGTCGGAACGCTGAGCGACAGCGCAACCCATAAGGAAAACGTCGCAGCCTGGGACGCCTGGGTCCTCTCTGTCGTCAGGCGCGAGTACGGCCTTACCTTGGCAACACCCTGCATCAATCTGGTAACGCTGTTCACGCAGATTGCCGCCCAACGGCAGCCTCGCGTCCTGCACTAGACCCATCAGCCTGATTCCCGCCCGCGCCGCCCACCAGCCGCGCGGGCCTTTCTACGCCCGGCACGTTCACGCAAATCCCAAAGAAAAACTCGTGCGGGCCAGGACCGGCGCGCACGAGCATGAAGTCAGATTACAAAAACCTTAAAGGAGCGTCCGCCGCTGAGCGCGGGCCAGCTGGCCTGCGAAAATCCCCATGGATTCCCAGTAAGTATCCGCCGCAGCCTGACGTTTTGCTTCCTTGAGCTCTGTGAGCCAGACGACCCCAGCAATAGCCGCCGCGAGCGCCCACATGACAACCATTGCAGCGGTGTCGAAGTAGCGCATCATCACCAGGTGCAGAAATGCCCCGACGATGAGCTGAACAGCGATGCGAGTGCGCCAGGGTTGTGGGAGCGTACTCAACAGCACAAGCCACATGGCCATGCCAGCGTAGAGTCCAATGAAGAAAGCCATTACAGAAGATTGGGTCATTTGTTGCGTCTCGAAGTTGTCCTGGGCAGGTATAGCGAACGACACCGCACAAGAATACCGGATAGACAGAAAAACTCGTGCAGACCGAACGGTATGCACGAGTCATGAAGCAAGAGTTTCTTCCCAATCAGGCATGTGCAACACGAGCCTCTGGCCGAGTTGACTCACCCTCGTACCTCACTTGCCAGTCCTGAACAAGGTCATCAGGCTTAGCGACTGGTTTTGGACACACTGGAGCCGGAGCAGAGACCGCATCGCCCGCAAGTGCCTCCCGCCGCATATGCCAGGCGAAATACACCTCCGAAACAACGAGCATGCCCCACATCGTCACCGCAGCGATGAATCCGACGAAATGCATAAGAACGAAGTGCGTCAAAAGTGCCGTCACCACCTGCATGACTCGCTGAACGCGCCCGTTATTCGTGAAGGTCACGATGAAAACGCTGAGCAGCGAGACTGCCGCAAGTCCGATGAAGCCTAGAACTGCAGATTCAAACAAATCGAATTCCATTTATTTATTACATCCAAAGATGCCCTGTAGAGTTGGCCAACCACGTATAGTCATAAATTTAGACGCCTATGAGCTCGGTGAATTTGCCCCTACAGCCTGCCTACACGCAGCAGGTCAACTTTTTGGAATCAGCCATGAATGAACACTCCGCCCCAACAACTGCAGCTATGCCTCCCTGCTCAGATTTGCCTATACCGCAGCAAATCGTAGGGCAGCTCGTTCAGCAGATGAAAGACGCCCTTTCTGCGTGCCAGCCCATTGCCGGCAGCCGATTTGAAGCCGAAGTACGCAACGCATCAGAAGCAGAAGTGAGCCTGGCGGTTTGGGCCCTGCAGCAAAGTGGATACAGTGCCAGTGCCTCCCATTGGGGAACGGACGTCACATGGTGAGCATGCAATGCTAAGCGAAAACATTTCCTTCAATTCAAGCCCCAGCGCCTCTAGCCTGGGGCTTTTTCACAGTCCAGCGGAACAAAAAAAATCGGCCCGCGAACGGACCGACTGAAGGACTACTTTGGAAATTACCATGCCAACCCTGACACTTAGCGACGACCCGACGCCTTGTCGAGCAAACGCAGCAGTCTCACGTTTGGCCATTCTGCACTACGAACGCCGACCATGGGCGCCCAATAGCGCACAGAAGCCCAGCTGGCAACAGCGGCCGAACGGCTGATACCTCCCTGGCAATGCACTACCAGCGTCAACTGGTCGAACGAGCTGTGGTGCTTTTCGAGGAAAGCGATTACGGCACGAGCATCGGAAATCGTACATACCCGTTCCCCCACCATCTGCACAACACGAGCGTGCTCGGCGTCCGTAGGTTCGTCTGGCCAAGGGCTTGCGCCCTCGTTCTCGTAGGTGTCTTCGAACTGCAGACGCAAAACGTCACGGAACCCCTCGAGGGGTGGCCGGCCGAATTCTTCCGAGACGTCCAGGATAGAAATGACCACGGTGGTCGACGAGGGTGCAACGAGACGCATCTCCTCCAAGCTGTGGAACAAAACTTCTTTAAACATATGTGACCTCCTATGCGGTATAGGTCCTGGGGTGGTCAGGAGCTATACCGCATAGGACATCTTTTTATCGCACAAAGGAGATTTATGAGTTACCTTGAAGCCTGCCAAAACAAAGTCACCCGACTGAACACCCTCATCGCCGACTACAAGGCCATCGCCTCGAACTCGAACGTGGCCTGGGACCATCGCTTCCACCTGGTCTCCGCCGACGCCTGCCTGGGCAAAATCAAGAGCATGTTCGCGGAACTGAACATCGACTACCCGGTCGACCATTATGACCCGCGCATCCTGGGGTACGAATCGACCATGAACCTCACACTGGCCGATATCGAGTCGTCAGCGCAGAGCTTGAACGGCCTGCTTGCGCCGGCGCAAGAGCAAAACTAACGCCCTTCTTCAACACGGACGCCTCCTGGGCGTCCGTTTTACATCAGCCAGCACTGCCTTCTCCCTATACGTCGCAGACCCTTTCAGCTTCGACCTTCTGCTTCCAAGGACCTATGAAAAAACAACGACACCCCGCCTTCCAGGCGCTGCTCGACGAGCGCTTGCGCACGATGGCTGACTTCACCCCGAACCACAGTCCCCTGAATCTGTACGCGCTCTACCGCGCTGACCTCGAAATGCCTACTGGGAAGCTCGTGGCACAATGCGGACATGCCTACGACATGGCGCACGACCTGGCCAAACTGCAACGCCCGGAAATCACAGCGCAGTACAAGGGAACGGGAAACGGCACCAAGATTTGCATGTACGCGAAAAATGAGGGCCAGCTCGAGCGCGCCTACGACGACGCCATCGCCGCCGGCATCCCCGTGGTTATCATCGCCGACCGCTCGCACATCCTGCCGCCGCACTTTGACGGCAAACCCATCATCACTGCGCTGGGCATCGGGCCAGCGTATCGGGATGAAGTCGAGCATTTCATGAAGCGCTACACCGCCGCCAAGTAATTCGGCACCTTCACAACGGACACTTCGGTGTCCGTTTTCTTCAGCCCTCGAAAAACCGCACTTAGGCTGCCTACCTAATCTCGCGCAATACTGCTACGACAGACACGAAACCAGAGCCGCTCAATCAACTAAGCAATATCGAACCAAGGGTTTATTTGCGTCTGCACCTAATACAAATCCCAAGGGCGCCTAAGCTGGCTACCAATGAAAGTGAAATCAAAACACTCTCGAAGTCGACATTGCTCACCAAGCGTCCAACCATTCCACCTACCCGCCAGCACACATAAAGCGCGATTCCAACCAGGAACATTACGAACAATCGAAGAACTACCTTAATTTCGTCGTCATCCATGGCATTTTTGGGAGAGAGTTAGCCGTTAGCTGCAAGAGCTCGAGACTAAGTTACTGCAAGGACACCGGAAGATTTTTGCATGCGATTTCGGCTTGAGTATCCTGCACGAGTTGCGCAGCTTCTTCAGGGCGGAACTTGAATGCTCGAATTCCCAGCTGACTCGGTTTATCTTTTGCCGCCAAGTCCATTCCTGTCTGAGCCAGGAACTGCAGCGCTACAGGGTAGTCAGTGAGGTAAAACCACCCCAGGTTCATGTAGTCATCACTCACAACCCAAAGCTTCACCCAGCCAGCTTCGCGCAGATGTTTCAGTTTCGCGGTCGCAAGCTCAACGAGGTGCTCGAGTTGTTCTTCGTCGCAGGTCGCAATATATTCAGCGTGGCTCATTCTGGACATGGGTTATGGTCTTTGGTTCGGTGCACAGGCAGTACCGGTCGCGGCGTAAAAATCGCTGCGGAATCCGGACGGAGTCGGCCGGCTACTGCCGGCTACTTTTTGAGTCCGGAGCATCAGCTCGGAGCCTCGCACCCCATATTCGTTCGATAAACGGCCCTAACCTTGAGGGTTGCGTTAGCGCCGGCGGCGACCTTAACCAGGAAAGGTATGGCTACCGCGCGGGAATCGAACCCGCACGCCTTGCGGCAGCATCTTTTGATTCTGCTGCGATTCACAGTTTTGCCGTATGTGCCGGTGGATGCTTCTGCCGCTGATACACCTGAGACTTGTTACGTGTGCGCTACCGGGAACCCGCGGCTGATGACTTCTTTAGCGTAAGCGGTGACCCGCTTTTGATTGGTCGTGAGGCATAACGGCTCTTTCCCTGCAATTTCTGCATAAAAGCGACGCTCATTATGCGTACTCGAACCTGTTTCATCGTACAGCTCCACGACTACGTTTTCCACCCAAAACCGCACTTTGGTAGCCGCAGTTTTAAGCGCAGTATTGTAGTAATTCCGCTTGTACCACGCAAAAGCGGTTAAGCTAGCTAAATAGAGCACGGTCAATGCCACAATCACACTAGGAATCAAAACTTCTAAGTTGATACTGCTCATAGAACGTCACCTTCAAGATTTCACTCAACACATAACAAGGCAGGACGCTACCGTTGGCACCGACGGAGTTCCTTGCAGACTCCCGGTCTAACGCAGAAACGCGCTATAGGAGCTCTGGCTTGGTAAAACGGTTAATTTATTGCACTACAACTTGGTGCCCAGAGCCGGAATCGAACCGGCACGCCTTGCGGCGGCAAATTTTGAGTCTGCTGCGTCTACCAGTTTCGCCATCTGGGCAATGCAATAGCATTGTTTGAAGGTGCTGCATGAAGTTTAAGAGGGACTTACTACTCGCCCCACTCGAGATTGCTCCAAAGCGTCAGCGGCCCCCTCCTAGCCTAAGCCCATCCGACGGGTTCTGGTGACTTAGGCCAGAATCCTCGGGCAGAGGAAAGGATGATATTCCCTTGCAGCTAGGGTGGAGTCAATCGTTTCACTCACCCTCAATCAATGATACTGGTGCCCAGGGCGGGACTCGAACCCGCACGTCTTTCGACACTACCCCCTCAAGATAGCGCGTCTACCAATTTCGCCACCTGGGCATTACGTTACTTCAGTACTGCAGTTCCTACCGCTGCTACATCAATCCGGCCTAACACATCCACGCCGGCGCATTCTGAATCAGAATGCCTGATGTTCGAAGGAGCCCGCTTATGCGCCGTACCTCGGCGCACTCGCTTGCCAGGCAAACCCCCTCTTCTCCGTCAATGGCTGCGAACAGCCACGCTTCATCTTCGACTGTCGACGATGTTATCGAGTCGTAGTAGGTATGCAAGGTCACCCACACCTGAATTTGAGACCGCGGAGCTGCCAAAAGCCGCTGCAGATAGTCCTTCTTCCGCTGACGATTCTGGCCTTCGCAGAAATTCACGGCCATCATCACCAGGCCTGCAAAAAGGCCGATGCCGAGACCCGCACAAATTTCGAGAGTAGACATTTTTCGACCGCGTTCAAGACTCTCTGTAAGCAGCCGTCATTCATCAATCTGGTGCGAGGAAGGGGACTCGAACCCCTACACCATTACTGGCGTCAGGACCTAAACCTGGTGCGTCTACCAATTTCGCCATCCTCGCAAGGCCTCTACATTAACACCTGCTACGCTATTCGTCAATTACTTTGTGGAAAATTTCCAGGCGCTTGGTTCACGGCCGGCGAATTTCATAGAAGTTGCCGTATAGCACTCACATCGTGTATAGTTTACTGTAGCAATCGAGTTTATTCCCAACCGTTTATTTATGTCCCAGGACCCCCTATGCAACGTCGCCGACTTGCCTCACCCATTTTTGCCGCTATGGCCCTCGTATGGGGAGTGTCCGGCATTGCTCTAGCAAAGCCTCCGACCGCAGATGCCTCGAAGGCGCTTGGTCCGATATCAATCGCTCCGCAGCAAGCGACGTTGATGCACGGAGTGTCACTCGAGCAGGGAGCAGAGCCAACCCCGGTCCTGCTTAGCGTTAGCAGCAGTAAGGCGCCTGTCTTGGGGTACGCGAGTCTACGTCAAAAGGGGAAAGTGACTATCCGATTGACGAGCTGGGGAAATGTCGAGGTGGACGGGCGAGTACTTGACGCAAAAACCCATATGGAGGGGTTGCAGCTGAAGTGCACGGCCTTCCTAGTCAAACTCGACAAGTGCCCGGCCTCAGAAGTCACCATGCCTAAGGGCGCTACGGTGGCCGTTATCTTCTACAAGCCGTACCCGGGCTTCACCCTACAGTAACCTGTCACTCAAGGAAGCGTCATGAACAAAACGAAAAAAGCCCAACTGCTGGTGCCGTTGATGGCCGCCGCGATTCTGTCCAGTTCGCCAGGAAAAGCGAAAGCCTGCCCGGCGGCAGAACCGGACATCACCCCTCTGGCACAGGCAGTAGTGCTAGGAGCCGTTCAGGCGGCAGTGGCACAGGCCATTAGCTCACCGCTGCTCTCCTACGGTCCCGCCACAGCAGTTTCGGCAGCATTTGGCGCAGCTAGTGTCGGGTATGTAGCCGAGACCCGTCCAGCGACTCAGCCAGCGAAATAGCCCGCCAAAGAAAAGACCACCCGTCGGGTGGTCTTGAATTCAAGCAGCCGAGAAGCGATTCTCGAAGGCGCTGAGCTTATCCAGCACCCAGGTCACTGGATGAGCCAGGACCGAAGCGATGCCCATCATGGTTGCAGCCGCGAAGCCCAGCCAGATGAGCGCTGCGAGCCGGAAGTCCATCGCGGCCGGCACGTAGGGCGCGACGAGAGGCAGCACGATGACGTGGGCCAGGATGGTTGCGGCCAACAATACAGCTCCGCCCAGATACACTGTGCCAAGACCCATGATTGCAAGTGCCAGGTGAATGGCGCCGTTGTAGATGCCGCGCAGAATACGAATGACCATTGTGTTCTCCAAAAGAAGTTGTCCTGGTCCGTATAGCACCCTCAACCTACCCTAGCATAAGCCGAAGCATCTCTGCATCCAAGGCGTTGTAGAGCGCCTTCGGGTCGGCGGCGTCCATATTGTCCCCTGCGTATGCAATGCGATACTCTCTCCCCGAGGTTCGGCGGCCAGGAGAGCTCGACCACTCGACGAGGATTTGGTGGGCTGCGCACCAGGCTTCCAGCCCTTCTATGAGCCGCTGGCGCCGGACTTCAAGTTCGGACGTCGACTCGACCCGGCGGCCGGCGCGCATTCGGACAACCATCAGCTGAATGGCTAAGTGAGTAGGGTCTGCAACAATGATTGGCTGGTCGTACACGTTTGTCCTCTTGGGCGAAGTCACTTGAGTCAAACGGTCCAGCAGCTGTCGTAGAGGCGTATCCACACCTCGACCGGTTTTACGGTCCAGCCCATGTCCAGGTTTCCCTGACCGCGGATTAGCCGCTAGTGTAAGACTTTAAAAGATTCCGGGCAATAGCTGGCTTAGTACATTGACATGTGCTACGCTATCTGCCTTCAACGTAGGGTCTTTTACGGCCAATCTGCTGGCTTTGGCAGTCGCTACACCTGAGAGGACATCCCTTTTCTTCTGGAGACAATATGAGCCTTGCCAACGTACCAAGCAAATTCGCACTCACGCTGTTCAACTGGGTTCATGCAAACAAAAATGAGCTGAACATCTCGGAGCTTCCAAAGCGTTCGCTCTCCATGAACGTCGCCAAATACCAGGACCTGAAAGACCGCCTTCTCAAGTTCGAGCGAAACCTTCGCACGACCGACGAATTGCTCGCGGGTAAGTATTCGGCGCCGATGGGCTTCCATGCAGGCAACCGCCGCGACTCGCGCGCCCTGGTGCTCTTCATCCTGGACATGCCCGGCGTACTGCAAGGCCCGCTTTGGGAGAGCTTCTTCCTGATGGACGGCTTCGAGCAGTTCGAGTTCGAGCCGATGGCAGTTCAGTTCGTCGACTACAACCGACTCCCACAGGAGCTGGCGGTGTTCGCCGGCGCACAAGGCCACTTCAGTGCAGAACAGGAGCTCGAGCTCATCACCACGGCCGGCATCGCTGAAAGAGAAATTCGCAAGACGTTTCCCATGCCAGTTGTCGAAGGGCGGCCGCTCAAGTTCCAGCTGCAGCAGCTCCAGGAGTACGCGTTCCAAATCACGAAGCATGCCCGGGCTGTTCTGAATGACCCGTCCAACTGGCCGTTGCATCCGGACACCCCGGAAGTGTCCGCCGAAATGCTGGCGCTGGCGAAACGTTTTGCGAGCCAGCTTTCCGATGAAGAGCGGCGCCTGTTTGCCGAGCAATCCCAGGACTTCCACCGCGCACTAAAGCTCATCCTCGAGCAGTAAGCACCTCACCTCCCCTGCTTCATGACGGACACCCTCCTGGTGTCCGTTTTTCATGTCCGCTCACGGTATCTAAAGAAAAACCGCACCAGAAGGTGCGGTTGGAATCAATTGACGTCGTTGTGCTTACGCCGATTGCGCTGCCAATTCATCTTGCGCCCGAGCCAGTAGCTCCGGGTGGTTGCGCATCACGTACTTGAGCACGTCGATGACGGGGACTGCGCCGGGAACGTGCATGTCCGGAGCGGTCCAGCACATGTGCAGGCTCAGTTCCGTCGTGGCCGGGCCACCCTCTGCAGAAGGGTAAGGCTTGTTGAGAAAGCCGACATTGGTCATGTCGCTGCACTCGGAGATACGTACGCCTGCTTGGGCTGCTGTGTCGAGATATGCCATGGCCTGTTCTTATGGTGATGTCCAAAATGGGTATAGCGAAAACCGTTCGAACAAAGAAAACCGCGGACAAGTCCGCGGTCATGAAGCAGGTGAAACGAATGCAGCGATTACCCGTGCACCAAACCCTTGACCATCTCGTACGACAGGGAGTTGTCCGACTGGACGGGCAGCAGCTGCGCACGACCGAGCCCAAACTGGACGAAGGCAACCTGGTCGCCGGATTGACGGCTGCACAGGAAGGCAGCCAGCACATCTTCGCAACGGTCGACACCCAGCACATAGGAGTTGGCGGCCGCACCGTCGAGCGACACTTCCAGTGCGAACCGGGTGTTGCCCTCTTTGACGAACTGACCGATGCGATGCAACGGCAAGTTCACGATGGTTCCACCATACGACTCCAGCACCTCGTCGTTACCGAGCGAGATTTTGGCGCTCAGGTGGAGATTCCCGCGCACCTTGCTGCGATGGTACAGTTCGACCGGGCCGGCGATGCATACTTCGTCGCAGACGAGGGCGTCGTCCATGACACGCGCACCGGAATGCGCCATCGCCTTCGGATACACCCAGCATTCGCCGACGTCCGACAAGTTCATCGGACCCGAGACCAATCCACCCTGGTCACCAGCTTTCACGTCGGCGCCAATGTCTCGCATCGCCACCAGGCGATACAGCTTCAGATGTTGCCCCAGCGGATATTCCGGGGTTGCCATCAAAGCATATTTTTCGTTTTTGAGCAGATAAGTCATAATGTCCTCTGAGTTATAAAGTTTCCAGCTGAGTGTAGCTACCATTGCGCTGCGGGCCTGGGCGGTAGTGCGCTAAAAGACGCTACTAGACTGGCATTGAGCGGCGCCGACGCCTCTCCCAGCAACTCTGCAGACCACCCTATGACCTCTCCCCCTTCTCACTTGGACCGCCATCCCCTCCTACTGCATGACGTATGCAAAAGCGCTGGGGTATGTCTTCGAAATCCATACCCTACCAGAACCCCTCTTCGGGCTTGAACAGGAGTACACGCTTACCTGCCGGCACAGCAATGTAATCGGAGCGCCGCTCCAGGAAGTACTTAGCAAGCACCGCGAAGCGACAGATGCCCGGCGCGCGGCCGAATCCTGGCTCGTTGAGCAGATTCGACTACTGACGCACTCGCCGCGAATTGCGGCATGAAATGAAAAAACCGCGGAGTGTCCGCGGTTGGTGAATGGGGTTGCTGTCGCCAGTTAGTGCCCGTGGTGAGCGAGCCTGTGCGCGACGTTCTGGGTCAGGACGTTTTGCCAGCCGCTGTCCCGGCCTTCGACCTGGTACAGCATGCAGTTTTCCTTCAGCAGGTCTTCCGCGATTGGCAGCATGCCAAGCGGGATTTCCAGGCGGTCGTCACCGTCGAACTGGCCGGTGAGCGGCGTTACTTCGAGCAGGCGTGCCAGATTGAAGTAGAACGAGCGTGGGAATTTCGCTCCGTTGTCCAAGCTTGCGCCGCCACCATGGATGAGAACTCGTGCTGTTGTCAAAATCTTCTCCTTGTGAATTAACCTGTTTTGTATAGCTACCGGTTCGGCCGGCCTGAAGTCATCCGGCAAAGAAAAGCTCGGCACAGGTGCCGAGCTTGAAGGACTACTGAACGCGGGTGGAAACGCGTTTTTGCCTGTGCATGAAGGCATACTCGGCCTGGCTAACGTTGTTTCGAACAGCGACCAGGCGGCCGTTGACCATCAGAATATTGCCGTCAACGAGAACGCCCACAGCTCCGTACTGCAACTCGGGATAGTCCGATACGAAGATTTGAGCGCAGGTGCCTGCCAACACCGGAGCGGAATTGCGGCCGCCGACGTAGAGCAGAACATTGACCTGAACACCCCGGGCGCACGCTGTCTTGATACCCCGAATCATCGGAGCCTCAGCGTGGAGCTCGTTGGTGCGGATGTCGAGCGTGTAGTTGGCGCTGCCCGCCGCGCGTTCAGCCGCCAGGCCATCGGCCAGGAAGTCGCGTGGCCCGTAAAACGGTTTGCTACCCGGAGGAAGCGGGGCGCAGCCCGTCAGAATCGAGGCTGCCAGGGTGCAAACGAAGAGCGAGATAGCGCGCATGAGAAATTCCTTGAGTTAGTTGTCCTCATACGTGTAGCTATGCCTGGCGCCGGCGCCACACCTGCGGAACAATAATAGGCTGGCCCTGCCCGCCCAGAGGTAGAACCGGCACCGGACATCCCTCCGAAGGACCCTGCAGCTGCGTCAGCAGGTCGTGGCGCCGCTTGCGAAGGTCAGCTGTTGCCTCGTGCTCGCGCACCAACCGCTGAGCGTCGTACAGGGCACGCGTCAGCTGGGCGACGTCCGTTTGAGCGGCGTGCAATACCACCTGGTGCTGGTACATGGCATCAGCGGCCTGATTTACGAGCACCGGAATCGGGTCCTTTTTGAGGTCGTCCACCACCAGGAGGTAGTCCGCGACGTACGTGGCAAACGCCTTGTTTTGGTCGCTCGGCTCTTCGTTCGAGAGCGTTCGATTCTGCGAAATACGAATCGTCCGGTCTCGCGTGGCGCTGGCCTGGAACTGCCCTCGAAGCTCCACCGTCGAGCAGTTAGGCGTTGTGCGCTCGTCGAGATACTTGATGCTCAAGATACGGGATTGGTTTGACCGAATGGCACTCGAGTAGCCCCCGACGCAGTGGTGCATCTGGCGGCCTTCTCGCTGCAGCGCGCGCCCGGTCAACAGCTCGGTAACCCGAAAGCCCTCGAACTGCTTTGGCCAGGCCGCCGGCAGCGGCAACGGCTCCACTTCGAAAGGAGTGCTATTGGCCGCATGGTCCGCCCGCAGCAGCTCGCGCATTCGCTCGGGGTCATCCAGGTCTTCACGCTTGGCGCGCAGCTCGAGAACGCCCAGGGCATGCTCCGAATCGCCCTCGAAGAACTGGTTCCCGAACTCGCGCGCGACGGTCGAGATTGACTGCATCAGGCGATACTGCTCCGCCAAGGTCATCGCCACCAGGTGATTCTGGAAACCCGGGTGCTTGCTTGTCCAGCCCCCCACCTTGTTTGCGATGTCAGGCAAGGCTTGGCCCTGGACGTAGTCGGTACCGAATGTGTCAGCACAAAAGAGAACCAGGTCACCCGCCGGATTTTTGCTCGCAGCGGTTCGACTTGCGACAACAGCTGCAAGCTTTGCCGACGCGTTGCCTGGCTTTGCGCGCCGCGATTCATCCACGACCTTCTGGGCAAAGAACAAAACGCCGTCACCCAGCCTGTCGCAGCGCCGCTGCAGCGCCGAGTCCAGCTCGCCGCGGGGCGACAGCCCCCACAGGTCGACCGTCTTGCATTCCGGACTTGCCTCGGCCATGTGCGGCGTATCTTCAGCCCAATGACGCCCGTGCTGGCGCAACGTCGTCTTGTCGAGGTTGAAGTACGGCGTCCAGATGCTGCGCGACGCTTCGGCCCGCTCTTGCATTCGCTCCCCAAACAAGAAGCTGACGTTGTGGGACGCCTTCAGCGAGCGGATGGCGCTACTCTGAGCCACTGCCACGCAAGCCTCGGCGGCCGCGGCGAAATCGACGTAGACGTTTGGCAGCTCCTCGGACTTTTTGGCCAGGCGCAGGAAGGTATGCCAGGGCGTGTGCATCATGACGATGCGCAGCTGGCGGGAGCGCTGGAATTCTTCGTAGTGACGGTCCCATACAAGTTCACCCGTGGCCAGGTCCACCCCGACCCGGGTACAGTTCAAGTCGAATCCACCCAGAACCCGGGCGCCCGTCAGGCGGCCACTCCCCTGCGCTTTATCGTGCATGGAGCAGTTCACGAAGTTGAGCATGCCTTTGCGCGAAACCGATTTGATGGCATACAACGGCTTGAGCTCAAGCGCTGCTTCCATGCCGGCATACTCAGACTGCTCACGCATGTAGACCTCACCGCGGCCGGCCATGCGCGTAGCCCATCCCTCGGAACCCTTTCGTGGGCCGCCTGGGACGTTCCGGAAGATGTCGAGGTCGTTGTACACTCCACCGCCGGCGCCGAACAAATCGGTCAGCGCGGAATCAACGGCCTGCCCGGCGAGGATACCCGCTTCAGGCAGCTCACCAAACTGGCGCAAATGGCGAATGACATCCAAGCCCATGGCCGGATTGAGAGCAGTAGTTTTTTTCATGTTGAGCACAGGCAGATTAGGTCGCCGGTGGTGTAGCCAAGACGTTCTATCCGTTTTGGGCTCGACAGGAAAAATCCCACGACGCATACGCTACGGTTGCTAGACTGGGAAGGCCAAATACAAGGATTGACTATGCACCCCTCAAACCCCACAAGCAGCAAAGCACTTTCCCCAAAGGAGCTGCAGCAGCTCGTCGACAAGCTGGAAGCGTCGCTGACCATCATGCACGGTTCGGCATACGTGCCGGCTTCCCAAGCCGTTCGCATCCTCAAGGTCGCTGCCAAGGGAACAACCTCGCTCAATATTGAGTGGATGGCTGCTACCAGCCTCGCGATGGAACTGCGGAGGATGTCAGGAACTGTCGCCAGACCGGCCTCCGAACGCATGGTGGCCGCCGCTGACGCACTTGAAGGTCTCGTTGCAGGCAACTAGCACTCGACCGATTCACTAGCCTTGGACCCGTCCAAGGCTTTTCTTCGCCAGGCAGGCCGCCGGCAGCGCTCCAACGCGGGCTGAACAGTCGGATAAGTGCTACTATATACGCATCTATCTACAAGAAAAATCATGCCGCTTAAAGCCCCACTTCCTGACCATCTCGAATGGCTGACTGAAAAAGTCGAGCAACTCATCCGTCCCGCAGCGTTTCTCTGTCCGGATAAGTCCCGCGCGCCGGCACGTGGCGCCACACAGGCCTGGGGGCCACCTGACCTGCCTGCGGACGCACCCTGGGCCCAGGGCATGCGGCCCGACATGTGGCAGCAGTCCTGGCATGACGGGCCTGTGTTCGCCCTCCAGCTCGAACTGGCGGGGATTCCCGCAGAAGCTCGCAAGCCAATCTGGCCGGCGCAGGGCGTAGTGTGGGTGTTCTTCGACGCGTCGGACCCTGAAGCGGGCTGGAAGGCTTGGGCCGAATTCGACCCGCGGCCGGCGAGCGACATCCCTTGGCAGCCGAGGGCTCAGACCGCATACCCCGTAAAAGCGTCGACCTGGGCTCTCGCCGACACGCTAACGTGCGCAACAGACGAAAGCCTTCCGGAAATCGCGTGGGACTACCACGGCGGCGTCGGAATGGGCGTCGATTACGACGAATGGTGGCAGAAGCACTACGGTTGCAGGCTGCCAAGCACAATCCAAGTAGGCGGATGGATTCATCCAATTCAAGGAGGCTACGCTCCCGACGGGTCGACGCTGGTCTGCGCTATGGAGCGACTGGAGTTCGGGGACAATGGCGCGATTTACCTGCACCACTGCCCGGCGAAGGGCTTCTCCGTTAGCGTGCACACACATTGACTGTGCCTTAAATCATCCGGCTACGGATTTGCACTGTCAGAGACCTCACGCACATAGACGAAGATTGCGCCTAAGGGAACTACACTTATAGCTCACCAGCCTGCCTTCAAGCTGTGAAATTCCCCAAAGGTGACCAATGATTGTACATATTCTCGGGGCCCTCGGCCTTGCATCGGTAATTGCTTGGATTGGACTGCTTGTGTTGTTAGCCCTGCCGTCCACACGCTTAGCGGTTGTCAATCAATTTAGCACGACCAATAAAAGAGGATTGGGTAAAATCCTTTTCGCGCATATTCTGGCCGCTGCCCTGGCCGCCCTCGCAGTGCTGCTACAGCTAATATTTCTTCAGGAATCGCCTGGCAACCTTAAAACCACCGCGTACCCTCTCGGGTCCATGGTGCTTTATTTGTTGATGGCCACCGGCCTAGGCGGCACCTTTTTGACGTCCCTAGGTGTACTAGGGCGCATTCAAACGCTCGGCACCTACCTAGCCGGATATGTGGGGACAGCTTATTGTATGTTACCGAAGACGGAACTACTTTCCCTGGAACTACTTTCCCTGGTTGAATCCTTTCTCCCAGGGCTGGTACCCCTCCTAATAACGTCACTACTTATGGGATTTGCAAAACGATGACATACGGGACCTTGACCGTTAAGGTAGCCTCAATGGAGGCGGCATGAGGCACTGAATCGGCTTCCCGACATTAGAGTCGACTCCCATGAGGCCCGTCGCTATACGACCGATGACGGGGCGCACCAAACGGTACGCCAGCGCCGCCTCAGGCTACGGCTTGCAGGCATCAGCCGTCAGAGGGGTGGTTGGCGCAAAAGACCCTGTTGCGCTCCTTGCCGAGAGAGCGAGACTGACACATCGGCAAAGGGCCTGCCACTTGGTAGGCCCTTTTCATATCCTGGCTGAAAAGCTAAAAACCAGCACCTAAACAAGTTACGGAGGTAACGTCGTACGTTGCCATTTCGCACGTTAAGTGCTAATATAGTTCTCTTTCAAAGAAAGAATCTATGACTCGCTACTTCGTTAAAGGCCGCGCCACCTTCCGCTTGTGACCATTTCGTCACTTTCGGAGAATCGCGATGCATATTATCGCCCGGGACGCCTTGTGGCGCCCATACAAGCTCATCGGCCTGAACTACCAGTGGCTGCCGGTGACCGAGCAAGAATTCGCTTCGCTCGAAGAGCTGGCGAAGGCCGCGTCGTACAACGCTTACACGCTCGAACGCAATGCCTCGAGCTGGATGCCCTTGGAAAGCCAGGCTGTGCGCCAGAAAGCGCTCAGTCCGCGAGGCAAGCTGCTCAACATCATTGAACTGGTGTCGTGGGGCCGTCGCCTGCGGCAGACCAACTACTGGAGCCGCTACGGTCAATTCGTTTTCCGAAGCGGCCCGGTGTCCTGCATCAGCAAATGGCGAGGCGGCGGCAGCACCCGCAACTGCCAAACGCAGAACGAGCGCCGCGGCACGGCCATGGTGCTGCGTGAGGAAGGTGAAGTGGCCGCCCGCGCGGTGCGCCACGACAGCTACCTGCCAAGCAGCTGGGATGGCCGGCGCCGCATCGTGCAGCGCTGCTGGAAATCGCAGCACAAAGGCTGCAAGAGCTGGGACCGTGCAGCACCCCATGGCAACGGCCGTCAAGCCTGAGCCACACAAGCGCCCTTGCCGGGCGCTTGTTTTTTCCCACACGGCTTTTAGTCCTCGCCGCCGGCAACGCGCAGCGTGGGACGGGTACGCCCGGCCGAAATTCCGGAGGGTCTACGGGGAAAACGGGCGGGGATGCGGCCGAAGCAGCGCCCTCGGCGCGCGCTGGTATTTGACTGGACTTATGCGGCGATGATTCGACGCACGCCCCGCCCGCCTCACAGGACCTGCGAGTAGGCGAGCCGGAAAGCAATTCACCCGGCAAGCGACCGGAAACACCTCTGCCCTGCGCCGGCGGCGGCAGGCAATCCGGACAGTGAACTACTCGCGCACCCCGATGCACCAGGAACGGCCAGGCGGGGCGCAAGCCCTCGAATTGGAACCCGGTATGCTACACAAGGAAGGCCCTTACTCATTGGAAAACCATGATTTCAGAAATTCAATTCCCTGCGCTTGACACCTCCGCCGGATTCTCCTACGCGGCGAAGCTCGCCTTCTTCCAGCAAAACACCCAGGTGACGTTCCAGCCCGGGCTCAACATCCTGTTCGGACCGAATGGCTGTGGCAAGTCCACCATCCTGCGCATGGCGGCTCTCACCCTGGCGGCGGAACAAGGCGGCATCTCGACCATCACCAGCTCCTGGTTGGACGAGGTCTTCGACCGCTTCAAGAATGCCAACAAGCTCGAAGGCATCAAGGTGCTGCACGACGGCGAACCTATCCTCTACGGCAATCCCCGAAATGCGGTCGGACTCTACGGGGGCGGTGCCGCCTTCGACGACGACTTCATGATGGAAGGCCTGCAGAACATCCAGTCGAAACTCTCGACCGGCTACACGACGATGCAGCGCCTTGGCCGGATGCTTGCCACTGTTCAGGGCGAGACTCCCTTCCCTGCGAAGATTGACGACCGCATCGGGCTGTTGAAACGCGCGGCCGGCAAAGACAAAGACGATGTCCTTGCGCTGAAGCTACTGAAGGCGTCCATCCTCAAAGGTCAACGAACGCTCATTTTCGACGAACCCGAGTCAGGACTGGGCATTCCCGCGCAGCGCAACGTCTTCAATATGCTGTACGCCGCGGCGCGCAAGAACGACTTCCAGCTCATCATCGCGACGCACTCCGTGTTCGCGCTCGGCCTCCCTGGTGCGAATTACATCGAAATGCAGCCGGACTACCTGGGCCACTCGAAGAACGCCGTGTCATCCGTGCACGTCCGCCTTGAACTCGAGCGAATGCTTGCCGAGAGCGAGGCTGCAAAACCAGCTGAGCCTTCGGAACCAGCAGCGGCCAAACCAAAGCGCAAGTCGCCCACTTCTACCAAAGGCAAATCACCGCAGTGATAATTCCGCCGCACCCTTCCCGGTGCGGCATTTTTTCGTCCCGCTTGACGGGCAGAGCCGACAAAGAAAAACCCCTCGATAAATCGAGGGGTCATGAATTTACAGCGAGTGTGCGGCCGGTTAAGCAGCAACAGTGCCTGCCCGCTCCTTCAGAGGCACGGCAAACCGGTCCATCAGGTCCTGGAAGGCGTAGTTCCCGCTCGGCAGCACCGATTCGGTAGCACGGTTGGCCCGGTGACGCAGACCAGGGATAGTCTTTGCCTCGTCGAACCAGATGACCTTCTCGTGATGCCGAGGTTGCACGCCCTTGGCCTGCATCCCTTGCAACAGCCGGCAGCTCCAGTCGTAGTTTTCAGGAAGCTTCAGGAACGCATCGAGACGTTTGTCAGCGATGACAGGCCCCTTCTCCTCAATCCAGTCCTTCAACTCGGCGACGGTGAACCAGCCCCCGTTGTACTTGTCCTGCTTCTTCGGGTTGATGCAGAAGATGACTTCGTCCTTCCGGTCATCAAACCAGGCCGGCGAGAAGGCATAGCACTCCTTGCCCGCCGCCTTCAAGAGCTCCTCGATGCCCGTTGCGGCGGCAGCGTCATGAAGCTCCTTGTGCGCGACGTCTTGAGCAAGGACATCAGCCTTCGCCTGTTCGGGCATCTGGCTCAAGATGACGAAGCTCACCCCGCCTCGGAAAAAGGCACGCGCCCAAGGAAGCCCCAGGCCGATGTCGTTCTTCTGGAAGGCCTCGTGCAGCTGGCGCAGGCGCTGGATGTTCTCTTCGCCGCGCACCGCGATACCGAAGCTTTCGCGGTCCCAGCTAACAGCCAGGTCGTGTTCCGGCTTGTAGAAGCGGTCACCTTGTTCGCCGTGGAACTGCAGGTTGAACGCTGATTGAGCCGCGCCCGGCGTCATTGGCTCGAACAACCCGTCTTCGAAAAGACACAACATCGCGGCCGGGTAGGCTTTGCGGCGCTTGTCGCGCGGCTTTACCGCAAACTCGTGGAAATGAAGGCTGCCCGGCGCCAGGTTGACCTGGCGGTCGGTAACGCCCATCGGATACTTCGGCAATTTAACGCCCAAGACGGCCATCATCTGCGCGATACCCCATTCGTGGTGCGAGGTCCGGTCGTAGCCCAGCGAAATTCCCACCAGCGAGCCGTCATCGGCTTTCATCCAACCCACATCAAAATAGGCACGGTCCATAGTTCAGTTCTCCTCGTTGTTCGTTCAGGTTATTCGCATTGTTCGTATGCGGGGTACTCGTCGATGTAAGCTGCGAATTTGTTCGGGTCCGGGTCGACCTGGTACCAGACCAGGCTGAGCTCGGTGAACGCCACGCCAGCAATCTTGGTCCAGGAATAGCCCCCGCCAATTTCATACAGGCCGTACGGGATGTCCAGAGTGAACACGCCTTCGGCCAGCTGACAGGCCACGTAGGTGTGCTGTTCATGAGAGGACGATACCGAGGACGCCTCGATACCCGCCTCGCTTAGCACCGCGGCCATCCGGTCTGCAATGAGATGACAGATTCCACCGCCACCGTAGGTGTCGACGTCCGCCTCATCCCACTGGTTGTATTCGTCCTGCGCCACCGCTGCCAGGGCCTCGGCCAAGCCTTGCGCTTTCGCCAGAGTCGGAAGACCCGACGTCGCTGCTGTCACTGTGTCTTGCATATTTGCTGTCAAAAAGTAGTTGTCCTGCTTAGTATAGGACGATGGCGCCGCTCGCCGGCGAATGGCTGGACCCTCAGATGCGGGTTTCGCTACACTTGATAGACCCTCTACATCCAGGCCACCTGGGGACTTGGCTTACTGCCATGGCGCACCCTGCGATAATGGTTACGCCACCCTACGAACACACAAGGAACCCAATCATGGAACTGCTCAACTTCATCCGCGAGCACGCGCAAGAACTGCCGGCCCAACACGGGACCGAAGCTACCAATCTCGTCTTCTTCAATATCCAGGCGCGCGGCAATCCGGACGCCCGGGTGCTGCGAGAGCTCATCCAGAGCACGGCCGGGACCTTCACCAGCGTGGACCTGTTCGACGGCGGCGAGCACAGCTACATTGAAATCGGCGCCTGGCTCGGCAGTCAACATGTGGCACTGGCATTGATGGGCCTTGGCGTCCAGCTCGGCCTGTGGCAGCTGCTAAGCCCTCGAACGATGTTCGGCGACAGCCTGACACCGGCAGAGGAACAAGCCATCGCCGGCAGTGGACTAATTTCCATCCAGGCAGTCAAGAATCCCGTACCCGCTTGACAGCATTCGTCGTGCCGCAATCAGGCTCAACCCTTCTTCATCAGTGCGCCCGCGGGCGCACTTTTTCGTTCACGCTGCCCCGCCACGAAGGCAACGTCCCGCAACGACCTCGCTATACGTTGCTTGAGACCCGATAATTTTTTACAAGGACACCTATGACAACGCAAATCGAAGCTGCAGGCTGGACCCTCCTCGACAAAGAAGTACCTACGCCAGATGAAATTGTCTGGTGCTTGCGCGAATGGTCCCCAGACGATGAGCCAAATACCCCACCTCAACGCGAGGTGGTCCTGGCCTATCGCGAACACGGCCTTCCTGCGAGCCGCGTCGCCGACCCAAGGAGCAATGACTGGTGGCGTTCGGTGCCGCGCGGCAGCTCCTGGAGCGACGTGACGGTCCTGGCCTGGCAAGCGCTCACTGCGCCGGCCGCTCCTTCGGACGTCGTGCTGGACATGGGAATCGCTGAGGTTGGCGGCCGTCCGCTGGCGCTGGCGGTCCCGGCCACCCTCGGTACAACGCCGGCACAGGCTGCACAGACGTACAAGGCCTACGGCGAGGACCCTTCATCTGCCCAACAAGGCAAAGTGCTCAGCGAGCTCTAAGCCCTTCTTCATCAGCAGCGCGCCCCTGGGTGCGCTGTTTTCTTTGGCTCCAGAAGTCATTGCCCCGGTAGCTAGACGTATCAGGACAATATCTTGAAGGAGCTCACATGCTGCAATCGCAACCTCGCCTTCCGGCACAGGACACCCCACCGGTGGTCCAACTGGCCAGCGAACTGAAAAAGCCGCCGTTTAACCAGTCGCCCCACGCTGCCTACGCTACCGCCCGGCACGCCGTTGCCTCGCTGGTCAGCCCTCAAGCTGCCGGCCTGGCTTTAGGCGACGCGGCGAAAGCCGTCCTCGCCGAAGCGAAAGCTATTCCGGCCGAAATGCGGATGTTCAGCGCAGAACTGCTGGCACGCGACCCTGCCAGTGCCGCTTTGGCGCCTGCTATCCCGGCGGGGCACCCAAGCATCGGCACAGCTCGCTTCCGTGAGCTGCTGACGACCTACCGCACCTGCCACGGCCGCGCGCTCGTCAAAGAGACGCTTGGTAACCTGCTCGAGCACATCGACGGGCATACGGCAGAGCTCGTCGCACTCCTGCGCGCGCAGCACGAGGAACTCACCCAACTTCGGGCAGCTCTGGCCTCCCAGGGAACCGCACCGGCCTAAGCCATCGCAATCTTCACCACAGCGCGCCTCCCGGCGCGCTGTTCCTTTTGGCTTGTCAACTAAATATCACAGTCCTACGTTGCATTTCAACTACACATCTGCTATTCTAAACGTCACTGAACGAAATATAACAGGCCATATTGTGATAGCAGCAGCAACCACCCAACTTTTCGATGAAGACGGCACGTCTTCGCTCTTCCTGACAGTCGGCTCCGTCTTGGCGCTTTGCCTGGCCTGTACAGGCTTGTTCACCTATTCGACAGCGCTGCACGCAGCCACGGTAAACCAGGCGGCGCGCACCACTGCCAACCAGGCCTGGGGCGCCGTTTCCTCAGCTCTCCACCTCGAGCAGAACATGGCTGCAGCCCTTGAAGGCTCCGTGAAGTCCATTGACACGGCAGACGCCTTGCGCGAAGCGCAGCGCCTGCAGGACCCCGAACTCGCCGGCGGCACCTTGGCCTGGCGTATCGCAGGCCCAGTAACGGCCCCTGTTGTCCACGCCAACGTCGCCTCGCGCGAAATGTGCCTGGAGCTGAACAAAGCCGCGCGTATTCGCATGGTCGATGACCGCCTGCGTTGCCAAGGCGCCCCGAAATCGGGCTACGTGCTCGCCCTGACGCTTCGCTCGCCCGGTCTCCGCCTGAAAGGCTCGGCATGACCGTCGCCCGCACCGCCACGCTGCTCGAACGCTGCCTGCGTCTCCTGGTCGCCAAGCCGACGATGGGCGAAAATCAAGGCCGGCCGACAGCCTCCTTTAACAAGATGCAGTGCTATGCCTGGCCCGAGGACTGCAAAGCACAGATGGACATCGCCATGTCGCATTGTCCGCTTGAGTCCGAGCTGCGACAGCGGCGCTTGCTGAACCTCATGTTGCGTCCAATCTTCTAGGCGCTACTTCTACGGCTGAGCCAGGGCCGTCCCTACACTTTCGAGGACAAACCCCTTGAAGGAACTACCTATGACGACCCCAAACAATCCTGACACTCCCCTCGCAGCCGGGCTGGCGCTGGCAGAATCCTTGTGCCAAGCCGGAACGAATGAGCAAGGTGAGCGCACGTACTGCTTCGACGGCGATGCCCTGGAAGGCTTCCTCAAGGCCGTGCTGGGCCAGAGCGACATTATCGTTCCGCGCCGGGCGTACGACATGCTTCGCGCCCAACTGCTGGTCACGAAAGGCATGGGCAGCCAAGAGCAACGTGACGCTACAGAACAGGTCCTGGCCAATGCGGCAGATGTCGCCACTGGCCTGGTGCCACCGTCGGCGCATCCAAAGCCCCTGACCACCCAGGAAGCGCTAAAAGTTGTTTTGAAAGACATGCGCGCCCTCTCGCCCGACGCCCTGGAAGCGGAACTCCAGAAGTACCGACCTGCGCCGCGTGCCGGCGAGGACCCTGCCGTCGAACAGGCCGACGACGTGCCAGGCGACAGCACGGAATGGCAGCACAACAACGGCAGCCTGTACACGGTGCTGGTGGTGGCCAATACGCACGCCACCCGCGTCGACGAATACCCTGTCACCGTGGTGTACCGCGGCGCCGACGGCAAAGTCTGGAGCCGGCCTCTGTCGCGCTGGCATGCAAGCATGAGTCCAGTAGCGAAATCAGCAGGTCCCCGCTCGGTAGCCGGCTTCGCTGCCGTCGAAATGACTGAGCACCTGACGAAATGGGGCCCGCTGATGCAGCACGCAGCAGACCACTACAAAACCTGTGTTCAATGCGGCGGCTTCGAGGCAATCGTCGGCTGGAAATGGCGCCTGCACCAGACCCAGCAGGCGCTCTTCACCGCATTGCCAGGCAACCCGGCTTCGATGGCGGCCCTGTAACGGCTGAACTATACCTTTCACACAGCGCGCCACGGGCGCGCTGTTTTCTCTCCGACATGCGCTACACAGGAGAGGACCAAACCGACAACAGAAAGCAGATATGACCCCAACTCTCCAAGAATCAGAAATGCGCCGCGTAGCCTTCGAATGGCTTTGCGACATGTGGACGGCAGTAGGCCTCCTGGAAAATCCGAATGCGTCGACAGAAGACCGAACCGCGGCCGCAGCGGCCCTTCGTGCGCGCCTGACGAAGGAACCTGCAGTACTGACCAGCAGCGACCCCGTCGCCGCTCAATATCGCTCGCCGGAAGAAGACAACGTCTGGCAGGAGCTGTCTACCGATGCCGTCAAGGAAGCCGAGGCCAACGGCTACGAGGTACGCCGCCTGTACGACCACACGCTCAAGTCGCCGCGCGGCGGCCCTGTCGCGGTACTGCGCGCGCAAAGCGGTAGCGCCGAGCTTCTCCGGTTGACGGAGATGCAGAAGCTGCCCGCCGGCGCCTACGTGCTGCATGCAGTTCCGGTGATGGAAAGCACGCTCGAGAGCCTGGGTGCAGTAGACGGGCCCGGAGAGCTGTGAAGCGGGGGAGCCGCACTCGCTACACGAGCCAGAACCCCTCCATCCCTTAAAGGACACCGAATGAACCCGACCGACCCGAACGTTTCGAGCAAAGCACCTATCATCAAGAAGTTCTTCGAGCTGCCCCTGGGCACCCGCTTCAAGTACATTGGAGGCAAGGACGTGTGGGTGAGCCTGGCGCGACACGACGTGGGCACTGTCGCTCGCTACGAGCCGCACGACGGCTACCTCGCCGGCCAAAGCATCTGCGCTTTCGCCGAGAGCGAAGAAGAGTGCCGCACCATGGAAGTGGAAGTCGTCGATGACGTTCCAAAGGGCTCGCGCGACGTCCCGCCGCCGGCCAAGGAAGTCGACGACCCGTACGCCCCTCGCTTCATGGGCGACACTCGCAAGGTTGGCGTTGGCCTCGACCACGTCAGCCAGCCGTTCTGCGGCGCCGTCGTGCTGCTGGAGACAATTGCCGAAGCAGGTGCCCTTGCATTTTATGCTGACGGGACCCCCACGCCAATGCGCGATACTTGCCTGAAGTTTGCAGACGAACTGCGGGCAAAAGGAAAGCAGGTGTCGCAGCCTATGCCGGTGCTGGTGGGCGACGTTATTGAGCTGTGCGCTCCCGACAAGGAGGGCCTACTCGTCGCGGTGTCGCCAGACAGTGTGAAGGCGCCCGAATCGTGGGCCAAAGCGATTCAACACCTCGGCCGGCTCCAGCGCGACCCAAGGTAATCTTCGTGAAATTGGCTTGACTCAAAGCTTCATTCTCAGCAGCGCACCCTCCGGGATGCGCTGCTTTTTACGTCCCGCCGCTACCTAGCAGTCCAACCGCGTCAGCAGCCGGCGCTCCAGGACAGCCACAAGCTCACGACCGCGCAGCGCTTCATACCATCGCAGGGGGATGCCTTCCATGCCGAAGTGAATGCCCGCCAGGCCGCCGGCGATGCAAGCCGTGGTGTCGGTGTCGTTCCCGAATGCGATAGCCGTCTTGACCACCTCCTCATAGGAGCCAGCGCCGGTAGCGTATTTGGCGGACCACAGGCTGTCGACGACGAACCCGGTACCGGTGAGCTTGCGGCTTGCTGAGGTCATTACGAAGTTCAGCGCGCGCCACATCGGCTCCGGCTGCAACCGCATCGCGACAAGCTTGCGCTCCGCCTCCACCCAGGCTTCGGCCATGGCAGCACCGTGCAGCAAATTGCGCGCCACCAGGACGTAAAGAGCGCAGCAGACCTGCGCAACAGGATGGCCGTGCGTCACCAGGGACTGTGTCTGCGCCAACCGCACCAGCTCATCGTCGGACCCTTGATGCCAAAGGGCGAGCGGCAGTACGCGCATGAGAGAACCGTTGCCGTTGTCGGTGATTTCGGAGGGGCCACAGGTTGCCGGGTCTACCCCTTCACGCACGCGAGCAATCGCGGCGCGCGTCTGGATGCCAATATCGAAGACGAGTTGGTCGACCGCCAGATGCCCGGCTTCCTCCCAACGCGCAAATCGTCGGGACAGGTCGGCTAAGTCAAGACCTCCGGACTCGAGCAGTGACTCAAGCAGACAAAGCGCAAGAGCGCCGTCATCTGACCAGGTCCCTGGCGGGACACGTCGGTGGGACCGGTCGAAGCCGGCCGGCGGCGTCATTTCCAGCTGCTCGCGCGGCGGAAGTTCCGAGGGGCGGAAGAATTCATATGGAACGCCGACGGCGTCACCTATGAGTAGGCCGTAAAGGCCACCCCGAATGCGTTGCGTGTTGTTCATAGAAATCGCTTTCAAGATGCAGCGTGCCTCGTGTATTTACGCAGATTTAGGGTGATTCTCGCAAAAGTGCCGATGAGCAGCGCACCAACGCGGCAACGCTCCATCTTGCAAAAGAGTTCCAGTGTAGCAAATATTGCGTTCCCAATGTAAAAGCGGACCCGAAGGCCCGCTTTTAGCGACAACGCGGGACGTCTTTATTACTCGGCCGCGTCACCTTCAGCGTCCGCCGCTTCTTCGTCGATTTTCTCGCCGCCAAGGGCGGCAATCAGGTCCGGCAGCATGCGCGACAGCTCGCCAGTGATGATGGCGACGTCCGAATCGAAACCGCCTTCATCTTCCTGGTTCTCGAAAATGGTATCGAGCAGTTCGATTTTCTTGACCGACAGGTTATCGGTCAGCTGCAGCGAGACACGGCTTTCCCAGGTCAGGGCCAGCATGGTTGGAACCTTACCCGCGGCGATGTGGCCGGCGACTTCGTCGATGTCCAGGGCATGGCGAGCGTAGCGAACGACCGACTTCTCGTTGTCCGGCAGCTTCAGTTCCAGGTCACGGTCGACGGTGAAGCCGGCGGGTGCTTCGTAGGTCGAGAGCCATTCGCTCATGGCCGAGGCCGGCGAGCGCTCGGTGCGCAGGGTCGACAGCGGGATGACATTGCCGGCGGCGTTCATCAGTTCGAGCACCTGGTGCAGCACGGTGTCAGCAACCGAGAAGCTCGACGAGCCGACCAGCAGCAGGCGGTTAGCCAGGTCGAACCAAATCATGACCGAGCTGCGCTTGGCGAAAGCGCGCGGCAGCATCTCGACGCGCACAACTTCCTTCATCTCCTTGCGCTCGCGGCGACCTGGCGCGCGGCCCAACTGTGCTTCGATGTCTTTGCAGCGGCGCTCTACTTCAGCCATGATGGCCGACGACGGCACCGACTTGCGTTCGGCCAGCAGCGAGCAAATCCATTGGCCACCGATGTTCTCGAGCATCGGCTCGTGGTCCTTGCCGCGTGGCGGGGTCCAGCCGACCGACTCTTCTTCCGACGGCAGGCACGGCACAAATCGGCCGCGCTGCATGAGAGTTTCGAGTGCTTCGATGGTTGGAGCGGCCCAGGTGGCGCCAATACGGAAAGCGATGATGCTCTTGAACATGGTGATTCCCTTTTCTTTGATTTGCCTAGAAGTCGAACAAAGCCCGGCAACTGTGCCGGGCGATATAGGACGTCTAGCTCGTGGGATTTATCCTTTCCACCGACACCAAGAACAAAAAACGGACCCGAAGGTCCGTTTGGTTTCAATGTTCGCCGAATTTAGCTCATACCGGAGGAGCCTTCCCGTACTGCGCCGGAATTGTAGGTGGCTCTGACATCTCATTCCAGGCAAATGCAAACGCCTCCGCCAAGTCCTGCTGGTCAAACGCGTCCGCCCAGAAGTCCGTACCGACGAAGGCAACAACCCATAGCCAGGGGCCGCTATCGTTGGTATGCTGCACCTCCACGCGGTGATGAGCAGAGACGTACTTCACGGCATTCCCGATGGCCGAGGGGCCCAATGCCGCGAACCAGGCTTCCGAACCCAGCAATGGATGCTTGATGTCGGGAAAGGCCGTAACCGGCCTGCTGCCCATGTCTTCATCAACGAGCTGGTCAAAGGGAACGCCAGTCTGCAGATTCTTTTGGAACAGGGCGGCAAATTGAACCGGAGACAAGGTCCGCAAATGCTCGTAGCGCGCTGCGCGCTGAACAACGTCCCCCGCAGGGGCCTGGGCCGGCAATCGAACCGACTGCTCTGGCGCGACCGCATTGAGAAGCAGGTGCACATCCAGGACCCGCAGGTCTTGCAGACCAGCTTCCCCGGTCCCAATAGCTTGGCGCACCCGGGCGACCACTTCAGGCGACAGCACCGTGCCCGTGCTGCGAAGATTATCTAGCTCTGCGGTCAGGCGCTTGACGCGCACTACCGCCACCTCGAGCGTGGAGCCCATGTCGAGCTCTTTGACCTCCAGCAAAGTGCGCAGCTTGGCTAAGGTACGCCCGGCATAGTCGTCAAGCGCCCATTCGCTCCGAGGGGCAACAAGACGACGGGCGAACACCGGCGCGCCGCCGACGGCCGGCTGCTCCCATTGTAATGCGCCGTCCACACGGTACGCGTAAGGCTGGGGAGTGTCGAACAGCTCAACGGCAAGGCCCGCCTGGACCGCGGAAGTTGTCAGGTAGAACGAGCCATCGTCCTGGCTAACGGCGTAGCCGACAGGTACATCCGGGGTGGTATTGTCACTCATTGGAGGGATACTTTTAGGTTGGTCGAGAGAGTCATTTTAGCCTAAAAGGTAAAGGCAGGCGATGCTTTTAGCAGGATTTTCATATAACTGCCGTTCGCTACATAAAGCATCTACCTAACTCTGGAGTCCGCATGGCAAAGCAAGTGTATCAAGTGGTTGGCAAGGTCTCGAAGCATCCTGCAGCGCACAGCTGGGTTGTCGCAACATACGACGACCATGCAGAGGCTGACCAGCACACCGATTTCCTGAACGACCTTCTCGCTGGCCTCAAAGCCATCGACGCCGAGCGCGGCAACAATGTGTTTTTGTCGCGCCTGCAGGAAAACCATCCGTATGACTCGAACTATCCGCGCCATGCCGGAGAGGATGTCGTCTACGTCACGCAAAGCATTCCGGTGCTCTCGCGTGCGCCGGTGGCTCCCGCCGGTGTGCCGTATGCCGTGGCCAACCTGGAAAGCTCAAAAGCCTAAGCTGCCTCCAGTTGCAGGCGCGCAGTACACGCCAAGAAAATGAAAAAGCCGCACCTGCCTTGAGCCTGGTGCGGCTTTTTGCTTGAGAACGAACGGGTCAGCCGGGCTGGCTTGCCAGGACCTGAGCCTCGAGCCAGGCGACATACGACATGGTGGCGCCTGCCTCCTTGTAGCGGTTGAAGAGCGCCACCTGCGCATCGTCGACCACCTCGAACATGTCAGCGAGCAGCTCGTCGTTGTCGAAGTAAAGACCTTCTTGCGGATGGTAGTAGCCGGCCTGGCGCGCGGTCAGCGTAGGGTTACGGTCCTTGTCATAGTAGCCGGTCGATTCGAATGGCGCGTTATGCTGGTCGAACTCTTCGAAGTCGAAGACGAGTTCGATGATGCCGTCGCGGCGGTTCTGCACTCTCAGGACGCGAGCGCGCATGTTGGGCTCGGCATAGGACTCCTTCTGGCCGATGCAGCGACGAAACTCCACAACAGGCCGGGCGCCGGAGACAATCAGAGGCAGAAATTCTTGGATGGTAGTGGTCATGGGTGTCTTTCGAAAAGAGGTTGGAGCTTATATTGACTGGCGCGTATATCGCCAGGAGTTAGGCCGGCCGAAATCGCTGTGTCAGAGCGCCTTCGACCTCTTCCCGGAACCCTGGCTCGAAGTCGATGTAATTTGCGTGCTCGATGCCCAGGGCAAATGCACTGTGGGATGCGACGATAATCTGGCAGCGCTGCGCCGCTTCGCTCGACGCCAGGCGACGCCAGAGCCGTGACTGCCAAACGAGAGAAAAATTGGCCTCGGGCTCGTCGAGCAAAATGGTTGGCTGGCCTTTGTCGATAGATGCTGCCATGGCCTTCTCGACCGTGCCCAGCGCGCGACCCCACACATCGTTCACATACTTCCGGTCGACCTGCGCCTCCACGGCCGCAGGAAACGGCGCTTCGCCGGCCAGGATGTTGAGCGCTCCGCTGACACGAGACAGAACAGCCTGCCCTTGGCTACGCTTCGGCAGGACGATGCACTCCGCCAGGCCCTGCTGGACGAAATCCTCATCCAGGGACCCGCCCATTAGACCGATGCGCGAGCGTGGGTCGCAATAGACCACCGGCTGGCCGTCATGCGCTATCTTCAGGCCAACCTTGTGGGTCGAGCGTTTGTCGAACATGTCGACGTTCTCGGAAATCGCCCCTTGCGTAATGCAGGAGAACCCGCCCTGCTCGGCGCACATCGTGCGCGCCAGCATCTTGATAACCGTTGACTTGCCACATCCATTCGGGCCAAACAGGATGTTCAGTCCGGGCTTGAACGCAAGTTTCTTGCGGCCACTGAAGAAAGGCACCGCAGCTGCATAGCCAAAGGCTGCGGAGGACTTGAGGCCTGTGAATGAGATGGAAGCAAACATTGTGGAATAAGTTGGAGTAGATGCTGATATAATAGCATGCGTACAGTCCAAAATACCAAAAAATTTCCATGACAAATCCAACAAACCTCCGGCTGACGCCACTCATCCCCGCCCATGCCGCAGCGCTGCGGGAGGCCGTTCTCGAAATTGCCACGCATCCGGCGGGGCATAACCTGTGGTGGGTGCATGCGGACTACAGCATCGAGGAGGCCCATGCCTTCATCGCGCGCTCAACGGTGCTGCAGGAGCAAAAGCTCGCCGAGGTGTTCGCCATCGAGGAGGACGGGGTGCTGCTGGGTCTGGCCAACGCCAAGTCGTACGACTGGGTGCACAACTGCTTCCAGGGTGGATACTGGCTGCGTCCCTCAGGCCGTGGGCGCGGCGTAGCTACGACGGCGCTGCGCGAGTTGGCGCTCCGGGAACAGGCGCGTGGAATGCTTCGCATGGAACTGCTCATCGGTCACGACAACGAACGTAGCCAGGCAGTAGCAAAGCGGGCTGGTGCCACGTACGAGGGCCGGCTGCGCAATCGGCTTATCGTGAACGACGTCCGCAAAGACGCGGCGCTCTGGGCAATCTGGCTGCCTGAACTTACGGAAGCCTCCTCCGAAACGAGCGGAACGGGGCCTCACCAGGACTGGCCTACCTGGGTGCGCACATGGATGGGGGAACACGATGTGGTGCTGAAAGAGCAAGCCTATCAAAAGCTGCTAGCGGCACCCGTCTTCGGAGATAAAGCCGAAGATGCCCTGGCCTGGACCATCTGGGTCGACAGCTGGATGGGCAATTGCGACGTGGTGTTAAAGCACTCCGCGCACGTCGCACTGGTGACAAATTACCCAGGGTAACCCGGCGCCACCACAACGCTACAAAAAGGCGCCCGCGGGCGCCTTTTGCTTAAGGCGCAGTGAGCGCCTCGCCAGCCGAATTTGTCTGCTGCGCAATCGCTACGGCCTCGAAATGCTGTTGAGTAGCGAGTAGCGTTGAGAGCGTGGACCCCACGACGATGGCGACGAACGCCAGGCTGAAGTCGTAGCAAACGGCAGTCAGCAACGGCATCAGGGTGATGAGGCACCAGACCAGAAGTCCGAGGCGGTCTCCCACGCGGTCGCGTACATCGGACGCGATTCCGTCGCCAATAGTGAGAAACATACCGAGCACGCCACCGAAGAGAATTGTAAGCAAATCCATTGAAGCCCTTTTCAGAGGTAATGGACTGTATAGGCCCGGCTTGCCTATACTTGGCAGGACAACTTCAATCCCAGGAACCCATGAACACTCTTCGCACGCACGTGTCCGAGGACCGCAAGTCGCCCCGCTGGGCCAAGTATCTCCTCGCCTTCATCGTATTCCTGGCTATATTTCTGGGGATTCGAGAAGTCGAAACCGACTTCGTTAAAGAAACGTATGTCGAAGCGACAGTGCTGGCCAAGATGAGCACTGTCGCGGCGCCGTACCCCGGGCTCACCCATAGGCTCAAACTGAAATACCCCGACGGCACCATACACCTCCAGTACACTGACCCTGCACAGTATTTTTCCGCACCAATTGGCGCCAAATTGGGCGTCATGGTCTCGGACAGGACCCGCGGTCTCGAGGAGCCTTTCTCGCATACCGCAAAAAACGCTTTGGAATGGACAGCGCGCATTGCTTTTTCGCTCTGCCTGTTTTTGGGCGTCACAGGCTACCTTGAAAGCCGCTTTATGGCAAAGGCCCTGCGCTAATCCCTCGGATACTATCCTGACCTTCTTCAAAGCTCCCCCACGGGAGCTTTTCTCGTTTGAAAGCCTGCGTACGAAGTCGGAGGATGGCCTTACGCTGAGCGAGATGTGGCCCGCGCCTGCGTGGCTCATGAAAAAAGCGCCCCAGGAGGGGCGCTTTGAATTGATACGGGCCGAACTTCAGCTACCCGCGCGAATATCAGCCAGAATAGCCTGCGACCTGGGACCGGCATGCCGACCGTAGAGATTGTCCTCGTCGAAAGTAATCCACGACCAGGGGCCAATCTTCTGCAGGGCAAGCGCGATGTTGCGCAGGAACACCTGCAGGACAGGCGAACGCTCAACGACAGCCCGAATAACGGGGTCGTGCACAGGGTCCGATTCCATGCCTTTGGGCCCTTCGAACCGGCAACCGATGGTACCGTAGACGGCGTTGTTCCGATTGCGGTTGTTGCATATTTGAACATCCGCATGACGATGAGGATGCGCTTCCAGAAATGGCTTCATCGCTTCGAACAGCGCGCGCAGCTCAGCGAGCTCTGCCTTCGGATTTTCGCATGGGAGCAGCATCGCCCGCGCCAGGTTAATGCGCAGGTGCCAGGTGCCAGTAGCGTCAACGTGCGACGTCGTCTCGACATCCTTCACCCATCGCTTGAGCCGGCGGAACTTCAGTGACAGCAAGGGCTGATTGTAGAAGTGCGACGCCAGAAGCTTTGTCCTAGCCTCCCACTTGTCCGCGGGGAGGTCCCGGAGATAGTGGCCACGCATGGTGAAGGAGTAAAATCCGTCAGCGTCCGCCGCGTCGATATAGTTGAACAGAGTTTCAAACATAAAAAGAACTTTCGATGGCCTAAAGCAGAGTATAGGGAGGCGCCTGGCCCCGGCCGGAGTGTCGCTACACTGGTATCAAGGACCCATAAACGTCCCAGGCCACCGATTACATAAAAGGATTTTCCGAATGCCCAATTCGCTGAAAGAAGAGTTTTTCCGCACCAAGCTGATTCCCGCCGGCCAAGTCGCCGAGGTCTACCTGCACAACGCATCGTCATGGCTGCGCAAGGACCTCTCGCAGCTGCTGTTCGAGACCCTGGGCCTGGTGAGCGCATTTGCCATCAGCCCATCGACGCCGAACCGCAAAGCCCTGTTCGTATCGCTTGGCGAGAACGTGCAGAACCTCATCGACGCGATGCGCACCGACCTCGAAGCGCTCAAGGCGCCCAAGCCAAAGATGGGCTCGACGTTCTCGTCGGCCGCCAACACCGGCAGCAAGCGCTTCAAGCCCCTCATCGACGCGATTCTTCACGACATGAAGTACGTCCCGGAAAAGCGCGCGAAATGGATGGAAGGCGTGATGCAAATCCCGACTCCCCTGACGCAAAAAGGGCAGTACAGCAAGTGGCGTACGTTCGTGCGGCACATCGACTTCCAGGAGAACATGCGTATCCTGGGCCTCGCCTACGCTGCCAAGGATATGGGCGCCCTGGGTTCTGCCCAAGGCCGTGAAGAAGCTCCGCTCCTCTGGCGCGAATGCTTCGACACCGTCCCGAGTGAAGCCGACGATGCGCGCCCTGCCGGCACGCTGCTGCCTGCGGGTGTTGCCATCAAGTCGAATGCGACCGGGCTGCTCGACGTGCATTACGAGTTTGACCCCCGCAAGGTGCTCAAGAAGTTCCTGAAGGACGTGACGGCCAAGGTGCCGCCCGAACTCGATGAGCTGCTCCTGACGGTCAGCTTCGACCGGGCCTGCGAATTCAGGCAGCTGCCGACTATCGTCGACGAGCTCCTGGCCTGGCGTGAAGCACAACTGGCCAAGGCAGAAGAGACGCAGCTCAAAATTGCGGAATTCGTCGAGACCCTGCGCGTCGCAGCCCTGAGGGAACGTCTCAGTAAAGAATTCACCGATGAAGAACGCGCGCTGATGGAAAAGGCAAACATTATCAGCGCCGTCATCAAACCAGCGGCGAAACGGACGCCACGCCCTCGCAAGGCACCGGCCACTCCGCGTCAAAAACGGGCATAACGCTCAGTAAAATTCACCAGCGCATCGGACACCCTCCGATGCGCTTTTTTATAGGCGAACGTAAATTGAGGCCAAAGCGGTCTCGCTATACGACTCAGGACCATTTCACAGGAAATCCATGCTCAAGCCTTCCGACCAAGCACTAGCTCTTTTCGCTGCCCGGTACACAAAATCGGGACATTACCTTCATCAGGAATTCCTCAAGAACATCAAGGCCGGCCACTGCCTGGGCGTGACTGACTCTGGTGACCTTATCGGCACCCTCCCCTACGACCCGACAGCCACGTTCCGGCCCGACTGCTCGCTTAAGCTGGGCGAACCGGTATCGTTCGGGCCCGACGCTTGCACGCTGCTGCTTGCTGGGGTAAGCGAGCAACCGGGACCCTATGGCCGCGGCTTTGGCTTCGTGCAAATTCCTCCGGAAAGCATTGTGGCCGTCACTCCGGTCGGCATGACCGAAGACTCAAGCCATTTCAAGTGGGGTGTGCGTGCGGCCGAGGCTACCCTGCTCGGCTACATCAGCGAGGAAGGCAACAAGTTTTTCGCAACGGAAGTGCCATGCATGGCCGTCTGGCTCTCCACTTCTCTCTCGGTTAAGTAGCCTATCCCTTCACAGAGCTCCCCCCTCCGGGGAGCTTTTTCGTCGCAGCCCTGAACTGCCTCAAAAAGAAAAGCGCCCGGAGGGCGCTTTGAAATGGTGCAGTGCCCCTCTCGTCACGCGGTGACGCAGGCAGGCTTATCAATCCACTGAAAGGATTTTTCTTCAGACTTGGGCTTGATTCGGGCCGGATTGACCTTGACGACGTTGTAGGCCGGATTGCACAGGCCGATGGCCAGGCTTTCGCGCCGGCGCGCCTGGTCGCGCGTCAAGCCGACAGCGACTTTCTCAACGACCAGCGGCCCTTTCGTGAAGAAGTGTCGGTTGATATTGACGTTGTGGGAGTGCCCACTGTTGACATGGTTGATACGGTCCAGCCGGCCGCAGCCAATGTAGACGACCTTCTCGCCGTCCCGGGCCTCGTAGACGTAGTAGTCGCGGTGTTCTTTCAAATTCGATACCCTCTTTGAACGATGTGCCTTCACAGTGTAGCGAGGAGCGCCCCGCTCCCCCGCGGTCTCTATACAGCTACACCGCTCTAACGAGCACCAGGCCACAATCAATTTTTGAGGACAACATGAGAGACGCTCTTTCGATTTCGTACACCCACGATGGCTCCAACACAGACATCGGCAAGCTCAGCCGGACGGTCGTCATCGAGGCAGGCAACACTCCAGAGGGCTTGGCGCGCCTGGTAGCCGAGTTCATCGCCGCCGGCCCCAGTGCTGCAAATAACATCACCCCGCAGCTGCAACATGAACTGAGCGGCGTGATTGCCGACATGATGTTCGGTCGTCGCAGCTAGCCAACGACTCTCGTTGATTCCAAGCCTACCTTCGGGTGGGCTTTTTCACGCCGGCCAGGCTAGAACTGTTCGCTACACGTTCTCAGGACCCGTAACTTAAGGAAAACTCATGCGCATCATCTCCAAGTTCCACGACTACTATGATTCGGCCATGTCCGAAGGCCAGGACCGCTCGCTCGTGTTCCTGCGCGAAACGACCAAGTACCCCAACTGCAGGCATCACGGCGTGGTGCCTGCGCCGCTCATGGCGTTCGTGCAATTCGCCTGGGAACGTACTCCAGCACGCTTTACCATCGAGCGCCGAGCCGAGATGCGCACCAAGCGCGTCGAAGTTGACTACGCCGTCATCCTGGTGGCCGGCAAACTGCACCCGATTGCCCGGGTCGAGTTCCGCTATGCTTATGGCCCCGCTTTTCGCGACCCCGTGTCGTGCTACTCGTTCGCTGAACTGGCCGCCATCATGGCTGAATTCGACGAGGACTTGGCCAAGCGCGACAAAGGCCTCACCAAGAATCGCTCCTTTGACGGGTCGGCCAATGCAACGAACGAGTCGTTCTTCGCGCTGGCAGGTTCCGAGCAGATGCGCGACCATGCCATGGCCCATCGCCTGGCGCTGGTGAGCTGGGAACAGGAACGTGACTTCCTGCAGCTGAACCCTCAGTTGGCGCAATACCAGCTGTACCAACACCTGCATGCCTGGCAAGTTTTCCAGGAGCTGTCCATGTTCTTCGGGAACCTGGCCGCGCCTGACAACACCCCCGTCACCATCGCCGACAAGGACCGCATCGCGCAGCACGGCTATGACAAATGGTCGTTCCGCCGTATGCCTGAAAAGGGCTGAGCCCCACCTGATTGACTCCACCCCCGGCATTGCTGCCGGGGGTTTTTCTTTGCCGGCCAGGCTAAATTTCGGTCGCTTCACGACACAGACCCTCTTTCTGCTTACAGGCACCCATGCGCATCATTTTCCTTTTCTTCCTCGCAGCTCTCGCTATTGTTGGCCCGGCCCGCATTGCCATGCTCAACGTCGCTCAAACATACGATTCGGATGTCGCCGCGGCTGTTCAAAAAGCACGAACGGACTTTGCCGCCATCAGCCCGGGGCGTGCGAAGGTGCTGGCCCGCTACAAGGTGCTCGAGCGCGACCGGAAAAACGACCGCCCGGTCCTTACTTGGTCTCCGACCGACTGCGAAAAAGAAGCGCTGGCGCTGATGTACCGAATGGAAGAGCTTGCGGTAGCTCGCGTGCCACGGCCTGGCCTTCTCGGGAAGAATAAACAGCCTCTGCCCGCCGATGCAAGCGAAACCATGTCGACTCTGACGCTTTCCCTGGACTGCATTCGTGAGCTGGACCCGCAGCGCCTCCCTCCCGTACCGCCTCTACCCCCTCTGCTGCCAGAGAACCCGACCGTTCCGATGCCTCCGAAATTGCCAGCCCCCTCCAAGCCTCAGAAGCTTCCCCCGCTGCCGAAAGAGTACGAGGGCTGGATGTCCGCAGGCAAAGCGGACACTGCCGATAACATGCCGCCGGCGCCGTGGCCCGCCCAGACAGACCGGGACCAGCAAGGGAAGTTTTCCGACCGCGTGCGGCCGTAACACCCGTCCTGCAAACAGATAAGTGTTCATCGCTACACGGTGAAGGACAACTTTCTTTTCGCAGGACACACCATGAAATCACCTATCGTTCTTCACCCCGGCATGGGTGAAGCAGTACTGAAACATCTGCGCCAGTTTGGCGACCTGCCAAACTCAGGCATCCTGGCTGGCCAAGCTGTTGATTCGGCCATCACCGACCTCTTCGGCAAGGGCGGCGGGGTCTACAACGACCTCGACATCTTCAAAAATGCGCCGGGTACCCTTCGCAAGAACAAGGACCACTGGGCAACGCGCACCACCGCCCGTTCTGACCTGGATATAGTAACGAAGCACGGATACTCCGAAATGATGCAGGTGCTCGAATTAACACGCACCTACACCATCAAATCGGTGTCTCGTAAGGACATGCTCAATGTCGTGCACTGCTCGATGGCCGACGGTTTCCTGCGTCGGCGCCTAAGCGCTCACCAGGTGATTGCCGGCTTTGACATCAACTGCACCCGGGTAGCGGTCGACTTGGCAACAGGTCAACTGGCCTGGGATAAGCACTACGAGCAATTCTTGCAGTCGCGCCAGCTGCGCATCGCGATGATGCATACGCCATGGCACACCTTTCTGCGCCTGGCTAAAAAAGCCAAGGAGCTGCCAGGCGTGTATGTCGACTTCGACGCGGCCGCGGAAGCTTGCGTTGCCGTAGCCAACAGCGGCTTTCTGGACAGGATGCTGGACGACCGCGCAGTGAGCCTGCTCTTTGGCAAAAAGCACCTGGAGCAAGCCGAAGCCACCCGAAGCGATTGGGCCCAGTATTTCTCCCTCCAAGAGAAGCCGATGGTTCAGCTCGAGCACGGGCGCTGGGAATTTGAATCGGAATCCGAGGGCTCCAAGCTCTCCGGAAAACGCGCTGAGTTGTGGCAATTGGCTCCTCGGGGCCAGCTCAACCCTACCCTGCAAAGTCGTTGCGACAAGCTCGAGGTGGGCGTACTGTTCTTTGCGCCTAAAGTTATCGACGAGGCTCGCCGGAAAAAGAGTGCCCATACCTTCAAGAAGCTCGGAGACCTGGTCGCAGACCGCGTGCGCCAAATCGAGAAGCCCCATCTGGACTACGTCAACGCCTGTGCCCTGCACTTCGGAACAGACTATGTCGCGGGCCAAGCACTGCCGGCAGTGGCCGACAAAGTGACCGCCTGGCTGAGCAAGCACGGACGCTTCAAAAAGCACCTGCTCGGCCTGTCGCTCGATGAGCAACACGCACGTATCCAGGAAATTTCGGCCTTGGCACGCGAGTACGGAAAGCTGCATTACGAAGGCGACGCCGAACATGCGTTGGGCGTGATGGAATCGCAAGCAATGACTGGCGATATGCAGTCACGCGAAGCAATCCTGGCGCTGCTGGACAAAGACCGTACTGAAGCCCTGCAGGACCTGGGTGTAACGCCGCTGGCGCTGCCAGTCAAGCTCCCTGCGGTGTTTGCAGACTTTACGGTAACGGAGCTGCTGACCGGTTTTGAGCTCAAGCGCGAAGGCCGCGTCATGAAGCACTGTGTCGGCGGCTACTCCCAAGCTATTCGTTCGGGCCAGAGCCGTATCCTGAGCATCAAGTACAAGGACCACTCCAAGTCCCCTCACTGTTCGACGATGGAGCTATGTGGAAGTTTCAAGAAGGACAACTACGCTGAGATGAACCTGCGTATTGGCCAAAACCGCACTGTCCTGAACAAGGAACCGAGCCCTGAGAACAAGCAGCTTGCAGAGTTCTTGCTGGGCTACCTGAAGGTATCCGATGCCCTGGCAACGGGAACGCTTCCTGCGCTGACAGCAAAAGCAGAAACGGAGCATCGTAGCTACGTTGAACTGGAAAGCCGGCTCGAAATGGAATCGGCCCGTCTCCAGCAGCAGCTCGACGACGTGCGAAAGACTCTCCGGAACAGCCGCAAGGAGAAGGAAACAGCAGAAGCCAACGTAGCGCTGTTCCGGACACTTACCAACGTATCGGATGCTGCCTGGGTAAACGAGTTGGCGCTCCTTGCCGCGCCGGCGGCCGCTTCAGAGACCGTTGAAGCTGTCGCCGCAGTCGAGTTCGACGAGTACGCGGAATTCAGGACTCCCGCGGCAGCTGCACCCGCGACAAGCCGCTTCTGGGTAACCTTCCCTCGCCTTGCCGAATTGTATGGCCGCCTCTTTGGTAGCCCTAAAATGGAGCAGGAAGCAGGCACCGCTTGAAGTACTTGCAGTAAATTCATACCCCGCCGGCTTCAAGCCTGGCGGGGTTTTTCTTGGCTGGCGCTTCTGTTCGAATGAACGTCAGGGCGACCCGCAAAGGGCCAACCCTCCTCACGGCTATCCTCGTAGTTGTTGCTTGCTATCACTACAGATGCTATAGTATCTTACGTTTCCAAAAGATAGGCACATCGACATGCATAGAAAAAAAAAGATTGAGATTGCTTTTGGCCTAGCGCTACTGGCTGCGGTGTCTATTCTCTTGGTCGTGACAGCGCCTTTGCCCAGTCGGCCCGACCTGAATGCTGCACTTCGAGAATCCCCGGTCTACTACAATCTGCTCAAGGTATCGTTCGATGACGTGAGCATTACGTGCCGCAACGGAAAAGTAGGCGCCACATTTACCTTCCGTAAAACTGACGGCCGCCCTCCAGTGACCGTCGCCGGCGCCGAGAGTTGCTCGCGCTTCGGCACCCTGGTGCATTGGACCGGCCTCACGACCCGGGCTCGTGAAGCGTACGACCCTGCCATGGTGATTGGGCAGGTGGACGCGCTGTTCAAGAAGTCAGGCATCACCGAAAACCTGGAAGAACGCTACAACGAGGAGCTCGGCGCCCTCTTGGACAAGAAATACGGCGCTCTCATAAAGAAGGCTGCGTTCAAACAGGTCACCTTTTCCTGCGAAGAGGCGGGAGACCCGTTCCGCTACCAAGCAAAATACGAATTCACCGAAAAGCTCGGGGAAGTATCGGCACGCTGCAAGCGGGACAACGAAGAGTTCGAGGTTGTTCCTGCGAAGGCAAACAGCTTCCAGCCAGACCGTATTACGCCAGGGTTCGTGCATCAGTACCGCAACCTGGATGTCGCCATGGTCGAGCAAGCCTACGGGGAGTTCTTGACCACGCCCCTCAAGAAATCGTTCTAATACCGGCTAACTGCCCGCCCTCTTTTCGAAGAAAGTACTGATGTCCCACGACGCCACCCCAGACATGCAGCACACCCCCGCGCCGACGTGCTTGGCGCGCCTTCGTATCAACGGCCACCAGCTGCAGCAGGCGCTGTACCTAGCCTGGCCCGACGGCGAGCCCGCGCAAGGCGAGTCGGTTGTCATCCTCGAGCAGCTCGAAGCCGGCGCATCGCAAGACATGGAGACGGGAGAAGGCAACCCTGCCGGGCTGTTCCTGTCGTTTGAGGACCCGGCCGCTGACGAGGGCGCGGTGCAGCTGATGGAGCTGCCTCCGAGCGACGAGGACCGGCCACTCGACAATTGCCAGGTGTGCCGCGGCGCCAAAGGAGGCGTGCTCGGAAACGAAAACCGTGTCTTCGGGGTAGTGGTTTGCGACTACTGCAATGATATCTAAACCTACACTCCCGCCGTGCTTGAAGCAGCACAGCTCATGGGGGCCGTCGGGGCGCCGCACAACGAGCTCGAGCGCTTGGCGTTTGAAGCATACATGCGGGGGCATTGCTGGAAGGCCGGCACTTGGGATGCTAAAACGATGAGCTATACGGATATGAGCACACGCATGCTGTTCGCGGTGTGGCGTGACCGCGGCGCGCTGCGCTAAAGCTCCAACACATCGACCGCTTGTTTAGCGGTTGTCCCGTCGTACCCGGCATGCACTGAACATCTTTTTATGAAGCTTGCTCGCCGGCGGCCCCTAACCCTGGACCTCCTCATGGCGTCAAACGCAAAATCAGCTGCCCCTATCGCCGCTCCGACCCCCTTCGTTGTGCCGGACGGTATTGACGTCGAATGCCGCGCCGGCGCCATCACCGGCCAACCGATGTACCGAGTCGTCGGGTTTAACATGCCGTTCATGGGAACTGAAGAAGGCGCAGTGCAGGTGTATCAGCGCCTGAACACTGCCTACCGCAACGGCTTTTTCACTCCTGCGGACCACTCGAAGCCGTAACCGCCCGCGACGACCATGTTCAGTGACCAGCCGAGCCTCACAAACCCCGCCCTGGCACCAACCTACCTACCCGTGGTGCTGCGCGCCATGCCGAAGTTCGAACAGGTAGTGCTCGACAAGGAAGGCACGCAAGTCCGGTGCTCTACCAAGGCGGCCATTCATGAGCTCAAGCGGGCAGGTGTTGCGCTCACTCACGTGCAGGTAGTGGATTTTACGGCGCCAGGCAATGCCCGAAGCCGGCAATACCAGGCCATCGTCGATGCGCTCTTCTCGGCAAGGCTACCGGACCCGATAATGGCCGCAGTGAAGGCGCGCGGCACCGGTTACGCGTAGACATTGATAGTTAGCCCGAGGGGCGGTGGCATCCCAGCTACTTTTTGCTTCTCCTGGAGCAAGAGGAGCAACAGTAATGCAGCCAGTTCCGGGCTCATCGCATTGAGTTCGGCATACGACTGACCGTTGCCGTTGCACTTCGCGTCGCCACTCGTGCCCACCGCAAGAGCACTCTGAGCAAGCGAGAGCGAGTTCGAAAAACCGCTTGGGCTGCCTAGGCCAAGAGCCTCCGACATCCCTGTCGCGTTGTACAGCCCGCCTCCTTGATGCGCTACCTCGCCAAGGCCTGGGCCACCTCGCGCGCCGGCCGAATCGACTAAGCTGGCCGCGCGACCGGCGGCGGACAGGTGCACGACGGTAGAAGGCCCGCTGCCGGAACCCTGCCCCGCGCCGCCTGGCGGACTTATGCTCATCGGCGCTGCGCCGGATACGATGACAGCCACCCCTCCGGCGCCGCGGCGCACCAAGCACAGTTCCGCGAATCGTTTGCCGAAGAACTGGGCGCTGTGCCGGCCCCTGTAACAACCGACAAGGGCTGCCCATAGGCGGGTTGCCCAGGCTCAGCGTACCTGGGCGTGTGCGCGCTGGCGGATGACTTCCGCAGACTTCGTGAGCTTACCTTCGAAGCCCGAGAGGGTTTCCTTCATCTCACGATAGAGCTTGCGCACCTGCTCGGACGAAAGCTCATCACCCAAGCCTGCGTTCTGCACAATCTGCCCGAACTGGGCAACAGTATCGTCGTCGTCCGGCGGCAGCCCTGGCACCGCGCGGATGGTGCTGATATGGGTTTCCGGCGAAGTACTCACCACGCGGACCTGTCGCGTTATCACAAGAACCAGCGAATTTGACGACCGCCCTGGCAAGGAGAACCAGGCTGCTCGGTATTTTTGATGAAAACAACACCGGAATACTTATATTTTGCAAAAGATAAATACATTTGCTATAATAATAACTCCTGTAAAGGGCAAATCCTCTATGAAAACGATAACTAAAATCGACATTGGTATTGTTGCTATTGTTGTGGGCGTACTCGCAGCTGTGCTTTTCAAAATGTCATTGGCCCCGGCGCCTCGATTGGCGGTGGCCCTACATGAATCGCAGCTACACCTAAGCCTTGTTAAAGCTTCGGTGAGCGAAGCAACCCTCTTCTGCGACTTAGCCTCTAAAAAGGTCGGCGCTACCTTTCGGTTCCTATCGGTGGAAGGTAAAGAACCTGTCACCGTTGTTGGTGACGTAAATTGCCCAAACTCAGGCGACCTGGTCTCTTGGAGGGAATCGAAGGTTGAAGCTCGCGAAGACTTCGACCCGGCGATGGTCCGAGTGCAGCTTGAACAACTGTTTGCAAAGGCGAACATCGCGGCGAGCATGGAAGGCCGCAACCTTGAGCTTGGCTCCCACCTGGATAAGCGCTATCACGACCTGGCGCAAAAAACGCACCTGAAGAAAGTCGCGTTCAACTGCGATACGGCCGGCGAACGCTTCAAGTATGCTGCCTCTTACGAGGGCGGCCAGAAATCGGGGCAGGTAAAGGCTCGCTGCGCCTCAAACCATGAATCATTTGTCGTGGCAGCAGCGTCAGACCGTGACCAAGAAGGTGTGTCGAGCCCTGCTTACGTAGAGCAGTCCGACGGCCTGGACGAGCTCACGGCCGAGCAGGCGTACCGGGAGGTGCTCGCCCAACTGAGTGATGAGCGTGCTCTGGCAAGTTCATCTTCCACCAAAGCACCTGCTTCGGGCAGTCATAAAGCCTCGGCAAAGGCGGCCGCGGCAGGTAAGGAAGGCGCTGGGCGCGCCAAGCGGCGAGGAGCTCATTCAGACAGCCCCACTCATCAACACGAGGGCGCCTACCCCACCTGTCCAACAACTCACCCGCCATCACCGCTCGTCCCACGCTTCGTATCTTCCTGACCCTGCGAACAGGCCATAGAAAAACGGACTCCGAGGAGTCCGTTTCATGAAGTTAAGGCTCGATAGGTGTGGTGACCTTCTTTACGCAGCGAGCAATCATGCCTGGCAGCTTATGCGCATCCCGGACCAGCACGGCCGCGAGGTCATCGACACAATACTGCAGGCACGAGCCGGCAGGCAGGTCTATCAGGACGTGGGAGCCTGAGGCAATGCATTGTCCGGTGAGGATTCCTTCAGGCCACGGCTCACCCGAAGTGACCGCATGACGCGCGCCGATGCTGAGGGAATAGCGCACGTGGCCTTCATACTCGGTCAAGTTCAGCACGGCAACGCCGGCGATTCGCGCACCGGTAACCGGGTCTTCGAACGCCATACTCAGGTCGAGCAAGGCGCCGAAAGCCGGGAACACGAAAACACGCTGCGCCGACTCGAGCGCCGGAACCAGGCCGGCGGCCGTAAGAGCTGCCCAGAAGGGCATCGCGACGTCCGTGAGCTGGCGCTGCGCGGCGCCGAACGACGTAATTTCCAGCGAGGCTCCCATTTCCTCGATAGCTGCATCCATTCGGGAGTCGACTCCGCGCGGACCGCGGCGAGGGGAAATGGTCGAAGTTGCGATAAGAGTTGGGTTCATGGGGTCTCCGTTCAAAGTAGTTTTTCCTCACCTGTATAGGGAGCTGCCTACTTTCGCAGGTGACCTCAAATCCTACCTATACCTCGGGCACACCTTGTGCATCCAGGATAAGGAGAATTCATGAAAATCGCCCTCACCCGCAGCAACTTCTTCGCAGCAACCTTCTTCGGCTGCCTGATGCTCGCCGTCAGCGCCTACCTTGCAGGCCAGGCAGCTACCGGGGCACTTGCTTGGTCGAGCTTGCCAGCGCTGCTGATGCTGGCTGTCATGGTAACGGGGCTGCTGGCCATCATCTTCAATTTCGTGTGGATGGTCATCCTCGAGGTACGGGGCCAGAAGCCGGAAGAGACCGCAGGATACTGGCCTGTCGCCCCTATCCGCCACCGGGTAAGCCTGGCTTTCACCGCGGCGGCCATGGCCGGCGTATCGACTGGGTTCATCGTAGCCTAGTTCGCACCACGGCACTTTCCACGTCATTCACAGCCCAAGCCTCCGAGCCTGGGCTGTTTTCTTTGCCGGCAGAGATTATGCCTCGCGGGCGGCGCGCCGGGCTGCCTTGGCGCGCGCCACAGCTTCCTGCGCTTCCGTACGGTCCTGCTTCATTGCTTCCTGCAGCTGAGCCTCATCCACAGGCTTGAAGCGCCCTTCCCACTCCTCCACGCGGCGGAGCCACGGCATGCCGGTTTCGAACGGCCACAGATGCTCATAGCGCACGTGCACTGCCTGGTCGTCGGCATGGCGGGCCATGTCCAGGTAGCGGTAGTAGCCACCGTCTGTGTGTTGGAACAGCTGGCCGGACTCAGGTTGTTTCTGCATGTGGTGCTCCTTTAATAAGTGTCAGGATTATAGCGAGCGGGTCTTATTCGGCGCGGGCACCCGGAAGGCTAAATGCTATGTTGTACACAGGAAAGAGTCAAGCGTCTCGCTTGCTACCCTTTACCTGAGCCCCAGCCAAGTGAACCACCGTTCGTCATCGTCGACCACCACGATTCCTGCTCAACAGCAGGAATACGTCTACATCTGCAGCAGTGCGCAGATGCCAGCAAACGTGCACAAGATTGGCGAGACCCACAGGCAGAGTCCCTCCCAGCGCGCGAAGCAATTCACGGGAGTGGATGGCCTGGTTCAATGGGACGTCGTGCGGGCAATTGCGACTCCGGACTCTCGATACACTGAAAAGCTAGTACACCGCCGGCTAAAAGCGATGGGCCGCCAATACCAGCCGCGCGGAGAGCTTTTTGCTGTCAGTGCTGAAGAGGCCGCGTCGATTTTACAGGAGTGTGCTGCTCTTACACCAGTGCCTGCTAAAGCTACGCCATCATTATCCCGCGAGATTGCAGTGCCGAGTGAGCGCGGTCCCTGGAGCCTAGCGCTTGCCATGCCAGTCACCTTTTCGGAAGAGCCGGGCATCACGTTGGCGCGTGCGATGGCCCTGGCCGCCAAGGGGAACCGCACCCTACGTCGGCGCCTGACAAACTGGGGCGTTGAACTGGTGTATCCCGATGAGCTAAAACCCCATTTTCGCATTCACGCCCTGCCCGGCAGTACACTGACCAAGTGGCTCACCACCCAGGCCCTCTCCTGGGAATCGTTGAACCTTGTGACAGGAAGCTCGCGAGCAGTCCGGTGCTCGGTAAAAGCTCGACCGTAGGCAGTCGCTACGGTATAATTGCAACATGTCTAACGTCATCTCTTTCGCTGCCGCCCGTCTCGCTCGACAGCCCACGGGCAATTACCGGCCGGCGACAGCTTTGCCCTCCCCTCCTAGCGCTGTTGTTACCTTGGCAGCAGGTGCAAGCGGACTTGCCCCGATTGAAAGTTTGGACGTCGACTTTCAGGACATCCTTCGTATGTCCAAGCAAGACGAGGACGATAACTTCATTGATTCGCTGGAAGATGCGATTGTGTTTGGAGGTAAGGCAGAGCTGCAGGTTCGTCGAATCTTCTGGCGCTTTGGGCTTCAACGACTGCCTCTAACTTGGGGGGAGTTGATGGGCAATTTAACGTACTGCATGCTCCTAAACGGATGGTTGGAAGCGTTCAAGCCTCAATATTCGGCAGAAAGCCGAGCGGACGCTTTCGAACACCACCAGGCGCAGGTGCCTGGGAGGGGTGAGCTCCTGACGATGCTTGCCAATGGAGACATCGCCAGCGCCTGGCGGTGGCACCAGTCGCACGGAACCTTTGATGCAAATGCGTGCGATGCTGACCTTACTGCGGTAGAGGACTAAAAAAGCGACACCCCGTGAGGAGTGTCGCTTGAAGAACCTAAAGGGGTGCTTTAGGGTTATGCTGCAGTTTTGAACTGCCCCAGGGTCAGAGGGCCGCGGGGAGTCAAGCTAGGCTTGCGCAGCTTCATTGCCAGGAAGTTCTGGTATTGCGTAAGAACGAAGTCACGGATTTCGTAGACGTTGCGGGTTCCCGACGTGGTTTTCATCTCACGACGCTTGTTATGGAACCGGCGCGTTTCGATGATAGCTGCATCAGCTGCTTTCTTCGACTCGAAATTGCCGTCGTAGTTCACCATCTTGATGAATTGGCTGGCCAGCTCACCTTGAACCAGGCGGTCGCGTTCCATGATGGCAATGTACGCCGCCATGAGGCCCGTGGTCTCGAAATGCTTTCGCATTCCCATCTCATCGAGCTCGCACAACGACCGATACGCGTGACTAACCTTTGCACGAATGTCAGTTCCCTTCACGCCGCTATACTGGATACCCGATGTAAGGGGGCCAGTCACCATCAGCGCCGATTCAAACGAGTCACGCGGAATACCGCCCGACTTGGTCGACGCTTCGCGTACGCCACTTTGCACTTGATGCTTGCCGCGCTTAGCAGCTTTAGGGCTGTTAAATTGGCAATACAGCGCATATGCCGCATCGTAGTTTTCGACCACATGGGTCAGCAACAGCACTTCTTCTGGCGCCTGCATCAGCTCGAGCAAGACTGCCTCGATGCGGGTGTAGCCGTCGATGAGGTGCGTGACCCACACCTTACGGTTGTTTTTTCCAACAGTGCAGTAACGCACCGCATGAAAGACGAGCTGGTCGCCCGAAAGCGGACGGCGAGTCTTCAAGTACGAAGCTTCATCCAGATGCAGTTTGTGCGAACGCTGTCCGGGAAACGGGTTCGAATGGTGCTGCTTAATGACGCTGAATTCAACTGCTTCGTGATGCGGGAGAGTGGTGATTTTGTTCGAAGTCATAAGGGTTCTCTTAAAATGTAGTTGGCCTGATAGGTGTAGGAACCGTCCTACCAAAACGGCCTGTCGGCGGCCACTCCCAAAAGGAAACGGACCCTTGGTGGGTCCGTTTGATGAATCAGGTGTTCACTTCGTATTCGAGGGCCTCGAAGCTACGTTTGCGCAGCTTTGCCAAGAACTCGTTTGGAGTACCCGGGTCCGCCACGAAGAGACGCTTCTTCAGGTCCTGAACCTTGAACTGGGTGACGATGCGGTCCCTGCTAAAACGAACGCCGTCCTTCACCGTGAACACAACGCCAGGCTGCAGTACAACCTTCTTGAGGAGATGCTGCTCGCAGCGCGCACGCCATTCCTTGCAGCGGGCAATCTCAGCGGCATCGGCCGGCAGGTCATCAGCGCGAGTGAGCATGCACAGCAGTTTGTCGGGCATCTGGGCGATGTTAGGCCCGTCCCCTTCACTCCAAATCGTGTACGAAACACGGTCGTCGCGAGTGCGGATGCCGATGACGACGGCCGTGCGATGCACAGTGTCGGTGCGGGTATCGGTCAGCTCGAGCACGGCATAGGCGCCGCCCGGGCCAAGCTTGACCGCAATTACGCGGTATTGCTGGTATTGCGTCGGGCCAGGCCAGGTCGAGCCCACGGAGTAACTGGTAACGCGGCGCAGGAATGCCAGGGTCGTTTCACGGTAGAGTTTGGTGCCAACACTTGAACTGCTCATAAAGGTTCCTCCGGTAAAAAGTTGTTCGGCGCGTGCCGAGGTCCTGTGGCGTATAGCTACCTTTAGATTCACCCACAATGGTCTAACCTGAAAGGCAACAGCTTAAGAGCTATACATGGACATAGGACCCCACTCATTCACTCTAGTGCTAGGAACAATCATGAATTGGCAAGACCTCGAAACCGCACCAAAGACCGATTACTGCCTGGGCGCCGACCCTCACCTGAAACGTCCTTTCGTCATGAAATGGAATGGTCGCGCCAATAAGTTCAAGGTGCTTGACGGGTTCGGAGACGAAACGCCAAGCCACTGGATGGCCTTACCGACGGACGCCGAATGGCAGCCACTAGCAACGGCGCCAAAGGACGCTTACTGCCTGGGCTACGACCCTGTCACCAAGCGAGCGTTCGTGATGCTCTGGAACGTCTGCGAAGCTGCTTTCGTCCCTTCGCCAGGCGACATTAACGATACCGCAACGCTCTGGGCTCCCCTGCCTGCGATGCCCTCGTTCACTCCAGAACTACTTGCACGATTCGCATCAAATGCGTAGGATTCGGGCGCGATGCGATGATGCGTCCGCTTTCAATAAAGTAACGACCTACCGACAAGCCAACTGAGCTTTCTTCAGACCCCACACAGCGTGAGCTGCGTGGGGTTTTCATTTCTAACCACAGGTAGACTCCAACCCCTGTACTGCGCTTACCGTCGACAGTCGACAGGTTGCTGCTCGGATTGAAAAAAGCCGCGGACTCAAGGAGCACGCGGCCTTTACACTTGTGAGAATGCCTTAACGGCTCTCAGGCTCACCGTAAGCGTTTGCGCCCTCTTGGCCAGGAGCGAAGAAGAAATAAAGAGAGGCAATCGTCGCCACTACCGGAACCGCAAGCAGCACCGAGACCCAGCCGGAGTGACCCAGGTCGTGCGCACGCTTGGCGCCCTGAGAGAAGCTGAACTTCAGGGTGTAGTAGAGGTAGGCAGCGAGGCCCGCAACACCCAGGGCGATACTTGCCCACTTCGACACAAGGCTCATGCCGAACAGGAGCAGGCCGAACAGGAGCGCGAAGAGCAGCACTGCGCCAATGAACTTCAAGGTGTTGATGAAGTAGGTCATCCGGCCAATGCGGCCATTAAAATCGAAGTAGTGGTCAAACATAGCGCGATATCCGTAAGAGTTTTGGTGTTCCAGGTATAGCTACTCAGCCACATCACCAAACAAAAAGCCCCTCAGGAAGAGGGGCTCGTGGAATCAACGGACAGTGTCCTTACTGGATGCGGCACCACTGGCCACGGCCGTCGTGGACGAAGCTGAAGTCCGTCATGGAGTAGCAGCGCCCAGCACGGCCGGTCTTGTCGCCATAGGCCTCAAAGAAGACCTCGACGCGGTGCTCCTGGCTGCCCTCCTTTTCACGCCACAGGTAGTGGCCCGCAACATTGGGCACACCGGTTAGCCAGAGTTCACTCAGGCCGGCGTACACCACCAGCCGGCTGAAGTCCGCCTGCTTCTTTGCGCACGCCAGGTCGTACTTGACCTGCAGGTCCATCCACTCGGTTGCCGGCTTCGAAAAGACGATTTCCAGGCGCAGGGCCATGTCTGCTGTCAGCGGGATTTCGCCAGCGGAGAACTGCGACGCAACTTCTTCGGAGACCTCGAGCATAGCCGAGAGCTGCACGGCGTTAAGGAGCAGCGGGAACAGGTAGATGTCAGCCAGGTGCTGGCCAGGGTGCATTGGGGTCGTCATAGGTGTTGTCCTTTGGTGTGCTAGAAATTGTCCAGCTCAGTGTAGCGAACGCACTCCGTCGGGCCAATGAAAAACTCCGCGGCGAGCGCGGAGTTCAATGAACCAGGGTTGAAGGCTATTCCTCGTAAATGGCGCAGGTAACCTGCAGGTGGACCAGGCCCTCGTATTGGCCATCGAATTCGCCGAACGTCGAGCCGACGGCACGATATTCGCAGCTCGTCAGGCGGAACGGTTCATCGAACGCGATGCGCGAGATGAACTCGCTGATGGACTCGTCGCCCATGGCGCCCACCACAACGTGCAGGGGCACCTTGACGGTGAACGTGGCGGGCGCCGCGGTGCCGATGAGGTCGGCGACATCTGCGCGCGTGAGCGGGCGCATAAGCGGCAGGGGTACTTGCGTGTAATCCTCGTATTCGAATACCGGACGCGGGTCTGACTGCTGGGGCTGGACGACTTGCGCGAAGTTGGCGTTGAAGTGAGCTTTTTGTTCTGGCGTCATGGTAGTCCTTGAAAAGAAGAAGTTGGCCTGACTTCGTATAGCACGCTGCTGCCTCACGAACAACGGCGCCCGAAGGCGCCGTCAAGTACAGCTGCTACGATTACCGCTTCGCAACCAGCGTTACAGGCTTCCACTCAGACGACCCACAGGCCGCGCGGGGTGTGTGCACCGCCGGCAGCCCGTGACCAACACTTGGCTTGGCGACACCCGGGTTTTCGCGCATCCATTCCTGCACAAACCAGAGCTGGCCACACCCGCCGCCGATAGTGTCCATGCCGGCCGGGTCAAATACGCGCACGTTGTATCCGCGGTCCACGAGTTTGGCCGAAAAGTCGACAGCGAGCTGGCGCTGGTGTTCGTTCTTGGCCTTCTCGAACTCGTTGCGCTCGCAGATAACCGAGACCGTCGCCTCCCATGTCGCGGGGTCAAACAGGTCGACCAGGCGCTGGGCATCGACGTCGGCCACGTTCTCGTCGTGCGCGCAGTAGTTGAAGAACGGACGGCGGCCGGTGGCGACATGCCAGGCGTTGCCCACGCGGGAGATGCCTGCCAGGTCGAGCTTCTTCTTGAACGGGATGAGCGCGTCGCGCGCCGCGTCGGTCGACTCGTGCACAGAGAACTGCAGGCCAACTGCTGGGATTTCCCTGCTCATCTCGAAAACCCAGTCCCAGTTGATGTCCGGCGCGCTGGTGCTGATGAGGAGGGACGCCTGAGGATACAGCGCGTGCAGGCGACGGAACGCTTCCCAGAGGGCCTTGTTGAGTACAGGCTCGCCCATGCTCATGACCATGATTTGCAGCTTCTTGATGCGCGCCGGGTCCAGGCCGCCGATGCAATTCTCCAGCAGGTACTGGGGCTGGCTAACGATTTCGTCGGCGGTGAGGTTGCGGACAAAGAAGTCGCCCGTGCCACAGAAGCGGCAGCCAATGGGGCAACCGCTCATGGTCGAGCAACAGATGACGGTGCGCTCTTCGTACTCGGGATACTTGTAGAGGACTGACTCGACGGCGCAGTCGGGTTTGACGAAAACAAACTTGTTCACATGCTCGGCCGGGTCGGCGAAATCCTTGATTTCGTCCCAGTGGCTCGAAGGTGGCTGATTGTAGCTTGAGGCGTCGCGCATTGAAGCTCCATGGTGGGTAAGTCTTCCGTGTAGCCAATGGCGCCGCCGGCGGTGCACCGAGGTTCGCTATACTTGCAAGCACTACTACAAAGGACACCATGAAAAGCACGAAGACCCCCAAAGTTGCAGCACCCCAGCCTCCAGTTTCGGAAGCGGCCAACCTCGAGCTGACGATTTTCGCGCAGCCCCAGGGCAACATGCGCGGCACCCTCATCGCCTTCGACACCGTAAAGGGCATCTACACTGTGCGCGCGCACGGGTACATCTGGTCTGATGCGGATGTCGAAATCACCCTGAAAGCTGTCCGCGGAAAGCTGACGACTGCCGAGGTGACGCGCTTGACCGAAATCCTCGCCCTGTTCACCGCAAAGGCCAACGAGCTCAACGCTCAGCGATAAATTCTTCTTCAGCCACGACTCTCTCAGTCGTGGTTTTTCTTGGCTCTCGCGAGTAGCTAGGAGTCCAGTTCGGCCGAAATACGCTGCACCAGACGCAGCCGACGCTATCAAAACCACAAGAGACAGTCCTATACAAAGCCCATCGACCGCAGGCCTTGTTATGTCGACTATATTTATCTCCATTGCAGCTGTAGCCGTTATTATCGTTTTAGTCCTCGTTGCCGGCTCGAAAGCGTCGTCCACGCGAAAATCGCGCACCGACATGCAAGCGCCTCCACCGCCACCAGAGACGCCAAAAGCTGAGTTTAAGGTTGACCTGGTGGCCACGAGCCCCCTGACCGATACGGAAGCAATCTTCTTTCGACGGCTGATGGAGGCCGTTCCGGAAGCCATCGTGGTCCCGCAAATGGCAATGGCCGCATTGGTTGACCTCGCACCAAACATGAAACGCGGCCGCTACCTCAGGTACCTGGACACTAATCGTTCAGGCTTTTCTCAAAAACGCATCGACTTCGTGCTCTTGGACCGCGGTACTCTCGAGGTAGTGTGCGTCATCGAGCTTGACGACTATTCGCACGATGCTTTAGACCGTAAAGAAGACGACGCAAAACGCGATTCGCTTCTCGAGGGGCTCGGCTACACCGTCATGCGGTTTGACTGCCGTAACATGCCATCCGTCTTTGAACTGCGTGAAACCTTCGATGTCTGACACCGCACAAGCTATTAGGCGCGGCACCGCCGGCCTCCTCGGCCGTACCCTGACGGGCATAGGCCTCTTTGTCATCACAGCGCCTGCTTTCGCCTGCATTGCCCCAAAGGTTGAAACCTATCGTCCGGCGACCGCTCTCGTAGAAGACGCAAGCAGCATTCTCCTGGTTAAAGTAAAAGCACGTCCGGATGGAAAATGCGTATTTGTCCCCTTAGAGTCGCGGAAAGGGCTCGCTCCGAAACCAATAGCCCTTGAATGCCGCCTGGCTAACGCGGACGAAGTTCACCCGGACTTTGAGAGGCATACCTCCCGCCAATTTTGGGCTGAAAACACCGGTCGGCTCAGCTTCGCACCCCATTGTGGCGTCATGCCCCCTCGCTTCAAGAACGGTCACCAATATCTTCTGTTCTTCGGCGTTGGAGAGGATATCAAAATGGCTGAAGACGTCTCGCGTGCCGGCGACCAATGGCTCCGGAATGTTCGCCTGAAAACCCGTCCATTCGCTCCGAACAATTTCCAGTAATCCCTCCTTCAAAGGCGAGAATCCACCAATGCACCACTTCAATCCTGACATTTATCTACCTGGCGAGCAGCCGGCCGACACCAAGCTATCTGACAAATTTGGAGGACTACCCGAGGGCCTTCCTGCCCATTTATGGCCAGTCTGTGCAAATTGTGGTGGACCCCAAAGTTTCGGAGCTCAATTCGAGCATGACGCAGAGCGGCTGGACCTTGGGCGACCGGGGCGTCGCATCTACCTCTTCCAATGCGGGAACCCTGACACCGGCGACGACTGCGAAACATGGGACGCCGAGTCCGGCACTAATGCCGCGCTCGTAGTCGAACCTGAAGCTTTGATAACTGGCGTGACCATCCGGCCGAGCGAGGCCGCGCTGGAGACGGAAGTGATAGTAGGTGCTTGGCGTAGGCACGAAGCCCCGGCTGGCGCGCCGACGGGCGACACAAGACTGGGAGGCGCCCCCTGGTGGATACAGAGCGATGACGAAATCGACACGAGCACATGGCGCTTTCTCGGTCAACTCAACGACTTTCACGAGATTGCAGGAGATACGCTGGCAGCAGCAAACTACGGGTGCGGCTTGGCATACTTCTTCCTGGAGAAAGATTGCCTTGCAAGTGTTACGCCGCGAGCCCGGATACTATGGCAGTGCTAATGCGCTGAGAACATAGCCCAGGGGAGCCGCCGGCCACGCTGCACTCTCAAAGGATGCCTACGCAGAATCTCGCGGCAGTCAGCAGCTATACCTTGCAGACCCTCTAAATTTCCAGGCCACTATGCGTTCAATGAAGTTTCTCGACCTGCCAGTCCAGGTCGCACCAGTCCTCGGGGCTTGGTGGAGGCCCAGCCTCGAGTTCGTAGACGAGCTCACGCAATTCCTCGAGGGGAAGCGTGTACTCGAAATCTTCGCCGGCAACGGCTACCTGGCAGCCCTCCTCGCCGCACGTGGCATCGACATCGTTGCGACATCCAGGCGTTCAAGCCACGACTGCCATGAGCACGGGTTCTACTACCCCGTCGAAGAGATGGAAGCACCTGCTGCTGTTGCATCCCTGGACGGCGGCCGAGATGTATTGCTCGTTTGCTGGCCCGTCGTTACAGAGGCAGTACTGGTAGCTGCCGCAATCTGGGGCTTTGACCGCGATATCGTGTTCATCGGTGAGATGACCGACTATGCGAAAGGCCACTTTGCCGGCTGCGCTTCGGACGCCTTCTTTGCGTCCATCGAAGTGACTCACCGATTTGAAACCTACCTCGGCAACATGCAAGAGCACGCGGTCATATGCCGCTTGAAACAAAACCAGGTGCAGAAAGTTCTTCCGCTTTGGGAGTTCCCTCATCGCTAATTCCATCCCCCGCTTGCCGGGGGATTTTCTTCGCCCGTACGCACGAAGTCTCGCAGGAAAGAAAAGATGTCAAAAAGAATTGACGAATTTTCTTTGCATATTTATAATAGCTTCTGTCGATACGGATTTACTTAATCTAAAAACCACCCTGGAGCTTTGCCTATGTCTCGTACCCGCCGTTCCCTTGCCGCCTTCGCGGTTACCTTCGCCGCATTCGGCGCCGCGCTGCTCCCGTCGAGTGCCTCGGCCGGCGTTGTGATGCATGCGGCCATCAGCGGCGTCGAATCGGAGGCGGTCGGCGAACTCGGCCTGGGCTACCAATTCCGCATGGGCCAGTTCTATGTCGCTCCCGCCATCGGCGCGGAGCTCAAGGCCGGCGACGACGAAGATACGCGTTACCGCAGCGAGACGCAGCGCAACGGCACGGAAGTGTGCCGAGACACGACCAACGGCCGATACTCGAAGAAAGAAAACTGCTCGAGCGACATGGACGGCCGCGGCTTCGTCGCCCTGGAAGCGGGCTACCGCTTCAACGAATCGACGGTGGTCGGCGTCGGCGCGCGCCGGGTCGAGGGACTGACCTCGCCCTATGCGGTGGTGCATATCGGCTCGGTCGGGGGCTTGAAGTTCCGCGTCGCCGGCGGCAAGGAATACGTCTCGCTCGGCGTAGGCGTAGGCTTCTAAGAATAAGTGAATGAAGAGAGAAAAAGCCCTGGGGGACGAGCTGTCACCAGGGCTTTTTCATTACGCGAGTCTTCTCTTTAGATATTCCACTCCAGGTGGAACCGCGTTGCCGCGGCGGCGTCGAGCTTGAGCCATCTCGCTAACAGTTCGACCATTTCCGGTCTCCCGGGTGTTGGCGGCCTTCGGCGTACACCTCGGCAACCGTCACATAGTTGTGTAAGGCTGGCGCTTTATATCGCCGCCAGCCGTAGCGTTAACGTACTGGGGCCGCAGGCGGGCGGCGGCGCTCCATCGCCAGCCAGGGCTCGGCGCCGTTGGCCACTGCGATGAAGGCATATAGAGGTGCCAGCAACGCAAATGCAGACGACGCATCCTGGACAGCCTGGCGCAACTGGGCCGGATAGTCCGCCGGCGGGGTTGCGTCGGCCGGCGACAGGATAAACCGGCGGCTTCGCTCGGCCACGGCGGTCAGCTCTGTTGCGAGAGCGCGCACGGTGTCGAGCGGCACGCAGCGAAAGTCCAGGCGCGAGATGACGACTTCAGGACTGTCATCGAATTGGAATGACCTGGCATCCTCAAGCAGCCGTTGAAAGGCAGCTTGGGCTTCAAGGTTAGGCGCAGCAGATTCACAGCGGAAGATGGCAGCGCGAAGGAAGGTGGACGGCTTAATCATGGTGGGTTTTCCATAGAGGAGAGGCAGTTCCGTATAGCGACGGGCCGCCCTAAAAGCCAGCTGGGGCAGTAGCGCTTGGCCGTGACCGAATCGACCTGACACCAACAGGTGGCTCATTGTGGGAGCTACACTGGTCAGGACAACAACACATCCCCAAAAGGAGCACTATGGACGTGAACGGAAGCGTACGAGTTGTGAACGGCGAGCACCGCCTGTTCTGGAATGGCGAGAGCGTCTTGGTCTCAAAAGACGAAGCCGCCGCCCTGGCCCTGCAAACCATGCTGAAGCTGGACACACTGCAGCTCGAAGGCAGCCCACTGGACTGGGCCGTTGCCCAAGCCCTGAACTACACCCCACGCCTTCAAGGCGAATCGGTCAAAGCGAAGATGTTCCAAGGTGGCATCCTGCCGTCATACGAAGGCTTCTATGTCGTGGCCTACTACAACCGGTCGCACTACGGCGAATTTCGCCCGTCGCGAGACCCGGTGCAGTCGAGCCCTATCCTGGACACGCATCGCATCTCGACCGAAATTGCCGGCGACGGCTGGGCCGCCCTGAAAAACGACTGCTTCAGCCCCGCTACCTGGGCGCACTCGGTGAAGGCGCCTACCCGCGTCGAAGCTGCACTGCGCTGTTTGGTGCAGCACGCGCTCGGTAACACGGTCGACGTGCCCGTTGAGCTCATCGCCCCGCAGTTGCGCATCAAGGCAACCCGGGACACGGCACTGGCGCTGGCGACCGTTGACGAGCAGCTGCGGGCGTACGTTCGCACGGACGGTCCGACGGCGTACTACCCTGTTCCAAGCGAATGGGTCGGCTGGCTGCTGCGCAAGTACCACCAGCTCGCTGGCGCAAAGCCGGCGCCGGCCTGCCGTCGCTACCTAACGGTGCCGTTTGACCATCTGAGTGACGAGGGCAAGCTGACTATGCTGCATCGGGAAATCGAAGGCGCCAACACTTCAGGCCTGCCAATCCGAACGGTACCCGCATCGTGGGTCGTCTGGCTGCTGGGTGAACACGACCAGCTCGCCGGCGCCGACACCATGGCCGCCGCGTAGCCCCACTACATTTCCATTCAACCGCCCCTGCGACGCAAGTCCAGGGGTTTTTTTCATGCCCATAACGACCAGTGCACCGGTTCGCTCGCTATACGAGCTAGGACATTTTATGGAGAATTTTCATGACACTTTATAACCAATGGATGGCGAGCTCGTATCACCGTCAAGTTTTCAAATTCGCAGCAAGGATGGGCTATTTTGGTTGGATGGCCCTCAGCTGTGCGGTGTGCCTGGTGCCCTGGTTCATGTTCGCCGATTTGGCGAACTACACGGACGTCGACTTCGCGGTGACCTATGTGGGCCTGGCCGCGCTGGCGACTTTCTTGGGAACCACCGGCCTGCGATACTTCCCAGAAGCGAATGGCGGCATCTGGATATCGGTAGAGATGCGCTATGGCGTATTAGGCGTTCATATGTGGAAGCAATTCCCCACGAGGCATGCCCTGCAGTCAGTGGCCATCGCCGGCGTTGAAACTGCGACCGAGCTGGGAACACGGCTCGTGCGTATCGAGTCGCCCTTGCTTGTCAAGGATGGCCGCGTGCGGATATGGGGCTCGGCGCTGCGCCGCAGCCTGGCAGCGGCGGGCCTTGCCGATAACGTCGAGGTGCGCGATGTCGCTCCGAAGCCTATGTGGTCAGTGAGAGCTGCGTTCTTCGCCGTTGGCCGGAAGCTGGGCAGCTACGACCAAGAAGGGAAACACCTGCCGCCGGCGAAAGGCATCGCCTGCCCGACAGCTGGCTTTGAGATACACCTGACCCCTGCTTCCAGAACGGCAAACGACCTTCGCGTCGCCACTGCCTGACCCGGTAATTCAACAACCTCCGCGACTCACGTCCTGGAGGTTTTTCCTTGCCAGGCGCTATACCTGGAAGGACAATTACTTTTTTACGAGGACACTATGACCGCATCGAATGCAGCCGCCCAACCCATGTCGAAATTCGAACAGATGTTCCGCCTCTGGCTGGCCGGCTTTGGTTTGACCCGCGAACAGTGCGACACCCTGTGCGCCAAACGCCGCATCGCCTTCGACCTGCGTACCCGCGACTCAGGCGGCCTGGTCATTGACCTGCCGGGCGAGCTGAGCGGCCTCGGCAACGTCGACGAGCTGCGCCGCGCCTTGAGCGACCCGGGCGAGAAACTGATGCTGATGACTTCCCTGCGATAACCCTTCCCCACAGCTCCGCCTTCTGCGGAGCTGTTTTACGTCCGGGCACTGCAAACAAAAAGCCCTCCCTTGCGAACAAGAGAGGGCTTTGATGAATTACGACAGGTTACGCTGCCAGGGGCTCTGCAGCTTCGTAGTCAACGGCAGTACGAAGCACCGGCGCGGCGCCTTCGAACAGGAACTGCACCGGGTTAGCGATGCGAGCGAACGGCGGCACTTTTGCTTCCACAACGCGCCCGCGGACCATCTTGCCAACGTGCAGGTGGCGGTGCTGCGGTGGAATGCGCTCGAGGGTATGGGCCGGGATTTCGGTCGACACTTCTTCGCGGCGCAGGAACGAACCGTTCTTGAAGAAATCAGGGTAGTCCGCCCAGTTGATGCCCTTGGCGTGCAGCAGCTCGTGCAGCTCGGCGCCGCCTTTGCGATGCAGTTCACGGTGGGTGTAGTAGGCTGACGCGGCCATCGAGAGCGAGTTCTTCGAGCAGTCGAGCGCACGGAACAGCACACATTCGGCCATCTCTTCCAGGTTCGGCATGTTGAACACGCGAGCGTCGAAGACCGCACGCTTCTTGGCCTTCTCCGGCATGCGCAGCAGGATTTCATCCTTGAAGGCGGAAGCAGCCGTGCCGGCGATTACCGACACGAGTTTCTGGATACGGCCGCCGAAAGCTGCTTCGTGCGCCGGGTCCGGATTCCAGTACGCCAGCGTGATTTCGTCCGACTGGGTGTAACCGAAGCAGGCCTGAGTCTCTTCGACCAGCGCGCGCGTCGTTTCAATCATCGCGCGCGACATGGGTTCGTGATACGGACGCGGCATGCCGCGGGTGAAGGTGTGGAAGCTGCGGCCATCCAGGCGAACCATGATAGGCAGGCCGGGCATCAGGCGGCGCTCGGTCTCCATGGCTTCGTACTTCTTCATGCGGTCGCCCAGGGCGTCGAAACGGGATTTCATCTTTTTCATGTGTGTCCTTTGTTGATGTAGTTGGCCTCAGTACCCGTATAGCGAACGGCCACCCGCTGCCTTGACATCAAAAAGCCCCACCAGGCGCGCCGGCGGGGCTCGGGCTATAGTGAGCCGCTATAGTTGCGTCAGGCGCTTTGGCCCGGCGCCGGCGAGCGCAGCAGGTTGCCCAGGCGACGGCTCGGCTGTGTCGCATCGAACAGCGCGCAGGTGACGACGGGGACGACGCGACTTTCGCCGGTGCGAGCCAAGAGCTTGGCAACGTCGGCCGGCAGCTCGAGAATCAGGATGCCCTTGTGCGAAAGGCATCCGACAGCGATGTTCCACAGAGCCTCCTGCGCGGGGACTTCGACGTCTCCGCTACGGCGCACCAAGATTCCCGCAGCGTCAAGCATCTCGAGCACCGCGGTGGTCACCGAGGCCAGTCCGGTTGTGGGGCTGCGACCCTGCCCCAGCGCTCGATGAACTTCCGGAGCCAAGCACGAGACCAGCTGCTCGCGCAGTTTGATTTCCTGGACGTACAGCCGGGTGCCGTTGAGCCAGACCGCCGGCGCGACATTTTTGGGAAGCGCAGCAGATTCCAGGGGCAGCGCGCGCAAAGCGGTCATGAACGCTGGAAGCAATGCAGCACGCAGCTCCGAAGGTGTGCGCGCCTCATTGAAACCCACAACAATGGCTTCGCCCTGGGCGAGCCTCCGCAAAGCCGGAAGAATTTCACCGGCCTTGACGGCGCCCACTGCCTCCTCGAGCTGCTCTACGTGTCGGGCGGCGCCCTTCATGAGATAAAGCTTGGCGAATCGGGACCGAACCAGGGGAATGTCGGCCAGGTCATGCAGCGCCTGCGTCGTCCAGACAACGGTAGCCTCGGGCGGCACTGCCTTCAAAAACGAGAGCGCATGCTCGCCCAAGGCGGAATACGCCTCTTCGACCAGCACAAGAGGCTTAAGGTGCGCGCGCTGCAGCAACCAGTCAGTCAAGACGGACACCGCGGCCAATTGACTGGCCTCGCGGCCAGGTCCGGTTCCGGCTGCAGAGTCATCCGGGCAATAATCGAGCAGGTCTTGCGCCGATACGGCAGCCGCGGCGTTCAGGGTGGCGAGGGTGCGCACATTAGGCAAATGCCCCAGGGCCCCTCCCCAGTTTGGCTGGAAACGCGGACTCTCCGGAGTGCGAATGACCAAAACCGGGCGATGCTGATGCAGGGCTCGCTTGTTCTGGAGCGCGAACAGCAGGCCCCAGGTCTTGCCACATCCCGCGGGCCCCACGACGAGGCTGCTTTCCGAGAAGTCCAGTGCGTCGGACAAGACCAGCGGCGTAACGAGTGCCGACGGCATCGGCAGCGACTCCGAAGGCGCCGGTGTCGGGGTTTCGCGCGGGCTTTGCAGCAACGCATTGACGGTATTCCAGTCGGGGCACCCGACGCTGGCGCTGACGGCATCAAGCGCCTGGCCATGGCTCAAGGCCAGCCCGTGGCGCGCGGCAAGGTGAGTCTTCAGGTGCTTGGCGGACCGCTTGAACAGGAACGCGAGGATAGCTTCGAGGGGCGTGGTGCGCTTATCATCGGAAAAGCGCTCCTCAGCCTCGGCGAGCAGAGGAAAAGAAGTTTTGGACGAACGGGCAGTAGTGAAAAATGGGTACATCAGGTCCTCCAGACCATGTGGCTCGGTGAGGCGCGTTCCGATTCTCGGCACGCCGTGAGTGCTCGCGTTCTCGACCGAACCAGGTAAATGGAAGACTGCATACCAAGTGGTGCGAAAGATTTCCCTGGAGGCCAGGGCCGCTGTTTAACCGTGTCCCAACATGGGATGCGAGACGGCAGGCAAACGGAAGCCCAAGAGGTGTAGGGCTCGTTTTTAAATTCTCAGTCAGCGACCAATAAGGAAACTTGAGGTTGTAGACCATAAGTTACAAAAAATGTTTAAGAAGCTGTTTGCTATACGAGGTTACGACTTTCATGCCTAACACAATGACTACGACCCTTTCCAAGCGTACGGCCGTCCTGCTCATGGCGCTCTTGACAGCGCATCCGGCACTGGCTCAGACCATGCAGTACCGCATTCCTCTTTTCGGCTCGGGTTACGCCTTGCCTCAGCCAACGCCAAACCCCGGCGCCGGGGAGGGAGACGTCGACACTGGTGAGAACCCGGTAGAAGTTGGCCCTCCCCAGATAAAGGTGCACCCTTCAGCGCTTCAGTTCGAGGTTGTCCCGGGGACGCCCTTTACTTCCCTGAAGGCGTTGGTAGTGAACACTGGCAATGTGCCGACCACTGTTACGGGCATCTCCTCCAATGAGCATTTCGACGTAACTCACAGCTGCGCAGGAACCCTGCCTGTCGGCGCAGCATGTCAAGTCTCGGCGACACCAACAGTGAAGGCCTCAGGTGCCCTGACCTATAACATGGTGGTCAACGCCCCAGGCGCCCCGGCCCCGGAAGTTCTCTCGCTCTCGACATATCAGCGCGCGGCCGAAGTCCCGACGCCACGGCTAGCCCTGTCTGACGATATGGTTGGGATGGGCCCGCTAAAACCTGGTGAACGCACCAACAAGAGCGTTTACCTGACCAATGTTGGCACGGCGACCGCGCTGCTGGGCGGCATCAGCTCTGGAGCTGGATTTACAGTTACTGACAATTGCCCTGATACGCTAGAGGCAGGGGCCTTCTGCACCATTACTGCTGATTTCGCCTCCTACGCCGCCAAAACCCATAGCCATTCGATGAACCTGACCTCCGGCCAGGCAGGACACGCTACGACGCTTACCTTCTACGCCGAAGTTCTGGGCGACCCGGCTATCATGCCCGCGCTGGAATTCGACCAAAACCCGGTCAGGTTTGGACCGATGGACGCCGGCACATCTGAAACGAAAAAAGTTGTCCTGACCAACCACGGTACGGCTCCTGCCCTTTTGTCAGGTATCGAGGCAACAGCGCCGTTCTCGCTGACCTCAGGCTGCCCTGGCGAACTCGCTGTTGGCGCTTCATGCAACATCATCGTTACCTTCAACGCTTTCACGCAGGGTACTACCCCGGCACAGTGGATGACTGCCAAAGCACAGAATGACGTCTCGGCGCGCACCCTTCTACAGGGGCAGGTTAACGGAGGTGATAGCCAGGCCCCTAAACTTGTCTTTGCGCCGGAATTCCTGGACTTCGGCGACCTTGCTGTTGGCCAAAGCGCGTCACTTGAATCGGTTGTAACGAATGAAGGCCCGAGCGACGCAAAGCTCTCAAGCCTGAAAGTGGATGTCGGAGCCGCCAATTTTAGCCAGACGAACGACTGCCCTGCGACCCTCGCATCTGGCCAATCCTGCCGCGTGACTGCGACGTTCAAAGCGACTGCAGCGAAGAGCCGAGGCGGGCGGCTATCCGTTGCGATGTCAAACGGACCAGCAGGCGCCCTTCCCTTGGCGGGTCGCGGCCAACAAGCTCTCTTGGGAGTTGGGCCCGTTGACGTAAATTTCGGCGCGGTGACGCTGCCAGGGACCTCTGCCGTGCATACGGTAAGCCTGAGCAATAGCGGCAATATGCCCCTGACAGGGCTTTCAATCGCGAACAACAATTCGCGCCTGACAATTGGCTACGGCTCGTGCACTGAGACCTTGGAGGCCAAGAAAGGCTGCACGCTGTCATTGACCTACGCGCCTGGCACCACAGGCCCCTTCGAGGGCCAGTTTACGGTGAGCTCCGCCAACGGCGGCTCGGCCGTCGTCAAATGGTACGGCTCGGCCGTGAAGCTTACGACGAGCCCATCGTCACTGACCTTCCCCGAAACCCCGCTTGGTACTTCTGCACCTGACCAGGTCGTCACCTTGACCAACAGTGGCGCCCAGGCGATTCAGATAGCCGCCCTTGGCATTCTCAGCGGTAGTGCGCACTTCGGACAATCAAACAACTGCGGCGCCAGCTTGGCCGCCGGCGGTTCCTGCTCAGTGCAGGTCCGCTATACTCCCTCAACCGCCCGGGAGCACGGCGGTTCGCTTGGCGTAACGGTAAATGGCACCCTGGTGGGGCACGTGACCCTATCGGGAAGTGCAATTCGGCCCGAACTGCTGCTCTCGAAGAGCTCATTGCAGTTTGCACCAACGAATGTTGGGCAGCGCTCAGAAACCCTGAACTTCACTGTGAGCAACCCATCCGCGCAGCTGGTAGACATCACAGGCATGAGCATCACGACAGGTGCGGCTGAGTTTGGGCAATCGAATAACTGTGGCGTCAGTCTTGCACCGAAAGCCTCATGCACGGTAAGTGTCCAGCTGGTTCCGACAACGAAGAACGGCAGCAACGGCACCTGGTCGGTGGTGAGCTCACTGGGAACACAAACAGTCACGCTTGTGGGCCAAGGCACCGCCCCGGCCGGCGGTATCGAAGCTGACACGGGAACCCCGGGCATACCTCCTATCCTGCCCGGCGATGGCGGGACCAGCCCTGTCGACGACGGATTCACCCACTACAGCATCAGCTTCCTTAACACGGAAGTAGGCGCCTCCTCGGCCGTTCGCCACGTCAAGTTCTCAAACAAAGGCGACGGCCCCCTGAAAATTCAGGGTCTTTCGATTTCCGCCGGCGAGACCGACTTTGCCCAGACCAATAACTGCAGCGGCACGCTGGCCCCCGGTGCTTACTGCACAATCTCGCTGCTATTTACCCCAACAGCCCTTGGCACTCGCACTGGAGGTATCGCGCTGTTGAGCGACGGTGGTCAATTCTACTTCAACCTCACCGGTCAGGGCATCGGTGCGGTTGGCGCCTGGCGTGCAGACAGCTCAGCCGACTTCGGTTCGGTTGGCGTATCGACGACCGCTCAGCGAAGCTTCACGTTCTCCAACACCGGAACCGTAGCAGCACGAGAGGTGGCCGCGGAACTGACTGGCACGCAACTACGCTTGGTGTCGAACACTTGCGGCGCGGCAGGGAGTGCAGTGCCTCTGCCGGTGGGTGGCTCATGCCGCATGACTGTCGAATACGCCCCAACGGCCCCTGGAGCACTCGAGGGTGCTACGCTCACCATGACCGGGACCCTCGCCAATGGTCCAGTTGTTCTTGCCCTTACTGGCAACGCCCCTGCGCCGGCCCTGACTTTCGACGCCCTCCCATCGGGCAACTTTGGCTCTACCACAACCGGAGTCAGTACGTCACGAACGTACTACCTGCGTAATACGGGTATGCTCCCCGACACCCTTACCTCCCTTGAGACGGAAGGCTCTAGCTTTACGCTATCGGGCGGCACCTGCAAATCAGGTCTAGTCATGGCTCCAAGTGGTGTCTGCTCGGTCTCTGTTCTGTTGGATACGCCATCAACCGGACAACATGCCGGAACGCTACTCGTGACGTCAGCACATGGCGCAACAACAACCCTCAATCTATCCGCTGACGCCAAGCAGTCGGTGTACGCTATTAGCAGCTTAAGTACAAGTATGGCTGCACCTGTCACGGACTTTGGAGTGCTTACTGCCAATAGTGGGAACAAACTCGTAAAAACGTATTACCTACGTGACAACACGAGCAGCGCTGTAATCGCCGCGAATACTATTGCCCTGTCGAGTGATGGAAGCTTCAGCATCACTGGCGTATCAATCGTAGGTAAGGAGAGCAAGCCCTATGCCTTCTGCACCACCTCTGCCACGTCACTATCGGCCCCCTGCATAGCGCCTGAGAAAGACTATGCAATCGGTGTTACGGTTCAGTTCTCACCGGTGACTGTTGGCGATAAGACGGCAACTTTGCGCTTCGAGCACAATGGTACAGGCGGAGTATCTGAAATCGCGCTCTCAGGTAAATCAGAGTTCAACACCGAGGTAAACTGGTCAGTAACTCAAACCGCTCTGGTAGAGCCAACTGAAGCCTCACTTGCCTACGGGACCCTGTCCCGCGGCAACACGCTCGATAAGACTCTATTTGTTCGAAACATCGGGACCCGCGGAGCTCAAGCGGTTGGCTTCGCATTGTCAGGCGATACTTCTCAATTTAAAATTGTCGAAGTAAAGAAAGCAAGGCAAAACGCGTCAGGGCTCTCGAACTACGTCTCTGCGTGCGTCACAGGGGGACTAATCTCGAATAACGGGAGCTCGGCGACTCCGTGCCTCGCTGCAGACATCGCGGGCAGCGTGACTGGACACGCAGGCGTTTATGTCACCTTGCGCTATGCCCCCGCCTCATTAGGGGACCATACCGTTACGATAACGCCCGTTACTGACAATGGCACAGTGTTGCCCGCTCCCCTTAGCCTGACGGGAAGTTCGGCGTTTAACCCGAATGCAGCATGGTCGTCCTCACCAACCGCACTGGTAGCGCCGGCGCCGGCAGCCCTCTCGTACGGAACCGTCTCCCAGGGCCTAACGCTGGATAAGACTATATATATTCGCAACGTAGGACAGTACGGTGCTCAATCCGTCGGCCTTGCGTTGGCAGGTGACGTGTCACAATTCCAGATTCTGGAAATTAAGAGCGCCCGCCAAGACAGGTCCGGCAGCAACTCGCACGAAGGCGCCTGCTACGCAGGGGGAGCAATTGCCGGCGACAGACATTCTGTTTCGCCTTGCCTAGCTAGCGATGTTGCATACGCAGGCCGCCCCGGAGTTTTTGTCACTTTGCGCTATTCCCCGACTACCCAAGGTAGCCATAGTGTCACACTAACGCCAACCACAGACAACGGCACCGTACTTCCCGCACCTATTAGTCTGTCGGGTTCGGCGATTCTCAACCCGTCCTCTTCCTGGTCAACGGCGCCGAATGGGCTTCTTGCACCAACTGCTGCAGCACTGTCGTATGGCACCGTTACTACAGGAGCGACGCTTGATAAAGGGCTCTTCCTCCGCAATACCGGAACAAATGGAGGGCAGTCCGTTGGGCTTGCGCTCACAGGCGACACTACCCACTTCAAGCTGGTCAGCCTCAAGAGGGTGCGTCAGGACAAGACATCCATAACAACTACCTCATGTGCGGCCGGGGGCACCGTCGCCCTAGACCAGTTGTCAGCCGTCCCTTGCCTGGCGGACGACCCCTCTCAGTCCACATACAGCGGCGTGTATGTTGTGGTCCGATACGCCCCTCAGGGAGCAGGCACCCATAGCGTATCAGTAGCTCCTTCCTCGAATAATGGGACAGAGCTGCCGGAGACGTTGCTACTGACGGGCTCATCGCCATAATTAAAACAGGTAAAGCCCGGAATCTTCACTGATTTCGGGCTTTAGCTTTCCTCATCAGCTTTCATAAGACCTTTTACGATTTGGTGCCCTTTCAGTCAAAAGGTCCCTATACCCGCTATATAAGCTAACCCACAAACGCTAAATGACCCTCGCTACCTCCCCTCTCCGTAAGCGCGTTTCCGTTCTACTGATGGCCCTGTTGACCGCTCAGCCAGTTCTCGCACAGACCATGCAGTATCAAATCCCGCTCTTCGGCTCCCGTTACGCCATGCCTCCGCCTGGCACCGGAGAGGGCGACGTCGACACCGGAGAGAACCCTGTGGAGGCCGCACCCCCCAAGCTCGAGGCACGCCCCTCAGCCCTACAGTTCGAATCTATTCCGGGAACACCTCCGACGACTCTCCAGTCGCTGGTAGTTAACACGGGCACGGTGCCGGCCAAGGTCGCAGGCATTTCCTCCAATGAAAACTTCGACATCAACCACAACTGCACGACCCTTCTGCCAGTCGGCGCGTCGTGTCAAATCTCAGCGACGCCAACGACCAAAGCCCCAAGCGGCGTGACCTACAATATGGCAGTGACCGCTCTCGGCACAGTCACCCCTACAATTCTCTCGCTCTCAACTTACGAGCGCCTCACTGAAGGCCCTGCTCCGCGGCTAGCCCTGTCGAACAGCATGGTCGCGATGGGCCCTCTCAAGCCCGGCGAGCGCGCCAATAGGAGCACGGAGCTGTCCAATATCGGCACAGCGGCCGCGACGGTGGAGGGCATTAAATCTGGCGCCGGTTTCGCGATTACAGACAATTGTCCCGATACGCTCGACGTCGGCGCTACTTGCACTATCTCTGCCAGCTTCGCATCCTACGACGCGCGAACTCATAGCCATTCGATGAACCTGTCTGCCGGCCAGGCGGGTCCTGCTACTATGCTCACGTTCTATGCTGATGTCCCAGCGGACCCCGCTATCGCTCCTGCCCTCGAGCTCGACCAGAGCATGCTCAATTTTGGCCCGATGGGCGCGGGCACTTCTGAAACCAAAAAAGCCGTGCTAATCAACCGAGGCACGGCTCCAGCCCTTTTGTCAGGCATCGAGGCGACAGCGCCGTTTTCCTTGACGTCGGCCTGTCCCGCCCAGCTGGCCGTAGGCGCATCCTGCGACATCCTCGTCACCTTCCATGCCTTCACGCAAGGCACTTCACCTGCCCAATGGCTTACCATCAAAGCGCAGAACAACGTATCAACACGGCTACTTCTGCAAGGACGGGTCAGCGGCAGCGGCAGCGACAGCCTGGCGCCCAATCTTGTGTTTGCTCCCGAGGGCCTGGCGTTCGGTGGCCTTGCGGTCGGCCAGAGCGCAACACTTGACGCTGTCGTAAAGAATGAAGGCGCGGCCGAAGCAAAAATCTCAGGCATCAAAATCGACTTTGGCTCCGCGAATTTTAGCCAGACCAACGACTGCCCCTCTACGCTTGCCGCCAGTGCGTCGTGCCGTGTAACCGTAACCTTTAAAGCGACAGCCGCAGCAATGAGCAGCGGGCGCGTGCTCATTAACATGTCAAATGGTTCTTCGGGCGTCCTACCCCTGTCAGGCCAAGGTCAACATGCTCTACTGAGCGCAGGCCCCCCGCACCTGGACTTCGGAGTTGTAGCTCTTCCAGGGACGACGTCTCGCTCGGTCAGCCTTAGCAACCAAGGCAACCAGCCCTTGACCGGCCTTGCGGTGTCCAACAGCCACCCCCGCCTTTCTGTGAACTACGGCACATGCACTTCAACGTTGGAAGCGAAGAAAAGTTGTGTGCTTACGCTGACATATGCTCCCAGCTCGACGGGCTCCTTCGAAGGGGACATCTCGGTAGCCTCAACGAACGGTGGCTCGACCGAAATCAACTGGGGTGGGGTGGCAGTGAAGCTGACGGCCTCACCATCGACACTCATTTTTGCCGAAACTCTCCTTGGCGCCTCTGCTCCGGATGAATTGGCAACTCTTACCAATAACGGGAGCCATCCTCTCCAATTGGGCGCCATTGGCGTCTTCAATGGAACTGCGCACTTCGGCCAATCGAATAACTGCGGCACCAGTCTTGCCGCTGGTGCATCGTGCTCGGTACGCGTGCGCTACACGCCCTCGACACCCGGCGCGCACGCAGGGGAGCTCGGCATCCTGGTGCAAGGCGAATTGGTAGGCCGTATTGCGCTCAACGGTACGAGCATCGAAGCCAAGCTTCGTCTGTCAAAAACGACGCTTCAATTTGCCCCGACGAACATCGGTCAGGGCTCCGAAGTACTTAGCGTCACAGTCACCAACCCAACGTCGAAGTCCGTGACCATCACGGGCATGGGCATCTCTTCAGGTGACTCGGAATTTGCCCAGTCGAATAACTGCGGCACTGCTCTCGCGCCAGGAGCCTCTTGCAGCAGCAATGTTCAGATGACTCCAACGGCAAAGACGTGGAGTAATGGCACGCTAACACTCGATAGCTCGTTCGGCTTGCAACATGTCGCTCTTGCAGGACAAGGGACCGCGCCAGATGGCGACATTGAGGACGGCCAAAATGCACCAGGTACTCCTCCAACCCAGCCAGGCAACGGCAGCTCTACGCCGGTCGACGACGGATTCACCCATTACAGCATCACGTTCCTCGACACCGAAGTAGCGAACCCGTCTGCTGTGCGGAACGTCAAATTCTCGAACAAAGGTGACGGCCCTCTCAAGCTCCTGGGTCTTTCCATTACAAAGGGCGAGACCGACTTCACCCAGACAAATAACTGCAACACGACGCTCGCGCCGGGCGCCTACTGCACGATATCGCTGGTGTTCACCCCCTCGGAGCTAGGAGCCCGTACCGGAGGCATTGCTCTGCTCAGTGATGGCGGCAAATTCTTCTTTAACCTGAATGGCAAGGGTGTCGGGGCAGTGGGCGCTTGGCGCGCGGACAGTGATTCCAATTTTGGCACTGTTGACGTGGCAACCTCTGCCCAAAGAAGCTTCACATTCTCCAATACCGGGACTATGGCCGCTCGGGAAGTGTCCGTCAAGCTCATCGGCGAACAACTGCGCTTGGTCACCAACACCTGTGGCGAACCGGGCAAAGCCATATCGCTCCCGGTTGGAGACTCTTGCCGTGTCAGCGTGGAATATGCCCCAGCCGTTGGCGGAACCCTCAAGGATGCCATGCTGCAGGCCTCCGGAACGCTCGCCAACGGACCAGTCACCCATGGTTTGACCGGTAAAGCTCTCGATGATGTTGCACTCCTCCTCCATATGGATGACGCGGGCAATACAGTAACGGACAGCTCCCCTGCCGCACGTACGGTCACAATGGGCTCCGGAGTGAGCATGGTCAGCACCCATAGCGTCACGGGCGGCCGTAGCCTTAGCTTTAATGGCTCACCTACGGCAAACCTGAGTACCGCTAGCGACGCCGCATTCAATTTTGGGGCGAAGGATTTCACTGTTGAGGGATGGGTTTACCTGAAAGGCTTCAATAGCGTTGCAAGTGGAATTTTCCAGCAGAGTTCAGGGAAGTTGTTCGGTAACGGAAACCCATCGAATAGCGTGGCACTCGGAACCGTAGACTCTACCGGCTGGCAAATCTATGCGGCAAACACATATATGGTCCTCAATGAGCGCCCTGTGCCCAATGTGTGGACCCACGTGGCTTTAGTGCGGTACAACGGTTTTACTACGTTTTACCTGAATGGTGTGGAAAAACTGAAGTTGCGCGATACGGTAACGTACACGGGTGACCTATTTGGAGTCGGCGCTATCTGGAGTCCGAATTACTCCTTAAATGGATACCTCGACGAGTTTCGGGTGACCAGGGGACGTGCCCGCTACACCTCCAATTTCACTCCGTCAACTGCGCCTCTTCCGAACCCGTAAGCAGGTAGCTCAGCTGTTAATGGAAACGGGACGCAAGTCCCGTTTCTATTGCGCAATTCCTTTGGCCGTCTTCCACTCAATTAGCCCTTGCGACGGACAGGCAGACCGAGTACTGTATGCCCGAACAGTGCTTTTTCACCATGACATCCGTAACCTCTCCCCTTACCCCAGAGCTACTCCACCCAGATATCTGGCGGGCGTCGCAACTCGCGCGCTCGACAACCAGGTGCGTGGAGACCGGTTTTTCGGCGCTATCGAATCAGTTGGGAAGCTGTGGGTGGCCGACGGGCACCTTGGTCGACCTACTGGTGCAGCAGCCTGGCATCGGGGAGATGAGGTTGCTGGCGCCGGCGCTGGCCAGCGTGGCACACCGGAAAGTTGTGCTCATTCAACCTCCGCACACCCCGCAAGCGCTGGGCCTGGCGGGCCTTGGCATCCCGCCGGCGGAGGTTATCTGGGTCAAAAGCACGTCGAGCGCAGACGCACTCTGGGCGGCAGAACAAGTTCTACGAAGTGGAAGTTGCGGCGCGGTATTATTTTGGGTCACACACGTACGTCCGGAGAGCCTGCGGCGTTTGCACCTCGCGGCGCAATCTGGGGAGACACTATTTTTCGCACTGCGCCCCCTCCAGGCGGCACAGGACGCTTCACCGTCGCCGTTGCGGCTAACGTTACGCCCTGCTGATAGCGGCATCGAAATCGGGTTCCTCAAGCGCCGAGGTCCGCAGCGTGATGAGCCGCTGTTCTTACCCCTGACGACCTATCGGCCGTTCACGCCCCAGCATCGCAGGCCGGTGCGCGCGCCCGTGGCCCCGACGGAAGCCCAGAACCCCCAGCAGGTAGCACCCATGTACGAATAGCGCCTGGCGGCGCCTTACGCGCGGCGCAGCAGTGCTTTGATGACTTCGCGCTCGAGCGGCCACATCGCCTTTGGCAATGTCTCGACGGCGAACCAGCCCATCTGGGTAATGGCTTTCGGTTCGAGAAGCACCGGCTGCTGGCCGGCCGGCAGGCGCGCAGCAAAGTAGAGCGTTACATAGGGAACACCACTTGGGGTCACCCCTTCGCCAAAGGTGAGCTTTTCCAGGCCGGACAGCTGCAGTCCCGTTTCTTCGAATACCTCCCGGATGGCGCCCGCCTCCACCAGTTCGCCCGGGTCAAGCTTGCCGCCAAACGATGCCCAGAGCTGCTCCTTGGCGCGCAGGCCTAGTAGAACACGGTTTTGGTCGTCGACCACGAGGATGACGACGCCAATAAGGTGGACGGGAGGGACTTGGGTCATGCGGTACTCCGAAAAAATGAGACAAAAGAGGTATAGCCGCCGCGGAGGCGCCAGGCCACGAGGCCCAGATAGAAAAAGCCCGCTTCATCGCTGAAGCGGGCTTTCGCAGTACAAGACAGAAATTGCAGCGCCTAAGTTCTTAGAAGGAGAGTTAGAAGGAAGGCATCCACATAGCTGTCGTAATCGGGGGACCAAAATTCAAGCGCCTATTTTTCGCCAATGAAGTTGAGAAGGAAGGCAACTCGGTAGCGGTCCTGAACATAATATAGCGTATCGAGTTTATATTTGCAACCACTTTTACTAAAAGCGCCGCAAGTTTTTTAAATCAACCTGCGGCGCATGGCTTTTACAGCCAGTTTGCGACGACGTCGTCCAACTCGAACAGCTTGGACTCATCGAAGACGATGTCTGCGTCTTCGCGGCGCTCAACGAGCTCACCCCGCGCGCAGGCATGCATTTCGAACAGCTCCTTCAGGCCCACGCGCTGCTGGTTCATGGCCATGACAGCCTTGAACAGGGCAATCGTACGCTCGCCCGAGGACTCGATAGAGCCGTAGCGGCCACCTTTCAACGCCAGGTCAGCCCACACCACTTCGCCCGTCTCCAGGTCCAGCACGGCCGGCGCCAGGGTCGTTTGCTCCCCCGTCACCTCGAACTTGTGCTTGACGGTTTTAGCGTCAAACGCAGAACCGTTGGACGGCTCTTCACGCTCCATGAAGCCGGCGAAGCACGGGAAGTCGCTGAACTTCTGGCCGGTGTACGAATACACCGTCACGGCCGCATAGCGTACGCCGCGCGCCAACAGCGCCTCCTTATCCAGGTCGATGAACTCGGCAGCGCCGTTCGGGCCGCCGGCCGAGCGCACGTCACCGGAGTGCGTGCTGCGACCCATTGACCGCGCGTTCGTCCACGACAGGTGACTGATTTGGTTCCAATGCTCGTCGTACAGGCCGCACGTCAGGTCGACGTCGATGGTGCCCGTTTCATCCGTCTGCTTCCAGTGCAAGAACAGGCGCACGAAACCCTTGGTGTTATCCAGGAGGATTCGCGAACCGCGCGTCATCGGCGACAGCCCGGTCGAGGCGCTGCGTTGCGAAAACGGAACGAGCACACCGTCCAGCGAATCGGACACGTACACTTTCCCCAGCGGCGCGCGCTCGGCGAACCGAGAAGTCAGCTCGGACTCGACCATCTCGAGCACCCGCAGGCGTGCAGCCATCGGCAGTGGCGCGCGAGCATCGCCGTTGAGCACGTACATCTTGGCAGCCGAGCCTTTCGGCATGAACGCGCGGAACTCCGCCGGCTGCGCACGGTAACGGAAGTGCGACAGCATCGTCAGCAAAATCGTGGTCGAGACCGACGAGAGCACCGAGGCCAGCACTTCCAGCACCTCCTGCTGCGGCAGGCCGCGCGCAAGCAGCGTGTCTACCTTGCGCGCCAGTTCGCCCGGGCGCTGCGCCAGGGACTGCAGCAGTTGGTTACGCACAATCGGCGCCGACAGGTCACCGTGTACCAGCAGTTTCTCCACGCGCGCCGCATGGGTCACGATGGACTCTTCGCGATTACGCAGCACGTCGAAGCAGGCATGCAGCTTCGGATAGCGGCGCTGGAACTTGCCCACGTGGAGCACTTCACCCAGGCGCAGCCAGCGGCCGCGATATCCCAACATCTCCTCGAGCAAATGCGACTCTTTCTGCGACAGGGCCTCGAACGCACCCATCAGGGCGCGGCGGTGAGCGCTTGCCAGCTTGAAGCGCGTACCTTCCTTGAGCGAGACGTCGCCGTCGCACAGGGCAACCGCCACACGCAGCACGTCGGTCGGTGTCGCGATAAAGCGATGCAGCAGCTCGGCCGGCGCGCCGGCGCGCAGCAAGGCCCCGAGGACGTACGCCGCGTTTTCCTTGAACGGCATCTCGGCCGGCAGGCGGCGAGCCGCCTCTTCCGCATGCTCAGCAACGAGTGCGGTGATGAACTGCTTCGACGATTCCGACAGTGACGTACGCGAGCGCGCCACGTTCGTAAACACGGCCCACACATCGTCGCCCGTTGCCAGGCCCAGCAGCTTCAGCGGGGTCAGCTCGTCCAGCGGCGGCACGTTGGCACGCACGCCATCGAGCTCCGGCACCTGAAACTGGCAAATCGGGCATGCACCGAACTGCTCCAGGTTGAACAGGCGGTGGTTCACCACGTGACCGCACGACAGCACCGTGTAGTCGGCGCCGAACGGACCGAGGAACGACTCGACGTAGCCGATGAAGCGACGCACGAAATAGTCGCGTGAGTCCGGCACGCCGTGCGGGAAGTTCTTGAACAGCGGACGGTACTGAACGTTCGCCCCGACGGCCGCGCGCGCCACAGCCACGAGCTGTGCGTGAAACGCCTTCAGGGCCGACATGTCCAGGCTATGCATCTGCGCTACGACGTCACCCTTGAGCGCAAAGCCCAACTGACCGATGTCAGCCTGCACGGCCGCAATCAGGTTGTCCGTCACGACGTCGCCGGCGGTCGCCGGAGCGGACAGGAACACCTTGCGCTTTTCACGCAGCAGGAATGACAGGATGATGGAGTTGGTAGCGAACGATTTCATAGCAGGACTTTCTAAAAGGGACCGCCACTGTGGGGCGTAATACCCTTTCTATTGCAGTAACCGTGCCAGGTCGGCCCGCCCTTTTAAAAGCGAAATCTAAGTATTTGTTTTTAAAGGATTTACGGTAAAATTCGTAGGTATTGGTTTTCATGCCGAAGGCTGCAACAGGTTACCTTGCTGGATAGGGGCCTATCCCTGGGGATATGGATGTCCGATTACATTTATCCCGGCTGAGCCCGTCCCTCCGAGTTGCTGGCACGCCTGTTGCCTCACGCAGCAACCGTTTCGAGTCAGAACTCAGCCTTGCGGCTGAACTTTTTTCATTCGGTAGGAACAGAGTCGAAGCGCTGCATCTGTCCGAAGGTCTGCCCGAATAGTTCGGAAAAATTCACCTGGGCCTCGACGTTTGCTCATGAGTTTCCGTGAGCAGGGTACGGTCCACGACCGTTCACAGTTCGAACAAACCACGTATGCGCGGTAGCGGTATTCAGCTTCGGGCATGCCCTCGACGTCATGATGACCGGCATTGACCGGCATTGACCGGTGCATGACACGAATATTCGCCGGCGAAGCGCCATAAGCCCCCCCGCAGCCGACGGTCGCTACACAGGGTACGCAGAATTTGCGCTTAGGAAATCCGACTCCCGCCGTCCGCGCCGAGCAATCGGTTTGGCAAACACCGGAACGACAGAAGCCCCAACCAAAGACCCTTGACTATCCAACAGAAATTGTTGGCTTTGTCAGTAATGCGGACGCTGTATCATCGCACCCAAGGTGCACAGGCCAACTTTTTAATTGGAGAATCATCATGAGTGAACTGGCTCAACGCATCATTGCATCCCATAAGGCAGCAGCAAAGCGCGCAGTATTCCATTTGAATACGACCCACAAGCTGAAGATGTCCTCAACCGAGTCCCTGGAGCTCGTCGCCTGCGTCCTCGGCGTCGCTAACTGGCAAACGCTCTTAGCGATGGCAAAGGAGGGCACGGGTCCTCGCATCGACGAAAGCTTGCTCACTGTAAGCAAGCCGCTGCCGGCCGAACAGCAAGAGAAGTCGATTGCTCAAATGCTGGCCAATTACTACGGGACAACCACGTCAGGGGGTGAACACCCGCACTATCCCCGTACGGATTGGGCGTATCAGGTCGAGAACGGTGAGAACGTCGACAAAGGCAACTCGTATTGGCAATACGTCGAGGGGATGATTGACCTGCAGAGGGAGATGCTTCCCTGGAAACGGGAGCAAAGCTTCGCTGTGAAACTCGCGCGTATCGCAGGCATGAACGTGTTAATCCATTATGAAAATAAGGGAGGTAACCCGGATGGGCCTGAAGGATACGACCTCTCCGACCAGGAACTAGCTCTGAAGCTTGCACGGTTTGGAGCCCGGAACGTCTTCCCTAATCGAGGGACAAACAAGGAACTCGACGAGGATGAGAGTGAAGGATGGGACCTGGCTGACCCGCACGGGCTTTCGTTCACGTCCACGCAGTCATCTGAAAGCGAGATGTGGGAAGCGGCCGCACTGGATGTGCGGAAGCACCTCATCCGAGTGTTTCATCTGGAACAGGCTGTTTTCGAGAATATGTCGGAAGAAGCTTGGCTAACTGCTGCGCAAAACTATTTCGTCGAAGGCCCGAAAGCAACGGCTGAAGAGCAGCTTCGTAAACCAAAATACGATAGCTGGGAAGGTCGTACTATGCTCCCGGGCGAACTATCCGAGGACGACCGGAAAAGCCTTGCCACCGCAGGCTTTTGCCAAGCGCTGCAACTCCCGGTTCACTATTCCGAGGAAAAATCGGAAGAGGGCAAATATTGGGTCGCTGGGTTCCAGTTCTACCCAAAGGAAATTGACGCGTGGTACCAGCTGGAAATGATAGTTCGAAATGAAGTCATCAGTGCAACGGGCATGAGCCCTGCTGCATGGCTTGGACTAGACGTGGACGCGCGCCGAAAGCTGGCGATTGACCATAGTCTTCTCGTCACAACATTCAACCCTATCGTACGTAAATAACCTGTGACTAATTCGACCGGAGCCTCGTGCTCCGGTTTTCTTTGGTTACGGTTCCTGTTCCCACCAACGTTGCGCCCTTGGCAGCCGGGGCGCCAAGGGCAACTGATATGCTTTCCACAGGCGGTGAAAGACAAGCTGCTCGGTTCGGGCCGCACTGGCCCTACCCTTGATTCGACGATGTTTGCCCTGTCTTTCCCGCGCACTCGTGCGGTCTTCTTTTTGGTCACCACCTTGCCCCCGACCAGCAGCGCTGCTTGAACACGCGTGCCTCGTTGGAGTCCGCGTTGTCTACGTGTGCGCACTTCGTGCAGCCAAACTCAGCCTGGCTGGACCGGTTCGCCGGCGCCGGGTGGCCGCACGCGGCGCATTCGTTGGATGAGTTGTACCGCGAGACCTTGAGCACGAGCTTGTTGCGCTGCGCGGCCGTGTAAGCGATGAACTCCAAGACTACGCCAAGGACGCTGGACAGGAGGGCCTTGTTGAGCCCTACTTTGGCGGTGGCACCCGACCGGCCGCCCAATGTTTTCAAGCTCGCATTTCCAGTGTCTATACCTGGAAGGACAACTACATTGAGGCATACCATGAAATCCCTGAACACCCTGAAGACCGTCATCAGCGCACGCCTGGCCGCCCTCATCCCATCCCGGGTCACGCAACAGATGCAACAGCTCCAGCTCACCCCGCTGCAAGAGCAACTGATGGCTTCGATGAACGTCACGGAAATTCGCCTGGAGTACAGCGGCAAGGACCGCGCTGTCGTTCAGCACAGCAAATGGGCAACCGGTGCCAAGACGGACTACCTGCCTCGCGACCTGCGCGACGTACCAAAGGACGAGCTCATCATCACTCGTTCGGCGGCCGGCGTCATCGAAATCCGCGCAGGCCTCGGCTATCGCAGCGTATGTGAGTCTGATTTCGAGTTCATGATGCGTCACATCCTGGCCAACACCTGGGATGCCATCGCCTACATGCGGTACGTCGAACGTACCAGCGAGGACACCGAGTTCCAAGTCGCAACTGCCTGACCCCTTCCGAACCCTCATCCGCGCAAGCTGGTGGGGGTTTTCTTCGTCTGGCCTCTAATGAAAAACGACCGCAGGAGCGGTCGTCTTGGAAGGATTCAGTCAGGTGAATTTGGGCAAGCGCCGGTTACGCATGCAGCGCAGCGTCACGAATCGCGTCGCGGATTGCGTCGTCTTCGGTCTCAAGGTTCTCGCCATCGGTCCAGCTCGGCGTGCCAAACTCGCCTTTGGACCATCGCCAGGTGCCAACCAAAGTCTGGTAGACCTTATAGCCTGGCGGAACGGTAAGCTTGGGAAGGGTGCGGGCAGTTTTACTCATGGTTGGTCCTTTGTGGTTGGCCTCAGTCCTCGTATAGCGAGCCGCGGATTTCTGGTAACGCTCGCCGCACTCGCTGGATAAGGCCGCTGCCTACACGACGTTCAACCTCGTTGGAGAACACATGCCCCACCCACAACCCGCGGCCGCCGGCGGCCCGCTCTTGGCTACAACACCTGATGAGGCCGCAGTCGAGCATCTACGAAAAGCGCGGCTGCGACAGCTCAAGCGCATCGCAGTCTCCGAAATCACCTCGCACACAAAACTGCTCGAGCGCCTGGAGACCATTGCCGAGGACAGTGCGCACATGCGCGAACGCCTCCACGCAGAGAAGCACCCGCACTGGTGGAAGATGGCAGACCTGCTCGACGACGTGCTCGACATCTATGAGGCGCTCGCCGGCCCGCTGGACGAAGTAGACACTCTACCGGACAATCCGAAATAACGATAAATGTTGTCCCTATACGGGATGATGCGAAAATCGTTTCGCGTCTTTCACTGGAGGTACTATGAAAAAAGATATTCGTCCGTCGCCCGCTGAAGGCACTGGCCTCATCATCGGCACCGAAGGCTCCGGCATCGCCATCCACGAGGGCATCGGCGTTGCCATCGGCAAAGACGGCATCGGCGTTGCCATCGGCAAAGACGGCATCGGCGGCGCCTAACCTGCCTGGTCGCAAGTGCGACCTGCTGACGCACCGCGGTGCCCAGCTGTGATTAACCGACCGCCCTCCTTGGGCGGTTTTTCATGGAAGTGCAATTACGGCCGGTCCTTCTCTCAGTTCTATACGCTACATGACTCCCACCCGTTGCGCGCTTCAGGGCCTGGCCTCCCTGCTGCTCACTGCCATCTCGACCACCGCCTTTGCTGTCACACCCGAGACAGCGCAAGCCCTTGTCTCAATGGCCGAGCGAGTGCGCACGCCGGCCGTCAACGCATCAGATTTCGAGAAATGGACTTTCGACACGTTCAATATGACGGCAGTGAGTTGCTGGCGCGCCGCCTATCCGGACACACCCCTGCCGCGCTCGCACGTGCTGAACCGGCCGTTCGCACGAGCCGGTTCGAACGTCCTGATGTCGGACCAGGCCCTGGAACGCATGTGCACGTCGCTGGCGACCAAAGGCCTTCAGCCCTGGTGCTCTCACGCGACTCTCTGGGGTGACCGCGAACATCCCGATGCGACCGTGGCGCGTGACTACCTGCAGTTCGACCGGTACACCGCACAGCCGCTTGTTAAGGGCAGTCTCTACTGCCACCTGAACGAAGACCAGATTCAGGCGCAGCCCTTCATCCCTGACCACCTCGTGGCGACGTGGAGCACGCCCCCCTCAGTCCAGTCTTTCATGACGGCCCAAGGCCCGCGCAATCTGAATGCGGGAACTGTTATGGTCAAGGTCCTTACCGCTCCAGGACAATCCCTCCCTGGCCGCCCCAGCGACGTATTCGCCTTCCCCTACACCGCGGTTCTCCCCTAACCGGCCGGCGCCGCCTCAGAAAGCACTACCCCATGAAAAAGACCCCTCTCTCGAGGGGCCTTGTCTCACGCTGCTTTCCAGCGAGTCTTGCGGTGGCGCTTCCAGCTGCGGTCCTCGCGGGCGGCGACGTGGAAGTCGTCGTACGCAGTTGGCAGGTTGCGCTCGTTGCGGGCCGCGCGCGGCGCCACATCGAACTCATCCATCACTTGCGCCTGGCGACGCTCGGCCATGGTGCCCGGGTGGCGGAAGTAGTGACCACCACGCAGTCGACCGATGTTTGGCACCGGGCCTTTGCCATTCCAGGTGCGCAGAGCGAAGTTCCAGCGCATCCAGGACGGCTGGCGCAGGTGCGCAAAGTCCGACAAGGTCAGCGCTTTGCCGGCGTCATCGCGCAGGATGAAACCAAACTCCAGGTACACCGGCTCGGTGCGGCAGACCATTTCGCCGTCGCGCTCGCTCCAGGTGTGGGACTCATGCAGGAACACACGAAAGTCCGGACCGACCTTGCGGCCAATGAAGCGGTCGCCTAGTTGGCGGTATGCGTGCTCGATGCAGCTGAACACACGGAAATCGCCGTCACGGGAAAACAGAGTGACAGCCGTTTGATACGGTTTGATGATGTACATCGACTTCTCCTAGGTGAAAGTAACCTAGGTGTCGTCCAGTACTGTGCAGTGTTCGGGTTTGAAATGCATTTTGGCGTCAAGTTTGAGGTGAACAAACGGCAATCGAGGCAGGGATTGTATCTCACGTTAGTGCATTTTACAATACTGAAATGTCATTCGGCCTGCTGACTGAGTCTAGCAATTGATTTTAGCGCTTTGAGCACGGAGGTATGGCGGGCCGCCGGCGACCGCTGCCGCTGCGCGGAAAATGCATGCGCAGCACCCGCGACTACGGCCTTGCGACCACCCAAAGGCCTGAGCTCTCCACCCCCGGCGCCGACTCCTCAAGGAAGGCGGGCCATGGCCACGGCCAGGAGAAACCGCCATTGCTCCGGCAGCCCTAGCAAGACGCCCCTCCCACCCACAGGCCCTAATCGCCCATCTGCTGCACCGAGCAACCTGGCGCTCCCCTACGAGACGGCTACTCGCCGCCGGCAACGCGCAGCGTGGGACGGGTACGACTGACCGAAATCCCGGAGGGTCTACCGGGGAAATGGGCGGGGATGCGGCCGAAGCAGCGCCCTCGGCGCGCGCTGGTATTTGACGGGGACTTATGCGGCGATGGTTCGACGCACGCCCCGCCCCCAATCGAGGACCTGCGAGTAGGCGAGCCGGAAAAGCAACATAACCGGCAAGCGACCCGGAAAGACCCCAGCCGTTCGCCAAAGGCGAATGACACCGGGACAGTGAACTACTCGCGCATATCATGCAACAGGGTCGACCTTAGGGCGGGGCACTAAGTCTCCGTTCATCGTCTCCTGCCCATCAAAGAAAAACGGACCCAGGAAGGGTCCGTTCATTGAAATAGGCCAGAAAATTGCTTACTTCTGAGCCTTGCTCTGCAGTTCCTCGAGAGCGGCCAAGATGTCCTCGACCAACCCTTCTTTAGCCGACGACTGGCCCATCTTCTTGGCAGAATGCCACTCGCCCTGGAAATGGTTGCGGGTGTAGCGGAAGTTCCAGTTGATGTCGCGTGCCCAGGGCGTCGAACTGAGGCTGACGTCCCGCTGAGGGCTCAACGTGAGCTGGAAGCGACAGGGCTTGATGCGGCCGGCCCACTGCAACACCTCCTGGCGCAAGAGCATTTGCTGCGTCAACTCACCTTTTTGGCGTCTCGTGAATCCGGCAGCCAGCAAGCGCTCGTCGAGCTTACGAAGCAGCTCCACTGGCACGACCGGTACGATGTCCGCCAAAGGCGTGCCGTCGGCAGCGACTCGCCGCACAGCCATCGCGTCGTTCTTTGCGCGGCCTTCTTCACGGCGCTCGATGATGTCACACGACGACGACATCGAAGCATACAGCGAGAGTGCTGCCGGCCGGGCCACCGACTGATGCGGCTTGTTGAGCAGAGCACCCGTCGCGTAGCGCGACGGAGGGCATGCTTCCGACGTCCAGTAGCGGTCGAAGCTGTCCTCGAACAAGTCGGCGCGGTTCAGGTAGATGGAGAACATTTCCCGAGCCGACGGCAACTGAGCATGACGCTCCGCTGCCCAGGCCTGGGCTTCGCCCAACGTTACGTTCGTCTTACGGCTAACCACGATGATGTGGCAGTCCGGCGCCCCGTGCTGGCCGAGCAGAAAGCCACCGTACTGCTCACCAGGGTTCAGCGCCTGCTTCATCCATTCTTGCTTACTCATGCATATCTCCTTGTGCGGGCACATCCGTGCCAAGCAATTAGTCAGTTGTCCTAATGCGTATAGCGCGTGGCGCCTTCCTCGAGAAAACATATACCTGCTCTCTGAGGTTGCTACACCCCTTAAAGCCCTTTAGATAATATGATTCGAATAACACTTATCCTTGCCGCCGCCGCGTGTTTGGCCTCCTGCTCCAAACCACCAGCAGATGCGGAATCCCCCTCCCTCGCGGAGTGGAAGCCTGGTCAAGGCCAGAGCGCCACTATGGTCGGTCGCCGTTCTTCCAACCAGCTCGACCTCGAACCAGACACCGTCGTAATTCCCCCTGACGCATGTGAGGCGTCGCAACTTCCAAAAGCCGTGCGATGGATTGGCGTGGCCGGCTACGGTGTCGCCGGCTCAAACAGCGTCGGCTTCACGCTTCCAGGGGATACGTCTGATGCAAAGCTGGCGAAAATCCAGGTGAGCGAGCCCGGCAAGGTCGGCTTAGTGCTAGCTGCGTACGAGTCCCACGTGTGGCAAATCTCCGTGGCGCCAGGAACCCAGGTAGTAGGCGTGGTCGCCATGGGCCATCATCGGCAGCAGGTCATGGGGCTCACAAAGGGCACGCCCGTCGCCTACGCAACCTTTCACGGAAAATCTCCCTGCGGTTACACCTATTCTGCCGAAGGTGCATCGGCCAAGCTTAAGACGCTAACGGGGACCACCCCTGAGCGCATTGAAGAGCTCTCAAGCACCGTTACTCTTGGCGCCGGCGCCGGCCCCTTCATAAGCGACCCGGGTGACCTCGACGTCCAACGCTACAACCGAAAGCTAACCATGTTTTCCGGCGGGCGACGGGGTGTACAGGAAGCCCTACAGCAAGGCTATCTGCGCCGAGCCTCGGAATCGGAGGTCCAAGACGCTCGCGGTCTGATGAGCGGCCCCAGTGTCGAATCCGTTGGCGCCAGCGAAGCCTACGTGCTCACCAAAGCGATGGTGCTTCCGGCCGGCCTGGCCGGCGGAAATGGCGCCGGCACGCTGTTCATTGTCCCCAAAGGCATCGCGTTACCTCGCGGCGACAAAGGGCACACGGTCATCATCGACCTCAATACTCGCGCATGCATATCCGCGCTCTGCTACCCATAACCCTCACCACACAGGAACCTCATGGCCTCATATCTCAGCACGCCAATGGCCCATCTTTTTCGCACCCAGACAGGCATTCTTGCTGTTGTCGGTTGCGTCAGCGCTTGGCTCGCGCACAGCCAGTTATGGCCGGCGGCCCGATGGTCGCGTGGTTTGACGGCGAGTAGCCAGGCCTCTGCACTCGACGCGTTCTCATGGGCCGCCCTCGTATTCGGCGCCCTCCTGGCAGCGTATGGACTGTTCCGGGTGATTCGCCCGAACTCGGCCGTGCGCCAGAGCACGCCAGTTGCGCTCAACGTTCTGTCCCAATACGGCTGGCACTTAATGAGCCTCACAGCTATCCTGGGCTGCACGACGCTGTCGCTGCTGGCCGTAAATCCAAGTGCGTCATCCTGGTTCACCCTGCCGACTTTGGCCATCTTGTCGATGATGGGACTGGCCAGCACAGGATTGCTCGACTTGTCGACGCTCGTACCGGAAACGCCTAGACGCTTTCTCCCCCTGCCGACCCTTCAGCATGCAAAGCTGGCGCTGCTTGTCCCTGGCGGCCCTATCGCGTTCGCAGGTCTATCCGCCCTCATTACCCGGTCAGCAGGAGGCGCCTCGGTACTGGGCGTGGTCGGTTCGCCGACATTCAACTACGTTATCGCCCTTGGCACCGCCGCGCTCATATTGGGCTTGGCGTGGAAGAGCCCGACCTTACCCTATTCTCGAGCACGCGCAGCCCTAGGGACGGCCGTTACCGCCCTGTTTGGACTCTCAATGGTGCTGTGGTGCTTCGTACAAACGCTGCTGTTCACGCCAACGACTCTGTCAGGCCTGCCAGCTTGGCTGATTCAGCTGGTCAAGGTGATGCTGTCCACACCTAAGAGCCTGCTGGCGCTCCTTACAGTCGCCCTGCTAACTCTCGTCATCGCATTCGTTACTGGAAAAAAGAAAGCCTAACCATGAGCAAATTGAGCACAATCTCCTTTGGCGTCGTTCTGGTGGCAGTAGCCAGTAGCGCCGCATACACCCAGAGTAGCCCGTCTTCGAAAGGCGCTCGCAGCGCGTCGAACCATAACGTCGCCATGGCCAAGGCGCAAGCTGCCTGCACCGACGGGTTGGAGTTTACGCCATTGAAGCAGGCTTCGGGACTGAACGCACTCATTGTCGAAGCCCCTAACCGACAAGACTATGATATTGCCCTCAACCTCGTAGCCACCGCGGAGCAGCGGGGAGCAGCCCTGGTCCTCAGCGCAGACATCAACAAAGGGAGCCACTACGCAGGGTTCCACGCAACACCCAAGCTGCCCGCAAACGCATGGCGACTTGTCGTAGAGCGCGTTCGGCCAACGGGTGCGGCGGCGAGCCACCCCTCGTTGATACGCGCCGCGCTGTTCGATGACAAAAACGTCGAACAAGGCCGCTGGCAGGGCCGAACTATCGTCGACTCCGGTCGGACCTGCTCCGACCGCCAGAAATCGGCGCTGTGGACGTATCTTGACCTGCCAGCCGCCCATTCGGCAAGCTATGTCGCCGGCACCTCGGAGGCTTCCCCAGTGCGTGGCAAAGTAGAACTGAAGGCATGGGCGCCGGCCGAACGGCTGCAAGGTGCCGCGCCCTTAACGCCCGCAGTAAGCCAAGACTGTGTGGTCTCGCAAGGAGCCCCCGGCGCAGGTCGCCGGGCGAACTACCACATTCAGTACAAAGGCAAAGACCTCGAAATTTATGACGCGCCCTACTCCCGTGGCAGTCCAAAAAGTACGGCGTTCCTGTGCGACGACCAGGGTGTTGTAGCAGTAGGCCTGTCCGGTGCGCGGCGTTTCGACTGGGACGGCAAAGCGCAGCGCTCGTGGCACTATGCCTTGACCGACACCTCACCAGAAACCGCCATCACTATCCACGACACGGGCGAAAAAGATGCCCGGCTCGATATCAAACAACCGGGACAGGAAGCCGGCTATCGCCTAACGCTTCCCGACTGGAACACGCCGACCACGAAGGGCCTGGCAGGCGCCGTTTCTGCCGCAACCCCGTACAGCCAGTGCATGCCCGCGCCTGACCTTACCGGTCTGCGCAAGCTTGCCGTCAACGCTGCAGACCCGAGCATCTATGGCTCGCTGCCCCTGGGGCTGAAAAACGCAGGCAAATCATACGTCGCAGTGCTGGGAGTGAAAGTAGCCAGGGACCCTGCACCTACCGCCGTGCTGGTCGACGCACGCGCCGGCGCGACTGTGGTGAACCTGGCCGAAAGCCCCAACGTCTCGTATCTGGAAGTATTGGCCTCATCCAAGCACCCCAGTGTTCTTGTGCTCGACGCGCCACCGGGCCTGGTTGTGAACGTCGTGGCCGATAGCTCGTGCTCAGCACCGTTACAATCCGCTGTTGATGCTCCAAAGCTGAGCACCGTCTACGCGGGTGCATCCCGGGAGCGCGTAAGCTTGCCCCAGGCTCACCTCGAAAAGTTTGGCTTGGAAGCTTTCTTCGCCAACCGCTCAGAGGCGCTGGCAGCGCTGGAATCGAAGAGCCTCCTACAGAAGCTGTCTCGTGAAGACGTTTCTAAAATCATGGACGACTATGCCGCTACCAAGCCAATAGGCCAGCGACTGAAAGCTGCTCTATGGGACAAGAGTGCGCTCAACACCGATTTGCCCCACGCAAGCACCTTCTATCTGGTCAAGGGCCCGCTCTCGCTGCCCGGCGCAGGGGCTTCCCACGGCCCCAACGGCGAAGTCTATTTCGTAGCCAAGGGCGCTCCTGCGCCTGAAGGTGCCCAAGGGGGCCGCGTACTGGACCTCAACACCTACCAATGCATCGCGGACACCTTCTGGTGCCCATGGCCTGGAAAGTAGCCCTGCATCAGCGCACGCGGCCGCCGGCAACCGGGCGGCCGTTTTTCATTGGCGCTATACCCTTCAGGACAAAACCAAATAGAAAGGCTTCACCATGTTCGACCGAACCTCCCGTCGTGACGCCCTCGACACGCTGCACACCCGCATCCTCCTGGGCAGACCTCTGACTGGCCTGAGCATTCGCGACACCGACTGGCTGGACTGGCACGTCAAGAATTCAGTGATGTCGCACTCGGGCACCGCCCAGCTCACGAGCTATAACGGCCTGGTTGACTTCGTCGGCACGCATTATGCCGCCGCCTTGGGCCAACCGCTGACCGATGACCTCTACGAGCGAACCATCCAGCGCGCGCTCAAGGGACACCTTCCCCTGCTGCGCAAGGCAAACAGCAAAGATGACCTCAAAGAAGCCTTTCTCGAACTGGCGAAAAGCATCGACGCGTTCCTGACTTCCGCGCGCGCGCCGGCGCCGCTGACCCGCGCCCAGCAGATTCGCCGTGCCGCGATTGCTTCGGCCATCTGGGAAACGCGCTGCCAGGTCGATGGCATTACGGGCCCAGAGCTGGCAGAGCTGCCGCCAACCCATTCGGTGTGGGCAGAAGCCGATGCCGTCATGGCCGTGCTGGTAGTCGAAGCGCAGTAGCCGTTGCTCGCCACATTTGAGCATCAACGGTCCTTGCTGTTCACTTTCGCCGTTTTTTGAGCAACAAGCGGGCTTGATGCTCACGCGTGAACATCAACGAACCTTGTCGCTCATTTCGGCGACATTTTGAGGAACAAAGTAATTCTTTCAATGAGCCAGGCGCCCCGCCTGGCTTTTTCTCGCCTAGCCGGCGCGCAATCGCGGAAGTACCCACGAGCTTACCCCAACGTGAACGCTGTTCGCTAGACTGGCTACGGGTTCCCTTGCCCATCCGCCTGCGCCTCATCTGAGGTACGGAAAAGCAAGGTCGCAGCACACGCAATCAGGTCATCTTGACCCCAATCCTCCCTCATCCGGAAGGTTGCGTTTATAGCAAGGCAGGCACTACAGACAGTTCGCTCTACAGGCACCTTCCACGAATGAAAAGGACACCACATGAAATACTATATCGGCCGCATCGCCATCAACTGCCACCAGACCTTCAGCTCCGTCGAGTACGCCAGCGATATCCTTATCGCGGCGCCAGGCGAAGTTGAAGCGCAACGGCTTCTCGAAAAACGCGCAAGCACCCGCGGTGAACTGACGACCGTTCAAGCCAATAGCGGCGCCTACGAGTTCCCGGCTGACGACGGCAATGAAGACGGTAGTGTCTCCCAGTTCGCATACTCGCTCAGGGAAATCACGCCGGTAACTTTCGAGGACCTGCAGTCCTACCTCGAGGTCGTCGGCAACGTCGACAAAGGAGCGCTGCAGAACCAGAAGCAAAGCGAGGCCGTGAAGACGGTGGCGCGGCGCCTGGGCGACAACCTGCAAAAGCAAGGCACGCCTGTCGCGCACAGCGCCCTGCTCCATGCGGTATCGGCTAGCCTGGGTGAAACCGATTGGCAGGTGCTGCTGAACAAGCAGCCCGGCTCGCCGGCGCGCGCGGAACCTGAAAGCCAATGGCCTACGGGTAACTGGCCGAAGGGTCCGCTGGGCGATGCCTCGAAGATTCCGTTCGAAGCTCGCATCAACGCCATCTGGCTTACCCACGGCGATATTGCTTTGGCGGCGCGCCTGCTGCACGTTGCTCCAGGTGCTCTGCTCGATACGCTCGAGCATCCGATGGAAGCTGACACCGCGTTCTGCGGCCGGCACCCAGACTGGAAGCCGGAGCATAGCCTGGCGATGAGCTTGGGGATGGCGCCAGAGATGGGCCGCCTCTACCACGTCGAGTGGCATGGCGAAGCCGGTGGACGCTTCCGCTTGAAGGGGTTTGTCGGCAAAGAGCAGCTGTTCGCGCTCGACAACCGCGAAAACGAGTTCTATCCAACGCTGCGCCTGGTCAAGGACTTCCCGACCGAGTTCCAGCAGGTCAATACGGCAGCAGCCTGCCTGAATGCCCTCCTCTCATGGAGCTACGCAGAAATGCGCCATGAATCGGGAAAGCGCCAAGGCTCCTGATGTAATTCACTATGACCGCGGCTTCTTGCCGCGGTTTTTTCATGTTGGGAAGACCGTGCTGCCTCAAGTTGGCATACGCAATAGCGTATGCCCGCACCCTTCCCTGTCCAGAACATGCGCTATACCGTACGAGACCCACTTTAAGAGGACATACATGCCCGCTCGCCGTATCGACTACACCAACCACGCATGGGACAAGGCCGCCGCCACCGTCCTACAGCGCCGCAGCGGAACCCAGTGCGAATTGGAAAACATCGACCCTGGTGTCAACTTCTTCGTGCTCGCGCTCGAGGCTTTGGGCGCCAAGCCAAGGTACTCCTGTGAAGGCCACCCTCGCAGCTTCTACATCTGCTTCCAAGCGGATTATGAGCTGGCGCTGGAAATCCGGTCCGCCGGCTATTTCACCGTCGAAGCCGAAGGCCGGGACTACTGGTCAATCCGCAAGATGGCTGGCGAATACATGCAGAACCCCTACACCCTCGCCGACCGGGACCAGACCCTTCGTTGGGCCACCGATGCCTGGCTGTCGAAGTTCGGCGAACGCCTGGCCAAGCTGCGCTAAATCCTGGTCCACCAATTCAACGCCCGCAACTGCGGGCGTTTTTCACGACAGGGCTGCACATAAACTTGACGTTACGTACCCTAATGTCAAGTTTATGTGCAAGCGGCTTACCCTATGTACTTGAGCTGAATCATGCAGCCGACCACAATTTCTGCGACGGCTAGGTGCCGCAGAGACTTCTCAGACGCGACCTCGTTCACACAGGCTTCGACTTCGACAACCTTTGGGCGAATGGCCGCCGGATTCGGCTGCTTCAACACCTTGCCCACCATGTCTGCCAAGGTGGCCTGTTTGTTGGCGCGGGTAGCCTCATGCCACTGGGCCATCGTCTTCGAATGTAGATTGCCTCCGACGTACCACTGGGCTGACGCAGAGGTGGCGGCCAGAACCAGCATGAGTCCAAGAAGCTTCTTCATCAGTCATCCCTCAGGTAATGTTATGGTTGTGCTAACTCGCCGGATGTTATCACGGAAGTATCTCCATTGCTTGTGAGAATTTTGACGCCGCGCGATAATGTCCTGACAGTCGGGCCATTGGCTACACGGAGAAGGACATCTAACGGAGGCCAGGCGCCATGAATCAACAAGCAGAACCTGCAGTAGCCGAGTCCCCATACTCGAAATTGACCACCCACAGCGTAGAGCGGGTGCTGGAGCGCAGCACTCGTGCGCCGTCATGGCTTGACCAGGTAGTGCAAGGAGGACAGTTCGCACACCTGAAGCATTCCAAGGACAAGAAAAAGCGGTACGTGCTCCTGTTCGAAGCGCTCACGAACACCTATCTGGTAGCGGTGCTGGCTTCAGTAAATTCAGCAGTTGTTACCGTTCTCACCCTCGAGCAATACGAGGCGAACCACGGGACGGTGCTGCCAGTGTTGCGCCAGCTGGCGCAGGCGGCACGCATGAGAGCCGTCAGCGAGCCCGAGCCCGGACCCTCACCAGAGGAGCAGCTCGCGACCGAGTTGACCCGACGCTGGAACCGCCGGTGGCACGTAAATCTGAGGGTGGCGTCGAGTAATAGGCGAACGCCGAAAATTCGCATCAGCCTGGATATCGCCTGGCGCCAGGAATGTCTCATCGAGCAGTTCGCAGTGACGCCCCGAGGCCCGGATGATGCTCAAGACGCCAGGGAGCTGTCGTTCGCCGGCCAAGCTCGCTTGTTGGGCCAAAGCCCGAAGTTTCTCGACTGGGTTGTCCGGCAGGTAGCCCGCCACGGCGAGGACATAGGCGACCTGGAAGCCGTTGCAGTAGCGACGCACTCCAAGGACCAGAACGTCGACCTGACCGAAGCCCTTTTCGCTCAGCTGGCCGCTTAAAAACATGTTTTCAGGACGCCACTCTTCGGGGTGGCGTTTTCTCGTCCTAGCTATACTGGGCCTCGGCCGGCTTCTGCTCCCGGCGGAGTAGGGTAGTGGCGTTCGCATACCCTATGCGCTAACCAGCGGCTATGCCGAGCAAAACACCTCACAGTTGGAGATATTTATGGGAGCTTGGTCTCACGAGTCGTTCGGAAACGATGATGCCTGCGATTGGTCCTCGCAGCTAAAAGAACACAATGACCTCCGCTTTGTCGAATCAACATTTGACGAGTTGCTGGCCATCGGCGACGATTACCTCGAGGCGCCCATGGCGTCCGAAGCCATTGCAGCAGCAGAGGTAATTGCGCGCTTGAGAAGCACCTCCGAGCCTGGGGATGACGAGGCCTACTCCGAAGATGTGGAGGCCTGGGTAGCGCGGGTTGGGCTGCAACCTTCGACAAGCTTGATTGATAAGGCACGCCGTGTCCTGGACCGCGTCCTGACAGAGCCTTCCGAATTGATGGAACTGTGGGGCGAGTCAGAAGATTCAAGTGCTTGGCGTGCTGCGGTGGAAGGCCTGAAGGCGCGCATTGGTCATTAACCTGTCCGATTCCTCAGCGATAATTTTCGTTGAGAGGACCGCATTATGCTAACATAGTGGCATCTACCCCACTTCGCACAGCAATGACAGCTACCCACCCTTCCTTGAACATCGCAGCCGAACGTGCAGAGTTCGAACAGCACCTGTGCGCGCCGGTTGCCGGCGGCGCCGGCGCCCTCCTGGACCTCTCCCGAAACGGCGACGGGTATCGAGACCTGGTGGTCAACGCGAAATGGGACGGCTGGCTTGGCGCGCGCAGCTGCAGTGCAGAGCAGGCGCCGGACTGCGGCCGCTGTGACGGGATGGGCGTGACTCGCAGCGACGAGGAAGACCCCTCGACCGAAGAGCAATGTGACCGATGCTTCGGCGCGGGCAAAGAGCCTGCGGCGCGCGCTGGCGCTGGAGTGCTGCAGGCCCTCATGCAAGTGCGCCCGCACTACGATGACGCGCCCCAGCTCAAGACGGCCTTCTTGTCCGGGCACCACCAGGCGCTGACCCAGGCGGCGCTGCTGGTGCGTGAGCATAGCGGTCGGCCACATCCGCCCGAGATTTACATGGACGAATTAGATGCCGCCAACGCCGGCCAGGCCTGGTTGAATCCCCTTATCCAGTTTGGAACCAAGATGTGCTATTCCGATGACAAGGGCCCCGTGGCCGCGCGCGTGAAGTGGGCGGCAATCTTCGACAGATACGACCGCGTCGTCGGCGCCTACCTACTCACCCGCGACCTGAAGAACTTTACCCAGCTATGCGTGTTTGAAGGCCGCGCTTTTGCCCCTGCAATGGAAGGCTCTCCGGGCACGCTCGCCGGTCAGTAGACGTACCGAGCCACCGACCACGAATGTGGCGCATCTTTCGACGCTGCGTGAGGCTGTTTGCTTGACCAAACTGCCACTGCCCGACCTTCGAACGTGAGAACCTTTCGCTCGGCGTCGTAGCCCAGGCCTGGGCAGGTTGCCAAGGCGTGAGGCGCTTGGGCGGGGCGAGGAACAAAGACCTGCGCATCCACGGTGGAGTTCCGGTGTTTGGTCATGAATGCGTCAATGCTTCGCAGGGACGAGGCCGACTGCCCCCAGCGCGGAGTGTTCGCAGCGATGAACTCATGGAGCACTGGCTTGCAAATCGACCCACCGTCCTCACCGTCGACCAGGATAGCCCAGTCCTTGGTGCGCAAGAGCGTCCAGCTCGGCGTCTCCCCACGCCCACCCTTGTAGTGGGCCAGGTCGACCGTAGCGCCGGCCGTCGAGAGCTTGATTGTCTCAGGGGCGACGGCAAAAGCCGCCAACCGGGCGCGCTCAACCTTGTTGCTCGACACTCTCTGTGCAAAATCGACCAGCGCATACAGCTGGGAACCTACGATGGTCGCAAGGGCAAGGCATCCGAAAAACTCGGTCTTTGTAGGCAATCGCTTCATAGATACTCCGGTCGATAATGCCAAGAATAGCCATGCCTGTTTAGTCTCGAGCCCTGCCCTAGGCGTCCCGAACGAGGACGCTATACTCACCAGGTCAACCCTCACGAGAGAGATATGCACAAGTACAACAAACTGCCCGCGGCTCAACGAATGACCGCAGCCCAACATGCCGACGCAGCCGCCCAAATCCTCGGACGGCTGCATAAGCGCTACCCCCTGCTTCGTGCTGAAAGCCTGAAGGCCTACAGCGGGAAACAAAGCTTCAGCGGCCTGGATTTGCTGGTCGCCATTCCGGAGACGGAACACGCTTTCGCGGAACTGCGCGGCTACATCACAAGCGAAGTGGCCACCGGCGACAACATCTGCGACGACGAACGCATTTCCCTGCAATACGGGCAATTCCAAGTTGACGTCGCATTCGTGCCCGCGGCTCACTTCGACATGGCGGCGGATTACCACGCCTACCAGGAGCTGGGGAACCTCATCAGCAAAGTGGCCCACGCACGGGGACTGTCCCTGCGCCCCGGCCGCCTGGCTTATCGGGTTCGAGACGGCGAGCGCATGGTTGCGGACATCGAGTTGGCCCACAGCTGGAGCCGTTCGCTGGACATCCTCGGCTACAGCCACGCAGAATGGCAGCAAGGATTTACCTCCCTGCCTGACATCTTCGCGTTCGTTGCATCGAGCCCGCTATTCTGCCCTTCGCTGTTCCCCTCGAAGCAAATGGCTAAGCCTGGCGCCCGGCCCTCCTTGCGGGAAGCCTTTGCCACCTGGCTCAGCACCGCTGAATTGGGAACGCCGGCGAAAGACCCTCTTCTCTGGCTGTTCGACCAGGTTCCAGGATTTGAAGTGCGCTACGAGACCGTTGTCGCCAACGACTCGCGCAAAAAGGCGTAAATCGCGTTATTCAGAACTGCCAGCTCTCAAGCTGGCAGTTTTTCTTGGGCTATTCAGCCTTGGGGGTGGCCTCGTCTTGGGCGAAGAACGGGGAAGTCACCGGCTGGCCTCCCGCCCGGGCATTTTGCCAGGCACCGGAATGATGCTGCTTCAGATAGAGAACAACCTCTGCGAATGACATGGCCGGCCCCACGCGACGCGAGATGTGCCCGGTGTCATCATCCATAAGGCAGGGATAGTATCTTTCGTCGCTCACTGCGTACTCCTTGAGAAGTGGTTCATGCGGGGCTATCAAGCTCAGGGAGCCAGGTGGCTCGCCAGGGCTTGGGCAAACGCCGCCGGCGCCGCGGCATCCGAACGCACATGCGACGCCTGGGCCTCGAGGCCCGTCAGGGCCTCATCCATCGAAGCTGTGGCCTCAAGCTCAGCGAGCTTGAGCACAGCCCTCCACAATTCCTGCCGTACCAGCTGGCGCTTTTCAGCTGGCATGTCGACCATCGCAGCAAGACTCGGCGTTGCTACCGCCATCTGCGCCACACCGAAGGCCGGGTTCGTCACGGTGCCCAACCACCCGGTGTGAACCATTATCCTGAACGGCGTTTCGGTCACGGTGTCAAAGATTTCGAACCCCGACCAGAGTGCCGACACCGTTTCGCCTTTTCGCAGCGGAGCTTCTGGAATCGGTCCTGCAATGGTAAAGCCGGCCTCGGTAAGCGCCGCCTGAAGCGAGGCGACACACTCCTCGTGCAGGGCCGATACCCAGGGCTGCTTGAGGAGCAGGGAAAGCTTGGATTTCAGTTCACCAGGTGTCATTGGAGTTCGTTAGAAAAGTTGCGGGCGCCGAGTGCAGCAAGCGAAAGTGCTATTATACTTGCACCTTAGAACCGAGTGTTCTGTTTCTGATATTCCGAAATTCGGACATTGGAGCGTTGTTTTGCCGGCATGGTTTCGGAGTATCAGAAACACCGAAGGATTTACGTGCGGCGCTCCGCTACCTCGAGGCCCATTGCATAGTGATTCATTGTTGGCGTCAGCAGGTAGTTCCCGCTGGGGAGCACATGCTCGGATGCGCGGGTGGCCCGGTAGCGTAGGCCCGGACTCAGCTGGCGGTCGTCCATCCAGATGAGCTGCACGCCATAACGGGGTTGGGCGCCGCTACGCATGAGACCTTGTGTCAGTCGTGACTCCCACATCTCTCCATAGGCTCGCTGGGTCAATTGCTCGAGCCATGCGTCACGCATCACGGGGCCGCGGTCGCGCGTCCAGTCGTCGAGCTCTTCCAATGTGAACCACCCGCTGTTGAATGCGTTGGGGAAGTCCGGCTCAAGCAGGAAGATGACCTCATCCTGCTTTTCATCGAACCAGGCCGGCGTGAGGGACCGAAACCCCCGGTCAAACTGAGCTAGTCTTGGGAAGATACCGGTTGCCAGCACCGCGCGCATCAGCTCTCGGTATTCCTGGTCTGCAGCGACAAGCTGGGCCTGGTCCTCGACAGTCATCTGGCTGGCCAGCAGCAGGCGCACCGGCCCGGTGCCACTGTGCTTCGCAGGAGCGAGCACGGCGACGTCTCGCGAAACGATGGCCTCGTATAGCCGCTCAAGCATTTCGATGTTCCGCTCTCCCCGAACATGGACGGCAAATCCCTCAGCTCCCCAGGCGGCTACTAGGTCGTGTTCCGGAACTGAAGGCAGGCGCCTGGACGCCTCGCTCAAAAATCCAAGGTCGTAACGGCCTACTATCTCTGCTTCTGGTACCGTCTGCGCAGCAAGGTCGCCCTCGGCACAGCTGGCAAGTATCAGGAGGGCCGCAGGGTAACTGCCGCGGCGCTTATCTTTCGGGACCCACTGATAGGTCGAAAAACGCAGAGTCGGCGGCGCCTGTTTAACCTGGCGGTCTTCCAGGCCTACGGGAAACAGTGGCAGCTGAACGCCCAACTTGACCAGCAGTGGGCTGATACCTTCCACGTGCTCGGCCCGCTTGTCGAATCCCAAGGACAACCCCAGCAGAACCCCTCGTTGCCCCAGTTCCCATCGAACATCTTGGTAGGCTCGCCTCACGGAGCCTCCCGGAGCACTGAGCGGTTTGATGTCCCTTCCATTCAAATTCCTTTATCGAATACAAGCTTCAGAGGCCGGCCGGCACAACCACAGCCTAATATGGTAGCGCATACGACCATTTTACGCGGTACGCAGGGAGTTATTAGAGTATAAAGAAGTTTTTCCTCTGTGCAAAGCAGCACTTGCCGGGCTCGCGCCTTGCATCTGACCGCTTGCCCGCGAATAACGCTAGACATCCTAGACATGCTAGACATCGCGACCTATACTGTCATCATTAACCCGGAGGTCCCCATGTCTGCAATTGCCAAATCGAATCCCCCTTCCCTGCTGGAGCTGGGCACACAGCTGTTTGACCAGTTGGGCACACTATTTTCGCTGCCGAAGGCGCCAAGCGCGAAATCGGTAGCGGTCGAAGTAAAGAAATCGGTGCAAAAGCTCCAGGAACAGGGCTCTCCTGCCGAACTGCGAACCTTGCGCATTGTTTTCCAGGAGATTGCCACCCAAATGGGCGAGCTTGCCGCGCCTGGCGAAGACGGGGTGCCGTCGGCAGAAGAACAAGCCCGTGCCGACCACGAGGATGAAGTTGCCCGCAAAGCTTTTGAGGCTATGAACCGGCCCGGCCGGCGCCAGACGGTCACTGCGAAATCCATTCGCGAAGGAAATGAAGCGATGGAGCGCGCGGTAGCCGCGGCTGCGGAGGCTGTTAAAGAACGCATCGAAAAAGGCGAACTCATCACCTCCGCAGCGCTCCAGAGCGCCCTGAAGGTCAATCGGCAGGCCATTAGTGGCGCCGTCAAAGCTGACCGGCTGTTCTCCATCGTAGGCCCTTCGGGAAAAAACTACTACCCTGCGTTTTATGCTGACCCGAAGCTCGACCGTCGTGCAATCGAGAAGGTGTCGAAGGCCCTTGGTTCCCTGCCTGGGTCTTCCAAGTACTACTTTTTCACGCAGAAATTTACGTCTCTGCAGGCCACGCCTCTCGAGGCGCTGCGAAAAGGCAAGCTTGAGCAGGTTCTTGTGACGGCCGCTGGTTTTGTAGAAAGGTAACCATGCCGGGAACCCTAAAACTACAGAAGCCGCCGAAGGACCTGAACACCCGGACGCTGTCGGTACAGTTGGTGTCTCCTTCGAAGCTCATTCGTATCTCCGATTATGCGACCAACGAGCCGCACTTCGCGAAGTCAGGCGGACGTCGGTTTGACGACCCGAACAACGTGTTCGGCACCTGCTACCTAGGGTTCGACCTGACGGTGGCGTTTGCCGAATCGGTGTTGCATGACCTGGAACCAGGGCCGAGCGGATTCACAGTGCAGCCTATCGACGTATCCTCGCGATTTGCTCACTCGTTCCGAGGGCGAAAACTCAAGCTGGCCAACATGTTCGGCAATGATTTGTTCCGTCTTGGCGGCCATGGCGAGCTCAGCGGCACCTCTGATTACAAGCTCCCACAAGCGTGGGCAAAAGCCCTTCACGGCCACCCGGCAAATATCGACGGGTTCATCTATATGTCGCGCCGCGTGAATGACGCCAGGGCTGTCGTGTTATTTGAAAGGTGCGCGCTTGGTCCACAGGCAATTACCTCTAAAAAGGCCGACGTGCTGATTCATCACTTGGACTACCTGCAGGCGCTGACCGACCTTGGTGTAACTGTCACGTGACCGATTTGCCCGGCTAAACCCGGGCTGCTACACCTCATGTGCCGACACGGCACGTCAACGGAGACCCTGATGGGACACTACGCTTCTGAAATGGCCTGCAGCACTTGTCATCAGTGCCGCTGCACTTGCCCTCCTCCACCTGACCGCACCCTCGAGCAATGGGTCGTCGACAGCAACTATGTCGCCATGCGTGCGCCCGACTTCGACGCCAAGTACGGATTCAGCTACATCGGTCCAACGCGCTATCCGGACAAAGCCGCCGGCACGATGCGCCGCATGGTCATGACCCACTTCGAGACGCAGGCCCAGGCTGAGGCACATGCCCTGGACCGGCTGACTTTCGCCATCCTGAAGAGCGAAGAACAAACCGCACTGCTCAAGGCTCGCCTGGCGGAGTTGCAGAAAGCGTAAGCTTTTGCAAACCGCGGCCCTGTCCTTGTAGACGGGGTTTGGGTTGGATACTTCTTCTTGCGTATATTGCGTTTTGTGCACGGAGAGTCACTCCCGAGGCGAAGAAAAACGCCGCGCGGTCGAGACCGGCGGCGTTGTGAAGAATATTTCGGGAAATCAGGGTGCTTGGGCTGCCAAGAGCTGGCTCCGAAACTGTTCGATGAGCTCAGACCGCTCGCATCGCATTTGCCACAGGAAGTCCCAGAGACTCGGGCATGGCCAGGCCAGCACAGTAGCTCGCGCGAGCTCCGCAACCTGGGTGCGACTATTGTCTGGGCCTTCCAATTCAAAGACCTCGATGCGCAGCTGAAGCGAGACCTTCACCGAGTCCTCCTGGGTAAGTGACAACGCCACGTTCAGAAACTGCCTCGAGCTATTCCCTGCCCTCAGCTGGTCACCCATCGCGAGCTCGACGTATCTCTCTGCGCCGGCGGGCAGCAAGAAGTCGTGCATGTGCCAACGTGGCATTGCCACGAACTTGTGAGCAAGAAGGTCTGCTCGCAGATACTTGACCAGGAGGTCCAACATTTCGCTGCCGTGGGCACGTAACAGCTTAGCGCACTCCTGGGAGAACGTCAGCGGAGCCCGTGCAGCTTTGGTGCCCCGCGGCCGCCGCGCGGCCCGCACAATGCGCGCTGAGCGAGAGGGACCGATAAGGGCGCCGGTCACGCGCGTTCGTCCTCGGTGTGAGGTGTGCCGGCGAAGTTGAGCAGGTTGTAGAGGTGCTTGAGCTCGGCTTCATCCTTGATTTGCACAATCTGGAACCCGAAGCCGACACGACCGAAATGCGCTTGTTCCTCGCTAGTCAATGCCGACCAGACGTACTTCTTGCCATCAGCCCCGGTAACTGCAAGGTCGTCGGCCAGGTAGCGCTCGATAGCCGACAGACGCTGCTGGCCGTCAATAAGCAGACCATCCAGGTGCGGCGCCGACGTGATGCTATCGTTGTAGATGAACTGGCCCAGGTAGATGCCCGCGTAGACCGACTGGATGAACCGCTCGCTCTGCTCGTCGGTCCATTTGAGCGGTCGCTGCCAGCTGGCGAGCGGGTACCCCAGCACGAAGCGGTTGTGAAGCGCCTTCTTGCCATAGGGGTTGCTTTGGGCCTGCATTATCATGCTGGAGATGAGCGTGGTCGCGCCGTTTCCGTAAAACAGGCGAGTAGGAATGCGTCCGAGTGCAGGCGCGGGTGGTTTTTTCTTTGTCATGCTAGTCCTTTCAGGAAATGTCCTGCTTCGTATAGCCTCACCAGGCCCGTGCTTGCTTTCGTCCTCACTGACGGCGACCAGCTGGACATCAACCAAGCCCCTGTGGCCACTGACCGCGACTTCCCCGAAAGCCCCTGCTCCTTCCGAGGTGCAGGGGCTTTTTCACGCCCATGAAAAACGCGGCACCAGAAGGCGCCGCGCGGGGAATTATTTGACGACAGCGTCAACAGGGACTTCCTCGACCGTCGTGCGGATGACTTCGTCTCGCAGCAGGTCTTGCTGATGTGCCAGGCCCGCCGCGAATGTCGGGCAAGCATACTTTTCGGCCGGCAGGTTGAACACCACTGTCTGGGTGATGAGCACGCCGACGCCCATCCCTTCGCTGAATTCCGCCTTGGCGCCGTCGACGACGACACTGAGCTTGAATGCCCGGCGAACCGTTTTGTCTTTCTGGGACATGTATTCCTTTCAGGATTGATTACAGATGAGCCTGCCCAGTGTAGCGAGCTGCCCTTGCTACAGCGGCCATCGCTATACACTCCAAGAACAAGGGCCTGACCAAGCCTGCAGCGCGCACCGCTTCGGCGGAATTGTGAATTTGGTGAACATCGTAGTACCCGTTGTCAAAACCACCAATCCTTCGATTGGCCTTGACGGCAAGGCGCGCACCGGACTTAACCTAAGGACATCCACAGGAGGCCAATCTCACGATTGGAGTTTGAAAATATGAATTTTGTCCTCACCCAAGAAGCAGCACACAAGCAAGCCAAGCAACTGGCCGCATACCTGAAGTCGACTGGCACGAAAATGCCCTACGGCACCGCACTCGAAGCAGTGGCGCGCATGTACGACTCCAAGAGCTGGAACCACCTTTCGGCAAAGCTGGAAGCGACGCCAGCTCCAGTGACCGCAGCAGTTCGCGAAGCCAAGCCGGCAGCGCAGAAGCTGTACCTTACCGTGGTCGAGCCAACCGGCCAGGTCCTGCAGGAGGCGTTCGTGCTCGGCGAGTGCTATTCGTGGGACCGCGTGGAGCACGATACCTTCGATGCGACCATGTGGCTGCTGACCGCGCCGGAAGAAGAAGTGCTGAAGCTGCCCCCGAACGACTGGGCGCTGACGTACATCTGTCTCCAACTGGACGATGCTCTGCGAGTATGGGGCGACGACATCGACGTTGCCCATTCATACGTGCGGGACCACAACGCCGGCCGCGCCATACGGGATTGCACAAACTTGGGCGTCAACGTAGACCCAATCCAAGCGATGCGCGTTCTGCGCGCTTATCGGTACCCGCTGTTTGTTCAGCTGGCGCTGTTGGCCTCAGACCAGGAACTCGTAGCAACTGCTCACCACACTCCCGCTGGCGGTACTCACTCCTTGCGCCGGAGCAGTGACGGTATTCTGCGGTACTTCTGCCGTCTCGTCGCCGGCCAGTGGGCATACTTCTGCCAGGACCACTACTCCGTGGAAGAGTTCGATACGCCAGAAGCCGCCTGGAATGCTCTCGGCATCGAAGCTGAACGGCGTGGACTCATTGACTGGTCGGTCGACGACCTGAAGGACGCTCGCGCAGTACAGCCTAACCAGCTGCGCACCACGACGTAACTGTAGCAATTCAACAGGCCACTCTTCGGAGTGGCCTTTTTCTCGCGCCCGGCGGCCGAGTACCTTACGCCGCCGGCACAGCGGCGACGGGCTCTGCGATAATGTCGAACAGGTCGCTCACGTCCAGGTCGGCTGGGAAGCCAATCATGTCGAAGCCCGAATAGGCTCCAATCTGGATAGCAGTACCCTTCGGCAGCTCCCCCTCTTTCGGCTTGGGGTTGAGCCAGCCCGCATCTGCAACCTTCTCGTTCTCAGCCAGGAAGACTCCATGGTCGAAGATGAAATAGATGTGCCCGGACATGAAGCGGTCGTTGTACGCCTCCGCCTCGACGATTGGAGGCAGCTTCGGGAAAGTCCAGGCGTCGACAATGGCAGCCGTCATGCCGTGCTTGAGGTAGGTCGAGATATCCGATACCGAGTGGCCATAGTCGCCCAGGGTGTCTGCTTCTGGGTTGTTACCTGGCTTGACCTTCACGATGAGCCGGCCGCTCTTGTTGGCGAGGGTCTTGAGTTCTTTTGCAAGCATGGACTACCTTCAGATGAGTGTTGTGTCGGGGCGCCAGGCTCAGGACGGCTTAGCGCTAAGGATGAGCTTCGAATTGGTCGGAGGCTATCGTGCGACAGGCTCCCGGTGCGTGAACCTGAACGTGAGGTTGATACGCGCTCCCGCTCCCGGCTGCTTTGGAATGCCATGTCGCCAGTCCTTCTGCGTCGCGCCTTTCATGATAAGAAGAGAACCGCCGGGGAGCGGCGTCTGGTGGCGCGTGCGCGTGACCTTGTGCTGGAACCGGAACTCGCGCGCGGCGCCAAGCGACACCGATGCGATGGTCGGTTCCGGGTCGAGCTGCGACTCGTCATCAGAATGCATGCCGATGGAGTCGTTACCGTCACGATAAAAATTCATCAAGACGCTGTTGAATTTGGCGGGCGTCCCCGCGCTGGCCAGCGCTGCCTCGATACGGTCGGCGAGCTTACTCAGCACCGCCGGCATTGGACTGGCCTTGTGGGTCAGCCCCGAGTACGAGTAAGGAACGTCACCGAACCAGGCCAGCCCGCGCGGGACGGGCACGCTCTTGCCACCGACATACAGGTCGACATACTTCCAGTCAATTTGGTCTCGACACCAAGCGAACAGCTCCTGCTGCTCGGCTTCGCTGAGAAATGCGGCAGCCCAGAGAACGTCAGGCTCGGGGACAGCTTCTGGCGCGAAGAGGGCAAGCTGAGGCGCAGGCGCACTTGGGTCCCACGTCGCGGCGGTGCCGAACATTGGACCAAATACAGATTCGCGTGCCGACATAAACACCCCCTTCTATTCGAAAAACACCACATGGTCAAAAACGGCCGCGACGTCTGCGCGGCCTAGCGAGCCGGTATGCCCGGGCCTGGCCCTTTACTTAAGCGGCTGCGCCCGAGCGCTTCGCTCGATTGCGTGGGCGAGCACCTCTTCCGCCTCTGTGCCAAATATGCGGGAGATTTCGCGGACGTCAGTTACGCCCGCCAGGCACTTGGCCACGGCATCGTCAAGCATCGTGGGCGCCGAGCGCACCTTCGGGGAGAGCTGCTGGGCAATGGTACTGCGATGGCTGGCAACGACGCACTCTGACACCATGGTCCGCCCAACGTATCCCGTGTTGCGGCACAGTGAACATCCTGCTGCCGAGCAAACCGGGCACGACCGACGAACGAGCCCCTGAGCCAGGCACGCGCGCACGACGCTCTGCGTCGTCCCTTCCGAGACTCCCTGGTCACCCAAGCGCGCCAGAGCTCCTGCGACATTGGGCGCATGGATAGATGCGAGCACTTCGATGCCCGCCTCTGCGAACTGGACTGCCTCAGCCGCCGATTCTGGGCAACGAATATCACCAAACAACACCGCATCGTAATCGCTGCGAAGAACCACTCGCATTCGAGCTGCGCGGTCGAGCGCGCCACTTTGCTCACGGAGAGCCCGGTAGTCAAATACAGTACGCCCTCGGCTCAAAAGGTCTGCAGCAGACGATTCAAGCGTCGTACGGCAACCGCTCGACGTCGGGCCAGCAACCAGGCACAGACCCTGTGACAGGGTGATACCTTTGCGCCACTCATCCAGACGAGTAAGCCCCAGGTCATCGAGGCGCATTGGCGCTTCCGACTGATTCACCCACCGGGCCAGCACGCTATGACCTCCACCAATCATTTTCACGGCGAAGACCCGTACCTGCCACTGCGCGCGGGCGTGCGTCCATTCGAAGTGACCCTCCTGACTGCCCTCCTCCTCAGAGCCCTGCAAGCCGGCAAGGCGTTTGAGCTCAGCGACAAAGGCACCGAGCTCCTCATCGGAGGCTTGGCCCCAAGGCGAACGAACGCCGTCCCACGCAACCAGAGCTTTGAACCCGCCTGCTGACGGCTGGAACTGAGCGCCGGTACTGCGATGCGCCACCAGCTTGGTCATGAGCGAATCAAAAGCGCCTGTCGAGCTGGCAGCAATGGAAATTCGAGGAGCAGCGGCAGCGCGCGGCGCGCCGGTAAGTTCGACAGGCGCCGGGCCGGCTGCAAGCAGAGTGTTCCAGTCAGCCTGGCCGTGCAGAGCGGCAATGGCTTCCAGAAGGGACGAGCGCTTGAGCTTGACGCCGTGCACGCGCGAGAGATGTTCAGCCAGGCGGTTGGCCTGGGTTTTGTAGGCAAGTTCGGTCATACCAGTTCTCCGATAACGCTTCTCGAAAGACGACTGCCCACGTTGGTCGAACGAAAAGCTTCAGGGAATTGGAATTCGAAGCAGGTCATGTTGAGCACTTCACCGGCCTCGAAAGAGGTGTGGGCGGCGGGAGGCTGCTCCCAGCCTGCAGCGGCGCCACAGGATTATCCGTGTAGAACGCCACGTTTATACTCGGGCGTTCTCGGCGAGGGCAGCCGGCGCCGCCGCTAACTCGTCTTGCGAGACAAATATTGGCCGATATGTCCGGTCCGGCGGCATCCCTCCAGAACGATAGGCTCGGACACCCGCCCGTTTCGTTCGCCAGGTTAAGGCAGCACACTCCTCCTCCGTGAAATTGCCTATGAATGCCTCGCCCCGCAGCAGTTCGGGGTGAGAGCGCACTTTCGGGAAGCTTGGCTCGAAAAGGGAAGCAATACTCATAGGCGATGTCGACTTGTTTTGTCAGAACCTTGGCAACACTGAACTCGCCGCCATTACAGGGTGTGTATCTCAGAATACTTACTTTATGACACTATGTCAAGACGGAATTGGTTACAATAAGGACGCATCTTATGCTATTATAGTAGCACTACAACGGAGAGTAACCCATGAATACTGCCATTACCGAATTACGCCAGCTGCTGACCCGGAACGGCTTCACCGAAGAGGCTGGCGAGGCCGGGCTGAACCTCGTCAAGAGGCTGCGCGCCGAGGAAATGCCTTATACCAAAGAGCACATCGTTGACGGCGAGACGGTAGGTGAATCCGACATTGTTGTCATCACCGTCACCCCCTCCGACATGCTCACCATGCACATCGAGCGCACCGATTACGCCGAAGACCCGGTGGCCCTCCTGTCGGACGACGCGCGCGGCGTGCTGATGGATGCCGGCGTACCAATGACCAACGCATAAGACACCCATGACCGACTCCCTGACACCCCTGAGCTTTGAAGAACGCCTGACCAGGCTCGAGAAGGCCCTGCCCCGCCCGACCATCGCGGGCACCACCCTTCAGCGCGTCATGGCCGAAAAGTCGGGCATCGAGTGGTCGCTTGCACTGGGCCCAATGTCGCTGCCCAAGGCCTTCTTCCGCGGCCCTACCATCGAAGACGTGCTGACCCAGGCCGAGCACGCCGTCGCCAACATGAAGGATGGCCACCTGCCGACGGACTGGGACCGACTCGACGTCGTCCTGCGAGGCGGCGACGTGGAGTTTCCCTCGTAAGGCAGACCCCTAAATTGCCCGGCGCAGGTGCTACATGGAAAGTGGCTCCGGTTTAGCGGGTAGAAAGCACTCTGGCAGGACACGCTAGAAAACAGCTTGCATCAGAAAGGAAGATATGAAAACCGCACATGTGGCCCTGATTCGCGATGTTGCTAAAGGCGCTCAGCACTTAGAAGCGCTGCCGCACCTTTTTGACAGCCCTGATTCGGTGCGAATCTTCGCGGAAAATCGACTTAACGAGCGCGTAACGGTCGTTGTGAAGACGCTGCCCGTGGAAGTGGAGGACGATGTCAAGCTGGTCTCGTGGACGTGAAGCGTTGACGGTCGGCTCCGGCTGTCTTGCGACCCAGATAGCCAAGGAATCATCGTCAGGACATGCGAGAAAAAGCCTACCAGGAAGGTAGGCTTTTGAATATGCAAAAAAGGCAGAGGTTCCTGATTAGAATCCCTCGGCGCGAAGCAGTTTCTGGTGCTCGTTGATATCGTTGACGTAGTCGGCCAAGGGAAGGACCAATACGCCAAACAACCCCAGGCCCCACAACACACTGAGCTGCAGCCAGCCGGCAATACCCAGTATCAGCCCGCTCGCCACGATGATGACCACGCCCAGAGGACACTCCAGGCCGCTTATCGAGAGACTGCGTACCAGGGGAATCTTCGGGGCGAGCTGAGTTCCTGCCCAACCAGCCGCCAAAACCGCTACCGAGGCCGAGAGGCCCAGCAGCGTCCAGTTGAGCATCAGACCCAGGAACGGCATGGGCAGCGCGCACAGCGCGACGAGTTTCCAGTAGCTTTTCATTCGAATTTTCCTCGAAAAGATGTTTTACGGCAGATTTGCCTGAACTGCGTCGATGATATAGCCGATGTCGCAGGCGTAGAAGCCCGCGGAATTGGCCGAGTTGATTTCGATGACGCGCGGGCCGTCGGGAGTGACGGCGATGTCGAGGGCGAACGCCTCGTTGGGTGCCCACAGGTCGACGCAGCTCTGTGCGAACTCGGCAACTTCAGGCGGGACATGAGCTGATGAAACAACCCGGTCACCCTGTTTGTAGCGCGAACCTGTCACAACACGGCCGGCGATGACGAAGAAGCGGTATTCCGCCGCAATCTCGGTCAGGGGCGCAGCAACGACGATGTCGGCCAGGTGCAGCTTGGCTTCAGGGTCGTCGTCAATACGCGCGATGCTGTCACGGAACTCCTCGAACTCTTCCCAGCTCTCCATCACCACGCCGGCGAAGGACTTGTTGTCCAGGGTCGGGCGGAGGAAGAAGGCGCCAGGCTGGCGCTGCAGTTCACCCAGCGCGCAACAGGTCGCGCCGGCGTTCAGAGCCAGGTCACCGTAGCGCTCAAGCATGAGGGCGTAGTCGAGTTGGTGGTCGTAATAGCCAGGCCGCCAGCCCATCGCTTTGGATACATTGCCAAGGCCAGTGCTTCCGTAGGCGAAGATACGGCCGTCCGGAACGACGATAGGCTCTTCGAGCACATCGAAAACAGGAACGAGCCGTGCCAGCGTGTAGCCGATGCCGCGCTCCTGCAGCAGTGCCAGGATGCGGTCCCGGGTGACGGGATTGATGAGATTTTGTTGAACGACCCAATGCATGAGAGAATTCTCCTAGTTAATGTCCTGTAAGGTATAGCTTCGCGCCGTTCACCGGTGCAGAAAAAAGCGCACCCAAGAGGGCGCGCTTCGGAGAATAAGAACGGAATAGCTTAACCGTTGACGATGACGGTACCCTCGGGAGGATACTCTTCGCAACGCACGTAGAACCAGTACTCGGTGTGCCCTTCCTCGGCACCGACTTCCTTGACACGGGAATTGAGCGCGAAGTCTTCGTCTGCAAGCGGGCGATGTTTCTTCATCACCAGGCCACGCCGGCGCAGATATTCAGGCATCGGAGCGTGCTCAGGCGTGGCTTCCACCAGAACGTAGGATGGGTCGATGCCCGGGAGGATGCGCTCGATTTCCCACAGAATCATAAAGCCTTCGACGGCTTTCTCGGGCGGATATCCAAGCTCGCTGGCGAAGTCGGTGCTGCCGTAGAAGTTGAACAGCTCTTCCGGGTACATCTTGGCTTCCGGGTCGACCAGGTCGTCGACATCCACCTCGGTGTTGAGCTTGCTCCGGATGTACTGGGCGAGTTCGATGAAGGCGGCTTTGTCGGTGACTTTGCGGTCGCGGTAATCGCGCCCGCCACGGCCGCCGTCGCGAACCACCATCACAGGCTTGTCGTCAAACCAGATGGTGTGCATATCGGCGAAGCGGTCGCCGTCGAAGTTGCGCTCGAAGATGCAGCGGACCTTGAAGCGGCCTTCCTGCTCCATCTGGGTGCAGGCAGCGTCGTCCAGGAACGAGCCGTACGAGCCCTCGACTTCAGGGAACCAGCAGCTGCGAACGCCATAGGTGAGCGCAACAGGAGTGCCAGGCATTTGGTACACGTCTTTCAGAGTCAGCATAATGTCCTCATCAATATCAAATGGTCAGGACCAGTCTAGCGACCTGCTCAAGCGCCGCGGCGCCGCGCGCCCGGTCGCTATACCTTGCTTGCAACAACCTGTAGTGAAAGGACATCGACATGAACAAGTTTTACACGGCGGCCCAGTTCCTAAGGCTGGCCGCAGGCTCTTGAATAGCCCGGCATGGTGCTCGGGTGGCCTGCGGTCGGTATCTCAAGGGATGACCCGCAATGGAACACAAAGACCTCTCTCGCGCGCTGCGCCGCCACCACTACGCCCGTCTGAAGAACACCCGTAAGTCCTATTGGGGCCACGGTCGTGCTCCGGAATGGCAGTGGACTCCTCGCACTTTGGGGATGGTGGTATGCACTCCGCATAACTGCTCTTGCATGGGCTGCGGCAATTCGCGCAAATGGTTCGGTACGCGCACTATGCAGGAACAGCGCGTTTATCAGGAATCGGTGTGGGACGCGCTCGACGCGGCCTCTGACGCCGGCGAAGCTGGCGCTGCTGCAGGCTGCAACGGCGAGTAACACTCCTCTCCTTCCTTTCAAGACGCCTTCCGGTTCACCCCGGGAGGCGTTTTTCTTTGCGTCGCCGCCCTTCAGTGAATACCTGGGTTTCAGCGTTTGCTGAAACCAGCCGATTCAGTGAATCTAAACCCAGGTTCCAATACGCTCAATTACTCTCGAACCTCTCATGACCGACGTCGTTATCGTTGGCGGCGGGCCGATAGGCCTGTGGACCGCTATCCAGCTCAAGAAGCGCCTACCGGCGGCCGAGGTTGCCGTCTACGAGCGGCACCTGGCCTATCAGCGCTCGCATGTGCTTCGCCTCGACCACTGGTCGATGATGCTCTACGCGGCCACATCAAGGAGCGCGCCAGAGAAGCGCTTTGTGCGCGAGGTGACCGGCAAGAGCCTGACGGGCATGCGGACCCAGTTCGCCAAGACGCTCTACATCCGGACCAATGACCTGGAAGCGGCGCTGCAGCAATACGCGCGCGACCTGGGCGTTCTCGTCCACTATCTCCGCATCGACAGCGTCACCCACGCCCAAGAACTCCACCCGGAGTGCCGCCTGTTCATCGCCGCCGACGGCGCGCACAGCAGGTTGCGCGAGGGGCTGTTCGGCGCCGACGCGTTGGACTCTTCCGTGCTCCAGCATGTGCTCGAGCTCAAGTGTGAGGAACGCGTTGCCGTGGCCGGCGGCCGCGCGCCGCGCTTGGCGCCGGCCAAGCTGTGGAAGCTCAACCGCTCTTTGGACCACACCGCATCGGAATACGTTGGCCGCGTGCGTGATGGCGTCGCCCCGGTCACCCTGCGCCTATTCCTTGATGCGCCCGAGTATGCCCAGCTTCCTGCCATGTCCTTCAAGACGCCGCACGTGCTTGGTGCGCCAGGCCTTCCGGCCGCGGTCGAACGCGACATCCAGGCTTTCTTGGCCGCCCGCCGGCAGCAGGGCACTCTGGCGGTCGAGGGTTCAGCCCGGCTGTCAAAGCTGGAGCTGCGCATGTACACCGCGCGCTGCTATGCCTCCATGCGAGGGGATGCTGCATGGTTCCTGGCCGGCGATGCTGCCATAGGAGTGCCCTACTTCCGCGCGCTCAACAGCGGCATGATGCTCAGTTCGCGCCTGGCGCAAATCATTGCTCGCAATATTGACAGACCAGATGGCGGCCGCACGCGAATGGTGACCAGGTACAACAACCGGTACCGGCCGGCGCACGTGGCCACGGAATTCGCTATCGCAAGAGGGAAAAACTGGCTCGTTGACGGTGTGCACTCCGCGCGCGAGTGGTTCGCACAGCCTGAAGTACCGGCCCCTTGAACGAAAAACAGCCGACGCAAGGTCGGCTGAGGGGAATTACTTGGATTTGACGCGGGGGAGCGCCTTGAACTGGGCGTCCGGCATGGAACGAACAGCTTCCATTGCAGTGTCCGGAGCTTCGGCACGGAGACGCACGGTTTCCTCGGTGCCGTCGGCGAGTTGTACGTCGACGTCGCACATCACGGTTGGTTGTCGGTCACTCTCAGGCGAATTAGGGAACGATGTGCGGCCGCCTACGATGGTGCAGAGTTGCGTCATGATGTCCTTGAAAACAGAAAGGTGTGGCTCAGAACCACTGGGCAAAGAGAAGTCGGCGAGCTGGCGCCGGCGTGTGAGCTTTCAGCTGGGCCAGTGCGAATACGCCTACATGCCAGACCAGGTGAATCGCATACCAGACCCCGACGAACAGTGAGACGACGGGGAGCGCCTGGATAACGGCGACCAGCAGCACAGGTGCCAATGACGGCGCCCGGGTACGGTGCATGCATTGGCGAAGCGGACTACGCTCCACGAATAACGGCAGCGTCTGGAAGTAGAAATAGTTCGAGCGCAGCTCGATGAGCTTACGGTGCCGAGTCTCAGGGGTAAAGAGCTCGTGGTCGACCTTCGACCTGAACAGCTGTTCGTCTGCGATTCGCCACCAGATTACGACAGCCACGAGGCAAAGTGTGTTGAAAACGGCCAGGCCGGCCATCATCGCCGAAACGAACTCGAGGAAGCCTGGCGGTGTGTACGGATTCATGTTGGTCCTAGGGGTAGTTGTCCTGTCTAAGTATAGCGAGCAGGAACTGACTGTGGTGCATCGCCCGTAAAGCAAAAAAAGCGCGCACCGAAGTGCACGCTGAAGAATTTTTGGAAATTGCCTGGGTGTCCGGACTACCGTGCTGAGAGCACTTCGCCGATTTTCTTGAAGGCAGCCGGCACGCGCAAGCCCAGCGACTCGGTTCCGACGTAGTTGATGTGCAGCTCCGGAGGTAGCCCCATTGCGACAGCAGCTGCGCTGAGCGTAATACGCCAGCTCTTGGCACTTTCGATGTTGACAGTGCGAAGCAGGTCGTAGCCTCCGAAGAGTTCATCTCCGAACTCGAAGTAGATAGAGCCTGGTGACACGCCCAATTCGGCTGCTACGTCAGTCCCGCATTTGCGGAACACGACATAGGGCGTCGGCTGGTCGTCATTGTTGACCATCGCCACCAGAAAGTCGTCTCGTTTGGCGGCGACATGAATGCCGTGTATCTGAAGATTCATTTTCGTCCCGTTAAAGTTTGCGGCCGCACGCGGCCGGCGGTCTATGCCTAAGTTTAGGCACCAAGCTTTAGTACACAAGGCCAAGCGGCCCCAGCCGTGCTCGAACCTCCCGGCTTCGTAGTACACTTGCTTTAATCCTATTGCTGGAGCCGCTCCGCAATGCTCGTTCCACTGCCTTCTGCCAGCCTTCGCGTACCGTTCGGCCTCAAAGACGGGCGAATGGTCACTCCTGCGGATGTGGCATCAGGCAGGGCGTGCGATTGTGTGTGCCCAGGCTGCCGCTCACCGCTTCAAGCGAAGAAGGGCGAACAGAACATCTGGCACTTTGCTCACGATGGTCGCGCGTGCAGTACGGGCGCCGAAACGGCCATCCACCTGATGGCGAAACAGATTCTTGCAAGCGAGCGAAATATCCGCCTGCCGGCGGTCCAGGTCAGCCTGTCCGCCACGGATGCGTTTGGGCGTGAGCGCTCTGTGACCGCAGTGCTGGCCAAGCCGCAGCATGTGCAGTACACCTCGGTCGAACTGGAGGCTGCAGAAGGAAACCGCCGCGCCGACGCCGTTGGAACCACCGAACTGGGGTCAATGCATTGGGTTGAGGTGTTCGTGCGCCATGCGGTGGATGACCTCAAAGCCCTGGACTTGGAGGCGCGGTCGTGGATTTCCTACGAAATTTGCTTAGACGACCTGCAGGCCTTCACCTCGCTCGAGCAGCTGCGCTTAGCCGTCACGGCCTCGCCGGAACGCGTGCGCTGGCTCTCCTACCCGGGCATGGAAAACCTCAAGAAGAACCTTGCAGAGAAGCTGCAGCGCATTCTCGAGGCCTCCGAACGGCAGAAGGTAGCCGACGATGCCCGCGTTGCCCGAGCATATGCGGAGCAAGTTCGCGCGGCGCCCACTGGCAGATTGGGTCGCAACCGGCTACAGCGGGAAAGGTCACGGAGCGAAGAACGCCTGGCCCAAGCAAACCGAACGTTTCGCGCAGCGGACGCCCAGGCCAAGCGCGCCTACCTGCAGTCGAAACTCAGGCTGCCCGACGGGCCCACGCCGGCGCTGGTCGACGTCGACGTCCGGGGCCAGGACTCTTTCGGCGTGCCCCGGGACATCTGGCAGGCAGACGTCTTTCGCAAATGGCTGTTTGCCGACGGCCGCCGGGACGTATCGCTCGAGACCATCCTCGCCTGGATGACGCAGAGATACGAAGTCACTCAAGTATTCGAGGCCTCGCCGAAGGTCGCCCTCTGGCAGTACTTCAAATTCCTAGCGCAGTCTGGCTTCGCGCGCCACAAAGGTGGACCGTACTTTCAGGTTACCCGCGACGTGGCGCCGTGGCTCGAGGCCGAAGTCGCGGTCGCCGGCGGGTGGTTCTGGGCCCCGCGCGCGCTGGCGTGCTCGCTCGAACACCTTCACGAGGCAAACGACTCCGTCGGCGCCAACCTCTCCACCAGTGTCCTCCTGGAGCTGTTTAAGCGCGTGCGGTCAGAGCACAGTACCAATGGTCACCCTGACGATGCGGCGCGCACCTTGGCCCAGCGGCACAAAATCTCCCCGCACACGGTCCTGGCGATTCTCTCCGCGGCACAAATAGCTTCGTGCCCGTTGCAGCACCCCCAAAAGCGCTTGCTCGCATAGCCGGGCCGAGCGCAGCCCGCCGGCCGCGGCCTGTGTTGTTGCGTCAGCCCATCCGTAAAACATTCCCGTTGGCAACAATCCAGCATCATGGTAGAATATTAGCGCAGCAGGTGTATATGCGCCTGCCTCCGACAGACCCGCCTGCCTTTCGACTGCCGCTTATGACACGCTACATGGCGAAACGCCCTGCCGCACTCCCACGCTTGCCGAACCTGGACGCCTCGCGCGTCGATACCGCCATGCAAGAGGAAGCGGCCGACTTCCTGACCAAGACGAAGGGTCAGGCTAGTCTGCTCGCCAGTACGCTGGCTACCGAGCGCCCGGGGCGGCCCGCCACGGAACTGATGACCGACGACGAGTTTGCCAAACTGGTGCTGGAACTTCCAGCCTTGGTGCGCGATTCCGAGCTGCAGGCCGACGCCACCGGTGGCGCCCCAGCGTATGCCGTCGGAAAACTGCGCATTGGCCGCGGCCAGGCGGTGATGAACAACCAGATTCTGCGCTCGAGTGCGTTTTCCGGCCCCAGCCTGGACACTGCGTTGCCCGTTCTTGCTGACAAAAGCAGCTACTCAGTCGAGCTGCACGGTGTCTCGCCGCGCGCCGACCACCTTGACGTGCTCCTGTTCGCAGTGAGCTTGGTCGACCGCACTCCTGACCCGCGCGCGGGCGTTGAGGTCTCGTTCACCAGCCACAAGTTCCTGACCACCTTGGGCTGGGCCGTCAATTCAGCCGGCTACGAGCGCCTGGTGCAGGTCATTCGCGACCTCAAACGCATCGAATTCCAGTACCACGACCGTTCGCGCCCGAAGGATGGCCGTATTCGTGTCGACAACTTCTTTTCTTCGCTCGACATGCCTGACCGCGAGAACAAGGAGCAAATCTGGCGCGTCACGCTGCCGGCAGCCCTGTTCCGCATCTATGACCTGCGCCGTAACGCCGTCATCGAACTGCAGGCGCGCGCGGCCATTCGTTCGGACTTCGGCCGCTGGCTGCACGGCTTCATCTCGACCCAGCAGGTCGGCAAGTCCAGGGTCTACGACGCAGAAGCGGTCTGCCGCGCCGGCGGCCTGCACTGTGCGCGCCTGGCCGACGACCTCAAGTACCTGCGCTCGACGATGGAAGTGCTGGCGAAGGGTGAACTGACCTACCGCGGCAAGAAGCGAAATTTCAATCCGGTCCTGTCAGAAGACTCCAAAGTCGAATTCGACAAAAGCACCGGTCGGTATTTGCTCTACGCTACACGCGTGGGCGAAGCAAATCTCCTCGAAGGCGCCGCCGCCTGACACAGCCTGCAGCACCCCAGGGCCGCGCGCTAGACCGGCGCACCCTCGTCTGCTCCCTTCAGATTAGCTAACCCTTTCAACCTATCCCCCTCTACAAGGACTTATCCATGCTCAAGAAAATCGCCCTCACCGCTCTCCTGGCTGTCGCCGCTTCCGGCGCAATGGCCGCAACGTACAACATCGACCCGAGCCACACCTACCCGAGCTTCGAAGCGGACCACTTCGGCGGCCTGTCCGTCTGGCGCGGCAAATTCACGAAGACCAGCGGCACCATCTCGTTCGACCGCACCGCCAAGACCGGCGCCGTCGACATCGTCATCGACGCGGCCAGCATCGACTTCGGCCACCCCAAAATGAACGAGCACGCCAAAGCCGCCGACATGTTCGACGTCGCCAAGTTCCCGACTGCCACCTACAAGGGCAATCTCGTGTTCAAGGGCGACGTGCCGACGTCGGTCGACGGGACGCTGACCCTGCACGGCGTGACCAAACCGGTGACCCTCACCATCAACAAGTTCAAGTGCATCCAGCACCCGATGCTCAAGCGCGAAGTATGCGGCGCCGACGCGTCGGCGACCATCAACCGCGCAGACTTCGGTGTCGACTACGCCGTCAAGATGGGCTTCATCCCACAGGTGAAGCTGGCCATCCAGGTGGAAGCGGTCAAGGCGGACTAAGCCCCCTCCTGGCGCCTACCCCGTCAAAGCCCCAGTACCGCCATGGTCCTGGGGCTTTTGCATGAGGGCAAGACCTGGCGGAGCTATACCTTTCAGGACAACATCATTGAAAGGTTTTCACCATGCCACAACCAAAGCCGCAAGTTGGAGAGCTGTACTTCGTCGACTCGGAAGAGACGTTGAAAAACAGCCTCATCCTGCCCGAAAATCGGCCGGCCGCGCTGGGTCAAGTCTTCTTGTGCGTCAAGCACTGGGAGAAGCATGACACCTATGAGTACCACCGCGTCATCATGCGTGACAAGCGCTTCTACGTCCTGTCGAACGTGGAGCTGGCTTCGGACCTCCCCTTAGGGCAACCCCTCGGCCACCTCAAGCACAAGAACGTCCCCGACGAAAGGCGCGCGGGCTTTACCCATCAAGTAGCGGACCTGTACGCAGCGCTGACTGCGATGCTCTTCAAGACCTGCACCGAAGCGTTTCTCCGCGGCCTCGAGCCTGGCGAAGTTTTGGTATTGCATTCCGACGACAACGGCACCCCATTCCCGGCAGGTGGCGTCTACGTCTACGACAATCGTGAAGGCACCCTCACTCTCGGGCGCCGGCTCGAGGGCAAGCTGGTGAAGAAGCGCGTCAAGGCAAAAGCTATCAAAGATGTCTCGCTGGCCTCGGTTGTTGGAGCACCTGCTCCTGCCGGCGAGCCGCGGTTGCTGATGGCAGGCGACTTCGTGAAGGTTGAGTCCTTCTTTGAACGCTGGCCTCTGTTTGCCTCGGACTGCGGTCCGATGCGCACGAGCTCGCCGTTCATCTTCATCGAACGGCAGACCCGAGGTGAACTGCGTCGCAAGTTTCACATTGCGATGCAAGACACATACGGTGAGGTAGTAAAAGGTATTTCCGAAGACGTCGACGTGCTGCACTGGCTCTGCTGACAATTCGTTTTTCCAAAGGCCTCTCCCCGGGGCCTTTTTTTCATTCGGCGCGCCCACCGATTAAACGCGTCCGCTACACCTAAATTACATCCTCTGAGACTGACATGCTGACAAAAGCCCAAGGCTATCGCGACGACATCTGGATTGGGCGGTATGTGGCCCACCCCCTAACAGCGTGGACCCACCTGCTGGCCGGCGCCGGCATGCTGGCGCTGCTGCACAAATCTCCTGCGCCCGACATTGGCTGGTATTGGCTCCTGTTCCTGGCTGTGCCCGGCGTGTGGCTCTTCATGACGAGCATGCTGTTCCTCATGGCCATCATGATTCGCTGGATGCAGCCGGACAAGGAAAGTCCAGTGCTCGCGTCGACTCAACTCTCATGGCCGAAGATGCTCTTCCGGAGAGAGGCGCTATCGGCGATTATCACCTTGGCCATGGTGCCGGCAACCCTGAACTGGCACTTCGACCGGCCTTTCGACCGAGAAGACTTCCGCCAATGCGTGTCGACACTGGACCTCGCCGGCCAAGTGAAACTGGTCGCCACCGTCACGCCGGAGACATCGCGCCACGCGTTTCGGAGGGCCTGCTACGATGCACGACCAACTCGCGAAGCCGGGCCGCTGCCGACGGACTTGAGCGAGCTGCAGCAGAAGGTGCGAGCCGTACCTAGTTCGGCTGCGCAATAGCGGCGCGCAGGACTCAAGGGCTTGCGCCGGGGGATGTTACCTACACTGGCCAGGACCCCATATTGAAAGGAACGGCAATCATGTCACAAGCAACTTTGGAGCAACTGGCCGCTCGCGCCCAGGAAGCCATCGACAACAACGAGGATTATGTCTACGACCTGGCCGCCGAGTGCAGCCAACAGGTGGGCAACGTCAAGCACATGTCCTGGTTCAAGAAATCGGTGATGCGTGACATCGCTGAGAACCAGGCTGAGTACAGCCATCTGCTCGCCCAACTGGCATAATCGACCCCTCGAACAGGAGCTAACATGCAAGGCAATCTCGATATACTCGTAGTGCTATCCATCATCACGCTGATTATTCCAGTCGCAATCTGGAACAACTGGATTTTCACTGGACCCGATGGCTACAACCTGACCGGCAAGGACCGACCGTCGCTCCTGCGCTTCTACGCGATACTGCTGCGCCATCCAATCCAGGCCTTCAACGGCCGCATTTTCTGGCCAAAGCAACCTGCTGAGCCGACACCAGATGTCGGCACCAAATACCGCCGGCAAGTCTAAGCCGCAATTCAAAAGGGAGCCGCGGCTCCCTTTTCCTTTTCCCAAATGAAAACCCCAGCACTTGGCTGGGGTTGAATGACGTAAATACGCTTGGGCTATCTTAGGCGGAAATACTCGCCTTGGACTTTGTCCTGCCGCGCAGGCTTACCCCGAGCACTTTTTGCTTCTTGCGCACTTCCTGCGCAAGCATTGCTTGATGAGCGGGGAAACGCTCACGTGCTTCGGCAACTGCTGCGGCAACCATCTGCTTGAAGTACGAACCACATCCCAGGGCGGTGACGCCGAAATGGTCACGGAACTCTGCCGGGTTTGCACGAACACTATTGCCGATGCTTGCATGCCCGAGCAGGATGCCCGTAGCGTTGCAGACGACCTCGATGTCCGATTGGAAGCATTTCCATTTGCGCGACCGAACGTTTTTCTTCCATTCGGCCGCCTCGCTTGCCGTGAGGCCGTCCGTGTTGAGTACGTCCGGCGAGATGAGCCAGCGAACCGTGAAGTTACGCGTCTTGAACTGCCACATTTTCTTTGCCATGATTGTGTCCTGATGAGTTGATGGTAGGCGCCGGGCCTACCTAGTAAAAGAGGGTCTCAGGACGTGTAGCGAACCATAGCAGCGCTCCCCTATAAGAGCGGTGGGCACCCTCCCAGGCGAGGAGCACTCACCAGTGACACCTTCACCGTCAACCCGAGACCCCGCGCAGCGACAAACCCCGGGTTGTCCTCGACCCATTTGTGGAGCTCCTTTCCGACGTCACGTTGGTCGGACGTATTGTCTCCAAGCTCAATGCGTACGCAGATACTCGCGTCGGGACATCCCGTCATGGCCCAAATCGCCATTTCCAAGGCGGGCGTGACTAGCATTGCTATCGCGAGGCCCAATAGTGGCGCTACTCCTTCCGCGGACAGAGATACCGCGTGCAGCCTCACGCTAGCGGTGAATTTTGGAGCATCAGAAGGCGTCACCACCTTCCAGCGTCCAAGGACTGCACCCTCTGGACGTTCACAGTCGGAAGGTGAGCATGCTATTGCAAAGGGAGTTCTAATTCGACCATCATCGTGCGCCGGCGCGTCGTGCGAATGCATAAAGGTAGCACGCTCCCATCGAAAATACGCTGCACGCGTCAGGCGATGTGAGAGCTTGAACGCCAGCATCTTCATCTCAGGGTTTTCGTCATGGTCAACCATTGGCCCTGGCACTTGCTTGGCCACCAGGTTGTCCTGCTCGGCCAATAGCGCTCCCTCGCTTGCTCGACGAAGGTCAAATGCATCTGTAAGGGAGAGACGATAGAACGGAGAATTAGTTTGGGTCGAGGAACGTCCTATTCGCACAGACTTTACTGAGCTGATATACCCGTATCCAATGCCGATTCGCTCGAGTGTTGCAAAGAATGCGGCCGGGCTGTAGACCATGGCACACGTGTTAGCGAAGGGAGCGTTCGCGAATGCCTCGTGAATCTGCTGCTGCACTCTTTGGAGCTCCTCTTGGGAAGAGCTGGGGCCTGTCCCAAGTAATTCGGGACGTATTCGAACAGGGAAAGGTTTTCCGTCAGCCGCGACATTGGGAGAAGAACTTATTTCGCTCCAGTCTCGATAGCCCAGCCCTTGGGATACTACATCCAAGAGCTGTGCGCGAGGAACCGCAGGCATATACGCACCAACCCGGGTCGCTAACTGCTCGACCTGGCCAGCGCTTACGGAAAAACGCATTTTGAGTCTCCATGCAAATAAACCAAACATCAATCAGTTGGGCACTTTGCTGAACCTTTGCCGGTTAATTGGCGGGGACTCTCCTTGCCCACATACAGGGTACCCTTAACCGCAGGGTGTTGACAAGGGGGAAACTCGCCGTAGCGGCAAGCATTGCTCCCCGGAAGCAGTCTGAGCCTGCCGGAGGAACAAAGACCATTCGCTATACGAGACATTGCACTCGACCTGAAAGGACAATCCATGTCACCCCATCAATCTTCCCCCAAGCAGGCATTGAGGCCACCATCAAACCAGGCCGAAGCATCGACTGCTCAACGCACTTCGCCGCTCAAGACGCTGGCCTGGCCAGAGCTCGCGCTGCCGCCAATCAATCTGTACTCAGCCCCACGGCTCACAGGACCCCTGGCAAAAGCCTGAATCAGTCCCTCTTCAGCCCCGCTCGCAATTATTGCTTGCGGGGCATTCTTTTTGCTGGTTATAATGTGCATACCCAGCTTTTGCATATTATAACCAGCATACTTCAAGGGCCGCGCGCCCTTGAGCAAGCTAACTCAACACCGGAGTTCTATGAATCCTCTGCACCTCAAGTTCAACCCCAACAGCGGAGAGTTCATTCCGGACCAAGAAATTTCTCAGCGAATCCAACGCCTTGCGCAACAGGTCGTAGGAGCGGTCGGCGCGGTCATCGACATCCACCAGGACGCCTATCGCTACGATGAGCATTTCGTGTTTCGGCTCTCGGTGATGGGGCTTGCAGGCAAGAGCTGCGTGGCGCTCTCGAGCACGCCGGAAACCCTGGAGATTGAAGATTTCAATCTGCTGGTGGTCGACAGCGTGGACGCGATGACTCTGATGGAAGAGCTCCGTACGCAGCTGCGGATACAAAGTCTGCCGCTGCTGGCAGCTGGAATGGGCGCTGGCGGTGGACTCGCGCAGACCGGGTCGGCCCGGGCGCTAGCGCTGAGCGATGTCATCCGCTGGCACAACGCCCAGATTACCCACTACACGAACGAACGCGCCCGGATGGCGAAATGGTCCCAAGAGAACGATGGGGATTCGCCGGGCGCGTTTTACGAAGAATGCGCGATTCGCATTGCAGACCACCAGCACTTCATCGCGCGTATTGCGGAGATGTCCTGCTAATTACCCGTTCGAGGGAACTAGCGGGCGGACCTCCACATGAGGCCGGCCCGCTTTGTGCCAGGCCAGATGGCGCTGAACGTGAACCCGATGCGGCTCCGGCAGCAATGCCTGCAGACGCTCGATTTGGAACAGCAACGCCTCGTTCGGGTTCGTATGTCGCAGGGCCATGCCCACCACGCGCGCGATGAGCGAGACCCGGGCCTCTTCGACCTTCCCCGACGTCCCCAGGAAGTCCGCAACCTCATCCGCCGACCAGGTCGGAGCCGCTGCAGGGCCGGCGGCCGAACCTGGCATCTCATGGAACTGGCCGTAGAGCTTCAACTCGCCTCCCCAGACCTGCACATACGTACCCTCGGGCTCCACCGACACACCAATGCGTAGGTCGTCCTCCTGTGCCGCGCGCCAGCCCGTCAGCACCGCATGGTCCCACAGGTCCTCAGGGCTCGAGAACGGCATACTAGGCATGTACTTGGGCAGCGCCGGCGGATGGATGGCGTAGGCGCCCTCCCCGTCGTCGGAAGACAGCACAGGCGCAGGGTGGAAGTGGTCGTAGAGCTTCCGGCCGCTGTCCCACAACTGCACTTGGACGCCATCCCGGCTTACTTCGAGGGCGAGCTCCATCTCGTGCTCAGGCCCGACATCTTTGAATACAACAGGTAGGCCGCCTGTCGAGCGCGCAGCATTGGCAGCCTCAGCCTCATGCTGGGCCAACTTCTTGAGCGTCTCTGCCGCTATGGGCCGCGCATCGGCGCCGGCCTGCAGCCGGGCAATTTGTTCGAGCGCAGTGCGCAGTGCTTGTTCGATTGGAGTCATGGGTTCTTCAGCAAGAGGTTGAGTCGACAAGGTCGGGAAAAGATGTTTTCGTCAAAGAAAACTCCCTGCAAGCAGGGAGTTGGAAGAACGGTGAACGACTATTCCTGCATCGGAATGCAGATGCCTTTGGCACGGACAATCGCGTGGAACAGTTCCGCTTCGATTGCGCAGGCCATGTGCGGACTGACCTTGGTCAGCGGCTGAGGCTCGGCCAGCAGCAGGCCGTTTTCGTTGTAGATTTCAATGGTGGACTCATCAGCCAGATAGAGCGGATTCAGGTCCTGGGGGATGGCCAGGCGAACGCGGATGCTCCTGTTCAGTCCAACTTGCGTGCGCGCGGCGTAGTTCACGCCAGGCGAACACAGCACAAGGCGCGTCTTGCCATTGGTTGGATTGCCGATGACGACGCTCTCTGCACCTTCACGCAGCGTGTCCATCAAGCCCTCTTGGGTGAGGGTTTCGAACAGGCGGCGAACTTTCATTGGAAACAGACTCATGAACTACCTTTCAAATTTGGGGGCCTGGCTAGTGTAGGCATGCTGATGAAAGCGTCTCAGTACGCCGGCCGCACCGCGGGAGGTCGTTCAGAAGCCCGTGCCGAGAGCGAGCCCTGGAACCCACGATTCAGCGCCCGAGCTTGGCCTTGCGCTCAGCGACGTTCGTTTCCATCTGAGCGAGCATCCTGTCGGATTGACTCTTCACTGCAGACGTCGACGGAGCGCCCAGGCGCCGTACAAACTCAGCAATCTCTTTTGGAAAGTACTTCACTACCAAAAAAGCCGCGGCCCCCAAGACTACTCCTCCACCAATAAATCCGATTTGTTCCATCTGGTCTCCTCGTTTGCGGTGCAGCTTTTACCGGGCGTATGCTTCACGAAGCTCACCGTCACGGTCGCCGTTAATTCGTTCAGCAAGTCTTCCGCTACAGTCGGAGCGGCGACTCGGACTATCCAGCGGCCAATGCCTTACGCCGGAATTGCATGACCACGTTGCCAGCCGTCAGCTCGACACCGTTGAAATCGAAGGTTGCGGCGCCGGCCATGAGGTCACGGACGGCCTCGGTCGGCACCACGCCGGCGGTCGCATGCGCAAACTCCATCTCTAGGAGGTGGAGCGCTCCGGACAGAAACGGAAGTACCCTGAAAGCGCAGTGGAACTTATCCTTCGAGGACATCTCGGCTGGCAAGTGCTCGCTCCAGTTAAAGATGTCGCCGTCGGGCAGGGCCAGCGCAGCTTCGACCATGCGCAATCCCAGGTCCTGGTCGGCGCGCGCCTCAGCGACATTACGCTCCCGCATGGCGGCATAGTCGACGCCCCACGCGAATTGTTCGGCCGCGTCCGCGCGGATGGATTCAGGAGTTCGGATTTTCATTGGCTATTGCATAGTTCGGCTACCGGCCGATGCGGGACTACTCGCCACCAGGCGCGCGGTCAACGATACCAAGCGATAGTGCCATCCGGACGAACCTCGCCCAATGGCACACTCAGCGTCGACGATGCGGGAGCCAACACGACGTCGTCCTGGCGCAGACGATAGTCCGCATAATCCTCGCGCCACGGCTCTCGCGGAACGTCCTCCACCTTCAGCGGCCGCACGGGTAGAGCCGCGAGACGCTCAAGTTCGTGCCGCGGCACGCCACCAATCAGGACACTTGGATTGGGCAATCCTTTTTCACTACGTTTGCGGCCCATCAGGCAGCTCCTCCACCCAGCGCGCCTGAGATGGGCGCCAGTCCATGCAGCTTACGGCAGGCCTCAGCCGCAGCGCGCTCGATAGCGTCACTGTGCAGCGTCGATTCGGCCCGGTCGTGAAGACAGCGTAGCACCTCGACGTCGAAGCCACTTAAGACCTCGCGCTCGGCCACCGCAAGGTCGCGCCAGGCCTGGACGTTCGTGTAGCCCTTCTCGAGGTACTGCAGTGCGGTGACACAGGCCTGCGTGCCCGCAATTGGCGTCAGCATGCCAAGCTCCGCTTCGCTACGTGCGCGGTCAGAAACTCGGTTGCCGAACAGACAGCTGGCAACCACCACGGTCAAGACGAGCATGGCGATTGATGCGCCAAACAGGCCGGCCGAAGCAGTCCGGTTGTAGAGTGCACCGGGCTCACCAATCGCAACAAACACGATTGTGCAAAGCACACACAGACCTATTGCACACCCCACAACCCAGAACAGTTTGTCGACCGCTCGCTGACTCCTCGCATGCAGCTGCGTGAGTCGCGCCGTCTCCTCGGCAACGGCTGAGGGAGATGTGACGCGGCCGGCAAGAGCAAGCGCCCATAGGTTTGCCGCGGGGCGCTGCGCAGCCTGGTCCAGCAGTGCTCGTCGATTCATGAGATGTCCTTCACGCTTAACAGGAAGACCGGCGCCTGAGCGCCGGCAGACAGGCTTACGCCGCGCGCACGTCGCGCGCCAGAGCGCGATTCACGTCGCGCTGCTTAACGGTGTCGCGCTTGTCGTGGAGCTTCTTTCCCTTGGCCAGGCCGATGTTGACCTTGAGCTTGCCATTGAAGGTAATCGACAGGGGGACGATGGTGTAGCCGCGCTCTGCTACGCGACGGTTCAGCTTGACCAGCTCGGACTTGTTGAGCAGGAGCTTGCGCCGGCGTCCAGGCTGCATGTCGATGAACCCGCCCTGCACTGCTTGCCGGAGAGGCGTCACGGTCAGAGCCTCGAGGTAGGCGTCACCGTCGATGAGTTTGATGAAGGCAGAGCCACCATTGAAGTTGGCTTGTCCCGCCAGGATGGCTTTTACTTCCCAGCCTTGCAGCATCACGCCGGCTTCGAAAGTGTCTTCGATGAAGAACAGATGCCGAGCCTGGCGGTTGTCCACTAAGGTACGGGTTTCGCGCTGTCGAGTCCCGCTAGGCGCGGGGGTTTTTGCAGTCACAGTGTGTTCCTTGAAAAGAGAGTCAGCCAATTGAGCCACTCAAATCACATTTCTAGCCGTTTGAGCGCCAATTGTAGGTAATGCATTATAGCAAGTGTATAGGTATAACGCTAGAATTTATTTACTTTAAGCGAGGCCTGGCGTTCGCCTCACGCGCGCACTCTGCCGGCCAAAAAAAGACCGCGCGATGCGCGGTCTTTAGCATGAAGTCAGCTCAGCTACGAGTTGGCACCAAGTCCTTACATTCCGCCAGAAGGTGCAATGTACGGCCGCCCCTCAGTTGCCGGAGTCGGCGCGATGTACGGCTGTCCCGGGTTGTAGGGGGTCGGCGCGATATAGGGCTGCCCCGGGTCGTAGGGCGTCGGCGCGATATACGGCTGCCCCGGAGTTGCCGGAGTCGGTGCGATGTACGGCTGTCCTGGAGTTGCCGGAGTCGGCGCGATGTACGGCCGCCCTGGGTTGGTGTAATAGCCCGGAGTTGTCTCAGTCAGCTTAGCACCCGTGACGGTATAAGTTGACGAAATGCGGTACCAGAGCCCTCCGCTTTGCAGACCCTCCCACCGCACAACCGTTGTTCCATTTGCCTTCGAACCAGCAGAGCCTCCGGACGTAAATGCAGGCAGTCCTGAGTAATTACCCGCGGTGTTGTCAAGTACGTAGCTTGAAAAGTTCAAGACACCGCCAGAGTATCGGCTGGTAGGAGCAACCCAGCCAGACGGTGCGACGTACGACTGCCCAGGGTTATAAGCGACAGCGGCAATGTACGGCTGACCCGGGTTGTACGGCACTGGTGCAATGTACGGCTGACCTGGCGCAGCTGGCGTAGGTGCAATGTACGGCTGACCCGGCGCGGCTGGCGTAGGCGCAATGTACGGCTGACCCGGGTGGTAGGCTACCGCCTCAATGGCGGACTGGCCTGGATTGAATCCGGCTCCAATTGCCGTCAAGGCCACTGACGTGCCAGGCGCCGACACCGTCACTGTGTAGGTGCTCGCGCCAGATGCGACAGTCGGAGCGTACGTCAGAACAACCGTGCACGAAGCATTTGGAGACAACTCGGTAGCGCAGCTTCCTGAACGCGTCACGGGCGCGGACAGTGCGGTGTACGCCAGGCGTGCGGCCAGCTCACCCGTATTCGTGACGGTATAGCTGCGGCTGGCAGAGGCTCCCAGCGTCACAGTGCCAATCGTTTGCGAGGCCATATCGGCAACCAGCACTGCTTGCTGGCCAATGCCGCGCAACGCCACAACCTGAGAGCCAGCAGCACTTACGATGCCAACGGAGCCGGTCCGGAGGCCGCCGGCGATAGGCGTCATGCTGACATTGACGGTGCAGGCAGTACCGGCGGCCAAGGTCCCGCCGCAATCGTTGGACTGCGCGAACTCTGCCGTGTTTTCTGTGATGCCCAGGCCTTCAATATAGGCCGGCGACGAGGTGGGGTTGGTCAGCGTGAAGCTTCCTGTCACGCTCGAGGCTCCCACAGCGACACGGCCCAGGTCCAGGGATGCCGCGCTGTAAGTCAGCGAAGGCGCTTGGCTTGCCCCCGAAACACCCACAGGGGCAAGTGCCGGGCTGCCTGTGAAGGCCAGGCTGCCCGATTTAATCGAGTAGTCGGCGGCCGGCGCCGCAAATGCGATGGTGGCCTCGCAGCTTTCGCCAGAAGCCAGGACATTTGAACACGTAGTCGACACCAAAGACAACGCGCTATTACCGCTCACAGCGGCATGCACTGCAGTCGAGGGCCCGTTACCGGTGTTGGTCAGTTTCACAACACGGCGGGAAACACTGCCCGCAGGTTGCACTCCAAACGACAGGACAGAAGGGTTCGCGACCAGATAGGCGCGCGGCACAGGAGGCGGGGGCGTCGCGCCTCCTCCTGTTGAAGGGATGCCAGGGCCAACGACCCCCTCCTGAGTAACCTGGAATTGGTAAACTCCCGATTGGGCATGCGCCACCGCGGCAGGGATAAGCCCCAAGCTGATGGCACAGGCCATCGCCAGAGCGTTTTTTGAAAAGTGAGAGGTCATTTGAGCCCAAGGCTAAAGTCAGACCCAAGGCGCTGAACAACTCAATCAGGGACGGAGGGAGGACTAGGGTTGGCAAACAGAAAAGAGCGTGTTCAAAGTATAGGCACCCCATTTAACTTAACTGAAGCACCCTAAACGAACTTCGGCCAGCATCGCTGCTGGCCGAAAGTCATACCCAACTTGTTGTTATCGGCAGGCACCGGAGTGCCAGGTTGGGAACCTCAACTGTGCCTCAGGCGGCAACAGCGAATTGCGAGTCGTTTGCAATTGTGGTTTTAGCTTTGTTCACAAGATGCTTGCGCCTCTTGCCAGGTATTAACCGCGCCTGCGTTGCCGCCTTCATATCCCGCCACTGTCGAAGCCAGGTCACCCCCATCATAAGCCAGCTCCCTCGAGGGGTCTTCCACTGCTTTGCGGCATTACCCGTTCAGTCAGACCTTGCTGGTACTACCCTCCTGCAGGTATGCAGGAGCAGGCTTATGGTGGAGGTGAGGGGAATCGAACCCCTATTCAGTACTTTTCAATTCCAGAGGAATTACAACGATTGAATACAGTATAGCATCTGTTTTTAAATTCCTCAAGGGAATTTTTTTGCCGGCGAGGCAAGTAGCTCTTCCAGGGCTGCAGCGATACGGTCGACCATCTTGTCGTCGAGCACGCCCCTCCCCTGCTTTCCGGTGTGCGGCGAAAAAGCGGACCGCGCCGGACCAGCATGGACGTTCCAGCTCAACGGCCCCTGCCAGCTTTGCACGCTGAGCCCCTTGACATCGTCCAAGTTTCCCAAGGAAAGCTCGAAGCGCTGGCCTTTCGCAACTCGGGTCCACAGGAGCGAAGTGTTCTGGGCAAGCGCGCGGTGGGTCAACGGCCGGCGGCCTTTCGAAGGCTTGAAGCCAATCGCCCCCAACCGAGAATTTAGCTTCTCGAGCATCGCCAGGACGTCTGGTCGGGCCTCGGGCAGACCTGCAGTCAGCAAAATGCGTCGCACGAGTACCGCGGTCAGGGTGGTGAGGCCCCTCTTCCCGTAATTGACAGGGTGCGGCTCGAAAGCTTGCCCCGGGTTGAACTGCCCCGGCACGACTTCCGACGGGCGACCGGCGTAGACGTAGTCGCGTTTGGCCACGGCACCTGAAAGGTACGACGGCGCCGGGCAGAACTCGTTCGTCCAATAGCGCTCGCGCGAGCTAAACAGCCACGGCAGGTTCAGGTACGCCATCATCATCTCGCGCGCCGAGGGCACCGCCCCTTCAAGCGACGCGGCATGGTCTAGTGCTGCCTGCAAAGTCACCTTGGGGTGAATGCCCGTGACGACCAGGTGGTAATCGGCTTCACCGCTGACCCCGAGGACCAGGCCGGCGTACTGCTCGCCCTGCTTCAGGTTGGCTCGCAACCAAGCTGCCTTGGCGGTGTCGTTTTCGTGGTCCATGTCTGCTCCCGGCACATAGCCGGCCTGTTCGTAAAGGTGATGGGGCGTGTAGCCCTCGGAATTTAACCGCGCGTCACTAGACCCTGGACAGCCTCCAGGCTCCAGCACAGGCGGAGCCCCACCTATTTTTTGAGAGCACCTATGCGCGACTTCTTCGCCCGCCTGAGAGGCGGAAATTCCAGCATCACAATCAACAACACGACGTTCCGCGGTAAGGAAGTCAGCATCATCAATGGCAAGGTTCTGGTTGACGGCAAGGAGGTCGACAACCTGCAGCAGGCCCAGGTCAATATCACCATCGAAGGCTCGGTCGAGCTGCTCGAGAGTGCCTCGGCCGACGTCGAAGTACGAGGCTCGGTCGGAACACTGTCGACCGTGTCGGGAGACGTGGATTGTGGAGACGTTACCGGCTCGGTGGCCACCACTTCCGGCGACGTCGAGTGCGGCGCCGTAGGCGGCTCGGTTTCGACCATGTCCGGCGACGTACGCTGCCCCTCAATTGCAGGCAGGGTGTCGACCATGTCCGGCGATGTCAGTCGCTAAGCCCAGAGCTAGCGCAAAACATCATTTTACGAAGCCCGGTCACCCGGGCTTTTTTACATGGGTGCGACGCTGTTGCAGCGTCATTCCGCGGCCGGCGCTGCGCTTTCTAGCTTACCGCGCAAACGACACAGGGCCTCGTAGTCGAGGGTATGCTCGTCGACGGACACGCCACTCGCTACCAGGATGTGCGATACGAAAGGCGAGTAGTCCAGAACGTTCTCGGGGGTGATGCCACTGGCAATAGCCAGCAGGCCGTCGGCGCCCTCCGACATCAACGCCACCTTGTCGACGTCCGCAGCGCGACCAGTGCCGGAACCGCTCGTAGTCGGCACCATCCCATTGCGTATCCCGCGCTTTGCTGCGCCCTCCGGGTCGGGTTCATCGGCCTGGTACTTGAAGGCTGCTCCGCCGAAGAACAGATGTTCAGGGTGAGCGCGCAGGACTCTGCCGAGCGACTCTGCGAACACGCTGGTCTCCAGCGTGTTCAGACCTGCATTGTCGGTCCAGGTCATGTCCAAGCCCGCCCGGAGGTTGCGGCCAAGCGCAACGTCCGCAGGCAAAGTCAGGTAGTTGATGCCGACCAGGCGGTCGGGCCAGCGAGCCTTGATAGCCCGGGCAGCCGGCTCAAGCAGCCGGTCAACGTGCTCCATGTGGATAAGGAACACGCCGTCACAGCCGGCGTCGAACGCCACCTCGGCGTTACGCATCGCGCTTTCAGCCGTCAGGTAGTGAATGACAGGATAGATTTTTGGTCGCAAGGGACTCTCCTTGAGTGCGGTAGGCCCGGCGTTACTCGCCGTCGGCCACGACCTGCGCTGCCGGCACGGCGCCGGACTGCAGCAGGGTCTTGAGTTGTTCAACCGCTGTGCCGGCCCATTTCTGGCCCAGCAAAACGTCCGGCGCATCGGGGGTCATGTGCGTGACGGCAAACGCGCTCATCTCGGTACGCGCATGCGGCGCATCGACCGACTGCCGGCGAATCTGGAACAGCTCGTCGGCGCTTACACGGCACACGTAGAGGTGGGTGTGCTTCGCTTCAGTGGGCTCGCGGCCGACCATAGAATGCGAACAAACCTGCTCCAGGCGCGCAGGGTCGACCCGGTACCCGACTTCCTCGTAGCATTCTCGCACCACAGCATCGACCAGGGTTTCGCCTTCGTCAACCAACCCGCCAACGAAACCGAGCTCACCGTTCCACCGAACGACGTAGCCCAGCATCGCCAACTTGGCGTTCCATGCTTTCTCACCCCAGGCGCGGCAGGCCGGGTCGACCCGGTAGAGGTGCTCGGGCTCCGAGACGAATGCGACAAACACGGCGTTGCGCGCGGCGAGTTCGCCTGGTGCGACTTTCTTGACGTAGTGCGACTTCATCCAGCCGATGTCGAGCTGCTGGAGCAGCGCGAACGTCTCAGGGGACACCTTGTCGCGGACCTCGTCGTACCGGCCGTTGTACCAGAGGTCCCGCACCAGCGACGCGCTCAGGTCCGTGCTAGCCTTCACAGGCTCGAAAGGCACGACTTCGTGATTGAGGTTGCGCACCCATTCGCAGCGCAGGGCGTAGTCGTCTCCGCGCGTCGCGTCGGCCGAATAAAGCCGCGCGGTCACGGGGCCGTCCAGGCGCAGGCCGTGAATGGCAAACTGGATAGTGCTCTCGAAGAGCTTGACCCATTCGTCGTTGGTCGGCATGTCCGGCAGCGGGAGCACGATGGCATTGGGGAAGCGGGCCAGGATGACGGTCTTCCGCTCCTCGAACTGCAGCGGGTTCTTGTGCGTTCGACCTTCCGCGGCCGACCCGACCAGTACGACCATGTAGTCGTTGTTTGCCTCCACCTCGGCAAGGCAAGCCTCGTGGCCGCGCTGCAGTGGATTGAAACGGCCTACCATGTAGCCGACAGTTGTGACTGGATTGTTCATCGAAGGTCTCGCCAGAATTTGAAAGTGGGACGGCACCCGGTAGTCGTTGAACCTCGTCTTCAGGACTCGAAACAAAACCGCCGGGCTGCACAGTATTATACACCCGCTAATGTGTTTTAGCTATTTCAACTTAGACTGTCGCTCCCTGCGTTAGCACGGCTCCCGGCGAGCCGGTTTAGACTGTTCCTCCCTGTGGCTTAGACCGTCACTCCCCAAAGGTTAGACCGTCACTCCCTACTACTTAGACTATCGCTCCCTGGCCAATTTCGGAGGAGCTCCGTAAGCCGCTGAATCGAATAGGGTTTTTCAGCCGTGGGTGAGAATTGGCAATGCAGAAGTAGAGAAGAGAGAAGTTGAGAAGCGCGGGACCACGGCCGCCGGGGCAGCCGGCTCTCATGGGCGCTCTCAAAGTCTTGCCCATCAGGCAAACGACAAAAACTACTTCAAATCGGGAAGGAGTTCTTCATCTTGAGGATGGAAGCCGCGCGCGAGCGCAAGACGACTCTTTTTTGAAGGGAAAGAACTGCTTTCGAAGGCATCCGGTCAGAAGCAGTGTTCTCGCAGACAGGCGCTCGAGTAACCAGCCCAAGCCAGGCTGCCCGCGGAGTACTTAGCCTATCACTCCCTGGAGAGTCAAAGCCCGGACGCCCTGGCACTGCCGGCTAACTGTTCCACCTGTTGAACGTATTTTCGTACGCCTCTTGCGGCGAGCACCCTATCGCCAGCACGCCGTAGTAGCTTCGGGCCCGATAGGAGTAGGCAATCCAGAGGTCCTTCTCACCGAGGGTGAGCATCGCACCTGAGTCATGCAGGAGGACCTGGTCCTGGTACTGCTTGCGGCGTTCTATGCTGATTCCGTCGTTCGGGTCCGAGACCAGGCCGAAAACAGTGTATCTGTCCGGACAGTGCTGCGTGAAGGTGAGCACGTGGCCCTTGTAGCGGCCGGCCGTAACCTTCACCCGATGAACAAGAGCGCCATTGCCCGTCACCTCCCCCTTCCAGCCTACGGTGCTGGCCAATGAGACAGGAGCTGCTGCGTGAGAGGGGTGCATGGTATTTGTCCTTGCGATGGTTCAGAGCCGTAACCGGTGACCGACAGACTAAGGTGCGAGAGCCTGAACGATGTAGCTCGAGAGCTCGACAGCCCGACCTTTGATTCTGCGGGCGGCGTCGTCGCCTCGCACCGCGTCGTGCATCAGCTGCAACAGCTGCGCCCTGACATCCTCAACCGACGTGAATTCTGTAGTCGTGCAGGCATCCCTCACCGTGCGGGTCGGATAGCTTCCGTCCTCGAAAGTCCCGGGGATGATGAATTCGATGACGCAGCGCATCTGGTAGCCTCCTTCGGGCGCCACATCGACGTAGGCGATGAGCAGCTTGGTGCGGATGTCCAGCATGTCGGCGGTATCGGACTCGATGAGCGGGTCCGACAAGCCCTGCTCCCAGACGCAGGCGACCTGGGTTTCGAGCCGCAGGGGCGAATACGCGCGAGCAGTGTCGAGGTTGAACCCCATCTCGACGAAAGCGTCCTTAAGGTGCAACGTCGCGAAGGCCATGACCCGCTTGACTTCATCGGACACGACGAACTTTTGCACATCGACCAGAAGTTCCTTGCGGCTTGGGAGAGTTGCGCCCGCCGGCGCGGCGCCGGACGTCATGCGGTGATGACGGTGTAGCCGCGCGCGGCCATGGTGGCCTTTACCTTCTCGATGAAGTCCTGGCTTTCCTGCTGGCTCGCTGCATTGATGGGCCAGTCGGCGCCGGCAAAGATGAAACCAAGGGCGCTCATGACGTCGCCGCGGGGTAGCGTGTCGAGCCGACCAGAGCGGCTCGCCTTAGCTTCGCGAACCGTCGACTTCAGGCCGACGCGCATCAGGTGTTCAGAGCACTCAGTCCATAGTGCCTCAGCCTCGCTCTTCGACAGCTGACGGTTCAAGCTGGTACGCATCACGTACTCGACGACACCAGGTCCACCGGTGAAGGGAGATGCAGAAGGAGACTGGGCCATGGTGTGCTTTCAAATTTTCGCGGAAATATGCGTACATATTAGCACCTTGCCCAAGGGTGAGCAACTGTTTTGCGCCTTGACCCTGCCCCCGCCAGACGCGAGAGCTAGTTGTCGAGGGTGAAGAATCTGTTGAACTTCTGCGGCGAGCACGTCTCGTAGTACTCGGTGTCCGCAACAGGCCAGACCCGATAGTAGGGAGGCTTGTCGGCTGGCTCCATGCGCTCGTACTGGTACTTCTCATCCAGGCAGTAGCCTTCCAGACCACCCTGCCCCCTCGGCTCGAGTATGCATATGGCGAGCTTCTTCATGCGGGCCGCTTCGAGTAGACGACGAAGTCGTACTGGCGCGGTTCGGCTTCCTGCGTTTCAGGCGCGCGCGACAGTTCCTGCCAGGCGCTGCGGTCGAACTCCGGGAAGAACGTGTCGCCGTCGATGGCCTGCTTGATTTCGGTGAGGTAGAGAAAGTCCGCTTGCGGGAGAGCGTGCTCGTACAGCACCGCACCGCCGATGCAGAAGACCAGGTCGACGTCCGTGCACAGGTCCATCGCAGCCTCGAAGGATGTGACAGCCTCCGCGCCGGGGAACTGCGCATCTGGGTTGGAAGATACGACGATGTTGCGGCGTCCGGGCAGTGCCCGTCCCAGGGACTCGCGCGTGCGCCGGCCCATGATGACGGGGTGGCCGCTCGTGATGCGCTTGAAGTACGCCAGGTCAGCGGGCATTTGCCATGGCATGCGGCCGGCTTGGCCGATGGTGCGGTTGGCAGCAACAGCTGCAATGAGGGCAAGCGCGGGTCGGGTCATAGCGGTTCACGAGAGTTCAGAGATGTAGCCATAATAGCATGACCCCGCCCAAAACGCTAAAAGCGAATATTTAGCAAAAAGTCGTACCCAACGACACCGATGAGCCTTTTTGCGCTCATCGGTGGTGCTAAGCTGAATACATCAGGCGGCTGAGGTAGCGCGCCTCAAGCAATATGCTAACTGCGAAGGACAACCCTATGGGATGGTTCACTGTAACGATTCTCCTGCAGCTGATAGTGCCCATGGCCTTCATGCTGCTGGCAAAGATGATACCTCTACCGGCCGCGGCCGCCGCGCGAACGCGCATCATGACCCTGGTCCAAGATGGCCAGATGGGATGGGTGGCGCTGGGGTACTCCACCACAGGGGCCTATGACCTCTATGCGTACATATCCAAGGTAGGCGCAAAGGCCGAGGCCTGGACGCATCCCGTCTACACCCTGATGCTGGCGCTCATCTGCACCTCATCCTTCCTGGCCGCCGTCGGCGCCTTGTTTCCCTCACAGCTCAAAGGCCACTCCACCGCCAGGCTGGAAGGAGTGGATACGCCATTATGCAGCCTTCGTTGGAACCTTGATAACAACCCTGATAGCTGGTGCTGCTTGCACTATGGTACATTTGGCCCTACCGCCATATTGAAGATGTGTGAGGGAGGCAGCATAGGCCAACGGATTCGAAACATTATGCGAGACGAGCGCCGGGCGCCAGTGTTCTTGGTGCAGGTTGGCATGGGTGCGCTAGCGCTGGCCGTTCTCGCTACGCTCGCCGCCATTGCAATCCAGTAGCCACCGGCGTGCAGCGGCGGCTTCACTCAACTTTGAGCAGTTTGACGGACCCGGGAGCCACGCCTTTAGGGTCCAGGTCGATGCTTTCTCCAACGGTAAGCACTTTGGCCGCAACAGTGTTTTGCATGTTGCCCGTAGGGACCGGCACCCCTGACTCCTGAGTGCTGGTGCGTATGGTTTCCACCTGATACAACTTGTTGACGTAGCTGACGCGTGTCTGAGGGAAGCCTTCAACCTCAATCACCGCCACAGTCAGGGACTTCTCGTCCTGGACATGGCCCAATTCCGAATACGTGCACGTATTCGCCTTGCAGCTTACTCGGTCGTGTTTCGGGAGCGTGCCGAACTTGACCCAATCTTGCCACCGATGGCTCGGGACCGTAGCCACCATCTGGGTATATTCCGTAGTATGGCCTGGCACCGTTAGCGTTTCCGTTTTCCCTACAGGAACGCGGACATACTTGGGCTCAGCCGAACCGGGGAACGTGACCTCGTAGATGAACGTGCGCTTCGTACCCGGTGCAGGTTCTGCGTACGCAAATGCAGGCAGGAGAACTGCCATCATCAATAGCTTTTTCATGTCTTCCTCTGGGGATTGAGTTCGAGCCGAGCGTAGCCCTGCAATGCCAGGCTACCCCTAAAGCCATTATAGCCGAAGTTACCGCAAAGAAACACAAGCGCTATATTGATAAAGCCGGTACGCCGGACCTCCCTATACCCATGAGGACAACTCACGACGAAAGAATTTCATGAAACAATTGGACGTACTGCTACGGCGCTTGAAGGAGCACCTCGCTCATACCACTGCCCGGCTCCGCCGAAACGCAGTTAAGGAAGACGCTGACGTCGACCGCGCGGCCGCCGGCCAGCGTTGTGTGCAGGCGTTTGTGTGGGAAAAGCGCGGTGAACGCGGTCTGCCCCATCTGGAGGCGGAGGCCTTGGTAGCCGAACTCATCGAGCGCCGGGTCACGAATCAGTGGAGCTGCGTCGAGGATGCTGCCCTCACCTATGTCCGCGGCTATGTGGTCGTTGACGACGAGGTAGAGCACCGGCTCACGGTCGAAGGCGACTTCGAGTTTTCGAACGTCTCGTTTGAAGGCACCACCGAGCAGCTTTTTGCTGCAACCCGTTTTACGCCTGGCCTTTTCGAAGACGCCCGAGAATTTCCATCGGTCAGTGGCGGCGTACGCCTGAAGCTGCACCCGGCAAACGAAGGCGCTATCCCGAACCTTTTTGTTGTCTCCGGCAGCGTCAAGCTAGACCTGGTGCTGCACTGCCGGACCGAAGCCACGCTCGAATTGCTCCGTGCAATTTTGTGTGTCAACCTGAAAGTTGAAGGCAATTCCCTGCAGCAGCAGGCGCTTAACAACCTCGTCATCGTCAAACACGACATCCGATAAAAGTCGTTTTTTCCAAGCCTGCTCTCGAGCAGGCTTTTCCTCGCACGCAACGTGGCTAATACGAAAAAACTCCCTGCGTTGCAGGGAGTTGGAATAATCGACCAGGGCGGTCAGTAGCTGATTTCGACGCCGCCGTTTTGCAGAATGCAGGCCAAGGTCAGGAAGAGCGTGTTGAGCTTAGCGGCCGCGACCTCATAGTCAGCCGCTTCTTTCAAGAAGCTGCCGACCACCTGGTAGGAGCCATTGTTTTTCTCGAACATGGCGCTTTTCGCACGCACGTCCAGCTGGAACGTCGCGAGGTTGAGCTGGAGGCTGGCTTCCGTGATAGCGGTGACCAGCTCCGGGGTGCCTGGACGCGGATTTGCTTTGGCCAGGTCCATCAGTTCGTTACGAGTCGTCATAGTTTCCTCAAAAATGGATGGGGTCTTCCCTGTATAGCGCCGCACCGGCATGCTTGAGAACATACCGTCGTCGGAAAAACGCCGCCAGGAAAACCTGGGCGTCTGAATGTGATGCTGTTACTGCGGATAGCGCTGCTTGATTTCCTTGAGCATGCCCAAGAAGTGCATCAGCTTGCCTTGGCGCTCGAGTCCGTCGAGGAAGTCGGCATGCCAGTTCAGGCGAGCACGTGCATCCTTGTAGACCGGCAGGCGCGTCTCGATTTCGGTGAACGTGCGCTCGACAAGCACGCGGAGCTCGCCGGCAGGCAGCTCGGCGTAAGGCTCGCTGAGTTTGTCGTAGGCATGCGGCGACATGACCAGATAGGCCTCGTAAACACTGGAAAGCTCTTCCGCTTCCTTCAGGCCCAGGCTGTCCTTGTGCGGAAACTCGGCCGCGTGAAGTGGGATTGGGGATTCGTACATCGCAGCTCCTAAAAATTGTCCTTGTGACGCGTGTAGCGATGGCCCAGCTCGAGCTGGGATACTCATTGACATTCGGAATTATGCTGGTTATAGTGTGCATTATCCCTACTTGCACAATATAACCAGCACTCTGAGAGCACTCCATGTCCATTTCTGACCGTCCGCCCCTGAGCACCGAGTATGCCAACCGCATTTACGACATCCTGGTCGAGCGCGCCGGCGCGCGGCCTGACGACAGCCACCGAGCCGAGTTCGTGCACACGTTTACGTCGGAACGCCCGACCTCCGAGTACAGGCTCAACTCTCGGCTGGGCTCAGGTGGCAAATTCCGCTACCCCCGGATGAGCGTTGACTGCTACCCCGAGGACGAAACGGCCAAGGTCACAGCGATGATGGCCGCAACAAACGAAGCCCTCACAGCCTTCAAGCAGAGCATGGCTCCGTCCGGCTTCTTCGTGGACTGGGACGGCAACACCCGTCGCACGGAGGCTCCAGGCGATTCGATGACCTGCACCGTCATGGAGCGGCAGCTCAATGGTCAGCCCTACCTGGGTGTGGACGTCCTGGACTACAACGGCTTTGTCATCCATGAAGCAACCTTCTTCCCGACCCGTGAGGCCATCGAAGCGGCCGGCGTCACCGTCAATCTCGTCGAGTAACGAACATGACTTCTCTCGTTGAATTCGGCGCGCAGCTGCGCGCAGAGCGCGAACGTCAGCTGATGTTCAAGAAAGCCCTCGCTGAGCGCGCCGGCGTACATCGCAACACGCTCGCTGACCTGGAGGCGGGCCGTGGCAACATTGAGCTCAAGACGCTGCTCGCAATCTGCGAGCTCCTAGGCTTCGACCTGGTGCTCGTGCGCAAACCGGCTCCCGGCCAAGCCGGCGCCGACATTCTGACCGACGACCGACCGGCGCCGACCGTTGAAAAGGCTGACAACGCATGAACACCCCCATGTCACCTCACCAGGTTCGCCTTGAAGGCGACGCCGCGCGCCACGAGGTCCGGCGCATCTGGCCTAACGCTACTTCCACCTACACCGGCGCGACCTCTGCCGAGGTGTACGACCCGGCGTCCGCGAAAGTCCTTGGCCGGGCCGAGGCAGACGAACTGTCGGTTGAACATGCTTGGATTGCCGCGAGCGCAGCCCTAGTTCCGGCTGGACGCTAAAAACCCATTTCCGATACGTTATCGCTCTATTCCCGTGCTAAAGACCAAAATATGGGTCTTTAGCACGGAACACCGTCGACCCCGGACTCTTCGAACACAGGAATTTCATGACCATCACCGAACCGTCAAATACCTCGCTCACCGCCCTGCCTGCGCAGTCCCACAGCACGGACCTGGTTGCGCGCCTCGAGCGTGAAAACGCAGGCTTGCGCGATGCTCTCCGCCGCGTCGAAGCCGAGCCGGCCGATGGGGAACCCTGGGTCATCGCGAGTGAGGCCTTAGCCGCTGCCAGCGCCTCGTCAGAGCACCTTCCGACACTCCCCTCGCCTGCCCTCCCCGGCACGGTCCTGGATGCCCTCGTTGCCCGCTACACCCCTCCGGAAATTCCGCCATGTAGTGTCTGCGGCGCCGCACTGGAAATTTCATCGTTCGGAGGTGGCCGGCCGACACAGTGGCGCTGCTCGAAGGTGGACCTGGGCGACGGCAAGCCGTTCGACTGGGACCACTACAACCAGTCGGGATGGGAAGACCGGCGCGCCGGCGGCGACTCCGATGTGGTGGCGCTGGTCAACGCCTACCGCGCGGTGCTGGGCCCGGTTGCCTGAGAGCGTCGCCCATCCCTTCGCCAGGGAGCAAGAGGCTATACGTCGAAGGCAATCTCACCCAAGGACAATCATGACCACAACTGCACTGACCAGCATTTCGAGCGCACAAGCGAACGAGGGCTACCCTGCCCGCCGCCTGCGCTTCGCAGCATCCGACATCTTCCAGAAACTGGTGGCCTTCATGCTCGCGCATCCCGAACCCATCGGTTTCGACTCGGTCGGCACCATGGTGTCGCCAAACCAGCTGCTGGCCCAGCACGGCATCGACTTCATGACCGCGGAAGACCTGGACTTCTTCGTCAGCACCCTGAGCGACACAACGCTGCCAGGCGCCGAACGCTTCACGGACCACAACAGCAAGTGCGGCACCGTGTCGGTTCGCGCCTTCAAGAGCTACGGCTTGTACGTGCACATCGTCGAATGCGACAGGATGGCCGTCTGCGTTGCCAACCGCGCCGGCGCCGTCGAGCCATACTGGTCGACGATTTTCGAGCCGTGCAATGTTCCAACCGCCATCACCCTGTAAAACGGCCTTCGAAATAACGGGTGAAAACAATCACCATCGAGAATTCGAGGAAACAGACTTTTGCACAGAAGGAACCCCATGACTGAAAATCTGGTCAAACACCCTGTGGATTCGGGAAAAGCCATTCACCCGAAAACATTTCACGTCATCATCCGCCCTCCGTTTGGCCTCAGCGCTTCACAAGGCCTCAGCATGTATGTTCACTGCGATAACTGGCAAGACGTGCTCGGATGGGTCGAGTCGACATTTCCGGGTGTCGACACCCGCCCCACGGTTGCTCGTAAGAACGCGGTGCCTGGCTCACGTCCCCGTGTCGGCAACTGCGACCCGGTCGTCATCCACGATGTGGATGTATTTGGTATTACCGAGCGAGCCGGTGGAAAGTTTGTACGCTCTCCGGCACCCGCAGGTCATTGGCGTCGCAACGCTGAAGATGTTGTCAACGACCTCTTCAAGGTAGCGACGTTCCTACGAGAGCAGTCTGTATGCCTAACGCGCAGCTTCCAAAGTCTCCGTCATCAGTACGAGCGTGGGCACACCCAGCCCTGGGCATACGACCGCCTCCTGGAGCTGAAGGCGGCCATCAAGCACTTCGACGTGTGGCAAGACAACGTCTGGGGCCAATACTGCGCAGCGCGGCCTCGACGCGACCTCAGAATGCCTGAGCTTCGCCGGGCTGCCGACAAGCTCCCCGCCGCAATCGAAGGCACGATAGGGTAGCCCTAGTCAACAGACCCCCAGCGTCGCTCCTGTTCCACCAGTAACTCGAAAAAGCCGTAAATCGAAACGTGCTGTCCTGGCACGTTTTCAGGAACAGAGCCTTCACCGCGATTCAGAAGCCGCACCCACCCGGGCGCGGCTTTTTCTTTGACACAGCCGGCCGGCCTTAGCCCGCCACGGCCGGCGTCATCAGCGAATAGCGAGGAGTGAATCCCTGCTCAAGCGCACCGGTCTCCCTGTTCACAAAACGCTGCATTCCCGCGACATCGTGAACGAGGTCGTCATCCCTGGCAGCCTCGAGTAGCGCGACCAGGTCGACAGGACAGCCATTGCAGTGGACCGCCTCGATGTCCATCATCGCAGCAAGCGGTTCGACAGGGATGTGCTCGCCTACCAGCTTCGTGTATCTGCTTACGATGGCCATAATTGTCCTGCGCTCGTCGCGAGTAGCGTCCAGGCGCGGCATTCCCAGCATTTGCCGCACGGCCGCCATCGAGGCGCCTCGTGCGGCAGTGACTGCCTGAGATGGCTCCGCCGGCGCCTCCTGGTGCTTCATCAAGAGAGACCAGTTTGCGAATCCTTTGGTTTTTGCCTCGAGGTCGAGCGCCTGGGAGTAGGCGATGTTCTGCGCGCGTGCCGCACGCTTGGCGTTGCGACGCAGTTGGGACAGTTCGATAGAAGAAATTGGAGTCATGGTTGATTTTCCAGTCAGCCACAGCTGCTGCGATGCGCCCACACACCGAGCAACTTGCGACCATTGGTCAACCAGTTCTCAGAAAATAGCACGCTGCTGTGAGTCCAGCTTCGCCAGGGTGGGCGGGCCAGTCGGCGTCAACGACTGAGCTTCAACTATACCGCGCCGGCAAAGGCTTGTCTATTGAGCAAACTCTGTCGCGTTCATGCCCGGCGGTGGCTATACTCGATTCAGGCCACCTTACGCCCATCCGTCCGCGCTTCGAAAGAGGCTGCCGACCCTGGCAGGAGAAGAAAGGCGCTGGTTTTCCAGCGAATGCACAACCGTTATCGACCTTTTTGGCAAGCGCCAATGGGACGCCGAACGACAATGCGGACATCAGGTCTTTTTCAAGACTTTCGGCGCCCGTTCATCGGCGCTCAACTTTTAAAGGACGACAACTATGCAAGGCAACGACAAAGCAATCACCTCCCTGGTCCGCTCGATGAAGCGTACGCTCCAGACTGAACATGGCATCACCGTGCCTCACTCGGCGCTGCGCGCAAGCTTCCTGCGGGCGCACGGCGAAAATCCTCATGCGTTTGCCGGCCGCGTGCAAGCATCGGAGCAGAAAACCGTCGAAGTGACGGCCAGCGTGGCCGAAGCCCCAACGCAGACGTACACGCTGTACCTGGCCGATACCGACGCGGGCTGCCTCGAGCGGTTCGCCCTGGACGCAGATGGAACCATCCTGCTTCCGGAGGACTTCGAGTTCAAGGGCGCTAAGCTCGAGCACCAGTATGCCGAAGTACCTTCGGTGAACCGCTACGGGCTGCCGGACTACCTCGTGAAGGCGAAGGAGTTCTACGCTGCCTTCGGCCTGGAGCTGTCCCCTACCCACGAGTTCAAGTTCCATAACTTGGGCGACGATAGCGGCGATTCCTGCAAGCTGCAGATTTCGATGACCGACCTCGAGTGGCAGGCCGTTTTGGCTGCTGCACTGGGCGAATCGCCGGACTTTGCTGCTGAAGTTGCAGAGTGGGTCGGAGTGCACTATCAGCACAACTTCGACAAGGAACCTGAACTCAAGAAGCTCGAGTGGGCTCACCGCTACCTTGAGGTTCTGGAGCAGGAAAGCCGCCAGGTGCCTGTTCGCTTCGAATGGGTGTACCCGGACGAAGACAGCGACCATGTCGATGCCTACGTCGACATCGACACTGGCACGATTGTGCTGGAACAAGAGGCTGCCGATGACGTCACTAACAGCTCGGTCCGGATTCGCATCTGGGTTCCGAACTACGGTGACGAACTCGATGAAGCCATGGACGGCGAGATGTACGATGCCTACTTCAAGCGCGGTGCAGACGGAAAAGATGTTTTCTTCGTCCAGCCGAAAGCGATTTCCGCTATCGCTCGGGAATATGGCATCACCGTTTGATGAACTGATTCCCCTGGTCTGACCAGGCCGCCTCTCTCCCCACCGGAGAGAGGCTTTTTTATGCGCAGATGCTGCCCTGCCGCGGCCTAATTATCCGCTAGGTTCCAGGTGCTGCCACCGTTGGGCAATGTTCCAGATATAGAAAAGGACCCTATACATTACTTTACCCTGACCTGACCCGGCCAATTCAATGCACTGCACCTCTTTTCGAAAGTTTGCCGCAAACCTGTTAATGGGCGCGATGCTTATCCAGCCGGCACTGGCAGCCCAGAACGAATATCGAATCCCGCTTAAGGGCCTGCGAGCCGCTCCTGCGCCTACTCCAGGGAAAGGCGATGGAGTCATCGACGCGGGGGACAATCTCACACCACCGGTGCTTACCTTGTCGCCGGCCTCGCTCAAGTTCGACTTGACCGATGGCGCGCCGGATACCCAATCGAGCGTTCTTACGAATAAAGGCACTGCGCCCGCGGCCGTCACAGGAATTGTGTCAACTGCTGACTTCTCGGTAAGCCACAACTGCAGCAACCCTTTACCTGTGGGCGTTCCCTGTACTATCTCCGCCATACCGACAGCTTCTGCTGAAGCTGGCGCCCAGGCTCAGCTGGCGCTTAGCGCCCCGGGAATTGCTGTTCCTGCTTTGTTGCAACTGTCTACGTTCGCGCGCACTAACCCAGAGCCCTCCCCCTGGCTGAGACTCAGCAATAGTCAGGTCAACCTTGGCACCACACTCAAGCCGGGAGAGGCTTCATCCGGCTCTTCGACACTGACAAATGTCGGCAATGCCGACGCCACTCTGGGCGGCATCACATCCGGTGACGACTTCCCGGTGCACAGTGACTGCCCTGCCATTCTGGTGGCCGGCGCACAATGCACCATCTACACCTCGTTCTCATCGTACGTGCCCGGAAACCACTCCCACGTGCTGTACCTCACTTCGGGCGCGTCTGGGATGCCAATGCCGCTGGCGCTGTATGCTTACGTGCAGCGCGACCCGGCCAAGCGACCGTCCCTTTCTTTTGACACCTCGGTACTCTCGTTTGGACAGCTCGAGTCGGGTGCGACAGCTACAAAAACGGCAAGACTGACCAACAGCGGAACGGCACCCGCAGTCCTTTCACCGTTGGCATCCTTCCCCGAATTCTCCGTTAAGAGCGACTGCCCTGCGACGCTTTCCATCGGCGCAAGCTGCACCCTTTCAGTTACATTCAAGGCAGGGGCGCCAGGCTCCGCGCCGGCGTATGCTCTAGTGGCACGGGGCCAGGACGACGTCGTGGCCGAGCTCGGACTCACTGGGTCAGTGCCAGCCCCTCAAGGCAGTGGACCGGAGCAGCAACTGGTGCTTTCTTCGAGTGTGCTGTCGTTTGGAGACGTGCCCGTCAAGCAAGCGTCCACCTTAACAGCGACCCTGACCAACGGGGGTTCGACCCCCGCGCTGCTCAAGAGTGTCACGCTCGGCTCCGGTGAGGACGTGTTCAGCCAAACCAATGACTGCGGCGCCTCGATTGCGCCAGGCGCGTCCTGCACTTTGAGCGTGACGTTCAAGCCTATGACGGCTCAACAGCGCTTTGGATGGGTCACCCTCGCCAAAGGCGACAGCGAACAAGTCACGTTACCGCTCTCCGGAAATGGCCAGGCTGCTGTACTGTCGGCGGGTCTGGCGACAGTACAGCTCGGCGCCGTCACGATGCCGGGAAAGAGTGCGACCCAGTCTGTTAGCCTGGGCAACGCTGGCAATATCCCCTTGACGGGCCTGACCCTTACGAACTCCGACAGCCGCTTGACTCTCGGCTACGGGGATTGCTCGAACACGCTCCAACCAAAACAGGGCTGCACGCTGTCAGTGCAGTACGCGCCTGCCTCCGATGGGCATATCAGCAGTAGTTTCCAAATCAGCTCCGGCAACGGCGGAGCTACCACCATCAACGTCATCGGCACGGCAGTGGTGCTTTCGGCCTCACCCTCGAGCCTTGCGTTTCCGGCGACGCGACTGGGGAGCTCCGCCCCTGACCAGTCCGTCACGCTGCGCAATAACGGCCAGGCTGCTGTCAATCTGGACGGAATAGGCTTGACGAGCGGCGCTCGCCAGTTCGGCCAGTCGAACAATTGCGGGTCCAGCCTGGCTGCGGGTGCAACCTGCAGAATTGTCGTGCGATACACGCCAGACACCGTCAAGGCGAATACGACAGCCTCACACCAGGGCGAGCTCTGGCTCACGTCCAACGGTACGCCTGTAACTCGCGTCGGCCTGGCAGGTACGGGCACGAACCCGCAGTTGACACTGTCCCCAGACGCAGTAAGCCTTCCGTCGACAGCCGTTGGCCAGCGGTCCGCTCCCGTAACGCTCAACATTACCAACGCCAGCACCGAAACGGCGACACTTGCCAGCATCAACATCAGCCAGAATTCCGGAGAATTTACCCAGACGAACAACTGTGGCCCGGAACTCGCTGCCCAGGCTACCTGCGCTGTGACGCTTCAGCTCACCCCAGCAGCAACCGGAGGCCGGGCCGGCACCTTGTCGGTGACCAGCTTTTTTGGCACCTACAATGTCGCCCTGAATGGTCAAGGCACGTCACAACTCGCGCTCTCGGCAACTACCCTGTCGTTCCCTTCGACAGATTTGAGTCAGAGTGCCGCACCTAAGAGCTTCACTGTCACGAACCGGACTCAGCAAGCGGCAACCTTCACTGGCATGGGCGTTGTCAATGGGACCTCTGATTACGGGCAATCGAACAACTGCGGTTCGGGCCTCGCAGCTGGTGCCAGCTGCACGGTCAACATTCAGTTCACCCCGGCGGCGACCGGAGACCGCGCTGGCGCCTGGTCAGTAGTTAGCTCCCTGGGAACGGAGACCGTGGCACTAATCGGTCAAGGAACGCAACCTGTGGGCGTCCTGGATGCCCCAGGAGGTAGCGCCGCAAGTGAACCGACCTCGGACGGCCTCACCCATTACGGCATCACCTTCCTGGACACCGAGGTCAGCACCTCAAGCGCGGTTCGCAATATCGCCTTCAGCAACAAAGGTACGGGAGCGCTGACCATCCAGGGAATCTCCCAGCTGAACGGCTCGGCTGATTTCAACCAGTCCAACAACTGCGGTACTACACTGTCCCCGGGGCAATCGTGCACCATTTCGCTCATCTTCACGCCGTCGGCCTTGGGCGCCCGGACCGGTCAGGTGGTTCTGCTGAGCGAAACAGGTGATTACGCATTTGACCTGAGCGGCAAGGGCACCGGTGCGAATGGTCAGTGGCGCGCCGACACCTCGGCCGATTTTGGCAAGGTGGCCGTTGGGTCGTCCGCTCAGCGCAGCTTTACGTTCCAGAATACAGGAACTCTTCTCGCAAGCAATATGGTGACAACGCTCTCCGGCGCGGACCTTACCCTCGTGTCAAATAGCTGTGGCACGGCGGCCGCTCCGGTTGTGGTGCCCGTGGGCGCAACCTGCAACGTAACGGTGCGATATGCTCCGACCGCACCAGGCTCATTGGCTGATGCGGCGCTGACTGCGTCCGGCCGCGTAGCAAATGGCCCTGTGGTTCAGCCCCTCTCCGGCAGTGCCCCGACTCCGGCCCTGGCCTTTGACGCGACGCCGAACGGCGAATATGGCAACATTACGGTTGGCAAACTCACCGTCCGGACGTTCACTCTGCGAAACACCGGCCAGCTTCCCGACAACCTGGCATCTGCTCCGGTCGTAAGCGGGACGGGCTTTACGCTCACGGGAGGCAGTTGTGTTAGCGGTCTGGCCCTACCCGCCGGCGGCACGTGCACCGTTAACGTGACGGCTACCTCTGCTACGGAAGCCCCCCTCACGGGCGCTGTTTCTACCGCCTCATCACAAGGAGCGAGCACGCAGCTGGACCTGAAGGCCACGGCCGTAGTACGGGCAACTGATGCTTCCTTCGCGAATGTCGGGTTCCTCCTGAGCGCGGACAACGCGTCCGGAACGACGCTGGACGACGCAGGCCCGGGCCGCGCGGTTATGACCAATACCCGCGGCAATATGGTCGTCGGGTTCTCGCCGTACGGCGCAGCAGGACGAAGCTACAAGACAAATAATGGCGGATACTTCTCTCCAGAAATTGCGACGGTCTTTGGCGCCAATAGTTTCACGTTCGAAACCTGGGTGTACCTCAACGGTCCTCTTACCTACAGGGCAAGTGACGGCAGTTATCCGGTGTACATTCTGGGCAATGCGCAAGGTGTCGGTGGCGCGGCCGAGCTGGCCATTTATGGCCCAGGAACGACCCCGAGCAATGTTGGCGTAGGCGGAGCGGCAGGTGGCGGGCCTAGAGGAGCGGGGGCAGCATACCCCTTTGCCCTAAATACTTGGTATCACATTGCCGCCGTGCGAAATGGCAATACGCTGTCGGTCTATGTCAACGGCAATCGCATCGTATCCCAAGCAACTTCTGGCTCATTCAGCTCATCACGCCCTCGCGTAGGAGGAAACAGCTTCTCGGGCTGGGAGGGAACGTTCAACGGGTACTTGAGCGACACCCGCCTCACCCTTGGCGTGGCTCGATACACGGGTGCAACATTCGCGGTTCCGACTGCTCCACTGCCTACGCAGTAAACCGCATCCTGCACAGGAAAACCCCGTAGCTGAACTTTGCCACGGGGGTTTTCTGGTCTTTCGGCCCGACCGTTATGCCGTCCCAGCGACCGTGCAATAAACTAGCATCGTTATATTGAGCCACGACCTACATAAGACCACCCCATGGGACAAGCAGCACGAAAAAAGCAATTCCACCGCGACGCCCTTCTGCACCTGAAGCAGTTCGGGAAAGCTGCAGGCATGGAGGACGCGTATCAGCAGGCTAGTGGCGCCTGGCTGCAGCAGTATTTCGTCAGCGGCCTGCGCACGGCGACGTCCACCTTACGTGGCGCCTGGCACAACCAGGTCTACCTGGAAGCGCAGCAGCACGAAGACCCGGACGTACGCCGGGGAATTCGCACGCTCATGAACGACGTGATGGCCGGCGGCCTGGAAGTTGGCCGCGTGGTGTTTGCATTGCTGGCTGACGCAGAGCTGGCGCGCCCAGAAGTGGTGGGCGAGTTCGACCACTGCAAGCCCTTGGCCGCATGGGTGGCTGAACAGCTCAAGGTGCCGCGCGTGAACGTGCGCGTACGATACAGTGGGATGTTCGTGCCCTCGCGCGGCGGCCTGTTTGGCCTCATGCCGACGCTCGAGCTCATCACCGACACCAAGAAGGTGGGTGAGCAACCCAAGGTTGCCTCACGCAAGGGCTCGCGCCCGGCCCAACAGCGGCCGCGCTTGACGTTCCTGGTGTCGGTGTACACCTCCGGCAGTCTGGACGTTGACGCATTGACGCCTGCCAGCACGGCGCCGACCTTTCAGCTGCCGTACTGGGGCCCGGAAGACATCACCCCCGACCAGGTCGCCTCCGTGACGCCCGTACGAGCCATGCACGTGTTCGAAAGCCTGGAGATGCTGGGCTTCTGGGAAAACATGCAGGAGCTGGAAACAGCTCTCGCCCCCTTGCGCGCGCAGGCCGAAGCCGCGTCCCCGGGCGGTACGCCCGTGCTGCAGGTGACCCTGCGAAGCAGCGGCGGCCCGCAAATGTCCGGCGGCGTCGAAGTGTTCGCGCGCTGGCGCGACGTCGAGATGGACGAAGTGCTCGCCTACCAAGGCGGCTTTGCAAACAACTTCATCGTGCAGCTCGAGCGCCTGAACGTCGTCATCGACCGCACGCCCGGCATTCTGCCTGCCCTCCCCGACGGTCCGCTCTTCATGCCAGACGGTGAACTGGCGGACAACAAGGCGCCGGCAAACGACTGGCCACAGGACTCCCCGGAGGCGTCGTGCTGATACTCGATTGGCTCCGCGCGCTGCGCACCTGGGGACCCCGCTTAGGCCTCACGTCCCGCAGCAGGCCAGCACGGCTCATCGACACCGGCGGCTGCATGGCGGATGACCGCGAAACTGTCCAGGCCGAAATCGTCGGCCGCGTTACGCACAACGTGTACGACGGCAGCCTGCCTGGAACGCCGGTCACGTTCTATGTGCTGCGCACCGCCGATGGAAAAGACCACCATCGCCCTGAGCAGGAGGCCTTCCGCGCGGCCGATGGCGTGCTGGAGTTCCGGACCTGACCTCAGCGGCTTCGCGAGCGCGCAACAAAATAGAGTAGATTACCGCAGCAGGTGTATTGCCGCACGGGAACAGGTGGAGTACACTGGCAACTCCAGCGATATTCGCACCTGAATCCCGCGGCACTCTGTGTCGTCTACCCTACTGAGCACATAGCCATGCGCACCCCTTTTGTCTCCCTTGAATTCCCTGCTGAAGCTGCCGGCCGCCTGGCACATCTGTTACCAGCGCTCTCTCAGGAGCAGGCTCACGACTGGACCGCGCAGGTGTATGGGTATCGGAATTGGCATCAGCTATCCTTCGAGGTGAAAAGCAAGCAGCCGCCCGGCCTGGCAGCCTTCGACCCCGACCAGCGATACGTCTTCGATGCGGGCAAGGTCGAGGCCCTGCACGGATGCTCTTCGGCTGAAGCCAATGAGCGGCGCGCATATCAGCAAAAACGACTCGAAGCTCTGCTCGGTTGGACAGAAGAAGCTGCGGAACAGCTGCTCCGCGAATGGCAGCCCTTGAAAGGCGGAACATTTTTCGGACGCAAACTGCCCCCAGCCAGCAAGGGCACGCCCGTCTACCGGATGCTGCAGCGTGACATCTTCGCAAGACACGAAGAAGGCGGTGCCTTTGCCGAGTTCGACTACGGTGGCATCTACCTGGGATTTCCCGGCACTGTCTCCGACCAACGCAGAGCGGCGCAGGCCTTCCTGCAGGAGCTTCCCCACAAGGTGCTCGGCGAACAAGGGACGGCTTTTGCAGCAGACCTGGAGCTGCCATCGGCCTGGTCAACCCTCCGCCGCGTCACGGGTGACACCTCCTTCGCACAAGTAAGGAAGATGCCGTTTTTCGCGGTCGAGCGCGAAAACGACAAGATTGTCGCATTTGCCATGGTGGAGTTCGCCCTTCACGCCTACTTCGACGGCACACACTGCCTAAAGGCGCGCATCGAGCGCCTGGTATATCCCGGCAAAGACCGAGAGGTCCAGCTAGGACTAGCCTACTCGATTTCATTGGCGCTATGGGATACAGTGAATCGCTACCTTTGGTGCACGGTGGGTAATACTGACCAGGAAGCCCGAGTGCAAGTCGAACATCGAAACGTGCCCGCTGAACAAGCCTGCGCGAAAATGGCTTGCGAGCTTCTCGTAGATGCCTGCGGATGGCCCTCCACCGACGATACGCCTGAGGCGCACGGCCTGCACTTCGAAACCGCGGTGTACGCTTAAGCGCCGCCGTTGTCTGGCCGAGCGCGCGCCGGAAGCCCTCACCTGAAGCCCTCCAGAACGAGGGCTTTTTTACGGGCCGCTCCTGCGCTAAGATGCAGAGGTAGCCTTCGCCGGTGCAGCAATCCTGGAGCCGTTCCTAGACTGGGCTGAGGCCACAATGAAAAGGAGCACCCATGGACTTATCCCAACAGATTCGACAGCTAGGCACCCGGGCCGCCGGCGCCGTCATGCGCGTTCGCCAGGCCCGTACGTTACGCCAGGTACGCGACTTCGGCCGGATTGCGATTCCTGGCTACCTTCGCCCGACCGCCAATACCTTGCCGGAGATGCGACAGCTCAAGACGGCGCAAAAGACCCGCGCTCAAGAGCTGGTCGACGCTGACCTCAAGCGCCTGAGCGCTATCGCCACCCAGGAAATCCCTGCCGAGGAACGCTTCAAGCAGCTCAAGGACGCCTACGGCGCCTTGACGATGAACGAGTGGGTGTTCCTGCGCGGCGAGCACCCAAGCGTGCTGTCCAACGCAACCCATGAGGCAGGAAAACTGCTCTTCAAGGCACGAGCCGACGCAACTGCGTAACCCTTCCATCCCGCTGCCCCTCTCCACGGGCCGCGGGATTTTTTGTCAGTAGAGCATTCGGCGCTCGCTATACCTCACAGAAATTAACTTGTGAGGTCACAATGGAACTGAATGCTTTGGCTGTCGCCCTGCCGGCGATGATGCTTGTATTAGGTGTGGCATGGCCCTTGGGGCGCGAACTGCAGGCCGAATACAAGAAAGAACGAGAGACCGCGCGCAGAGCTGAGGAACGCGGCTCTTACAAGCGCCGGCACCTGCCAGTCTTGGGACATCCTCCGTCGCCTGTGCGTAAAGGAAGTCCACCAGTTGCAACGCAACTTCCGATGACGGCCCCGCTGTTCTCGGAGCCGAGCGCGCTCACCTCCTGGGAAGTGCTTCTCGACGGTGATTGCGTGCAAGGCGCCTTTACCTTCGCACTGACAGACGAATATGGCCAAATCCCCTGCACCATTGGCGAGCTCGAGGCCATCGCCAGCAAGCGCCCGCATCAAGAGTGGCTCGTCAAGCTGACGGCGCCGCTGCAGAGCCTGCTGTACCAGCGACACGCCCCTGGCGAGTGGAACCTAGTCGGCGCGGACGAAGGTCTGTTCTCCTGATTCCAAGCCCGCTCCTGGTTACTCCAGCGAGCGGGCTTTTTTACGCCTACCCCCGCACCGCACCCTGACATCGCTACACTTGCGAGACCCACTACGACAACCTGAGGACCCATGACATTGAAGAAACTGCTGTCGCCGGCCACCCCGGTCAATACTCCCGTCGAAATCGAAGCGGCCTATGCTCTTGGCCTGCTGCGTAAAGAAGAACTGGTGCATGGCGCCTACTACCGCGGCACCTGCCGCAATGCCGAGGTCGCCCGCTGGCACGCCGGCGCCGAGCGCTTCCTGTACGCGCGCACAAAGTTTGGCTCCAAGTACCTCGAGCCTATCGCCCATCCTGTCGATGAGCGCCGCTACGACGTGTTCATGGCCGTGCAAGCCATTGACCCGACCGACGCGACCAGCATCGACGACGACTCGTTCGAACACTTCTTCAGCTCGAAATAGACTACCGCCGGGCTGCAGGAGCCTATACGTAGAAGGACAACTTAGAAAGAACCAAATGACCGTATTGATGTTTGCTGGCGCCGACCACTATCCTCGCTCGCACCTCGGAGATATGCTGGGCACGCTCAAAGAAATGCCCTCGCTCGACCAGGTGGCCGGCTTCGTTGAACGCTTCTTCGAAAGCGACAACCGCTACGACGGCCTCGACTGGGTAACCGCGCTGGCAGTTGGGCGCTTCGGACCCAAGACCGCGCTGATGCGCAAGGCCTGGAAATGCGAACACCGGTCCGACGCTGAAGCCTTGCAGGGCGACGCCAACGTCCTCACTTGGCAAGACAGCACTGGCGAATGGCATGCGCTGATGGAAGTCGACCCAGTCGCCGACGACCTCGACCCGCTCAAAATCGAGCCACTCAACTGGCCTGTTGTGCGCTAAGCCCCCCTCGCCCATGATTCCCCAACCCCTTCCGCTATCGCGTGAGGGGTTTTTCTTTGAGCCGCCCCAGGAGACGCCGCCAGACGTAGCTAGACTAGCCAGGACATCAAGGAGAACCCGTCTATGGACATGAACGAAATCCCCGCCGGCCGCACCGTCAATACCGAGTACTGCCTGCGCAGCAAGGTTACGGGAGAGCTGGCACGGCTCAACGACTTCGAATACATCTACGAAGCCGGCCAAGGCGCTTGCCACCTGGTTGCCGGCGCCCCAGACTCACCATTTCCGCCGTTTTCAGTCGACACCGCGGAGAAGGCGGCCTATGCGCTCGTCGTCAACACCCCAGTCTACAACTCGAAGCCAGAAAGGCCTTCCTGGGACCAGCTGTCGTGGGACGACTACGAAGTCGTGAAAGTCGTAACACAGGTCGACACCTCGCCCGTGAACGTCGCGGCACCCTTCGTGTTCGCGAACCCCATCGACAGCTGGGTTTCGTCGACGGATGAGGCGCGGCAGTTCGTCGATATTCCTGCAGACCTCGGCAGGGACTCAATCCGTGTCCTGATGGTCAACGTACCCAAGGGCGAGACCCTCGAGACCCTGCAGGCCAAGTGCGACGGTCAGCAAATTGTCGTTCTCGGCGGCTACGCCCTGCACCTGCACGCCTTCGGCGTGTTCGAGCTACCGCCGGACCTGGCAGAACGCGCGCCCAACTCCGCAGTAGGCCTCATCGCGATGGAAATCTAAGCGGTAATTCAGCAGCTCACCTCGGTGAGCTGTTTTTTTCGTTCTATGCGTCGCCGACATCGGTAAAGAAAAACCCCGCCAGGTCGTGAGACGTGACGGGGTGTGAATCGAGCAGGCGGAAATTACAGCTGCGCCGAACCCAGGGCCTCGGTCACGAGCGACATCTGCGCTTCGCGCTTGCCAGCCTGGCGGGCGCCGTGGCGCGCGACCTTGGCCGCCTTGGCAGCGTCGGTACGAGGCTGGTCAGCAGTGCGGTGATGGATGTCGTCAACAGCGACTTTGCGGCCGACGTTGGTCGGCGGTACGTAAGGTTTCATGCAGGTCCTCTAACGGTGGAATCGAAGGGCAGATTACTCGGTTGGCCAGGCTTCCTCGGGATAGAAGCTAGGGAGGAGACCGTCGTAGCAACGGATACCCACCAGCTGGCCCGGGTTATAGTGGTCTGGGAACATGGCGCGGGACACTCCACCGTCGGGGTCGAACCGCTCGATGAAGTAGGCCATCGGTTTGGCGGTATAGTCCTGGTAGGTGCTGTCATGCGTGAGCAGCTTAGTCAGATGCTCTTTCACGAAGCCTTCGTCCAAATCCAGCTTTTCGGCGCACTCCTCCACGTAGTCTTCGAGCATATGTTCGATGCTCGAGTACCAGTGGAACTGATTGTCTCTTGTGTCAGTCAGCAGCTGCTCGACCAGAAGAACCAGGCGGCCGGCGGCTGCATGGCCCTCCTGTGTTCGAGGAAAGCTGATGGCGGCCCGGGAATAGGCGTCGTTGTCTCCGTGCATACAGATGAGGGTGAGGACGATGGCCGGCGCGCGTTCGGCGAAAATCATGGCGTCGAGCGGATTGGCAACAGGCTGGGGCATTGGGTTCTCCGTTAAATTGATGTCCTGTAGCGTATAGCGATAAGCGAGACGGCGCGGGACGCTATACCGATGACCTACCCTTCCACTGACCGCCCATGCTCCCCACCACGCATCTCGACATTCTGTCTCCGGCCCCCTCCGAGCTTGCCGTGTATTTGCATCACTGGCAGAGAGACTACTCCGTGGAGAGTTCCGTGCCGGCTACCCGCGTGGCTATCGAAGGGGCCGAAAAGCAGCTTGGACCGCTGCCGCAGCCGCTGAGGGACCTCTATCTCACGACAAACGGCCTCTGGCTTAACTGGTTCACCATCTTCCCTCTGGAGGAGCCTGCACGGTTGAAACACACCTGGGATGGCCTGGTGCGAAACAATCAGAAATTCAACCGCGCGCCGGCCGGGTTCTTAGCCTTTGCCACCCTTGGAGAAGGCAATCTAGCTTACATTCGAACGGGCGACGAAAGCCTATGGTTCGATGACGCAGAAGGCCTGGCGCTTACCGAATCAGGCCTAGTGCAATTCATCGAAGCGTGTCTGAAGGATGCACAGTAATTCAGGCAAGAAAAAAGCCCTGCTGAAATCAGCAGGGCTAGAAGCTCAGGGAGCGGCGACATTCCGCGGATATCCGCGGAGGAGTCAATCAGGCAGCAGGAGCTGCTCGCTTGTCGGTCAGGCCCATCACCAGTGCGATGCCGTGCAGGACGGTTGGCACCAGCGGGATGGCCGACAGCAGGGGCACCATGTCGAAAATCGCAGCAGCGACTGCCAGGGCAACCATCGCCGGCTGACCGGTTGCGCGACCGCGCGAAGCGGCGACGCCAATCAGTACCGCCAGGGCGAGCACGTGCAGGATGGTCAGGAAGAATCCCGAGCCCAACAGCAGCGTTTGTGCCACGACCGAGTTCGAGCCGAAGTACGGCAGGACATAGGTTGGGAACATGAACAGCAGGTACAGCACCAGGAAACGGGTACGGGACATCAGAATTACTCCTCAAATTTTCGCCAACGCGGCATTACATATAGCGACCGATATTATCTGCCGCACCTGGCGCAGAAGGCCGCCTCAGCCCTCCCTTTTGAGGGCGAGACGTACCCTGCTCGCCTCGTCGACGGAATCCTGCCTGCTAACCGTCTGAAACAGACAGACGCTATACCGTTAGCTACGAACAGGACAATCAAAGAACAAGAATCTCACCGAGGAAAATGATGAATGCACCATTAGCGTATTACCCAGGATTCATTAAGAACCCTAACGAGGCGTTCCACACGCTGTGGAACGAGCTTGACTGGCTCCGGGTCGCTCCGCGGCGCGAGTACTACTGCCATGACGCCAACAAGCCCTACACCTACGGCTCTGGTCGTGGCGAGCGAACCTACACCGCGCAGCCGTATCACCCGCTGCTGAAGGCACATCGTCATCAGTTAGAGGACTTCACGAACACGTCTTTCGAAGTACTGTTCCTCAACGGGTACGAAGACAACCGAGACCATTTGGGCAATCACTCGGATGTCAGCGACCCGAAGAAGCCCATCGCAATCATCAGTCTCGGCGCTGAACGCGAAATTTGGTTCACGCGCAAAGACGAAGTCAAGGACCCGAGTAAGCGAATCGTACTCAAGCTCGAGTCCGGCAGCCTTTGCTTGATGCTTTCGGGGATGCAGGAGGACTGGTTCCATCGGATTCCGAAAGCCAGCTTCATCTGCAGCCCCCGCATCAGCGAGACCTTCCGAGGAGACATCGACGTCGGGCTGGCGCCTTGACCGACGGCTACCCTCCGGCAGTCTTCACTGACTAACCAACTCATTCGCCCGCATTCCTTCTTGGATTGCGGGCATTTTCTTGCTTGGTAGGGGAAAGAAAAACCCGCCGGAGTCTAGAGGACTCGGCGGGCTTGAAGTGAGCTATCAGGAGTCCCTCTGGATTGGAGTGGCCTTCGATGCCAAGGGCGCCACAACACAGGACAGTGCATCGTCCTCGCCAATCAAGGGCTTGGTGAAGGTAAAAATGAGTTCTTTTCCGTCGACGTTCTTGCGAAACATGACGTAGCACTGGAAGGTCATGCGGCCGTAACCCGGGCCGCCGGCCAGGTAACACTGATTGGCGATGTTGTTGCGCGACTGGGATTCCGACGGTGCATGGCCGGCGACAAATACCCCGTCAGCGGTGCGCATGAACTCGAAACTATCCCGCAGCATTTTCTTGTGCGCGGGCAGCAGCTTCTTTCCCTGCATTTCAGGAAAATAGCCTTGGGCCTGCATCCTCGTGATGGTCTCGCGCATTTCTCGGATAAGGGTCGTGCGGAGGCGCCGGATGTACCAGGGCTTGTTGTAGTAGACCGCTTTGCTGAGGTCCAGCTGGGTGCCGACTGGAATCCTCGGTTGAGGGATTGGTTCGTAGGCCACGGTAGCGCCGAGGCTGTCGAGTGGGGACGTAGCGCGCATGAGTTTTCCTGGAGTTTGTGGTTGACCTACCATGTGTAGCCATCAATGTCGTTAGCCTTGGCCCTAAGGCGACAGACCTTGCCCGTCGACCGGCAAGGTCTGTAAGCGCAAGCCTTTGATATAAAAGCAAAAAGCTTGACAGATAACGCGAAGTCACTATACTTCACTAAACATCACTAGAGAGCACGAAATGAACGTCGAACAGCGAATCGTACGCTCCATCAAAAGGAGCACCGGAAACATCGTTTTGCGAGCCGACCTTGCGCGCTTTGGAAGCTCGTCGCAAATCAGTGAGGTTCTTCGTTCTCTGCAGGAGAAGGAAGTGCTGGTACGCATTGGTACAGGGGTGTATGCGAAAACGCGCAAGAGCTCCGTTACAGGCGCTACCGTCCCCTCCGGAAGCCTTGAGACGCTTGCAATGGAAGCATTGCAAAAGCTTGGGGTCGTCATTCAAGAGGGAACCGCAGCATCGAAGTACAATGCGGGAAAAACTACGCAGTTGCCCGGAGTATTTGTCGCAAATACAGGCCGTCGACGCATCCAAAGAAAAATAGCGGTAGGAGGCCGCGCCGTCGTTTATGAGAACAATTTCACCGAAACAGAAGCGCGCGCTTGAAGACCTCTCTGCCGAGGGTCTACTTAAAGGCCTTCCGGTTCAAACTGCCGAAAAAGACGTTCATATCACAGACCTGCTCAGAGCTTTGAGCGAGCTGAAGGTCGCGCACGGCCACTTCAGAGATTTAGACCCACGAGCTGGCGAATACACGCGATGGGACGAAGGAATCCGCTTAGTCTTCGCCGGGGGAACGTGTCTTTCCAAAGCGCACGGGCTCATCAACCGGATGTCGGAGGATGTCGACATAAAAGTCGTTTTGACTCCAACCCCCTCCCCCTTAAAAAAAGGCCGGGGTGACCGCTCGCGTTTGATTGCTCTACATGACATGCTAGAGCCAATGCTGACCTCGCTAGGATTTCCGTTGCTCCGGTATGCGAATGGCGCGCACAACCCGAATATCAAGAATTCGCACAAATATTATGTTGTTGGTGCCGGCTACAAATCTTCATACGACCAACTCCCTAGCCTGCGCCCCGAGCTGAAGCTCGAACTGAACCATCGCAACCCTTTGCTTCCCGTCGAGAAAAAGGAGTTCGGGTACCTGTACGAATCCTTGGCAGAGACGGGAGGGGCTTCCCTCCTCAGTATCGACTGCATATCCGTAGCAGAGACTGCAGCCGAGAAGGTGATTTCGCTACTAAGGCGATGCGCCTATAGTTGGGATGGCTTCCAAACTAAAGGAGTCCTCGATGGGGCCCTGGTTCGACATGTCTACGATGTTGCAAAAATTGCCGAACAACACTCGGCCTCGCTGAATGCTGCGCGAGACATTTTTCCCCAGTTGATTCTGAACGACCAAGCCGATTACAAAAACCAACATCCTGGGTTCGATTGCGAACCGGTTACAGTATTACGAAGAACCCTTGTGGCCGCAAAAGCGAATGGCGAGCTGCAAACGCAGTACGCCAGAACTCTGGTGCCGCTTGTCTACGACACCTCGCCGCTCACCTTTGAACAGGCCTTTAAATCATTCGAGGAAGTAGCTGAGCATTTCTTGAGTGCATGCCGTTCCTCGTCCGGAACTTAACCGCGATGGCCCCGGGGGGACTCGGCCTTAGGCCTGACACGCATCAGTGATTTGGGATGCCACCCCAGTCCGCGGCGTTCACCTGTGGAAGCTCCGACCACAGGAGCTGCTCCCATTCCTTGATGAACGCGTCTGCCTGGCCAACCGATTTGAAGGCAGCCATGCTTGGCGCGCCATCCTCGTCCAGCGGTAGTGCGGCGCCCAACCCATGCAGCCGGCCTATCAATCCTTCCTGCGCAACAGAGATGGCCATGCCCGGCCGATAGGTGCCGACCTTGCCGCCGGCCGCGCGCAGCAGGTGAATCCACTGCTTGATGTAGAGGTCAGCCGCCTCCACGCTGGCAAGCATGCTGAAATCAGGCCCGTCGCAGTCGCCCTTGGCCGGGATGGTGGCGCCCAGGTTCTGCAGTTTGTCGATAAGCTCGACCTGCTTCGCAGACGCGCTCAACGGTCGACCCGCGCAGCCGATGCTGCGACCTTGGTCACTCCCATCAGCTCCAGGAAATCCGTCAGATGCTCAACGCCCTCCTCCAGCGTCTCGCCTTTGATGGATTCCCACACCAGGTGGCCTGCCGGCGTCACGCCGTCGGCTTCGTAGAGCATCACGGCTACGCCAGGTGCGCTCGAAAGCAGTTCCAGGCGAGCACCAACCTGCAGACCCGTGAAGTCGCCTTTCGAATGCTTCAGCGCGCTGTTGGTAAGGTGGGCACGTGCTTCGAGCGAGCGGCACTGACGCATGACTTCCGCCACACCGTCATACCAGTCCAGAGGGTCATGCGCCAGAACCACCTCGGTGGCGCTGAGGAGCGAAGCCATCTCGGCTGCCGCAGTCGCGCGCGCCAGGCTCGCCTCGGCGCCCATCGCTTCAAGCTGCGCCTCGAACATCTGCACTTGCGATTCCAGCGCGTTTTCGAGCTGCTGCTCCAGCTGCCAGAGGGCGACGTCGCGCGGAAACAGGCTTTCCGCCGTACCGCGAACCATTGCGACCAGAATGCCGGCCGACACTGTGCGGTCCCCCTGCTCGAGGACCAGGCTCTGACCCATCCCGGAGTCGGTAAATGCTCCCTCGAGCACCGAGTAGGTCAACGCCATGTCGTTGTTGGCCAATGAACGCGTCAGCCCGAACACCTCGCCATCGCTCAGCACCCGCGCCGCTTCCGGCGACAAAGCGCGCGTGAGCACTTCCATCGTCGCATCAGGTGCGACCAGGCCGTGCTTGCGGAAGATTTCGGTCATGCGCGCCGAGATGTCGTCCGGCAGGTCCAGGTCCCACACCGGACGTTCGCCAACCGTCACGACAGGGATGGCAACAAGCTGGAAGCTCTCGCCGTTTTCCGAGGCCGCGCTCGAGCACACGTCTTCCTTGACGAGCGTGAACATGGCGCGAACGTCCGGATTCATGCTGTCAAACATCAGGTTTGGGTCATTCACCAGACCCACCCAGTTCGCGAACTGCCCCGGGTCGAGCTCCAACAGCTGCCGGCCAATGAGTTCAGCCAACGCCTGGGCTGCCTCCCCGCTGGTGCCCGCGGTGGCGCTGGCATCGTCCGCCAGGACACGCGCCTGCTGCGCAGTTGTGAACAGAAGCTGGCTGTCCGAACCGAAGATGGAGGTGATGGTCATAATGTCCTTGTATTTTTAGTAAAGACTCGCGGAGCAGGCTGCCCGGGGAGTGGATGTCTGCGAATGCAGATTAGATGGACGTAGTATATCACGCCAGCCTTTTTATTAAAAGGCAGCGGGTCGAGATTCTTGAAAGAAAAGAACCCTAAACGGCAGTCAATCTAGCCGAGTTGTTTTTAGGAAAGTAACCGGTCTGCGAATCAGGGCTCCAGTTCTTCAGCCAATCGCCAGAAGTATTCGTCGCTGAGAACCTCGAAACTCATATTGTTGTCAGTGACTTTCCACTCCAGGGCCGTGAGCGCAGTTTCCAACCCGCCTGGGCCTTGAAGAATCTCCCGAAAAGGCAAGTCGCCGGCGAACCGCAATGCGCGTACTGCACTGTCGTGAGGGGGCCAGGCCAGTGCTGCCTCCGAAGGACGGCACGCCCATACCAGCAAACTCAACCCGTGATACCTGGACACCTCCTCCGTAAAACAAAGGGCGGCCCGCAACAGTAACGCCGGCGCTGCACCGCTTTCCTCGAACAGTGCCGCTTCGAGGGCTATGTATCGCCCGTCGTCCGTCGGGTGCTCGACCAACGTGTGCTCGCCTTGCGGCCGGAATCCATTGGCGTCCATCACCTGCAAGACCGCGGCCAAGGTGAGCTCGAGCAGGGACCTTGTAGCTGGCAGTTTTGCCAGCTGGTCGGCCAGCTCTGAAAAGGTGGGTGAAGTAGAGGTCATTGCAAACTATCGGAAAAACGAATTGTAGACAGAGCTGCGCCAATGCTAAGGGGCCAACTCCTGCTCGAGCTGCTCGCGAAATGCCTTCACCTCATGCGCGATTGCCGCGCCGACTTCTTCACCACTCCAGCTTGACATCCACTGCTCGAATGCTTCCCGGGCGCCAGCTGCGCTCAGATTCTCCCAGGCAGCGTCGGTCCGGCCCCACTGCCGCTGCACCAGCAAATTCCCTGCAGTCAGGGAGCGCGGACGAACAGGCTTGCCTTCTGCGAACGCGAGCATGGTCAGGGCTGCGCCGGCGGGCCAAGTGACCGTTAGCCGGACCTGCACCTCACACCAGCCAAACAGCGGGTGCTGCACCCGAAAACCCATGCGGCGCCCGACGGCATATGCCCCGCGCAGGAAGGCCCGGGCCGGATTACCGTCAACTGCGAAGCCATCGTCGCGGAAGTCCTGCTCGATACCTTCCAGCGCGCTGAGCAGCAATGCATCCAACGACGCGTTGAGCTGCATCCACACTTCAGCCATCACCATGAATTCGGTGTGGCTCATCTCCCCGGCCGGCGATGGCCCAGCCATAACCGGTGGCCCAGGAAAAACGGCCGACAAGCTCGCTGTTGGGGTCATGAGCGCTGCCTCCAGAAGAAGTGTTGAGCCTGGCAGGAATCCCGGAGGAACTCAACCCGTCCGCAGCGCAGGCGAATTGGAGGGTCTCGTGGTTTGGGGGTGGGTTGTGTGGCCATTTTAGCACGGGGCCTGTAACTCAGGCCGTCTGGAGCCAAAAGCCTAACTGCGGAAAGACCGGAAGCTTACGCGCGCGGCCACTCATTGCGTTCACGGCGCAAAATCCCGCTGCAGCCAGGCCGTTGATGCCCGCATAGCAGCGAGCGACCAGACTGGTGCGAACGTGCTCACCGTTGCCGGCGTACTCGCTGTCGAGGATGATAGTTTCCGGCGAAAAGCCGAGATGGGTGCCGAACGCATATGCCCACGCGGTCGCCTCAGGGTCCGAGCACTGCAGCAGCGCGCGGTAGAGGGGACTATCGGGATTGCCATCGTCGGCTTCTGCGAACATGCGCCTGCGGCCGGCGGCGATGTTGTCGCTGACGTAGTGCCGAAATCTTGCCGGGAAGCAGCTAAGGTGACCGGCTTCATGTAACAGCCCCGAAACCCGCGCTGACGGGTCAACGTATAGCTTTCCCTCCCGGATTTGAATCCCCGGGCAGAAGCCCGTGACGCCAGGCTCGACATAGGTCGGCAGCCCGATGGCATTGAGCGCGTCGATGGTCTTGGAGAGGTCGTCAGGGATTTGCATGAATTCGCGTTGCACGTAAAAGGTGGACAGATTGCCCGATGCACCATTCTACCCCATTGTCTGACTTTTAGAAACGTCGCTAAAAGGCAGCCACTCTTTTAATGCAGGCGGTGGAGGCCTAGGGAGCCAACGCCTCATCAAGCTGGCGCTGGAACGGCACCGCAAAAATACTCATACCGGACTGGGTATTCCAGAACAAGGACGCAAGCCAGCGCCGCAAGATAACGTCGACCTGCTCGAGCGACATTTCCTCCCAATAGACGGGCAGTGTCGCGAGGGGGTGCTTCGCCATCGCCGGCATTTGCACCTTGAGCACATCGCGCGAGGAGTCCTCAGGAAGGTAGGCCGCCAGGCTCAGCATCGCAGGGCAGCCCCACTGAACGAGCAGCTCCAGGCGAAGGATGTAGCGTCCAAAAATGCCATCCTTGACGCGGCCGCCGTGGTAGCACGCGAAACCCTCGCCGGCGCGCGCCGCGGCGCCGGAGCTACTGGCGGCCGCCGATGGTTCGAGGCGCTCAAGGCATGCCACTATTCCCCGGTAGGCATCTGCCAGGTGAACACTGACCGCGGTCGAGCTGACCAGTTCCAGCCCGCGGGCCTCAAAGGTTTTTCGGTCCATCGCTTACCTACCTCCACCAAAAGAAGTTTTCATCGTATCCAGAGGTTCCAGAACCTCACCCAGCCTGTCTCGTAGCGGCCTCGTGTGAGGCAGCATCCCGGCCGGCCCACTGCCGGACATCTCCTTGAGCCAATCGACCAGGCGCTCCCGCACCTCATGAACGGGGCCGACACGCCAGGCGCTCGCGGCCAGCACACCGACCCGGTGCTTGACCAGGTACGGCCGGAGAAGCTACGAGGCCTCGCGCGCGTTAAACTCACCTTTGTACGCAATCAGGTCGAGCGTGACGCTGTCCCAATCGACAACCAGCTCGAGGTGGACGGCATACACGCCTAGTTCCGGGTCATCGACCAGGCAACCGCGGTAGTGACCGTGCCCGGCCAGGGTGTGGACCATTGAGCCCACTCGCTCGGCATGGGGGCGCACTCCAGCTTCAGCCAAGCTCATCTGCAGGATGGTTAGTGCGCCGGCCATCTTGCTGCTCACCTCTGGCGACCAGGCCAGGCTGCGGCCCTGCTGCTCAAATTCGCTACGGTCCATCCACCACCTTTGCGAGGAATAGGAGGGCGCCTCCCCGCGCGGCGCCAGGTAATTGTCAAATCGGCGAGATACCTTTGTGACAAGCATACCTGACTCTTCAGGGAGCGAGCGCCGCGTCCAGTTTCTCGCGTAAGGGAGTAGCAAAGGAGGCCATCGCCCGCACAGGGTCGGTGCCGACGAGCGTCGAGAGCCAGGTCTCGATGCTCTGACAGGCATCGTCCAGCGATAGGGCCGACCAATCGAACTTCAGCGTGTCCAGGACCTGGCGTGCCAGCGCGGGAAGTTCGACATGTGAGACCTCTCGGGTGCCTCTCTGGTGCTTGAAAGCCATCAGGTCCAGCGTCACGCCCTCGTCCCAGTTGGCGCGCAGCTCCAAGCGCATTACATAGCGGCCGAAGACCGGGTCGTCGATAAGGCAGCCCCGGTACTGACCGAAGCCGCCAACACTGTGCACAGGAACGCCGGCGGCATCCCCGCTCGAGACACAACCGTCCTTGACCAGAAAAGCCAACAGGCCCTGAAATGCTTGGACCAGGCGGGTTGTGATTGGGTCCGCCCAGACAAGAAGCTTACCCTGGGTCAGAAATGCAGCACGGTCCATGGAACTCCTGACGACAAAGAAAAACCACCCCAGGATTCTGGAGTGGTTGGAAGAATTACGCTTGCAATGCCGGATGAACCTTGCCGGTGTCCGGGTCGAACTGCACAGCCTCGAGCATGGCCTGGGTGGCGTTGTACTGGATGCGCAGCAAGAACTTGATGTTCTCGTACGCAGCCTCTTGCTGAGGCCAGCGGCGACGGGCCACCTTAATCATGTCCCAGCTGCGCCGGCGGATGTTGAGCGAGTACTCGAACTGCTTCTTGTACCCGAACACACCCGACATGGTGGACTGGTTCTGGGTGTTGTCGCCAGGCTTGACGAGCGAGCACATCGGGCAGTTAGCCTGGTCAGCGTAGTACTCGTCGAGCGACTTCGGGTTGCCGGCCTCGTCGTACTTGTTGAGCCGCATGGCGCCGTCCGCGACCATCTTGCCGAACTTCTCGGTCAGCGTGGCGTGCGAGACGTCGTAATCCTCCGGAGTGTCATGGAGGAAGGCAACGGCAAGCGTCTGCGCAGGGAACATCATGTTGCGCAGCATCGTACGCAGCAAGTGCGCAATTTCCAGCTGGTGCTGGAATGACGGGGTCTTGCCGTCCTTGCGATAGCCGACGTGGATGTCGGCCGCGTACAGCATCGCGTCGTAGGCCACCTGGTACTGCGCATCATGGGCGATGAGGCCGATGAGGAAGTACTGCATCGAGATGAACAGCTTGTCGAACTGGCTGAACACGCGACCTGGCGCAGCTGGCACCGGCGCCGCAGCGATGTCTTCGTCGTCGTCGGCCGTGGCCGCCGTCGGGATGAGCGGGGCATTTGCGAAGTCAGGCGTCAGGAGCGACGCCATGAGGCGCGCGGGCTCTGCCATCGTGTTGAGCTTGCTGTAGCAGTGGAACGCTGCCAGCAGATTTTCGCGGTAAGCCGGTTCGGCGTCAGGGCTCTTCAGGTGGGCATCGCGGTAAGGCGCTGCCGACTCGAGGGCGTCGAGCGCACCCTTGTATTCCGGGTGCTTTTGCATGAGGCCAAGCAGCAGATAGCGCATGGCCATGAACTGCTTGTCGAACGAGTTGTCGAGGTTTTCGAGTGGGATATGGATTGCCATGGGTTTTTTCCTTGAGAATGAATTGTCCTCAAACGTATAGCCCCCAGGATTGCCCGCGGTACCCCGAGCTCCGAAACTATGCTTGATTAAGGCTTGGGTGGCACATGGCCCGCGGTGTCGTTACCGTACGCCCCAGGCGGCGCGTACAGCTCGACGAGGTCCGGCAGCTTCGCAGTCTTCTCCGACATGGTTCGGTGGGAGGCGTAATAGGCCGACTCGCTTGGGCTGTAGTAGCCCCTCAGCGTCCAGCCCTCAGATGCACCGACGCCGGCGTAGAGTGGAATCCATTCAAACCTGGTCAGGAGGTGATGCCATTGGGAGGGCAGCTCTTCAGTGGGCTGCAGGTAGGCTGCCAGGGCGGGGCAGTACCAGGTCACGAGCGAACGGCCACCAATGCGCAGAGCTGGGGAAGGAAAATTCGTTTTCATCAAATCAATCCGTTTCTTGTTTTCGGAGCAAGCCTACTGTGGTCCCGGTCACGGCGCCAGGGTGTCGAGCAGCTGTTCGCGGAACGCCTCTGCGCCCGCGGCAAGCTTCTTCGTACGCCGGCCCGGGCCAACTATAAAGGGAGCATCGCTCGAGACAGCGAGATGCACGGTGTCGTCCAAGGCAAGCGTCATGCCGTGGTCGACAATGGACTGTTCGTCACACCGCGATTCGCCGACGACATAGGTGCTCAGTTGCCGTCCTTCAGTGCTCAGTGCGCTGAGAGTTAGCCACACCAGAAGCGGCCTGTCCACATTTGAGAACAGGGCCGCCTTGAGCGTGCACCGTACAACAAATGCGCCGCCCATGCTGTCCCGAACCTTGCTCACCGCCGTGCGAAACACTGCTGAAGCCTCGACTTGGAAGGCCATCGTCGGCTCGGCCACCGCCATCTCTACTTCCGCCAAGCTCACCCGCACCGCCGCAATCGCCTGGCGCACGAGCTCCTCCGCCCATGGGCTTTTGAACTCGATTTTCAGCTGGTCGGCCCAGGGCCCGGACGTAATGGGAAACGGTGTGCTCATGGCAGTGTGCTAAAGGCTATTTAATAGCTCCTATCATACCATACAGTCAGCTTATTTCAGATGAGCATAATGGATAGTTGTTCGCCTCCTCCCCTACCGGTACAATGACGAATCGACACCTTACCGGCGGAGCTGGCCCAAATGCGTACCCTGACTTTCCTGCTGTTCTCCTTTGCCCTGCTCGCCGGCGGCTATCGGTTCCTGGCCTCGCTCATCGTCAAGGACGGTGCCGAGGTCATCCTGGAGAATATCGGGTGCCCTGAGCGACGCGAACCCGGAGACCGGTGCAGCCTCAAAGGCAGCATCAGCACCGACTTCGTCAGCGGAGACATGGTCATTGTGACGGCCGACCAGACAACCTGGATGATTCCGCAGAGCCAGGTGCGCGGCGTCATCTACCCCGCGGGCACCGTACGCTACGAAATTCAGCCTGCAGCGATGTTTCCGCTGGCGCTGCTTGCCCTAGGAGGTTTCGCGGCGTTCCTCACATGGCGCCTTGGCCGGCGTCACCAGCCATGACCCGCCTCGTCCGCATGCCCGCACACCTCGATAGTAGGGAGCCCTCCATGCCCTTGTTCCCCGAAGAGCTTGCCGAACAAACCCCACCGCGCAACCGCGCACCTCAAGGCGTGACGACGGTTATCGAGCTGCAGTCCCTCGATGAATCCCTGATGGTCAAAGGCTACATGGCCGGCCGGCAGAACCAGTGCGACTTCATGCAGACGGACCCTGCGTATCATCACGGCTACTTGAATGGCCTGGTCGATGGAAAGCACGCAACGCTCACGCCGGCGCAGGCGCTGCTCGCGCGCGAGTACGTTGAGAGTGGAGCGTTTCGTGGAGATGTGCGGAAGTGGCTCGCCGGCGGCGCGCCGGCATAAGTTATGGCGCCAGAACGGCGTCGAGGTCGCGGCGAAACACAGCGCAGTAAGCTGCCATTTCGTCGAGCGTCATCCCTCCGCAGGTGCTGGAGAGCCACTCGGCTACACCTGCCCGGACTTTGTCGAAGGAGTCCTCTCGCCAGCTCGGCGGCATGGCCGCAAACACGTTGCGCGCCAGACATTTTGCCGCGTCGATGCTGTCGGCATCTGCGGCATCGGGGAGCGTCGGGTACGCTGCAAGCGACAGCCACACTCCATGCTCCCAGTGCGTGCGAAGTTCCAGACGAATCGCGTAGGTGCCGAACAGCGGGTCGTCAACCAGCAGGCCCTGGTAGTGCCCAAATCCGCTCGAGAAGTTGAACTGACCATCGGTAAAGCCCTGAAGGGCGAGGCTGTCGGTGTTGAACGCGCCGAAAAGCGCGGAACCGGCCTGGCCCAGAGCGGCTGTGGCCGGCTTGGTCCGCCCCAGGGACGGCCCCCAGGTCAAGAATGCTGCCTCGTCCATCAGCGGCGCGCTCATGGCGTCATTTCCTCGAGCAGCGCGCGCCCGAAATCGTGAGCGGCTGCGGGAATAGCCGTACGAGAGTCACCCCAGGGGAACAGCGCCTTGACCGCATCGTGCAGCGCATCCTGGACGCCTTGCCGGTCGACGGTATCGCCTTCGATTGAGGAAAGCCCCAGCAAGGAGTACGACAGCGTCGTTCCGCCGTGGGTCTTGATGGCCGACAGCTTGAGCTCGCACTTGGCCAGGCGCGCACCGCTGGTGTCCCCCAGCACGGCCAGGCGCGACATGATTTTGAACTGTCCACCGGCAGGGTCTACGACGCTGCGCACAGCATTGATGCATCCTCCGCGGCTAGGCAGCCGGTGCTTCGATATCTCCGCCGTCTCCTGCACTTGCATGCCGATGCCCACCAAATACTCCGCCAGGTCGGCCAAAGAGGACGTCACCAGGTCGACCGCCCAATCCTCACCGAGAAGGCGAAGCATGGCAGCCTGCTGGGGAGCGGTTAAGAGTGGAAAGCTCATGGTGTCAGCGCGTCCAGAAGCCGCACCTCCAGTGCCTGGGCGCCGGCGGCGATAGCCCCTGCAGGCGTTCGGTCGCCGAATAACGCCCAGACCGTCTCGAGCAGAGCCTCTTTCGTGCTGAATGCCTGGAGTGCCTCCGCCAATAAGGGCGCAGTGCCCACTTCGTGACGCGCCAGGATGCCGCCACCGATGCGGGTAGCCGTAAATACCAGCACGCAGGCCATGGGCCGGCCATCCTTGGCGCCACTCTGGACGGCAAGGATGGCCTTGATGTTGAACTCCCCGGAGGCAGGGTCGCTCACGGCCCGTTCAGCCATACACAACCCGCCACCAAGAATCTTTCGCACTGCCATTTTCGGAGTCTCGGCCACCACCATGCCCAGGGCGCTGAGCCGAGCGGCAAGCTCCCTCACGGCCGCGGTAACGATGTCGGTCGCCCACTGTCCGCGCAATTCCTGCAGGACGGCTAGTTGCTGAGCGGGGGTAAGTTGTGGAGAGGGCATGGGCGCTAAAAGGAGAGGAGAACCTCCATGATACCAGTTTGGTCGCTTTTAGCGTAGCAAAAAATCAGGCAATCCCGTTTATTGCCGACAGGCTTTAGAATGAGCTCGCTATACCTGTCAGGACAACTAACGGGATTACTACTCATGCAAAAGCCGCAGAACAATGTACAGTTCCAATACCCTGAATTTGGCGTGGAAGACCATCGCTTCGATGGATACGTCGACTACAACACGGTGGCCGATTACATGACCGCTACCCATGGCATCAACTTCACAACCAAGCAGTACCGGCACGGAGGGGTACTGCACAGTCTGGATTCCTGGCTGGCGACGTATATGCACAAGCACGGCGTGTACCGCAATCCGCAGGAGTGGGTACTGGTACGCGTGAGCCTGGCAGCCGCTCTGGCTCTGCCGAAAGCTGAAATGGGCGAAAACCTGCATCGAGCGCTGACGCTCTTGGCGCAAGAATTCGGCCTGGAGCTCAAGCTGGGGTTCACCAAGCGCGTCCGGTCCCGCATCGACCCCCGATACTGGACGTTCGAGCAAGTTACCCTGCCACCTAGAGTGAAGCAAGAGCCAGAACCGGCCGTGCGCCACAAGGCCTATCTCCTGTACGACATGGTCAAGCCTGTTCCCGACAGCGCCGGCGCCTTGTGGTACAAGGACGTGGTCATGTACATGCGCAAGCGCTTCAAGCTGCACCTGGAACATGAAGAGTACCTTCGTGCTCGGCGCGACCAGGCGCAGGAAACCATGTCGCAATGGTTTTACGACTACTGGCAGCGTAACGCGACGACAGTGGTAGGCACCGATAGCGTTTCGGTGTCGTTTGAGCTGGCACCAATCATGCAACTGGAGTTCACCAAGCTGCGAACGTCCATCAAGAACAAGCTTATCGACTGCTTGCTCATGGAATTCGGCAATAAGGTGACGTTCAAGTTCCCGCCGGCTGAATATGAGCAGCTGAAAGCAAGTCACGTTCCGTCGGGCTACTAACAATTCGTTTTTCGATTCAAAAAAAAACCGCATCCTAGGATGCGGTTTTTGTTATTGCAGGCTCATCAGTGGCTAATGCACGCAGCGTTGAGCAGGCCAACCGAAAGCGACACGCCGGCCACAAAGATAGCGGGAGCAATCTTGCCCTGCTCGATGGCCTTAGCCCATCCACGCATGACGGTGAACACGAGCAGTTGCACCAGCCCCGTGATGGCCGACCACAGCATCATCTCCACAAGGGACTGGGTGAAGTAGATGGAGGACACCATCGGAAACGTAAAGCCGAGCAGAGCCCCGGCAAGAGTCACGGCCGCGGCAGCGTTGTTTTCCTTGATGAGGTCAAACTCCTGATACGGAGTGAACTTTTCGTACAACCAGGTGAAGGCGGCCAGCAGAACGACTGCTGTGCCCAGGTAGCTGGCAAATGCCAGGATGGCTTGGCCCATGTTAGCGCTCCTCGAAGTAGTGGGGGATAAAATTGCTCATGTTGGTGGTAATTGGCGACTTGTCTTCACGGATGCACATGCCGGCCGAATCTTTGCCTACAATCCAGGCGCCGATAACCGGGTAGCGGTTACCGAATTGCGGCAGCAAGTGCAGCTGTTGGTAGACGTAGCCTTCCGCACCGTACGGGCCCTCGTCTTTGGCCACTGTCTCGCCGTTGCAAACGAGCTCGACATTGGCGCCCTCACGCGAATACAGAGGCTTTTTGGCGTAGTCGGTCAGCTTGCCCGGCGTGAAGTACGTCGCCAGCAGGTTCGGATGGTCAGGGAACATCTCCCAGAGAACGGCCAGCAGGCCCTTGCACGAGAGCACCGCCTTCCACAGCGGCTCGATGAAGTTGGTTTTCGATTCCAACACGTGCGGACCGAAACCCTCCCGCATCATCCACTCCCACGGGTATAGCTTGAAAAGCGTCTCGATAGGATTGCCGTCGACGTCCACAAACTGCTTGTTCTTGGCGTCCCAGCCGATGTCTTCGATGAAGATGTGCTTGGCTTCACGCTCGGCTTGCACGACCGTATCGAGCAGATACATGGTGCAGACCCAGTCTTCCTCGTTTTCCTTCAGCGAGGCGATGTGAATCGGCCCGGTGCCCGGAGCCTTTTTCCACTGCTCGACCAGACGCTCGTGCAAGGAATTGAACTGGTCGGCATCAGGGAAGACCTCCTCCATCCAATACCACTGCGCTACAGCCGATTCGAGCAAGCTTGTTGGCGTGTCGGCGTTGTACTCCAACATCTTTGGCGGGTTGATGCCGTCGTATGCGAAGTCGAAGCGCCCGTACAGCGAGAAGTCGTCGGTCTTGAACGACTTGGTGACAGCAGCCCAGAACTGCTCAGGGATGCCCAGCTCCCCCAGGCGCTTGTTGGCGATAATGTGCTCGACGGCCTTCAGACACATGCCATGCAGTTCTTCCGCAGCCGCCTCGAGCACGTCGACCTGCTCAGCGTTGAACTTGTAGCAGACGTCTTCACGCCAGTAGTTATCCCAGCTGTGGAACGAGAGACCGATGGACTCCAGCTTGGCGCCGAAGTCGGGGCGAGCGGCAATATGTTGACGCTGCATGCTTAACCTCCGCCCGAACCGCGGCCGAAGCCGCCGAAGCCGCCGCGCGAGACGCTCGAGCTCTTGCCAATCGCGCTTGACGAATGAGAGGGACGGGTCAGCGAGCTGCGCGACACTGCATCGGCGCGCATCTGTCGGTGCGTGCCGTCGGCCATCACCGCGACCGGAACGCCCGCGCCGTGATTCCAGTAGTAGCGAGGGCCCATATAGGCGCCGCCACCGGACGACTTGCAGCCATCCTTGAATCGCGGCGTCTCCCAGTCCCGCTCGCAGTCCGCTTTGGACGCGTAGCGCTGCTGGCGCATTTCGTTGTCAGAGTCGGCGCTCGAGCAGCCGGTCATCAGAACCGCAGTGCCAAGCACTAGCAGGCCAATCTTACGTGAACGTTTCAAGGCTATCTCCTTGCTTAAATGCGGAAGTCCGAGAACTGCAACTGGCCGGAGGGGCCCTCGTTACAGCGAGCATCGGGCTGCCAGGTGGTCCAATTACCGTGTACGCGGCCCAGGTAAGGCATCGCGACACCCAAAACTTCTTGATGAGGCAACTCTTCAGCCTCAACAATTCCTTCCCGAGGATTCCGAATCATCCACTCGAGCGCGCCCAAGATTCCTCCGACCACTTGCAGTGATGTCGCATTGGCGAAAGGCGTCCAGGTGCGCGCCTCCGTCAGCTCGACGGTCGAGCCGTACCAAAAAGCCCCACCCTCGAAGACGAACAGCACGCCCAGCTGGTCATGGCCCGCAATCAGTTCGTCGCGCAGCACGCGCTTGTTCGCAGGGCTCGAAAAACCATCTGCGGCCCAGGCCGCCAGCGACCGCTGCGTCGCATCCGTAGGGGTGTACGCGTAGTAGACGGTTGGACGGTATTCAGGGCGCGCCTCTGCCCCGTCCGCTCCAGGTAAGGTGAGCAGCTCGGCCAGCGAGAGAGCTTCGTGGTGCGTGATGAGGTAGGACTCCTGCGCGCCGGCACATGGCACCCACGACTGCACGCGAACCAATGCACTGTGCTCGCCCAAGAAGATGCCCGACCGACTTCCAAACGAATGCTCGCGGGCACCCACCGGCAGGGTCTTCTCGTGAGTGCCCCAGCCGCATTCGGCGAACTGCCAGGCCTCTGACAGCAAGCCATCCACAGACCACGTATTGACGAAAGTGTCATCAGGCATTTCGTTCGCATGCTGCGTGTCACATTCAGCGATGTGGATGACGCGTACGCCAAGTTCTTGGCTGAGACGTGCCCAGCCGAGCGGCCCCTCTTGGAGCGCGAGCCCGCGGGCTGCCGCCATTTCCAGCAGGCCCGCTTTGGCCAAGTGGCTGATGATGCCTGGGTTAGCCCCATGAGCGATGACGGCAGTAGCCTTGCCTTTGGCACGCCCCGTCAGAACTTCATGACGCATCGCATAGTTCGTAGTGCCGGAAGGACCACGGCCCTCGCCTGCCAGATAACCGCCCTTCCAGGGCTCCACGCAGGTGTCCAAATAGAGGACGTCGTGCGCCTGGCACCATTCGATGAGAGCTTTGGATGAGACGTCTACCGAGACGTTAACGAGCAGGTCGCCGGCGCTAAGCGAGGCGCTGAGCACCTCGTCGAGGTTGGAGGGGGCGATTGGCAGAACCACAAGCTCGACCCCCAACGCGGCCGCGACTGCCGCGCCTTCGTTGTCCGCAGCGACGGCGCGGACCTGCGATGGCAGAAGCTTCCAGTGGGAGAGCAGTAGCGGCACAACAGCCTGAGCGACACTTCCGAACCCGACGAAAAGTATTTTGGAGACGGCCATAGGATTCTTGCTGCTCTAGGAAATAGGTGCGGAAAAGAGGTATAGGCGACAGTCCTTAAATTTTTCGATGGCCGCAATTGCGCAAGCAGTGGGCTCCCGCCGGTCGCGCATAACAAAAAGCCCCTTCTAGGAAGGGGCTGGAATACTTACCGGTCGTCGGGATGCGTCTCACTCGTCTTTCGGGGCGCCGACAACAGTCGGGTAAATCCAGATGAGTTTGCGCATGCTCATCTGCGGGCCGTGCGCCTGGCGTCGTCAGTGCCCTTGGCGCCAATGTACGCCGACGCCGGCCGACGGATGGCGGAACTGGCGGGTGAACTCGCCGCCGAGCTTCAGAATCGGCACGTGACCCAGTGCCCATAGCTTGCTAACGCCGCGGTCTTGCTCCTTGGGCGTTCCCTGCTCCGCCTGGCGCACCAACTTGGCCGGAGCATCGTCTGCCCAGCCAGGCACCAACTCGTCGCCACCGTAGCGCATGTAGGCCAGAGCATTGAGAACAAGGCGCAGCGCGCGCTCATAGGCCGGGTGGTCCTGCTCCATGCGGTCAATGAGCACCTGGAAGCTCGCATCGACCTCCGGCAGGGGCAGCTTCATGCTCGCTGCATGGGCCCGGTGCGTGCGCAAGTCCGCCAGGTCGTCTGCCAGTGCACACGTGATGGCGTCCTGGGCGGGCTTGTCGAAATGGTCCGCCAGGATGCGCAAGTCGTAGCGCTCGCGCCAGGCGTCCGCCGGCGGCATCGGGTGGAGCGGCCGGCCACAGAGGACGACGCGCAACGCGATGCCGGGACTGTCCACGAGATAGGCGCCCTCAAACTGAACACGGTCGTTCGAGTACAGGATGGCGTCTTCACCCGACAGAGGGAAGCGCACGTACATGCAGGGGTACGGAACCTCTAGGTCGGCAATTCGCATGTCACCACAGTCGGAGCGACAAAACGCCTGTGCCAGCTCGGGCGTGCAGTCGACGATACGCTTGCCCGACATTACCCACTCGCCCCAGGTTAGAAGTCCTTGAAGCTCCTGCGACCGGATGGCAAACGAGGCGCCGCCCGGTCCGAAAGTAAGCCCCTTGCTCGCAAGGTACGCCCCCAAGAGGGGCGAACTGAGCTCCTCAGCCTTTCGAGGTGTCAAGCGCGGACCGGTTGCAATCAAAGCCGGCAGGAGCGCTCGCGCGTCGCTACGAGCTTGCCACTGCCGAAGAGGGTAAAAGCCAGATGCCATTTAAGATGAAGCCGAGTAAAAGCATCATGGTAACCCAGGGCGCTGCCGAGGTGGCGGAAATTGCAAGAAAGGCGGCCCTAAACCGATGGTCCCCTCATCAATGAGGGGACCATGTGCTAAGTGCTTGAGCCAATTACGAATCTTCGCCAGGGTGGAAGGTAATGTCGTTGTCCTCGACGTCGTAAGACCAGTGCCCCCCTGCGTCGGGCTCGTAGGCACTTCCCTGCAGGAGCTCGAGAGCGAGGACACGCTCTCCCTCGCGCAAGGACTCGAGCCAGCAGTCGACTGCACTCGTAAATGCCTGCGCGAAGAGTTCGTAGAACTGCCCGCAGCCCTGGAGCGCTGACTGGTTCATCTTTTCAATGGCGGCCGCGAGGTCCTCGCGTGACTTTGGCCGGTCCTCGTGCTGGCGCTGCGCCCAGCCCTTGCGGTAGGCCGCCAGGAGTTCGGGCTCTTCCGCGATGAGGGGCGACACCTGCTTGCCCGGGTAGGCGTCGTAGCCGCATCGCTTGGCCAGGCGCAGCGCGTTGCAGAGCTGCTTCTCCTTGGGCACGCCCAGGAGCTTGTAAAGCGCGTAGTCGCAGCGTGCGTCAAGGGCGAGATTTGTGGACATGACAGTCTTGGGAACAAGAAGAGAAGGCATGTATAGCGCCTGCCGGCCGGTAGCTAGACTCAACAGGCCAACTACATATCCGGAGTCTGTCTCATGTACGCAAACGACACCATCAAACTGCCCTCGAACCTCTCCCTGGAAGAGCTCGGCGAAGCGCTTTATCCCGAAGTTACCTTCGACGCAGGACTGTTCAGCACCTACCAGCAGATGTTCAAGATGCGCCGCGCGATGCACTTCCTGTCACCATGCAAGGGCGTCTCGCAAGAAGCGCTGGCGAAGCAATTCGCCGCTGTCGAGCTGATGTACGACAAGCTCTACCAGCGTGCCTGCCGGCTGTACTTTGCCAAGCCAGGCTGGACCAAGAAGTATCTCGAGCGCGCGCTTCCCGGCGTCGTCGCCCAGTACTTCATGGTCCGCGGCCTGCAAAGCACCGACACCTCTGACAGCTACTACATGGGATACGATAACCAGTCGCTCTGGGGCGCCATGCCCAAGCCGACCGGGAACTGCACGTTCAAGGCGTTTGCATTCACGTCCGAAGAGGAGCCCGTCAAGCTGTATTACGTCGACGGCAAAGACCACTACGAGGGACGTCCCTCCGACTTGCTCGCCTGGGCCCGCGACAACTGCATCCTGATGCAACGCGTTCCCATGGCCGCTGCGGCATAAAAGCTGCGCCCGGCCTCGCCGGCTTCTTCAACGCCTCCATTCACCTGGAGGCGTTTTCTTTGAGTGCAAATCTTGCGAGAGGAACCCCTTCCGGATGGCTCATCGCTCACCCGCAAAGAAAAAGCTGAGCGGTGCGGCTCAGCTTTTGAATGAAGGTACAGATGCGGGCCTATCGGCTTATGCAGCCGTCAACCCGAGCGCTTGAGGCCCGTTGACCTTATCGAAGGCCCCTGTCAGCTCGTCTTCGAGTTTCGCGCTGACGATACGGCTACCGTAGCTTGTCCGGTCCTTGGTGCGCAGGATGGCATTGAGCACGCGAATGAGTTCGCGCGTGGCCGGGTCCCACTTGGGCAACGGCTTGCCGAGCAGTGCAGCGTCGATGGCCTTCTGGAGATTACGCTCTTTGAGCTCCTCGATAACTAGCACGTTTCCGTTGGTGCGGCGCGGCGGGGTGAAGATGTCGCGCACGGCGTCTTTCAGTGCGAGTACTTTTCGCGCTTCGAGGCTTTCGGTGCTTGGCTGCCCGGCCAGGATAGTCTGCTCGGCCAACAGCAGCAGTTGCTCGAGCGCTTCCGGGCAGACGCCGGCCAGTTGCGCCGGCCAGGCCGCCTTGGCAGTCTGGATGACGTCGTGCCGCTCAGCTGCGGACAGCAGTTCGCCGGAGGCGACGGTGAGGTGATAGGCATCGGTAGCAGTCGCTGCGAGGCCTGGGGTACTTGTCGACATGGGCGTGTCCTTAGAGGGTAAATAGTGAACCTGGTGGTATGCCCCGGGTGTCAGGGACATATCCGTGTAGCGAACGGGTCGGCATGCTTCGACCATGCCAAGCGCAAACGCTCCAGACCGCGGTTGCCTGCCCCTCCTCGGATACGGAATCCTGATTTTGCAGGCTAGAACAACGAAAGCTGGTCGTCCGCCGGTGGCAGTTCTTTCGGGAGCGGTGCTTCGTTCACCGGGAGACCGGCCGCCTTGAGCGCCGCTATGAAGTCTGGATGCAGGTAACAGTTCGAAGGCGCCTCGGCGAACAGCGGTGCAATCTGCGCCGGGGTAAAGCCCGCCAGGCGGCAGCCGACCGCGGCGACGTCGAAGTTCCATTCTGGATGCGCCCGGGCAAATACCAGGAAGCGCGCGACGCTTTTGGCAACCTCGTGCAGCGGCAGAGACTCGATAAAGTAGTTTTTCGTGGGAAGACCATAGCTGTCTCCCTGTAGACCCTCACCTTGGCCGTAGATGGCGCCGTGGCGCCGCAGCGCGATGAGGGCGTCACCCTTACCGTGTCGGCCGGCTAGGTTGCTCCCAAAAACGAAGATGGTGCGGGTCACGGCAGCCTTATCGCGTCAAGGGACGAGCGCGTCGGTCAAGTGCGCACAGAACTCGCGCGCCGCCGCAACCGTTACAGACTGCGTGCCCCTGTTGCCCCAGCTTTCGAATACCTGCCCGAGCACGTCACCGACCGGCGAGCTCATGTTCGACACATCCATCAGTTCCGTTCGCGTGAGAATTCGTGCATATACGAGAGTGTCGTCGTGCGAGTGCCGCGCGGACAAGGTCAGCATGACCTGCGGCGGGAGGGTGGAGCCTCGGACGCTTACCACTACCTCAAGCTTCGCAATCAATACCAGGCATGGCTCCTCCCCCACTTCAGGAAGGACTCCCGCCACCGCTTGGCGTACGGCGCCGCACTTAACGTGAGAGTCTTCGTACTGGATTGCCCAATGTGGCCTCATCACACCCAGGCGGATGCCCGCTTCCGCCAGTTCCCGGCGTGCGGTGGCGAGGGCATTGGACAAAAGCCCTGATACTGCCGGCGAGTCCAGGTAGGCGGGTGCCGCAGTAGCGAGTTGGCGCTGAAGAAGCGTAGGCATGGGCGGCCTCGAGGATGGATGTACTACGGAGCAATAGCGTCGACCAGGAGGGCGACAAACGCTACCGCACTGGCTTCGAACTTGGCGCGACGGGCCTTGCTTGAGCCGAAGAAAAAGATGTTTTCAAGAGAATCGCGCACGTGCTGTTCCGTATGAGCCGGAACTGGAAAATGCACGTCCAGAATTGAGAACTTGACGAATGGGACGAACGGCGCCTGTTCGCCTTTGCGCCAGGCGACCAGCTCGAACGAACACCAGCCCTGCCCCAGCACCTTCTCGTCCGGCTTGAAGCCCATGCGCGCGCCAATCTTGAGCTCTGCGGTGGTGCCGGCCATCGGAGCCAATTCGACGATGGAGTGTCGACCCACATAGAAGCCCACTACGCTAACAGGGCTCCCCGCCTTCACTTCAAGCTGGAAGCCCTGTGCGCGCAGATGCGGCTGAAGCACTGCGACCGCCTCAACGAGTCGGGTGCCGGCGTCGACGCCCGAAAACACCTTGGAGGCCGTGTCCCGGATGAGCTCGCGCGTGAACGGCGCATCAGCCATGCTTGACCTCGGCAGCATCAGCCGTCGTGGCCTTGTGCTTGAAGTACACCGCCCGGAGGGCGTAGACACAGCCGGCCGCAGCCGTCAGCCCGTAGACGATAGCCAGCAACGCCAGCGGCCACGCGAGTCTGACCGTGCCGAAGTCGACGACGCCCAGGTCCCCAAACGACCCGTACAACCCTTCGCCGTAGTGCGTCAGGGCGCCGAGGATGTGTACTGCCGCGAGAAACCCCAGGATTTTGTAGTTCCGGGTGTAGAGGAATGCCGTCACCAGCATCAGCATGGCTCCGGTCACAAGAGCCGCGACGAGCGGGACGCCGAAGAACGGCATCAGCACTGTGAAGAGCGTCAAGGAAAACATCAGGATGAGCACGAACATAACGCCTCCGCAATGGGTGGTTAGGGGTTGCCTTACTGGCGCCGGCCCAACGATGCCCCATTCTAGCATTGAGGTGATTAGATTAGCAACTGTTCATGGCCGCATTGAGATAGCTCAAGCCTCTCACATTGATGTCGAGATGGACTTTCGAGATGAAATCGTCGAAGAACTTGGGGTTATGTGTAGCAAGATAATCTTGTGCTTCTGCCAAGCGCGCAGCTACCAAGAAGACGGGCTCTGCTAGGTCCTTCGCGACGATAAATGACTGGCCGCCTGCTCGAACCGAGAGCCCACCCCAACGCTGGTAATGCCGCGCCAGGGGTGCGCCGGCCAAAGCAACAATCCAACGCGTATCGCGACTCAGGGCCCAGAGCCACACGGTCTTTAATAGGGCGTGCGTTACGCAGGCAGGAACTCGGCGCCTTACAGCAAATCTGTCTGCAAACGAAAACGAGCCCTCGGTACAGGGGTCCGATGGCGTCTCAAGCGGCAACAGGTCGGGAACGTCCAGGCTGCAGGCAAGGCGGATGGTGCCGAGCACTTCGTCGGTAGCCTTGCAGACGGCCACGAAAGTGATGGCGCAGGGGTTGCCATCAACGGTGTCCGGTTCGGCCAGCGCTTGCTTGAATTCGTCCAAATAAAGGCTACGGCCGGCGTAAGCGTCGCGACGCAGTCGATAAACCTGTTGCGCCTCATCCGGTCGCGCAGGGCGCACTCGAAATGGCAGCGATTCGATTCCTTCCTGAAGGGGCACATGAACTTTTTCGTACATCTGAGTTTCCGAACACTATGACGTAGCAAGGCAATCCTTGATACTGGAGCCGAGTGTAGAACCGTCGATGTATCTCGAACTTTCGTCTTTAGTGCCCCCTTAGTCTGCCGACGCTAGGCCATGAAGGGCTCCACTAAAAGCCAATAGGCCTCAGGGCGTAATTGCGGCTACGAGCTGAAGACAAAAGTGCTTCGCGCCTTCCTGCAGCTTCTCGCGCCCCGAGCTCCGGCCATCGGCCAAGGCCTGACGTAGCCACCAGGTGACTCCGGAGTCTTGCGTTTCATTGAAATCGAGCTGGCGCTGGAATACCGCCTTGGAGAGAAACGGCTCATCGGCGAGCGCCTGGCCGGCGCGCCACGCGCGCAGTTCGAGGTTGCACTGGACTCGGCACGGCGCGCCGGCGTCAATGGCCACTCCCATGCGTGCACCGACCACGAGAATTGCGGGCTCTTCGGACGACAGCTCGCCTACCCAGCCATTCCCCTGGCGCATGAGGTAAGCCCCGCACCCGGTGGCGTCTTCGACCACTTCGTCTCCCATCCAGAATCCCGCCTGGCCAAGCTCGCCCGCCATGGTTGCAAGGGCCTTTGTCAGCAGTTCGTTCGCCCAGGGAGCAGCGAGCTCCCTGTAGGCTAGCGTACAGCAATCCTGGTGCGTCAGGCTCACAGGGCACCTGCCCGCGGCGCCGGCGCGCGGCCGCACTCGCGTCTGGTGACAATCGTTAAAAGGGGCTTCATCGGTACTGGCGGTTCTACAAAGGGGCGGCAACATAGCCGTGCACCCCTGCAGCACCGCCGGCGCCGCGTAAAACCGGCCTGGGTGCGAAAAAGTCGAGTGGTGCCGACCCTTTAGAGTAGATACCAGCACGCAGCCGTTCATCCCGGCAACCGGCCGCACTCCTATAGGCTAAATGCCCGCGCTACACGCCGCATCCCAGGAGAACTCATGAGCGCGACCACCCAAATTGCAGATGTGCCCCACTACCTGAAGACCATCGTCGCCGGCGGCATTGTGCTGGCCACTGTTGGCCTGGTACTTCTGTCGCTGCCAGACACCGCGCCTGCGGCGCCGGCCCCGGTAACGCTCAACCCTGCCGATGGATGCTTCTACAAGAAGACAGATGCGCAAACCTCGCGCAAGCTCGAGGCGCGCACGTGCGTGACGGCCCAGGAGCTGGCTGAGTTCAAAGCTGGCCGCCCGGGCCCACTGCTGGCAACACAACTGCGCCAGGACGAATCGCGTCATACCCAGGAGCGGCGCGCCTACAACAAGGCCCTGGCCCAGCACGCGAAGGCGAACCAGTCGGCGTTCGAAATCTTCCAGCGTCGAGTGAAGCCGGTCATGGACGCGTTGGACAAAATCACTCCTACGGCGTTATTGACCGCGTTACTGTAGCGCCGCGCGTAAGACAGGTGCAGGGTCGTCAACGACCATGCAGGCCTCGTAGATGCAGTCGTACAGGTCTTTACGCGACGCTGACAAGAGGTCGGCCAAGGCTGTCCCGCGCCGGGCTCGTGAGAATTCTTCACCGCCCGTCGAGGTATCTTTCTCGTATTTGTCGAAATAGATATCATCGTATCGAGCTGCCTCAACCCTCAGGTCCTCTGCCAGCCCACTACAAGATGCGAACTCGCGGGGGAACTCTGCAAGAACCCTTGCCTGCAGCGCGGTGGGCTCAACGGCCGACGCTGAGGCGCGGCATGCATTTTGAGCACAGAGCCGGAGCTTCGCATCCGATAAATGCTCGGTCTGCCGCGCGAAGTCGGGAGCAATTGATGTCAAGCGATTCATCAGGAAAACCTTCGAAAACGGTGGAGAATGAACGAGTAACTTACATCGTCCGTATAAGCTTCGGTTGTGACGGAATACGTACCAGGCGCGGCCTGAGCACATGCAGCGTCGCCTTCCGCTGCGGCGCCATCTTTCGCCGAGTCAAAAAGGACTAACTGTTCTCCTCCGAACGTAACCTCAACGGCTGGCGCGAGCTCAGTCGTTCTGCCTATATTTGTGAGCAGCTCATTAGCCACTGCAGCGGAGGCGCAATACTCCCATCGCGCAATGGCAAGGGTCGACCCGCAGAACAGGAATGCTGAATCGCTCGGAGCATCCCCCAGAACGACATACATTGCCTGACGTAGCCACAGCAAGCTCAAGTGGCCACCCTCCGCAGCGCAGGCGAGCGCGTAGTCGTCACCAGAAAGCCCGCGCCATCGCGCGAAGTCCTCTTGCGTAGCAAGGATGAGAGGCCCACCTGCAGAACCAATCCAAGTAATCATGGCGTGTCCTTCGCTGTAACATTCTGGGAAAGCCGGCAGCTACGCTCAACCGCAGTACTGATGGCCTGAAGTTCTACGCGCAGCAAACGTCTGTCCGCTTCACTAGGAGACGTTTTTCTTACTAGCAAAATCTCTGCTTTTCCGCCGTCCCGTGATTGAACAACACCGCTAGGAACCTCCGCCATATGAGCCAGCGAACGTACACGAGTCATGTGGAAGGTAATGGTCAGCTCGTCAACATCACCGAGGTCCAGTTCATTCCTGCTTCTCAAGGCACCAGGAACACACACTGCAAATTTTTCAGGAGATACCGATATCTCCTCAGAAGCCATCCATATGATGGAGGGGATGGATATGCTATAAACTGCCCAATACAATCCTCCACCAACAATAAGCAGGAAAAGCAAACCTCTACTTAGTCTCTTAGCTATTACATTCATTCGCCGTAACTCCTATAGGGCTACCTCTTTTCGTAGTGATGGAGGCTTATAGGTATAGCGACTCCTCCCCGTCTACAAAACCCCTCCCACGTGAGCAAGAAGGGGTCGAAAAGGCGATTTAGTTATAACGGAACGTCAACTAAAACATCTGACGGAGAGTTCGGATGCCGCGAACGCTAATCGAGCTTTTTCGCGCAGTTTGAGCAGATGCGAGCTCTGTAGCTAGCGAAGAGTTCAAGAGTTGTCGCAGGGTACGGTGGATTAAGCGGATAGGAGCAATGCCCACATACAATTCTTCTACCTACCCATCCCAAAAAAGAACATTAAGGAAAAATGGAAGTAAGAAATAGGTATTAACATAGATACTTAGTAGTCCGAAAGAAGCCCCGCATCCAAGAAATCCCGCGAATGCGCACCGATGTTGATTAAACGAAGTCATGAGCTACCCTCTGCCTGAAACGTGATTGTAAGGGGAGAGTCTTTAGTAAAGCGACGGGCCTCATCTAGCTAGATATTTCATGGTAGCCCTTTGAGCAAGCGGTTAATGGCCCTTCTCCATAACTTGGAAGGCCCAGTCTGTCGTCTAGCTACGGCTGCCTGGGACAGGGAGCGTCCGCCGACTGTACGATTCGAGGAGCTCTCGGACTTCCGGCTGCGCCCTTTCAGCCATATCAATTACACCCTTCCCAACATTGTTTTCAGTATCGACATCATTGAATACGGGCAGCAGTGCGCGGAGGAACCAGTCGGTCCCGCGCACCAGCAACGCATGATAGGCCGCCGTCCAGAGAGCAGTATTGCCCCATCTGTCAGTACGAGTGATGTCCTCTGGAGATTTCAACAACTCGAGGAAAATACTTCTTTTCTCCGAGAGGATTGCAACCTGAAGCGGCGAAGTATCGTCATCGTCTCGCTCAAAAGCTGATTCGGGACGGCTTGCCAGATATGCCAATGCCTCTTGCTCCGTACTCCAGGCAATTAAGTCAATCAAGGGTGTGTGTCGGTGGGAACGCTTCACCATAGTACAGTCTCCAGGGGGTTAGTGCGGAACGCAGGGGCCACCGCACTGTTGGTCATGCAATGCGTGAGCTAACGTCTATTCCAAGTCGGCCGAGCCTGCGTCAGATAGTTTCAAGTTGACGGCATTACAGGGTCTAGCGACAGGCTATGAGCCAATCGGAGTGGCTTGCACGTCCGGGTTTGGCAGCAAAAAGAAAACCCTCCCCGCGCTAGCGAGAAGGGTCTGAAAGGGTGATGCGGAAAATTACTTGCGGTTTGCCAGGATGACCGCGAGCTCGGCGATATCCGCTTCGCTGAACTGCTTGTTGAGCTTGGCCATCAGTTCAGCGTGACGCGCTTTCTTCGACAGGCCCTGCAGCTCCTCGATGGCCGAGGCCGCCGCGTTCGCTGCGCTTTCAACGGCGCGGCCGGCGTTCTTGACTTCGGTGCACAGGGTGTCGACTTCCATGTCCGAGAAGGAGCACAGGGTCTTGCTCACAACGCGCGACTCGGGGTGAGCCAGCCAGATGCGCAGGTTCTCGCTGTAGCCCTGCAGGTTGTCGACGTCGACACCAAGCTGAGCCACGATTTCGTCGCGACGGCAGGTGAACGTGCCTTCCACGAGCAGGAAGCCGTCAGGCGTCGTCGTGACCGTCACGCCGGCGGGCAGGCGCCGGCCTTCCGGACGGGCCGGCAGACTGTTCATGCCCGACTGCGAAAATGCGCGCGACACCAGCGAGACGACTTGCTCGCGCCCGGAACGGGAGCCGAGCCAGGTGGCGACAGGCGTCTTCTTCAGGCCCAGTGTCTTGGCAACACCGTCCCACGGCAGGTTGTTCACCAGCGTACGCCAGGCAGCGATGCGGCGACCCAGAGTGAGCGGCGCCGCCGAATTGACGTGCTTCTCAATCCAGGCTTGCTGCGTCGCCGGCTTCACATCCAGAATCGCATACAGCTTTTCGTGGAGCGTGCGTTGGAGCAGGATGAGGTTCTCCATCTCCGAGGCAAGCGAATGGAACGAAGTCTGAGGCCGTTCGAGGATATTGCGCGGCGCCGAGACGACGCTCGAGAGCATCGCCTCGTTGTCGGTCTTGTCGACCAGGGTGCTGAGCGACCAGAGCTTTACCTGGTGGCACAGCGTGTCGCGCATCTTGTAGAGGATGCTAGCCAGGTCGGTCATATGACCGCGGTCGCCACGCTGGGCGCCTTCGAGGAACTGGCGCGACTGCAGGTAGCAGTTGACCAGGTGCAGAGGCGCGAAGCCTTCTTCCATCAGCCGGGCCGGGTAGTTCTTGTAGCCAATCTTCTTGAATTCGGCGCGGTTCGCACAGAGCGCGCCTTTGGCCAGCTTGCCGTGGAACAGGGCGAAGCATTTCGCCACGAGATGCAGACTCTGGCCGGCGGGCACCATGTGCTCGAGGTAGAAGTGCTTGAGCTCGTCAGCGGAGACTGGCGACGGTTTTGGGTTCGACGATACGGAAGTGTTCATGAGCGGTCCTTTGTGTGGAGAAATGTCCTTCTCGGTGTAGCGACCAGGTCCGCCGGCGAGCGCAGCCTGGCATTTCTCCCGCACGGTCGCTAGACGACAGAGAACCCTGAAAGGACTACCCATGAGCGCCGCTTTACAGACCCCCACCGTTATCGACCTGGCCGTACTGAACAACCCTCTCTTGGTCGGCCGCGACTACGGCGGGAGGTGTCGAAGCCAGTTTGACCTGGACCTGCAGGACGAAATGCCAGGCCCCGTCGAAATTCTCATCCCCGAGTCAACGTACTCGATAAGCAATAGTTTTTTCCTCGGCATGTTCGCAAAAAGCATCCGTGCGGCCGGCAATCACGAGCGCTTTTTCGCAAAATACCAGTTCACCGCCAACATCCAGCTGCGGGGCGTCATCGAAGCAGGCGTCGTGCGCACCTTGCTCGAACTGCGCTTCGCCCGCTAGCACCCTTCACCGGCCCGGATTCATTCCCGGGCCGATTTTCGTATAAGGGTGATGCCTACACTTGGTGTGACGCGCAAACCGGTAGCCTCGTAAGAGGTGGGGCGTCCTTGCTGCCGGCACCCACCGGTCCACGCTCAAGGCACGGATAATCAAGAGCTCCGGTATCTGTTGTATTAAAGCCCGCCGTGCGGCGGGCTTTTCCTTTTACACACCCCTGCGACTTTACCTACACCTTTGTAGCTAGACCTCGCCTACCACCCGAACCGGACCTTCAAATGAATCGTAAAAAACTCACGCTGGCGCTGGCACTTACCCTAGGTGCCGTCAGCATCGCAGCGGCACAATCCTTTGAAATGCGCGTCTACTCACAAGGCCTGCTCCCTCAAGGCGCACCAACTACGAGCCCTCCCTCACCGTCGCCCGCTCCCGCGCCCGCTCCCACGCCGGCGCCAGAAGCGACCTTTGCGCTCGAGGGAAGCTTTGACTTCGCAACAGTCGCCCAAGGTCAGCGGACGTCACGCACCTTCACCGTGAAGAACACGTCAACCAAAACTTCACTCCAGGTCCGTGACGTGGCCGTTGTTGGTGCGGGCGTGTCTCTGGCCCCGGGAAGCACCGGCACGCCTTGCGCGACCGAGATGCCTCAATCCTTGGCCCCGGAGGCCTCCTGTACGTTCACGCTGACCTGGGCCCCAACGGTAGCAGGCCCCCTCACCAATGCGCACCTGACCTTTGTCTCCAACGCCGCCGACAGCCCGCGGCAATACAGCCTGACTGGTTCGGCCGAGATTCCCGCCGACCCCTACTTCTCAAAAGTGACACTGTTGCTCCCGTTTGAGGGTACTGGGGACGTGAAAGGCAATGCCGTCTCTTCGGCTGGAGCCACGCTTAGCAGCCAGGCAGCCCACTCAGGGAACTCGAGTGCGTTCTTCGGCGCCGGCGTTGGCCACGTGGTTAAAATCGAAAATACCGCTCCCTTCGACCTGCCTGGCGACTTTACCGTCGAAGGATGGGTCCTCCCCGTCGATGGCGCAACAAACCACGTATTTGCCATCGGTGGCATTGACGGCAAAACGTGGCAGTCGCAAGGCCTGTGGATGGCAGGTAGCCGATTTGTATTCAATGCGTCGTCAAACAACACCGTGAACGACATCGCAGCAAATCTTGACATTGGTGCAGTGATGGCCGGCCAATGGAATCACTTTGCTATTACGCGGCATGGCGCGGTGTACCGCACCTTCGTCAATGGCGCCCTGACCAAAACCATCGCTGTGAACAAGCGCCCCTACAAGCCTCAATACGGCCTGGTCCTGGGAAATTATGCGGTAAAGACGTGGACGTCTTTCCCTGGCACCTGGGCTCCCAAGTACATTGATGACTTCCGGGTCACAAATGGCGTGGCCCGATACACCGAATCGTTCACTCCATCGCACGTAGCCTTCCCGACCCGATAACCCTTGAAGCCCGCCTCGTGCGGGCTTTATCTTTGCCCCGCAGCTTTACTGAGCTTCTTTCCCGGTAAAACAATGGCCTGCTCAAGGCAGGCCATTGTTGCTGTAGGGGTAAGAACGTCACGGTCAGCAGCCGCGCGCACTAGGGCAATTATCGCAAGGGCCCCTTGGATGGAGATTAGCCAGCATCGGGCCAGCGTACTCTGCGCACGCGGCGTGGAGGCCTGTATCTTGCGACACCGGCGACTCCTCCGCGCATCCATGAGGCAGTATAGTGCCCGGGGCCTCGGCGGCCGGGCACTATACAATGCAGGTCAATAATCTGATGGAGGTCACAATGAGCCACACCCAAGTACAGCGCCGCTGGTCCACACAATCGAGCGTTACTCGTATCGCGACAAGCATCTGCTTCGCCGCCGCCTTCATGGTCGCGTTCTACTTCCTCGTGAACCACGGACCCACCCTGGTCGACGCGCACGCCCTGCTGTTTCGTGTCTTCGAATCGGACGGACAAGCTCGGGCGGCAATCGCCGACTTCGCCATCCGGTTCAGCCTGGCGATGCAGGTCGTTCTTGCACTCGCATGCGCGTACGTCGGGAAAAAGCTAACCGGTGCCGAAAAGAAAAAGCACTCGGTACTCTGGTTCCTGTGGCTGGTTCATCCCCTGGTGCTCGTCATAGCGGCACTCGTCATGGCGCTCGCACTCTACTCTCCCCGTGAGCTGATAGGACTGAATTCCCCAAATGGGTGCTTGTTCGCGTACATGGTCCTGTTCGGCGTAGTGTCGCTTGCGGCAGCTGTTATCCCTCCCTGCAAAGCGGACGAACGGAAGTTGGACAATCCGATGTTTGCACTCGCAATGGGAAAGCTGCTGCTACTACCCGCCTTTGCCCTGTTCGTTCCCACGAAACTGACCCTGACGCTCGTCCTGGGCTCGTACCTCCTGGACTACCTGCTCTACTCAGTCGGCGAGAAGATTCGCGAAACGTCTCCCTACTAAGTATTCGCAGCTCAACATTCAAAAGCCCTGGTTTTCCAGGGCTTTTTTTCATGCCGGCGTCAAATCCACTGGTTTTCTCGAAGTTAGCGCCCTCCCACCGGCTTTAGGCTCGCCAGGTGGTGCACAGCGCCGGCGCCGGCGCCGGCGTAGAAGTAGCCCATTCGCTCGAACTCGTAATGCGCTTCGTCGACCAGACCGGCCTCCAACAGCATGGGTGAGGTGTTCACGCAGGCCGCATTGAAGGCGCCTTCCGCATCGAAGAGCGAACCGTAACGGTGAGCCTCCACGTGGACCGCCTCGTCGCAGCTGAGCCAGTGCAGCGCCGTCTTGGCCTTGTGTTTGGCCTCCTTCGGGTTCTTGCTCCCAAGGTCTGCCTCTGCCTCCACGCGCACAATGCGGCCATCCTCGACATCGACCTTTGTCACCAGGATGTTCAGACCGTGCTTCAGGCGCACCCAGTTGCCCGGGTAGAGTCGCCAAAAGTCCTTTTCCGCATCTGCACGCACGTCGTCACGCTCCACCCACAGGCGTGAGGTGAGCTTGCGCGCCCGCACCCCCATCGAAGGGTCCTTCGGATGGTTCGGCACCTCGACGTCCAACGGTTCGACCAGGTTCGTCAAGACCAGCTCCACAGGGTCGGCGACAGCCATGCGGCGCGCAGCGATTGGATTGAGCACATCGCGCGCGCTGTCGGAGAGCATCTCCGCCGGCAGCACGTTGTTGGCCTTGGCGAATCCGCAGCGCAGCACGAACTCCTTGATGATGGCCGGCGTGAAGCCGCGTGCGCGCAGGCCTGCCAGGGTCGGCAGCGCCGGGCTGGCCCAACCGGCGACCTTGCCCTCCTCCACCAACGCGTTGAGCTTCCGCTTGGACAGGACGATGCCCTCGATGTCCAGGCGGGCGAACTCAATCTGCACCGGGCGCGCGCCCAGCAGCGCGTAGCAGTTGTCGACGACCCAGTCGTAGAGTGGACGGTGGTCCTCGAACTCGAGCGTGCACAGCGAATGCGTCACCCCTTCGATGGCGTCCGAAATCGGGTGAGCGAAGTCGTACATCGGGTAGATACACCAGGCGGCGCCGGTGGCGTGATGCTCGACGTGGGCCACGCGGTAGAGCACCGGGTCACGCATGTTGATGTTCGGGTGCGCCATGTCGATGCGGGCGCGCAGCACGCAGGCGCCTTCAGCCATCTCGCCGGCGCGCATCCGCGCGAACAACGCCAGGTTCTCGGCAATCGAGCGGCCGCGGCAGGCGCTCTCCACGCCGTCGCGCCCAAAGCCACCTCGCAGCGCGCGCAGGGTTTCCGGGTCGGTGTCGTCGACGTACGCCAAGCCGGACTCGATGAGGTGGACCGCGCAGCGATAGATGGTCTCGAAGTAAGTCGACGTCCAGCGTGTTCGGGTGAACCGGTTGCTCAGCCAGGACGAATCCCGGGTGATAGCGTCGACGTATTCGGCTGATTCCTTCTTCGGGTTGGTGTCGTCGAAGCGCAAGGTGAGCTCCGCGTCGAACGCCTCAGCGAGAATGTCGTGCAACACGATGGACTTGGCATGCCCCAGGTGCAGGTAGCCGTTGGGCTCCGGCGGAAAGCGCAGAACAACTTTTGGCGTCCGGCCGTCGGCGACGTCGGATTCGATACGGGCTTTGATGAAGTTTTTGATATCCATGATTTTTGTGTCCAGAAATAGAAAAAGGCACCTCGTGGGTGCCTTTAGGGGGAGATTCGGGGAAGCTTTAAACGTGCGGGAATTTATCGCACGCAGCCCGACCAGGCACGCAAACGGCAATAGCGCCTTGTTGGCGCTGGATGCTTTGTTGCTGCTGGAATCGGCTACGGTTCATTTTCGGTGCGGAAATTAAAAGGTTCGTGGACAGTATATCACCACCGTCTTTATATTTCAGCAAAAAGTTCGAGCTCGTAAAAAGACCCGCATGGTAGCGGGCCTGGGAATTACTTAGTCGGAGTCGCCAGTTTCCTGGGCCAGGGCCTGTTCCCGGTTGATTACGCGAAAGGCCGCATCCTTGTACTGCGGAGTGAATCCCGAAAGCGTCGCGCCAGGTTCGCACGCCAGGACCGTTTTCAGTCGCAAGACGCACAATGCCAGCTCTTCCTGGTCGAGCATCTCGTCGTGCACGATGTTCATGGCTTCCATCAATGCGAACATGGGGAAGCTATCGCCGTTCTGCGTAGGACGTTCGCCACGTGCGAGGCGCCCGCGCAGCAGGCTTACAAGGCCCTCAACGGTGTCGGTGTTCTGGGAGATGGTGTCAGTCATATGTCCTCAAATAAATTGGTCAATGGTGGGTATAGCTCCTGGGCTAGGACGATGCCGCCTGCCCTGCCACACCCGTGCCCTGAAGAAAAAAGCCCGCATGGAAGCGGGCTCGGGAATTACTTCGTCAGTTCGTTCGTGATGAACGCCGACGGGGCGTAGATGATGTAGTCGCGCAGCCAGTGGAACAGCCCTTTGGCGACCTTTGCCTTTTCACTGTCAGCGCCTTCGGCTGCAAGCGCGTCCTGCCATTCAGCTTGCAGCTCGCGCAGCACGATGCCTTCAGCAGCGTTCGAGAACATCAGGGCGCCGTACTCGAGGCGGTCCATCAACTGGTCGACGAACGTATCAGGCGCCGTGTACCGCACGAGATGCTGGCCATCTTCCTGCGCAGTCGAGACGAACAGCTGGTCGAGCTTTTCGATGCTGGTGAACTGGTCCGGGTCGAAGACCGTGAACGGCGCCGCGGAGAAGATTTTGAGCACCTTATCGGAGCCCGCGCGAAAACCGATGTCGAAAACACTTGGCGAGTCGCCGCCGGCCTGGCGCACGCGCTCGACGATGGCGAGTGTATTGCCGTCATAGATAGGACGGCCGTTGGCGCTGGTGGTGTGCGAAGGGTATTCCATGGATGACCTCTGTAAGATTGAACTGACCTGTATAGCGATAGCGCCGGTGAGACCGGCTTGAGCACATCGAGGGCCGCGCCGAACTAAGAAACACGAAAGCCCAGCTGCAGCGCAACTGGGCCTCGGAAGGTGGGCGCCCATCGTTTTGCTGGAACGCGTTAGAGGGTATAGCGCACATGTTTATCGCATGGCGTTGACGTGCCGCCGCGGCTTGGCCAACAACGAGACGCACATCAAGCGGCGCGCGCGCCAATCTGCAGTGTCGACAGGCAGAAGTCTGGACCGAACGGATTGTGGCAACGGTCCGGCGGCGCCGGCGGGCGCAGGTAGCTGGCGTCTTGTTGGCCGAATGCGACCGCAGCGAGCCGGTTCGGGTTCACGCCGCGGATGCGGGCTTCAAGCAGGTAGCTCACCTCGCTTGGCGCGAGAGCTGCAGCAGATTGGGTCATGGTATTTCTCGGAAATGAACTGCGCGAACGTGCGCAGAAGGTTTAGTCACGCCAGGTAGCCGGACTACCTCACAGCGGCTCATGGCCGTCATTCTGACAAGCAAGGCCCAATGGCAGGCTCATGCGAGTCACGCCGGCGCCACCATTGCCACCAGGCCGGCGGCTGCCAGCCCTCCTTGCTCGCAGCTTCTCGGCAACGTCGCACAGCCTCATCGCGCTCTGGCGCTGACTCGATGATGAAGTCGAGCCTGCTAAACGGCGTCCGGGTCACTGCAATCGAGGCGCAGTACCTGTGTAAGGGCGGCTTCGGTTTTGCCCACTGCGGGCTTGGCATCAGGGCCATACGGCATCCTTGAAAAACAGCTACTACGTTGGGAAAACTTCTTCTATTCGAATGCTCTGCCCTACCTCAGTCCCGCGCGTGCTGCCAAGTAAGGTCGCACGTTTCGCGCCCGAGCAAGGCCAGGAGATTTTCCCCGGAATAGTGGCCGACCACGCTCGGCGTGTTCTCGTGATGGAACTGGACGACGTCGACCTGCTCACCGGACATGGCGCTGGTGCCCTCCAGGAAGTGCGCCACCCAGTTGATGTCGCCATGGGCGCTCACGCCATGCATGTTCGGCTCCTGGGCCTCGATGGCGTCGCGCCTGGCTTGCTGACACCGCGTGCGGAAGTAGGCAAAGCCCTTCTCGTCCATGAAGCAGACCCGCTCGCCGTACGGTACGGACTTGACCGCATTGATGCAGGCAAAGGCGTGGTGCTCGAAGCACATCGTCAGGGAGGGAGTTCGGTACCGGTCGCGCTGCGTCAGAACAAACAGCGGCCGGCCGGCGGCCGTGAACGCGCACGTAACCAGACACGGCGCCGTCTTGCCGGAGCCCCAGGGAATTTCTTGGTAGAAGGCGGCCACCGGGCGACCCCAGTATTTGGGGACAAGCGGTCGCAAGGCATCGGCATCGGACAGCGTCATCGCCGCGCGGTCGATGTCGTAATAGCACTGCAGCGTTATCCAGAACTCAACCGTGTTGCCAACGGCGCCGGCCAGGCGCAGCGCCAGGTCCAGATTGACCGAGATGCGCCCTGCCAGCAACTCGACCAGAACCTGCTCAGGCACATTCATGGCCGCGGCCGCTTGCGCCGGCGAGATGTTGGCAGGCCCCAGGTAGAGGTTCTGCAGGATGGCACCTGGGTGGTCTGGAAGGGCTTGGCTCATGATGGGTCTAGGCGAGGAGTTGGAAATTGGTAGGCGCCGGGATTACTGCATTGCTTGCTGCTCGAGCAAAGGAATAATGAACAGCCTGAAAGTGACAAACGTCAGGAGGAGCGTGAAGCCCATGTTCCCCGCTGCGGTTAGGACGTCCGGCTTGAGTTTGCGAGCGACATCGTGGGCCACCTTCTTGAGGTCGGCGCCCAACCATTCGATTGCGGCGCGCTCGTAAAACTGGCGATGCACCAGTTCGCTGTTGATGGCAACGAGCACTTCGGCCGAGAGCGTCTCGGTGATGCTACGTGTTTTGAGCAGCTGCCGAACCAGCGGCCAGAATTTCACCACGGTGTAGATGGAGTAGCCGGCCACGATTGCATACGCCAGGTAGAATGGTAGTTCAGAATGGAGCACGTACACCGGCAGGAGAGAGAGCAGCAGCAAAGCGTTTTGCCAGATGATGGTGATGGCGACGCTCCGGTGGGCTTGGGCGAGCAGCCCGTACGCCTTGGCGCACGCCTCATCGCGGATTCGCTGCGCGACAGCCTCCGACATGAAGCCCTTCGCCGACTCGAGGGGATTCGTCGTTGGGAGCATGCCATTCAGGTGCTCGCGCGCTGTGTCTGCCAGTTGGTCCAGCCAGGTCATAGGTCTCTCGACATCTTCATTATGTGGGCGCACGCCGGCCGGCAAGCGCAGAACAATGAATAGGGACGCCATTTATTCCGGGCTGCCTCACGCTGGCGCCGGCGAACTGCGACACCTAGCACCCGTTTCAAAGGAAAAGCCCCGCGGATGCGAGGCTTTTGAAGAATCAGACGCTGATGACGCCAGCTCTGGTGCGCTGCTTGAAGCTGTGCGCGATTTCACCGACGGTGACGGTGACACGGGTGCCCTTTTCGTAGCGGGATGGTTGCTCCGGAGTGTTCCAGGCAATCATCTGCGCGATATCACAGACGCGGTCGGGCATCAGGAACTCGAAGACAGGCATGTCGCAGCCGTCGACGAATGGGAGGATGCCAAATCCTCCTTGGTGCAGCTTGCCCGAAAGTGGGCAAAGCACCGTGCCTGGTTCGGCATTGAGGTCCTTGAGCGTAACCGTGACCGTCTGGTTGTGCAGCTCCTCTCTCGCCAAGGGATTGCACGAGGTGGCCTCCCAACGATTGTCTCTACCGGTCAGGGTCACGAGCAGGAGCAGGTCCCACTGAGGAGCCGCGCCATCGAACTCCGGCCGCAGAGCCATGCGCACATACACGCCGGCGAGGGCATACGGCACCGACAGGTCGACGCGCGCCATGTAGCGGAACGAGCCGTCCGGGCCGCCCGCGCAAACCAGGTGAATCACGTCGCCGTCCTTCGTTGGCCCGTAGTTCTCGTACTGCGTCTTGACGACGGCGCCCAACAAGTTCTGCTGCGCTGCAGTCAAGGCCGCGGGAGCCTTGTCCTGCGCCGAAAAGACGTTCCAGTCCTTGGCGCCGTTGAGCTGGGCCATGACTTCCAGGGCGATGCTGTGGCGGATGGAAATGCCGAACTTCGAGAGGATGTTGGCCAGGGCGAACGATTGCTTCTTGACGATGTCAGTCATGTGTAACTCCAAATAATTGATTGGCCTGGAAACTATGCGGTGTCCTCATTGCCGAAACTGCCAATCGAATGATTGGGAATTAAGGTCGTTGGATGTGCTCAGTGTTTCACCGAACCCTTGCGGGCGAGGACGGCGGGCGCTGAACCCGAGAGCCAGAAGCTCATGGACCGTATAGTAACGTTCGCCGGCGCAATCGAGAAGATGCCAGGGCAGCTGCCTGGAGGCCTCGCCTCCCGAAGGCGAAGCACGTGCGCCTAAAAGAAAAGCCCCGCAAATGCGAGGCTTTGTGAAAACAGGCTGCTCAACGGGCCCTGATTACTCGTTCGTCAAGGCGCCATGGCCTCATCGAGCTGCTCCAAAAATGCGGGCAACTCCGCGCGGAGGTCACCCAAGTCGACCAGCCAGTCCCGGATGCCCTTGCGAGCCTGGGCCATCGAGAACAATTGCCAGTCAACTGGGACTTCGCCAAGCGTACGGCGGACAATCCCCTGACTGTCAACGCCGTTATACGGCAGCGGGTCAGGCCCAGCCTCGAGCATATATGCCACAAGCACGAGAGTTAGCCCCTTCGACCAGGATGCTGTCAACTCGAACTGCAGCTGACAGTTTCCAAACAGAGGGTCTGACATCAACGAGCCCGTCGAGTGGCGAAACACTTCGTCGGAGACGTCCTTCGTCATGGAGATGTTGGTCGTCGTGCGCCACCCTTGGGCGCGCAGCGGCATCAGCACTTTCGTGCGCATCTCCGCAACCACTGCCTGGACCACGGAATCCCCTACGAGCTTGCGGCCCTGGGCCCGGAAGGTCGCAAAGTTCAGAGACGGCCCTTCGTTAAAAGGAGTTTTTACGTTCATGGCACCATCGCTGCGTCGAGTTGCTTTCGGAATTCAGAAAAGGACGCAACCGCACCATTCTCGGCGCTAAACAACCAGTTCACGAGAAGGCTCGACTTCTGCGTCTCGCTCACGGTGGCCCAACCCGTGGCCATCTGCGCGACCGTCAGATGCACGGCAGGCCTGGCGCCGAGCCCATCGCGGCTCAACGGGGCTGAAGGCGACGGCAACGGATAAGCGACCAGAGCGAGTTTGCAGCCATCTATCCAGTCAATGGTAAGCTCCAGCTGTACCTGGTAATTGCCGAAAACGGGGTCTGCCATGAGCACACCATTGGCGTAGCGGAACTGAAGGTCGGACACCATTTGGGGGCCGGACACCTCTGCCTGCACTTGCCAGCCCGTTTCCATGAAGGGAATGAACAGGTTGCGCCGCATGGTGGTCATCCGGAGCTGGACGTTACTTGCTCCGACGAGCTCGAGGCCTTGCGATGAGAATGCGGAAAGGTTCATGTAATAGTCCTGGAAGCTGTTCGGCGATTAAGCCGAATTTGATAAAAGATGTCCAGAACGGTATAGCGATTGGCGCCGGCTCAAACCGATTACGGTGTCATTGCTTCGAGGAAGTGGGCTTCGAAGGTCCTTGCGCACCGGACCAGCCCGACGGAGAGGTCTTGTCCGATGCAGTCGTGAACCGCATCCTCGATGACAATTCGAGGCACCTTCTCCGAAATGGCTTCATTCGTTATTGCCGCGGTCGCCACGTTTTGATAGATGAGCAGCTCGCCCGCTTCGGTGCTTGCCGTGAACTGCAAGGTACACTCGCCCCGAATGCCTGGCCCCGGCCCTATCATCAAAAGTAGTGCGGAAAGACTGAAGCGCGCACCATTGGGGTCAATAGCGCCCTGCTTCACCTGGCAATACCCGCCGCGCGGCATTGGGCCCACCCCTGCGGTCACGATGCCGTCACCCCGGAAGCCCGAGTCCTCCAGGCACTTCACCAACGCTGAGAGCGCATTTTTCGTCAACGCTACCGCCCAGGCCTCCTGAAGCACGCCCTGAACGGAACCGGCGAAGAATTCCTGAAACCGTTTGGAGCTCATGGCGCCATCGCAGCATCGAATGCCGCGCGAAAAGAAAGCCAATCTGCCGCGGGCACCGCCTCCAGGCTGATGAGCCATGCCGTCAAAAACGTCTCACCGTCTGCGGTAGTAACTAGGCCCTGCCAGTCGACGGCGGTCCAGGCAAGCATCGCCGATGCGAGCATCTCGGTGCCAACCTCGCCATTCGGGCGCGGGTGATGCCCTGGCGCGAGAGGATAGCTCGCAAGCATGAGCCTAGCGCCGGCCGTCCAGTCGAGTGTCAGCTCAAGCTGCAGCTGGCAGTTGCCAAATACTGGGTCAGTCAGAAGCAAACCGGACGTTCGCCTGAACTCGGTGTCCGAGACCTTGAAGGTCTGCTCGATAGCCGTCGGCGTGTACCAACCCTCCTCCCGAAGGGAGCGGAGTATGCCACCGCGCAGGAAGCCCAATTGCGCGACGACCCCGTCGGCAACGGCCATCTTGCGCCCGGTAGCTGAAAATGTCGAAAGGTCCATGTCGTCAAAAAGTAGTTTATTGGTTTTTGCGCGAGGCTATTCGTTCAGTCGATGCGCGTGATGATTACCTGCCCTCCTGGCGGGCAAGCCTCGCTGCTCTTGCCGAATACCTTCATCTGCTGGGCCGGCAGCAGCTTTTCAGCGGCCGCTTGGGTCGTCGTACGAACCCCAGGTAATTCGATGTTGCCCTCGGTGCCGTCAGCCGGCGTAAAACGGCGCATAACTGGCTCGTTCCGATGCACCGTAACCCCAAGATTGCTGCGCTCAGGGCCGGTTGCGTACAGCGTTACGCCCGTAGCGGGCACGTTAAACGCCTGCTCTTGCGAGCCAACCGCCCCGACACCCGCATTGTCGAGCGTTACCCGCACCGGCGCCTCATCTCCAATCGTTACCTCGTAGGTTGGAGCGGCATGTGCCATTGCACTTGCTGCGACCAAGGCCAACACTGCGATGAACTTCGATTTCATGACGTTCCTTTGTTTGAGATTTAGTATGGGATTGATTACGGCGCCATCACGGCGTCATCGCTTCGAGAATCTCGACGCCAAAGGCCCTGCCGCACGTCTGGACGGTCTTGGCCGGCTCGACTCCAAAGACCTCGTGCAAGGCCAGTTCGAGTAGCGCCGCCGGCGTGCACTCCAGAACGGACTCAGGGGTAAGTGCGATTTGGAACGCGTCGCGATGAACCAGCCGCTCACCCTTTTGCGTTGCCGCAGTAACCTGCAGCCGGCACTCGCCAGGCGAGCCCGGGCGTGGCGCCACGATAGAGAACATCGCCCCGACCAGGAAGGCGTCGCCGTTCGGGTCTCGGACAGCTTGCTTCGCAACGCAAAAGGCACCGCGCATGCCGGGGCTGCTTTTGACGACGATGTCGCCCTCGCTACAAAAGCCGGACTCGACCAGGTGGCGCACTGCCGCCGCCACCGTATCGCGCACAAAGGCCGAGAAGTCGCCTTGGTCAGCCGCGCGCCGAATGTGCTCGACGAAGCGCCTGGTTGGCGCCGGCTCCTCAAGGTCGCGCGCGCAAGGAAACGACAATGCTGTCATGGGGTCATCGCTTCCAGCAGTTCCGAGCCAAAGAACCGCCCGCACACGTCAATCGTCTTGGTCGGCTCAGCCCCGAAGCTGTCATGAAGCGCGAAATGCAGCACCCACTTCGGATGCAGCGTCTCAAGGGCGTTTAGTGTAATGGAGGACTTGGCGACATTGCGAAAAAGCAGCAGCTCGCCGTGTTGGGTTTGCGCTTGCAGCTGCAGGCAACACTCGCCGGGAGTGCCACCGTCGGGCCCGAGAACGTACAGTGTCGCCTCGAGCGCGAACGGCACACCGTCAGGGTCGACGATACCCTGGGAAGCCATGCAATAGCCCCCACGGCCGCAAGGACCCGTTTTTAGTGCGACTTCGCCCGTGACGCGCATTCCGGCAGCCGCCAGGTTCTTACCCATCGCAACCAGAACGTCCCGCACCAAGGTCGTGATTTGGTACTTGCCGACCTGCTGCTGGACGAACTGAGCGAAGCCCTCGATGGACGCCATTATTCCAGGCCGCTCGAGACTCGTTCGCGCGCAGCAGCCGCCCTGCCTGGCCCGAGCACGGTGTAGAAGAGCAGCGTGGCCAGCATCACACTCAGCGAAGCGCGCACCCCTGACAGGTTATCGGTGACAAATTCGCCGACCCACGCAGGCTCCGTAACCATGGACGTCGTCACCCAGGACAACGGGCACAGTACCGAGAGAAGGACGACAGCGACGAAGTAGAGAAAATTTTTCATGGGGGCGGGCGCAATGCGCTTTAGAAAGAATATGCCCCTATAGTAGCACGATATGCACATTATAACCAGCATATTCGACGTAAAGTGATTGCAGATGGACCTGCCTGCCCTACTCTCTCAGCCAAGGCCTTGCTGAGCGCGCAGCAGGCCGCCTCAGTGAAAATGGCGCGTTGGGTCAATGAAGTCAATGAAATTTGAGCGCTCTACAAAGAGAGGAATTGTCCTCATGGCGGCGCAATATGCCTTGTATAACCAGCATAACCGAGAGCAATGCTGGCGCTGGCCGGCATATTGGCCGCCCGAGCATCGAAACTCCAGCTGCTCTCTGTGCAATCCTCTGTGAAGCTCAATGTTTTCAAAAACTCGTTTGCCGCAACATTGAGCCCGCATCGTCGGCCGAGCAGGCACAAAAACGTCCTGGGTAAGCGTGAATCCTGGCACAACAGACAGCACCGAGAGTGGAACAATTGGGACAACAAAGAGAGGTTTGCTTCGAATTCCTGAATTCGGACAAACTCCAAAGAGAGAGAAGTTGCCTGATATACGCGTGATATGCCTATCATGGTCAGCATATTCTCAAGAATGCCGTCTATAGCAAGCATATCTGTGGAAAATCGAGTGCTTGCCTCTATTGAGCTCTCTGCATTCTCTCTGCAATAGAGTCCTATAAAAAGAGAGGCGTTCCGAGACCGCGCCTCTTGAGCAGAAGCACCGGCTACGACGATGACATGGTCGCCGCAGTCTTAGTTTCGAAGAGGCGTCAGCTGAAACTTCACCACGCCTTCGAACTTGGCCAGCTCTTGAGCCAGCTGCGCCGGCGAGACCGCGCGCGCCTTGCTCTCGGCGACAGTGGGAAAGTTCCACACGACCTGGCCGTTATCGAACGAAATTGCCAGCGAGCCTCGAGCCACGCCGTAGCCCCGCTCCGCGGCTGCGCGCACAAGCACCTCTTCATTCGGCTCGTACCCGGGACGGAAAGTCAGCTCCACCCGCAGCGTGCTTTGCGCCGGCAGCACGCGCTCGAGCTTGTGCAGCAGCATCATGAGGGTCGTGCACAAGAGAGCCAGGACCAGGGCGGCGCCGTAAAAGCCCACGCCCATCATGACACCAATGGCCGAGGCGGCCCACAGCGAGGCGGCGGTCGTCAGGCCGCTGATGCTCATGCCGTCCTTGATAATGACGCCACCGCAGAGAAAGCCAATACCGGTGACGATACCCTGGATGACCCGGGTTGCGTCTGGAACTGCAGTGGCGGAGGTGCCTCCGTACCAGAATTCCGAGTAGCCCACGAGGATGGTGAGCGCCGTCGACGCCATGCAGACAAGCCCGTACGTGCGCATGCCGGCCGCGCGCCCGTGATATGCGCGCTCGTAGCCGACGAGCATGCCCAGGAACAGAGCGCCGACCAGGTTGACGCTGATGAGGACGTTGGCCGCAAACAGACCACCGGTCCAGTATTGTTGAAGCGCGTCGAAGGTGAGAAATTGCATGCAATGGCCGAAAGAGAGGGAGTCTCTTGCATAGCCAACAAGCTTTAGCCTCCACGCCCCAAAAACATCTTTCGCGCTCAGCCCTACTCGTCGCTCAGCGGCGTGTTACGCGCAGCTATCTTGGCTGAAGTAGCTTTTAGGCGCCGGCGAGCCTTGCCGGTCATCTTGCTGGGGCGCTGACGAATCGTGGCTGGGGTGGGCACCTTGCCAATCCATTCAGGCGGAATGACCACCTCCACACCGCGGCGGATACGTGTGGCGAAGGCGGGCTTCTCCCCTGACCAGGAGAGTGGAGCGCCGTCTTTGCCAAGTCGAACATATTTAGTCACAGAAAACACCTCTATTTAGAAACGAGTTGTGAGCCCTCGCCAAGGAGGGCGCTACACTTTTGAGGACAACTCTGACCGCAAAGGAACATAATGACGTCGAATCGCACCAACAAAACCTGGATTTCCCTTACCGCCGTACTGCTGACTGCTTTCGCACTGGGCGGCTGCGACTCAAGGGAAAAATCTCTCGTGGAAGAACGAGGTCCCGACTGGGCCAACGCCTCCATCAAGCCCCTCCCTCTAGGGAAACCGTTTATCCTCGACGGCTGTACCGTCCAGCTTCATCGAGTGCTTGTCTCAACCAAGAAAGGCGCTGCAATGGACGTTACGATGTCGACCGCGAGCTGCCCTACGGCGAAGGTCACCGCGACGAACGAGAACTGCGGCAAAAACTGTGAACAGGACACTCTGCAGGTCCAGCCCATCACCCCCGCCGCCGTCGAAGACACCTCGCCTGTCGACACCGCTCAAGCGGCACCCGTGGCCGTTCAGTAATTCACCAACCTCCAGCGCAGCCTGGAGGTTTTTCCGTTTACGGCCCAGTTCACAATTACTGAAAAGCGGCCGCCGGCCGGCATCAGCACCGCCCACTGCAGCACCTATCGCCGGCTGCGCGCGAGCAGGTCTCGATGCATGTTCATGGGCGACTGCGCGTGCAGCTGAGCCATGCCCTCAGGTGACTGCACCAGCTCCTTGGCCTGCTCCCGGAACAGCTTGTCGAAGTACGCGATTTGCCCTGCCTGGGAGGAAGGTATCTCAGCCGGCCGCTCGCGCTCACAGCGAGGGCACCGGCAAGCGAACCGGTACAGGTTCACCAGGTTGTAGTTGCGGGTAGCCCAGTCCTGAGGAATGAACTCGGTCTCGCGGAAATACGACCAGGTCAGCGGCTCGCCAGCCTTGATGTCACGCTTGGCAGACAAGGCCGCCTCCCCTGCCTGCCAGTTCGCCGGCGTCAGCTCCGCATTCGGTTCGCACGAATGGTCCGCGCGGCTGATGAACGGGAAGACCCCGTAACCATGGACCAAACGGTCTTCACCCAGGATGCCGAGATTGTTGGTGCCAACGCTCAGGTAAAGGTCGTGGACGAGCTTCCGGCTTTTCTGGTGGCGCTTGACCATGAAGTCTTCCATGGCCGCGTCTTCCGGGTCCAGGAGCAGCTGGGAGGCCAGGAGCTGGCACCGGTTGTACTGCTGCAGGAGAGCCTTATCGGAGAGCAGCTGGTCGATAAGGTCCCAGACGAAGGTGCCGAACTTGTAGCGGCCCACCGGAACCTGGACGACAGGGCTCTCGCATAAAATCAATTCTCCCGCCGCCAGATGCCGGCCGGCGACAAGCTGGTGCTCCGTTGGCGAGATGCGGCGTACCGCGTAGGCTTTCGTCGAAGTCGTCATGGTAATGGCTGTGTGATGTCTGTGAAATCTCTTTGTGGCTCTATGCTCGAGCCCGCCGGCGGCGCCTCACGGCCGCATCGCTTCGTCCAGCGCGCCGCAGAACTCGTCAACGACGGGCTGCAGCCTCTCGAGTAGCGTCCACTTGATAATCGTGCGCGACGTCTCCGCCGCCTCTTCCTCCGACAGCGGTCCCCACGAGACGCTCACCACGTCGACCATCTTGCGCAGAATCGGCTCGCCATCAGCTTCAGCATGCGGCAACGGCTCCGGCCCGGGTGGCAGCGCATAAGCGACCAGTGCGAACTCAAAGCCCAGGAGCCAGGAGATGGTCACCTCAAGCTGAACCTGGCAGTTTCCGAGCACCGGGTCGATGAGCACCGCACCACAGACCTGGCGGTAGCTCTCCACGTGCAGAGACTGCGTGCTGCAAAGCTTGGCGAACTTCACGAGACCCTTGGACTGCAGATGCTCGAGCGCCTGGTCAAATGCAGTTGAGAGCATCTCGGTGTGGGCCTGGCGCGCGATGAGGCTGCGGGCAATGCGTGCGTAAGCAATCTGGTCCATCAAGTTCTTTGGCTATTCGGAGGTTGGCGTGGAGTCCGCGGTCGGCGGCGTCGGCTTCATTTCCCCGGTCCAGGTGCGCGCCCAGGTCTTGGGACACTGCTCGACGAGCTGAGTGACGATGGCTCGCACTTCCTTGTGGGTACGGCAGCCGTCAATCCCACTGCCCGGCATGCACGAAATCTCCGGAATGCCGTCCAGCGAACAGGCGAACGCTCCTTGCCAGTCCGAGCCAATGAGCACCCGGCGCTGCAGCTCCTCGCGGCTCATCTCCTTTACCTCTTCAACGAAGCGCGGCCGGACATGGGGCAGTCGCGTCACAAGGGCATCAATCCAGTTCGAGTCGCTCATGCATATCCTTCTTGATTCCACACACCAATCGAAAAACCGCCGGCTTACGCCTGGTCGGCAACCATCTTGGCCAAGAAGGCCGTCATCTGCTCACGGACGGATTCCTCGCCCTCGGGCGAGAGCAGCGAAGCAGTCCAGGCGTTAAGTCGGCCACGCAGGTCGGTCGCCGACAGGTATTCCCACTCATGCGGCACTTGCGAGAGCACCAGCATGCCCAGCTCGTCAGTGCGGCGCTTGTTCAATGCCACAGGTTCCCCGCCCGCGGGATAGGCCAGCAGTTCGAGCTGGGCGCCTGCCGGCCAGAGCACGGCGCAGCGAATCATGACGTCCACTTCCGGCTTGGCGTGTTCGAACGTCGTACTGACCCAGGTGCTGGCGCTGTTCGTCGCACGTGACACCTCCGACTCCATCTGGTCGACCACGACGAGACCTTCGTCAGCGGCGACATCGTCGAGCATCTCGCGCAAGGTCGACAGGAAAACGCCGACCGAGGATGATGCCAGCCATTCCCGCGCCAGCACCAGGAAAGCCTCCGGCGCGCCGGTGCCCTTATTTGCTCCTTGAACCACTACAATTACCTCCAGAAAGCCTACATCGGTGTTCGGGTCGATGTGCCATCAACTATGCGCATCAGAATACGCATTTTACACCAAATGCGCACTACAATACGCACAAAATGATTGAGCCCAATTGAAATTTACGCTACACTAGCTACTCATTTCCAACCAAAAGAGTAGTGCGATGCGCAATTACGTGTTAGAGCAGCTCATGCGGGCCCGAGCGGCAGCAAACCTCAGCCAGGAAGAGCTGGGCATCCGTGCGGGCGTGACGCGTATGACCGTCCAGCGCACCGAGCTCGAGAAGATTGACCCCAAATTGTCGACGGTGATGGAGATGGCGCGCGCCATGGGCCTGGAGTTCGTCCTGGTGCCAAAGGCGCTTCGCCCGGAACTCGAAAGCTTCATCCAGTCTGGCGGGCGCTACCTTGGCCAACCGGCCGGCGCCGGCGCACCACCATCGGTTGTCGACTCGCTTACGGGCGACGTCGCTCCCGCAGCGCAGAAACACAAGAAGTAACCATAACCTACCGCCCATGACAAAATCAACCCGCTCGCGCGCCCCAGCCTCGAATGCGTCACTCCTATCGAGCCCTGGCACGCACTACTCCACGTGGCAGCCCATTGACCTGGACCGGGCCCGCAAAGCTTGCGAGCAAGGCGCACAGCTGTTCAACCTGCCCGGCCGGTATCACAGCGAAGGTGTTGTCTACGTGGCCGGCGTCAAGCTCGAGCGCGGCGGCAACTACCTGGTGTCCGAAGCTATCCGCGCTGACCTGGAAGCGGAACAAGCACAGAAAGCCGCCTTGCGTGCAAGGTTCTTCCCCGGCACGGCGCCGGCCGCCAACCAGGAGTCGACTTGAGCACCTCGATTCGCTACCTGCAGATGCTCCTGCACCTGCCGGACGGTGGCCGGCGTTCCATTGGCTTCCTGAGCCAGTACGGAGATGCGCTGCGCATCTCGTTCGAGGACGACTACATCGCCGACGCGAACCGGCCAACGCTCTCCTTGGGCTTCCAGGGCGGCACTGAAGCTGCAACCGTCGCCATTCTCCAGGCCATGCGCGACGCGCGCCTGGTGCGCAACGATGGCAAATGGCCCGTGTACCTGGAGAACCTGCTCCCAGAAGGACACAACCGAGAACGGCTGGCGCTGGAACGCCGGTGCTCCCCTGACGACGAGTTCGAGCTCCTGGCCGCCGCCGGCCACGATTTGATGGGCGCGCTGGAAGTGTGCCCGGTGCCGACCGACGAATCCATTCCAGAAGTCGTTCGCCAGTGGCACACGACCCTGGGCCTGGATGTGCTGGAACCGGGCTTCGTTGAGTTCCCGGTGGAAGATGCAACGGCGCTCGCCGGCGTGGTCACGAAGTTCTCCGCCGTGCACGATGGCCGGCGCTATGTCGTCAAGCGCAACGGCGCAGCGGGCGCCTACATCCTGAAGCTGCCCTCAAGCACACACCCCGACCTCGTTCAAAACGAGTTTTCCGGCTACCAGCTGTGCCGCGCACTGGAATTGAACTGCGCTGAGGCATCCATCATCACGCGCGCCGATGCGGACCTGCCTGAGCACGTCCCCTTTGACGACATCCTGGCTGTGACCAGGTTCGACCGCACTGCCGACGGCCGGCGCGTGCACATGGAAGAATTCGCCCAGGTGCTGCGCTACTCGCCGAAGAACAAGTACGGCAAGGGCATCCATCCGGACTACGTGACGATGCTGCGCGTGCTCGACACCCTGTCAGCGAATCCGGTGCAGGACGTGCGAGAGTTCATCCGCCGCTTCGTCGCCTTCATCCTGATGGGCAACACCGATGCGCACCTGAAAAACTGGGCCGTGCTGTACCCGGACGGGCGCACTCCGGTGCTCTCCCCACTCTACGACCCAGTGTGCGTGACGGCGTTCTTCGAGGGCGTGCCGGAGGCGCACTACATCGTGAACCGGGAAATCAACCGCAAGCTCGTCGCCTTCACGTGGGACGATATGCTCGAGCTTCTCAAGGGCGCCGGCCTGCAACGTGCGCCTCGCCTTCTCGCCATCGCCAAGGAAACCGTGAAGCAAGCCCAGTCCCTGTGGCCGGCGCTCTTGACGAACGCTCCGGAGAGCATGCGAAAGTCCATCACCGAACGACTCAATGGTGGGGTTGCCTTGACCCGTTCGAACTGACAAAGGGAGCCGACGTGCAGTCCTGGAACTACGAAGAAGTGAAACACGAGGCCGAGCGTCGCATCGGGCAGCTGATGGCCGCATCCATCGGCAAGCCGGAGGCAGAAGCGCAGCGCCTTCGCCAGATGGCTCACGGAGTGTACATCCTGTGGGACGGGCTCACCCTGGGCCAGCGCACTGAGAACGATTCGTACCAAATGCAGCGCCTACTTGGCCCCTACCAGTTCTTGTGGCGTGACGAACTGGGCTTGCGTGCGGACGACTGACGGCCGGGGCTCAATACCGTTTCGTCGCCGGCTGGCGCTGACCAACGGCCGCGCATTCCCATAGCCCAAAAAAACTGCTCACCGAAGTGAGCAGCAGGAATTAAGCGTTCGAGGTATCGGCGCCGGCAGGATTACTCGCCGAGAACGACAGGGACGTAGCCGACGTTGGCAATCATGTAGGCTTCGCCGTCGGCGACGAAGATGTCACCCACAGACGACGAACGAGAGCGATTGCCCGGGTTCCAGGCTGCGTCGATGTTCTGGCTGTAACGGTAGGCCCGGCTCAGGCTTTCGGACTTTGGTACGAGCAGCACCGCCTGAAGCACATAGTCGCGCGCGGAGAACGTCTCGCCAGGCGCTGCCTTACAGAAGAACGACGGATTGCGAGCGTGCAGGATTTGCACTTTGGCCAGCGGAGCTTCCGGCGCGTCTTGCAGGGTCCGCAGTGCTGCTTCGGTGTAGAGCTCGGTAGCGACTTCGTCGCCGGCGGCATTGGTGTAGCTGCGCTTGACGAATATCGGGCCAGAAACATCTTCTTTCTGATGCAAGGCGTCGAGGTCTTCCAGCACGCGCTCCATCGGTGTCGTCGCAGCACGGGTCAGCAGGGTCTTGTCTTTCACGTCGACGAAGGCGAAACAATCGAAATTCATAGCAGTCCTTTTCTTGGAAATGTCCTGCATGGTATAGCGCCGCGGCGAGACATCCCTAGCTTTTCCCAGGTGACGCCCCACCCCGCAGCCAGGCCGGCTGGAGCGAACACCTCTTGTCTCCAAGCTTATGGCGCCAACGCGTCCTGCAGTTCCCCCACGAGATTCTTGACGGACTCAGGGAGCGTCGCCTCATAGGCTTGCGCCACACCAGAGAGCGTCTCCTCCACCCAGGCTGTAAGCGTCGAAATCTCCGGCGCTTGCTTGTCCCATCCGAACTGGACCAGGCCTAGCACGAGCGGGTCTTCTGCGCGCGACGTCGGCGTGAAGGGTTCGCCCGAAGGCGTGACGAAGCTGATGATGAGCGACAGGCGTACCGTCAGGTGCACAGGCTTGCGCCGGCGAGCCTCGACTTCTGCATCGTCGGCGAACTGCCCCAGGAACTCGATGGCCGCCTCCGCCTGCAGGCACCGGTCCGGAGCAAGACCGAGCGGGTCGTCGAGCAGCGTCAAAGAGCGCGCGGTGACGTTGAGCCATTCGGTGTCGGCCTGGCCCTTGACCTGGTCGTCCAGGTGGCCACCGCACTTGAATCCCGCCTCCTCGAGCGCGCGCGTCAGGGTGTCGAGCAACTCGGTTCGGATTTTTACGGCCCAGGGCTGCTGCGCCTGAGCGACGAACGCGTCGAACAGCTGCCCCTCGGTCCATAGCACCTGTTTCGTCATGGTCGGCCACCGACTACGAATGCGCTCCTGCGATTAGGTAAAAACATGTTTGTCTCCAATGGAAGCGTTTCGCCTCCTGTTAGGGCTGATTATGGGGCAAGAGCGTCCTGCACCTCATCGGCCAGGCCAGCCATCAGCTTGGGCAGTGGCTCTTTCAGATGGGCCAGCACGTCCGCGCCAAGGACCTGCGTGAGCCAATTGGTAATGTCCGCAATGGAAGGGCTCGTCATGTCGGTGCCGCGGCTAAGCAGGTTCACGGTCCAGGGGCCATCGCCCATCTTGCGGGAGTCCAGCAGCTCGCCGTTCGCCTTCACGTAGACGACGCTTGCAATGAGGGTAGCGTGGACTGTAACGAGCGTCCCTGCTCCAAGTGTCGAGGGCACACTGACCACCATGCACCGCAGGGCCACCCGAGACTGCAACGTGAAATCCTGGCGCGCGCCAAGAGGGTCACCCAGGTCGCAGCACAGCGCCGCGGCCATCGAGACATGCTTGGGTTCCCTGTGCGCACCAGGACGAAACAGCATTCCAGCAGTCGGCTCCATGGCCTGCGCACGGAAAGCATCATTGAGCACAACAAGGCCTTCCTTCAAGAGCTCCTCGACTCGGGGCTCGCGCGCCCACGACAGGAGCGAGCGTGCCAGGTCGTCTTCTGTCCAAGAGATTGGGCCGGCCATCATGCTGCGCACGCAACGCCGGCGTGACGCCAGTCGCCCTCTTGCTCACACCGGTCAGCCTCGAGCACCTGGACCAGGTTGGCCGTAAATCGACGAACGTGTTCGCGTAGCTGGCCGCGCGCGGCGCCAGAGGGCTTGCAGATGAGTTGGGCGTACAGCCGAGCGTCGAAACGACGAGAGGAAGGGCACTGGTCGTCCAGGTTCACTTCCGCCAGGACTTGCTCTGAAAGCCAAACGCCCGCCGGCATATGAGAATGGCGGGCGACCAACGTGACGCGGCACGAGACGGCGCCGGGCGAGCTGGCGCTGGTCTGCAGGGTTAGCGCCGCACTAAGCAGGAAGTCCGATGAGAGCGAAGAACTGCTGACATACCCGGAAGCTGTCAGGAACTGGCCGAGAACGCCTCCGGGCAAGCGCACTAGCCGCGTTGCCGGCTTCTCTGCGACCGATACACCGGCCGGCTTCAGTCCTGTGCGCGCGGCCGAGAGTACGCCGACGAGCATCTGCTGGACCCAGGCCCGGGGCAGGACGGTTATGGCAAGGGTTCGGATTCGGTCATCTTTCATCAGAGCCTCCGGAAGTGTTTTCTTGTCAGACCACAACGAGAGAGGTCGTGTGCTGAACCTATGGCTTATCAATCTTTCTTAACGGTGACGAAGGCAGGAAATGCTATAACAACCAGGCTATCCACTTCTTTTTCAATCGAGGCAGGACAGGGGGGCTTCTCAGCCAAGTCCTGCATCTCGAATGTCAGCGCCTGAGGGTCCTTGAATCGGCGCAATGCCTGCTTATATGCTTGCGCAAGCATGCTCGTTCGGCACTGATACTTGTCAGCCAACCCTTGAGCAAGAAGGAACTTCAACGAGGGAGTATCCGTGCTTTCTGCAACGCGAGCGAGGTCTTTGTACTTATGCGGTGAGTCGTCGAGCCACGCAAAGTGATTAAATAGTTCTTTTTCAGCACTGCGGTCCCCTAGTTTGGCTTTTTCGGACATGAATTTAAGCCCGTCCATAGTAAGCCGAGGCGTACGCAGAGGCGGCTCTGGCATGTACCCAGACACCAGAAACGCCCCGAAGAAAATTAGCCCAGTAAGACAGGCTAAAAGGGCAAGTTTAACACGGACGTTTGTTATTTTCATCGCGAAGTCTTTAGGGTCTAAAGGTTTTGGAGTTTAGAATATCGTAAAAAGGCGCAAAAACGGATGTTGCCTTCTCTTTGTCGTACGTCGCAACAGGAACCCGGCCCAGCCGCGGGTCGAAGTACATTGTCCAGGTCTTCGGGGCCCGCACTTTGGCGTTAGCGAGCTTACTGAGCTGTTCCGCGAAGCTATTTTCGCCGTAACCCGTGCTGCAAGACCATAACAGTATCGGTGTGCCCCGCTGGTAACCGGCCTTCAGCATATCCGCATAAACCTCTTCATCCATCCTCGCAAGAAAAAAGGCAGGCTCCGAGAGGAGACCTGCCTTTGAATTACGCCACCATCAGTTCGCGCGAGAAGCTGCCGTTATTCGGCAGGTACTCGAAAAACGACGGGGCCTGGAAGCTGAAGCCATTCTTGTCGTACACCGAAGGCACGTTCAATTCGGCGCCCTCGTGGAAACGCTGCAGCGTGAGCCACAGGCTATACCGGCCAGGAGTACGGCCGTACAGCTCGCTACGAATCGAAATCTCGAACGGGTAGCCCGTTTCCTGCTGCACCCAACGCTCCAGGACCTTCGCGACTGGGGTGTCCGCAACGGCGCCCAGATACGAGTCCTGCAGCTTCACCAGCGCCTGCTTGGCGGCTTCACACGCCTTGGCCCGCACTTCCGCATCCAGACGCTCCAGGTTGCAGCGCTGAGTTTGCGCGAACGCAATCAAGCGCTCGGCCTGCGCGCGAGTGAAGTGCTGCCAGAATTGACCGATGCGCGAGAAGTTGAAACCGCCTTCCGGATAGGTCTCTTCCGGACCGAAATCGCCGGAACAACGCAAGACCTGCAGAACGTCGTCGCCAATCTTCATCACATCGGCATTGGCCGGCACGGGCAGCATGTCGAACGACACGCCGCGGTCATGCTGCACATGGGATTTGATTGCATTGACGAACAGCCGCTGCACGACGTTGTATCCTTCGGCGCTTTGGAAGTCCGCCCAGGCGTTGAACGCTTCGTCCGTCGGCATCAGCTTCATCACCGTCGTCATCGGCGCCGGCGTCCGGGCCCAAACGTACGTATGCGCTTCAGTGCGCATCGTGTAACCTTCCATGCCGCTCATCCCGACATTGGGCGCTGTCATGTGCACGACGGTACCCGAGGGCAGCTTGTGATACCAGCTCACGCCGTTTTTGCTGCCGACGATGCCCAGAATCGGCTGATTCCAGTCCAGCGGGCGGTCTTCAGGAGTCGCCTCCCAGTTGCCATGCCTGAACTCCATCTTGGAGTTCAGCGGCGAAAACGCCTGGAGCATCTTGCGGGAGCCGGAACCGAACGTCACGCGCCACACGCCGGAAACCCGGACCAGTGACTCGATATTCGTGTCGTCAGCGAACTCACGCAGAATTGCTGCTTCTGCATCCAGGTCTGCCTTCTGTTGTTCGATGTATGCCAGTTTCTTTGCGATAGTCATGGTGTGTCCTGTTTCGAGTTTGAAAGTGTCCTACATGGTGTAGCGACAACTCGACCTCTCACGGCGCCAGCGCATCTTGCACCGCGCCGGCCAGCCCGCCCATCTCCCGCTCAAGCTCCTGCGCGTCAGGCAGCAAGCTGCCCGTACCCAATATCTGCAGCAGCCAGGCGTGCGCCGTTGCGCCCTGGTCGCCACGCATGACGCCCGTCCAGGTCCTGAGCACAATCTGCCAAGGGCCATCGTCCGGCTCCTGGGATACAAGGCGCTCCCCGGTAGCCTCCGACCGGTACCCAACCGATGCTATCAGGCGCAGCGTCATCTCCACGGCGTCGCACGACATCATGTTCAGGGGGTTGAAAGAAACCACCAGCTTTCCGCCAAGTGCGAAGCAGGCGACCGCCTCCAGCCGGCAGCCCGGCCGGCCTCCGAGTGGGTCACGCACCCGCATCATCCTGCGAGAGACGGCATGCGCCTCAAGCATGCCGAGTTCATCGAGCTCGACGTGCTCCGCCGGCCCGCACTCGAACCCCCGGGCGACCAGCGCCAGCTCGAGCGCGTCGGCAACCGCCCACAGAGGTTCAATCGCACCGTCTCGCGCGAGCGCGACAGCCATCTCATCGGCGAGCTCTCGCTCCGTCCAGGTTTTGTGCTCAACGCTCATGGGCAGACGTCTATTAGGTGAAGGGGCCGGTGATAGCCAGCGCCGGAGATTTGCGAGCAACCCTCTGTTGACAGTATGCTCACGGGTCACCTATTATACCTTTTAGTCAACGAAAGGGCCATTGTGAACCAAACGGTATTTGAGGTCCGAACGAAAAACCTGGACTTGCTGGTAGAGCATTTCCGCGGCGCCCGGCCGTTTGGTCGGCGGGTCGGCGTGTCTGGTTCGTTAATCTCCCGCTCTCTCCTGTGGACGCCCGACAGCGTTGGCCCCAATCACAAGCGCATGGGAGAAAAGCTTGCCAGGAAACTCGAGGCCACCCTGGCGCTCCCTCTGAACTGGATGGACACGCCGCACCAGGCGGACGAACTCGAGCTGGCGCTGAACGCCGGCCAGGCGACAGAGTCCTCCGAAACGCCGACGGCGTCCAAGCAGGCAGTGCGCGGACCGAAACGCAGACGTCCGTCAGAAGAAGATGAACCGGCCGACCAAGCTGACGCCGTTGCCGCCCCTTTGCCCCTTCCCTGCGGCCTCACGCCTCTCCAGGTGGCCACGCACGACATGATGGTTAAGCTCATGGCTGGGGGGAAACTGCCCGATACCGCCTGCCTCAAGCTGCTCCAGGGATGGGAGCCAGCGATGGCCGAGCTTGAAGCGGCGACGGCCGTCGGCAAGTAGCGCGCGCAGCCAGGCACCCTCCTGGACGAGCGCCGCGGCGCGCGGGTCAGTGCCTCCGGATAAGCTGCGCCCGCATTGAGGCGAAAAGGTGCCAGTAGACGGACAAGTCCGACACCTCCATGTTCTCCACGTCGTCGACACCGTTCAGGAAAAGGGGAATCTTGTAGCCAGCGCACTGGGCGTACCCCGGCGCGGCGCCGCCCGCCTGAACCCAGTCGCCGAAGAAACTCTGGGCCAACATGTTGTTCGCAGCAACTGGGAACAGCTCGTCGTGCACCTCGCGCAGTGACAAGCCCGAATCGCTCACCCGATGGCCGGCCACATCCAGGAGCAGCGCTGTCGCCGGTCCCTCGCTCTTCAACGCCACAACGCGCCCCTGCCAATCGGCCCCGACGGGGATGAACCGGCCGCCAAGTTCTGGAAACGCCAGGCAAGCACTCTCGAAGATGTCCGCGCGCGCCTGGTCGCCGAAGACACGGTACAGTCCCCCGTTGAACGTCAGCCCGCCGAAGCGAGCCAGGAAGTCCTGCAGCTCAGCCGGGTAGGCCGAGAGTTGGCGAGCTGGGTCGACCGCGGCGCCGCCGGCGAGGAAGGATTGAGCGAACGCGTCAAACATGGGTGAGGCCTTTCCAGGATGTGGGTTTTTCATGCGAATCCGCGGACTGCCGCTTCCGACTTGTCGCTACACCGTAGTGCAGCATTCGCTGTTTTACCAAGGACACCACAGAGCCCTATGAGCATTTCTGAAGACAAGATGATTTCCGAAGAGGACTTCTACGCAACCTACAAGCCGGTGCTCAATCCGTTCAACTCGAACGCCTCGTGGGACGGAAGCATGCTCAGCACATCCGGCCGCGAGCTGGCTCACGTGCGTGAGGTGTGCAAGACCGCACCGAACACGGTATGGACCGTGCTGGATTGCGATGGCGCACTCGTCGTCGGCAGCGGGAGCCACACCGTAAACTGCGTGGGCTACATCATTACCGAAGTGCCGGTCGAACCTGGGCAATCGGTAACCACCATTCCGGACGAAGAAGAGTTCGCTCGCGACCTCGAAGGCGACGGCGAAGAAGACTAGCCGGTGCCTTGACACCAATATGTTAATTCCCTGGACTAACCAGGCGCCTCTCTCTTCACCGAGAGAGGCTTTTTCTTTTGCATCAAGTTATTCTCGCGCGGAGCAGGAACCCCTGATATTCGCTTCAGCCCTGGCCCGCCGGTGGTATCACAGCGCCATCAAAATACTGCAGCCCTAATAACTGAAACGATTCGCGTAATTGTTATTAAAGTAAATCAAGCCTCATTCTTGCAAATAGAAACAAGTTCTTTTTATGACTCCTAACGCTTTAAGCGAGAGCCTTGAAACTCGAACTGCAATTCGATTGGAGGCAATAAATATCACCCTTCGAGATAATCAGGCCTTTATTGTCTGCTCAAGGCGCCAAACCATCCTGCACTTTCGCGAGTAACTGCGCCACCTGGTGCTGGACGTCGTTCTCCGCCGGCAGCCGGCCACTCTCTTTGAGCGCACGCTCAAGCCAGGGGCTAAGGTCTCCCGCATCTGCAGGGAATAGTCCGGACCAGGTCATCAGCTCGAGTTCCCAAGGCCCATTGGCAGGCCCTGCGGGAGTTGGCGCCTCTCCTGTGGCAGAGGACCGGTAATCAAACGTCGCCACAAGACTGGCCGACAACGCAATTGCGCCGGCCGGCGCCGACGGGTCCGGAGCCAAATGCTCCACGCCGCCAAGCTCGAGATGAGCCGTGCTCCCCAGGATGTAGCCCTTCCTGTCTCCAAGCGGGTCCAGCACATCGCGCCTCATTCGACTCAGCGCTTTCGCTCCAAGCGGGCCGAACTCCTGGAAGACGTAGTGGTCGGGCGTACCTGAGTGGAAGCCGCCGGCGACCAGCGCCAGCTCGAGAGCACTACCGACCCGCCTCACGAGGTCCATTGCCCAGTCGTGCCGGAGCACGCGGTCAAAGTCATCGGCCAGCGCATCAGCAACATCAGCGTCCATGGCTCACCCGTTCAAAAGTTGTTTTCAAGGAGCGAGAGCATCCTGCACTCGGTCAACCAATCGGTCCAGCACGTCCGGAGCAGAGTCCTCGACCTTGCCCAGCTCAAGCCCGGCCACCAGGTCTTCGAACCAGGCCACGATTTCAGGGATGGTGGGGTTCACCAGATGGTGCTGCCGCAGAACCAGCGTAGCGGTCCATGGGCCCTCGCGCACCAAGGGAGTCGCCGGTGCCCTTGGGTCGTCCTGCACGTACTCGATATTGATGCCCAGCCGCGCGTCGAGCCGGACGTTCGTATCGACATCCGCGGCATCGCCCCTGATTAGGGTCGAGCGCGCATACAGGTACGCCTGACTCTGAAGTCGAAAGCCCGGCCGGGAGCCAAGCGGGTCGTCGATGGTGGATGTCAGGGTCGACGTGAATACCACTGCGTCGGGTTGTTCATTGCAGCGGACCTGCGGAACGCCCTCAGGCTCCGGAAGCATGGCGTGTTTTTGAAAGGCGCCGCCCAGCGCCAGCCAGGCGCTATCCAACAGTTTTTTGACCTCAACGCTGTGCCCGACAGGCAGAAGCCTCTGCGCGAGGAAGGTCTCGGTGCCGGCGATGAATGGTGTGGCCGTCATGTCGCACACCAAAAACCAGCCAAGGGAACTGGACGGCTCCAGGCCCGATTCATGGCGCCAACGCGTTCTGGACGTCTTCAGCCAGCTGCGACATCTCCTGGCGAAGCTCTTCCGGGTCGGGGAAGTACAGCCCGTCATTGAGCGAAAGCACCAGCCAATTGTTCACATCCTGGCCGGCGCCGCCACGCAGCTTCCCGCGGAAGTCGAACAGTTGGACCTCCCAGGGGCCGTCACCCGCGTACGTCGACATGACGACATCACCCGTGGCCAGGTCTCGAAAGCCCAGCGCCGCAACCAGGCGCGCGGACATGTCAACGTCGTCGCTGACGGGAATCTTGGGGTCGTGGGGGATTTCCATCTGCGCACCGAGGTCCAGGCGCACCACCGCTTCCAAGCGGGAGCCCGGACGAGCGCCCATGGGGTCCGCAACCGGCATGATGAAGCGCGCCGCGGCGTTCGCCTCCATCGTGTTGAAGTCCTCGATGACGTCCATCACACCCTCGCCGGCGGTAAAGCCCTTGATGGCCAGGGTCCGGGTGAGCGTCGCACCGACATCCTTGAGCAGCGACGTGGCCCATTCCTGACGCAAGGCGTTTCCGAGCTCACGCTCCAGGCCCATCTCGGTCCACATTTTGGTGTCAGTGCTCACGGGTTGTCGTCTTTCAGGTAGCGCCGGCCAGCGCCAGCTTTCGTTTATCCATTGCTCATTTTACAGCAGCAACTGTATAAACTCAAGCTGAAAGGTAGATGCCTGGGAGGCCAGAGGCCCATTGGTCTCAAGGTGCCAGCTCGTCCTGCATCTCCGTCACCAGGTTGGCCATCGTCTGCTCGAGCGTCTCCGGAACACTCGGCGTGGTGCCCAGCATTGCCGCCAAGGTAGGCGTTGCCCGAATCGTCACCTGCCCTTTGAACACATTCGGGTCCAGACAATTAACGAGTCGCTCTTTGAGCCAGGAGTCGATGTCATCCCTGTGCGAAACCATCATCCGTTCGGACGCGTTGGCCAGCAAGACCGACAGCAGAGGGTCGTCGCCATCTCCCTGCAGACTGATGAAAGGCCCGTTGGAAGTTTGATAGCCCAGCTGGAGAAGTAGCGAGGCCGAGAGCTTGGCCGGCTCGGTCGCCCGGACAGTTACGCCGTCGCCCAGGTACGCCGAGTAGACGATAACCGCGCGCGCCATCAGCGCTCGCTCGGAGCGAGCACCTACCGGGTCCGTCAAGGGAAGCCAGGCCTCATGATGACCACCCACAAATTCAGGACGCAGGATATTCTCCCCTTCCCCATAACGTGCCTGGCCATGCCCGAACCCCTGCGCCTGTAGCGCCGGGGACAGCGCCTCCAAGACTTGAGCCAACAGCGTATGCCACCAAGGATTGTCTGCGCTGGCGCTGCCTGCCGGCGAATCTGGAGTCGGACAATTCATGGAGCGAGGTCCTCCTGCATTTGCGCAACCAGCTCGGCCAGGGTCTCCGCCAAGGTGGGCGCCGGGGCCGAAGCCGAGACGTCTGGCGTGCTCGTCATCGCGAAAAGGGCTTGAATCCTGAGCCGGCCGGCGGGCCCGGCAAACACATCCGGGTCCAGACTTTTGGCAACCTTCTGCTCCACCCATCGCCCGACTTCTGCGACGTCGACGACCATTAAATCAGCACCCTCGTCCACAAGACTCATCGCCCAGGTGTGGCCATTCGCGTGTTCCGTGTCCAGGAATTGCCCGGAGGGTTGCACGTAGCCGAGACGCACAGCGACCGACACCGTCAGGCGCACCGAGCGGGCACCGGTGGAACGGTCCGCCGCTCCAAGACGGCAGGCACAGTTCAATGCCGTCCAGGCTTTCAGCTCGGCGCCCGGACGAGCGCCCATCGGGTCTTTCACGGTCATCCAGATTGCATGAGGCACGCGCACGTAGTTCGGGGAGACCGGCAGAAGTGCCGCATCCCACATCACGAGGCCAGGCTCGAAACCGTTCGCGACCAGGGCCGGCCGAAGCGCGACGAAGACCTTGTCGAGCAACTGGCGGCACCAGGGCTCGGAGAACTTGGCAGCCAGCGCCAGCTGTAACTCGTCAGGCGCCCAGCCTCCCGGCGTATTGTTCGCACCAGAGTTGGCGCTGCCGGCCGGCAGGCTGGAAGGGGTCGAAGGCATTGTGCTCATGGGGCTTGGTCGTGGAGCACTCGGTTGACGAGCTCGTGGAGTACGCCGTCCAGGGTCAGGGGAACTGGCCAACCTGCAGGTCGCTCGGGCCAACCCATCTCGCGGCCGTCACCATCGAACACGTCCGGCTCCAGGCTCCGGGCGAACTGCTTATTGAGCCAGCGCCCCACCTCGTCGACATTGGTCACCCGCATCTGGATGCCTTCGGCCGCCAGGTTGGCGCTCCACGGCCCAATCGCGCCCTCGCCTTCGGTGACGAAGTCAGCGTCTTGCGGACCATCCTCGTCGATGTACCCGAACTGAACGGAGAAGTAGCAAGTCAGCTGCACCGGCCGGGACCACTGCCCTGGCACCGGCGCCCCATGGACCATCTCGCAACGGAAGTACGTCCGGGCCTGCAGCGCCAGCTTCGTGCGCGCCGTCTGGATGTCAATCACCTGGAGCCACTGCATCGCCGAGACCTCGCGCTTGCTCCCAATCTTGGACACGCGAACGCCACCCTGGACCGGCTGGCCATGCAAGAATCCGCAGCCCCCGAGTATCGGGCACAGCCGCTCAAGCGCCTTCGTCAGCAATTCCTGGCACCAGAAATCGTAGAGCGAGCGCACGGTGGCGTCGGTGAGCTCCTGGTCCTTCCAGGGATTCGGTCCAGGATTCATGGCGGGGTTGGTGCTGCCGTCTGGGGAAGTAGGATTCATAGAGCTCATGGATTCAAGGTGCCAGTGCGACGTCGACCTGCGACATGAAGGCGAGCCACTGCTTGTGAAGCGCAGATTCGGGCACGTCGGCAGTCGCTTCCACGAGCCAATCCTTTACCTGGGCGACCGCGGCGGTGACGCTCAAGCCCTCCCACTCAGCCTTCAGTTCTGCCACCTCGGTGCGGGCCAACAGCTGCGAGCCATGCCCAAAGCCATCCTTCAGGACGCTGCCCTCTTTCGCCTGGATGCCATGCAGCACCAGCCGGGTGCCTACGTTCCAGTCGACCAGCAGCTGCAGCCGGACCAGGAAAGCGCCGAGCACTTCATCCGAGACGGCTACATCCATGAAGCCGGCGAACGTGCTGTTGCCGCTGAGCGGCGGGGAGATGACGACGTCTTCGTGAGCGTAGCCGGCCGCGCAGAGCTGCTCCAGAACGACAGAGCGCATCGCTTTTTCAGCGATAGGAGCGCACTCGGCCAGGATGCGCGGAGCACCAACGGCGACGAACGATGCTTGATTCATGCAGCGACTTTCTCGGCGACCAGCGCCAGCGGGGGACTATTGGGAAGGATTTAGGCCTCAGTTTAGCTCGAACGAGCGCCGAAAGCAATCGAAAAGCGCACTACGCTACGCATTTATCGAAATATGCGTATTGTAGTGCGCACCCGCGGGAGGCTTACAGTCAGGTTAGCCGTAGAGTTCTGGCTCTAGGGGGCTAGAGCGCAGTCAATCTGGCCAATGAGCTCGGGCAATTGTTTGGCCAGCGCCTCCTCGAACGCATTATCCAGGACACGCCGGTGCCAGGCCGCCATGCGCAAGACCGCGTCTTCGCGGCTCAAGCCGTCCCAGTCCATGCTGGTGTACGCTACGACGACGGTGCCAAGCGGCCCGGGCAGAACCTGGTGGGGGTCGATAGGGGCAACTGCGTCTTTCGCGCGGAAGGTGTTCACGATAAGCTCCGCACCAGCATCCCAGTGCACGAGCAGGTGCAGGCGCAGGACGAAACTTCCCAGCAGCGGGTCGCTTACCCCAACGCACAGGTAGTTGCCGAGGGTAGCTCCCGCCGCTGTGACCTGCCCGACCAGGACGTCACCCGGTTCGTAGCCGGCGTCGGAAAGCAGCGCCAGCAGACGGGGAATCTGACCGCTCATGGCGACTGGCACCCAATCTGCGAGCACGCGGCGCGCGCCCAGAGTGATGAACTCGACCTGATTCAAGCCGGCACCTGTTCGTCAAGCAGCGCCAACGCCGGAGGAATGATATGACCCCAATGGGTCCGGCCATCTGGCAAAACTGCTTCCTTGACCAGCTCCGCAAGGTCCAGGTAGTCCAGGCGAACGGTTGCCGTACCCAGCGCTTCCGGCCAGCGGCCGGGCAGAACATCTGCGTGCTCACCGCGGCGAAGCACAACCGCCGGTGTCGTTTCACGTATCAGCCAGTGGTAGGGCGAACTCATATAGGCGAAGTAGGTCGAGGCTTCCGGCTCACCCAGCATCACCTGCAGCGAGACCTCGCACTCGTGGGGTTGGCGAAGGAACGCCAGGCGCCCCAGCAACCGCACGCACCCCTGCATGATTACCTCGTCCGGCCGGCCAGGCTGAACGACATCGAAGCGAACTTGCCTGTCCATCAGGGACAGCGAATAGATGATAGTGGGCTCGTGAACGGCGGGCGCCATGACCAGGCCGGCCGCTTCTAGCGCCAGCGCGATGCGTTGACGGGCAGCCTCGAGAAGCGCATTTGCCTCCCCGTCCGAGAAGAGCGGACGCAGCAAGTCGGCAGCCATCGCCTCGTCCAGCGTGCCGCCAACCATCAGGCCGTATGGGGTCGTGTGGGTCTCGTCTTTGGGAAGTGCCATGGTCAGGTCCAGTCAGGGGTTCACAGCTTCGACAAGCTGGGAGCAAAAAGAGCGCACCCAAGCTTCAACAGTTTGGCTTGGCGCGCGGTACGGGCTGGACAGGAAAGCCTTCTCATCGGTGTGCTGAGCCAGGAGGCTAACGCGAAAGCTCGGACTGGTTTCGCCGTTCGGGATATTGGCAACCACCTGCGCGCCTACCTTGAAGCACGGTCCTTCCGAGACGCCCATGTCGAACACGTCGGCCGTCGCCATCCGGAACGCCCAGCTTGTCGCACCGGCTGCCAGCTTTGCCTTCGAGACCTGCTCGTCGGCCACACGGAACCCAGCGCCAGCCAGAGCCGCACGCAGCGCCGCGAGCGAGTCGGTCAACGTTTCTGAGCAGTGCTTGCCGTAAAGCGCGGTGCCCAGGGAAGGGTTCACCCAGCTGAGTACTTCCGGGTCGACGGCGCCGGCCGACGCACCAGCGCCAGCAGATTGGGTGGGGGTGGCTGTCGCCGTCATGTCAGCAGACCACGCCCGAGTACTCACCCATCAGCTCAAAGCCGTTGGCCTGGATGTGCTGCACCAGCGCCAACAAGCTCTTGAAGTCGGTCCCTCGAACCGACTGGGCCCGGTCGTTCGCCGGCGAGCCCGAAGTCACGATGACGGTATGCTCCTGGTCCGCGCTCCAGTCGCCGCAGTCAATCAAGGCCTGCACGACACCGGCCGGCGGCGTTTCTTCGACGTGGTGAATGCCGCGCGCGACTAGCGCCGGGTCGAACGGAGTCAGCACCCAAGCGCCAGCCTCCGCCGAACACAGCTTATAACTGATGCACCCGCCCTCGCTATGAGGGTCGAGCATCACGAGGATGAATCGCTTGTTGTCAGCTGGGGTGGAATTCATCGCGGAGCCTGGGAGAATGATATCGGAATAGCCTCTATTTTATCATGCTGCTATCAATTATAAAAGCACATGTGGAGGCCCGCAGCGATTCAGTGACCCTCTCCGCTCAGCACTGGTTTTAATCGTCAGCCCGTCGTCCGCAGTCGCCGCCCTCCGACTTGTAGACAGGGGGTTGGGGGCTTTCTCTCCCTTTTTGCGTATATTGCATTTTGCGCCTCATGCAACGGTGGAGGCTAAACAACCTCGCCTATGGCCGGCCCGGCTCTCTTGCATGAGTAGACTCATCACCTGTGGGCGTGCCTCAGAATCTCAACACCCCAGCAGACGACGCCCCACCCTCAGTGTCCTCGACCATGTCCGCGCGCTCCCCACCCACCCTCCTCGAGCCGCAGAACCAGGTCCCTCAGAACCTCCGCACTTTGGCCTCTCCCTGGATACCAGCGCCAGCACTCCCGACATGCAACACCCCAGCCTTCCGGAGCCGCAAAACAAGAGCCGCCCCTCTACTTTCCGCCAAGCTTTTGCACAGCTGCAGACCCCAGCCTCCTCGAGCTTCAGCACCTACCCTCCCGGAGCCGCAGCACCGAGCCCCCTGGGAACGCCGCGCCAGGCGCCGGCGAACCGCAGAACCAGGCCCTGGAGAATCGCTGTACTCGAGCACCTCGGATGCGCACCAGCGCCAGCCCCGGAGAGATGCAACAGGCCGGCCCACCCGAGGCGCAAGACCCCAGCCCGGAGGAGGTGCCGCGCCTTACTCTCCACCAGGTGCAGCACCAGACCCAACCCTTCCCGACCGGCGTACCCGTGGCCTACTCGATGCGCCCGACGCTGCCCTCCCCGTCGGCCGCGCATTGCACGTGGAACTGGCCGAGCCCCAACACCGACCGCGTGCGACATGCATTACCTGCGGCCGCGTCCTTCCCTCCCGGGAGACAGGCCTGCCTGCCTGAAAGATTGCACGCAGCAGAAGGGTGAACCTGGCCGCCCGAGCCCGTAGCGTCGACCAGCGCCAGCACCTCACTCCCGCGGAGCTGCCCTACTCCAGCCCACCCGCCCGCGCAGCACTTCACCCCTCCCGACACGCTCAACTGCTCTGTCTGGTGGCCGCCTTTCTGTACGCCACCCTCCGGCCCCACCCCTGCCCGGAACTGCAGCCCACCCGATGCGCCGTACACCTCGAGCCCTCCCCGCTTCGCG